>OCLT01000030.1_pt1 | contig 399325 bp, 383 predicted proteins | sample 1481411 | NCBI WGS metagenome assembly OCLT01 (sample SAMN04168690, study PRJEB22393) | synthetic metagenome | isolation source: purchased from BEI Resources HM-276D
CCGGGACGACATTTCTACTTTGCACGCCAGGCGACACTTTAACTTGGTGACAACAGCGCACATAGCGTGCTGAGCGGCGAAGAGCTGAAGCCGGAGACCTCCCTGCGGGTGAAGCTGTAGCGCTGCCGCCCCCGATTTCGTGACATGTCGGCACAGAGCGGATCAAGGATGCCTCGCCTCGGGACCGAAACCCGCCAGCGCTCCCGGCCGAGCGCCAACCCTCCGCCCCCTGAGCGCCCCAGACGATCCGCCCGCCGGACCGGGCGCGGTTCGCGCTTCGTGAACGGAGACACGGCCAGAGCCTTGATGCGCCGCCCGGCTGGCATCTCCTCCCGCAAGTCGCGCGGACGTCAGCGCGGTCCGTAGAGCGCCTGCGCGCGCTTTTCGAAGGCGCGGACGATCCGGTGCATGGCCTCGTTGAACACCACGCCGATGATCCCCTGCAGGATCGCGTTGCGGAATTCGAAATCGACGAAGAAATCCACGGTGCAGCCGCCCTCGGGCCGGTCGCGGAAGCTCCAGGACGAGCGCATGTATTTGAACGGCCCGTCGAGATATTCCGTCTCGATCCGCTTCGCCTCGGGAAAGAGCTTCACCCGGCTGCCGAACCGCTCGCGGAAGACCTTGAAGGAGATCACGAGATCCGCCTCCATCAACTCCCCGCCCTCAATGGGTTTTCTGGAGCGGATGCGGGCCGCCGAGTTCCACGGCAGGAACTGCGGATAGCGCTCCACGTCCGCGACGAGGTCATACATCTCCTGGGCGGACCAGGGGAGCGGGCGGCTCTCGGAGTGGGTCGGCATCGCGGCGTTCGGTCCTCGGGCAACGGCCCCGGTCGGGCGTGACTTGGGCGTCGTTTCTGGATAAAGGGGCGGCAGGATGCAAGAGGGCGCCATGCCGACGAGACCTTATGTCATAGACCAGCTGATCTCTCCGAAACAGATCGCCGCGCGGGTCGAGGTGCTGGCGCGCCAGATCACCGAACATTTCGCCGAGACCGAGAAGCTGGTGGTGGTGGGCCTGCTGCGCGGCTCCTTCGTCTTCATCGCCGATCTGGTCCGCGAGATCCACCTGCCGGTCGAAGTGGATTTCCTCGAGGCCTCCTCCTACGGCGATGCCATGACCTCGAGCCGGGAGGTGCGCATCCTCAAAGACCTGCGCGGCGAGATTGCCGGCCGCGACGTGCTCGTCGTCGAAGATATCGTGGATACGGGCTTCACCCTTTCCCATGTCGTGCGGCTCCTGCGCTCGCGCGAGCCGAAGCGGCTCGAGGTCTGCGCCCTGCTCGACAAACCCTCGCGGCGCGAGGTGGACATCCGCGCGACTTGGACCGGATTCGAGATTCCCGACGAGTTCGTCGTGGGTTACGGGATCGACTTCGCGCAGCGCAACCGGAACCTGCCCTTCATCGGCAAGGTGCGCTTCCTCGAAGAGGGCTGACCGAGCGGCCTGCTCTCGCCGGTGGACGCGGCGCCGCGACCGGCCCGCCCTCGCCAGTGCGGATCCTGCCCCCGCAGCCCATCGCGGCGCCTGAACGTCGAAAGCCGGCAAGGGCGCGGGCAGCCGGCATCGGCCTGTCCGCCTGATCGAAATTTCTGACGCGGTGGGGTTGAACGGTGTTCTTGGGCCCGTAGCCGCAAGCCTGCGGAGACCGAAGCCGGCCACGGGTCTCGCCGAGACGCCGGAGTGGCGAACGGACCCTACGGATCGAGCGAAGTCTCAGGGCCCCGGTCGGCGCGAGTTGGCCAGCGGGTCCACGATCACATTAAAGTTGCATTTTTCCAGTATGTCTGTCGCGACCGGCGGGCTAGATTTCCGGGATCGTAGCACCAGCCAGGAGGCGTCCATGCGACCCATTCCCGCCCTCGCCCTGACTTTCTCTCTCGTGGCCATGCCCGCCCTCGCCCAGGACGCGCGCCAGATCGAGCGCATGATCGAAGGGCGCCACGGCCTGATGACGCTCATGGCCCATGAGCTGGGCAAGCTCGGTGGCATGGCGAAGGAAGAGACGCCCTACGACGCGGAGGTTGCAGGCAAGGCCGCCTCGAACCTCTCCGCGCTGGCCTCGGTGATTTCGCCGGAACTGTTCCCCAAGGGCTCGGCCGTGGGTGAAGCCGAAGACAGCGAGGCCCTGCCCGCGATCTGGGAGAAGCCCGACGATTTCGCCCAGAAGATCAGCGGCATGGAAGAAGCGGCGGCCAAGATGCAGGCCGCGGCGGGCACCGACCTCGCCTCGCTGCAGGGCGCGATGCGCGATCTGGGCGCCGCCTGTGGCAGCTGCCACGAGACCTACCGTCAGAAGGACTGACCCGTGCGGCGCAGTCTGACCGCCGGCCTCGCGCTCGTGCTGATCGCGGGGGCGGCGGGCCTCTGGCTCACCCGGCCCGTGAAGAGCGACCCGGAGCTCTTCGCCGGACTGACCGGCGAGGCGTCGCGGGGCGAGCGCATCTTCTGGGCCGGGGGGTGCGCCTCCTGTCACGCGGCGCCCGATGCCAGCGGCGAGGCCCGGCTCGTGCTGTCCGGCGGCGAGAGGCTCACCACAGATTTCGGCACGTTCGTCGTGCCGAACATCTCGCCCGATCCCGATCACGGCATCGGCGGCTGGACGGTGGCGGATCTCGATTCCGCGCTCCGCCACGGTACTTCGCCCGAGCGGTCGCATTACTATCCCTCCTTCCCCTACACCTCCTACGCCCATGTCGAGCCGCAGGACGTGGCGGATCTCAAGGCCTTCCTCGATACGCTGCCGCCCTCGGACCGCGCGGACGAGCCGCACGATCTGGCCTTCCCGTTCAACCAGCGGATCATCCTCGGCGGCTGGAAGCTCCTAGCGGGCGGTCCGTCCTGGATCGTGGAGGGCGACCTCGCACCCGAGGAAGAGCGCGGGCGTTATCTGGTCGAGGGTCTCGGCCATTGCGGCGAATGTCACACGCCCCGCAACGGGCTGGGTCTGCGCGACAAGAGCCGGTGGCTCGCCGGTGGCCCTAACCCCGAGGGGCGCGGCACGATCCCGAACATCACCCCGGCCAAGCTCGACTGGTCCGCGGGCGACATCGCCGAATATCTGAGCTCGGGCTTCACGCCGGACTACGATTCGGCCGGCGGGCAGATGGCGGATGTGGTGCGCAACACGAGCCAGCTGCCCGACGAGGATCGCCGCGCCATCGCCGCCTATCTGAAGCGGGTGCCGGCGATCGAGTGAGCGCCGCCCTGCCCCATGAAGAAACGCCGGCGGGACATGACATCCCGCCGGCGTCTTTCGAATCGGAGGCGCTCAGGCCCCGAGGCGCTTCTGTCGGGCGTCGCGCAGGCGGGCGAAATCGTCGCCCGCATGGTAAGAGGAGCGCGTGAGCGGCGTCGCCGAGACCATCAGGAACCCCTTGCCGTAGGCCGCCTTCTCGTAGCCCGCGAATTCCTCGGGCGTCACGAACCGGTCGACCCGGTGATGCTTGGGCGTGGGCTGGAGATACTGGCCGATGGTCAGGAAATCGACCTCGGCCGAGCGCATGTCGTCCATCACCTGCAGCACGCCCTGCCGGTCCTCGCCGAGGCCCACCATGATGCCCGACTTGGTGAAGATCGAGGGATCGAGCTCCTTCGCGCGCTGCAGGAGCCGCAGCGAGTGGAAGTAGCGCGCGCCGGGCCGCACTTCGGGATAGAGGCCGGGCACCGTCTCGAGATTGTGGTTGAAGACGTCGGGACGTGCCGCCACCACCGTCTCGAGCGCCGAAGGCCCGCATTTCAGGAAGTCGGGCACCAGAACCTCGATGGTGGTGGCCGGCGCGCGATGGCGGATCGCCCGGATGGTCTGGGCGAAATGCTCGGCCCCCCCGTCCTCGAGATCGTCGCGGTCGACGCTCGTCACCACCACATGCTTCAGCCCGAGCTGGCTGACCGCATGGGCGACGCGGCCCGGCTCGAACGCATCGAGCGCCTGCGGCCGGCCCGTTGCCACGTTGCAGAACGAGCAGCCGCGGGTGCAGATCTCGCCCATGATCATCATGGTGGCGTGGCCCTGGCTCCAGCATTCGCCGACGTTCGGGCAGCCCGCCTCCTCGCAGACGGTGGCGAGCTTCTGGCCGCGGATGATGTCCCGCGTCTCCTTGTAGCCCTCGGACGTCGGCGCCTTGACCCGGATCCAGGACGGTTTCTTGGGCTGGACGTTGTCGGGCCGGTGCGCCTTCTCCGGGTGGCGCTGGTCGGGAATCTTCAGGTCGCGCACAAGTTTTCCGATCATGAAAGCGACATTCCGTGTTCATATAGGCCGTCGCGCGCGGCGAAGCCAGCCCGCACTGCGAAGGTTGCGCAGGGCAGAGGCGCCTTCCCGGCTCGAAGAGCTGCCCAGGCCTATTCCTTCATCTCGGAGACCATTCATGACCAAGAAGCTCCTGGCTGAACTGCTCGGCACCTTCATTCTCGTCTTCTTCGGATGCGGAGCCGCCGTCCTGATGGGACCGCAGATCGGCATGCTGGGAATATCCCTCGCCTTCGGCCTGTCGATCGTGGCCGCGGCCTACTCGCTGGGCGCCATTTCCGGCGCCCACCTCAACCCCGCCGTCTCGCTCGGCTTTCTCATGGCGGGGCGGATGCCCATGGCCGAGTTCGGCGGCTATGTGCTGGCGCAGATCGCGGGCGCGCTTCTGGGCTCGCTCGTCGTCTTCCTGATCGCCTCGGGCAAGGCGGGCTATGTGCTGGCGACCGACGGGCTCGGCCAGAACGGGTTCGGTGCGGGCTATCTCGGCGAATATTCCATGGGCGCGGCGCTGATCTTCGAACTGATCGCGACCTTCGTCTTCGTCTCCGTGATCCTCGCGGCCACCGCCTCGCATGTCTCGAGCGCCTCGACCGCGCTCGCGGGCCTCGCCATCGGCCTCACCCTCACCGGGATCCATCTGGTGGGCATCAACGTGACCGGCGTCTCGGTCAATCCGGCGCGGTCGCTGGCACCCGCCCTCTTCGTGGGCGGCAAGGCGCTCTCGGACCTCTGGGTCTTCATCGTGGCGCCGCTTGCCGGCGGGGCGGCGGCGGGCCTCGCCCATGCCTCGGGCTTCTTCCGTCCGGGCGGGATCGAACCCGCGCCCGCAACCGGCGCGGCCACGCTCTGAGCCGCTCCGGCGGCTGCAAAACGCGCGGAAGCGCCCATCCCTTCAGCATCGGCGCGGCGGACCCCTCCCGCCGCGCCGCAGCATCTTGACCCTCGGGCAGCGGGCGTTTAGCGGAGGACCCACAGTCCGCAACCGCCAGTCGCAAAGTGAGGATCATTCCAATGTTGCCCGGTTCCAAGCTCCCGTCCGTGACCTTCCGCACCCGTGTCCGCGATGACAGCCTCGGCGGGCCGAACCCGTTCCGCTGGCAGGACATGACCACCGAGGATTATTTCGCGGGCAAGCGCTGCGTTCTGTTCGCGCTGCCGGGCGCCTTCACCCCCACCTGCTCGACCTACCAGCTGCCGGGCTTCGAGAAGGGCTTCGCCGACTTCCAGGCGCACGGGATCGACGCGATCTACTGCCTCTCGGTCAATGACAGCTTCGTCATGAACCAGTGGGCCAAGGCGCAGGGTCTGGAAAATGTGCAGGTGATCCCCGACGGTTCGGGCGAGTTCACCCGCCGCGTCGGCATGCTGGTGCGCAAGGACAACCTCGGTTTCGGCCTGCGCTCCTGGCGCTATGCGGCCATCGTGAAGGACGGCCGCGTGGAAGCCTGGTTCGAGGAGCCGGGCCTCTGCGACAACCACGGCGAAGACCCCTACGGCGTCTCCTCGCCCGACACGGTGCTGGAGTGGCTCGCGGCCGACGCGCAGGGCGCCGCCGCCTGAGAGCTGCGGATCTGGCGCGGGCAGCCCCTCAGGCGGGCACCGCCGCACGCGCGAGGCCGGTCAGGGTCTCGCCCGCCTGCGCGAGCATCCGCGCCAGATCCTCGAACCAGTCCGATGCCGAACTGGCCGCGCGCCGCGCGAGCATGATCTGCCGCGCGGGCTCGGGCGTCGAGAAGCGGCGCACGGCCAGCCCCGGCGCCGCCGCCCGCTCCTGCCGCCAGGCGATCTCGGGCAGGAAGGTCATCCCCAGCCCCTGCCCCGCCAGCCCGCAGAGCGTCGTGAGCGACGAGGCCCCGAGGTCGAGCCGCGCCTGCCGCCGGTCCATCCCGCAAACCTCGAGCGCCTGATCCGCAAGGCAATGGCCCTCATCGAGCAGCAGCAGCCGGTCGGGGTCGAGCGCCACCGGCCGCAGCGCCTCCGTCCCCGCCGCCGACAGCATCGACTCGCGCCCCGCCAGCAGGAACCGGTCGGAAAAGAGCGGCACCAGCTTCAGCCCCGCCACCGCCTGCGGCGCGGCAATGACCGCGGCGTCGATCTGTCCGCGGTCGAGCGCCGACAGGAGGATGTCGGTGGTGGCCTCGCGCACGCGCAGGTCGCGCGAGATGTCCCGCGCCCGCAGCAGAGGCAGCACCTCGGGCAGAAGATAGGGCGCAACCGTGGGGATCACGCCCAGATTGACCCTCTGCGCAAGGCCCCGCTGCCGCGCCGCCGCCTCGAGCTCCGTCACCTCGGCCAAGATGCGCCGCGCGCGCAGCTCCACCTCGCGCCCCTCCGCCGTCAGCCGCACCTCGCGCGGATGGCGCTCGAACAGGACCGCGTCGAGCGTCTCCTCCATCTCGCGGATCTGCATCGACAGGGCCGGCTGCGAGACATGCACCCGCTCGGCCGCGCGGCCGAAATGGCGCTCCTCGGCGAGGGCCAGAAAGTAGGAAAGCTGCCGCAGCGTGAGTCTCATAAGCTGACCTTATCGCATTACACAGAAGATCCGATTTATATTTATTCCAAAAATCAGGCATATGTCACCGGGCAACGACGCCAACCGAGGGAGCAACCATCATGACCCGGATGACCACGACGGCCGGCGCGCCGATCGCCGACAACCAGAACACGCTGACCGCGGGTCCCCGCGGTCCGGTGCTGCTGGAGGATTACCAGCTGATCGAGAAGCTCGCGCACCAGAACCGCGAGCGCATTCCCGAGCGTGTGGTCCATGCCAAGGGCTGGGGCGCCTTCGGCACCTTCACGGTGACGAACGACATCACCCGCTACAGCTGCGCCAAGGTCTTTTCGGAAGTGGGCAAGCAGACCGATCTCGCGGTGCGCTTTTCTACGGTGGCGGGCGAGCTCGGCGCGGCCGACCATGAGCGCGACGTGCGCGGCTTCTCGGTGAAGATGTATACCGAGGAAGGCAACTGGGACCTCGCCGGAAACAATACCCCGGTGTTCTTCGTGCGCGACCCGATGAAGTTCCCCGACTTCATCCACACCCAGAAGCGCCACCCGCGCACCAACCTGCGCTCGGCCACGGCCATGTGGGACTTTTGGTCGCTGAGCCCCGAGTCGCTGCATCAGGTGACGATCCTGATGTCCGACCGCGGCCTGCCGGTCGATCCGATGCATATGAACGGCTACGGCTCGCACACCTATTCGCTGTGGAACGCGCAGGGCGAGCGGTTCTGGGTCAAGTTCCACTGGAAGACCCTGCAGGGCCACGCGCACTACACCAATGCCGAGGCCGCCGAGATCGTCGGCCGCACCCGCGAGGGCTATCAGGAGGCGCTGTTCGGCGCCATCGAGGAGGGCCGCTTCCCGAAATGGCGCCTCATGGTGCAGGTGATGCCCGAGGCCGAGGCCGAGACCACGCCCTACAACCCGTTCGACCTGACGAAGGTCTGGCCGCATTCGGACTATCCGCTGATCGAGGTCGGCGTGATGGAGCTGAACCGCAATGCGGACAACTACTTCGCCCAGATCGAGCAGCTGGCCTTCTCGCCGTCGAACAAGGTGCCGGGCATCGGCTACAGCCCCGACAAGATGCTGCAGGCCCGCGTCTTCTCCTATGCCGACGCGCACCGCTACCGGCTGGGCACGCACTACGAGGCCCTGCCGGTGAACGCGCCGCGCTGCCCGGTGCATCACTACCACAAGGACGGCCAGATGAACTTCTTCGGCCATCGCACCGGCGCGGTCGATGCCTATTACGAGCCGAACTCGGTGCCGGGCGCTGCCGTCGAGGATCCGGCGGTGGCCGAGCCGCCGCTCAGGATCTCGGGCGATGCGGCGCGCTACAACCACCGCGAGGGCAACGACGACTACAGCCAGCCCCGCGCCCTGCATGACAAGGTGATGACGGACGAGCAGCGGGCCCGGCTCTATGCCAACATCGCCGAAGCCATGGCGGGCATCCCCGAGGAGATCGCGAACCGGGCCATCGCCCAGTTCGACCGGGTGAGCCCCGCCTACGGCGAGGGCATCCGGGCGGCCCGTGCGCGGCTCGCCGGCGCCCTTCAGGCGGCCGAGTAAAACGTCCGGCAGACACGCCGAAGGAGGCACCCTGCCCCGGCGGCCGGAGGGAGCGATCCCTCCGGCCGTTCGTCTTCAGGCGAGGCAACGAGAGGCCGCCGGTTCGCGCGCGGAAACAATAGATCCTTAAACTATCCCTGCGATTCTTCTCTCTACCGGCGGTGCCCATCAGCCGCCGGTGTTCCTTCCTCCCTGAACTGGACTGGCCGCGCCTTCTCTCGAAGGCGCGGTTTTTCCTGTCTTTTCGGCAGCGGTTGCAGGGGCGATTCCCTGTTGACGGGCTTGCCTTTAGCCCTTAGCGTTCCCCCTCAGATGAAGTCGGCCAGTCCGACAGGGAGCAAAATTGACGCTGAGAAGGGCCGGATTGCCGGCCCTTTTCGCTTTTCGGCGCCGCCTGTGCTTCCCCCCTACGCCCCGGGGCCTCATTGCAGGGGCGAGGCCCCGCCGCCCGCAGTCCCTCGCGCATTTGGCACCTGACACTGTGGGGCGGGCGTGCTACAGCGCGCTCGACATAATGTGAGGACAGGATCGCGCATGTCGAGCAAGCAACTGAAAACCCTCTGCGTCATGGCTCTGGGCCTAGCCCTTGCGCCCGCCGCCTGGGCACAGGACACGCCGGCCGCTCCGGCCGCCGACGCTCCCGCCGCGCAGGCGCCCGCCGAAGGCGCCGCGGCTCCGCAGGGGCTGTCCATGGGTCAGGAAGACCCGGCCGACGGGATCGGCTCCACCTATGTCGCCGCGACCCACGGCGACTGGGAACAGCGCTGCGTCCGCACCGAGGACGGTGCTGACCCGTGCCAGATGTATCAGCTTCTGAAGGACGGCGAAGGCAACTCGGTGGCCGAGATCAGCATGTTCGCCCTGCCCGCGGGCCAGCAGGCCGCGGCCGGCGCGACCATCGTGGCGCCGCTCGAGACGCTGCTGACCGCCAATCTGACGATGGGCGTCGATGCGGCCAAGCCGAAGGTCTATCCCTTCTCCTGGTGCAACCGCGCCGGCTGCTTCGCGCGTGTGGGCTTCACCCAGGCCGAGGTGGATGCCTTCAAGAAGGGCAACAAGAGCGTCGTGACCATCGTGCCGGCCGTGGCGCCGGATCAGAAGGTCGCGCTGAACGTCTCGCTGAAAGGCTTCACCGCCGCCTATGACGCGGTGAAGGCCTCGAACGAGAAGGCCGAAGCGGCCCAGAAGCCCGCCGCGGAATAACCTTCCCGCAAGCCTCCGAGAGACGCCGCCCGCACCCCGGGCGGCGTTTCGCTTTTCAGCCGCTCGATCAGACCCGCCGCAGGGCGAGCACGGCGTTCAGCCCGCCGAAGGCGAAGGCGTTCGACAGCACCACATCCACCCGCGCCTGCCGCGCCACGTTCGGCACCACATCGAGCGCGCATTCCGGGTCCGGCTCCTCATAGCCGATGGTGGGCGCAATGACGCCCTCGCGCAGCGCGAGGATGCAGGCCAGAAGCTCCACCGCCCCCGTCCCGCCGATCAGATGCCCGTGCATCGACTTGGTCGAAGAGATCATCAGCCGGTCGGCATGATGGCGGAACACATCCGCCACCGCGGCGCATTCGGTCTTGTCGTTGGCCGCCGTCCCGGTGCCGTGGGCGTTGATATAGCCCACCGCGTCGGGCGTGACCCGCGCATCCCTCAGCGCCCCCTCGATGGCGCGCGCCGCGCCGAGCTTCGAGGGCATCACGATGTCGGACGCGTCCGACGTCATGGCAAAGCCGATCACCTCGGCGAGGATCTCGGCGCCGCGGGCACGGGCGTGCTCATATTCCTCGAAGACGAAGATCGCCGCCCCCTCGCCCTGCACCATCCCGTTGCGATTGAGCGAGAACGGCCGGCAGGCGTCCTTCGACATCACCCGCAGGCCCTCCCAGGCCTTGATGCCGCCGAAACAGAGCATGGCCTCGGATCCGCCGGTCAGCATGGCCCGCGCCATCCCTGAGCGCACCATCTGGAAGGCCTGTCCCATCGCATGGTTGGAGCTGGCGCAGGCGGTGGCCACCGTGAAGGAAGGCCCGCGCAGCTGGAACTCCATCGACACATGCGAGGCGGCCGCGTTGTTCATGAGCTTCGGGACGACGAACGGATGGACGCGGTTCTTGCCCTCCTCGTAGACCACCCGGTAATTCTCGTCCCAGGTGTTCACGCCCCCGCCCGCGGTGCCGAGGATCACCCCGGCCTCGAGCCCGAGGCTGCCCGCGAAGGTCAGCCCCGATTGCGCCACCGCCTCGCGGGCGGCCAGCAGGGTGAACTGGGTGAACTTGTCATAGAGGACGATCTGCTGGCGGTTGAAATGCGCCTCGGGATCCCAGTTGTGGACCTGCCCGCCGATCTGGATCGACAGCCGGTCCTTGTCGCGGATATCGAGCTCGGTGATGCCGCAGCGCCCCTCGCGGAAGGCCGCAAGCGTGCCCGCCACATCGTGCGCCAGCGCGTTGATCGTGCCGGCGCCCGTGATGACCACTCGTTTCATGTGCCGTCCGTTCAGGCAGCCTGCTGGGCCACCAGCCCCTCGACTGCCGCGACGATGGCGCGCACCGACGAGATGTCGAAGCCGCTCGCCTCGGGATCGTTGGCGTTGAAGGGCACCGAGATGTCGAAGGCTTCCTCGATGGCGAAGATCGACTCGACGAGGCCCAGGCTGTCGATGCCCAGCTCTTCGAGCGTGGCATCCATCTTCACGTCGGAGGGCTCAAGCACCGCCTGCTCCGCAATGATCGCTATGACTTTTTCCTGAACGCTCTGTGCCATGGTCTTCCCCCTGCACCGTCTCGTGGCGGTGATTTAGTCACTCTGCCCCTTCAATGAAACAGCTTTCTGAAGCGCGGCCACGGTCGCGGCCAGCCGCGGCAGACGGCGCATCGCCTTCTGGATCTCGATCTGCGTTTCCATCTTCACCGCCGGATCGCCGAGGATCACCCGGCCCGCCGGCGCATTGGTGCGGATCTTGGTCGATCCGCCGGCGATCACATCGTCGCCCACGAAGATATTGTCCGAGACGCCGACCTGTCCGCCGAGGACCACGCGGTTGCCGATCCGGGCCGAGCCCGCGACGCCCGCCTGCCCGCAGATCAGGCAATCCGCGCCCACCTGCACATTGTGGCCGAGCTGCACGAGATTGTCGATCTTGGTGCCGTTGCCCACCACCGTGTCGCGGATCGTGCCGCGGTCGATGGTGGAATTGGCGCCCACTTCCACATCGTCGCCCAGACGGACCGAGCCCAGCGAATGGATCCGCACCCAGGATTGCTGGCGGATCTCCTCGCGCTCGCCCAGCGTCTCGCGGATCTCCTCGACCCCGGATTTCTCCGGCGTGACGAAGGAGAAGCCGTCCGCGCCGATCACGGCGCCCGGCTGGCAGATGAACCGGTCGCCGATCCGCACCCGCGCGCCGATCCGCGCGCCCTGCAGGATCAGCGCGTCCGCCCCGATCTCGGCGCCCTCGGCGATCGAGACGTGGCTTGCGATCCGGGCATTCGGGCCGATGCGGACCTGCGGGCCGATGGTGACGAAGGGCCCGATGGCCGCATCCGCGCCGATCTCGGCCGTGGGATCGACGAGCGCCATCGGATGCACGACCCGCGCGATCTGCGGGCCGGGATCGAGCATCCGCGACAGGCCCGCCATCGCGAGGCGCCCGCGCGGCACGAAGATCGCGGCCTCCAGCCCCAGCGCCTGCCAGTCGGCCCCCTGCCAGAGCATCGCGGCCCGCGCCGCGCCCTGCCGGATCCCCTCGGCGTAGCGCGCGTCCATCGCCAGCGCCAGCGCGTCGGCGTCGGCCGCGGCAGGCTCGGCCGCGCGCGTCACGACGAGATCGAGATTGCCGGCGGCCTCGGCGTCCAGCGCCGTGGCGATCTCGCGGATGGTATGGCCCATGGTGCCGCTCCGAACCCTCGGCGGCCCGCTGCCGCCCCGTCTGAAGATTTAGCCCTGAACCGCGCCCGGCACCACCCCGGCCTCGGACAGCGCGTCGAAGATCACCCCGTCGCGGCCATAGATGTCGTCGCGATAATTCATCTGCCCCGTGGGGCCGGCCCAGGCGGTGAAATAGACCAGATGCACCGGCACGGGCTTTTCCAGCCGCACGACGCTCTCCCTGCCGCTCGACAGATGCGACTGGAACAGCCCTTCGGGGTCGTCGGTCTGCGCGGCGAGCAGCGCATAGGCGAAGTCGAACGGCCGCCCCAGACGGATGCAGCCATGCGAGAAGGCGCGCACCTCGCGGTCGAACAGCGACTTCGACGGCGTGTCGTGCAGATAGATGTTCCACTGGTTCGGGAACATGAACTTCACCAGCCCCAGCGCATTGCCGTCCGAGGGCGGCTGGCGCATCGAGAAGGGGAAGTTCCGGGCGTTGTAGGCGTTGAAGTTCACCGCGCCGCGGCTGACCTCGCGGCCCCGGCTGTCGATCAGCTTCAGATGGCCCGCCGCGTTCGGATTGCGCTGCAGGAGCGGCAGATATTCCTTCGTGGTGATCGACCGCGGCACATGCCAAGACGGGTTGATCACCATATATTCCATCTCGTCCGAGAATTCCGGCGTCCGCTGGTCCGGGCTGTCCTTGCCGATCACCGACCGGGTCTCGAACGTGACCTTGCCATTGTCGATCAGGCGCGTGGAGAAGTCGGCGAGGTTGACCCAGATGTGCCGCTCGCCGCGGTCGATGCTGAGCCAGCGTTCGCGTTCGAGCGCCACGAGGATCGACTTGAGCCGCGCCTCGGGCGCCACGTTCAGCGCGGCGATGGTGCCCTCGCCCGCCACCCCGTCGGGGCTGAGCCCATGGTCGGTTTGGAACGACCGCACCGCTGCCGCCACCTCCGCATCGTAGCTCGCGGCGGTGCTGCGCCCGAGGTAGCCCATCGCCATCAGCCGGTCGCGCAGCGCGAGAAACCCCGGCCCCGTGGCGCCGGGCTTCAGCTTGCCCGCGGGCACCGCCGCCCCCCAGCCGCCCGCGGCGACGGTCGCCTCGAGATCCAGCCGCGCCCGCATCAGCCGGGCATAGTCCGGCCCGCGCGGCGCGAGACTGTCGAGGAAATGCACCGGGTTCGCCTCGAAGGCGGTCAGGACGCTGCGCGGATCGAGCCGCTTCACCGCCCGCTTGATGCCGGGATCGACCTTGCCCGGCTCGAGCGCGCCGCCATGCAGATCGTGCGCCCAGGCCAGAAGCGCCTGCGTCATCGCCACCTCGAGCCGCCCGCGGTCGGCCTCCGTCCGCGCGGCGCGGAACCGCGCGATCAGCGCCGAGGCATCGTAGCGCTGCACCGGCAATCCGTGCGCCGGTGCCTCTGCAATGGCCGTCAGCAGCGCCTCGCGGCGGGCCGCATCCTCGGGCCCGGTCCAGAGCGTCCGGTAGGACCGGTCCGCATAGAACTGCGCGATCAGCTCGCTCCGCCCTGCGGCCCCGGCCACCGAGCGGCTGAAGGGCGTCAGCTCGACCGGGGCCGCCGGGGGATTCGCGAAAGCCTCCGCTCCGAGCGCCACGGACAGACAGAGAGCAAGCCCGAGACCGGCCTTGCAACGGAAGGGGGAGGACATTGGCACCTCAAGCGGGGATGGTCGCTGCATTCTCTACCAACTTCGGCTATTTGCCCGGCGGCGTAAATCGGTCACCGCGTGGCCCCCGGCTTTTGTCGCTTTTTCGTCACGCCGCCCAACTTTCCCGATCCTGCCGATCGACGGGCGATCATTCAGCAATTTTTTGCCTATCGGACATTAACTGCGGCGGTGCGGCCAATCCGGCACTTCTGTTGCAGGGAACCATATGGCATAGGAGGTAAGCACTTGGGGACGAGTAGCAAAGAAAGCCGCCGGAACAGGCGGACAGAAGACCAGGCGACGGGACAGGCGCTCATCATGACACTGACGAACACGCTCATCACGCGGCGCGGCCTTTTGGGTGCGTTTGCCGCCACTGCCGTGGTTGCGGCTCCCACCTACGCGAATGCGTTCGGATTTCTCCGCGGAGCGGGCGATGTGCGACGGATCCGCATGTATTCGGGCCGCACCGGCGAGTCGATGGATACGATCTACTGGATCGAGGGCGAGTACATTCCGGAAGCTCTCAAGGAAATCAATCACTTCATGCGCGACTGGCGGACGAACGACGTCATCCGCATCGACGCGCGCACGGTGGACATCATGGCGGCCTCGCATCGCCTGATGGATGTGAGCGAGCCCTACATGCTGCTCTCGGGCTACCGCTGCCCCAAGACCAACGCCATGCTGCGCTCGCGGTCGAGCGGCGTGGCCCGGAATTCCCTCCATCTCAAGGGTCAGGCGGCCGACCTGCGGTTGAAATCCCGCTCGGTGGGCCAGATGGCCAAGGCGGCGGAAGCCTGCGCCTCGGGCGGCGTCGGCCGCTATTCGCGCTCGGACTTCGTCCATATGGATTGCGGCCCGGTCCGCCACTGGGGTCGCTGAGCGTCCCCTCTCTTCCGATCAGGATCACGGGCGCCTCCGGGGCGCCCTTTCTTTTGGCCGGGCCGCCCCCGGGGTCGCCGATCGCCCTCTGTCTCCGAGTATGGTGACGGGCGCCTTCAAGGCGCCCATTCTTCTGGCCCGGTCACCGTCTCAGGCCTCGCCCTCCTCCGGCTCGGACGCGCGTCCGCGGAAGCCCATCGCCACGACGAACTTTTCCGAACTGTCGGCCCGGCTCGCCGGCGGCTTCACATTGGCGACCTTGGTGAAATTCTTCTTCAGGAGGGCCTGAAGCTCATTCTCGGCGCCGCCCGCCAGCACCTTGGCCACGAAGGTTCCGCCTTCCTCCAGCACGTCGAAGGCGAAGGCCGCGGCCGCCTCGCACAGCGCGATGATGCGCAGGTGGTCGGTGCCCTTGTGGCCCGAGGCGGCGGCGGCCATGTCGCTCATCACCACATCGGCCCGCCCGCCGAGCCAGCCCTTCACCTTCTCGTCGGCATCGTCCGACAGGAAGTCGAGCTGGTGGATCTCGGCGCCGCTGATCGGCTCGACCTCCTGCAGGTCGACCCCCAGCACCGTGCCCTCGGGCTTGTTCTTCTTCTGGCCGAGCGCATTCACCCGCTCGACCGCCACCTGACACCAGCCGCCGGGCGCGCAGCCCAGATCGACCACGCGGCCGCCGGGCTTGAGGAACCCGAACTTGTCGTCGAGCTCGAGGATCTTGTAGGCCGCCCTGCCCCGGTAGCCTTCCTTCTTGGCGCGGATGACGTAGGGATCGTTCAGCTGCCGTTCGAGCCAGAGCGTCGAGGAGAGCTTGCGCCCCTTCGCCGTCTTCACCCGCACGCGCAGCTCGCGCTGTCCCCGGCCCGATGTGTTCTTCGTGGTCATTTGTAGGGTCCGTCTTCCAGAACGCCGTCCGCGCTCATCTGTGCATAGAGAAGCCCCTCGCGGAGGCCCCGGTCGGCCACCGACAGCCGGTCCGTGGGCCAGATCCGCATCAGGGCCTGGAGAATCGCCGCGCCCGACATGATGAGCGAATGCCGCTCGCGTCCGATGCGCGGGTCGGTGCGCCGCCCCTCGGGGCCGAGGGTCAGGTGGTCGCGGATCACCGTATCGATCTGGTCCGAGGTCATGTGCAGCCCGTCCACCTTGGTCCGGTCGTAGCGCCGCAGGCCGAGAAACGAGGCCGCGACCGTGGTGATCGTGCCGGAGGTGCCGATGATCTGGAACCCCTCGCGCGGGTTCTCGGCATTGTAGGGCGAGAAGCTCGCGAGATTCTCCTCGAAATACCAGCTCATCAGCGCAAAGCGCGCGGCATCGTCGTCCACGTCGCCGAACTGGTCCTTGAGGGTCGCCACCCCCAGCGGCACCGAGATCCAGTCCACCACCCGCGCCTCGGGCCCGATCCCCTGCGGGGTGAAGCCCGAATGCAGCCGCATGATCGCCTTGGGCCGGTCGTCGCGCGGCACGGCCGAGAGATCGATCCAGACGAGCTCGGTCGAGCCGCCGCCGATATCGACCACCAGAAGCTGCTCGGTGCGCCGCGAGACGAGCGGCGCGCAGGAGATCACCGCCAGCCGCGCCTCTTCCTCGGGCGCGATGATCTCGAGCGCGAGGCCGGTCTCGCGCCGGATCTGGCGGATGAAGTCGCGCGCATTCCGGGCCCTGCGGCAGGCCTCGGTCGCCACCAGCCGCATCCGGCGCACCTGATGCTTCTCGATCTTCTTCTGGCAGATCCTGAGCGCCTGGATCGTGCGCCCCATCGAGGCGCGCGACAACCGGCCGGAGGCTTCCAGCCCGACGCCGAGCTGCACGGTCTTGGAAAAGGAATCCACGACCTGAAACTGACTGCCCCTCGGCTGGGCAATCAGCATGCGGCAGCTGTTGGTGCCGAGGTCCAGCGCCGCATAAAGCTGCCCCCGGTCGCTTGGCGGGGTGACGGAAGGTTCCACTGCTGCGCCGACGATCAGCTCGTCGCGCGCCGGGATCGCGTCCGCACCCCTGGGACGCTCGGGCGTCATCGTCGCCCTCCATTCATGGTTGCTCCAAGAGTATGCGCGCGAGCCTGCCGCCGCAAGGTCGGATCGTCGCAGGGCGCGCGCCGCGGGCCGCATCTCGGCAGGGTCCCGGGCGCCCCCCGACCCCGTTGAAGCGCCTGCGATTGTGGCGCACCGGGGACGGTCGGCCCCGCCCGGAGGGGCGGCGTCGCTCCGCGCGCGCACCATGTCGAAAACCGACGCCGAGCGCGGCATTGCGACGCGTATGAGAGGCCAAGGAAGAGGAATCGTCGATGCCCGAAGTCACCATCGTCTACTGGCGAGACATCCCGGCCCAGGTCATCGTGGGCCGCGGCCGGAAGGGCTCCAAGGCGCCCCTGCCGGAGCGTTTCGAACAGGCGATCGACCGCTGCGCCATGAAGATCGGCGCGAAGGACAGCGATGCCTACCTCGCCGAATGGCGCAAGGCCACGCACGACGCCGAGGGCGAGCCCGAAGCGCTCGCCCGCGCGGAGGCCGACCGTCTCGACCGCGAATACGATGCCGCGCGCCTCCGGGCGCTTATCGACAACGATGGCCGGGCCTGACCTGCCCCGCCGCCTGAAGGAGGCCGCCATGGCGCTTTTCCGACTCCGCCGCGAGGCGGCCGCTCCCTCCGCTCTCGCCCCCGTCGAGGCGCTGCTGAAGGGCTATTCCATCGAGGTGATGCCGCGCACCGCCGAGAAGATCGCCGACTTCCGCGACCTCCTGCCCCGCGGCACCCGGGTCTATATCGCCCATATCGACGGCACGCCCATCGAGGAGATGGTGGCGACCGCGAAGCGCCTGAACGCCGAGGGTTTCCCGGTGATGCCGCACTTCCCCGCGCGCATCGTCAAGGATCGCGCGACGCTCGCCGACTGGATCGCCCGCTACCGCGGCGAGGCCGACGTGAAGCAGGGCCTCATCCTCGCCGGCGGTCTGCGCGCCCCGCAGGGCGACTTCCATTCCTCGATGCAGCTTCTCGAAACCGGCCTCTTCGACGGGTTCGAGCGGCTGCATGTGGCGGGCCACCCCGAGGGCTCGAAGGACATCGATCCCGACGGCTCCGACCGGATGGTGATGGAGGCGCTGCGCTGGAAACAGGCCTTCGCCGAGCGCACCGACGCGAAGATGGCCATCGCCACCCAGTTCTGCTTCGAGCCCGATCCGGTGATCGCCTGGGCCGAGCGTCTGGCCGCCGAAGGCATCGCGCTTCCGATCCATATCGGCATCGCCGGCCCCGCCAAGCTTCAGACCATGATCAAGTTCGCCGTGGCCTGCGGCGTCGGCCCCTCGATGCGCGTGCTTCAGAAGCGCGCCATGGATGTGACCAAACTGCTCCTGCCCTACGAGCCCACCGAATTCGTGACCGGGATCGCGGCGCACAAGGCCAAGAACCACATGTTCGGCATCGAGTCCGTGCATTTCTTCCCGCTTGGCGGGATAAAGACCAACGCCGAGTGGGTGACCGCGAACGGCGGCCGCTCCGGCATCCCGGCCAACATGGAAAAGGTTGAAGCATGACCCGTACCGTCCTCGAGTCCAAAACGAAAACCGTCGTCATCGGCTTCGACGAGCCCTTCTGCGTGATCGGCGAGCGCATCAACCCCACGGGGCGCAAGAAGCTGGCGGCCGAACTCGAGGCGGGCGATTTCTCGACCGTCGAGAAGGACGCGCTCGAGCAGGTCGCCTGCGGCGCCACGGTTCTCGACGTGAACTCCGGGGCGGTCTTCACCAACAAGATGGCCGAGGATCCGCGCTACGCCGACAACAACTTCGTCGAGCCGCCGCTGATGAAGGAACTCGTGGCCCGCATTCAGGCCATCACCGACGTGCCGCTCTGCATCGACAGCTCGGTGCCCGGCGCGCTCGAGGCGGGGCTCTCGGCCTGCGAGGGCCGGCCGCTGCTGAACTCGGTGACGGGCGAGGAAGAGCGGCTGGAGCTCGTCCTGCCGCTGGTCAAGAAGTACAACGTGCCGGTGGTGGCGATCTCGAACGACGACACCGGCATCAGCCAGGACCCCGACGTGCGCTTCGCCGTGGCGAAGAAGATCGTCGAGCGCGCGGCCGATTTCGGCATTCCCGCGCATGACATCGTGGTCGATCCGCTGGTGATGCCGGTCGGCGCCATGGCCTCGGCCGGCCAGCAGGTCTTCGCCCTCGTCCGCCGGCTGCGCGACGAGCTCGGCGTGAACACGACCTGCGGCGCCTCGAACGTCTCCTTCGGCCTGCCGAACCGGCACGGGGTCAACGCGGCCTTCCTGCCCATGGCCATCGGCGCGGGCATGACCTCGGCCATCATGAACCCGGTCCGCTCGGTCGAGATGGAGGCGATCCGCGCCGCCAACATGCTGATGAACCACGATCCGAACGGCAGCGAATGGATCCGCTTCTCGCGCATCCTCGATGCGGTCAAGGAAGGGGCCACCTTCCCCGAGGCCTGCGCCGCGCAGGCCGCCGCCGGCGGCCGCGGCCGTCGCCGCGCCCGCGCCTGACGGGGCTTCGGACCGGGCGGCCCTGCCCGGCTCCCGCGCATCCGCGCGACATCCTGCGGGGGAGCGGCTGGCACCAGCGGCTCCCCCGTCGCATATCTGCCTGAGCCTGCCCCTTCCTGACGGAGTTCCCGCCCATGTCCGATCCGCTGGTCATCTTCACCCCCTCGGGCAAGCGCGGCCGCTTTCCGGTCGGAACGCCGGTCCTCACCGCCGCGCGCCAGCTGGGCGTGGATCTCGATTCGGTCTGTGGCGGGCGCGGGATCTGCTCGAAATGTCAGGTCCAGCCCGGCTTCGGCGAGTTCGCCAAGCACGGGGTGACGGTGGCGCGCGACGCGCTTTCCGACTGGAACGCGGTCGAGGAGAGGTATCGCTCGAAGCGCGGCATGATCGACGGCCGCCGGCTCGGCTGTCAGGCGCAGATCCTGTCGGACGTGGTGATCGACGTGCCGCCCGAAAGCCAGGTCCACAAGCAGGTGATCCGCAAGTCCGCCGCCGAGCGGGAGATCGCCATGGATCCCGCCACCCGCACCCTCCTCGTCGAGGTGGCCGAGCCCGACATGCACGAGCCCTCGGGCGATTTCGAGCGGCTGCAAGCCGCGCTGCGTGAACAGTGGGGCGTCGAGCGGGTCGAGGCCGACCTCTCGATCCTGCGCCGCCTCCAGCCCGCGCTGCGCAAGGGCGGCTGGAAGGTCACCGTGGCGCTCCACCGCGGCAATCACGATGCCGCGCCGCGGATCCTCGATCTCTGGCCCGGCTTCTTCGAGGGCCCCATCCACGGGCTGGCCATCGATCTCGGATCGACCACCATCGCGGCGCATCTCTGCGACCTGCGCGACGGACGGGTGCTCGCCTCGAGCGGCCTCATGAACCCCCAGATCCGTTTCGGCGAGGATCTGATGAGCCGGGTGAGCTACGCGATGATGAACCCAGGCGGCGATGTCGAGATGACCCGCGCCGTGCGCGAGGCCATCGACCGGCTCGCAGCCGAGATCGCGGCCGAGGCGGGCGTCGATCCGGCCTCGATCTACGAGCTGGTCTTTGTCTGCAATCCCGTCATGCACCATCTGCTGCTCGGCATCGACCCCGTGGAACTCGGTCAGGCGCCCTTCGCGCTCGCCACCGGCTCGAGCCTCTCGCTCGACGCCCGCGACCTCGAGTTGTCAGCTGTCAACCCGGCGGCGCAGGTCTATGTCCTGCCCTGCATCGCGGGCCATGTCGGGGCCGACTGCGCCGCGGTGGCTCTGGCCGAAGAGCCGCAGAAATCCAAGGACATGGTGCTGATCGTCGATGTGGGCACCAATGCCGAGATCCTGCTCGGCAACGAGGCGCGGGTGCTCGCCTGCTCCTCGCCCACCGGCCCTGCCTTCGAGGGCGCGCAGATCTCGTCGGGTCAGCGCGCGGCGCCCGGAGCCATCGAGCGGGTCGAGATCGACGCCGCCACCAAGGAGCCGCGCTTCCGCGTGATCGGCTGCGACCTCTGGTCGGACGATCCGGGCTTCGCCGAGGCCGCTGGACCCATCACCGGCATCTGCGGCTCGGGCATCATCGAGGCGGTGGCCGAGATGCGGATGGCGGGGCTTCTCGACGCGCGCGGCCTGATCGGATCGGCCGAGCAGACCGGCAGCCCGCGCTGCGAGCCCGACGGGCGCACCCATTCCTATCTCCTCCACGATGCCAGCGCCGCGGGCGGCCCGCGCATCCTCGTGACCCAGGGCGACATCCGCGCCATCCAGCTGGCCAAGTCCGCGCTCTACGCGGGGGCGCAGCTTCTGATGGACGAGATCGGCATCGAGAAGGTCGACCGCGTGGTTCTGGCCGGGGCCTTCGGCGCCCATATCAGCCCGAAGCACGCGATGGTGCTGGGCATGATCCCCGACGTGCCGCTCGAGAAGGTGCTGTCCGCCGGCAATGCCGCGGGCACGGGCGCCCGGATCGCCCTCGCCTCGGTCGCGGCGCGGGATGCGATCGAGGAGCTGGTCCACCGGATCCACAAGGTCGAGACCGCCATCGAGCCGCGCTTCCAGGAGCATTTCGTGGCGGCGAACGCCATCCCCCACGCGACCGCCCCGTTCCCCTGCCTGCGCGCGCTGGTCAGCCTGCCCGAGCCCGCCTTCAACAGCGGCGGCGGCAGCGAACGCCGGCGCCGGAGAGGCTGATCCGCCGGCCCCGGCTGTTCCCAACCAAGACCGGAACGCCGCGGCAGCCCCCCTGCCAGCCGCAGCCTGCTCGGCTCGCGTGCCGCGGACAAAGGAGGTGCAGCACAGAGGTCCGGCGAACCTCTTGCGCGAAGATATACGCGGCGCGCGCCTTGCCCATCATCCGGACATGGGAGGCACGGCGCAGAGGTCGGATCAACCTCCTGTGCAAAGATGCACAGCGCGCCTGTCGCCTGTCTCTCGGACAAGGCAGGAGACTCCGATACCCTGCGGAGAGGCGGGAGGCCGCCGGGATGGAGCTGCTCGGCCGCCATGCTCCTCCCTCGGTCTCGCCCGGGCGGCTGCCGAGCCCCAGGCACGGCAGGGCGCCCCTCCTCGCCCGTGGCGGCTCCGGCCTGGCTCCGCCTCCGAAGGCCTCGGAGGAATGCCCCATCCAACCGCTTGACGAGGCGCCTTGGCTGGCTTAGGTGGATGGCTGACGCGGGTGTAGCTCAATGGTAGAGCAGAAGCTTCCCAAGCTTACGACGAGGGTTCGATTCCCTTCACCCGCTCCACCCTCTCATCTAAGTTGCTGATCTGTGGGGGAAAACCGCTGCACCGGCTGCGCTGCTTACCAAACCATTGACCATCTAAGAAGAACAGGTTTGTTGGCCTGCGCCTGTGGCGGGTTTGCCACAAATCGGCCCTCTTAAGAAGATCCGCGAAGCTCGCGACGCCTCTTGCGTCTGGTCGGGCACGCGCGAGCGTAGAATGTGCTCCGCAAACCTGTCCTGAACTTCGGATGCGGATCCTCCGCCGCATCCGGCCTATGCGATGCGGATGGGCACCCGCGATGCCGGTCAGGGTTGAAGCGCCGCAACGTCGGCGAGGAAGCTCCGAAGCGCCGCCGCCCGGAAGCCGTCCATGGGAAACCCGTCTTGGGGCTCACCGTCGATCTCCCATGCGAGCGCCGCCGCCTTCGCCTGCAGCGCGGCCACGGTGCGCGCGGGCTGCGAGAGAATGGCGTTTGCGGCGGTCGAGGCTTCGGCGAGGCGGGCCTCGAGCTTTTCCAGCGCCGGCTCATCCGCGGGGTCCGCGAAATGCGGAACTTGCGCGGCTCGGACGTTGGCGATCAGGTCGGCAAAGGCGGTCATTGTCAGCTCCCATGCAACGGCTTCCAGATGCCGGGATGATGGCACACCGACGCGCAGAGGTAAATAATTATTTACTTCCAATTACTTAGTTGGATTTCGTCCGACTGCCTTCGGATTATCTCCGACGTTGGCCGAGATCGCCGAGAACCTGCTCCGCCGGAAGCCGTACCAAGTCGAGCGCGGGATGAAGGTTGCACCCGAACCGCTCACCATGTCGTCGCGCGAGATCGCGGACCTGGCCGAAGCGGAACATCTCGCGGCGATATGACACCGCACAGCTGTTTCCCGTCGTGTTAGTTCATCTTGCAAGTGCACCCGCCCCCGAGGGGATTAGTAAAGCTGAGAGTGGCGGAACGGGGGCCGTAGCCTGATGCGGAGGCAAGATGGTCAGTATCGATAGCTGGTCGGTAAAGGTCTGCTACCTTGAGATGCTCTTCAATGAGCAGGTGCTGAGCCACGGAACCGGCTTCCTGCTTAGGATGGAGAACCCTGCTGTTAGCAGAGGCAGCATGTTGATCACGAACTGGCATAACGTCACCGGAAGGCATCGGGAGACGAATAATTGCTTGGATGAGAAAAATGCGGCGGTGCCGAACGCCTTGAGGGTCTACTTCCGCACGGCGCCGTTCAAGCTGTATGACGTCGCACCCTATACGGTGCGACTATATTCTGAAGATGGTGAGCCACAATGGTTGGAGCACAAAGACGAGGACGCGAAAGTGGATGTGGTGGCAATTCCATGCCAGCTGCCGGATGGGTTGCAGATCACATGCCTTAATGACGATCTTGGTGACGGCACTGTCATGCGAGGCTTCTATATCGGGACGGGATCGGAAGTTTTTATAATTGGCTTCCCCTTCAAGCTGAAGTTTCAGCCACTTCCCATATGGAAGCGCGCAAGCGTTGCAAGTGAGCCGCTTTTGGCAGAAGTGCACCGTCCTCCGTGTTTCTATGTAGACACCGCCTCGCGACCAGGAATGTCCGGTTCTTTGGTTATCCAAGTCGCTAATAGCGGAATTTACATCAACAGCGATGGCGATACGGTGGTGGCTGAGCGCGGTGCAGCACAGATCGTTGGCGTTTACTCTGGGAGGATTAACGTGAAGGAAGATCTTCAGCTTGGCATCGTTTGGCCTTGGAGCGTGGTCGAGAATATCTTGCAGCAACCTCGGGTTCCGAAGAACCCTCACATTTAGCGCCCGGTTAAGCCGAACTGCTGGCTATGTGGGTCGCGATCGTGGCGAGGCGTTCAATGGTGAAGACTGCGCGGCGCGATGCCCCGTAGGCGGTTCTACAGCCGCTCGGGCTGGGGCACCGGCACCCCGTCCCGCTCGAGGCCCTGGGCGGTGAGGGAGAGGCCGCGATCCCGGAGCCGGTAGGCGTGGTGACGCGCTACGCCACGCGCCTTCAGCTCGCGCGCAACGGGCAGGCCTATGGCCTTGCACACGGTGAACAGGCCGAGCATCCGGGCGGAGCCGATGTGCTCCGGGCAAAGATAGTCCGCAGGCCATTCGAGCGCGGCCTCATAGAGGCTGACCAGGGCGGCCGTGGCCTGGACGCGCATCGGGGGAATGTCGTCTCAGGATCGGCCACCTCGGGCAGGCCCCAGCCCTCGCGCTCGAAGTCCAGATCGCTTGCTTGGTAATCCGAGCGAGACCGCGTGTAGCCCGCCGGCCCCACCGGGCGACCTGTCCGCCGTGCCCACAGCTGGGCGTCGATCATCGTCTGCATGACCAACCCGGGCGTCCATGTCTCCCGCGGCTCGGTCGGAGCCGGGGCCGCGGCTGGCGCGGCCCTGCCCCATGCGCTGCGATCAATTGCAAGGTCTGCAGCGACGGCACCGAGAAGGGCGGCGAGGGGCGTCCGGGCATTCATGCGGGGCTCCTATGTGCGGGAATGTTTCCGACATGCCATGACGCCGGCCCGACCGCAAGAAAACCTCTTAATGCCGCAGGAGCCAAGTAGCGGGCGCTGGACGGGCACAAGCGCGCGGCAGCACTGTGTCCGGCAGCCATAGACGTCACCGCCCGCAGGTGGCCCGGAAATGGGGTTCTCTGGCCGCGCGCCCCCCCCCCTTTTCCTCGCCGCGCCGCTAGCCGGAGAGGCCGACCGCCTCCCGCAGGGCGCGGTTCATCCGAGATTGCCAACCGGGGCCGCCTGCCTTGAAGTGCGCCACCACGTCCTGATCGAGGCGAAGTGAAACCGACATTTTCGGCGCGTCCAGCTTCGGGCGACCGCCTGCGCTGCGCCGCATGGCCTCGGCCAGCACAGGAAACGCCTCAGTGAAGGGTCGGGCCTGCGCAAGCTGCGCGTCGGTCGCTTCGGGAGCATCCGGGTCGCTCGCGATCATCCGCTGGATGCGGGTCTCTTCCGTGTCGAGTTGACGCTTCTTCGTCATAGAAGGCTCCTCTCCTTTCGGCTCGCAGGGCGCATAGAGATGATCGAAACGCCCTCGGCCCCCAGAACCGCGAAGACCACGGCAATGGTTCCATCCTCAAGGCGCCCGATCGCCATGTGACGGCCTGCGCTTGCTGGCACGACAACCGACGACAGGAAGAACTCCTCGTCTAGGTCCGCGAAGTCCAGCCCATGCTTCGCCAGGTTGCTGCGCCGCTTTGGCTCATCCCATACAATCACCAACATGAGTTTTTGTATATGCGGAAACTGCGCTGAATTTCAAGATGGCGGCCAGAGCCGCCAATGAGCCGTTGCGTGCCAGCCGGGAAACCTGCGGCCCGTGATGCGCCTGGTGTGGTCTACAGGGCGCAAGCCGCCTTCGTGAGGATGGAGGCCCGATTGAGGATGCGGCCGGCAGTTGGGGACGCTGCGCGGGAGTGGGGCGAGGTGGCGGCGCACAGGCAGCGAGGCCCGGAAAAAAGACGTTGCAGATCACGAAGTCTCTTCCAAGCCGGGCGTTGCGCCCGCCCCCACCACGAAACCCGCCACTGCCGCCGACCTCGGGATCCGCCGCGACGAGATCCACGAGGCGCGGGAGCGAAACGTGAGCGCGCACCGCGACCCCGGCATGATCCGCCCGCCCGGCAACTTCCGATTTCCCATCTCCTCGGAGGTCGAAGATCGGAAACGGCCGACGGGCAAATCACCCCTTTCCGCCGCGCCTGCGACAGCCTTCGATCGACCTGTCACACCAACGCTGACAAAGCTCGACCGCACCACGCTCCGGGCTGGCGGGAATGATGGCCGGAGCAGCGACGTCCGGTGCCTCGCCCGGTCGGCTGCGCCTCATTGTGCCGCAGTGCGGATCATGCGCCGGCGCAGTAGCAGGCCGCCATCCGAAGCGGCCTCATAATCTTGCGACGGATAGGCCGCAGGCTCCTCCGAAGGTCTGCGGCCGCCCCTCCCTTGAGCCGCTGTGAGAGCGCATGAGTGCCGCCGGCAGCACGACCGGCGCCGACCTTTCGAATTCTGATCGCATACCTACGGACATGGCTCGGCTATTCCGAACGGGAGGCGTGGCGCCACATCGGATCAGCGCGCAGGCTCCTCCACGGTGTTCACGCGCAATTGGCGCGCGCCACCATAGGAGCTCCAATGGGATCTATCCTTCGTCTCGCCTGCCTTGCGATCATGATCTCATCCGTTGCGGCGGCAGATCCTGTGCGGACCTTGGGAATGAGCCGTGCGGACGGCACCGTTTCGGAGAGCCTTCTGCAGCATGTGCAGAGGATGCGATCGGGCCCGCGGGTCCTTCTCGCCGCCTGTTGCAAGACGTGCCGGAAGGGGAAACCATGCGGCGACAGCTGCATCGCGGTCTCGAAGTCCTGTCGGAAAGGTCCGGGCTGCGCCTGCTGATCGTTCAGAGGCGGACAGCTCGCCTCCGCCTTTTCCGATGCGGGCAGGAACGGCATAGGACCGCCCCTGCCCGGTCTCATCATCACCAGAGCGAAATGCGTTCCGTCGGCCGCTTCTCGGCCTCCGGGGCCGGGATCGGGATGCGGATCTTCGTTCCCACCGGAAGCACCGGCCCGAGGTCCGCAAGGCCAGGGTTCGCCTCGAGGGTCGCCTCGAGCACGCCGGGAACCGGGCGCTTGAACCGGCGCCAGATGAGCAGCGGCAGGGTGATCCGATCGCCCGCCACGGTTACGGTTTCGTAAATCGTCATGGTCATGCCTGCTTTTCGTCCTCGGATTGGAGATCGGCGGCAAGCTCAGCCCGGAGCTGGTAGATAGCATCTTCCAGAAGGCGGAGCTGGCGACTGTCGCGGGTGACGCGGGCCGGAATGACCAATAGCGCTGTGTTGATCGCACCGCAGGCGGAAGCTAACGCGACCTCGACCTCGTGGGCGTCCAAGAGCTCTCGCCTCTCCACCGCGAGCGCGAGAGTGGCAGCACCGGCCCGCGCTTCCTGCGCCCGGCTGGCAGCGGCGCCGGCCCGGGCCGTCGCAAGTTCCGCGCGGAGGTGCGCGAGGTAGCGCGCGGCGGCCTCTCGCAGCGGGAGGCGCCGATCCCGGCCCGTGGGCTTTGGCAAGGCGCCGGCCGAGATCAGCGCTTCCAACTCTGCCCGCGTGGCGCCCACGAGGCGGCCGAAGGCGGCGACGGTGATCTGAGCGTCAGCCATTGGCGCGCCTCCCGTAACGACGCATCGACGCGGTGCGGAGCGCGGTGGCGACGCGGTCTCGCGCCTGCTTATCCCACGGATGGGCGGCCGGCAGACCCGCCACGCGCTCGGCCGCGGTGGCCAAGGCACCCGAGATCGCCGTGCCCACGGCCTGCCTGGCCGCCGGGAGGTGACGCTGGTAGGCCCGCTGATCGCTAGGCGCAGGCGCCGGACCGCGCACGGCATAGGCCAGTGTCCGATGGTGCGCCAGCGCGAGGCGCACGGCGCGCCGGAAGGGAATGGCCCCGTCGTCACCAGCCCCAAGCTGCAGCACAGCGGCCGGGACGGAGAGCGCCGCCGCTGCATCGGCGAGAGGGAAGCGGCGCTCGAGCAATGCTGCGGCAAGGTTATTCATCGGGCGCAATCCTCGAGAAGTCGCCGCTCGCCAATGCGGCCTTCGCCTCGCGGACGGCCTTACCGATCTTGCGCTCCGCGTCCGCCGCCTCCGCGCGCACGGCGGCGCGCAGCGGCTCCGCCACCGCCTGAACCGGCGCACGGTGCAGCGCGGCGATAGCCCGACGGCCAAGCTCATCGAGGGCCTGATTGGCATCCGCACGGGCCACCAGTTGCTCGCGCCGTCGTTGGGTGCGGGCGGCCAGAAGCGCCGCCCGCGCGTCCTGCGCCCGGCTCAGGCTCGCCGTTTTCGTGTCCTTCTGCGCTCGCTCCCGAAGCGCCGCGATCACGCCCCCGATCACGGCGGTTAACGAGGCATGACCGCGCTCGATCTCGAAGCGACCCTCGCGGGACAGTTGGCGAAGCCGTTCCGCGCTCAGGCCAACAACCTCGGCCGCCTCGGCCAACCGCACCGCATCCGCCGGCAATGCGGGCGCATCTGCGCGCGTCTTTCGGACGCGGGGCATCGCCGTCACCGAACGATGATGCCGGCCGCGGCCAGATCAGCGACGGCCGCAGCCTTCTCGGATGCCTGGTCACGGCTCGCGTGGTAGGTGAGGAAGTTGCCGTTGACCTCCGCATCCCGGACGATGGCCGAGACCGCCTGCGCCGCGCTGGTGGCGTCGCAGCCGTAAAGGTTCACGGCCGCGGCGATCTGGCTGCCGTCGGTCGCGGTGACGTCCGACGGGATGTATTCGCCGGACCCGGCGGGCACGGTGACAGTCACGAAATCGCCAGCGGCCCAATCCGTCGCGCCGTCAGCCAGGGTGAACTTGATCTCTCCGGTGAATGCGACGCCCACCGTGCCGTTCCCGACGATCACGCCGCTCGGATCCTCGACCACGAAGGCCCCGGCGTTCGTCGCGGGCTCCACGATCACGACCTTGTAGACGCCCGCCTTGGCGCCAGGGCCGACAGGGGGTGCAGCCAGCGTGAGGGTCCCTTTGCCAGCGGGCGATGCGCTGGCGGTCGCCGCGAGCGAGCTGTGGAGTTTCTTCCCGAGCACGGTCATGGGCGCAATAATCCCGGCGCCTGCGGAGATCACGATGCCCTCACGGCTGCGCTGCCCGGGCGCCTCGCTCATCAGGCCTTCGCAGGCGCGCTTGCCTTGGGTGAAAACGGTCATGTGTCCCTTCTCCTTCAGAAGTTGTGGCGCGAGTGCTGCCGCGCCAGATGCTCGGCACCCGTCGGCGACGGTGCGCCCGGCCCGGCCGCGGGCCTCGGCGTCGGGTCGACCGCGCCGATGGAAATGTTTGCCTCGTGGACGGCTTTCTTCCACATGGCATCGACGTCCGGCTTGCCGTCGATCCGGCTCGTGAACGCCGCATCCGACCCGCCAAACTCGGCCATTTCGGCGGCACGCTCGGCGATGGTCGGGATGCGCGACGCGGCTGCGGCGGCAGGAACCAGCGCAAGCGCCGCCAGCGCATCCGCCACCCCAAGAGGCGTCTCGAGAGCGAAGGCCGCTGCGGCGGCGAAACGATCCGCCGCCACCTCGGCCCCGAGGATCTGAGCCATGCGCGTGCGCTCGGCCTGAGCCTCCGCAGTGCCGAAGGTGGCGGCGGCGGTCGGGATCCGCAGCGCCTCTGCCTGAGCCGCGGCGTCCGGTGGGAGGGACGCCACCAAGGCCTTGGCTCCTGCGGCGTCAAGAGGGCTGCTGAGGGCGATGCGGGCGAGCTGGCGGGCGCGGCCGGTAGCCCGGCCCGCCTCAATGCACGATGCGACGCGCTGGCGCTCAGCCTTGGCCTGTTCTGCGGCCGACTGTTCTTTCTGGCGGGCCGCGGCTGCAGTCAGCTCCTCGCGCTCGATCTCCTCCTCGGCCTGCCGGATGGCCGCATACCGCGCCTGTCCAGTGATGCCTTTCGCGTCAACACGCGTGATGGCGGCGAGACGGCGGCGCTCGTGGGTGGCGTTGTTGGTCATGGTCATTCCTCGTTCGGGCTGGGAGTGCGGGTGCCAGCCATCAGCCCCGCGGCAGCGCGGGCGCAGAGCGCGGCAACGGCCGGTCGCGCGGCAAAAACTGCGGCAAGATCCGGCTGGGCCGCCGCTTGGCGATCCTGTAGCGCAGCGCGGATCGACCTCGGGCCGCGATCTTGTTCTTCCATGCGGTCATTCATCGGAACCACGTTCCACCTTTCAAAGAAAAATTGCGATTTGCGCTTCCGAAAATCGGGCGGAAGCCGGGCCGTCGAACCGCCGCTCCCGGCGGGCAAAAACACGGTCCCTATCCGGGGGGGTGGGGGCGGCTGTCCTGAGCGCTCCCGGCAGGCCGCTGGTCTGCGGGATTGCTGGCGGGCCGGCGTGGGAAGGTTTGCCGCCCGCCCCGCGTGCAGGGGCACCCGGGGACGGGCGACGGGACGACGGGGCATCGCGGCGAACGCGCCGGATTGCGGACGAAGGAGGGAGCCCTGCCCCGTCGCCCATGCCCGGCCCGAGAACACCAAGGAGGACCGAGCAGGTGTTCATCGTCAGGCCTCGGGCAGGCTGGTGTCGCTCGCGAGCAGCACCCGCGGGTCAGCATCGGGCCGACGCATCACGGGCAGCCCGGCGGCTTCCAGCGCGCGAATGGCGGCTTCCTCGGCCAGCTCGAGCGCGAGCAGATCGGCTTGGGCGCGGGTCAGCTTCTTCGCACGGGTGTCCGGGTTCATCGCTTCCTTGCCCTGTAGGCGGTCGCGAAGTTGGCCTTCGACCACGGCGCGGATCTCCGCGCGGACGGTCGGGGAAGCGAGCAATACGCCGCGCACGGCGTCGATCTCGGGCGCGAGGAGGGTCATCCCATCCACCCGCACGGCCTCACGCGTGAGCCCACGGCGGGCTTCGATCGGATCGAGGAGCCGGCCGGTCGGCAGCCCGTCGATGGCATCCACGACCTGCTGATCCGCCCACCGGTCGAACGCGGCCATCGCGTCTTCGAGCGGTTGCGGGGCGGACGCGATGCGCCGGATCTCGGTCCTCGCATCATCGATCTGGGCACGCACGCTTTCCAGGGCATCGAGGGCGCCCACGGCGGCCTCACGCTGCCCGCGCAGGGCGCTGAGGAGGTTCCCGATCATTGGCCCACCTCCGCCGAGAAGGCGGCGAGCTCGCTCGCCATGGTATCGAATTTCGCGACCCGCGCCGCCTCGATGTGCGCGAGTGAGAGCGGCAAGCCCTCGGCGCAGGCGAGTTCGAGGGCACGCCGGTAGGTGGCGCGCGCGTCGCCAGCCTCGCGGCTGGTGGCGCTGATCTCGGCGTCGAGATCGTCCATCTGCCGGCGAAGGTCGGCGGCCTCGCGGTCGAGCCGTGCGCCCTCGCCGTCGAAGCCGGCATAGGAGGCGCGGGCGTCGCGCGCAGGTTGGGCCTCGGTCATCTTGTCGGCATGGAGGCGGCGGCGCAGATCGACGTCGCTGAGCTTCTCGCGCAGATCGTGCCGGCGGTCGGTCTGCGAACGGACGGCGGCGGTCTTCTGATCGGCGATCCGCGCCAGCGCGTCCAAGCGCGCGGGGTCGAAGATCAGGGGCGGGGACTTCGGGGGCATGACGGCTCCGGGTTCTGTTCCTGAGCCATATTTCGCGCGGGTGATCCCAACTCCGAAGCGGCGGCAGATTTGCCGGAACGGCACCTGGGCGGGTGGCCGCCCCGGTGCCTCGTCAGAGGAGATCGAGCTGTTCCGGTCGCTCCGCTGGACCGTCCGCCAGCTCGAAGATCTGCGCGATCCGCTCGCTGCCCACCGCCTTGGGCCCGCCCCCGGCCTCGAGACGACAGATCCGCCAGAAACTCGCGGCCGGTTCTGCGGCCGGCGCTGCCTCCCGGCCCCGCTCGCGCGGCCAGACGTTCGCGCGGTAGCGATCGAGGGCCGCATGGATCAGCGTTGCCGCCCGCCGCGCCGAGGCGGTGCGCCACTCCGGCCGGGCGGCGCGGGCGCGATGGAGCAGCTCGTCCCGCTCGCGCAGAAGCGCCGCTCGGCGAAGGGTCAAACCGGCCGGTGGCTCGATCCCGAGGGCGCGCCCGATCGGCTCGCCCGCGAGGGCCTCGGCCAGCGCCCGAAGCAGGAGCTCTCCGCCCATCTGGATCGCAGGCACCGGGCAGGCGCCGGTCCACTCCGCGACGCAGGCGAGCAGGTGCGCCCGTTCGCGGGCGCCCAAGCGGCGCAGGTCGGGCGCCGGGTCGCTGGCATCCGGCCACGGCCCGCGCCAGAGGCCTTCGGGGTCGAGGGCGGGGGCGGGGAGGTCAGCCACGGTCATCCCCTGCCACGGCCGCACGCGGGCGGAAGGAAAGCACCTCGGCCGATGTGGCGACCTGCTCCGGACGAGGTCCGCACGTTACGCTCCCGCGGATCGCGTAGAGGTGGAGATGCACACCCGCACGGAGATAGCCCAGGATCATGCGCCGGGTTGCCTCCGGCACGTTCTGCCGGATGAGTTGCCGGTCCGCCCGCGCCCGCCAAGCGCGCCAGACAGCCACCCCCGTATCGAAATCGCTGCGATCAAGGATCGGGGTCAACATCTCTGCGAACGCCTCGGGATCGAACGCGGGGAGAAGCCGTTCTGCCACCCCCCACATGAGCTCGACTTCCGCGTTCATCGCTCACCCCCGCCGATCTCAGTTGCCGCGAAGATCGCGGCGAGCCGTGCATCCAGCTCCCGCTCAAACTGATACCGTGCTTGCTGAAGGGCGCGGCGATAGGCGGTCTCGCGCACCTCCGCCTCCTGGCGCTCAAGCTCGCGCATGGCCCGAGCATGGAGCCGCGTGCAGAGCCAGTGCTCAGAGCTCAGAGCTTCGACGCGCCGCTCAGCAAGGCCGAGGGCGGCTAGGGCCGCTCGCACCGCTGCCCGCCGATCCCGGGCCATAGCCCCTGCTGTGGTTGCGTCAACCTTCATGGCCGCCCGGAGCTCGGCCGCGATGAGGCGCGGATCGAGATGCGGATGCCAACGAATGAAGGCGTCGAAAGAGGTAGCCAGTTGCGGTGTAACCGTCCCTCGCTTGGACGGGCCGCGAGGTTCCTCCGGTTGGCGCGGCTCGACAGGCTTGTGGTCTGCTGCACGCGCGGCCCGCGCCGCCTCGAGATCGATCAGCATGTTACTTCCTCCTCATCGGGCTGCGGTCTCAGCTTATGTGCTGCCCGGATGGCCGCCGAGGCTGCCCGCGCGGCTCGATCGAATGCCCGGACGGCCGACCGTGCTAGGCGGTCGCTGCCGCTGCCGTCGCGCAGGAGGGCTTGGGCAATTTCAAGGTGCGCCTCGAGCACCTCCGGCCCAGTGCCTTGAGACACGGCTTGACGGAGGACCTTCGCGGCGATGCGGGCGGCACGGGCTGCGGCGTCGCCATCGCCTCCCGCAAAGCCGTCCAGGACGTCGGCCGCGAATGCTTCTGCGTCGCCAAGGTCCCGGTGCAAACGGGCGAACGCTGCCGCGGCTACCGCCGTAGGGAGGGGCCCGTCCTCTTCGACCGCATCCGGCGGAGAGACCGAGGGACCGAGGCCGTGCCATCCCGCCGACAGCGCGTCGCGTTCGGCGAGCGAGATGTGCTGTCCCCGCCGAAGGACTGGCAGCTGCGCGATGCCGTCGGCCGGCGCGTACTCAGGCACGAGGTCGAACACGCGTCCATCCATATCTGGATCCGACGCGGGATGATCTCGACCTTGAACGTCGTCCGAGCGGGCGCGGTCACGCGCGCCCGCGCTCGCGTCTTGAACATTATTCAAGGACTCTACGGTATCCGGGCTAGGTGCCGTCTTCGGCGGTTCAGGCGCAGGCGCGTGAGCGCCCGCGCCGCCCAGCGGTTCCTCTAGCGGTTCTGGTATCGTGGACGATACTGTTCGAGTATCCTCCACGATACTGTTTTCGTCAGAAACGGTATCGTCCACGATACTGTTTTCCCCGTCATCAACTGCGTCCTGCGCGTCGATGGTGACGGTCCCCTTGATGATCCACCGATAGCGGTTCGACCTGCCAGACCCGCCCTTTTGTCGCCGCACATCGAGGTGTCCTTCAGTCGCCAACTGGTTGACGCCCACGATCACGGCGTTTCGCTGGTATCCTGTCGCCTCGGCCAGCGTCTCGAACGACGGCCAAGCGAGGTCCCACGCGCCATTGTTGAACTGCATCCGGTTTGCGTGTTTGACCGCGATCTGGATGGCGATCGACTTGGCGGCAGCGCTGAGCTTCCGGTTCGCTGAAACTTCCAGAAGGAAGGCGTCGCGCTCTTTGTCGAACGGGGAACGCTCCGGCTTGCGATCGACACTCATGCCGCACCCCCGCCGATCTGGTGCCGAGCAATCAACTTCTCAACGTCGCGCGGATCGTTCGGGAAGGTGAGGATCCGCCCCGCCGCGCGCCCTTGTCCCCGGGCCCACGACCGGACAAAGCCGGCGCGGCCGATACGCCACACCCCGTGTCTCGAGTAATCGGATCGCATCCCCACCGCGGCGCCCAAATCGTCCAGCTTCACGACGAGAATTCCGTCACCATCCGCCCACTCCGCCATCTTCACCGCGATCGTCAGATCGGAGGCCGTCCCGTCCGGCATCGCGCAGAGCGCATCGCGAACGCTAAGGATCCACCGGAAACGGTCCCCATCGGGGAAGGAAATGGGTTGCGGATTTTCTCCAGCGGTGGCATTCTGAACTTGTGGTTTTTCCGAGCCGCTGTTTTTCCCGGTTGCGCCCGCCAGCACGCCGGGAATTGCTTTCGCGAGAGACATGCCGTGTCCTTTCATGCAACTCCCTGCATTTTGTAGGGAGCGTTTCTGCTTAAACAAGCAGAAACCAGCCGCGAAACACGCGCGCAACTAATTGATACGCGTTGCTACAATCGTCGCCCTGTGACGCCTCCCCCGCAATAAGCCGCCCACCGGTTCACCGCGGCCTCTCGTATGCCGCGCCCCTATCGTGCCATGCGGACCGGCGCCCTCCTGTTCCACCGAGGGCCGGGGGCACGCCTATGGGCGCGGCCCCTCAGGTGCGTCGATCAAGCCCGCCGGAACTCCACCACGGACGCGCCAGACCGGCCTGCGAGGACGTCGGCCCACCGCTCCATCATGGCCCGCCGGCGCTCGAGCATGTCGGAGCGCCGATAGGCACGCTCGACCTCGGACCCGACCAGGTGCGCGAGGGCTATCTCTGCCATGTCCCGGTCATAGCCGACCTCGGCAGCCCAATCGCGGAATGAACTGCGCAGGCCATGGGGCACGGCTGGGCGGCCGGTCCGCGTGTCCCGCCAACCCGCGGCGCTGACCGGCCGACCGGCCATCTTGGCCTCGGTCTCGGCGTCCTCCTGCATCCGGCGCATGACGGCGCTCACGCTCATGTCGGACAGAATCCCGCCGCGGGGCCCGGGGAAGATCAGGTCGCCGGTCCCGGCAAGGCGGGGCAGGCCCCGGAGGAGTGCCACGGCCGGGCCCGAGAGCGGGACGCGATGCTCGCGCCCCATCTTCATGCGCGCGCCCGGCACGACCCACAGGGCGGCATCGAGATCCACCTCGGACCAGAGAGCCCCGCGCACCTCGCCCGAGCGGGCGGCCGTCAGGGCGGCGAAGCGCAGGGCCGTGGCGCCCATGCCCTCGCGCTGCCCCAGCTCCTCCCACCAGTCCGCCAGCCGCGCGACCGGCACGGCCGGGAAGTTGCCTGCCCGGCCCTTGGCGACGACAGACGGAGCCGGCAGCAACTCCTTCAGGTTGCCCGCCCATCGGGCTGGATTGTCGCCCGTCCGATAGCCCGAGACCGTGGCCCACGAGAGGATCGCCTCGAGATATCCCCTCATCTTCGTGGCGGTGTCCGGCTTCGCCGTCCAGATCGTGTTCAAGGCGCGCACCACGTCCTGCGGGGTCAACTCCTGCACGGTCAGCGCCCCGATCTCGGGAAAAGAATAGGCTGTCAAGGTGGCCCGCACCGCCTTCTGAGACTTCTCCGGCCGGTCTGACAGTTTCGCCTTGATCCACTTGTCCGCGGCATCGGCGAAGGTCAGGGAGCGCCGCTGCGCCGCCGCCAGGGCGGCGCGCGTTGCCTTGCGTTCCTCGATCGGATCGACCCCCGCCGCGATCTTTCGCTTCGCCTCCCGGGCGCGCTCCCGCGCCTCGGCGAGCCCAACCTCGGGATAGGAGCCGAGACCCATGGCCCGCCGCGTCCCTGCCACAGTCGTGCGGAGAAGCCAGCTCTTCGCCCCGGTCGGGGTGATCTGCAGGAGAAGACCGGCGACGCCGCCGACCGCATGCCAGACGTTTGCACCGTCGCCCGGATGCGCCGCCCGCTTGACGTCGAGCGCGCCCCATTCCCTCGCCTTCTTCGGCATCCGCCCTCCTCCCTAATCCCGAGGCCGGCCGAGCCGTTCCCGGCGGCCGGCCGCTGCCCGTGGGTCGCCGCGGACTTACCAGCCTACTTACCAAAAGGAATGCGACTGGATGCTGCAGATTGCAACAGAATGAGACTGCGCGGACGATGAATTGCCAGTAAAACAAGGCCGGCTGTTACGGGTTGATACGGACGGCCACGCCAATTTGGCGCCCTTCACCCGCTCCATCTCCTACCCCCCGAAATTCCTTTTTGCTACAGGTGCTTGCCGCCCTCGGCGAATGAGGCCGGGGCCGGGTTTGTTTCATCGGCGCGTTCGGCATGACGTGGGCGCCGGACCCCCTGCAATCTCCGGACCGCGGCCGCGAGTGCTTCGGCAACCATCCGCGCCCGCGCTCCATGGGCCGCCCCGTCCGCAGGGAGACAGGACGAGGATCCTGACGCAGCCGAAGACGGACCTTCCGCCGGGCACCGCCCGACGCATATACCGACGATCCGGCCTCTTCTGAGCCCGACCGAATCCCATCCTTAGCCTGTCCCTCCGATGGAGCGCCCCATGCAGCTGATCACGGCCGTCGTTCACAAAGAGCCGGACTCGTCCTATGGCCTCACATTCCCGGACATGCCGGGATGTTTCGCCGCTGCCGACGACTGGTCCGACATCTCGGCGAAGGCGGTGGAGGCGCTCGACCTCTGGTTCGAGGACGGGCCGGCCGTCGAGCCCTCCCCCATAGACGCGATCCGGTCTCGCGAGGAGGTTCGGAAGGCGCTGTCCGAGGGCGCTTCGCTGATGACCTTCGCCTATGTCCCTGCAGACGGAAAGCTCGAACGGGTCAACATCTCGATGGACCGGGGCCTCTTGCGCGCCATCGACGCCACAGCCTCGGCGCGGGGGATGACCCGGTCGGCCTTCATCGCCATGGTGGCCCGGCGCGAGATTGCAGGCTTCTGAAGTCCCCGGCAGTTCGGGCCGGGAGGGCTCGCCCGATCGGCCGGCGACCGCGGATGGCGCTGCCCGCCACGCGCGGGACAGGCCGAGCGCCGCTGCAGGCTGACCCCATCGGGAAGCCTCCCGGGGCGGAACGCCCCTGCCCCCCGGTGCCCTGAGCGGAGAAGCGCTGCGAAGGCGCCGACACGGGGGGCGGGACCTCTCTCTCCCCTTCCGGTTGATCCCGAAGGATGCCACATGTGCGTCCGCGGCCGGCGGCGGGACGAGGCGTCTCGACCAGTCTCTCCCCCGCGCCCCAGAGGAGGGGAAACGTCTGAAATGCAGCTCCCGAAGGATGCAAGGAAGCTCGTCCTGCACGACAGGCTCTGGTCTGCGGCAGGGCGTCTTGCCGGAGGCACGGGGGACGAGGTGCTGGTGCTCGACAACCGCGGGGCTCCGCGGAGCCGCGATGTGGATGTCTGCATCGTGACGAACTGCACCTTTCCCGGCGGCAATGCGGCGACGACGCTGACCGAGGCGCTGGCCTTCGAGGCGGCCGGCCTGTCGGTGGCCATCGTCCATTGCAGCATCAAGAGCTCGCCCTGGAAATGGAACCGGGTGAGCGTGCGCTACCGGCCGGTCCTGGGCCGCATGATCTCGGCCCATTGGGTCGAGCGCATCTCCTGCCGGACCGTCATCGTGCGCGCGCCCCGGATGATGATGACACAGGCCTTCGCCCGGCTGGTGCCGAAGATCCGGCCGGAGCGGGCCATCTTCGTCGTCAACAACTCGGCGCACAGCGAGGACGGCGGCGCGATCTTCTCCTGGCCGGCCCTGCACCGGCGGGTGGCGGATCTCGACTGGCCGCAGAAGGAGCTCTGCCCCACAAGCCCGATCATCCGGGAGGAATCGGCCCGCGATCTCGCCGGCACCGATGTGACCGACGTGCTGTCGGAGCGGGACTGGCCGCCCGTCCTGGACGAAGAGGCCTTCCGGTTTGCGCCCCATCCGCGGTTCGGCCGGCCCACGGTCATCGGCCGCCATGCCCGCGACCATCCGGGCAAGTGGCTGGAGGATCCCGCGGAGCTTCTGGCCGCCTATCCGGCCGAGGATCCGGCGATCCGGGTGCGCATCCTCGGCGGCGCCACGGCGGCCGCGCGCGTGCTGGGCCGGGTTCCGGCCGGCTGGGAGGTGCTGCCCTTCGGCACGGACGGGGTTCAGGCCTATCTCGACACGCTCGATGTCTTCGTCAATTTCCCCTCGCCCGAGCGGCACGAGGCCTTCGGCCGGACCGTCGTCGAGGCCAATCTGGCGGGCGTTCCGGTCCTGCTGCCGCCGCGGTTCGAGGCGACCTTCGGCGATCTGGCCTTCTACTGCCGCCCCGACGAGGTCCGCGGGCTGATCGCGCGGCTGGGAGAGGACGACGCCGGCCGCCTCGCCTATCTCTCGGCCTGTCGGGATCTCGCGGTCGCGCTCTACTGCACGCCGAGCCTCCTCCGCAGGCTGAAGGACGGAGAGGGCGTCGGGCGCCCGCATCTGGCCGAGCCCCTGCGGGCGTGGCGGGCCGGAGTGATGGCCCGGGCCTGAGGCGAGGCCGAGGCCGGGCCGGAACGGACGAATGTAACAGGAGAGGGAATGCGACGCGCGGGCATCTTCAACGACACGTCGATCAGCGGCCATTACGGGTGCACCGCGGTGATGGGCACGATCCTGCGCGAACTGGCGGCGCGCGATGTGGCGCCCGCCTATCTCTGGCCGGTGGCCGAGGATTGGAAGCCGCATGCCGCCCGGCTCGACCGGGTCCGGCCCGACCTCATCGTCGTGAACGGCGAGGGCACGATCCATCACTCGGCCGAGCGCAAGCGGACGCGGGACCTGATCGATCTGGCCGCTCATGCGCGGAAGCTGCAGGTGCCGGCGCATCTGATCAATGCCTCGCTCGAGGCGCTCGACCTGCCGGCGCTGGAGGGGCTGCGGCAGTTCACGACCATCCATGTGCGCGAGACCGGGAGCCTCAGGTATCTGGCCCAGCACGGGATCGCCGCCCGCTGCGCGCCCGACCTGTCGCTCGGGCAGCCCGCGCCTGCCGCTGTGGCACGCTCCGGCATCCTCGTCACCGACAGCGTGCTGGGCGAGGCCGCCCGCCGCCTGCGCGAGTTTGCGGCAGCGGTCGGGGCCGGGCACGAGCGGATGAAGCCCCGGATCGGCCGGTGGGAGAAGCTGCGCCGGGACATGGGCCGTCTGGTCCGGCGCAGCCCCGCGATCCGCGAGTGGCGGCCGATCTCGGATCCCTGCGCCTTCATCCGGCGCGTTGCGGGGGCCGAGCTGGTGGTGACGGGCCGGTTCCACAGCGTCCTGCTGGCGATCCTGACCGACACGCCCTTCGTGGCGCTGGCCTCGAACACGGGCAAAACCGAGGCGGTGCTGATGGATGTCTTCGGCCACACCGACCGCCTGATCCGCGAGGAGGATCTGACCGATCCGGCCTTCCTCCGCCGCCTCGACGGAGGCCTGTCCTTCACCGAGGCGGAGAGGGCCGCCCTCTCCCGCTACCGCGAGGGGGCGGCGCGCGCCCGTGCCACCCTGTTCGACGGAATCGTGGGCCGGACGGATGCCGCCGTCCTGCGGGGCGCTCAGGCGTAATGGCGCTCCAGCCCCTCCAGCACGCAGCGGCGGTCGGCCTCGGACATGGCGTCGAGACTCTGGACGCAGAACGAGGCATAGCCGTTGGCGCAGAGCCGCTCCATCGTCCGGGCGAGGGCCGTGCCGGTCGGGCGGCCGGGGCGGATGTAGCCCACGTCGAGCGGCGGCGCGATCACGGCGCGGGCCTCGATCTCGAGATGGTTCGCGAGGCCGATGGGCGAGACCTGATCTGCCGAGCGGAAACGGTGGCCCGCCTGCCGGCGCAGCGCCTGCGGATCGCCCGCATAGAAGCTGGCAAGCCTGTCGCGGTGCATCGGATGCGGCTGGTGCTCGGTCAGGAAATAGTCGCTCGTCCGGCCCGTCAGCCGCGCGGCCGCCTGCTGCGCGGTCTTGTAGCCCGGCCGCTCGCGCTTCAGCCAGCGTTTCAGCCGGGTGACGAGCGGATTGGGAAAGGGCTGCATCCGGCCGCGCAGGACGGCCCGGTCTCCGTCGAAGAAATGGCTCTCGTCCAGCGGGCGCCCGACGAAGATGTCGTCGTTGAGGTAGATGAAGCGCGGCGCGAGGCCCGGGATCCGGTGGATCATCGTCTCGATCGAGCGCGAGGAGAAGACGGGAAGCAGATCGGCATGCTCGCCGTAGATGGCGCGGTGATCCACGACCGCGATGCGGTCCCGCCAGTGCGGATCGTCGAGGATCGGGTCCAGCACGGCGGGATGCTGGTCGTCGGTGACGATGTGGATGCGCTCGACGAAGGGGCAGAAGCGCAGGAGGGACAGGACGCAGAAGCGGATCTCGCCGGAATGGGCGAAGCGGGTCGGAGCGGTTGCCGCCTGATGAACGCCCGCCTCCCCCTGATGACGCAGGCGCTTGGCGTGATGGGCCGGATCGGCACCATCCACCCAGGTCACGACGGCATCGATCATGACGATCCCTCTGTTGCTCGTTCGGAGTGAGACCATGCCCCCCCAATCGATGCAAGCGCGCGATTGCGCGGAGGGCCCGGATGCGCAAGAGAGACGCAGGACGGCGAACCGGGACCGGAAGGAGGATCGGGTGCAGATTTCGACGGGCAGAGGGCGCAGGCGGCGGTGCCCGGCTGAGCTTCCGGCCGAGGTTGCAGCGCGATGATGACCCTGCTTCGCTCGCTCGAGCGGCATCAGCGCAGCCTGCGCAACCGGATCGCGCTCTGGCCCGGACTTCCGGGCGCGCCCGACATCCTCGACCCTGAGCGCTTCGCGGGCCGCCGGGTCATCGTGATCGGCCCTGCCGAGACGCTGGCGGACGATCTCGAAGGCACCGTGGTCGACGGGTTCGATGTGGTCGTCCGGCTCAACAACGGGCTGAGCCTCGCCGACACCCGTCCGGACCTGTTCGGACGGCGCACCGACATCCTCGTTCACAACCTGCGCGAGACGGGGCCGCGCAATGCCGGAGAGATCCCGGCCAGCCTTCTGACCGACAAGGGCGTCTCGATGCTGGTCTATCCGCACTGGCGCCGCTCGGCGGACCGGCGGGCCTACCGCGCCAAGCGCGCCGCGCTGAAGCGGGCGGGAGGGCCGCCCCTCAGCATCCTGCCGCCGGAGATCATGCAGGAGATCCGGGCGGATCTGGGCAATCGCGCGCCCACCGTGGGGATTTCGGCGATCCTGTTCTTCCTCGCCACCCCCGCCTCCGAGCTGGCGATCCACGGCTTCACCTTCTTCGAGACCCGCTATGCGAGCGGCTACAACGATGCCATCCGGAGCGGCGCGGAGGCGCGGGCCTGGGTCGATGCGCGCGGCGCGCACGAGCCGCTGTCGGAAAAGCGTCTGCTGCGGAAGCGGCTGGCCCTGCCCCACGCGCCGCGCGTGATCCTCGGGCGCAACGTGCGCCGGCATCTCGAGGCGGACTGACCGCGGCGCGGCAGGATGGAGGGCCGTCGCGTCTCAGCGAGAGCGGCGCTTGAGGAGCCGGTCCCAGCGCCGCTGCCACCGGCCGCGCGCGAGAAATCCGTCCACGGCTTCCTGAAGACCCGGCACGGCGTCGAGCCGGCCCCTGTCCCGGACGCGCTGGTAGAGGTCGAAGATGAAGGCGCGCTCGTCGCCCAGCATGTCCGCGTGGGTGATGTATGGCGGACTTGCATCGAGAAACACGCCCTCGGGCACGCCGCCCGTGAGACCCGCGAACATGGCCTTGGTGCGCATGCATTTGCGGCATTTGCCGCAGTTCTGCGGCCGGATGGTCTTGTCGATGCAGAAGGACACCGAGGCGAGAGCCACCGGGCTCTCGGCGATCGCTTCCACCTTCTGCGCGCGGGTCACATCGTCGTTGACCGCCCGGCAGGAGAAGTCGCCCGACACGAAATAGCGGTTCGTGACATGGTTGAGCGACCAGGGAAACAGGAGCAGGTCCTGCTCCCAGCTGAGATCGGCCGCGAAAAGGCCCGCCTCGAACAGGTCGCCGAACAGGAAGGCATAGCCCGCGATCACCGAGGCGTAGGTGTGGTAGCCCTTGACGCTGCGTCGCAGATCGGAGGTCACGGTGATGCGTCGGTAATTCAGCGCGTCAAGGAGGGGCTGGGAATGGCGCAGGGAGCGCTGGAACTGCGCGTCGGCCCCGTGGCCGTATTCCATGCCCTGCACCGTGAGCGCCGCGACGGGCTCGGGCCTTCGCCCCCGCTCGAGCAGCATGTAGGTCGAATCGACGCCGCCCGAGAACATCACGAGCTCTTCCTTGCGGCCCGTCCTCCGCGGGCCGCCCGGAAGGGCCGTGACCTTCACCGCCCTGAAGTCCTGCGGCCGCCACAGCTCCCACGTCCGCGACATCCGTTCGGCATTCTCGCAGGTGAGAGGGTCCACGGGACCGTCGACATGCAGGTCCGTCCCGCTCTTCATAGCGAGCGGGAGCATGTGCCAGACGGCGAAGCTCATGTCGGTGAGCTCCGGCAGATCCACGCCGGCGATGGCGTAGGCGACCGACCTGTTGCCGCCGCTCAGCTCGATGCGGTTGCCGGTCTGGCTCAGTCTCAGCGTCGTCATGACGGCACTTCCTTCGGGCCTGCGACCTGGGCTTCGGGCCGCGCGCCCCGAGCCGCTGCCCCCCGCACCTAGCGCAAGAGAACCGGCACCGCCACTCGGCGCGGGGGCGTTCGCCTGCTGCATAGCGTCGCCCGCCCTTCTTCCCGGGACCTCTCTCTGGCCCCGGGGAGGTCATCTCGTCTCATTGTCCGGACGGATCGCCGGATCTATGCAGGGTCTGTCCCCGGCCGGAGCCTGCCTCGTGCCGGGGCCGGATCGGAAGGATTTGCCATGTTCCTCTTTCTCACCCTGTCGCTCGCCGCCTCGCTGGCCCTCCTCTTCGGGGCGACCGAGATCGAGCGGCGCGCCATCGTCGGGCGCTACACCGGCGTCAACGGGCTCGCGATCCTCTGCTGCTTCACGCTCTCCTTCGTGGGCTCGCTCGTGGTCGTGGCGCTGGCGACCGTCTGGGGCGGCTGGGGCTACCTGCTGCACCTGCTGCCGGGCACGATCCTCTACCATTTCTTCATGGGCGTCTCGCTGGTCCATGGCTTGCAGAAGACCTCCGAGCGCGTGGCGCTGGAGGATCAGGCCATGCGCCGCGGCGCCGCTTTCGCCTGAGGCCGGCCCGTCGGGGCCGGCGGCGTCACGGCGGCGGGTCGATCTCGAGCTGGACGGCCGCATACCAGTCGGCGGCCGCCCGGATCTCGGCGTCGGTGAGCTCTGCCGCGATGGGCGACATGATCTCGTGCGTCCGCTTGCCGGTGCGGAAGGCCTTGAGCTGGGTTTCGAGATAGACCGAGTTCTCGCCCGCAAGGTTCGGCGCATCCTCGAGCACGGCCACCCCGTCGGCCCCGTGGCAGAGCGCGCAGGCCTCGGGCGCCGCATGGGGATCGACGCCGGGCTTCAGCGCCACATGGATCTTCTGCATCGCGAACCAGGCCGAGAGGTCGGCGATCTGCGCGTCGCTGAGCGAGGCCGCGACCACCGACATGATCTCGTGCTGGCGGGTGCCCGAGCGGAAGGCCTCGAGCTGGTGGCGGATGTAGGACGGGTGCTCGCCCCCGATATGGGGGGCGATGGGGATGCGGGCGAAGCCGTTCAGCCCGTGGCAGGTGCGGCAGAGACCCGCCGCCACCTTGCCGGCGGCAGGATTGCCCTCGGGAGGCGCCGGCTGCTCGGCGGCGACGGCCTGGGCGAGGAGAACCCCGCCCAGACCGGCCAGAAAGCCAAGCCGTCTCATTCCGGCTGATACCAGATGCGGTAGATCGCGCCCACGAGATCGTCCGAGACGAGGATCGAGCCGTCGCGGAGCTGCGCCACATCGACGGGCCGGCCGAGATATTCCCCGTTCTCGTCGATCCAGCCCTCGGCGAAGGGCTTCGTCGTGGCGGTGCCGTCCTCGGCGAGGGTCGTGACCATGACGCGCGCGCCTACCGGCGTGGTGCGATTCCACGAGCCGTGCTGCGCCGAGAAGATGGCGCCGCGATATTCCTCGGGGAACATCGAGCCCGTGTAGAACATCATCCCGAGATCGGCCGCATGGGCGTCCATCTCGACGACGGGCATCACGGCATCGGCCGGCGGCTCCTCGTCCTTGTATTCGTTGGTGCGGATGCTGCCGCCGCCATACCAGGGGAAGCCGAAGTTCTGGCCCGGTTCCGTGGCGCGGTTGATCTCGCCCGGCGGAATGTCGTCGCCCATCCCGTCCACCTGATTGTCGGTGAACCAGACGTTGCCGGTCTCGGGGTCGATGTCCATGCCGACCGAGTTGCGGATGCCGCGGGCGAAGACCTCGCGCCCGGTGCCGTCGGTCTTCATCCGCACGATGCCGCCGATGCCCCACTTGTCGTAGAGCTCGCGCTTCTCGGGCGCGGGCACGTTGAAGGGCTGGCCGAGCGTAATGTAGATCATGCCGTCCGGGCCGATGTCGCAGACGCGGGCGGTGTGGTTGAAGCTCTCCTCCTCGACCGGGATCAGCTCGCCCTGCTTCACGAGGTTGAAGGCCGCCACATCGCCCGATTCATAGAAGAACTCGGCCGCGGGAAAGAGAAGCACGCGGTTCTGCTCGGCGATATAGAGGAAGCCGTCCTTCGAGAAGCAGGGGCCGTTCGGGATGGTGAAGCGCAGCGAGGGGGCGAAATCCTTCACCTCATCGGCCACGCGGTCCTTGTTGCGGTCGGTGACGGCCCAGACCTTGTCCTTGCGGGTGCCCACGAAGGTCACGATGCCCTGCGGCCCCACAGCCATGTGGCGCGCATCGGGGACCACGGCATAGAGGCCGATGCGGAAGCCCTGCGGCAGCTTGATCCGCTCGAGATTGCGCTTGATGCCGTCGGCGAAGTCTCCGCCCTGCTCGACGAAGGTGAAGTCGGTGGCGCCGGTGCTCTGGAAATTCGACAGTTTCTCGAGATTGTCCGGCACATCCGCCGCTTGCGCATGGGCCAGTCCCGCGGTCAGGGAAAGGGCCGCGAGGGACGTCATCAGTCGCTTCATGTTTTCCTCCCTTGTTGAACCGTCACACCCGGAGAGGCCGCGGCCGAGGACGGCGCAGCAGGGATCCGGACTGTCGTGCAGAAACGGCTCCGCCTCCCAACGGCGCCGTGCGGTCAGAATAGCTAACCAGTTCACGCATCTGTCAACGAAAATTCCGTAGCCGTTTGGTCGGGTGCGGCGGAGACAGCGGCCGGGGGGTGCCGAAAACGCGAACGGCGCCCCGGAGGGCGCCGTTTCTGTCGGGCGGCAGCACGCCCCCGAGGGGGGCGGTCGGTCAGGATCCGGCGGCGGAACAATGGGCTCCGCCCGGGGCGAGCCCCGAGCCGAGCGCCAGAAGCGGCGGCGCCTGATAGGGATTGGGCGGCGCGCTGACCGCCCGGTCGAGGGCCAGCACGCAGGCGACGGCCAGCACCACCACGAGGGCCACGGGCTTGCGGGTCATCGCGGTCCCTCCAGTCCGAGGCCGGGCCGCAGGCGGATGCCCAGCCAGGAGCCCGCGAAAGCGGCGACGAACCAGACCCAGCCATGCAGGCTGCCGGTCGAGATGCCGCTGAAGAAGGCGCCCACGTTGCAGCCGAAGGCCAGGCGCGAGGAATAGCCCAGAAGCAGACCCGAGACGATGGCCGCGATCCAGGCCCTGGCCGGAAGGCCGGGCACGGCCGAGCCAAGGCCGCCGCGCCAGAGGCTCACCCCCACCGCGCCCGCGATCATGCCGATGTTGGTGAGCGAGGTCACGTCGGTCAGCACGCTCTCGCGCAGACGCTCGACCTGGGCGGGCGCGCTCCAGAAGGCCGAGCCCGAGAGATCCGCCCCCATCGCGACGGCGCCTTTGGCGGCCCAGAGGCCGAGGCCGTAGACCACGCCCCAGGGCTGGCCCGCCACCACGAGGTTCAGAAGCGCGAGCGCGGCGAGCGCGGCCGCGGCGATCCAGAGCCGCCGTGGCAGCCGCGCGCCGCCCGGAACGCCGAGCCAGACGGCCAGAAGCGCCACCGCGGCCAGACCCGCCAGCGTCACCGCAAGGCCGCTCGTCCCGCTCAGCACGACGAGGGGCGCCAGACCGAAGCCGTTCCACCAGTCGATGTTGTAGGCGCCGAGGAAGCTGCCCACGGCGAAGAAGGGCAAGGCCACCGCCGCCACCGCATTGCCGCTGCCCGCGTTGACGAGCGTCCCCGAGCCGCAGCCCAGCACCAGCTGCATGCAGATGCCGAAGACGAAGGCGCCGCCGACCATCGACCAGCCGACCGGCGCATGGGCGCCCGTGAGCTCGGCCGGATGGGCGGCCAGAAGCGGGATGGCCACGACCGCCACGAGCCCGATGGCGAGAAGCTGCGCCAGAAGACCCGCGGGTTCGCGCCGCAGGATCATCGCGCGCCAAGGGCCTGCGAAGCCGAAGCGCAGCCCCTCGAGCGTGATCCCGAAGCCGAGGCCGAGGGCGAGCAGCAGCCCGTAGCGCGCCCCCGCCATCACCGCGACCGCGCAGACGGCGAAGAGCGCCGCCCCCACGAGGAGGCTCCTGCCGCCGGGGCCCGCCGGGACCGGCCCGGCGGCCGCCATGGTGTCCGTCATGTCGCGATCCTCAGAAGACGCCGGAGATCTGGTTCCAGAGGTTCCGGATCGGTCCCGGGACATTCTCCATCGGCAGGCCCGCGTTCGACCAGCCCACCATCGATTCGGGATAGAGCTTCACATTCTCGACGCCCGCGAGCTCGCTCAGCGCGAACCAGTTGGTCGCGGCCCAGTGGCCGGTGTTGCAGAAGGAGATGAGCTCTTCGCCGTCCGTATAGCCCGCCTCGGTGGCGAGGCTCTGGGCGCGGTCTGCGTCGATGAGCGCCGGGTTCGAGCCGAACCAGCGGTCGTGGGTGAAATATTCCGATTGCGGCAGCGTGCCCGGACGGGCCGCGGCGGGAGCGGCCTTCTTGCCCTCCCAGAACTCCTGCGGGCGGGCGTCGATGAGCTTGGCCTCTTCCTTGCCCTCGACCACCTGTTGCACCTCGTCCTGCGTGGCGAGCCAGCGGTCGGAGAAGGTCACGGTGAAGGCGCTGGGCTCGGGCGTCACGGCCTCGGTGCTGAGCGGAAGGCCCGCCTCCTGCCAGCCGCGCATGCCGCCGTTGATGATGGCAAGCTGGCTCACGCCGCTCGATTTGAGGGTCCAGTAGACACGGGCGGCGGCGCCGAAGTCGGAGGCGTCCTTGCCCTCGTGCACGATGACCGTGGGCCGGTCGGCGGTCACGCCGAGCCCGCTCAGGATCTCGGTCAGCTTCGCGGCCTCGGGCACCTGACCGGGGTTCTCCTTCGGACCGCGGAAGAGGGCGTAGGGCGCAGGCACCGCGCCGGCGATATGGCCCGTCTCGTAGGGCGTGGCGGCGCCCTCGTCGCCCGAGCGGATGTCGAGGAACAGCGCCTCGCCCGAGGCCTGGGCCTCGGCTGCCTGCTCGGGCGTGAGGAGCGGCCCGAAGCCCGTCTGGGCGAGAGCGGGGGCGGAAACGGCCACAAGAGCCGCGGCGGCGAGCGGGATCAGTCGCATGGCGTCACATCCTGAATCTGGGGTCGCTCCTCAGATCGGCCGCGGGAGCGGAAAAATCAAGTCAGGATGTTCCGGAGATCCCCGCCGGAGGGTGCGTAAGTCCGGAACGTTCTTCCGCCTGTGGCCCGGGAAGAGACCATCGTTCCGGGACTGGCGACAGGCGAAGACTATCGGCGCGGCGCCGCGCGCCGGAGCGGGACGGATGTCATTTGTCTCACGATGAGTGTCCGTCCGGTGCATCCCAAGCGCGCGCCGCAGGAGAGGGTTTCGCGCCCGACGCCCGTGGGCTAACAGGAGGCGTCACTTCAGGAGGCTTTGATGACCGAAATCACCCGCTTCGAGACCGGCGCCCGCATGAGCCAGGCCGTGACGGCCAACGGCATGGTCTGGCTCGCAGGGCAGGTCGGCAACCCCGGCGAGTCCGTGGCCGATCAGACCCGCACCTGCCTCGCCGAGGTGGACCGGCTGCTCGCCCTCGCCGGCACCGACAAGACGCGCATCGTCTCGACCCAGATCTGGCTCGCCGACATGGCCGATTTCGCCGAGATGAACGCGGTCTGGGACGAGTGGGTGCCGCAGGGCAATTGCCCCGCCCGCGCGACCGGCGAGGCCAAGCTGGCGGCGCCCGACTACCGGGTGGAAGTGATCGTCACTGCGGTTCTCTGATCCCGGACCCTCCCGGCCGGCCGCGAAGAAGCCGGGGGCGCTGCCCCCGGACCCCCGGGATATTTGGGCCAGAATGAAAGCGGAAAGGGCGTCCAGCAGCGCAGCTCGCGGGCGGGACGTGACGGAGCCCGCGGCGCCCGGCGGCAGGGGGCCCGGGCCCGAAGGTCCGAGGGCGCGGCCCTCGGGACCCCGGGATATCCGGGCAGAGTGAAAGCGGAAGGATCCCTCAGCGGCGCAGGTAGGCCACGAGCTGTGCCGTCGAGCCGTCCTTGCCCTCGGTGCCCGCGCGGCCCTCGAGCATGGGCTGCAGCGCCAGCGCCAGTTCCTTGCCGAGCTCGACGCCCCACTGGTCGTAGGAATTGATGCCGAGGATCACGCCCTCGACGAAGACCCGGTGCTCGTAGAGGGCGACGATCCGGCCGAGCGTGGCGGGGGTGAGCTTTTCATAGGCCAGCACCGTCGAGGGGCGGTTGCCCGGGAAGACGCGGTGGCGGGCCTGCCGCTCGAGCTCGGAGCCGGTCAGGCCCTTCTTGCCGAGGATCGCCCGCGCCTCCTCGACCGAGCGCCCGCGCAGCAGCGCCTCGGACTGGGCGAGGCAGTTCGAGACCAGCAGGAGATGCTGGTGCGCGAGATCGGGCTCGTGGCCCTCACGCGCGACGAGGAATTCGCAGGGCACGATGCGGCTGCCCTGATGGATGAGCTGGTAGAAGGCGTGCTGGCCGTTGGTGCCGGGCTCGCCCCAGACGATGGGACCGGAGTGATGGGTGAGCTCGTGCCCGTCCATCGCCACGCGCTTGCCGTTCGATTCCATCTCGAGCTGCTGGAGATAGGCCGGAAGCCGCGCGAGCCGCTGGTCGTAGGGCAGCACGGCCCGGGTGGCATGGCCGCAGATCTGGTTGTGCCAGAGGCCGACGAGCGCCAGCAGCACGGGCAGGTTCTCGGCGAAGGGGGCCTCGCGGAAGTGGCGGTCCATCTCGGCGCCGCCGGCCAGGAAGGCGTCGAATGCTTCGGGGCCGATGGCGATCATCAGGGCGAGGCCGATCGGCCCCCACATGGAATAGCGCCCGCCGACCCAGTCCTCGAAGCCGAAGACGCGCGAAGCGTCGATGCCGAAGGCTGCCGTCTTGTCCGCCGCGGTCGAGACGGCGGCGAACTGCGCGGCGGGATCGGAGACGCGCTTGGCCATCCAGCGCTTCGCCGTCTCGGCATTGGTCATCGTCTCGATGGTGGTGAAGGTCTTCGAGGCCACGATCACGAGCGTGGTGGCGGGATCGAGATCCTGCAGCGTGTCGTGGATATGCGCGCCATCGACGTTGGAGACGAAATGGCAGCGCGGCCCGTCGGCATAGGGGGCGAGCGCGAGGCAGGCCATCGCGGGGCCGAGGTCGGAGCCGCCGATGCCGATGTTCACCACATCGGTGATCGGGCCGCCCTGCCCCGTGAAGCGCCCCGAGCGCAGATCGCGGACGAAGGCCTGCATCCGGGCGTGCGTCTCGCGCAGCGCGGGCGTCACGTCGACACCGTCCACCCGCACCGGCCGGTCCATGTTGCGGAGCGCCGTATGCAGCACCGCCCGGCCCTCGGTCTCGTTGATCTTCGCGCCCGAGAACATGGCCTCGCGCTTCTCGGCGACGCCGGCCGCGCCCGCCAGATCGATGAGCAGATCGCGTGCCGTATGGTCGATGTTGGTCTTGGACCAGTCGAAGAGCATGTCGCCCAGCCGGGTCGAGAAGGTCTCGGCTCGGCGGGGGTCGGTAAAGAGATCGAGAATTGCGCGGTGCTCCACCGCCTGCTGATGCGCTTTCAGCGCCTGCCAGATCTGTTTCATTGCAAGAATGCCTGTAATCCTATTCCGCCCAATGCACGGTTGCGTTGGCGAGCAGAGCCTTGATCGGCGCCTCGAGGGGCGTCAAGCCCTGGGCCCGCTCGAGCGCCTCGCGCTTGGCCGCGCCGGTGATGAGGACATGGATGGCGAGCGCGCCCTTGAGCGCGGGCGCGGTCAGCGTGATCCGCGGCTCGCCCGCGGCCTCGGCCCGCAGCGCCATCAGGAGCGGCGCCGTGTCGGCCAGCGCCTCCTCGAGCCGGTCGGCGCCGGGGAAGAGCGAGGCCGTATGCATGTCGTCGCCCATGCCGAGGAGCAGCACCGAAATCGGCAGATGCGGCTCGATGGCGGCGGCGAGCCCCTCCAGCGCCTCCTCGGGGGTGTCGGTATCGGCGCGCAGCGGCAGGAACTGAGCCGCCGCTGCCCGGCCCGTCAGCAGCCGCTCGCGCAGGAGCCGCGTGTTCGAGCGCGGGCTCGTCTCGGGCACCCAGCGCTCGTCGTTGAGAAAGACCGCGATCTTCGACCAGTCGATGTCCACGCCCGAGAGCGTGTCGAACATGGGGCCGGGCGTGGTGCCGCCCGGCACGCAGAGGCTGGCCCGGTCCTCGCGGCGCAGGAAGTCGGCCAGCTCGCCCGCGATCTTGTTCGCGAGCGACAGCATCAGGAACTCGCGATCCGGATATTCGACGAATTTCATGGGAAGGTTCTCCTCGGTCGCGACCGCCCGGCGGCCTCTCAGCGGATCTCGCGCCAGCGGCGGCCGTCACGGTGCATGAGCATCAGCGCATCCTCGGGGCCGGAAGTTCCCGGCTCGTAGGTCTTGGGCCTGTCGCCGCGCCGCTCCCAGGCGGCGATGATCGGATCGGCCCAGGCCCAGGCGGCCTCGACCTCGTCGCCGCGCATGAAGAGCGTCTGGTTGCCGCGGATCACATCCATGATGAGCCGCTCATACGCGTCGGGAATGTCCTCGCCGTCCGGCCCCAGCGCCTCGGCGAAGGACATGTCGAGCGGCACCTGCGTGAGGCGCATGCCGCCCGGGCCCGGCTCCTTGATCATCACCTTGAGATTGATCCCCTCGTCGGGCTGCAGCCGGATCACGAGCACGTTCTCGCGCCAGTCCTCGGCATCGTCGAAGATCGAATGCGGCGGCTCGCGGAAGGTGATGGCGATCTCGGAGGCGCGGGCGCGCAGCCGCTTGCCGGTGCGCAGATAGAAGGGCGTGCCCTTCCAGCGCCAGTTGGCGATATGGACCTTCAGCGCGATGTAGCTCTCGGTGCGGCTGCGGGGGTTGCCGGCGTGATCGACATAGCTCTCCTGCCCGCCGCCCGCGAGATACTGGCCGCGCACGATATCCTCGGGCGGGACCGGATCGAGCGCACGGATCACCTTCAGCTTCTCGTCGCGCACCGCGTTCGGATCGAAGTGATAGGGCGGCTCCATCGCGATCAGGCAGAGAAGCTGCATCAGGTGGTTCTGCACCATGTCCCGCATCGCGCCCGACGTGTCGTAATAGGCGCCGCGCCCGCCTACGCCCACGGTCTCGGCTACGGTGATCTGCACATGGTCGATATACTGAGCCTTCCAGAGCGGCTCGAAGAGGATGTTGGCGAAGCGCACCGCCATCAGGTTCTGGACCGTCTCCTTGCCGAGATAGTGATCGATCCGGTAGATCTGCTCCTCGGCGAAATGGAGCGCCAGCACGCGGTTCAAGGCCCGCGCGGATTCCAGATCGCGCCCGAAGGGCTTCTCGACCACGATGCGGCTCTGCGGCCCGGCGATGCCGTTCTCGTGCAGCCGCTCGGCCAGCGCCCCGAAGAGCGAGGGGGCCACGGAGAAATAGAAGGCCCGGACCACGTCGGGGCGCATCATCTTCTTGAGGTCCGCCCATCCCGAGGTTCCGGTCGCGTCGATGGCGACATAGTGGATCCGCTCGAGGAACGCCGAGATCCCGCCCTCGTCGCGCTTGCCCGCGGGCACGAATTCCTCGAGCGCGGCCCGCACTTGGGCGCGATAGGCCGCGTCGTCCATCTCCGAGCGGGCGGCAGCGATGATGCGGCTGTCGGGCGGCATCTGCCCGCCGGTGAAGCGCCGATAGAGGCCGGGCAGGATCTTCCGGCGTGCCAGATCGCCCGTGCCGCCGAAGATGACCAGATCGAACGTGTCCACCGGAATGACTCTCGAAACCATGGGCTCTCCCGCTGCCTCGCCTGTTAGCGCTAACGGCCGTTCTAGCGGCTGCCGTGGCCCGAGTCTAGCGCGCCCCCCGCCGGGGTAAATGTGGAAAGACGCCCGGATTTCAGATTTTCGCCGGCTGCCCCGGCCGCTTCTCCCGTCTCGAACCCGCGGGCGTGCGTTCTTGCGCGCAGCAGATCGATTTGGGCCGATCCGGCCGCCCGCATGCCGTTACGCGGCCCGCAGAGGCGCCGTCCGGTGCAGCAGGAGGGCCGCCAGCGCAAGGTTGGTGGCGGCAATCCCTGCCAGCACGGCGAGCGTGCCCTCGGCGCCCGCGAGGGCGATCAGCCCTGCCCCCACCAGCGGCGCCGCGGCCTGCGCCACGAGCGACGGCCGGGCCAGACGCCCCATGATGCGCGGATAGCGATCGGGGCCGAACAGCGCCATCGGCAGCGCGCCGCGCGCGATGGAAAAGACGCCGTTGCCCGCGCCATAGAGGATCAGGGCCAGGGCCGGCCAGCCCGAGCCCGCCAGCAGCACAAGCCCCGCCGCCGTGGCAGTCGTGGCCGCGATGAGCGTCCAGACCGGGTGATGGCGGGTGCCTCCCGCCATCTCGATCAGCCGCCCGCCGACCTGCGACGGGCCGATCAGCGTGCCGAGGGCCACCGCTGCCGCCAGGGGCAACCCCCGTGCGCCGAGGAGCGCGATCAGATGCACCGCGACGATGGTGACCGCGAGGCCCGCGAGCGTCTGGATCGTCGCCATGATGCGGAAGGCCGCGCGCTCGCAGCCCGCAAGCTCGGCCGGCGGCGCGGCATGAGGCGCGGCGCCCGGCGGTGTCTTCGGCAGGGCGCGCAGCAGCAGCGGCACCGAGATCGCCAGATGCAGGCCCGCATAGGCGGCGGCCGTGCCGCGCCAGCCGAACTGGTCGAGCATCAGCGCCGAGAGCGGCCAGCAGACGGTGCTGGCGAACCCGCCCCAGAGCGTGAGCAGCGTGATCGCCCGCCGCGCCTCGCGTCCGTAGATCCGGCCCAGCGTGGCGAAGGCGGGATCGTAGAGGCCCGCGGCCATGCCCGCCCCCATCAGCGCCCAGCCGGCCACGAAGACGGCAAGGTTCTGTGCCAGCGCGAGCATCATCAGGCCGGACGAGATCAGCAGGCAGCCCGCCACCAGCACCGGCCGCCCGCCGTGGCGCGCGATGGTGCGGCCGACCAGCGGCGAGGCGAACCCGGCCACGAGGAGCCCCGCCGAGAGCGAGCCCACCACCCAGGGCAGCGGCCAGCCGGTGTCGGCCGCGATGGCCGGCGCCAGCACCGCCATCAGGTAATAGCTGCTGCCCCAGGTGAGGATCTGCACCACCCCCAGCGCCGCAGCGAGTCTTGCCTGCGGGCTCACCGGACGGCCGAGGGAAGGTTCAGGCGCGCCTCGGCGGCCGCGGCCGCCTCCTTCCGCTCGGAGTAGCGGTCGGTCAGATGGGCCGAGACGTCGCGGGTGAGGTGCGTGAACTTCACCAGCTCCTCCATCACATCCACCACGCGGTCATAGAGCGGCGAGGCCCGCATCCGGCCCGCCTCGTCGAACTCGGCATAGGCCTTCGGCACCGAGGACTGGTTCGGGATCGTCACCATCCGCATCCAGCGCCCGAGCACCCGCATCTGGTTCAGCGCGTTGAAACTCTGCGAGCCGCCCGAGACCTGCATCAGCGCCAGCGTCCGCCCCTGCGTGGGCCGGATCGCGCCGAGGCTCAGGGGGATCCAGTCGATCTGCGCCTTCATCACCGCGGTCATCGCGCCGTGCCGCTCGGGCGAGCACCAGACCTGTCCCTCGGACCAGAGGCAGGCCTGGCGCAGCTCGGCGACCTTGGGATGGCTCGCCTCGGCATCGTCGGGCAGAGGCAGGCCGTGGGCGTGAAAGATCCGCGTCTCGCAGCCGAAGAGGCGCAGGAGACGCTCGGCCTCGAGCGTGAGGAAGCGGCTGTAGCTCCGCTCGCGCAGCGATCCGTAAAGAAGCAGGATGCGCGGCGGATGGGCGGAGCGCGGCCCGGCCAGCGCCGCCGGATCGGGAAGCTGCAGCGCGCGAGGATCGAGGTTCGGCAGGTCGCTCATGCCCGCGCCTCGAACCAGCGCCGGAGCGCCGCCTGCAGGACGAGAACCGGCACCTCGACCGGAGGAGGGACTGTGACCGCGGCCCCCCGCCGCGTCTCGGGCACGGGGGGCGAGCGCAGCAGCCCGTGGGCGCCGTGCCGCTCGATCCCGCCGAAGCCCGCCGCTTCCTCCGCGATGCGACAGGAGAAGAAGCGTCGGCCCGGCCCGGTGGGGTCATCGACGGGAAGCCCGGCCTCGGTCACGGCCGCGCTCCATCCGGGGGTGCGGCGGACGTCTCGGCTTTCAGTCATGGCGCGCCTCGGACAGCGGTGCGCAGATCTCGGGCCGGTCGGCGCAGCAGTCGCGCATCAGGAAGGTCACGAGATCCGACAGCACCGGATAGGCCGCCGCATAGATCACGAAGCGTCCCTCGCGGCGGGAGGTGACGAGGCGCGCCTGTTCGAGCTGGGTCAGATGGAACGAGAGGCGGGAGGAGCTCGCGCCGATCGCCGCGCCGATCTCGCCGGCAGGCAGGCCCTCGGGGCCCGCACGGACCAGAAGCCGCAGGATCTGCAGACGCGTCTCCTGCGCGAGGCCGGCAAAGGCGGTGAGGGCGGTGCGGTCGTCCATATCTCAACATCTCAAGACTGGTTGTCTTGTTAGATCCGGGAACCGCGCACCGTCAAGCGCCGGGACACACACCCCGACCCGGATCCCCGCGCCCGGCCCGTTCCTCCGCCAGGGCTCGCGCCGCCCCGTCGGCACGGCGCTTTCGAGGGTGGGCGGACTGTGAGGGGGAGCGCACGGCGTGCAGGACGAAAGTGCACTTCCATCGGACCGCTCGTCGCGCCCTCCACCGCGCAAGCAGAACAGCCGCTTCCGTGGAAACCGACTGACCTTGGCAGGGTCAACCGCCCCGCGCGCTCAGGCTTCGAGCTCTGCGTCCCAGTAGAGATAGTCGAGCCAGCTGTCGTGCAGATGGTTCGGCGGGAAGCGCTGGCCGTGGCGCTGCATCTCGGCCGGCGTGGGCTCGCGCGGGATGCGGGCAAGGCGCATCCCCGCCTGCTTCAGGGTCTTCGATCCCTTGTGCAGGTTGCAGGGCGAGCAGGCGGCCACGACGTTCTGCCAGCTCGTGACGCCGCCCCGGGCACGGGGCACCACATGGTCGAAGGTCAAGTCTCCCTTCGCGCCGCAATACTGGCAGCGGAATTCGTCCCTCAGGAAAAGATTGAAGCGCGTGAAGGCCACGCGCTTCTGGGGAGAGACGAATTCCTTCAGCACCACCACCGAGGGTATTCGGAGGGCAGCCCTCTGACTGCGCACCACCTGATCGTATTCGGCCACGATCGAGACCCGGTCGAGGAAGGCCGCCTTGATCGCCTCCTGCCACGGCCAGAGCGAGAGCGGGTAGTAGGACAGGGGCCGGTAGTCCGCGTTCAGCACGAGCGCGGGATAAGGTCTCAAGCCCGCGGGCTCTCGAACGAAGCTGGTCCTGAAATCGCCGTCCATCGTCGCAGTGACTCCTTCTCCGCCCTGTCTGCCGTTCGTCGGCACCAGAGCGGGGAACCCGCCCCGATGTGACAACTATATATGGCGTTCCCCTACAGGCAAGCCCCGCAAGCGGCCCACGCCCTGCCAGACCGTTGTCGCGGTCGCAGGTGACGAGGATGTGACGACTTTTTCGCCAGATGATGAAGAGGCAAGGGCGCGACCGGCGATCCGCCGGGCGGGAGCCGCTCTGGCCCGCCGCCCGGCGGATCGCGCGAGCGCCTCCGTCACCGCTCTGCCGGCGCGGGCAGGCGGCGCCCCGGCCCGCATCGTGCCGGGGTCTGCAGGAGCGTGGCGCGGGGCCTGCCTCGCGGCCTGCGAGAGCCATGGCAGCCGGAGGCTCATCGCCTGCGACCGGCCGAGAGACTTCCGGCAGAAGCGCCCCAACCCGTCCTTCGGGAAGCGTAGATCCGGCGCCTGCGGCCGGCTGCGGGTCTTCCGGCAGCAGCGCCGCGGGCCGTGCTTCGGACAGCGCAGGCGAAGCCCGCGGGTCAGTCCGGCAGACGCTCCTTCAGGAAGGCCAGCGCCACCGAAAGACCGTCGGGCGCGATGCCGTGGCCGGTGCCCTTCATCACATGGCCGTAGGTGGTGAAGCCCGCCTCGGCCAGCGCCTCGCCCGCAAGGCTCATGTCGGCGAAGGGCACCACCGGGTCGGCGTCGCCATGCACGAGGAGCACCGGCGGCTTCGACCGCGCCTCTTCGGCCAGCCGCTCCGGCGCGAGCAGACGGCCCGAGAAGCCCACGATGCCCGCGATCTCCTCGGCCCGGCGCGGCGCCACATGAAGCGCCATCATCGTGCCCTGCGAGAAGCCCACGAGCGCCAGCGCCTCGGGCGGCAGCCCCTCCTCGGCCAGCCGCTCGTCGAGGAAGGCGTCGAGATCCCGGGCGGCGGCGGCCATGCCTTCGGCGGCGGCGGTCTCCGAGGAGCCGTCGAGCCAGGGGATCGGAAACCACTGGAAGCCGAAGCCGTTGGCGCGGCAGGGCTCGGGCGCGTCGGGCGCCACGAAGGCCGTGCCGGGCAGGTGCGGCGCAAGCGGCTCGGCCAGACCCAAGAGATCCGCCCCGTCCGCGCCGTAGCCGTGGAGGAAGACGACGAGGCTCGTGGCCTCGCCCGGGGCCGCGCCTCGGCGGCCGAACGTCAGCTTGCGTGTCATGCGGTTCCTTCCCGTCCCTTGGCGTGCCGGTAATAGGCCCAGAGCAGCCGCGCCGCAACGCCCCGCCACGGGCTCCAGTCGGCGGCCATCGCGCGCAGGGCGCGCTCGGAGGGACGCACCTCGAGCTCGAAGAGAAGCCGCGCCGCCTCCTGCAGCGCCAGATCGCCCGCGCAGAGCACGTCGGCCCGGCCGAGCGAGGTCATGGCGTAAAGCTCGGCCGTCCAGCGGCCGATACCGGGAAGGGCGGTGAGGGTCGCCACCACCTCGGCATCCGGCAGCCGGGCGAGGCCCGCGTAATCCACCGTCGCAGCCGCCAGCGCGCGGATGTAGCGGATCTTCGCGGCCGAGAGCCCGCAGGCCCGCAGCGCCTCCTCGCCGGCCAGAAGCGCCGCCTCGGGATCGAGCAGTCCTGCCGCCTCCATGCGCATCCGCATGGCCGCGGCCGCGGAGGTCGAAACCTGCTGACCGAGGATGGCCCCCGCAAGCTCGGCGAAACCTTCGGGCCGCCGGCGGAGAGGCGGATCGCCGGTCAGCGCATGGGCCCGGGCGAAGCGCGGCTCGCGCTCAGCGAGACAGGCCACGCCCTCGGCGATGCAGTCCGGAGTGAGGAGGATGCGGCCGGTCATGGCCCTGCATCGCCCATCGCAGGCCCGCCGTCCAGCCCTGCCCTCCGTCAGCGCGGAGCGGGAACGGGCGCCGGACGGGGCCGCACCCGCGCCTGATTTCGCTGGACGCGGCAAGGCGCGGCACTCTAGGGAAGGGGCATGACCGACGCTTCCGCCCTGCCCGCCTCCGATGCCCGCGCCCGCCGCAATGTGATCGTCCTGGTGGCCGCGCAGGCTATCCTCGGCTCCCAGCTCTCGATGGTCTTCATCGTGGCCGGGCTGTCGGGCCAGACCCTCGCCTCGAACCCCTGCTGGGCCACGCTGCCGATCACCATGGCCGTCACCGGCTCGATGCTGTCGGCTACGCCGCTCTCGGCCATCATGCAGCGGTTCGGCCGCCGCGTGGGCTTTCTGGTGGGCGCGCTTGCGGGGGCTCTCGGCGCGGCCGTCTGTGCCGTGGCGCTGATGCAGGGCTCGTTCGCGCTCTTCCTCGCGGGCTCGCTCCTGACCGGCACCTACATGTCGGCGCAGGGCTTCTACCGCTTCGCCGCCGCCGATACCGCCTCCGAGACCTTCCGCCCCAAGGCGATTTCCTGGGTCATGGCGGGCGGTCTGCTCTCGGCGGTGATCGGCCCGCAGGTGGTCAAGCTGACCGCCGAGGCCATGGTGGTGCCCTTCCTCGGCACTTATCTCGCGGCGATCCTGCTCAATCTCTGCGGCGTGGCCCTCTTCGCCTTTCTCGACATTCCGCGCCCGACCCCGCCCGCTGCCGGCAGCCCCCGCGGCCGCAGCCGGCTCGAGCTGTTGCGCGAGCCGCGGATCGCGGTGGCGGTGATCTGCGCCACCGTGGCCTATGCGCTGATGAACCTCGTCATGACCTCCTCGCCGCTGGCGGTGGTGGGCTGCGGCTTCGCCACCTCGGACGCGGCCAACGTGGTCACGGCCCATGTGCTCGCCATGTATGGGCCGAGCTTCTTCACCGGCCATGTGATCGCGCGGTTCGGCGCGGAGAAGGTGATGGCGCTGGGCCTCGCCATCCTCGCAGGCTCGGGCGCGGTCGCCCTGTCGGGCGTCGAGCTCGGCCATTTCTTCGGCGCACTGGTGCTGCTCGGGGTCGGCTGGAACTTCGGCTTCATCGGCGCGACAGCACTTCTCGCCTCGGCCCATGCGCCGGAGGAACGCGGCCGCATCCAGGGGCTGAACGATCTGATCGTGTTCGGCGGCGTGGCCATGGCCTCGCTGGCCTCGGGCGGGCTCATGAACTGCTCGGGCGGCAGCGTGGAGGCGGGCTGGCAGGCGGTGAACCTGGCCATGCTGCCCTTCCTCGTGGCCGCCGGCGGCGCGCTGATCTGGCTCGCGCTGCGCCCAAAGGAGGCGTGAGGCTCAGATCCGGCCGGTGAAGGCCGCGCGGAGAAGCCGCCCGCGGCGCGCGAATTCCGACAGCTGCAAGCGGCCCGCCGCCACGCGCCCCGGCTCGTCCACGGCAAGCCGCAGCAGAGCGCCCGCCTGCCAGGCGGGCAGGAGCGCGGGCCGGGCGTCCCGCGGCAGCCGCACGCGGCGGCCGCTCTCCAGCCGGGACAGACCCGCGCGCGCAAGCGCCACCACCGCCTCCGGCCGCCCGTCGGGCAGCGGCTGACGGCCCCGCGCCTCGAGCTCGGGCACTGCCTGAAGCCAGGCCGCGAGCCCCGCGGCCCAGCCCACCGCCCGCACCGCCGTCTCGGCCGCCGCGGGCGCCCCCAGTGCCAGCGCCGAGGCCCACATGAGCCCGGCCGCCGTGGCCTCCAGATGAGCCGTGAAAGCCGCCTCATCCGCGAAAGGCTCGGCCCAGATGTCGTGCCGCCGCGCCTCGATCATCGCCTCGAGCAGCGGCACCGGCAGCGCCGCCTCGCGGATCAGCCCGGCCAGAGGCCCCGCCACCTCATGCGCCCGGCTCCTGCCCGCGGGCGCCTCCTCGACCACGTCGCGCCAGAACTGCAGGCGCATCTCGGCGATCATCGGCTCGCGCGTGACCCAGGGCGCGCGCGCCACCTCGAGGTTGAAGGCATAGAGCGGCCAGAGCCGCGCCCGCGCCGCAGGGGGCGCGGCCATCGCCGCCGCATGACGGTCCGGATCGCCCCGCTCGACCAGCGCCGCGCAGGCCTCGAGGCTCATGCGGCAGGCTCCGCGATCACCTGAAGATAGCCGTAGCTCGACCCGTGCCGGTGCCAGAGGTCGATCTCGGCCGCGCCCTGATCGAGCGCGTAGGAGAGGATCGGCTCGGCCTCCGCCCGCAGATGCGCGATCCGCGCGCCAAGCGGCCCGTAATAGGCCTCCCAGGCCGCGTCGGGCAGCCAGCGGTCGGCGAGGATGCGGAAGCCCGCCTCCTCGACCTGCGTGCGGATCCCCGCGCGGTCGCGCATCGCGGGATAGGTGGCCCAGAAGTCGCGCGCCTCGAGCGGCGGATTGTCGATCCGCCAGCCCAGCTCCGAGAAGACCACCCGGCCGCCCGGTTTCAGATGCGCCCGCCAGCCCGCGAGGGCCGCCGCGATCCCCACGCCTGAGATGGCGCCCGCGCACCAGATCAGGTCGAACATGCCCACCGGCTCGCGCATGTCGCCCGCCACGGCCTGCAGCCGCGCATCGACGCCGAGCCGCGCCGCGAGCTCGTCGATGTAGGGCCGGTGCAGATCCATCGCCACCACCTGCCCCTCGGGCACCGCGGCGAGCAGCGCCTCGACATCCGCCCCCGGCCCCGATCCTGCGTCGAGCACCCGCCCCGCCCGCGGCACGCGCGCGGCCTCGAGCGCCCAGGCGAGGCTTTCGGCATCGCCCGGGCCCTCGCGCTCGAGCCCCGAATGCAGGGTGAAGAAGGCCTCTTCCGGCGTCATCGGCTGTCCTCCTGCCGTGCATCGCGCACGAGCTTCCAGTTGATCGCGTCGAGCAGCGCCTCGAACGAGGCATCGACGATGTTGGGCGAGACCCCCACCGTCGACCAGCGCCGGCCCTGCCCGTCCTCGCTGTCGATGATGACGCGGGTCGCGGCCTCGGTGCCGCCCTGCGTGATCCGCACCTTGAAATCCACCAGCCGCATGTCGTCGATCACCGACTGCCAGCGGCCGAGATCCTTGGCCAGCGCCTTCGACAGCGCGTTCACCGGGCCGCGCTCGGTGCCGTTCTCGTCGAGGCTTTCCGAGACCGACAGCACGCGCTGCCCGTCGATCAGCACCACGACCACCGCTTCCGAGAGCGTCATGGTGCCCTCGCCCACCCGCCGCCGCTCGACGGTCACGCGGTAGCGCTTCACCTCGAAGAAGCTGGGCAGGAGGCCCAGCTCTCGCCGCGCCACCAGCTCGAAGCTCGCCTGCGCGGAATCGTAGGCATAGCCCTGATCCTCGCGCGCCTTGACCGTCTCGAGGATCCGGCCCAGCCGCGGATCGCCCGAAGGCACCTCGAGCCCCGCCTCGGCCAGCCGCGCCCGCAGGTTCGACTGCCCGGCCTGGTTCGACATGGGGATCACCCGCACGTTGCCCACCAGCGCGGGATCGACATGTTCGTAGGTGGCGGGATCCTTCAGGATCGCCGAGGCATGGAGCCCCGCCTTGTGCGCGAAGGCCGAGGCGCCGACATAGGCCGAGGCCCGGCGCGGCACCCGGTTCAGGATGTCGTCGAGCATCCGGCTCACCCGCACCATGCCGCTCAGGGCCTCGCGGTCGATCCCGGTCTCGAAGCGGCTGGCATAGGGCTCCTTCAGCAGGAAGGTGGGGATGAGCGTGGTGAGGTTCGCGTTGCCGCAGCGCTCGCCCAAGCCGTTCAGCGTGCCCTGCACCTGCCGCGCCCCGGCATCGACGGCCGCAAGCGTGGCCGCCACCGCGGTGCCCGTGTCGTCATGGGTGTGGATCCCCAGCCGGTCGCCGGGCACGCCCGCGGCGATGACCTCGGCCACGATGCGCCCCACCTCGGCGGGCAGCGTGCCGCCGTTCGTGTCGCAGAGCACCACCCAGCGCGCCCCCGCCCCGAGCGCCGCCTGCAGGCAATCCAGCGCATAGGCGGGATTGGCGCGGTAGCCGTCGAAGAAATGCTCGGCATCGAGGATCGCCTCGCGCCCCTTCGCCACGACATGCGCGACCGAGGCGCGGATCGCCTCGAGGTTCTCCTCGAGCGTCACGCCGAGCGCCGTCGTCACATGGAATTCGTGCGTCTTGCCGACGAGGCAGACCGTGTCCGTGCCCGCATCGAGCACCGCGGCCAGCACATCGTCATTCTCGGCCGAGCGGCCCGCGCGCTTGGTCATGCCGAAGGCCGTCACCCGCGCCCGGACGCGGGGCAAGGCCGCAAAGAACTCCGAGTCGGTCGGGTTGGCCCCCGGCCAGCCGCCCTCGATGTAATCCACCCCGAGCCGGTCGAGCGCCTCGGCGATCTGCCGCTTCTCGGGCGTCGAGAACTGCACGCCCTGCGTCTGCTGCCCGTCGCGCAGCGTCGTGTCATAGATCCAGAGCCGCTCCTTCACCGGCCCCGGCGCCGCCCCCTGCCCCGTCACGCGCTCCTGCCCTTCAGTCTGGTCCAAGTATCCTCGGGGGGTCCGGGGGGCAGACAGCCCCCCGGCTTCCGGCGCGCCCGGCACCTTCCGATCTCCTTCTTGCAAATCCGCCCGAGGCGCATCGCTCATAGCAGACCCTCCAGAGCGGAGACATCGACCCGGTCCGCGAGCTTCGCCAGTCCGCCGGTCACGCCGTTGGGCGACTTCTGCGCCCGCAGCTCCACCCCGAGGCGCATCGCGTCGGTCTTGAGACGGTCGGCCGTCTCGAAGTCCCCGGCGCGGCGGAGGGCCAGCCAGCGGTGCAGGAGGCCGATCGAGGTCTCGCGAGCCTGATCGGTGATCTCGCCCCAACCGATCACGCCCACGGTCGGCTGGTAATCGATGCCTTCCCGGAGGAACCGCCCGTCCAGCTCCTCGAACGCGTAGGGCCGCGCCCAGGGCTGGTGCCGGATCGCCTGCAGATCGACTCCCAGAAGATGCGCCGACCCGAGGAGGCCGGCTGCATCCTTCCGCTTGTAGAGATCGCTCAGGGCTGCAAGCGCGCCCGCCGTGTTGAGATCGTCGGACAATGGATCGACCACCTCGGCGCGAACCTCGCCGGGCGCCGCTCCCTCGACCATCTCCGCCCAGTTCCGCAGCGTCGTCTTCGCCTGTTCCGCCTTCTCGGCCGTCCAGTCCATCGGCCTGCCGTAATGCGTGCCGAGATAGACCATCCGGATCACCTCGCCCGGCCAGCCCTGATCGAGAAGATCCCGCACGGTGAAGAAGTTGCCGAGCGATTTCGACATCTTCCTGCCGTCCACCAGCAGCATCTCGTTGTGCATCCAGACCCTGGCGAAGCCGCCCTCGGGGTGGGCGCAGCAGCTCTGCGCGATCTCGTTCTCGTGGTGGGGGAACTGCAGGTCGATCCCGCCCGCATGGATGTCGAAGGTCGCGCCCAGAAGCTCGTAGGACATGGCCGAACATTCGATGTGCCAGCCGGGGCGGCCGCGGCCCCAGGGGCTGTCCCAGCCCGGAAGCTCGTCGTCCGACGGCTTCCAGAGCACGAAATCCATCGGGTCTTCCTTGAAGGGCGCGACTTCGACCCTCGCACCCGCGATCATGTCATCGACCGAGCGGCCCGAGAGCGCGCCATAGTCGCGGTAGCTGCGCACGCGGAAGAGAACATGCCCCTCGCGTTCGTAGGCGTGGCCCTTCGCGATCAGATCCTCGATCATCGCGATCATGGCGCCGATCCATTCGGTCGCCCGCGGCTCGTGCGTGGGCCGAAGCGCGCCGAGCGCATCCATGTCCTCGTGATACCAGCGGATCGTCTCGTCGGTGCGCTCACGGATCAGCGCCTCGAGGCTGCGCGGATCGCCCGCGTCCTTGCGCGCCAGCGCAGCCGCGTTGATCTTGTCGTCCACGTCGGTGAAGTTGCGCACATAGGTCACATGGCCTTCACCGTAGACGTGCCGCAGCAGCCGGAAGAGCACGTCGAACACCACGACCGGCCGGCCGTTGCCCAGATGCGCCCGGTCGTAGACCGTGGGCCCGCAGACATAGAGCCGGACGTTCTTGCGATCGATCGGCTCGAACGCCTCTTTCCGGCGGCTCTTCGTGTTGGTGAGGCGGATCTCGGTCATGGGTCCTCGCAGGCTCGGCTCGCCCGCGGGCTTCTCACATCACGACCTTGGAGGGAACGGAAAAGAGCAGCCCGCGACGTGGGTCAGCAGGTAATGATGCAGCCGATGATGGTGCAGATGCTCTTCATGTCCGAAGAGGTAGCATCCCCGGCGGCCGCGGGCAACGGATTCGCGGAGCCTCTGGACAGGGGCGCCACGCCGCCCCAGAGTTGGCCCATGGATCGCAGCACCGTCTCCCGCCTCTGCGCCGCCCTGCCGGGCGCCCTCCTCGACCATCCCTGGGACGAGGGACACGACGCCTGGAAGATCGGCGGCAAGATCTTTGCCCTCGTCGGAGCCTCCGGGCACGGGGTCACGGTGAAATGCCCCGATGTCGAGACGGCGGCGCTGCTGATCGAGACCGGGCGCGCCGAACGCGCGCCCTACATGCACCGGAGCTGGGTGCTCCTGCCCTTCGGGCCCGACCTCGCCGAGGACGAGGCGGAGCACCGCATTACCGTCTCCTACCGGCTGATCCGCGAGGCCTTGCCGCGCAGGATCCGCGAGACGCTCTAGCCGAAGGCCGCCGCAAGCGCCCAGAGGCCGAAGGCCAGCATGAGCGCACCCGAGGCGCGGGCGACCCAGGTCGCGAAGGCGCGCGGCAGATGGCGCTGCGCCAGGGCCACGCCGCCGGCGAGCAGGATCCACCAGAGCATCGAGCCCGCGAAGACACCCGCCACCACCGTCGCCCCGGAGGCGAGATCCGCCTCGCGCGCAAGGCCCAGCCCCGCGAAGATTGCGGCGAAGGAGAGGATCGTCGCGGGGTTGGCGAGCGTGAGCAGGAAGGTGGCGGCCAGCGTCGACCAAAGCCCGCGGGGCGCAGCCGCCGCCGCCGCCGCCGCGGGCGGCTCGGGCCTCAGCCCCTTCAGGCCCAGCCAGATCAGGAACAGCCCGCCGCCGAGGCCCAGCGGCAGCTGGATCCGGTCGAGGGCCGCGGCGAAGGCCGCAAAACCCGCGGCAGCCGCGGCGGCATAGCAGGCATCGGCCAGCGCCGTGCCGAGGCCGCCGGCCATCCCCGCCCGGAAACCATGCGCAAGCGTCCTCTGGATGCAGAGCGCGCCGATCGGACCGAGGGGCGCCGCGATGGCGAGCCCCATGAGAAGCGCCTTGAGAAAGAGCATCAGCGCCGCCCCCCGCTGCGGGCTGTCGGGCGCGGGTGGCGAGACCTGCGCTTCCCCGTCCTGCCCTCATCCGCCGAGGCGCACCGCAGCGCCGGCCCTGCCTTGAGCCCGATGCGCCGGAACGAGAGAGCCCGGCCAGCCCGCCCGCCTGCTCCGGCCGTCTCCGCCCCGACACTCCTGCCCCGCCGGCCGCCTTTCCACGCCGCGCGGCAGGTCACATCGGCCCCTCCCGGCCTCCCCTCGACCGCCGTCATCCGGGCCTGTTCTGCACGCCGACTCGCACGGCGAGGGGGAGCAGCCGAAGCAGGGCCAACGCGCCCGCTGTCACCGCCCCACGAGCAGGCGCCGCGCGGGCTTCCGTCGCAGGCGGCGCTCATCGGGGCACCCAGGGCGCGGACCGCACGGTCGAGAGGGCCAGCATGGTCTCGGAGCGCTCCAGCAGATCCTCGGACTTGAGCTCGGTCAGGAATGTCTCGACCCCCGCAAGATCGGCCACGCGCAGGTGGAGGAGATAGGACCAGACGCCGGTGACATGGTGGCATTCGACGATGCCCGGGTGGCTGGCCGCGAAGCTGCGGAAGGCCGCCTCCCGCGCATGCGGCACGGCGGCCCAGACCAGCGCCAACACGGGCAGCCCCAGCGCCTCGGGCGAGGCATCGAGCGTGAAGCGCCGGATGACGCCCTGCGCGACCAGCCGCCGGACGCGCTCGTTCACGGCCGAGGTCGACAGCCCCACCTGCCCCGCGACCTCCGTCAGCGGCTTCCTGGCATCCTCGGCCAGAAGGCCGATGATCTTCCCGTCCAGATCGTCCAACACCGTCATAGTGCCGCCAATAACGTGATTCTTCCGGCAATATAGCGGATTCAGACGGCGACGTCCGCAAAGATGGGGACAAGAGCACAATGTCGCAGATCGCGCACGCCTGCTGTCTCTCTGGCACAAGGGCGCATCGCCGGGCCGCGACCCGGACACCGCGAGGAGCCGTCCGATCCTGCGGACATGGAAAAAGGGCGCGGATCGCTCCGCGCCCTTTCCTGTGGTCAGGCCTGACGGCCTCAGAAGCGGAAGCCGACCTTCGCCTGCAGCGTGGTCGCGTCCACATCGACGCCCGAGTCGTCGAAGTCGTCCCAGGTGTGGCGCAGGAGTTCGGCGCCGACCGACCAACGGTCATTGACCATGTAGTCGTAGCCGATGCCGTAGACGTAGCCGTTGTCCGAGACGTCCGCACCGCCGATGCTGGCGTCAGCCCAGCTGCCGCCGGCCGTGGCGTAGAGCAGGCCTTTGCCCATCTTGCCGCCCGCCATCAGCTTCAGCGTGGTGACGTTGTCGAGCTCGCTGTCGGGGATGCCGTCGAGGTCGATGTTCGTCACGTCATAGGCCAGTTCGGCACCGACGACGGCGCGGCCGAAGTCGTAGCGGTAGCCGGCGTGCAGACCGCCGATGGCGCCGTTGCCGTCGAGGTCGTCGATGTTCGTGTCGACTTTGCCGTAGCCCAGTTGGCCACCAACGTAGAATCCGCTCCAGTCGGCAACGGGCGCGACCACGACGGGGGCGGGCACCGGCTCAACCACCGGTTCCGGGGCCACGGTCACCGGACCGCCGGCAAAGGCGGGAGCGGCAAGAAGGCCACCGAGCGCGAGCGCTACAATGCGTTTCATCTCTGTCTCCAATTAAGCTTCCGACGTCCGCACTGCTGCTTTTGCGGGGATGCCGGATCTCTCGTTGACGGTCTCGCGTCGCCGGGGATGACGACGCCTTCCGTGCACATGTCCTATTTCTCGGAAGGGGGGTTCGCCAGATCTGCTCACGAGGAGGTGATACGCGGAGAGTGCCATGCGCCAATTCCAGCGCAAGGCGGACAGGACATCGGCTAACCTTTGCTGGCCTTGTCTTCGAGCGTCAGCCACTCCTCTTCGGCCTGCGACAAAAGGGCCTGACGCTCCGCCATCGCCTCGCTGGCCTTCTGGAACTTGACCGGCTCGCGGGTGAAGAGGTCGTCGGCCGCGAGGAACTCCCCGAGCTTCGCGATCTCGGCCTCGAGCCGCTCGATGAGGCCCGGAAGCGCGTCGAGACGCTTGCGCTCGGTGAAGGTGAGGCCTTCCGAGAGCTTGCGCGCCTCGGGTTTCGGCGCGGCCTTCGGGGCCTCGCGCGAAGGCTCGGCCCGCGGCGGGGCCGCGGGCGCGGCATCGCCCCGCTGGGCCAGATGGTCGGTCCAGCCACCCGCATAGACGGTGGCGCGGCCCTGCCCCTCCAGCGCGACCGTGGTCGTGGCCACCCGGTCGATGAAGTCCCGGTCGTGGCTCACGAGAAGCACCGTGCCCTCGTAATCCCCGAGGATGTCCTGCAAAAGATCGAGCGTCTCGACGTCGAGATCGTTGGTCGGCTCGTCGAGGATCAGGAGGTTCGACTCGCGCGCCATGATCCGCGCGAGCAGAAGCCGCGCCTTCTCGCCGCCCGAAAGCGAGCGCACCGGCGCGCGGGCCTGCCGCTCGTCGAAGAGGAAGTCCTTGAGATAGCCCACCACATGCCGCGGCTGGCCGCGCACCAGCACCTGATCCTGCTGGCCCGAGACGCGCATGGCGGGATCGGTCGTCAGGCTGTCCCAGAGCGAGGCCTCGGGGTCGAGTTGGGCGCGGGTCTGATCGAACACCGCCACCTGCAGGTTGGTGCCGAGCGTCACGCTGCCCGCATCGGGCTCCATCTCGCCGGTGAGGAGTTTCAGGAGCGTCGTCTTGCCCACCCCGTTCGGTCCGACGAAGGCCACGCGGTCTCCGCGCAGCACGCGGAGCGAGAAATCCTTCACGATCGGTTGCCCGTCGAAAGCTTTCGTGATCCCCTTCGCCTCGATCACGCGCTTGCCCGAGGTGGTCCCCGCCTCGAATTCCAGCGCCGCCGTGCCCTGCCGGCGAATCTGCGACCGGCGTTCCTCACGCATCGCGGCCAGCGCCCGGAGCCTGCCCTGATTGCGCTTCCGACGCGCCGAGATCCCTTCGACCGCCCAGCGGGCCTCGGCCTTGATCTTGCGGTCGAGCTTGTGGCGCTGATCGTCCTCCTCGGCCCAGATCTGCTCGCGCCATTCCTCGAAGCCCTCGAACCCCGCCTCGCGGCGGCGCACCTGTCCGCGGTCGATCCAGAGCGTCGCGCGCGAGAGGGCGCGCAGGAAGGCGCGGTCGTGGCTGATGAGGACGAAGGCCGTGCGGGTCTCGGCCAACTGGGCCTCGAGCCACTGGATCGCCTGAATGTCGAGGTGGTTCGTGGGCTCGTCGAGCAGCATCAGTTCCGGCGCCTCGGCCATGAGCTTGGCCAGCGCCGCCCGCCGCCGTTCGCCGCCCGAGGCGGTGGCGACCGGGGTCTCGGGCCGGAACTTCAGCCCCTCCGCCGCCATCTCGACCCGGTATTCCTCGCCATGCGCGAGACCCGAGGCGGCATAATCGCCGAGCGTGGCGAAGGCCGACAGGTCGGGATCCTGCTCCATGTAGCCCACGGAGGTGCCCGCCGGCACCACGCGCTCGCCCCGGTCGGGCTCGACGAGGCCCGCCATGACCTTGAGAAGCGTGGACTTGCCCGAGCCGTTGCGGCCGACGAGGGCCACCCGGTCCTGCGGCTGGACGACGAGATCGAGCCCGTCGAAGATCGGCTCGCCGCCGAAGGTGAGGGAAATGCCGGAAAGCTGGAGAAGGGGTGCGCGTGCCATGCCCGTCCGCTACAGGGGGCCGCGCCCCGCGTCAACGTGTCCGCGGGCGGACCGCCGAGATGCCCCCTGCCCGATGCGACCCGCGGCAGGGACGGCGCGCTTCCGGCCGGCCGCTCGCGGCCCTCAGCCGGGCAGCACCGACAGGACCGAGCGCGCGGCGCGCAGGCCCGGCGGCTCGCCGCCCTGCCCCAGCCGCTCCATCGTGAGTTCCATGGCCGCCCCCTGCGCCGCGCGCTGGCCCGCGTCCTCGAGGAGCCCCAGCAGTGCAGGCGCAATCATCTCGGCCTTGCAGCGCGGCCCGAGGAATTCGGGGATCACGCGGCTGTCCGAGACGAGATTGACCAGCGTCACCGTGTCGATCCGCGCCATCCGCGTGATGAGCCACATCGACAGCGGGTTCATGTCGTAGGCGATCACCATGGGCGTGCCGTTCGCTGCAAGCTCGAGCGAGACGGTGCCCGAGGCCGCCAGCGCCACATCGGCGGCAGCGAAGGCCGCGCGCTTGCGCTCGGCCTCCTCGATCACCAGAGGATGCACGGGCCACCCCGCCACCAGCTCGCGCACGAGGCCCGCCACATGCGGCACGGTCGGCACGAGGGCGGTGAGCCCCGGATGGCGGTGGCGCAGCCGGGCCAGCACCTCGCCGAAGACCGGGGCGAGCCGCGTGACCTCGGACCTTCGCGAGCCCGGCAGCACGAGGATCGCGGGGCCCGTTCCCAGCCGCTCGCGCAGCGCCTGCACCTCGGCCTCGCTCGCCCGCGGCTCGGCCACGACCGGATGGCCCACGAAATCGCAGCTCATGCCCGCCGCCGTCATGTAGGGCGGCTCGAAGGGCAGCAGCGCCAGAACGTGATCGACATGCCGCGCCATCTTCGCCGCCCGGCCCGGCCGCCAGGCCCAGACCGAGGGGGCGACATAGTGGATGGTGCGGACGGAGGGCTTCGCCTGCTTCACCAGCGCCGCGACCCTCAGGCCGAAGTCCGGGCTGTCGATGGTCACCAGCGCCTCGGCGCCCGAACCGAGGCAGGCTTCGGCCGCCTCGCGCACCCGGCGGCGCAGGTGGAGATATTTCGGCAGGATCTCGGCCAGCCCCATGACGGAGAGTTCCTCCATCGGAAAGAGGCTCGAAAGCCCCCGGGCCTGCATCGCGGGGCCGCCCACGCCGGCGAACTCCATCCCCGGCGCAAGCTCGGAGAGCCCCGCCATGAGCGCGCCGCCGAGGCGGTCGCCGGAGGGCTCGCCCGCGATCAGGAAGAGTTTCATGGCTCCCTCGCCCAGAGGAAGAGGCCCGCCTCCTCGGCCGCGCGCACCGCCTCGGCCCGGTCGAGGAGGATCACGCCCCCCGCCTCCCAGACAAGGCCCGCAAGGCCTGCCGCGGCCGCACGCGCCACGGTGGCGGGCCCCAGCGTCGGCAGGTCGATGCGCCGATCCTGCCCCGGCTTCGGCGCCTTGTAGAGCACGCCCCGCGCGCCCGCAGGATCGGGCCGCCGCGCGGTCGCGGCCACCCAGTCGAGCATCGCATCCGTGCCGGGCAGCGCCTCTACCGCGAGGCAGAGGCCCTGCGCCACCACCGCGCCCTGACCAACGTCGACCCGGCCCACCGCCTCGACGATGGCCGCCGCGCGGGCTGCATCGCGCCGGTCGCCCTCGCTCGGCGCGCCCCAGAGGATGCCTGCGTCCGGCACGAGATCCGGCGCGATCTCGGCCACGCCCGCCACCGAGAAGCCCTCTTCCTCGAAGATGCCGATCACGGCGCGGAGCGTGGCATCGTCGCCCGCCTGCATGGCGCCGATCAGCCGCGGCACCATCTGCGCGGTCAGCGGATCGAAGAGCGAGGGATCGAGCCGCGGCCGGCTGACCGCGCCCGCAAAGACCAGCCGCGCGACGCGGGCTTCCTCGAGCGCGCGCAGGAAGGGCACCAGCCGCTCGACGCGGAAGGTGATGTCGGGCGCGAGCCCTTCGGGCGGAAATCCTTCGAGCGCGGCCACCAGCGGGGCCTCGCCCGCGCTCCGCAATGCCTCGGCCAGATGGCGCGGCAGGGCGCCCGACCCGGCGATGATCGCGGTCGCGGCCCGGGTCATTGCGGCGTCAGGAACGAGCGGTCGGTCGCGGCGAGGATGAAGTCGGTCATCTCGCGGACATGGGAGCTTTCGGTCTCGTCGGCCAGACGCCGGGCCCGGTCGAGGAAGGTGCCCTCGCCCTGCGCGAGCATCTGATAGGCCGCGCGGAGCGCCGTGATCTCGGCCCGGCTTACGCCGCGGCGCTTCAGCCCGACGAGGTTCAGCCCGTCGAGTTCCCCCCGCGGCGCCTGCACGAGCCCGTGCGGCAGCACATCGTTCGTCACCATCGTGACCGCGCCGATGATCGCGCCGCGGCCCACGCGCACCCACTGGTGCACGCCTGAGAGCCCGCCCACGATCACATCGTCGCCGAGCCAGCAATGGCCCGCGATGGCGGCCTGATTGGCGAGGATCACCCGGTTGCCGAGTGTCGCGTCATGACCCACATGGGCGCCCGTCATCAACAAGCAGTCATCCCCCACCCGCGTCACCCCGCCGCCGCCCTCGGTGCCGAGGTTCAGCGTCGCGCCCTCGCGGATGCGGCAGCGCGCGCCCACGAAGAGACGCGTGCGCTCGCCCCGGTATTTCAGGTCCTGCGGCACCTCGCCCACGACGGCGAAGGGGAAGATCACCGTCTCGGCGCCGATCTCGGTCCAGCCGGTCACGACGGCATGGCTCTTGACCACGACGCCGGGGCCGAGCGTCACCTCGGGCCCGATCACCGCGAAGGGGCCGATGCTGCAGCCCTCGCCGATGACCGCGCCCGGCTCCACGATGGCGGAGGGATGGATCTCTGCCATTCCTTATCCTTTCGGCAAATCGAGCATGGCGGAGAATTCCGCCTCGGCGGCCAGTTCCCCGTCGACGGAGGCCCGGCCCTCGAACTTCCAGACCTTGCCGCCGCCGCGCTTCACGGTGACGGTCATCTCGAGCACGTCGCCCGGCACGACCTTGCGCCGGAACTTGGCCCCGTCGATGCCCATGAAATAGACCTTGGCGCCCTTGTCGGCGAGATCCATCGAGACGCCGACCAGCACGGCCGAAGTCTGCGCCATGGCCTCGATGATCTGCACGCCCGGGAAGATCGGCAGGCCGGGGAAGTGCCCCGTGAACTGCGGCTCGTTCATCGTGACGCATTTGATGCCGACGGCGCTCTTGTTCGGGACGATGTCGCGCACCCGGTCCACCAGCAGGAACGGGTAACGGTGCGGGATGATCCGCTGGATCAACTGGATATCGGCGGAGAGCGTCGCTTCTGCGGCTTCGGTCATCGCAGGGGTCCTTGGCAGAGGGTGGAGCGGCCCCGGGGGGCCGGACCTTGCTAGCAAGGCTCCGGCACGCGGGCAAGCCGCAGGGTCACGGGGTGGCGGCGGGGGACTGCGGCCTGTCGTCCGGGGTTTCGGGCGCCGTGCCCACAGCCGGCGGCACGGAGACCGGCGGCAGCAGCGCGCCGGGCCCGGACGGCGCCGCCCCGCCCTCGGGCGTTCCGGCGGGTTCGGGCGCCTCTTCGGTCGCCGGAGCCGGAGGCGTCAGCGCATCGAGCCGGGCAATGGCTTCGTCCGTGATGTCGGCCGCGTCCCGCGAAATCACGACCGAGGCGCGGTCGATCAGCACCAGCGCCTCCCTGTCCTGCATCAGCCGGGCGAGGATCGGCAGCGCCTGCTCGACGATCCGCTGCCGCTCTTCGTCGCGCTGGCGGGTGAGCGTGCGGGACTTCGCCTCCTGCGCGTTGCGGATGCCCTCGACCTTGGCGTCGAACTCCGAAGCCAGACGGCGGAACTCGGCGGGCTCGATATTGGCGCGGCGCACCGTCAGGGCCCGTTCCTCGGCCTCGAGCGCCGCCTCGATCTCGCGGTTCTCCGCGATCAGCGCGCGCGAGGCGGCCTGAAACCGCTGCTCGAGCGCGCGGCCCATAGCCGTGTCGGTGATGAGCCGGCCCTGATCGATCACCGCAACACCCGCAGGCACCTGAGGCGCCTCCGACTGCGCCTGCGCGGGGCCGGCAAGGGCCAGCACGCAGGCGAGGGCCGCGGCCGCAAGCCCGTGCATCAGAAGCGGGTCGAGATCGTCAGGTCGAAGAACTGCTCCTTGTCGTAGTCCTGCTTCTCGATCGCCTTGGCGAAGTTGAAGCGCAGCGGCCCGATGGGCGTGGTCCAGAACAGCGAAACGCCGACCGAGGAGCGGATGTGGAAGTCGTCGTCGACGGTATCGTCGCCCGTCGAGCCGCCGCCCACGTCGTCGAGGCTCCAGACCGAGCCCGCGTCGGCAAAGACGCCGCCGCTGAACCCGTATTCCTCGGGCAGGCCCAGCGGGAAGTCGGCCTCGAGCCGTGCCACGGCGAAATAGTTGCCGCCGAGCGCGTCCTCGTTGCTGACGTTCAGGTCGCGCGGGCCGATCCCGTTCGGCTCGAAGCCGCGGATCTTGCCGTTGCCGAAGAAGCGGTCGGTCACGCGCGACGGATCGTCCCCGATCATGCTGAGTGCGCCGCCCTCGATGATGGCCCGCACGGTGACTTCCTCGTTCCAGACCTTGCGTTCGGCCATGGCGAGCGCGGTGGTGGAAACATATTCCACGTCGCCGCCGACCCCGGCGAAGTCCTGGCTGAAGCGCAGGAGGTTCCGGCCGGTCGGGTTGAGGCCGCCGCGGTTCGAATCCCACGAGTAGGTGTAGCCGACCGACGAGGCGATCAGCGCGCCGCGCGCCTCCTCGTTGATGAGGATGATCGACGAGACGTCGTCATCGTCGTCCGTGTCGTTCGGCCCGCCGTCCACGTTCGAGATCTTGTCCTCGGACAGGGTGTAGCGCAGCTCCAGCCGGCCGCTGTCGGAAACGGGGAACTCGATCGAGGGGCTGATGCCGATCTTGCGCGTGTCGTAGCGCGAATACTGGTTGTCCGTCTCGCGGTAATAGGCGTTGAAGCGGAAGCGCAGGTCACGGCCGAGGAACGAGGGCTCGACGAAATTGAGCTGCGTGTTGACGTTGTCGGTCCCGGTCGAGACGTCCACGCCGAGGATCTGGCCCCGGCCGAGGAAGTTCTGCTCGGAGAAGCCGATCGAGAAGCCCACGCCGGAGCTCACGCCATAGCTCACGCCGAAGGAGAGCGAGCCGGTGGGCTGTTCCTCGACGTTGACGTCCACCACCACCTGATCCGGGCTCGAACCCGGGCGGGTGTTGACGTCGGCATTGGCGAAATATCCCAGCGCCCGGATCCGCTCGGCCGACTGGCGCACTTCGCGCGGGTTGAAGGGGTCGCCTTCGACCGTGCGGAACTGGCGCCGGACCACCTGGTCGAGCGTCGTGGTGTTGCCCTCGATGTCGATGCGTTCGACGAAGATGCGCTCGCCGCGGACGAGGGCGAAGTTCACGTCCAGCGTCTGATTGCGCTCGTTGCGGGTGATGCGCGGTTCGATCCGGACGAAGTTCAGCCCCTTCTGGAGCGCGAGCGACTCGAGCCGGGCGATGTTGTTCTCGACCACCGACGGCGAGTAGGTCACGCCGCGCCGGATGCGGAGCGCCTGCTGGAAGTCGGCCGCGTCGATGCCCTCGACCTCGGACGAGGCCGTGATCTGCCCGAAGCTGTAGCTCTGGCCTTCCTGCACGGTGAAGGTCATGAAGAAGGCGTCGCGTTCGCGCGTGACCTCGGCCGTGGCGTCGAGCACCTCGAAGTCGATGAAGCCGCGCGAGAGATAGAAGTCGCGCAGGAGCTGCTTGTCGAGCTCGACCCGCTCGGCGATGAAAGTATCGGAGGCGATGATGCTGCGCAGCAGGCCCGCCTGCTTCGTCTCGAGCACCTGACGCAGGCGACGGTCGGAATAGGCGCGGTTGCCCACGAAGGACAGGCGCTCGATCTCGACCACCTTGCCCTCGGCGATGTCGAACACCAGATCGACACGGTTGTCGGAGCGGCGGATGATCTTCGGCGTGACGGTGGCCGCGATCCGGCCCTGCACGCGGTAGGCTTCGGTGATGGCGGCGGCGTCGGCCTCGGCCTGCGCCGGATTGTAGGCCCGCCGCGACTGCGACTTCACCAGCCCGGCCAGCTTGTCGTCCTTGATGCGGGCGTTGCCCTCGAAATTGATGATGTTGATCGTCGGGAATTCCTGCACCCGGATCACGAGGGTGCCGCCCTGCGGCACGATCTCGACCGTCTCGAACAGGCCCGAATCCGCAAGCCGCTGGTAGGCTTCGTTCAGCTCGCCCGCCGAAATGGCCTGGCCCCGGTTGATCCGGGCGAAGCCGAGGATGGTCGTCGCATCGACCCGGTCGTTGCCCTCGATCCGGACGTCGGAGAAGGAGTAGTTCTGGGCCAGCGCCGGCAGGGTCATGCCCGCTGCGATGCCTGCCACGCCAAGGAAGACCGACACGGCCGCCGGCCGGATCATGCCACGGTCCTGCCCTGTCCGTCCGTTCCCCGTCCGGTTCCTCGCCATTCGCCTGCCCTCGGTCATTTTCTTTCCGCCCTGACTACTGGACATGGCGGGTTTTGTCAAAAGCGCAGGCGCCCTGCAAGCGTGGCGGGCGGCAGGTGATGCCGCATCACCTCACCAGAGGTGCGGAGCCGCTGCGATGAGCCCGGCCAGAGCCAGCGCGAGGGCCACGGAGCCCAGCGACAGAAGGAGATCGCGATTGAGATTGACGAGGTAGAGAAGGCCCCGCGTGCCGTCGATCACGCTTTTCATCCGCAAGTCCCTCACGCGCTTCCGCGGCCGAGGTCAGGGGGGGGCCGCCGCCCGGGGCGTGGCAGAGGATTGTGGCCTGAGTGGGGCGGATCCGCGGGCGCCCTCGCGCGCGTCTCCCGATTCCGCGTGGGCGCGCGGTGGCCGCCCCCAATGGGGCGGCCTGCGCTCAGCAGAAGAGGTCGTTGGTGACGGCGAAGACCATGAGCGAAAGGAGGACGGCAAGGCCCCCGGTCATCAGGACGCGCAGCACCCGGTCGCTCGGCGGCTTGCCCGCCACCGCCTCGTAGGCGTGAAACACCAGATGGCCACCGTCGAGGATCGGAACCGGGAAGAGGTTCATGAGGCCCACCGCGGTGGAGAGCATGGCGATGAACCAGATGAAGTTGCCGGCCCCTTGCGAGGCCGCCGCCCCGGATATCTCGGCGATGCCGAGGGGCCCCTGCAGGTTGCAGGAGGAGATCGCGCCCGTCACCATGTGCCAGAGGCCCGAGAGGCTCGTGGTGATGATGGTGATGGTCTGCTGGATGCCGAGCCAGATCGCCTCGAGCGGCCCCGGCGTGCGGGTCTCGGGCTCGAACAGGAGGCCGCCCGACAGGCCGATCAGCCAGCGGGTTTCGAAGCCGCCGGTGGGCAGGGGAATGTCCATCCGCCGCGGGGTGAGCGAGGCCTCGTAGGTTTCGCCCGCGCGCCAGACGGTCATGGTCAGCGGATCGCCGTTCGACAGGCCCACCGCGTCGCGCAGTTCGCGGAACGAGGCGATGGGGGCACCGTTCACCGCCAGCACCACATCGCCCGCCTCGATCCCCGCCTCGTGGGCGCCCGAGGGCGCCTGCACCGCATCAACCACCGGCGGGAAGGGATAGGGCGCGGTCACATCCATCTCGGCGCCGTCGCGCTCGATCCGGTAGGCGGCCGTCGGCGCGGGCGGCAACTCGTTGGCCACTTGCACGAAATCGGAAAGCGTGGGCGTTTCCTGCCCGTCGATGGCGAGGATCCGGTCGCCCTCCTCGAGCGACTGCGACGCCTCGGGCAAGGACTTCACCTCTCCCACCACGGGCAGCTCGGTCGCCACGCCCTTGACCATGAAGAAGGCGCAGAAGACGAGGATCGACAGCGCGAAGTTGAAGAGAGGTCCGGCCGCGACCGTGGCCGCCCGCGCCCAGAGCGGCGCGCCGTGCATCGTGCGGCCGCGCTCCTGCTCGTTCAGCTTGTGCACGCTCACGCTCGCGCGGCTCGAGGCCGCATCGGCATCCCCGAGAAAGCGCACATAGCCCCCGACGGGAAAGGCCGCGAGCTGCCAGCGCGTGCCGCGCCGATCCACCCGCGAGGCGATCACTGGCCCCATGCCGAGCGAGAAGACCTCGGCATGGATGCCGCTCCAGCGGCCCACGATGTAATGGCCGTATTCATGGACGGCCACGACGATGGAAAGAGCGACGACGAATGCGAGAATAGTCCAGATGACCCCGCCGAACTGGGGAACGAGACTGACAATGTCCAAGGGCTGCTACCTTTTCTGCTGGCGGAGACCGGCGGCTTCCTCTGCCGCTCTCCGAGCGAGATGGTCCATGGCCAGCACTTCCTCAAGGGCGTCGGGCACTTTTCCGAACAGCGGATCGGTCGAAACGCCCGCGAGCGTCTCCTCGACCACCGCCGCCATGTCCAGAAACCCGATGCGACCGGCGATGAAATGATCGAGCGCGATCTCCTTGGCCGCGTTGAAGGCGGCGCCCGACAGGCCGCGCGCCGCCATGACGTCTCGCGCAAGCCTCAGGGCAGGAAAGCGTTCCTCGTCAGGCCTCTGGAAGGTGAGGCTCGCAATCTGTGCGAGGTCGATCCGGGCGACGGGCACCTCGCCGCGACCCGGCCAGTTCAGCGCGAATCCGATGGCGTGGCGCATGTCGGCCGGCCCGAGATGGGCCATCAGGCCGCCGTCGCAGAAGCCCACCATGGCATGAACGATGGATTGCGGATGAACGACCGCCTCGATCCGGTCCGGCTCGAAGCCGAAGAATTCGCGCGTCTCGATCAGCTCGAGCGCCTTGTTGAACATCGAGGCGCTGTCGATGGAGATGCGCTGGCCCATGGACCAGTTGGGATGGGCCTGCGCCTCGGCCACGGTGCAGGCGCGGATGCGCTCGAGGCTCCAGTCGCGGAACGGCCCGCCGGACGCCGTGATGATGACGCGCTCGACGCAGGCCGTGTCCTCGCCCGCCAGCGCCTGAAAGACCGCGGAGTGCTCGCTGTCCACCGGCAGGATCGTGGCGCCGTTCTCCCGGGCCGTCCGCATCAGGAGCTGCCCTGCCGTCACGAGGCTTTCCTTGTTGGCGAGCGCCAGCGTGCGGCCGTGCTTCAGCGCCCGCATTCCGGGCACGAGGCCCGCGGCGCCCACGATGGCCGACATGGTCCAGTCGGCGGGCCGGTCGGCGGCCTCGGCGATGGCCTGCGCCCCGCCCGCGACCTCGGTGCCCGTCCCGGCCAGCGCCTCGCGCAGCGCGGGCAGGCAATCCTCATGCGCGGTGACGGCAAGCTCCGCCTTCAGCGCGCGCGCCATTTCGGCGAGCCGCCGGATGTTGCGCCCGCCGGTCAGAGCGACGGTGCGGAACGCCTCGGGCCCGCCCTTCCGCATGACGAGGTCGAAGGTGGATTCGCCGATGGAGCCGGTGGCCCCAAAGATCGACAGGCTGCGCATGATGCTCTTCAGTTCCCCATAGCCGGCAGCGGAAGGTCACCGAGCATCCCCAGAACGAGCACGGCGAGCACCGCCCCGGTCAGCGCGTCGAACCGGTCCAGCACGCCGCCATGGCCCGGGATCAGCGAGGAGCTGTCCTTGACCCCGGAACGCCGCTTGATCCAGCTCTCGACAATGTCCCCGAGTTGTCCTGCCAGCGCGATCACGGGCGACAGGATGATGAGGCCCCAGCCTGCACCCGCCGCAATGGAGAATCCAAGACCCACAATTGCCGCACCCAGCCAGCCCGCGATCGTGCCGGACCAGGTCTTGTTGGGGCTGACCGCGGGCCAGAACTTGGGGCCGCCGAGGCTGCGGCCGGCAAAATAGCCCATCACGTCCGAAGTGACGACCACGAGGATGAGCCACAGGATCGCGACCGACCCGCCCTCCTCGCGCAGCATGACGAGGCCTGCGCCCGCCACCATCAGCGCGGTGCCGTAGGTGAAGAAGATCCGCCGGTCGCGGCGCGGGCCCAGAAGTCCCGCCGCGGGCGCCAGCACGAGGGCCGCGAGCGCCAGCATCATCTCCTCCCGGAAGACGAAGCTCAGCACGCCCATCAGGATGGCCGAGGCGAGAAGGCCCACGAGGATGTTCGGAAGGGTCCGCTGCGGCGCGGTCATGCGCGCCAGTTCCCACAGCATGAGACCCGTAAGCCCGATCACGAGAAGCGCGAAGGGCACGCCGCCCAGCCAGACCTCGATGGCCCCCACCGACAGCATGATCGCGGCCGAGATCATCCGGCGGCGCAGGTCGCCCCAGCGCCCCTTCGGCTTCCCGGACTTGCTCATGCGCGCAACACTCCTCCGAAGCGCCGCTCGCGCGCGGCGAAGCGCCCGATGATCGTCTCGAGCTCGCGGGCGGTGAAGTCCGGCCAGAGCGTGGGCGTGAACTCGTATTCGGCATAGGCCGACTGCCAGGACAGGAAGTTCGAGGTCCGCGTCTCGCCCGAGGTGCGGATCACCAGATCCGGGTCGGGCATTCCGGCTGTGTCGAGCCGCGCCACCAGCGCCGCCTCGTCCGCCTCCTCGGCCCGAAGGTGGCCCGCCGCCACATCCTGACACATCCGCCGCGCGGCGCGCGCCAACTCGTCGCGGCCGCCGTAGTTGATGGCCACCGTCAGGTTGAGGCGCTGGTTGTATTGGGTGCGGGTCTCGATCCCGGCCATCAGCCGCTGGAGCTTGGGATCGAGCCGCGTCCGGTCGCCGATGAAGCGCATCCGGATGCCCTCCTTGGCCAGCCGGTCGGCCTCGCGCTCGATGTAGCGCGCGAAGATCGACATGAGGCCCAGCACCTCCTCGGTCGACCGCTTCCAGTTCTCGGTCGAGAAGGCATAGACGGTGAGCCAGCGGATGCCGAGGCCGGGCGAGGCCTGCACGATCTCGCGCACCCGCTCGGCGCCCCGGCGGTGGCCGACGAGCCGCGGCCACCCGCGGTCGACCGCCCAGCGTCCGTTGCCATCCATGATGATGGCGACATGATCTGCGCGTCTCGGGGGAGGATCCGCCTCGCGAGGCTCGGTCACGGCCAAGGCATTCCCCTTTTCTCTGGGCTGGTCAAGCGGGCTGGGTCGGACGGAAGAAGGCGCACGCAGGTCGTCTCAGACCTGCATGATTTCCTTCTGTTTTTCCTCGAGAGCCTTGTCGACCGCGGCAATCGCCTTGTCGGTCAGGGCCTGCACCTCGTCCGACCACATCTTCTGGTCGTCCTCGGCCATGCCGACGGACTTGGCCTTCTTGATCTGGTCCATCCCGTCGCGGCGCACGTTGCGGATCGCCACACGCGCCTGTTCGGCATAATGGGCCGCGACCTTCGAGAGCTCCTTGCGGCGCTCCTCGTTCAGCTCGGGGATCGGCAGGCGGATGATCGGACCGTCCACCACCGGGTTGATGCCGATGCCGCTGTCGCGGATCGCGCGCTCGACCTTCGAGATCATGCCCTTGTCCCAGACGTTGATGACGACCATCCGCGGCTCGGGGACGTTGATCGTGCCGAGCTGGTTCAGCGGCGTCTGCTGGCCGTAGGCATCGACATGGATCGGCTCGAGGATCGAGGCCGAGGCGCGCCCGGTGCGCAGCGAGCCGAACTCGGTGCGCAGGGCATGCATCGCGCCATCCATCCGGCGCTGGATCGCATCGAGGTCGATCTCGAGATCATCTTGCGACATGTTCTGGTTCCTTCACGTTCCGCGCAGGCGGTTCTGCCGCTCTATAGCAGCACCGCTCCGCCATTGGTATAGGCTCGGGGACGGCTCAGCCCTGGACGCGGGTATAGGTGCCCTCGCCGCGCAGGATCCCGCAGAAGCCACCCGGCTCATCGAGCGAAAAGACGATGATCGGCAGATCATTGTCGCGGGCGAGCGCGATGGCCGAGGCATCCATGACGCCCAGATGCTTCTGCAGGCACTCATCGTAGGAAACGGTCTCGTAGCGCTTGGCATCGGCGAACTTGCGCGGATCCTTGTCGTAGACCCCGTCCACCTTGGTGCCCTTGAAGATCGCCTGACAGGCCATCTCGTTGGCGCGCAGCGTGGCTGCGGTGTCGGTGGTGAAGTAGGGGTTGCCGGTCCCTGCGGCGAAGATACACACCCGTTTCTTCTCGAGGTGACGCACCGCGCGCCGGCGGATGTAAGGCTCGCAGACCTGATCCATCGGGATCGCGCTGATGACCCGGGTGAAGATGCCGAGCGATTCCAGCGCCGCCTGCATGGCGAGCGCGTTCATCACCGTGGCGAGCATCCCCATGTAGTCGGCCGTCGTCCGCTCCATGCCCTGGGCCGAGCCCTGAAGGCCGCGGAAGATGTTGCCGCCGCCGATCACCAAGCAGATCTCGACGCCGAGGCGGTGCACCGCCTGCACTTCCCGCGCGATGCGCTGCACGGTCGGCGGATGCAGCCCGTATCCCTGATCGCCCATCAGGGCCTCGCCGGAAATCTTGAGCATCACACGCTTGTAGGTCACGGCTGTGCTCGCCGGCGCGGCTTCGCTGGTCATGGGATCTTCCCGTCCGTCTTGTTGATTGGATTTGACTGCGGCGCAAAATGTCGGAAAACGACCCCGGGTTCAACCGGGATCGGCCGCCGGTGGCGGAAGAGCCCCAGCGAAGCCCGGCCCCGACCTCGCCCTTTGCCTTCACAGTGCCGAGCAACTCCTTGTCTGAGCTACCGGATATCCCGCCAGACCGGCCCGTCCTGATCGCCGGTCCTACCGCCTCAGGCAAATCTGCGCTCGCCGCGCGGCTCGTCGAGGACGGGGGCGGCGCCGTGGTCAATGCCGATGCGCTGCAGGTCTATGACTGCTGGCGCCTCCTCTCGGCCCGGCCGAGCGCCGCCGAGGAGGCGGCACTGCCGCATCGGCTCTATGGCCATGTAGGCGCGCGCCAGACCTATTCCGCGGGCCATTGGCTGAAGGAAGTGGCCGGGGTTCTGGCCGAGGGCCTGCGCCCGGTCATCGTGGGGGGCACGGGCCTCTATTTTTCCGCCCTGACAGGGGGGTTGGCCGAGATCCCTCACACGCCGCCGGAAGTGCGCGCCGCGGCCGACGCGCGACTGGCAGAGGCAGGTCTCGCGCGGATGGTGGCGGAGCTCGACGCCGAGACCGCGGCGCGGATCGACCTGCAGAACCCCGCCCGAGTCCAGCGCGCGTGGGAGGTGCTGCGCGCCACCGGCCGCGGGCTCGCGCGCTGGCAGGCCGAGACGGCGCCGCCGCTTCTGCCGCTGTCCGACGCAACGGCGCTCGTGATCCGCCCCGATCCCGCCTGGCTTGCACAACGGATCGACAGCCGGTTCGACCTGATGATGGCCGATGGCGCGCTCGATGAGGTGCGGGCGGCCCTTCCCGACTGGGATCCCACGCTTCCCTCCGCCCGCGCCATCGGCGCGCCGGAACTCGTGGCTCATCTGCGGGGCGAGATCCCGCTGGACGAGGCCGTCGCCGCCGCCAAGCTCGCCAGCCGCCAATATGCCAAACGGCAGCGGACGTGGTTCCGCAACCGTATGCGGCTCTGGCACGAGATCCGCCTGCCCTGAGCCCCGCGCTCTGGCGGGATCGCCGACCGGAGGCGGGACACAGGCCTGTTCTCGGCATCGACTATCCATCCCGCAGTCCCCGCCGCCCATCGCCACCGCTTGCGGAACGCTCGGCCACCGGAGGCGTTGACGCGCGCGACAAATCCGGGCGCAATGGGCGGAACCGGACGATGCGGCGCACCAGCACGGAGAGCGACATGACGACCGACCGACTTCATACCGCGGCGCTCATGCACAGGACCGAAGTGGCGAGGGGCCGCATGAGCCGACGCGAGTTCCTGACGCGGACCACGGCGCTCGGTGTCTCGGCGGGCGCGGCCTATGCGCTTCTGGGCCTCGCGCAGCCTGTCCGCGCGCAGGAGACACCCCGCAAGGGCGGCACGCTCCGGATGGAGATGGAGACGCGCGCTGAAGGATCCGCGCACCGCCGACTGGTCGCAGATCTCGAACGTCACGCGCGGCTGGCTCGAATATCTCGTGGAGTATGAGGCAGACGGCACCTTCCGGCCCATGCTTCTCGAAAGTTGGGAAGCCAACGACGATGCGACCGAATATCTGCTGAAGGTCCGCCCCGGCGTCACATGGTCGAACGGCGATCCCTTCACCGCCGAGGATGTGCGCCACAATTTCGAGCGCTGGTGCGATGCCTCGGTCGAGGGCAATGCCATGGCGGCGCAGATGACCGCCCTTCAGGCCGAGGGCAAGCTGCGCACCGACGCCATCGAGCTGGTGGACGATACGACCCTGCGGCTGAAACTCTCGCAGCCCGACATCGCGCTGATTGCGAACCTCGCCGACTATCCGGCTGCGGTGGTTCACAAAAGCTACGTAGGCGGAGATCCTGCGGCCAACCCGGTGGGGACCGGCCCCTACCTTCCCGAAACGATCGAGGTCGGCATCCGCATGGTGCTGGTGCGCAATGAGGCCCATCCCTGGTGGGGCACGGAGGTCTATGGCGGCCCCTGGCTCGACCGGATCGAATATCTCGATTTCGGCTCCGATCCCTCTGCCGCGGTGGCCGCCGCCGGGTCGGGCGAGATCGACGCGACCTATCAGAGCGTGGGCGAATTCATCGAGGTGCTCGACTCGCTCGGCTGGGACAAGTCCGAGGCCCGCACCGCCACGACGCTGGCCATCCGTTTCAACCAGCAGGCCGAGGAGTACAAGGACGTCCGCGTCCGCCGCGCGCTGCAGATGGCGGTCGACAATGAGGTGGTGCTGGAGCTCGGCTATTCCGGGCACGGGCGGGTGGCCGAGAACCACCATGTCTGTCCGATCCATCCCGAATATGCCGAGCTGCCGCCCCTGACCGTGGACCGCGCCGCGGCGCTGGCGCAACTGAAGGAGGCCGGCATGGCCGAGCACGAGTTCGAGCTCGTCTCGCTCGACGATGCCTGGCAGGCGGCCTCCTGCGATGCGGTGGCGGCACAGCTGCGCGATGCCGGCATCGCCATCCGCCGCACGGTGCTTCCCGGCGCAACCTACTGGAACGACTGGCTGAAGTTTCCCTTCTCGGCCACGGAATGGAACATGCGCCCGCTGGGCGTGCAGGTGCTGGCGCTCGCCTATCGCTCGGGCGTCCCGTGGAACGAATCCGCTTTCTCGAACAAGGAGTTCGACGCAAAACTTGACGAGGCCATGTCGCTCGTCGACCCGGACCGCCGCCGGGTGCTGATGGCCGATCTCGAGCGGATCCTGCAGGAGGAGGGCGTGCTGATCCAGCCCTACTGGCGCTCGATCTTCCGCCATGTCGATCCCAAGGTGAAAGGAGCCGAGGCCCATCCGACCTTCGAGCATCATCATTACAAATGGTGGATCGACGCCTGACCCTTGCGCGTCACGGCGATCCTCCTGCGCCGCCTGGGCGCGCTTCTGGCCACGGCCCTCTGCCTGAGCCTTCTCGTGTTCTGGCTGACCCATCTGCCGCCGAACCTCGAGAAGCTGGCGAAGTCTCAGGGGTCGGCCCGCATGTCCGACGCCGAAGTGGCGAGCTGGCTCGAGCGGTCGGGATTCGACCGGCCGGTGCCGGTGCTCTACGGCGAGTGGCTGGGCCTCCTGCCGAAGGCCCGCTGCGGCCGCTGCGGCGTGCTGCAGGGCGACTGGGGCCAGTCCACCGTCTTCCGCCAGCCGGTCGCAGAGGTGCTGGCCCGCAGCCTCGCCGCGACCGGCTGGCTCATGCTCTGGGTCATGGTCGTGATGGTGCCCACGGCGCTGGCGCTCGGCGTGCTGGCCGGGATGCGCGAAGGCTCGCGCACCGACCGCGCGATCTCGGTGGCCACGATCCTCACCGCCGCCACGCCGGAATATGTCTCGGGGGTGGTCCTGGTGGCGCTGTTCGCCTCGGCCACCGCCGGCCTGTCGCCCCTTCTGCACGAGGCGGGCTGGATCGAGGACCGCACCCTATTTCAGGGCACCGCCTCGGGCGCCATGAGCGGCATCACCTTCTGGAACTTCGCCCTGCCGGTGGTGACGGTGGCGCTCTACGGCACGGGTTATGTCGCGCGCATCACCCGCGCGGCCATGGCCGATGCGATGACGCAGCCCTATGTCCGCACCGCCCGGCTGAAGGGCGCAAGCCAGAGCCGGATCGTGCTCGTCCATGCGCTGCGCAATGCGCTGGTGGCGCCGGTGACGGTGATCCTGCTGCAGCTGCCATGGCTTCTGAACGGGGTCGTGATCGTTGAGACGCTCTTTGCCTACAAGGGCTTCGGCTGGACGCTGGTGCAGGCCGCGGGCAACAACGACATAGATCTGCTCCTCGGCTGCGCCACGGTGGCGGTGACGCTGGTGCTGGTCACGCAGGGCCTGTCCGACCTCGCCTATCGCGCGCTCAATCCCCGGCTGCGGGCGCGCTGATGGAGGCGTTGGGCTGGATCGAGATCCTCGGCCGGATGGTCCTGCGCTTCGCGCCCGTCTGGGCCGGGCTCGCGCTGATCCTGGGTCTGGGCTGGCGCGCCCGGGCGCGGCTCGGGCCTGCGGGCCGGCTCTTCGGGAGCGGCGCGGGCCTTGCTGGGCTGACGCTCGTCCTCTTCTGGGTCCTGACCGCGCTTTTTGCCGACCTCATCGCCACGCACGATCCGCTGGCGCAGCTGTCGGGGCTGAAGAACGCGATGCCAGGCAGCCCCGCGGGGGGCTCAGCCTATCCGGTCTATCTCCTCGGCGGCGACAGCCTCGCGCGGGATTGCTTCAGCCGGATGGTCGTGGGCGCGCGGCGCGTGCTGGCGATCGCCCCCGCCGCCACGCTCTGCGCGCTGGCCGTGGGGATGCTCCTCGGCCTGCCTGCGGGCTTTGTCGGCGGACGGCTGGATGCGGCCCTGTCCTTTCTCGCCAATCTGGTGCTGGCCTTTCCGGTCATCCTGCTCTTCTACCTGCTCGTCACGCCCGAGATCCGGCAGACCGCGCTGCCCCGCATCATCGCCGCGGTCCTGTTCCTCATGCCGCTCCTGTTCCTCGTCCTGCTCTGGCACAGCCGCTTCCGCACGCGGGCAGGCCCCTGGGCTCTGGGTCTCGCCGCGATCCTCGGCCCCGGGCTCTGGATCTGGGCGGGCCTCGCGCTCGATGCGGACCCTTCGGGCCTCTGGCGGCTCGAGCCCGGGCTCCTCACCGTCTTCGTGGCGGTCGTCTTCGTGAATGCCCCCACCGCCTTCCGCATCGTCCGGGGCCTCGCCCTCGACCTCAGGCACCGCGATTATGTGGCGGCGGCGCGCACCCGCGGCGAGGGCCCGTGGTTCATCATGCTCTGGGAGATCCTGCCCAATGCCCGCGGCCCGCTGATCGTCGATGCCTGCCTGAGGGTCGGCTACACCACGATCCTTCTCGGCACGCTGGGCTTCTTCGGGCTGGGCGTCTCGCCCGAAAGCCCCGACTGGGGCTCGACCATCAACGACGGTCGGCGCTTTCTGGCGATCTATCCGCACGCCGCGGTCGTGCCCGCGCTCGCGCTCCTGAGCCTCGTCCTCGGGCTGAACCTGCTGGCCGACGCGCTCCGCACGGTGGCGCGCGATGACTGAACCGGTGCTGGCGCTGGATGGGCTGACGGTGCGCTTCGGATCGCGCCGGGTGGTGGAGGATCTGACGCTGCGCATTGGCCCGGGCGAGGTGCTGGGCCTTGCGGGCGAGTCGGGCAGCGGCAAGAGCACGACGGCGCTGGCCATCATGGGCGACCTCGGTCCCGGGGGCCGGATCGAGACGGGCAGCCTCCGCTTCGAGGGCCGCGAGCTGCGCGGCCTTGCCGAGCGGCAGTGGCGCGCCCTGCGCGGCGCGGGCATCGCGCTGGTGGGGCAGGAGCCGATGGCCGCGCTCAACCCGTCGATGCGGATCGGCGCCCAGCTGGCCGAGGTGCCGCGCCTGCATGGCCGCGTCTCGCGCGCCGAGGCCAGCACCGCCGCGCGCCGGGCGCTCGAGGAGCTGCGCCTGCCCGATCCCGACCGGCTGCTCGCGGCCTATCCGCACCAGCTTTCGGGCGGGCAACTGCAGCGCGTCGCCCTCGCCATGGCGCTGATGGCCGAGCCGCGGCTTCTGATCCTCGACGAGCCGACGACGGCGCTCGACGTGACGGTCGAGGCCGAGATCATGGCGCTCCTGCGCGATATCCGCCGGACGCGCGGCACGGCGATGCTGTTCATCGGGCACGATCTGGCGCTGATGGCGGGGATCTGCGACCGGCTTGCCGTGCTCTATGCCGGAAGGCTCGTCGAGGCGGGCCCGGTCGCGGGGATTTTCGAGAAGGCGCGGCATCCCTACACGCAGGCGCTCCTCGCGGCCCTGCCCCGGATCGACGCGGCCCGCCGTCCGCCGGCGCCGCTGGCGGGCAGTCAGCCGCTGCCGCAGGACCGCCCGCCGGGCTGCGACTTCGCCCCGCGCTGCGCCCATGTGCGCCCGGGTCTCTGCGACCGGGATCCCGTGCCTCTCGAGACGGTGACGCCCGACGCTGCGGTCCGGTGCCTGCGCTGGCGCGAGATCGGAGGCGACCCCGAGGCGGCCTCGACCCTGCCCGACCCCAACATCGGCGGCCCGATCCTTGAGGTGGAGGGCCTGACACGCAGGTTCGGCACCGCCCGCGGAACGGTCCATGCGCTGGAGGAGGCGACATTCACCGCGCAAGAGGGAGAGACCCTCGCCATCGTCGGCGAATCCGGCTGCGGCAAGAGCACTCTGGCCCGGCTTCTGATGGGGCTGGAGCGCGCGGATGCCGGGACCATCCGGCTCAAGGGGGTGGAGGTGCAGGACCGGCCCGCAGGCAGGCGCCCGCGGGACCTCACCGCGGCCATGCAGATGGTGTTTCAGAACCCCGCCGACACGCTCAACCCGGCGATCCCCGCGGGTCGGCAGGTGATGCGGGCGCTGGAGCTGTTTCAGGGCGGTCTTTCGGCTCCGACGCTGCGCGCACGCCTGACCGACCTTCTGAACCTCGTCCGCCTGTCCCCGGCGCTCGGCTCGCGGATGCCGCGGGCGCTCTCGGGCGGCCAGCGCCAACGGATGGGCATTGCGCGGGCGCTGGCCGGGGACCCGGCCGTCCTTGTCGCCGACGAGCCGGTCTCGGCGCTCGATGCCAGCGTGCAGGCGGCCGTGATCGGCACGCTTCTCGAACTTCAACGGACCCGCCGCGCCACGCTCCTCTTCATCAGTCACGATCTGGCCCTCGTGCGCCAGATCGCCGACCGGGTCATGGTGCTCTATCTCGGGCGGATCATGGAGATCGGCCCGGCGGACCGGATCTTCGGCGCGCTCTGCCATCCCTATACGAGGGCGCTGCTCGACGCCGCGCCGCGTCCCGATCCCGGCGCGCCGCCTCCAACGCCGCTGACGGGCGAGAAACCCTCGGCGCTGACGCCGCCCTCGGGCTGTCCGTTCCACAGCCGCTGCCCGCGGCGCGCCGAGGTGCCGGGGACGCTCTGCGAGGAGGGCCTGCCGCCGCTGGCCGAAGTCGCGCCGGGCCACCGCATCCGCTGCCATCTGCCGCCCGAGCGGTTGCGGTCCTGATCCCGCGCCCTCGTCGCCGCGCCGCACAGCGCGCGACAGCCGCGAGCGAGTTCGTTGGCCCGAAGGAGATCTACCCTGCACACCTCCTTGCCCTTTGGAGGTCCAGAACCAGCGCTTAAGGAGAAAGCCCCACGGTTCGCCAGCCACGCGCCGGCTCGTCGCCGCGCGCGGTCCATCTCGCGAAAGCCCTGTCTCTCCGGCGGACCAGCGCCCAAGGAAAAGGGCGCCTCGCGGCGCCCTGTCAGTCCTTCTTGCCGAGATGCTTCCTCAGCCGCGAGGGTGTGCGGAATTTCCGCTCCTTGAACGGGTTCTTGTCGCCCTGCCCGCGCATCGTCAGACGGATCGGCGTGCCCGGCATGTCGAAATGGTCGCGCAGCCCGTTGACGAGGTAGCGGCGGTAGCTGTCGGGCATCTCGTCGGGGTGCGAGCACATCACCACGAAGCCCGGCGGGCGGGTCTTCACCTGGGTCATGTAGCGCAGCTTGATCCGGCGGCCGCCCGGAGCCGGCGGCGGATGGGCCTCGACCATGGCGCCGAGCCAGGTATTCAGCCGCGCCGTGGTGATCCGCCGGTTCCAGATGTCATGCGCGCGCAGGATCGCCGCATGCAGCCGATCGAGCCCGCGGCCGGTCTTGGCCGAGACGGTCACCAGCGGCGCGCCGCGCAGCTGCGGCAGAAGCCGCTCGAACATCTCCTTGAGTTCGGCCAGCTTCTCCTGCTTCTCGCCCTCGAGGTCCCATTTGTTGACAGCGACAACCACCGCCCGGCCCTCGGTCTCGGCGAAATCGGCGATGCGCAGATCCTGCTGCTCGAACGGGATCTCCACATCGAGAAGCACCACCACCACCTCGGCGAAGCGTACGGCGCGCAGCCCGTCGGCCACCGACAGCTTCTCGAGCTTGTCCGAGATCCGCGCCTTCTTGCGCATGCCCGCCGTGTCGAAGATCCGGATCGGCGTGCCGTGCCATTCGGAGCGCACCGAGATCGCGTCGCGCGTGATCCCGGCCTCGGGACCCGTGAGCAGACGATCCTCGCCGATGATCTTGTTGATGAGGGTGGACTTGCCCGCGTTCGGTCGCCCGATCACTGCGATCTGGAGCGGATGCTTGACGGTGGGCTTGTGCGCCTCGGGATCGGCCTCGAGATCGGCTTCCTCCTCCGGCACATCCACATCCACCACCGGCGCATCGGCGGCTGCGCGCTCGGCGAAGCCCTCGGCGATGGGCCGCAGGATGTGATAGAGATCGTCCATCCCCTCGCCATGTTCGGCCGAGAGGCGGATCGGCTCGCCGAGACCGAGGCTCCAGGCCTCGATGGCGCCGCCGTCGCCCGCGCGGCCCTCGGCCTTGTTCACGCCGAGGATCACATGGGCGTTCTTCCGGCGCAGGATGTCGGCGAAGACCTCGTCCGAGGGCGTCACGCCCACGCGGCCGTCGATCAGGAACAGGCAGACATCGGCCATCTCGACCGCGCGTTCGGTCAACCGGCGCATCCGGCCCTGCAGGCTGTCGTCCGTCACCTCCTCGAGGCCCGCCGTGTCGATCACGGTGAAACGCAGGTCGATGAGCCGCGCATCGCCCTCGCGCAGGTCGCGCGTGACGCCGGGCTGGTCGTCCACCAGCGCCAGCCGCTTGCCGACGAGGCGGTTGAACAGCGTGGACTTGCCGACGTTCGGACGGCCGACAATGGCGAGGGTAAAGCTCATCGATGCCTCCCGAGGCGGCTTACGCAGGTCAAGCCCGGGTCCCTAGCAGAGACGCCGGTCAGCGGAAAGCGAGAAGTTTCCCGTTGGCTCCCACGATGTAGAGCATGCCGCCGGCCAGCGCAGGCTGCGACGCGGCCCCGCCGGGAAGCTCGGTCTGGCCCACGAGCCCGCCGTTCACCGGGCTGAAGAAGCGCAGCACGCCATCCGAGGAGGCCACCACCAGCCGGCCGCCCGCCAGCACCGGCCCGTAATGGGCGGTGATGCCCTTGCGGCGCTTGGGCTTGGCATTCTCCCAGTAGGGCATGTCGACCGACCAGATCACGTCGCCGGTGGAGGCATCGAGCCGCACGAGCCGCGCCTCGTCGGAGACGAGGAAGAGCGAGCCGCCTGCCAGCGCCACGGGCGCAAGAGCGCCCTCGTTGGCCGACCAGAGGGTCTCGCCCGAGGTCGCCGACAGCGCCACCATGCGCCCGGCCGAGCTTCCGACATAGATGCTGTCACCCGACACGACCGGATCGCCGGTGATGTCGCGGAAGCCGGTATAGGCGCGGCCGAGCCGTTCGCCCGCGACCTGCGAGGACCAGATCTGCGAGCCGCCCTCGCGCAGGACGGCGATGATCTGCCCGCTGTTGAAGGGGAAGAGCACCGTGCCGCCCGCCATGGCCGGGGCCGAGCCGCCGATCATGCCGGTGCTGGAGGGGGCGCCGGGGATCTGCCAGCGCACGCGGCCGTTCGAGGCGTCGAGCGCCCAGGCCGAGCTGTCGCGGCCGGTGACATAGACGGTGTCGCCCTCGACCATGGGCGCGCCGGTGGCCGGAGCGCCGAGCTTCTGGCGCCAGAGAACGCCCCCCGAGGCGGGATCGAGCGCCACCAGTTCGCCATAGCCGGTCGTGGCGAAGAGCCTTCCTGCGCCGTAGGCCAGACCGCCGCCCGAGACATGGGTCGCGCTGTCGGCGGGCGGGGTGATGTCCACGCGCCAGAGCTGACCGCCGGCGGTCGAGGTCGCCTGCACGTCGCTCAACGCATCCATCGTGAAGATGCGGCCCTCGGCCACGACCGGGGCGGCCGAGATCCGGTTCTTCCGGCTGTTGCCGGAGCCGATGTCGGTGCTCCAGACCAGCTGCGGCGCGGCCGAGAGGCTCGCATGCGGCGCCAGATGGGCCGCGTTGCCGCCGCGCTGGGGCCAGCTGGCGTTGACCGTGGCCGCCGGAAGCGCCACTGGCCGGGCCTCGTTCGCCTGCCGCCCGGAAAGATCGGACGGGGCCGGGTTGCCCGCCGAGGGCAGGCTCGCCTCGAGCGGCGCGCGGACGTCGAACCGCTCGCCGGGAAGGATGAGTTCGCGCTCGCCGCAGGCGCCGAGCAGGCCAAGAAGCGCAAGTCCCGAGACCGCAGCCGTCCGCTTCACCGTGAAAACCCTCTTCAAGTCCCTGCCCGTCCCCTTGCTGCCGTCTCAGCCGGCCTGGGTGTCGCCGCCCAGAGCGGTGATCATCTGTTCGGCGCGCCGGCGCAGGCCCTGCGTCGCCTCCTGGTCCTGCACGAGGTTGCGCAGCGTCTGGATGGCCTCGGCGGGCTTGCCCGCTTCGACGTCCAGATAGGCCATCTGCTCCAGCGCGAGCGTGCGGTAGGGCCGGCCCGGCGCTGCAATCTCATCGAGCGCGGCACGGCGGTCGGCCACCGGCATCTCCGCCCCGGCAAGGATCACGCGGCGCAGCACCGCAAGGTCGCGGAACGCGGGATCGAGCGTGGCGTTCGCAGCCACGCCTTCGAGCGCGCGGAGCGAGGCCGCGCGATCGGCGGCCGGATCGGAGGCCACCATCAGATCCCGCAGCGCGGCACGCGCGCCCTCGGCCGGAATGGCGGCCACCGCCGCCCGACGGGCCGCCGCATCCGGCGCCTCGAGGGCCGCAAGGATCGCGTCGCCGAAGGCCTGCGACTCTGCGGCGTCTTGCGACTTCTGCCATTCGATGTAGGCGGCACCGCCCACGAGGGCGATCACGGCGACGAGCGCGATCCAGCCATAGCGCCGGAAATAGCCGAACAGCCGTTCGCGGCGGACCTCCTCGGTCACCTCGTCGATGAAACTCTCGGGGTTGCTCAAGGCCCTCTCCCTCGCTGGTGCCTTCGTCTTACACGCAAGCCCAAGGGCTTGCCAAGCCCCGCTCCCGCCGGTGCAGAGGCGGGCGCGGGGGGCGCCGCCTCAGGCCGCCGCCTCGTCCTCTTCCTCGGCCGATTGCCGCGCCCACATCGAGGCATAGCGCCCGCTGCGGGCGAGAAGCTGTTCGTGCCGCCCCTCCTCGACGATCCGCCCCTCTTCCAGCACCACGATCCGGTCGGCATCGGCGATGGTGGAAAGCCGGTGCGCGATGGTGATGACGGTTCGCCCCTCGCCCATCTCGCGCAGGGAATCCTGGATGTCGCGCTCGGTCTGGGTGTCGAGCGCCGAGGTCGCCTCGTCGAGAAGCAGGATCGGCGGGTTCTTGAGCAGGGTGCGCGCGATGCCCACCCGCTGCTTCTCGCCCCCCGAGAGCTTCAGGCCGCGTTCGCCCACCATCGTGCGGTAGCCCTCGGGCAGGCGCAGAATGAAGTCGTGGATCTTCGCGGCCCGCGCCGCGGCCTCGACCTGTTCGGGCGTGGCACCGGGGCGGCCGTAGGCGATGTTGTAGAAGATCGTGTCGTTGAAGAGCACCGTGTCCTGCGGCACCACGCCGATCTGCGCATGGAGCGAGTCCTGCGTGACCGCGCGCAGATCCTGCCCGTCGATGCGGATGGCGCCCTCGTTCACGTCGTAGAACCGGAAGAGGAGCCGGCCGATCGTGGACTTGCCCGACCCCGAGGGACCGACCAGCGCCACCGTCTCGCCCGCCTCGACCCGGAGCGAGATGCCCTTGAGGATCGTGCGGCCCGCGTCATAGCCGAAGCGGACATTCTCGAGCTCAACCGTGCCGCCCGCCACCGCGAGCGGCCGCGCCCCGGGCGCGTCGCTGACTTCGGCCGGCTGGGCGAGCAGACCGAACATCTGCCCCATGTCCACGAGCGCCTGCCGGATCTCGCGGTAGACGGTGCCGAGGAAGCCGAGCGGCAGGGTGATCTGGATCATGTAGGCATTGACCATCACGAAATCCCCGACCGTGAGCCGACCCGCCTGCACGCCGTAGGCCGCCATGACCATGACCGCCACGAGCCCCGCGGTGATGAGAAGGCTCTGCCCCGCGTTCAGGACGGCGAGCGACTGGCCGGTCTTGACCGCCGCCTTCTCGTAGCCCGCCATGGCCGCATCGTAGCGTTCGGCCTCGCGCAGCTCGGCGCCGAAATATTTCACCGTCTCGAAATTCAGGAGCGAGTCGATGGCCTTCTGGTTCGCGTCGGTGTCCTGCTCGTTCATCTGGCGGCGGATCTGCACCCGCCACTCGGTGACCTTGAAGGTGAAGGCCACATAGAGCGCGACGGTGGCCACCACCACGACCATATATTGCCAGCCGAACACAACCGCGAAGATGATCGCGACCAGCGTCAGCTCGATGAAGAGGGGCCCGATCGAGAAGAGCATGAAGCGCAGCAGGAAATCGACGCCCTTCACGCCGCGCTCGATGATGCGGCTGAGACCGCCGGTCTTGCGGCTGATGTGGTAGCGCAGCGAGAGCCGGTGGATGTGGGTGAAGGTCTCGAGCGCGAGCTGGCGCAGGGCACGCTGGCCCACGCGCACGAAGATCGCGTCGCGCAGTTCCCCGAAGGCCACGGCGCCGAGCCGCGCCAGCCCGTAGGCCACCGTCATCCCGACCGCGCCGAGGCCCAGCATGAAGGCGGGCGTGGGCGCATCGCCCGCGAGCGCATCCACCGCGGCCTTGTAGAAGAAGGGGGTCGAGACAGAGATCACCTTGGCCAGCACCAGCATCGCCATGGCGATGACGACGCGCCGCTTCACCCAGGTCTGGCCCTTCGGCCAAAGGTAGGGCGCCATGCGCTTCATGGTCGCCCAGCCGCTCATTTCCGGCGGATCAACGGGCGTCGGGCCCGGCCTCTGTCTCGCTTCGCTCATCGGGGATCTCCTCGGAGAGCCCTACCTAAGCCGCCCTCACCCGGATTGCCAGAGCCGAAGCCCGTCCCGCCCGGCTCGCCTGCGATCAGTCCGTCGGCGTCGGAAGGGTGAAGACCTGCCCCGGATAGATCAGGTCGGGGTCGCGGATCGCGGTGCGGTTCGCCTCGTAGACCTTCACATAGAGGATGCCCTCGCCGAAGGTCTCCTCGGCGATGCGCCACAGCGAGAAGCCCGGCTGCACGGTGACCGAGACCGGCGCGCCACTTGGAGGCTCGCCCTCGGCCGAGGCCGTGAGGCCCGCGCCCGGCCCGCCCGCGGGCGGCGCCCCTTCGGTGCCCGGCACGAGGGGCTGCGCTTCTACACCCGGCGCGCCGCCGGGCCGGCTCTGCGCCTCGAGCGCGGCGGCCACCGTCTCGTGGGTTTCGCGCGCGAAGGGCGTCTCGAACCGGGCCACCACCTCGCCTTCGGGATCGATCCTGTCGGCGCGAAGCGCGTAGCGGCCGGGCTCGATCCCCGTCAGGCTCACCCCCCACGTGCCGTCCGGCGCAATGCTCACGGTCGCGATCTCGCGGTTGTCGAGGTAGAGCCGGACGAAATCCCCCTCGCCGCCCCGACCCGACAGAAGCACCGAGCCATCCGGGCCATAGGAGATCGTGTCGACGGAGACGCCCGCGAGATCCTCGAGCGCCTCACCGGCGGGCTGGAGCACCTTCACATTGCCATCGCCCAGAAGCAGCGCCGCGGGCGCGCGCGGCAGCGGGGCCCGGGCAAGCTCCTGCGTCGCCGCGTCCGACCCCGCCTCGGCCGAGGCCACCTGAGCGGGAGGCGGCGTGAGGATCGGCGCGATCAGGACGCTGCCGGTTGAGACGTAATCGGTGCCGTCCGGCAGCACCATGCGCAGAGAGAGGCGCCGCGGCTGGTCATCGGCCGGAAGGGTGAACATGACGGCGAAGCGGTTCGCGGCATCCGCGGTGGTGGAGGCCGCCTCCTCGTCCTCGACCAGCACCGTGACCTCGGCCCCGCGCTGCGCCCGCCCGGCCACCAGTGCCGAGCCGTCGCTCTCGATGCGGACCACGTCGAAGGCAGGCTCGATCACCAGCGCCTGCTCCGCCTCGGGCTCGTCTGCCCCGGCGGCCGGATCCTCGGCCGGCGAAGGGACTGCCGCCGCATCCTCTGGCACGGTGGTGCCGGGGACCGTCGGGCTCGCGGCGTGCTCTGCCGCTTCTTTGGACGTCTCCGGAGCCACCGCCGCGCGTTGCGCCTCTGCGGGCTGCTGAACCGTGGCGGGCTCCGGCGGCACGGCCGCACGCTCGCTCCAGCCCCAGTAGCCGATCCCGCCGGCTGCCGCCGCTCCCCCGGCTGCAAGCGCCATCCAGGCGCCCGGTCCCATCCTGCCAAACAGGGGCATCGTCCATCCGCTCCCGGCGCGCTTCTCGGCGCCTGACTTGTCTCGGTTACAGGAACACGGATATCAAGACCGGACGCAAGCCCTTATCCACAGGTAGATCATGTCCCAGCTCCGTTCCGTCTGCGTCTTCTGCGGCTCCCGAGCGGGGCTCAACCCCGCCTTTGCCCGCGATGCGCGTGAAGTGGGGCAGACGCTCGCCCGTGAAGGGTGGCGGCTCGTCTATGGCGCGGGCGATGTGGGTCTGATGGGCGAGGTGGCGCGCGCGGCGCTCGCCGAGGGCGGGCGGACGATGGGCGTGATCCCCACCCATCTTCTCGCCCGCGAGCAGGGCCGGCGCGATCTGGGCCAGATGGTCGTCACCGAGAACATGCACGAGCGCAAGAAGGTCATGTTCATGAACTCCGACGCGATCGTGGTGCTGCCGGGCGGTGCGGGCTCGCTCGACGAATTCTTCGAGGTGCTGACCTGGCGCCAGATCGGTCTGCACGAGAAGCCGATCTTTCTTCTCGACACGGACGGCTACTGGAAGCCGCTCGTGGCGCTGATGGAGGCGGTGATTGCGCAGGGCTTCGCCGAAGGGGCCCTGCGCGATTATTACGTCGCCGCACCGGATGTGGCGACCCTCACGAGCCATCTGCGCGCCGCCCTCTGCTGAGGCAGCCGGCAAGGTTCCTGTCGGGGGAGATCGGGCACCCGCGCCGCCCGAGGAGCCGCGCGTGCCTTGGCCGGAGCCTGTGCCGCGTCTCGGGCGCTTGCGGTACTCCGGGCAGAGAAGCGGAGCGCCCGGAGGGCACTCCGCCAGCCATGTCAGAGGCGCGAGGCCACGTTTTCCCAGTTCACCAGCTTCTCGAGGAAGTTCGAGAGGTAGGCCGGGCGCTTGTTGCGGAAGTCGATGTAATAGCTGTGCTCCCAGACGTCGCAGCCCAGAAGTGCGGTCTGGCCGAAGCAGAGCGGGTTCACGCCGTTCTCGGTCTTGGTGACCTTGAGGCTGCCGTCCTGATCCTTCACGAGCCAGGCCCAGCCCGAGCCGAACTGGCCCGCGCCCGCCGCCGAGAAGTCTTCCTTGAACTTCTCGACCGAGCCGAAGCTGTCGACCAGCGCCTTTTCCAGCTCGCCCGGCATCTTCTTCTCGCCCGGTCCCATCATTTCCCAGAACTGCGTGTGGTTCCAGTGCTGGCTGGCGTTGTTGAAGATGCCGTTCTGCGCCACGGCGCCCGACTGGTAGGTGCCCTTGACGATCTCCTCGACCGACTTGCCCTCCCACTCGGTGCCGGCGATCAGCTTGTTGCCATTGTCGACATAGGCCTTGTGGTGGATGTCGTGGTGATATTCCATCGTTTCCTTCGACATGCCGAGCGCGGCCAGCGCGTCGTGGGCATAGGGAAGGTCAGGAAGGGTGAAGGCCATCGGTCTCTCCTTTGCTTTCGCAATCCGTGCGGTCGCGGTCAATAAGAGCGCAGGTTACGGCAAGGTCAAGGGGCCGCGGCGACCCGATGTCGCAGCGGGGGCCCTCGGAGCGCCCCGGGCGACGCGGCGGGGCAAGGGGCGGCAGGGGTTGAAAATCCTGCAGCCGCCCGACATCATAAGCGCCGCGGCGGTCCATTGCGCCATGCTTCCGGCTGAGCCGAGATTTTCAGAAACGTTCCTGCAGGACTTCATTTCATGCGCTACCGGCCCGATGTGGATGGCCTCCGCTCGCTCGCGATCCTTCCGATCCTGCTCTTCCACGCGGGTGTGACGCTCTTCTCGGGCGGATATATCGGGGTCGACATCTTCTTCGTGATCTCGGGCTTCCTGATCACGACGATCATTCGCGACGATCTCGCCGCGGGTCGTTTCTCGATCGTGACCTTCTACGAGCGGCGCGCCCGGCGCATCCTGCCCGCGCTCTTCTTCACGCTGGCGCTGACGACGCTGGCCGCGGTGATCCTGTTCCTGCCGGCCCAGCTCATCGATTACGCGAAATCCCTGTTCGGGACCGCGACGTTCACCGCAAACTTCTACTTCTGGAAGAATTCGGGCTATTTCGAGGCGAGCGCCCATCTGCGCCCTCTCCTGCACACCTGGTCGCTGGCGGTCGAGGAGCAGTTCTATCTGGTGGTGCCGGTGGCGATCTGGGCCGTCTGGCGCTTCGTGCGCCGGGCCGAGATGGCGGTGCTTCTGATCGCGCTGGTCGCCTCCTTCGCGCTGTCGGTCTACATGACCGAGCGGGGGCCGACCGCCAACTTCTTCCTGCTGCCCACCCGCGCGTGGGAGCTGCTGCTGGGCTCGCTGGTGGCGATCCTGCCCGCCCGCGTGGCACTGCGGGGCGTGGCGAACGAGGCGGCGGCGCTCGCGGGCCTCGGGCTCACGCTGGTACCGGTGGTGCTCTATACCGATTCGACCCCCTTCCCCGGCGTGGCCGCCCTGCCGCCCTGCCTCGGGACCGCGCTCATGATCTGGACCGGGCGGGCCTCGCCCACGCTCGTTGCGCGCTTCCTGTCGCTGCGGCCTCTGGTGGGGATCGGCAGGATCTCCTACTCGCTCTATCTCGTCCACTGGCCGATCTGCGTCTTCCTGCTCTACACCACGCTGCAGAAGCCCGGCCCCGCGCAGGTGGTGCTGATCGTGGCGCTGAGCTTCGCGCTCGCGCTCGTCTCCTACCGCTGGGTCGAGCAGCCGTTCCGCAACCGCGCCACCCTGTCCGGGCGGCCGGCGCTCTTCGGCGCCTCGCTCGCGGGCCTCGCAGCCTTCGCGTTCGCGGGCGTGGCGCTGGTTCAGAGCGGCGGCCTGCCCGCGCGGCATCCGGGCTGGATCGTCACGGCGCAGGCCGAGACTACCGAGGAGACGCGCAACTCGTGGCACAACGGCACCTGCTTTTTCGAGACGGACTGGCAGTTCGGCAACTGGGATGCCGAGGCCTGCGAGATCGTGAAGAACGAGGGCAAGCGCGTGCTTCTGTGGGGCGATTCCTATGCCGCCCATTACGCCCCCGGGCTGGAGGCGGAGGCCAAGGCCATCCCACACCGGATCTGGCAATATACCCAGGCGGGCTGTCCGCCGGTCCTGTCCTACTATTCCTTCGCCCGGCCGAGCTGTCAGGCGTTCAACGGCCATGCGATGGAGCTGATCGACCAGCTCGACATCGACACGGTGGTGCTTTCGGCGCGCTGGGTCGACCTGCGCTCGCGCGGGATCGGCACGCTCGCCGACACGGTGCGGGCGCTCGAGGACCGCGGCCTCGAGGTGCATGTCATCGGCCAGTCGCCGCTCTTCGTGATCGACGTGCCGATCATCTCCTACGCCAAGTCGGCCGGCGCGGACGAGGCGAGCTGGACGGTGGCGCTGGAGCCGCACCTGAACGAGGCGCTGGAAGCGGCGAGCCCGGGGGCGAGCTTCGTCGATCCGGTGGCCGCGCTCTGTGGCGAGGGGCCCTGTCCCTACCGGAGCGAGGGGAAGCTCCTGTTCTACGACGCGGGCCATTTCACCGACTTCGGCAGCCGCAGGGCCGTGGCCACCTATTTCCCTCTGGTCTCCGCGCGGCCGGTCATCGCGAAGTCGCTGTCGAACCGAGGCCTGCAAAGGAAAGGCCAGAGGCGATCGCGCCTCTGGCCATTGACTGGATAGCCGAGACGGGCGTCAGGCCGGGAAAAGCTCGCTTCCCGGCTGGGCCGAATGCGCCAGAAGCCCCATGACATAGGCCGCGACCGAGCGGAAGGCCACGAGGCGGAAGCCGCCCTCCTCGGCCCAGAAGGCCGCCGCGACCTGCGCCAAACGGGTGCGGCGCAGCTCGCCCGGCTCCAGCGCCGCCAGATCCGTCGGAGAGAGCTTCATCAGCACCTCCGCCGCCCGCTCGCCCTCGATGGCAAAGAGGCAGCGCGCGTCGGAGACATCCGTCACCAGCGCGTGCGCGGATCCGAGCGCCTTGGAGAGCGCCGCGACCCGCGCCGTCACCTCCGCATAGGGCAGAAGGATCAGAAGCTCGTCGGGCGACATCCAGCCCACGCGCACCTCACCCGCCGAGACGATGCGCCGCCGCTCGGGCAGGTCCGCCTTCAGCACCTTCTGCAGCGCCTTGGCCAGCACCGGCAGATCGTGCTTCGCCCGCAGCGTGATCATTCCCATGGGCCCCAGCTCGCGCACGGTCGCGAAGCCCTCGAAGCTGGCGTTCCCCAGCGCGCTGACCGCCTCAGACATCCTGCTTCTCTCCCGCCTTGTCGTAGAACACCGGATCGACGATCCGCGCCTGCACCACGCCACCCCAGATCTTCGGGAACTCGATCACCTCGCCCATCCGGTCCGTCCCGCGATGGACGAGGCCCATGGCGATGCCCTTCTTCAGCGTGGGCGACCAGTAGGTCGAGGTCACGCGGCCCTGAGTGTTGCGCTGCCCGTTCCCATTCGAGCCCGCCGCGGGCGCGATGGCGCCGTCGGGCAGGACCGAGCCGTCGAGCGTCTCGAGACCCACGAGCTTCCAGCGGTCGGGGCTCGACAGGAAGGTTCGCTCCATGCCGCGCTTGCCGATGAAATCCGCCTTCTTCTTCGAGATCGCCCAGCCGAGGTTCAGGTCCTGCGGCACCACCGTGCCGTCGGTCTCGTCGCCGATCATGATGAAGCCCTTCTCGGCCCGCATCACATGCAGCGCCTCGGTGCCGTAGGGCATGAGGCCGAATTCGGCGCCCGCCTCGAGGCAGGCCTGCCAGAAGGCCAGCCCCTGCCCCGCGGGCACCGCCACCTCGTAGGAGAGCTCGCCCGAGAAGCTGATGCGGAACACCCGCGCGGGAATGCCCGCGATGGTGCCTTCCGCCCAGTGCATGAAGGGCAGCGCCTCCTTCGAGACATCCATGCCGCCGAGCTTTTCCAGCAGCAGGCGCGCGTTGGGGCCGACGATGGCCACCTGCGCGAACTGCTCGGTGAGATTGGCGGTATAGACCTGCCAGTCCCACCATTCGCACTGGAGCCAGTCCTCCATATGGGCATGGATCCGGTCCGCCCCGCCCGAGGTCGTGTGGCAGAGCCAGCTGTCCTCGGAGAGACGGACCACCACGCCATCGTCCATCAGGAAGCCGTTCTCGTTGCACATGAGGCCGTAGCGGCAGCGCCCGACCGGCAGGCTCGACATGACGTTGGTGTAGAGCATGTCGAGGAAGCGGCCCGCATCGGGCCCCTTCACGAGGATCTTGCCCAGCGTCGAGGCGTCGAGGAGACCGAGCTTCGTGCGCGCGTTGGTGACCTCGCGGGCCACCGCATCGCCATGGCTCTCGCCCGGACGGCTGTAGCAGTAGGGCCGGCGCCAGAGGCCCACCGGCTCCCAGTAGGCGCCATGGGCCTCGTGCCAGTCGTGCATCGGCGTACGGCGCAGCGGCTGGAAGATCTCGCCCCGCGCCTCGCCCACCAGCGCGCCGAGGGTGACGGGCGTGTAGGGCGGGCGGAAGGTGGTGGTGCCCACCGCGGGGATCGGCGCATTGAGCGAGCCTGCGAGCACGGCCAGCCCGTTGATGTTGCTGAGCTTGCCCTGATCGGTGGCCATGCCGAGCGTCGTATAGCGCTTGGTGTGCTCGACCGACTCGTAGCCCTCGCGGGCGGCGAGCTGCACGTCCGACACTTTCACGTCGTTCTGATAGTCGAGCCACATCTTCGAGCGGAGCGCCGGCGGGGCGCCCTGCGGCATGATCCAGACCGGCTCGGTCGGCGCCTCCTCGGGGCTCTGCGCCCGGGGCGCCTCGCCCTCGCCGCCCGCGGCGCGGAGGGCATCGGCCAGCACATCGGCCGAGAGCAGCTCGCCATTGGCCGAGCCCGCAACCGCCACCATCGGCGAGCCGTCATGGGTGATCGGCGGGCGGGCCGGGTCGGGCCGGAAGGCCGCCTGCGCCTCGTCCCAGATCAGCTTGCCGCCGCAGTGGCTCCAGAGATGGACGACCGGCGACCAGCCGCCCGACATGGCGACCGCATCGCAGTCGAAATCGTCGAGCACCGCCCCCTCGCCCGCCTGCGCGCAGACGGTGACGCCGGTCACGCGCTTGCCGCCCTTGACCTTGGCCACCGCGCGATTGGTGAGGACCGGGATGCCGAGGCTGCGCACCTCTTCGGGCAGCGCGCCGTGGGCCTCGGCCCGCGCATCGAGCACGGCCGGCACGGTCAGCCCCGCGCGGTGAACGGCGATGGCGGTGCGGTAGGCGTCGTCGTTGTTCGTGACGATCACCACCCGGTCGCCGGGAGAGACGGCCCAGTTCACCAGATAGTCGCGCACCGCCGAGGCGAGCATGACGCCCGGAATATCGTTGCCGGCGAAGGGCAGCGGACGCTCGATGGCTCCCGTCGCCGTGAGGACCTTGCCCGCGCGGATGCGCCAGAGGCGCTTCTTCGGCCGTCCGTCGCCCGGCGTATGATCGGCCACGCGCTCCTCGGCCAGCACATAGCCGTGGTCGTAGACGCCGGCCGCCATGCAGCGGGTGCGGAGCGTGACATTGGGCGCGGCCTCGAGTGCCGCCACCGTGTCCGCCACCCAGTCCGCCGCCGGGCGCCCGTCGATCAGCACGTCATCGACAGGGGCGCGTCCGCCCCAGTGCGGCGTCTGCTCGAGGAGCATCACCTTCCGGCCCGAGGCCGAGGCGCTGACCGCTGCCTGAAGCCCCGCGATGCCTCCGCCCACCACAAGGAGGTCGCAGAAGGCATAGGCCTGCTCGTAGCGGTCCGCATCGGGTTCTTCCGGCGGCCGTCCGAGGCCCGCCGAGCGGCGGATGACCGGCTCGAACAGGTGTTTCCACGCGGCGCGCGGCTGCAGGAAGGTCTTGTAGTAGAAGCCTGCGGGCAGGAAGCGCGACGCTGCCGCATTGACCGCGCCCACGTCGAATTCGAGGCTCGGCCAGTGGTTCTGGCTGGCCGCCGTCAGCCCCGCGAAAAGCTCGGTCGTGGTGGTGCGCTGGTTCGGCTCCGACCGGCCGCCGGTGCCGAGCTGGACCAGCGCGTTCGGCTCTTCGGCGCCCGCCGCCACGATGCCGCGCGGACGGTGATACTTGAAGCTGCGCCCGACCAGCATCTGGTCGTTGGCGAGAAGCGCCGCGGCCAGCGTGTCGCCCGCGAAGCCGCGCATCCGCTTGCCGTTGAAGGTGAAGTCGATGGCGCGGCTGCGGTCGATCAGCCGTCCGCCCCGTGCGAGACGCGTGCTCATTTGTAGCCCTCCCATTCCGGACGCCGTGCCTTGATCTTGGCCACGATGTCGGGGGGCGGCTCGGAGGTCTGCGCCGGGTAGGTGCCGAACACCTCGAGCGTCGCGGTGCAGCGCGCGGCGAGGAACCACTTGCCGCAGCCATAGCTGTGGCGCCACCGCTCGAAATGGACCCCCTTGGGGTTCTTCCGGGCGAACATGTAGGATTCGAAATCCTCGTCCGAGGATCCGGGTCCGAAGCGCTTCAGATGCGCCTCATGACCCGGACTGAGTTCGGTTTCCTCGGCCTTCACGCCGCAGTAGGGACATTCGAGGATCAGCATGCGCTTGCGCTCCGGTCTGGCCGGGCGCAGGCGCCCGGGTCATTCGATGGGATAGACGACGCTGGGGCGGTTGCCGGCGTCCGAGGAGCCGCCGAAGTTGCCCGTGGAGAAGATGCCGGCGAGGGCCAGGGCCAGAAGGGCGCCCGAGGCGAAGCCGCCGAGGCGGTAGCGATATTTCCAGACAGTCTCGAAATCGCGCTGGCGCCGGGCCGCGACTTCCTCACGCGAGGGCATGCGCTTCCAGATCCAGGTCGCAGGATCGATCTTGAGTTCCTCGTCGTTGAGGAGCTCGCGCGATTTCTGCACCAGGCGGGAGTCGTTCCAGCGCTTTTCCCAGCCGTGTTTCCTGAGGTCGTCCCGAACCCGGGCCTTGATTTGCTCGAAGGACGGGATGTCGTCGATGAATGAGAACATGTCGGCGTCTCCAGAGAGTTGTGCACAGGAGATACCGCATGGAGCACAGGCGTCAAAGCGACACGGTAACGCGGCTGCATCAGTGCGCGACCCCCGCCGCGACCGATTCGTCGATGAAACGGCCCTCGCGGAAACGGTCCATGCCGAAATCCGCGGCAAGCGCGCCCGGTTCGCCCTTGGCCACCAGCTCCGCCATTGCCCAGCCGGAGCCGGGGATGGCCTTGAAGCCCCCCGTGCCCCAGCCGCAGTTGATGAAGCAGTTCCCCAGCGGCGTCTTCGAGAGGATCGGCGAGCGGTCGCCGGTCATGTCCACGATCCCGCCCCACTGCCGCAGCATCTTGAGGCGCGAGATGATCGGGAAGGTCTCCACCAGCGCGCGCAGCGTCTCCTCGATATGATGGAAGCTGCCGCGCTGGGTGAAGTTGTTGAAACTGTCGGTGCCGCCGCCGATCACCAGCTCGCCCTTGTCGGACTGGCTCATGTAGCCGTGCACCGTGTTGGCCATCACCACCACGTCGATGCAGGGTTTGACCGGCTCGGAGACCAGCGCCTGCAGCGCCACCGCCTCGACCGGCAGCCGGAAGCCCGCCATCTCGGCCACCTGCCCCGAATGTCCCGCCACCACGATGGCGAGCTTCTTCGTGCCGATGAAGCCCTTCGTCGTCTCGACCCCGGTGACGACGCCGCCTTCGGAGCGGACGCCCTTCACCTCGCACTGCTGGATGATGTCCATGCCCATCGCCGAACAGGCCCGCGCATAGCCCCAGGCCACCGCATCGTGGCGCGCCGTGCCGCCCCGCTTCTGGAGGAGCGCCCCCAGCACCGGATAGCGCGGCCCGTGGATGTTCATGATCGGGACCAGACGCTTGACCTGCTCGGGGCCGATCCATTCGGTCTCGACGCCCTGCAGAAGGTTGGCATGCACCGTGCGCATGTAGCCGCGCACCTCGTGATGGGTCTGCGCCAGCATGAGGAGCCCGCGCGGGCTGAACATCACGTTGTAGTTCAGATCCTGGCTCAGGGTCTCGTAGAGACTGCGCGCCTTCTCGTAGATGGCGGCCGACGGATCCTGCAGGTAGTTCGAGCGGATGATCGTCGTGTTCCGCCCGGTATTGCCGCCGCCGAGCCAGCCCTTCTCGATCACCGCAACATTGGTGATCCCGAAATTCTTCCCGAGGTAATAGGCCGTGGCGAGGCCGTGGCCGCCGGCGCCGATCACGATCACGTCATAGGACGCCTTGGGTTCGGGCGAGGCCCAGGCGCGCTCCCACCCCGTATGATGGCGCAGCGCCTCGCGGGCGATGGCGAAGACCGAATAGCGTTTCATGTGCCGACTCCCCGTCTCGGGCCTATAGAGCCTTCTGGAACGGGGACGAGTTATAGCCCCGCGTGCAAGCGGCACAATCCGCACAAATGCGACATCACCGAGTTGCGACATCCGCCTGCGTCCCGATGACGGGATATTGACCCTTTTGTGCGTCAGCCAGACCCCTTACATGGAGGCCGTCAGCACGGGGGACTGCATGGAAATGACGCTGTTCTGGATCCTCGCCGGCGTGATCGCGCTCGGCGTCGGCGTGATCCTCGTGCAGGCGCTGCTGCGCGGAGGGCGGGAGGCGGCTCCGGCCGCGGCCTACGACATGCAGGTCTATCGCGACCAGTTGCGCGAGATCGAGCGCGATGTCGCCCGCGGCACGATGCGCCCCGAGGAAGCCGACCGGCTGAAGGCCGAGGTTTCGCGCCGTCTGCTCGAGGCCGACCGCGCGCTGAAGGCGGCCGGCTCGGATGCGCGGGCCCCCGGCTCGGCCCGGATCGCGGCCGCGGGCGCGATGCTGGTCCTGCTCGGCGGGTCATTCGCGACCTACCTCGATCTCGGCGCGCCGGGTTATCAGGACATGCCGATGTCGGCCCGGCTGGCGCAGGCCGAAACGGCCTATCGCGACCGTCCGAGCCAGGCCGACGCCGAGGCGCGGATGGCCGGAGCGCCCCGCCCCGCCGCCCCCGCACCGGACGCCCAGTTTCTCGAGCTGATGGAGAAGCTGCGCGCCGCCGTCGCGAACAACCCCGACGACATCCGGGGGCAGGAGCTTCTCGCGCGCAACGAGGCCGCGCTCGGCAATTATGCGGCCGCGGCGCACGCGCAGGCGAAGGTGATCGATCTGTCGCAGCCGAAGGTCACGGCCGAGGATCAGGCAGCCCTCGGCGAACTCATGATCCTCGCCGCCGGCGGCATCGTCTCGCCCGAGGCCGAGGCCCGTCTGACCGAGGCGCTGCGCCTCGATCCGCAGAACGGCACCGCGCGCTATTATTCGGGGATGCTCCTCGCCCAGACCGGGCGGCCGGACATGGCCTTCCGCCTCTGGCGCTCGCTTCTCGAAAGCTCGCGCCCGAACGACCCCTGGGTCGCGCCGCTCCGGGCACAGATCGAGCAGCTGGCCTGGCTCGCCGGCGTGAAATACGAGCTGCCGCCGGCGGCGGCCCCCGAAGGCGACGTGCCGGCCGGCCCCTCCGAAGAGGCCGTGCGCGCGGCCGAGGCGATGACGCCCGAGGCCCGGCAGGAAATGATCCGCGGCATGGTCGAGGGCCTGAACCAGCGGCTCGCGACCGAAGGCGGCACCGCCGAGGAATGGGCGCGCCTGATCGGCGCCCTGGGCGTGCTGGGCGAGACCGACCGCGCCCGCGCCATCTACGGCGAGGCTCTGGACCGGTTCGACGGGCGCGACACCGAACTGGCCGCGATCCGCGCGGCGGGCGCGCAGGCGGGGGTGGCCGAGTGATCCACGACCGTATCGAGGATTTCCTCGCCAGCCTGCCGCGCACCGGCGCGCTCGCGGGTCTCGATCTCGGCACCAAGACCGTGGGCGTGGCGGTGTCGGACGGGCTCAGGCGGATCGCGACCCCGCTCCTGACCGTGCGGCGCACGAAGTTCACCGAGGATGCGGCCAAGCTCAAGGCCATCGCCGCCGAGCGCCGGCTGGTGGGGATCGTGCTCGGTCTGCCGCGCAACATGGACGGCAGCGAGGGGCCGCGCGCGCAATCGACCCGGGCCTTCGCGCGCAATCTGGTGCAGGTGCTGCCGCTGCCGGTGGGCTTCTGGGACGAGCGTCTGTCGACCGTGGCGGCCGAACGGGCGCTCCTCGAGGCGGATACGTCACGAAAGCGTCGCGCCGAGGTGATCGATCACGTCGCGGCGGGCTATATCCTGCAGGGAGTGCTGGACCGTCTGGACTGGCTCGGCCGCGAGGGGGGCGCATGAAGGACGACATCTGGAGGCGCGACGAGATCGAGAGCCCCTGCGTGAAGCTCTGCATGATCCATCCCGAGGAGCGGATCTGCGTGGGCTGCCATCGGACGCTCGAGGAAATCGCCGGCTGGTCGCGTCTCACGCCCGAGGCACGCCGTGCGGTGATGGCCGAGCTTCCCGCGCGGGCCCCGCGCCTCGCCCGCCGCCGCGGCGGCCACGCGGGCCGCACGTCCGGCTGAGGCCCGCGCAAGCGGCATTCCTCAAGCAGGCTTGCGGCGGCTCCGTCCAGAGCCGGGAGGAACGGGCCGCGGGGCACCGGTCCTCCCGGCTGGCCTTGCCCTGCGAAGATCGGCGGAGGACCGCTCCTGCCACTGCTCCGACGGGCGGAGCGGTCTTCCGCGGCAGCGCCGCCTGCGGGGGTTCGATGCCCCCGCGGGCGGCACCCCCGCTCCGGTCCCGTTGCCTCGGATCAGGCCGTGGCGGCAGCCGCCACATCCTCGGGCGTGCCGATGGCCCGGGTCGCCGCGCCCTTGGCGATCCGCTTGATCATGCCCGACAGCGCCTTGCCGGCACCGATTTCCCAGAACTCGTCCACGCCCGCATTTTCCATCCACATCACGCTCTCGCGCCAGCGGACGGCCCCCGTCACCTGTGCCACGAGGAGCGCACGGATCCGGTCCGGCTCCGACACCGCCTCGGCGCGCACGTTCACGACGACCGGGCAGACCGGCGCCTCGATCACCACCGCGGCGAGAGCTTCGGACATGACGCTCGCGGCATGCTGCATCAGTGCGCAATGGAAGGGGGCGCTCACCGGCAGCAGGATGGCCCGCTTGGCGCCGCGGCCCTTGGCGATCTCCACTGCCCTCTCGACGGCCGCCTTGTGGCCCGAGACCACCACCTGCGCCGGATCGTTGTCGTTGGCGGCCTGGCACACTTCGCCCTGCGCCGCCTCGTGCGCGACCTCGACCGCGGTGTCGTAATCGAGCCCGAGGAGCGCGGCCATCGCGCCCACGCCCACCGGCACCGCCTCCTGCATGGCCTGCCCGCGGATGCGCAGAAGCCGCGCCGTATCCGAGAGCTTCAGCGACTTCGCCGCGCACAGGGCGGAATATTCGCCGAGCGAGTGACCCGCCACGAAGGAGGCGGTGGCGATGCCCAGGCCTTCGACCTCGAGCGCCGCGAGGGCCGCCATCGAGGTCGCCATCAGCGCGGGCTGCGCGTTCTGCGTCAGCGTGAGCTCCTCGATGGATCCGTCCCAGATCAGCGCCGAGAGTTTCTCGCCGAGCGCCTCGTCCACCTCGTCGAATACCGCCCGCGCCGCAGGATAGGCTTCGGCGAGCGCGCGGCCCATGCCGATGGTCTGAGCGCCCTGCCCGGGGAACACGAATGCGCGGCTCATGGTCGGATCTCCTTCTCTTCCTTGGCAAAGGCACATACCCCGGCGCCGGGGGCCGTGCAATCGCAGGGTCCGGGCTGCGCGCTTCCGCCCCGCTTTCCGCGATGCGGGAGCAGCCGACCGCGCCCGGGCTGCCGCAGAAGGCCACTGCCCTCCGGGCCCGCAGGCACCGTGAGGCCAAGGCGGGGATGGGCAGGCAATGGCCGTGAACTGTGCGGATATGATGATCCTCTCAGGCCTCTCCGGTGCCTTCGAGATCGTTCATCACCAGCTGTCGCGCGCGGCTGACCCGGCTCTTCACCGTGCCGATGGCACAGTCGCAGATCCGGGCGGCCTCTTCATAGCTCTCGCCCAGCATGACGACGAGGATGAGGATCTCGCGGTAATGCGGCGGCAGCCGGTCGATGGCGGCCATCAGCTCGCGCCCCCGCACCGTCCATTCCTGCGAGGGCTGCACCGACATCTCGCCCGAGACGCAGTCGGCCGCCCCCGTCCGCTCGCGGGCCGAGACCCGGATGCGGGTGTAGAAGGTGTTGCGCAGGATGGTGAAGAGCCAGGCGCGGAGCCGCGTGCCCGGCTGGAACTTGTCGACATTGGCGATGGCCTTGAGAAGCGTCTCCTGCACGAGATCGTCTGCGTCGGACTGGTTGCGGCTGAGCGAGCGCGCATAGGCCCGCAGGGCCGGAATGAGATCGACCACATCCGGTATGATCGATCGCGGTGGGGTCTGATCCGTCACGGGCGGCTCTCCCTGGCTCTTCACGCCTTCGTTTTCCGAAATCAACGCCGCCTGACCGGGCGGGTTCCGCTTGGAGATTGCACTCCCGGCCGGCTCGTCGCAGAAAGGGCGACAAGGGGCAGGTGACATGATGATAAACGACCAGGATCACGACGGTGCGCCCGCCGCACGGGACGAACTCTGCGAACTGAGCGAGGAACTGCTGCGGGCCCTCGAGGCCGAGCCTGTGCCCGAGCCGATCCAGATCCTCGCACGGCGCCTGGCGATGGCCCTCAGGATGCAGGCATGCGCAGAGCCCGTCCTGCTTCCCGGTTCGGATGTCCGTGAGGAGCAGGACATCTGAATGCAGCCGCCACCGGCAGCGGGCCGCGCCCGTCAGCTGCGGCCTGACTGAGCCTGCTTCGCGGCGATACGCTTCAGGAGCGTGGCAAACCGGTCGTCGATCGGTTCATCGGCGGCCGATATGGCATAGGTTCGTCGAAGATTGTCCTCGACATGTCGGTTGACCAGGTCGTCGCCCTGGCCATCTTGCATGAAATGAAACATGGCCTCAGGTTCTTGTCTTGTGACTGTCGCATCACAAGCATCCTGGCCGCCATTGGTTCCCGCCTCGGCTGCGGCTGTGGCATTCCTGCCAGGGTCGGCTGACAAGGGCACAATCGGGGCTCTGAGGCGGTCCTCCGGCTGATGGCGATCCGTCTCGCCTGCGGCCGGAGACATGGACGGTCTCCGGGCGCCCCCCGGAACCCGTGCCACGCCCTGAAATCCGCTGTCGCGACTGTCCATTGCTTCTGCCCGAGCTGCCCCACATCGCAGGGGGAACACGCTCTCGGTTCCCGAGGTTCCTCCACCGCCGCATTATTTTCTTAGCAAATGATCGGGCAGCCACACCGGCGTGGCTGAACGGCGGTGGGTCCTGTCGCGGGCAGGGTCCGCGAGGCCCGGTCGCGGAGACCACTGGCGCTGCTCTGACATGCGTTGCGGGCCGGTTCATGGCGACCCACCTGCGCGCCCTGCCAAGGCCGTGACCCGGTCTATCCCCTGCCGAGCGCCCGCGGTCTCAGGAACTGTCCCCGCTCCGTCACGTTCCCCATGAGCCGTCAGGAGCCGCCGATGCCCGCCAACCCGCGACAGGATCTCGACCGCTACCGCGCCAAGCGCGACTTCGCGCGCACGCCCGAGCCGCAGGGCCGTTCCGAGGCGCCGCGCCCCGAGGCGGAGAGCCTGTCCTTCGTCGTGCAGAAACATGCAGCCTCCCGTCTGCACTGGGATTTCCGGCTGGAGTGGAACGGTGTCCTGCTGAGCTGGGCCGTGACGCGCGGCCCCTCGCCCGATCCGTCCGCCCGCAGGCTTGCGGTGCGAACCGAGGATCATCCGCTGGATTATGCCGAGTTCGAGGGCACGATCCCCAAGGGCGAATATGGCGGCGGCACGGTCATGCTCTGGGACCGGGGCACTTGGGAACCGCAGGGCGACTTTGCGGAGGGGCTGCGCACCGGTCAGCTCAAGATCCGCCTCGCGGGCGAGCGGATGCGCGGCCGCTGGACGCTGGTGCGCATGAAACCCAGGCCGCGCGAGAAGGCCGAGAACTGGCTCCTCATCAAGGAGCACGACACGCATGAAAGCGAGCAGACCGAGGAGCTGGTCGAGCGGCACATGACCTCGGTCGCAACGGGGCGGACCATGGAGCAGATCGCCGCCGGCAAGGCGCCACCGCGGCGCACGCGCCAGGCTGCCCTGCCCGCCTTCCGGCCGCTCCAGCTCGCGCGCCTCGTTTCGGCGGCGCCCGAGGGCGAGGACTGGATCCACGAGACCAAGTTCGACGGCTACCGCTGCCTCGCGGCCCTCGCCGGAGGTCGGGCCCGCCTCTACACCCGCTCCGGCCTCGACTGGACGGCCAAGTTCGGCGCCCTCGTCGAGGATGTCGAGGCGCTTGAGGCCCAGGAGGCGCTGATCGACGGCGAGGTGATCGCGCCGGGCCGGGAGGGCGGCTCGTTCTCCGAGCTGCAGGCACGGCTGAAATCGGGGGGCCAGCTCCTCTTCATGACCTTCGACCTGCTGCTCCTCGACGGCGAGGACCTGACCGGACAGCCGCTTCTCGCGCGGAAGGAGCGGCTCAAGACGCTGATCGGCAAGGGGCGCGGCGCGGTGCGCTTCTCGGGCCACATCCGCGGCCACGGCCCCGAGGTGCACGAGCGCATATGCGCAGCGGGCCTTGAAGGGATCGTCTCGAAGCGGGCCTCCGCGCCCTATGCGGGCAGCCGGAACGGCGACTGGCTGAAGGTGAAATGCGCGCACCGGCAGGAATTCGTGATCTGCGGCTGGAACGCCTCGGACAAGCCGGGCCGTCCCTTCGCCTCGCTGGTGATGGGCAGCTACGAAAAGAGCCGTCTGGTCTACCGCGGCAGTGTCGGCAGCGGCTTCGGCGCCCCCCTGTTCCGCGAGTTGAAGCCGCTTCTGGCCGAACGGGCGCAAAGCGCCTGCCCCTTCGACCGCACGCCGGCCGAGGCCAAGGGGGCGCACTGGCTGAAGCCCGAGCTGGTGGCCGAGGTGAGCTTCACCGAACTGACGGCGGAGGGGCACATCCGGCACGGGGTCTTCGCCGGCCTGCGGAGCGACAAGGACGCGCGGGAGGTGCGGCTCGAGGAGCCCGCGCCCGAAACGCCCGCGCCCCGGAAGTCGGGCGTGCGGAAGAAGGGGACGAAGACGGCCCGGCCAGACGCCCCCTCACCCGACGAGCCCGCCCCCGAGCCTGCCCGGAAACCCCGGACGGCGCGCGGGGAGAAGAAGGAGACGACGATGGCCCGACCCGACGACCTGCGCGTCGCAGGCATCCGCATCAGCCACCCCGACCGGCGGATCTACGACCGGCCCGCCGTCACGAAGCGCGAGGTGGCGGAGCATGCCGAGGCACTGGCGCCGCGGATGCTGCGCTTCCTGAAGGATCGTCCCGTCTCGCTCCTGCGTTGCCCGGAAGGGGCGGCGGCGGAGTGCTTCTTCCAGAAGCACCGCACCCGCGGCATGCCCGTCGCGATGAAGACGGTGCCCGTCGAGACGAAATCGGGGCCCGAGGATTTCATCACCCTGCCCGATGTCGCGGCTCTGGTCGGGGCCACGCAGATGGGGACACTCGAATTCCACATCTGGGGCTCGCGCAACCGCAGCCTTCAGCGACCGGACCGGCTGGTGTTCGATCTCGACCCCGACGAGGGTCTCGACTTCGCCCATGTGCGGACCGCGGCGGCCGAGCTGCGCGGTCTGCTCACGGACCTCGGCCTGCCCTCGGTGCCGATGCTCTCCGGCGGCAAGGGGGTGCATGTGATCGTGCCGCTGAAGCCCAAGGCCGAATGGGAGAGCGTGAAGCTCTTCTCGCGGGCGCTCGCCACCCATCTGGCTCAGGAGGCGCCCGACCGCTACACGGCCACGATGGCCAAGGCCGGGCGCAAGGGCCGGATCTTCATCGACTGGCTGCGGAACGACCGCGGCTCGACGGCGATCGCTCCCTACAGCCTGCGCGCCCGCCCGGGCGCGCCGGTGGCGACGCCGGTCGACTGGGACGAACTCGCCTCGGCCCGGTCGGGCGGCGACTGGACGATCCGCTCCATCCGCGACCGGCTCGACCGGCCCTGCCCGCTGGCCGAGGCCTCCGCCCGGCCCGCGACACTGGGTCGGACCGTGATCGGGCGGCTCGAGCGACTTGTGGCAGGAGGGAAACCATGACGGAACTGACTTCGGACACGATCGAGGGGCGGCTGATCGCGCAGCGCAAGGTGCTGGCGCGCCTGGTGGCGCTGGCAGGCAGCGACGCGCTGCGCGACTGGCTCGACGAGCGCAGCACCATGCAGGACCATCAGGAGGACCCCGGCGCCGTGCCCGCACCGGGCATCGGCATCGAAGTGGCGCTTGCCGAGGAGATCCGCTGCATCCGCGACGAGGCCGACCGCCTGCGCGACGGGATTGCGCCGGGCTGATCCGGGCCACGGCGTCCGGATCCGCCTCCGCGGCCCCCCGGGCTTGACCCGCCTGCGGCGGGGAGGATGTCAGGCGCGATCCGCCTGAAGGGCCGCGAGCCGTGCGGCACGAGCGCCAGAGCACTTTCCCCCGCCGACAGCGGCACCCGGTGGATCGCGCATCCCGCCAGGCCCTCGGGCCTTTGGCTCACGATGCGTCGCCGGTCCGGTCCAACAGGGTGCGCCCGGCTGGATCGCCGACGGGCATCAGATCGAAGGCCAGCACGTCCGGCTCTTCGGTGAGCGCCCGGGCGAGCCGGTCGAGCGTGGCCTCCTGCCGGACATGGACGGCAGTGCTGAGCCGCATCCGCTCGGAAGGCCGGCTCAGGCTGCGGCTGATGGCGCCGATCTCCACCCCGTTGCTGTTCAGGAGCGCCGTCAGCCGCTCGGCGTCGAAGCTGGACCCGAGCCGCAGCGTCACGCGCAGCCGGATCTCCGTACGCACCGGAAGCCGCGCATGGATGAGCCGCACCGCCACGAGGAGGATGAGCGTGACAACGGTTCCGGCAAGGGCCAGCCAATACATGCCGATCCCATAGACGATCCCCAGGGCAGAGGTGATCCAGAGCGAGGCCGCCGTGGTCAGCCCATGGACCGACGCCCCCTCCCGGAAGATCACGCCCGCGCCGAGAAAGCCGATGCCCGTCAGGATCCCATGCGCCATGCGCGCGGGGTCGGCGACGATCTGCGTGTCGGGAAGAAGGACGACCGTCCACTGCCCCTGCCGGGCCGCCGCGAGGGTCAGAATCGTCGCTGCGAAACAGACGAGCGCATGGGTCCGCAGGCCCGCAGGCTTGCCGCGGATCTCGCGGTCGAGCCCGATCAGGAACCCCGTCACGAGGCTGCTGATCATGGGCAGGGCGATGTCTTGCCTGAGAAAGTCCTGAAGCAATTCCGCCATGTCATTCCATGCATCAAGCGTGAGCGTCTGACCGGAAACTCCGCCGCCGCCTCTCGGGCAAACGTACCGCGGACCCGAACCGTTCCCCCGCGGGCGCGCTTCAGTCCCGCAGGCAGGGATGCGATTTGCGAGGAGTACGAACGACGGCAGTCCGCGCGACCGAGGCAGCCTCGGCGCGCCCGCGCATCAGGCTCCGGAGAAGGGAGACTCCTGCTGAATCCCGGCCGCGCAAAAGCGCCGAAAGCGGGGCCGAGACGGGAACCATGTCGCCTTACGGACCCTTGTGGGCAAAGCGACGGAGATTTTCGCCATGACCCAGACCGCCTCGGGCGCGAAAACCGGACTGCCCCGCATCCTCGTGGCCGAGAACGATCTGATCCTCGCCATGACGATGGTGGACGAGCTGACGGCATCGGGGTTCGAAACGGTCGGCCCGGCGCGGACCGAAGCCGAGGCGCTGCGCCTGATCGCCCATCAGACCGTGGATGCGGCCCTTCTGGATCTGCGGCTCGACGATGGCACCTGTTTCGCGCTCGCCCGCACGCTCGGGACGCGCGGGATCCCCTTCGCCTTCGTGACCGGCGAAAGTGCGGATGCCATCCCGGAGCAGTTCCAGCAGATCGACGTCCTCCAGAAGCCCGTCACGGCGGTGCTTCTTGCAACGCTGCTCGACAAGCTGCTGCAAGGCTGACGTCTTCCGCCCGCGTCGCGCCTACCGCATCAGGCACGCGCCACGCCGGTGGATTTTTTCAGGTGAGGGACAAGGCCAAGGTTCCATCCGCATGCCAAGCAGACGAAATCCTTTTCGGAGCCTCGCAGCGAGCCTCCCTGACTAGGCCGTGGCCTCGGTGCCGGAGGTCTCGCAACAAGCCTCCCGAGCGGCCGTCGGCTTCAACGCCGAAGGCCCCGCGATGGTCGCAGGGCCCGGTCACTCGCTACTCAAACACTGACAATAGAACACTCGTCTCCGGCAGTTTGGCGCCGGTCACTGGCACGGATAGGGCGGTTCCCCTGCCTCAGCGCAGGCCGAGGAAAGAGAGGATCGCAATGACGATGACCACGAGGCCCACGATATAAATGATGCTGTTCACTGGTAGCTCCTTGGTAGGTTGACGAGAGGATCGATTAAACGGGAAGGGTCGGCGGGACGCCGGGACCGCCCGGAAGATCCGGCTCGGTCGGCGGCAGGTCGGGGCTTTCGCCCGGGACGGGCAGCGGGCCGGGCGTTACATCCGGACCCGGGCCCGGGGGAGGCTCGGGCATCTGGCCCGGCGGCGGCCGGGATACTGACGAGGTCATGGGAAGTCCTCTGCGACTTTTTCGGAAAGAGCCGATGCCGGCTCCTGCTCTCTGGCCGTCAATGCAGAGCCTCCGCCGATGGTTCCCTTCAGCCTTCACCGAAGAGTGACCGGATGCGAGCCGCCGCTTGCATGGGAAGAGGCCGCCGCTCCCTCCCCCGTCCCGGCACTCCGGCCGTTCCTCCTTGCAACGCGGGGCGCTGTGGCTGCTCGACATACTCGCACATGCGAGGTTGCAGACCGTGCCTGCGGTTGACGGCAGTCGCTGTCCCGGGCCCGGAGCCGCCCCCGCCGCGCGGCCCGCGAGGGAACATTCGCTTCGACCGTCCGTTTCCCGAGCCGTTTCAACACGCGGAGACCGTGCCGTCTCTCCCGCGCAACTCGGAGGAGGATCAGACATGGCACAATCGAGATTTGACGCCCGGAACCGGAACTGGGACGAGGATGCCGACATGCAGCGCTATGGTGGCGACCGGTCACGGGGCAACCGCGAAGACGACCCGCGCATGCGCGGCGGCCCCGAGGATCGCAATCGCGATCGCTTCGATGCCCGGTATCAGGACCGGGGTCAGGACGAGGCGCGCGGGGCAGAGCGCGACCGCTCTTCCGGCGGCGGAATGGATGCCGCGAGCGGCTACGGCTTCGGCGCCGCCGGGTTCGATCCGCGCGACCGCGACGACCGGCGCGGCGGCAGCGACCGCTCGGATCGCGACTACGGATCGGAGCGCCGGTCGCAGGACGAGCGCTCCTGGGGCTACGGCCCGCAGATCGGCCGGGAATGGGACCGCCGCGGCCAGAGCTATGACGAGCGCCACGGACGGGGCGGCCCCCGCTTCTACGATTCCGCCGGCGAACGCGGCTTCATGGATCGTGCGGCGGACGAGGTCATGTCCTGGATGGGCGACGACGAGGCGGGCCGTCGCCGCGAGGAGGATCACCGCGGCAAGGGTCCGCGCGGTTACCAGCGGTCGGACACGCGCATCCACGACGATGTGAACGACCGGCTCAGCGACGATCCGCGCCTCGACGCCTCCGACATCGACGTCTCGGTGGCGGGCGGCGAAGTCACGCTCAACGGTCACGTTTCGACGAAGTTTGACAAGCGCCGTGCAGAAGATTGCGCGGATACGGTCTCGGGCGTGCGCCATGTGCAGAACAACCTGCGCGTCCGCGAGAGCGGCACGGGCGGCTCAGGAACGGCCCCGCTCGGCGGAAGCTCGTCCGGTCAGTCGGGCAGCGGGCTCTCGGGCTCCGGCGGCACCGACGCCGGTCTCGGCGACCAGAGCGGCAAGCGCGGCACGCAGGCCTGACCCGCTCGGTTCCGGGCGGGGCGGCATGGCCCGGCCCGGAGCCGACAGAGAATGATGGCCCGGAGGGCCGCTTTGCCCGGACGACACCCCGTCGGGCTCACCCCAGACAGAGAGGATGAGACATGATCCTGTTCCGACCCCTGACCCTCGCCGGCGCCGCTGCGCTTCTTGCCAGCGCCGCCACGGCCCAGACCACGACGGCGCAAGGCACGACGATGGGGCGCGACTGGGACGCGCCGATCGTCGACACGTTCTTCAACCCGGGCGGGACCATGACCCTGCGCACCGACGGCGAGGTGCGGTCGAGCTGGGAGTCGCTGTCGGAAGATCAGAAGCAGCAGGTGCGCGACGATTGCGCAGCCTTCGGCACCGAGGGCGCGACCGCCGGTTCGGCCCCGGATGCGGCCGCCGGCTCGGGCGCCGCGACCTCCGGCGGCGAGGGCGGCACCTCTGACACGACACCCACAGGGGCCGAGGGCGGCCTCTCGGATCAGGAGGCAGAGGCCGGCGCGGCCCCGAGCGGCGGCGCGGCTAGCCCCGTCGGCCAGCCCACGGGCGACCGCGCGGCCCAGTCCGGCAGCAGCACCGTCACCGATGCCGATGCGGGCGGCAATGTCGTCGAAAGCGAGACCGGCACCACCGCGGGCCCCGGCACCTCGGATGAACGCGTGACGGTCGCCGACCAGGCCGCCAGCGGAACCCCCGCCGAGCAGGGCACCGGAGGCAGCACCAACCCGGCCGCCGACACCGCCACCACAAGCACCGGCGAAGGCAGCCTCGCCGCATCCAATGACACGGGCACGGCGGCAGGCAGCGAGGCCGGCACCGATGCGACGCCTGGCACGCGGGAATTCGACCAGGCGTCGGTCTCGCTCACCTCCTGGACGCAGATCTGCCAGATGGTCGAGTCCTTCTGATCCTCGCACATTGCGCAGGGCTTGAGCGGCGCGCCTCCGGGCGCGCCGCTTTTTTCATCCTTCGCCGTCTGTGCCGCAGAAAGTTCCCGTCAGAACGACGGCACGCATTGAGAGCCCTCGGCAAGCCGGTAGGAGAAGGACCGTGGGGACGCCGCTGCCGAGCGCTCCGCAACGGGCAAGGGCCCGGTGGTTCCCACGCGATCCCGATACAGGCTGCCGCCTTGCCCCGAAGGCGGCATATCGGCGTCTTTTCGCCGATCTCACGGGCGACTTTCGGCGGGTTTCCGCCCCACCCTCCCTTACCCGGATTCGTCGCTTTGAGAGGGGAAACCAACCTCGCCGGGACCCGTTGGACATGCAGCAGGCCCAAACGGCTCTGTCCAATTAGTCTCCCAAGGCGAAAGGATCGCTACAATGAAAAAAGTTATTGCCCTCTCGGCACTTCTGGCTTCCACCACCGCTTACGCCGCCCTGGCTCAGGATGCGACGACCACCCCTGACGCGACCACTCCGCCCGCGGCGACGACCGAAACCACCCCGCCGGCCACCGGCATGGATGCGACCGGCACCGACACGATGGCTCCGGCTGCGGGCGACACTGCGCCGGCCGCGACCGACGGCGCCACCGGCACGGGCATGACCGGCACGGACACCGGCATGGCTGAAGGCATGCAGATCCCGGAAGGCTACACGGCCTATGCCGGCGAGCCGATGACGGCCGAAGACCTGCAGGACGCCGATGTCTACTCGATGAACGATGAATCCGTGAGCGACATCTCGGACTTCGTTCTGGCCGAGGACGGCAAGGTCGAACAGGTGATCTTCGATGTCGGCGGCTTCCTCGGCATCGGCGCGCGCAACGTCGCCGTGCCCTTCGAGGATCTGAAGATCTACACCAACGAGGACCAGAGCGACGTCCGGGTCTATGTGCCCATGTCGCGCGAGGAACTCGAGGCCCTGCCGGAATATACGGCGGCCGAGTGATCCCTTCCCTAGGGTGACGGATGGCGCGCGGGAAACCGCGCGCCATTTCCTTTTGGGGAAGACGGTGTGGCCGGGAGAGCAGGGCACTCTCTGCAAGGCGCATCTCGTTCTTCTCTCGGATCAGCCGGAAGAAGCTCCGTAGCGGAACCCAGTCGCCCCGAGGCCCGTTGCAGAGGCGACGCCGCCAGATGAGGAGCCCACCTTGACCGCTACCCTGACCGCCATCGTCCTTGCCCTCGCCGGGCTGGGCCTCCTCATCCCGGGCGCCTGGCTGGCCGTTCTGGGCGGGAGCTGGTTCTACCTCGTGGCCGGAGCCCTCATGCTGCTGACGGCATGGCAGGTGTTCCGCCGCTCCTCCTCCGCCGAATGGATCTATGGCGGCCTCATCCTCGGCGCGCTCGTCTGGTCCGTCTGGGAAGTGGGCTTCGACTGGTGGGAACTCATTCCCCGCGGCGGCATCATCGCGCTTCTGGGCATCTGGCTCTACCTGCCCTTCATGCGGCGGCAGCTGCTGACCGAGGACGGCCGCCCCGCGCCCGGCCTGCCCTTGGCCCTGCCCCTTCTGGCGGCCATCGGGGCCGCCATCTGGTCATGGACCGGAGACGAAGCGGGACATGCAGGCTCGCTGCCGACGGAAGTGGTCAGCGCCGAGCCCGATCTCGGCCCCTCCGCGCCTCCCGGCGAGTGGCACCAGTACGGCCGCACGCAGTACGGGCAGCGCTACAGCCCGCTCGAACAGATCAACATCCAGAATGTCGCCGAGCTCGAGCAGGTCTGGCAGTATCAGACCGGCGATGTGAAGCTGCCGCAGGACGTGACCGAGACCACCTATCAGGTCACGCCGCTGAAGGTCGCCGACCGTCTCTACATCTGCACCCCGCACGATCTGGCCATCGCGCTCGATGCGGCGACCGGCAAGGAAGCCTGGCGCTTCGACGCGCGCTCCGGGCTCGAGTCCGACCGGCAGCACCAGACCTGCCGCGGCGTGACCTACTGGCGGGATCCGGCACGCGCCGAGGGAGAGCTCTGCGCCGAGCGGGTCTATCTGCCGACGGCCGATGCGCGGCTGATCGCGCTCGACGCAAAGTCCGGCGCGGTCTGCACCTTCTTCGCCGACGAGGGTACGCTCCATCTCGAGAACGGGATGCCCTACACCCCGGCAGGCTTCTACTATTCCACCTCCCCGCCCGTGGCGGTCGGAGGCCGGATCATCATCGGCGGCGCGGTCAACGACAATTTCTCGGTCTATTCGCAGTCGGGCGTGATCCGGGCCTTCGATGCCAACACCGGGGCGCTCCTGTGGAACTGGGACAGCGCCAACCCCGACAAGACCGCCCCCATCGACTGGATGAACGGCGAGACCTATACCGCAAATTCGCCCAACTCCTGGTCGGTCTTCTCGGTCGATGAGGAACGCGGCCTCGTCTACATCCCGCTCGGCAACCAGGTCCCCGACCAGCTGGGCTTCAACCGCTCGCCCGCCGTCGAGGAACATTCCTCCTCGGTCGTGGCGCTCGACGTGGCGACGGGTCAGAAGGCCTGGGTGTTCCAGACCGTGCACCATGACCTGTGGGACATGGACGTGCCCGCCCAGCCCGTTCTGATCGATCTCGACATCGACGGTCAGACGGTGCCCGCGCTCGTGCAGCCGACGAAGCAGGGCGACATCTATGTGCTCAACCGCGAGACGGGCGAGCCGATCCTGCCCGTCACCGAAGAGCCCGCCCCGCAGGAGGGCGCTCTGCGCGAAGAGACCCCTGCCCCGACGCAGCCCACCTCGGCGCTGAGCTTCAAACCCGAGGCGCTGCGCGAGAAGGACATGTGGGGCGTCACGCTCTACGACCAGCTCGCCTGCCGGATCCAGTATCACCGGTTGAACTACGAGGGCCGCTACACGCCCCCGTCGCTGAACGGCACCATCGTCTATCCGGGCAATTTCGGCACCTTCAACTGGGGCTCCGTCGCCGTCGATCCCGAGCGGCAGGTGATGTTCGGCATGCCCACCTACCTGCCCTTCACGAGCCAGCTGGTTCCGGCCGAGGACATCCCGCCGCCCGGCGCAGATCAGAAGGCCAGCGAACAGGGCCTGAACCGCAACGAGGGCGCGCCCTACGGCGTCATCATGGGGCCCTTCCTCGGGCCGCTCGGCGTGCCCTGCTCGGCGCCGCCGTGGGGCTTCGTCGCGGGGGCGGACCTCCGCACCGGAGAGATCGCCTACATGCACCGCAACGGCACCGTGCGCGACATGACGCCCCTGCCGCTGCCCTTCAAGGTGGGCGTGCCGGGGATCGGCGGGCCGATCGTCACGCGCGGCGGCGTGGCCTTCCTCGGAGCGGCGGTCGACGACTACCTGCGCGCCTACGATGTGACCACGGGCGATCAGCTCTGGCAGGCGCGGCTGCCCGCGGGCGGCCAGTCGACGCCGATGACCTACGAGCAGGACGGCCGGCAGTTCGTGGTGATCGTGGCGGGCGGGCACGGCTCGGTCGGCACGAAACCGGGCGACTATGTGATCGCCTACGCCCTGCCCGACGGCTCGGAGGGTTGATCCCGGAGCTTGGCGGAACCTCGTCTCCATCATGGCGAAGGCCGGCAGAGGATCTGCCGGCCTTTCGCTTGTCGTCCTGCAGCGTCGCCTGCCGTCAGAGGGCCACGACGAGGATCACCACCACGACCATGATCGCGCCGAAGATCAGGATCGGGCGCATGCCGCGGCGCTCCTGATTGCCCGCGAGCTCGCCCACCGTGCGCGGCCGGGCCGCGGCATTGGCCGACCGGTCCGCGGGCCGCGCTTCCATCTCGCGGGCACGGGCAATCTGCTCGGCGCTCGGCGGCGTGCCGGCCGCTTCGTCGTCGGTGCCCAAAGGCGCCGCGGCAGGGTCCATGAACGGCACCTTGTCGGCCGCCCCGCCCCGGTCGATGTCGTGGCGGAGCCGGTCGCTGGTGTAGCCGGCGGGCGGGACGCGGTCCTCTGTCGGACGCTCGGGCGGGGTCTGGGCCATGGGATGCTCCTGCTGATCGGTGGCAGTGGCAACCGGCGGAGAGGCTCCTTGTTCCCCGCGCGCGGGCCTCCCCGGCGACGATGGCGCAAGGCCCGGAACCATTGGCTGCCGCGCCGGTTAAGATCGGAACGCCGGCCTGCGCCGGCCCAGCCCCGAGGAGGAGCGAATGTCGGCATCCGACAATGACATCGAGAAGCAGAAGCGTCGCCACCGGGGTCCGTTGATCGGCATCGCCGTCGTCGTCATCTTCGCGCTGGGATACATGGTCTGGTGGTTCGGCCATGAGGTGTCAGAGGGCAACGCCCCGGAAGGAAGTGCCGTCCAGATCGACGGACGCACGGGCGAGGTCGAGACCGATGCGCAGCAGGGCAGCATCGGCGGAGGCGATCCGGCCTCGGCCGACAATGCTCCGGCGCCTCCGGTGACCGCCCCCGCCAACTGACCGGACGGATCTTCCCGCTCCGCAGACGGCCGCCCTGTGGGGCGGCCGTTCCCGTTCGTGCCCCTGCACCGGGATGCAGCCACCTCTCCGCGCGGGCCGAGACCCCCTGCGATCACGGCCCGCGGCACGAGGGGACCGCCGCCTCTCCGCCCCGGCCGCGCCCCCCTTGCGATGTGCAACGCTCTGACGCGCGAGCCAAGGCACAGGAGGCCCACTGGCTCCCCTTCCCGACAGGAGAAGCGCCGGTCGGGCATCTCTTCGATAAAAGGCTATCGCCGCGGACCCTTGGCCTGTCCGGGGTGAACTAACGCTCAGCCGGCCCGGGCCGCGCAGGCACCCTCGGCGCTTCCCGCCCGCCCAAGAGCGCGACGCGCGGCGGCGCATGTTCGTTTTTTCTCCATTTCGCACATTTTCGAAAAACCGGATTGACAAAACGCCGCACCGAGGGCTTCCTTCCGTCATGACAGCGGGAGGCGAGCGCGTGACTGAGCGGGGGACCGGAAGCGATCCGGTCGATCTCTTCATCATCGGCGGCGGGATCAACGGCTGCGGGATCGCCCGCGATGCCGCCGGCCGCGGGCTGAGCGTGACGCTCGCCGAGATGGGCGATCTCGCGCAGGCCACCTCCTCGGCCTCGACCAAGCTCTTCCACGGCGGGCTGCGCTATCTCGAATATTTCGAGTTTCGCCTCGTGCGCGAGGCGCTGGAAGAGCGCGAGACGCTGCTCGTCGCCATGCCGCACATCTCCTGGCCGATGCGCTTCGTTCTGCCCTGGCAGCCGGAGATGCGCTTTGCGGGCGACACGCCCACCGCGCGGCTCCTCGGCCGGCTGATGCCCTGGGCCCGCGGCCGCCGCCCGGCCTGGCTCATCCGGCTCGCGCTCGAGACCTACGACCGGCTGGGCGGGCGCAAGATCCTGCCGCCGGCGCGCTCCGTCGATCTGACCCGCGATCCGGCGGGCCGTGCGTTGCAGCCGCGCTTCACCAAGGGCTGGGAATATTCCGATTGCTGGGTTGAGGATTCGCGCCTCGTGGTGCTGAACGCCCGCGACGCCGAGATCCGCGGCGCCACGATCCTGACCCGGACGAAGGTGGTCGGGGCCGAGCGGCGGGGCGATCTGTGGCATGTGACGACCGAGGGCGCGCGCGGACGGCAGGTGCATCGCGCCCGCGCCCTCGTCAATGCGGGCGGGCCATGGGTCGCGCGGATCATCCGCGAGACGCTGGCCCTGCCCACGACCGAGGGCGTGCGCCTCGTGCGCGGCAGCCATATCGTGACGAAGCGTCTCTTCGACCATGACCGCTGCTATTTCTTCCAGGGGACGGACGGGCGGATCATCTTCGCCATCCCCTACGAGACCGATTTCACCCTGATCGGCACCACCGATCAGGACCATCGCGGCGCCCCGGACGAGGCGCGCTGCACGCCGGAAGAGCAGGACTATCTCTGCACCTTCGCCTCGGACTATTTCCGCAAGCCCGTCACGCGCGAGGACATCGTCTGGACCTATTCCGGGGTCCGGCCGCTTCATGACGACGGGGCACGCTCGGCCACGGCGGCGACGCGGGATTATGTGCTCTCGCTCGACAGCCGGGGCGCGCCGCTTCTGAACGTGTTCGGGGGCAAGATCACCACCTATCGGCGGCTGGCCGAAAGCGCGATGGCCAAGCTCGCGGGGCATTTCCCGCAGGCGCGGGGCGCCTGGACGGCCCGGGTGCCGCTGCCCGGAGGAGACTTCCCCTGGGACGGGGCGCCTGCGCTGGCCGAGGGGCTGCGGCGGGACTATCCGTTCCTCACCGAACGCTGGGCGATGCGGCTGGTGCGGGCCTACGGGACGGACGCGCGAAATCTGCTCGGCCCGGCGCGCAGCGCGCTTGATCTGGGACGGGACTTCGGTGCTACCCTCACCGAGGCCGAAGTGCGTTGGCTGATGGATCGCGAATATGCCGAGCGGGCCGAGGATGTGGTCTGGCGGCGCAGCAAGCTGGGCCTGCGGCTCACGCCCGAAGAAATCGCGGCGCTCGATGGCTGGATGAAGGATGCGGGCGGGGCGATGGAAGCCCGCGCCGACACGGGCTGAGGCCCGGAGGAAGCGAACAAAGGCCGGGCGCACAGCCCGGCAGGGAAACCGGACGGGCGGCTCGAGGAGGGGCGGTCCGGGCGGGTGAAGAAGATCCGGCCACAGCCGGACGCGATGTCAGGGGGGAGAATGACGCTGGAACTCCAGGGGGTTTCGCGCATGGTCGGCGGCCGGGTGCATATCCACCCCACCGACCTCGCGCTTCAGGGCGGCACGATGAACGTGCTCCTTGGCCCCACGCTTGCGGGCAAGACGAGCCTCATGCGGCTGATGGCGGGGCTGGATGCGCCCTCCTCGGGCCGTCTCCTCTGGAACGGTCAGGACGTCACGGGCCAGAGGGTGCAGGACCGCCGCGTGGCGATGGTCTACCAGCAGTTCATCAACTACCCCTCGATGAGCGTTTACGAGAACATCGCCTCGCCGCTGCGGCTGCAAGGCCGGAGCCGCACCGATATCGAGCGGGCGGTGGGCGAGGTGGCCGAGATGCTGAAGCTCACGCCGATGCTGCGGCGCAAGCCTCTGGAGCTGTCGGGCGGCCAGCAGCAGCGCTGCGCTCTGGCCCGGGCGCTGGTGAAGGGCGCAGGTCTCGTGCTTCTCGACGAGCCGCTGGCGAACCTCGACTACAAGCTCCGCGAGGAGCTGCGGCTCGAGATCCCGAAGATCTTCGAGGCCTCGGGCGCGATCTTCGTCTATGCCACCACCGAGCCCGAGGAGGCGCTCCTCCTCGGCGGCCATACGGCCACGCTCTGGGAGGGCCGCGTGACGCAGTTCGGCCCGACGCCGCAGGTCTACCGGCAGCCGGTCGATGCCACGACCGCGCGCGTCTTCAGCGATCCGCCGATGAACTTCCTGCCCGTCACCAAGACCGGCGCGCGGCTGACCTTCGGCCATCTCGCCCATGCCCCGGCCGAGGGCGCCCTCGCGGGTCTCGCCGACGGGCGCTATCTGGCGGGCTTCCGGGCGAACCATCTGGCGCTGAACCGCCATTCCGGGCGGGCGGTGGAATTCTCCTGCCGGCTGACGGCCACCGAGATCACCGGCTCCGAGACCTTCCTGCATCTGGCGCATGGCTCGGACCTCTGGGTGGGCCTCGTGCCGGGGATCCACGATCTGCCGCCGGGCAGCGAGGTGTCGGTCTGGCTCGATCCGGCGCATGTCTATCTTTTCGATGCCGAGGGCGCGCTGGCCGCCCCCGCGGCCTATGCGCTCGCGGCCTGAGGAGGCACCGATGTCCCGGATCACCCTCTCGAACCTCGCCCACAGCTACCTGCCGAAGCCGAAGGCTCCGGCCGACTATGCGCTGAAGGAGATGGATCATGTCTGGCAGGACGGCGGCGCCTATGCGCTGCTCGGCGCCTCGGGCTGCGGCAAGACCACGCTTCTGAACATCATCTCAGGCCTTCTGCGCCCGAGCCAGGGCCGCGTGCTCTTCGGCGAGACCGACGTGACGGATGCTCCCACCGCCGCGCGCAACATCGCGCAGGTATTCCAGTTTCCCGTGGTCTACGACACGATGACCGTGCGCGAGAACCTGGCCTTCCCGCTCCGCAACCGCGGACGGGACGCGGCCTATATCGCGGCGCGCGTCGAGCAGATCGCGGCGATGATCGGCATGGAGGCGATGCTCTCCTCGAAGGCGCGGGGCCTCACGGCGGATGCCAAGCAGAAGATCAGCCTCGGGCGCGGCATGGTGCGCGAGGATGTGAACGCGATCCTCTTCGATGAGCCGCTGACGGTGATCGACCCGCACATGAAGTGGGAGTTGCGGACCCAGCTGAAGCAGCTCCACCGCGAGTTCGGTCACACGATGATCTATGTGACCCACGACCAGACCGAGGCGCTGACCTTCGCCGACAAGGTGGTCGTCATGCACGAGGGCCGCGTCGTGCAGACCGGCACCCCGGAGGAACTGTTCGAGACGCCCGAGCACACGTTCGTGGGTTATTTCATCGGCTCGCCGGGCATGAACCTGTTCGAGGCCGAGGTCGAGGGCCCCATGGCGCGCGTGATGGGCCATCCGGTGCCGCTCTCGGAAAGCTACCCGGCGACGCGCGGCCGGGTGCAGATCGGGATCCGGCCCGAGTTCGTGCAGCTCGCCGACGAGGGCCTGCCCGTGGTCATCACCCGGGTCGAGGATGTGGGCCGCCACCGCATCCTGCGCGGCGAGGCCTTCGGCCAGCCCGTGAACCTGCTTCTGCCCGAGGAGATCCCCGCCGCCACGGGGCCCGCCTTCCTGCGGCTCGCGCCCGAGAAGATCAATGTCTATGCCGACGACTGGCGCGTGCTGCCGGTCGGCGCCCGGAGGGCCGCCTGATGGAGAAGAGCTGGAACAACCGCGCGTGGTTCCTCGTGCTGCCGGTGCTGGCGCTCGTGGCCTTCTCGGCCGTCGTGCCGCTGATGACAGTTGTCAACTATTCGGTGCAGGACACGTTCGGGAATAACGAGTTCTTCTGGGCCGGCCTCGAATGGTTCGAGGAGACCGTCACCTCCGAGCGCATCCATGCCGCCCTCGGGCGTCAGGTGCTCTTCACCGCGATCATCCTTGCCATCGAGGTGCCGCTCGGGATCTTCGTGGCGCTCCACATGCCGAAGAAGGGCTTCTGGGCCAGCCTCTGCCTGATCCTGATGGCGATGCCGCTTCTGATCCCCTTCAACGTGGTGGGCACGATCTGGCAGATCTTCGGCCGGGTGGACATCGGCCTTCTGGGCCGCACGCTGACTGCGCTCGGGGTCGACTACAATTACACGAACGACTGGCTCGATGCCTGGGTCACGGTCATCGTGATGGATGTCTGGCACTGGACCTCGCTGGTGGCGCTCCTCTGCTACGCCGGGCTGCAATCCATCCCCGAGGCCTATTATCAGGCGGCCAAGATCGATCAGGCCAGCCGCTGGGCCGTGTTCCGCTACATCGAGCTGCCGAAGATGCGGGGCGTGCTGCTGATCGCGGTGCTGCTGCGCTTCATGGACAGTTTCATGATCTATACCGAGCCCTTCGTGGTGACGGGCGGCGGCCCCGGCAACTCGACCACCTTCCTCTCGATCGATCTCGTGAAGATGGCCATCGGCCAGTTCGACCTCGGCCCCGCCGCCGCCTTCTCGATCATCTACTTCCTCGTCATCCTGCTGATCTCGTGGGTGTTCTACACCGTGATGACCAACCTCGACCGGGAGGACCGCCCGTGACCGCCCTGCCCGTCTGCCCGCCCGAGGAGGACCGCGCATGAAACGCCCCGGCTCTGCGATCGTGATGGTGCTGTATCTGCTGTTCCTGCTGATCCCGATCTACTGGCTCGTGAACATGAGCTTCAAGACCAATGCCGAGATCACGCGCAGCTTCACGCTCTTTCCGCACGACCTGACGTTCCAGAACTACCGGACGATCCTTACCGACCCGTCCTGGTACATGGGCTATGTGAATTCGCTGACCTATGTGGTGCTGAACACGGCGATCTCGATCACCGTGGCGCTGCCCGCGGCCTATGCCTTCTCGCGCTACCGGTTTCTCGGCGACAAGCATCTGTTCTTCTGGCTGCTCACGAACCGGATGGCGCCGCCGGCGGTCTTCGCGCTGCCCTTCTTCCAGCTCTATTCCTCGGTCGGGCTCTTCGACACCCATATCGCCGTGGCGCTGGCCCATTGCCTCTTCAACGTGCCGCTCGCGGTCTGGATCCTCGAGGGCTTCATGTCGGGCGTGCCGAAGGAGATCGACGAGACCGCCTATATCGACGGCTATTCCTTCCCCCGCTTCTTCGTGAAGATCTTCATGCCGCTGATCGCAAGCGGCATCGGGGTCGCGGCCTTCTTCTGCTTCATGTTCTCCTGGGTCGAGCTTCTGCTCTCGCGCACGCTGACCTCGGTGAACGCCAAGCCCATCGCGGCCACCATGACGCGGACCGTCTCGGCCTCGGGGCTCGACTGGGGCGTGCTGGCGGCGGCCGGGGTGCTGACGCTGATCCCGGGCGGGCTCGTGATCTGGTTCGTGCGCAACTACATCGCGAAGGGCTTCGCCCTGGGGAGGGTGTGAGATGGAGTGGATGGCCTGGACCTGGCCCACGGCGGCCTTCTTCTGCGCAATCGCGGCGCTTCTCGTGCTGATGACCGCGCTTGCGATCCTGCGGCCCGAGGTTCCGCGTGTGGGGATCCTCCGGATCGAGACGACACGGGGGGACCGGCTGTTCATCTCGCTTCTGGGCTCGGCCTTCCTGTGCCTTGGCTGGCTGGCGGTGATGGGGCCGCCGCTCTGGGGCGCGCTCGCGCTCTGCCTGATCTACGCCGCGGCGGTGTTCCGCTGGGTGTGACCGACCCGTGCCGGGGGGAGGAGCCCGGCCAACTGTTCAATGTCTTTGGGAGGAGACCTGCATGAGATACCGTACGACAGCCACCGCGACGGCCCTGTGCCTGATGGCCGTGGCCGCGCCCGCCTGGGCCGACATGGAGGCCGCGAAGAAGTTCCTCGATGCCGAGATCGGGGATCTCTCCTCGCTGTCGCGCGCCGAGCAGGAAGCCGAGATGCAATGGTTCATCGACGCGGCCCAGCCCTTCGCCGGGATGGAGATCAAGGTCGTCTCCGAGACCATCACCACCCACGAATATGAGAGCAAGGTCCTCGCCCCCGCCTTCTCCGCCATCACCGGGATCAAGATCAGCCACGACCTGATCGGCGAGGGCGACGTGGTCGAGAAGCTGCAGACCCAGATGCAGTCGGGCGAGAACATCTACGACGCCTATATCAACGACAGCGACCTGATCGGCACCCACTGGCGCTACAAGCAGGCGCGCAGCCTCACCGACTGGATGGCCAATGCGGGCAAGGACGTCACCAACCCCGGCCTCGACCTGCAGGATTACATCGGGCTGAAATTCACCACCGCCCCCGACGGCGAGCTCTACCAGCTGCCCGACCAGCAGTTCGCCAACCTCTACTGGTTCCGCGCCGACTGGTTCGACGATGCCGACACCAAGGCCGCGTTCAAGGAGAAGTACGGCTACGATCTGGGCGTGCCGCTGAACTGGTCGGCCTATGAGGACATCGCCGAATTCTTCACCGGGCGCGACATGAGCGCGCTCGGCGGGCCGAAGAGCGCCTATGGCAGCATGGATTACGGCAAGAAGGACCCGAGCCTCGGCTGGCGCTACACCGACGCCTGGATGTCGATGGCGGGCATGGGCGACAAGGGCGATCCGAACGGGCTGCCGGTCGACGAATGGGGCATCCGGGTGGACGAGAACTCGCGCCCCGTGGGCTCCTGCGTGGCGCGCGGCGGGGCCACCAACGATGCGGCCGCGGTCTATGCGATCACCAAATCGATCGAATGGCTGCAGAAATACGCCCCGCCGCAGGCGGCCGGCATGACCTTCTCGGAATCGGGCCCGGTGCCGGCGCAGGGCGAGGTGGCCCAGCAGATATTCTGGTACACCGCTTTCACCGCCGACATGGTCAAGGAGGGTCTGCCGGTGATGAACGAGGACGGCACGCCCAAGTGGCGCATGGCCCCCTCGCCGCACGGCGCCTACTGGTCGGAGGGCACCAAGGTCGGCTACCAGGACGTGGGTTCCTGGACGCTGCTGAAATCCACTCCCGACGAGCGGGCCAAGGCCGCCTGGCTCTATGCGCAGTTCGTCTCCTCGAAGACGGTCGACGTGAAGAAGAGCCATGTGGGCCTGACCTTCGTGCGCGAATCCACCATCCAGCACCAGAGCTTCACCGACCGTGCGCCGAAGCTCGGCGGACTCGTGGAATTCTACCGCTCGCCCGCCCGGGTGCAGTGGTCGCCCACGGGCACCAACGTGCCGGACTATCCCAAGCTCGCCCAGCTCTGGTGGCAGAACATCGGCGACGCCATGTCGGGCGCCAAGTCGCCGCAGGAGGCGCTCGACGCGCTCTGCGCCGAGCAGGAGAAGGTGCTGGCCCGGCTCGAGCGCGCGGGCGTGCAGGGCGATCTCGGCCCGAAGCTGAACGAGGAGAAGGACCCGCAGGAATGGCTCGACGCCCCCGGAGCCCCGGTGGCCAAGCTCGAGAACGAGAAGCCGCAGGGCGAGACCATCTCCTATGACGAGCTCATCAAGTCCTGGCAGAAGGGCTGACACGAAAGGGGGGCGGCTCCGCCCGCCCCCACCCGCCCGCGGCGACGGCAGAAGAGCTGTCCGCAAGGAAAGAACTTCTCCACCTGCCCGGCCGTGCCGGCCAGGCGCAGCGCGGCGAAGTTACGGCTGCAAGGTGGGCCTTCGCACAGCAGGCCCACCCCTCGAGCCGGGGAGAGCGCCCCGTCTTCCGGAGGCCCGACCCCTCGACGGGCCGTCACGATCCAAGGTCCGCCCGGTCGGGTCATGGCTGCACAGGGTGGGCATTCGTGCCCAAGACCCGTCGCATCGAGGCGGGACGAAGACCCCCGTCTTCCGGGAGCCCTTCCGGCCGTGCATCATGCGCGGCGCGGCCGGGAGGATTCGCGCAAGACGCATCGGGAAGAGACACATGAACCACATCCTCGCCATCGATCAGGGCACCACCTCGTCGCGCGCGATGGTCTTCGACGAGGCCCTCACGCTGAAGTCGGTCGCGCAGGAGGAATTCCCGCAGATCTACCCGCGCCCGGGCTGGGTCGAGCACGACCCCTCGGACCTCTGGTCGAGCGTCGCCGCCACCGCGCGGGCGGCGGTCGAGCGGGCCGAGATCGACGGCAGCCTCGCGGCGATCGGGATCACCAACCAGCGCGAAACCGTCGTCGTCTGGGAGCGTGCCTCGGGGCATCCGATCCACAATGCCATCGTCTGGCAGGACCGGCGCACGGCCGATCTCTGCCATGCCCTGGCCGAGGCAGGGCACGAGCCCACGATCACCGAGCGGACGGGCCTGCTGCTCGATCCCTATTTCTCGGCCACCAAGCTCAAATGGCTGCTCGATCATGTGGAGGGCGCCCGCGCCCGCGCGCGGCGGGGCGAGCTGCTGTTCGGAACGGTGGACAGCTACCTGATCTGGAAGCTCACCGGCGGGCGCGCGCATGTGACCGACGCCACCAATGCCGCGCGCACCATGCTCTTCGACATCGGCCGCGGCATCTGGGACCCGGAGATTTGCGGCCTTCTCGACATTCCGATGGAGATGCTGCCCGAGGTCCGGGATTGCGCGGCCCCCTTCGGCATGACGCGCGCGGATCTCTTCGGGCGCGAGATCCCGATCCTCGGCGTGGCGGGCGACCAGCAGGCCGCCACCTGCGGCCAGGCCTGCTTCCGGCCCGGCATGATGAAATCGACCTACGGCACCGGCTGCTTCGCGCTGCTGAACACCGGCGAGGAGCGGGTGACGAGCCGCGCGCGGCTGCTGACCACCATCGCCTATCAGCTCGGCGGCAAGCGCACCTACGCGCTGGAGGGCTCGATCTTCATAGCGGGCGCCGTGGTGCAATGGCTGCGCGACGGGCTGAAGATCATCCGTGAGGCGGGCGAGACGCAGGGCCTCGCCCTCTCCTCGGACGCGGCGCAGGATCTGGTGATCGTGCCCGCCTTCACCGGCCTCGGCGCGCCCTGGTGGAAGCCCGAGAGCCGCGGCGCGGTCTTCGGACTCACCCGCAACTCGGGCCCTGCGGAATTCGCCCGCGCCGCGCTCGAAAGCGTGGGCTACCAGACGCGCGACCTGCTCGAGGCGATGCGGGCGGACTGGGCGGCGGGGGCCGAGGGCGTGCTGCGGGTCGATGGCGGGATGGCGGCCTCGGACTGGTCGTTGCAGTTTCTGGCCGACATCATCGGCGCGCCGGTCGACCGGCCGGTGGTGCGCGAGACGACGGCGCTCGGTGTCGCGTGGCTCGCGGGGATGCAGGCGGGGCTCTGCCCGGGGCCGGAGGAGTTCGCGGCCGACTGGGCGCTGGAGCGACGGTTCGAGCCGCAAATGGAGGCGTCGGTGCGCGAGGCGAAATACGACCGTTGGGGTCGGGCCGTGCGCGCGGTGATGGCGGTATGACCCCCTTCGGCATCGCGGCGCCGGGGCGCATCCTCTTCGGCCGGGGCGAGGCGCGGCAGGCGGCGGGGCTCATCGCGGGGCTCGGGCGGCGCGTGCTTCTGGTGCATGGGCGCGACCCGGGCCGGGCCGCATGGCTCTGCAAAGCGCTCGAGGCGGAGGGGGCAGAGGTGCTGACCGTGGGCGGTCCCTCCGAGCCCGATCTCGCGATGCTCGAGGCGGGGCTGGCGGGCGCACGCCCCTTCGCGCCGCAGGTGGTGGCGGGTCTGGGCGGCGGGGCAGCGCTCGATCTGGCGAAGGCGCTGGCGGCCCTGGTGCCCGCGCCCGAGGGGCCGATGGCGCATCTGGAGGTGGTCGGCCACGGCCTGCCGCTGACCGCGCCGCCCCTGCCCTTCGTGGCCCTGCCCACCACCGCGGGCACCGGAGCCGAGGCCACCCGAAACGCGGTGATCGGCGTGCCCGAGCACGGGCGCAAGGTGAGCCTGCGCGACGCGCGGATGCTCGCGCGGATCGCCCTTGTCGACCCGGCGCTGACCGACGGCTGTCCGCGGGGCGTGACCCTGGCCTCGGGCCTCGATGCTGTGACGCAGGTGATCGAGCCCTATGTCTCGGCCCGCGCCACTCCCTTCACCGATGCGATCGCCCGGCCCGCCATCTCGGAGGGGCTTGCGGCGCTGAGGCGGCTCATGCGGGGCGAGGACGGGGCGGCGCGGGACAAGATCGCGTGGGTCAGCCTTTCGGGCGGGCTTGCGCTGGCGAATGGCGGGCTCGGCGCGGTGCATGGGCTTGCCGGCGTGATCGGCGGGCTGTCGGGCGCGCCGCACGGGGCGATCTGCGGGGCGCTGCTCGCGCCGATCCTGCGGGCGAACCTGACAGCCTCGGCGCCGGGCAGCACGGCGCGGGCGCGGCTAACCGAGGTCTGCGGGCTGATCGGCGGTGTGCTGGGCGCCCCCCCGGCCGAGGCGCCCGAGGCGCTCGCGGACTGGGTGCGGCAGGCGGGCCTGCCCCGGCTTGCGGACATGGGGCTCGATCCCGCGGACCATGCGGCGGTGGCCGAAGCCTCGCTCGCCTCGTCGTCGATGAAGGGTAACCCGGTGGGCCTTGCGCCTTCCGCGCTGGTGGCGGCGATGCGCGCGGCCTGAGGGCCTCAGTCCGCGGTCTCGCCCAGCGTGTCGGCCACCACGGCGCCGCGCCGGCCCATCGGCTTTTCGGGACCGACAGTGGTGTCCCGCGCGGTCTGATGCTCCATCTCGGAATTCACCTCGGCGCCGACGATCAGGATCATCACCGCGATCCAGACCCAGAGCAACAGGCCCACCAGCGCGCCGAGCGAGCCGTAGGTGGCGGAATAGTTGGCGAAATTCTCGAGATAGATGGTGAAGGCAATCGAGGCGATCAGCCAGACCAGCGTGGCGATGCCGCTGCCCCATGTCACCCAGCGCCATTCGGGCGCATTTCGCGAGGGCGCCCAGCGGTAGAGGCCCGCCATGGCCGTGGCCACGAGAAGGAGGAGGAGCGGCCAGCGCACCAGCCAGACCACGGCCGTGGCCACCGATCCCAGATCGAAGACGGCGAGCACCGCAGGCACCACCGCCACGGCCACGATCATCGTCACCGCCAGCACCATCGCGCCCAGCGTCAGGGCGAAGGAGAGCAGCGTCAGCTTCACGAACGACCGTTTCTCGCGCTCTTCATGGGCGATGTTCATGGCCTCGATCAGCGCCTTCATCCCGGAATTGGCGCTCCAGAAGGCGATGAGGAACGACAGCACGAAGCTGAAGGTGAGTGAGGAGCTTTCGCCGCTCGCGAGTGTGCGCAGCTGTTCGGTGAGCAGGTCGAGCCCCTCGGCGGGGATCACGCCGCGGAGCGATTCCGCCTGTTCCGCGATGACGGCGGGATCGGCGAAGAGGCCATAGAGCGAGACGAAGGCCGCGAGCGCCGGAAAGAGCGCCAGCAGCAGGTAGAAGGTGACCCCGGCAGCCACCAGCATCACCCGGTCTTCGTCGATGGACCGCCAGACCCGCAGGGCGATGTCCTTCCATCCCTTGACGGGGATATCGAGCGGCGTCCGGGCGTCGCGGCCGCGGCCGGGATCGTCGGGGGTGGCATCCTGCATGGCTCTCTCCTTCCCCGACCAAATTCCCCGGCCGCAGAAGATGTTCCCGAAAAGCCTCTGTCGTGGGCGCAGAGGTCTCCTTCCCGTCCGAAGGGCGAGACCTGGTCTCCGCCCGCGGGCCCGAGGTCCGCGCCGCGCGGACCTCGTCTCCACAGGGGCGCCGTGCGTGTCAGCCGCAGAGCCGCGCGTGTTCCTGCAGGGCGAAGCGGTCGGTCATGCCCGCGACATAGTCGGCCACGATGCGGGCAAGCGTGGTTTCGTCGGCGGCGGCCTCCACGTCGCGCCGCCATTCCTGCGGCAGAAGCTCGGGACGTGCCATGAAGAGCGGGAAGAGATCGTTCACCACCGCCGTGACCTTGGCCCGCTCCTTCATCACCGAGGGCGCGCGATACATCCGGTGAAAGAGGAAACTGCGGATCACCTTCAGCTCCTGATAGAGCGGCTTCGAGAAGCGGATGACCGTGGCGCCCATCTGGCGGATCTCCTCGACCGACTTCGGCTGTGCCGCCTCGAGCCGGCCCTGCGCCACCGCGATCACATCCTCGACCATCCGGCCGAAGACGCGGCGCAGCGCCTCGTGCCGCCGCCGCATCGGCTCCAGCCCCGGATAGAGCGCGTCCACCTCCTCGAAGGCGGGGGCGGTGACGGGCAGCTCCATCAGATCCGCCTCGGTGAAGAGGCCCGAGCGGAGCCCGTCGTGCAGATCGTGGTGCGAATAGGCCACGTCGTCGGCGATGGCCGCCACCTGCGCCTCGGCCGAGGCATAGGTATGGAGTTCCAGATCCCACTGGGCATTGGCCTCGGCCAGCGCATAGGGCAAGGGCCCCTCGACCGGGCCGTTGTGCTTGGCGATGCCCTCGAGAGACTCCCAGGTGAGGTTCAGCCCGTCGAACTCGGCGTAATGGCGCTCCAGCCGGGTCACGATCCGCATGGCCTGCGCATTGTGGTCGAACCCGCCGAAGGGCTCCATGAGCCGCGCCAGCGCATCCTCGCCGGTATGGCCGAAGGGCGTGTGGCCGAGATCGTGGGCGAGCGCGATACATTCGGCCAGATCGGTGTTCAGCCCGAGCACGCCCGAGATGGTGCGCGCGACCTGCGCCACTTCGATGGAATGGGTGAGCCGCGTGCGGTAATAGTCGCCCTCATGCTCGACGAAGACCTGGGTCTTGTGCTTCAGCCTGCGGAAGGCGGAGGAGTGGATGATCCGGTCGCGGTCCCGCTGGAAGGGAGAGCGGAACGTGGACATGCTCTCGGGCTTTTGCCGGCCGCGGCTCTCGCCGGGCTGGCAGGCGAAGGGAGCCAACATCAGTTTGCCTGTTCTTGTGACCTGTTTTGCCCCATCCTATATGGGTGCATGACTGATTTGACACGGGGTTTCTGATGAACCTTCCGCCGCGGGTTACCGACCGGGCCTTTGCCCGCCTTGCCGAGATCGCCGAAGCTTCGGGCGAGACGCGCGCGCTGCGCGTCGCGGTCGAGGGCGGCGGCTGCTCGGGCTTTCAATATGAGATCAAGCTCGACGATCCGGGATCGGACGATCTCGTGCTCGAGAAGGACGGGCAGAAGGTGCTGATCGATCAGGTCTCGCTGCCGTTCCTCGCCAATGCCGAGATCGATTATACCGACGAGCTGATCGGCTCGCGCTTCGTGATCCACAATCCGAACGCGTCGAGTTCCTGCGGCTGCGGCACCTCCTTCTCGATCTGATCCCCATGGCGCCGCGGCGCCCTGTCCCACGGCCCGCGCCCCGGAGCCGATGCTTTGCGCCGAGGAGCCTCTGCCCATGAAGATCGCTACCTTCAACATCAACGGCGTCAAGGCGCGCCTCGAGGCGCTGCTGGCCTGGCTGGAGGCGGCGGAGCCTGACGTGGTGCTGCTGCAGGAGATCAAGTCGGTCGACGAGGGCTTCCCCCGTGCCGCCTTCGAGGACAAGGGCTGGCATCTCGAGACGCACGGGCAGAAGGGCTTCAACGGCGTGGCGATCCTGTCGCGCCTGCCGCTCGAGGATGTGGTGCGCGGCCTGCCGGGCGACCCGGAGGATGTGCAGGCGCGCTGGATCGAGGCCACCGTTGTGGGCGAGCGCGCGGTGCGGGTCTGCGGGCTCTACCTGCCCAACGGCAACCCTGCGCCGGGACCGAAATACGATTACAAGCTCGGCTGGATGGAGCGGATGAAGGCGCGCGCGGCCGAGCTTCTCGCCACCGAGGAGCCCGTGGTGCTGGCCGGCGACTACAACGTGATTCCGCAGGCCGAGGATGCGGCGCGGCCCGAGGTCTGGGTGACGGATGCGCTGTTCCTGCCCGAGAGCCGGGCCGCCTTCCGCCGGATCGTGAACCTCGGCTATACCGAGGCCTTCCGCGCCCGCACCTTCGGGCCGGGCCATTACAGCTTCTGGGACTATCAGGCCGGTGCCTGGGAGAAGAACAACGGCATCCGCATCGACCATCTGCTGCTCTCGCCGCAGGCGGCGGACCTGATGACCGATGTCCGCATCGACCGCGAGGTCCGCTCGGGCGAGAAACCCTCGGACCATGTGCCGGTCTGGGTCGAGCTGGCGGCCTGACCCCGAACGAACGGCCGTGACGCAACGTCCGGTCGCGCCCGCGTTGACGCAGGGGCGGCCTGCCTTCTAGCCTTCCGGCATGGACAGGCCCCCTTCCCCCGCTCTTGACCGCGTTCGCACAAGTTTCGGCCGGCAGGCGGCGATGGCGCTGATCCGGGCGACGCTGCCGGTGGTGGAGCCCGGCCGGACCGAGATCCACCTGCCGCACTGGGACGGGATCGAGCAGCAGCACGGATTCATCCACGGCGGCGTGGTCGGCATGATCGCGGATTCGGCGGCGGGCTATGCCGCGATGACGCTGGTGCCGGCCGAGGCCTCGGTGCTGACGGTGGAATACAAGATGAATCTGATGGCCCCGGCCGAGGGCGAGCGGCTGATCGCGCGGGGCGAGGTGGTGCGGGCGGGCCGCACGCTCATCGTGACCCGCGCCGAGGTGCTGGCCCTGCGCGACGGGGCGGAACGGCTCTGCGCGCTCATGCAGCAGACCATCATGGTGATGCATGCGCGCCCCGAGAAGCTGGACGCGCCGCCGGCCGCCTAGCTCGCCGCCGTCACGTCGTAGCCATAGAGCCAGTCGAAGCGCCGCAGCGTCGGCCCCGGCAGCAGGCGCGAGCCGAGGCGCAGGCCCAGATGGGCGATCTCGCGGATCGGGCTGCGCAGGTGATAGGCCCAGGCGTTGTTGTTGGCGGCCTGCACCACGCGGCAGCAGCGCGGCACGCGCCGGGCCTGATAGTCGGCGAGCCCGCCCTTGATGTTGGAGTGCCGCGCGAGACATTCGGCCAGCACCCAGGCATCCTCGAGCGCCATGTTGGCACCCTGCGCGAGGAAGGGCAGCGTCGGATGGGCGGCGTCGCCGAGGATGGCCGCATGGCCGCGATACCAGGTGTGGGCGACCGGATGGCGGAAGAGGCCCCAGAGCCACACGTCGGGCACCTGCTCGAGCCAATGGCGCACCCGGCCGTTGAAGCCTGCGAAGGCGAGGCGCAGATCCACCGGATCGTCGCGCAGGTTCCAGCCCTCCTGCACCCAGCGTTTCCGCTCTTCGACGGCCACGATATTGCGCACGGTGCCGCCGCGCATGGGGTAGCTCACGAGATGGCGGCCCTCGCCCATATGCACCTCGGCCACCACCGGCTCGCCCGGTGTGGCGGGGATCACCGTGCGCCACGCCACCTGATTGGTGAAGAAGGGCTGCGCCGGCCCGTTCAGCTCGGCCCGCACCAGCGAATGCAGCCCGTCCGCGCCGATGAGCAGGTTCGGCGCATATTCCGCACCCTGCGCCGTAACCAATCGCGGGCGCGGCCCGCCCAGATCCACCGCCTCGATCTTCTGGAGCAGCCGGATCTGCACGCCCGCCTCGCGCGCGCCTTGGGCCAGAAGGTCGATCAGGTCGGCGCGGTGCATGAGATGGTAGCCCTGCCCGGGCCGGAGCCGCGCGAGATCGAGCTTCAGCACCAGATCGCCGCCGACGCCGTTGCGCAGCTCCACCGCCTGCGCGCGCATCGAGGCCGCCTCGAGCGCGTCGCCGAGGCCCAGGGCGCGCAGCACGGCCGCACCGTTCGGCGAGATCTGCAGGCCCGCGCCCACTTCGCGGATCGCCTCGGCCTGCTCGAGCACTGTGACCTCGGCCCCGCGGAGCGCGAGCGCCCGAGCCACCGCCAGACCGGCAACGCCGGCCCCGAGGACGGTGACCTCGGAATCCTTCAGGCTCATCGGGTTCCTCCACATGCGAACGCCGGACCGAACGGGTCCGGCGTCAGTTTTTGCGCCCGGGCGGCCGGAGGGCAAGCCGGGAGGCGCAGATGCGCTTACTCGTCGCGGTGCACGCGCTCGCGGCGCTCGTGGCGTTCCTGCGCCTCGAGCGTCATGGTCGCGATCGGCCGCGCATCCAGGCGCTTGAGCGAGATGGGCTCGCCCGTGACTTCGCAATAGCCGTATTCGCCGGCCTCGATCCGCCGCAGCGCGGCGTCGATCTTGGCCACCAGCTTGCGCTGCCGGTCGCGGGTGCGCAGTTCGAGCGCCCGGTCCGTCTCTTCGCTGGCACGGTCGGCGATGTCGGGGACGTTGCGGCCGGATTCCTGAAGCCCCTCGATGGTCTCGGCGCTCTGATCCAGCAGTTCCTGTTTCCAGTTGAGGAGTTTGCGGCGGAAATACTCCAGCTGCCGCTCATTCATGAAAGGTTCGTTTTCGGCGGGGCGATAATCTTCAGGCAGAAAGATCTCTGCTTTCATGGCTGCTGCTCTCTGTTGCAGGCCGGCAGGCTCCGAAATGTGGTTCACAGTCATCCGGCGCTCCCTTCAATGCGGCTCATCTATCGCAAGCGGGACCCTTTGTCACTAGCTGCGTCGCGGAGCTTGCGACGGAGTCAACCTGTGCTATTCTGCCTCAGCAATTTCCCCCAACCTGACGCAGCGTAAATGAAATTTTCCTCCACCTCGACCTATGTCGCCACCGAGGACCTGACGGTGGCGGTGAATGCGGCCGTGACGCTCCAGCGGCCGCTTCTGGTCAAGGGAGAGCCGGGCACCGGAAAGACGGAGCTCGCGCGTCAGGTGGCGCAATCGCTGGGCCTGCCGCTCATCGAATGGCATGTGAAGAGCACCACAAAGGCGCAGCAGGGCCTTTACGAATATGATGCCGTCAGCCGTCTGCGCGACAGCCAGCTGGGCGAAGAGCGTGTGCACGACGTGCGCAACTACATCCGCAAGGGCAAGCTGTGGCAGGCGTTCGAGGCGCCGGGCCGGGTCGTCCTGCTCATCGACGAGATCGACAAGGCCGACATCGAGTTTCCCAACGATCTGCTGCAGGAACTCGACCGGATGGAGTTCCACGTCTACGAGACCGGCGAGACCGTGCGGGCGCAGCATCGCCCGGTGGTCATCATCACCTCGAACAACGAGAAGGAGCTGCCGGATGCCTTCCTGCGCCGCTGCTTCTTCCATTACATCCGCTTCCCCGATCTCGAGACGATGCGGGCCATCGTGGGCGTGCATTTCCCCGACCTGAAGGAGCAGCTCCTCACTGCGGCGCTGACCCAGTTCTACGAGCTGCGCGAGGTGCCGGGGCTGAAGAAGAAGCCCTCGACCTCCGAGGTGCTCGACTGGCTCAAGCTGCTGCTGGCCGAGGATCTTGCGGCCGAGGATCTCCGACGCGACGGACGCAGCCTGCTGCCGCGGCTGCACGGGGCGCTGCTGAAGAACGAGCAGGACGTGCATCTGTTCGAGCGTCTGGCCTTCATGGCGCGGCGGCCGGGCTGAGGCCCGCGCCCCTCGCCTTTCTCCAATCCGGGATTTCCATGTCCGAAGACCTCGTCCTGCGCCCCATCACCCCCGAGGACGAGGCCGCCTGGCGCCCCGTCTGGCAGGCCTACCTGCGGTTTTACGAGACCGAGCTGCCCGAAGAGGTGCTGGCCTCGACCTTCGCGCGCCTGACCTCGGGTGCGCCGTCCGAGCCGCGCGGCCTCCTCGCCTGGCGCGGCGGCGCGGCGGTGGGGCTCGTCCATTACCTCTTCCACCGGCATTGCTGGAGGATCGAGAACATCTGCTACCTGCAGGACCTGTTCACCCTGCCCGAAGCGCGCGGCCGCGGCGTGGCGACCGCGCTGATCTCTGCCGTCTACCGGGCCGCCGATGCCGAAGGCGCGCCCGCCGTCTACTGGCACACGGCCGAGAACAATGCCCGCGCCCGCGCCGTCTACGACCGGATCGCCCGCAAGTCGCCCTTCATCCGCTACAACCGGGTGCTGTGATGCGGCACTGGCTGTTCGCGGCGGGCCTGTTCCTGTCGGCCTGTGGCGGGATGCCCGAGGCCGAAGTCGCAATGGAGCGGCCACACTGGCTGGTGATCGACCCTCTGCCGCAGATGAAAGTGTTTTCCGACAGCGCGGCGACGCGGCCGCAGCGTCCGAATGCCGAGATCGCGCGCGACTTCCTCGAACTCACCTTCCAGATGGAGAGCGGCCGCAGACTCGAGCGGTTCTCGCGCTTCGAGGGGCCGATCACCGTCTCGATGACGGGTCCCGTTCCCGCCACCGCCGAGGCCGATCTGGCGCGCCTGCTGACGCGCCTGCGCCACGAGGCCCGGATCGACATCCACGAGACCGAGGGCCCCGCGGCCGTCTCCATCGAATTCGTCGAGCGGCGGCGGATGCAGGCGCTGGTGCCCACCGCCGCCTGTTTCGTTGTGCCGCGCGTGACCTCGTTCGAGACCTACCGCCGCGTCCGCCGTGAGGCGCAGGTCGACTGGGCCACGCTGCAAGAGCGCGAGCAGGTGGCCATCTTCATCCCGGCCGACACGAGCCCGCAGGAGGTGCGCGACTGCCTGCACGAGGAGCTGGCCCAGGCCATCGGCCCGCTCAACGACCTCTACCGGCTGTCCGACAGCGTGTTCAACGACGACAATTTCCACACGGTCTTGACCGGCTTCGACATGCTGATCCTGCGCGCGACTTACGCGCCCGAGCTGCGCTCGGGCATGACACGCGCCGAGGTCGCGGCCGTTCTGCCGAAGCTGCTCGCGCGGATCAATCCGAAGGGGGGCCGCGCCACGGCCCCGGCGCCCGAGGATCCGACGCCGCGCCCCTGGATCGAGGCCATCGAAGAGGCGCTCGGCCCCACCGGCAGCGACCGGCGCCGTCACGCGGCCGCGGTGCGCGCCCTCGGGATCGCCCGGGCCGAAGGGTGGCAGGATGCGCGGATGGGCTTCAGCCTCTTCGGCTTCGGCCGCCTCGGGGTCGCCGACGAGATGGATCTCTCCGTTGCGGCCTTCATCGAGGCGGTTCGGATCTACCTGACCCTGCCCGGCGGCGAGATCCACACCGCCCATATCGACATGCAGATGGCCGCGCTGGCGCTCTCCTCGGGTCAGGCGCCCGAGGCGATCCTGCTCTGCAACCGCGCCATTCCCGTGGCCTCGCGTGCCGAGAATGCCGCGCTGCTCGCCACGCTCCTCATGATCCGCTCCGAGGCGCTGCGCCTCTCGGGTCATGCGGCCGAAGCGCGGGCGTCGCGCCTCGACAGCCTCGCCTGGGCGCGCTATGGCTTCGGCGACGAGGCCGAGGTGCGCAGCCGGATGAGCGAGATCGCCGCTCTCACTCCGAGCCGGCCATCGCTCGCCCTGGCCGTGACCGACAACGGAGACAGCGGATGATCGTTCTGGCCGGCGCCCTTCTCGGAGCCATCCTCGGCGTGGCCACCGCGCGCCGCCATGGCGGGCAGCGCCTCGACATGGCCCAGTATGGCGCGGCCTTCGCCATCGCCTTCGCGCTGGGGGGCCTGTTCCTGACCATCCTGATCGAGCGGCTGGCCTGATGGTCCGGCGCGGGAGCTGCTGATGTTCCTGCCCTTCTTCGACACGCTCCGCCGGACCGGGGTGCCGGTCTCGCTCCGGGAATATCTGAGCTTTCTCGAAGGGATGGCCGCAGGCCTCGTGACCTGGGACGTCGAGGGCTTCTACCATCTCGCGCGCACGGCCATGGTCAAGGACGAGCGGCATCTCGACCGGTTCGATCGCGCCTTCGCCGAGAGCTTCCGCGGGCTCGAGACGATCACGGCCGACGAGGTGCTGGCCGCGGTGGATCTGCCGCGCGAGTGGCTCGAGAAGCTGGCCGAGAAACATCTGAGCCCCGAGGAGCGGGCGGAGATCGCGGCCCTCGGCGGGTTCGACAAGCTGATGGAGACGCTGAAGGAGCGCTTGGCCGAGCAGAAGGGCCGCCATCAGGGCGGTAGCAAGTGGATCGGCACGGCCGGCACCTCACCCTTCGGCGCCTATGGCTACAACCCGGAAGGCGTGCGCATCGGGCAGGACGAAAGCCGCCACCGCCGCGCGGTCAAGGTCTGGGACAGGCGCGAGTTCCGCAATCTCGACGATCAGGTCGAGCTCGGCACCCGCAACCTCAAAGTGGCGCTGCGCCGCCTGCGCCGCTGGGCGCGCGAGGGGGCGGCGCAGGAATTCGACCTCGACGGCACGATCCGCGCCACGGCCGAGCACGGCTATCTGGACGTCAAGACCCGGCCCGAGCGGCACAATGCGGTCAAGGTGCTGCTCTTTCTCGATATCGGCGGCTCGATGGACGATCATGTGAAGGTGGTCGAGGAGCTTTTCTCGGCCGCCCGCGCCGAGTTCAAGCATTTCGAGCATTTCTACTTCCACAACTGCCTCTACGAGGGCGTGTGGCGCGACAACCGCCGCCGCTGGGACGAACGGACCCCGACCGATCAGGTCATCCGCACCTACGGGCCGGATTACAAATGCATCTTTGTGGGCGATGCCTCGATGAGCCCCTACGAGATCCTGCATCCGGGCGGCGCCAACGAGCACTGGAACGCCGAGGCGGGCGAAGTCTGGCTCCGCCGCGCCCGCGCGCAGTGGCCCTCGACGCTCTGGATCAATCCGGTGCCCGAGAAGCACTGGGGCTATACCCAGTCGATCCGCCTGATCCGCGAGATCTTCGAGGGTCGCATGGTGCCGATGACGCTGGAGGGGATCACGGCCGGGGTGAAGACCCTCTCGCGCTGATCGCTGCGCCCTGCCGGCGACGGACCCTTTCCCTGCCCGCCCGCGGCCTCCATATTGGGCCCATGCTCAAGCTGACGCCGCTGCTTCTCGCCATCGCCTACGGGTTTCTCATGTACCAGTTCTCCGTCTGGAGAACGAAGCGGATGCTTGACGCCCAGTCGCGCCCGCTCGACGAGCCCGAGATCCTGGCCTTGGCCCGGCGGATGGCCGCGGCCCTCGACCTGCCCACCGTGAAGGTCTCGGTCTTCGAGGTGGATCCGGTGAATGGCCTTGCCGCCCCCGACGGGCGCATCTTCCTCACCCGCGGGTTTCTGAAGAAGTATCGCGCGGGTGAGGTGACGGCGGAAGAACTGGCCTCGGTCATCGCGCATGAGCTGGGCCATGTGGCGCTCGGCCATTCGCGGCGGCGGATGATCGATTTCACCGGCCAGAATGCGGTGCTGATGATGCTCGGGGCGGTGCTGAACCGCTTCGTGCCCTTCGCGGGCATCTGGATCGCGCGGCTGCTGACCTCGGCGCTGTCGGCCCGCCTGTCGCGGCGCGACGAGCACGAGGCGGACGCCTATGCCTCGGCGCTCTTGGTCAAGGCGGGGATCGGGACGGAGCCGCAGAAATCGCTGTTCCGCAAGCTCCACCGCTGGTCGGGCATGAACAGCTCGGCCGTGCCCGCCTGGCTCATGAGCCATCCCGTCACCGATGAGCGCATCCGCCGCATCGAGGAACGCGAGGCGCGCTGGATCGAGGGGTGAGCCCTGTCTTTCACGAAGCGCGAAGGACAGGCGGCCAAGCTGTGGAAATGTCAGGCCTGCAGGGCCTTGGCGAGCTTCGGCAGCCGCACGCGCTTCAGAAGCCCCTTCAGCGCAACCGGCGCGCCCGAGATCGCCTCGGCGCGGGCGCGCACCTCTTCCACCGCCGCGGCCACCGCCTCGGGGTGGAAGGACCAGAGCTCCCACAGGAAGCCGTCTGGATCGCGCCGGGCCAGCCCTTCGGCGCTGAGCGTGCCGCGCGGAAAGTCGGCCGCGTTGAAGGTCAGGATCGCATCGGCATGGCCGGCGATGGCCACCGCCAGCACATGGATGTCGGCCTCGTCGGGCAGATGCAGCCGCGCCTCGAGCCCCGGTTGGGGCGGGATCATGGCCGAGGGGAAGGCCGCGCGGATCGTGGCACCGTCGCCCCGGGCCTGCACCTCGGCCAGCGGCCCGAGGCGGCGGGTGGCGCGCGCCCACTCCTCGAGGATCCGCTCGGACCAGAGCGGCACGAAGAGCCCTCGCGCCGCGCAACCCAGAAGGATCTCGCGCAGCACGGTCGGGAACAGCACACAGGCGTCGAGGACGACCCTCACCCGTCGAGCCGGAAGAAGAGCGACTTGAGATAGCCGGATTCCGCCAGCTGCGGCAGGATCGGATGGTCCGGCCCGGCAAAGCCCGTGTGGATCAGCTGGCCGCGCCGCCCGCCCCGCCCGATGCCGCGCGCCGAGGCATTGCGGAAGGCGGAGAGATCGGCCGCATGCGAGCAGGAGCAGAGGACGAGATACCCGCCCGGCGCCACCAGCGGCGCCGCCAGCCGCGCGAGCCGTTCGTAGGCCCGCAGCCCCGCTTCGAGCGCGGGCTTCGCGGGGGCGAAGGCGGGAGGGTCGCAGATCACGAGATCGAAGCGGGCCCCCTCGGCTCCCAGCGCCTCGAGCGCCTGGAAGGCATCGGCCTGCCGGGTCTCGAACCGATCGCCGAGACCCGCGAGCTTCGCCCCCGCCTCGGCCAGCGCCAGCGCCGGGCCCGAGGCATCGACCGCGAGCGCCCGCTCGGCGCCGCCTGCGAGGGCCGCGAGAGCGAAGCCCCCGACATGGGTGAAGACATCGAGCACCGAGCCGCCGCGGCCGAGGCGCGCGGCGAAGGCATGGTTCGGCCGCTGGTCGTAGAAGAGCCCCGTCTTCTGCCCGCCGGTGAGATCCGCCATGTAGGTCGCGCCGTTCATCGGAACCGGCACCGGCGCACTGAGGCCGCCGCGCAGCACCACCGTCTCCTCGGCCAGCCCCTCCAGGCCCCGCGCCCGGCCGGTGCCGTTCTTGACCACCGTCGTCACACCGGTCACCCGCACGAGCGCGGCCTCCAGTTCGGACAGATGCGTCTCGGCCCAGGCGGCATTGGGCTGAATCACCGCCGCCTCTCCGAACCGGTCGATCACGACGCCGGGCAGCCCGTCGGCCTCGGCATGGACCAGCCGGTAGAAGGGCTGGTCGAACAGCCGCTCGCGGAGCGCCAACGCCCGCGTCAGCCGTTCGGCGAACCAGCCTTCGTCGATGACGGCCTCGGGATCGCGGTCGAGCATCCGCGCGATGATCTTCGAGCTCACATTGACGGTCACGAGGCCCAGTGCGCGCCGCTCGGCATCCTCGAGCACGGCGAGCGTGCCGGGCGCGAGTGCCTGCGTGCGCCGGTCGGTCACGAGTTCGTCGGCATAGACCCAGGGAAAGCCGTGCCGAAGGGCGCGGGCCTCGGCCTTGGGACGCAGGCGGACGGTGGGTCTGGTCATCGGGAGCTTCCGCTGTTGGGGTCGGCCCCTCCTCTAGCCGCTTCTGCGCGCCGGGAAAAGGCTCGGGTCCCGAAGGTGGCCCCAAAGAAAAAGGGCTCCGACGCGGCGGAGCCCTTTCCATGCTGCGACAATGACTGCCTCAGCCGACTATCCTCGTGCGCTCATGCCCCGAAGGGCCTGCCTCAGTGGGCGCGCGCCGTGCCGCGTCCGAAGCCTGCGAAGCGACGGGCGAGGATCGTGCGCAGGGCGGCAAAGCCCTCGCGGATCGCTTCGTTGCGCAGGCGGCGGGCTTCGGCTTCGATCGCCATATGGTCGATCACATAGTCTTGCATGTCTTGTCCATTCGTCCGGGTCATGGAGCCACTCCTTCGGTCCAGCCCTCCCCTGCGGCAACACCTAGCCCCTTGCTGCGCCAAGCACATCCTCCCATTGAGAAGATCCGCCATGCGCCAGACGCAGATCGGGACAGCTGTGCTGACCTATTCACCCGGCGGCTGCCCATTCCTGCGCCGAACCGTGAAGGCGGCCCTTTCCCTTGCGCCCGCTTTGCGCTAGTTAGCGCTAACAAACCCGATCCCGGAAAGCCGTCCAGGCCGGCCGCGGTTCATGCCGCGCCGTCCTCTCCAGCCATCGAGGCCGCCGCATGACCCTGAACGCCACTGTCGCCCGCGTCACCGACCGTATCCGCGCCCGCTCGGAAGCGAGCCGCGGCGCCTATCTCGAGCGCACGGGACGCGCGGCCGAGGCGGGTCCGGTCCGCGCGCATCTGACCTGCGGCAACCAGGCCCATGCCTATGCGGCGATGGGCGAGGACAAGGAGGCGCTGGCCGCGGGGCGGGCGCCGAACCTCGGGATCGTGACCGCCTACAACGACATGCTGTCGGCCCATCAGCCCTACGAGGATTATCCCAGGCTGATCCGGGCCGCCGCGCGCCGGGCGGGCGCCACGGCACAGGTGGCGGGCGGGGTGCCGGCCATGTGCGACGGGGTCACGCAGGGCCAGCCGGGGATGGAGCTGTCGCTCTTCTCGCGCGACGTGATCGCGCTGGCGGCGGGCGTGTCGCTCTCGCACAACTGCTACGATGCGGCGCTCTTTCTCGGGATCTGCGACAAGATCGTTCCGGGCCTCGTGATGGCGGCGGCGACCTTCGGCCATGTGCCGGCGGTCTTCGTGCCGGGCGGCCCCATGACCTCGGGCCTGCCCAACGACGAGAAGTCGCGCGTGCGCAACCAGTTCGCAACCGGCGAGGTGGGCCGCGAGGCGCTGATGGCGGCCGAGATGGCCTCCTACCACGGCCCCGGCACCTGCACCTTCTACGGCACGGCCAACACCAACCAGATGCTGATGGAATTCATGGGGCTCCACCTGCCGGGGGCGAGTTTCGTCAACCCGAACACCCCCCTGCGCGAGGCGCTGACGGTGGCCGCGGTCGAGCGCGCCGCGGCCATCACCGCGCTCGGCAACGATTATCGCCCGGTGGGGCAGATCCTCGACGAACGCGCCTTCGTGAACGGGCTCGTGGGGCTGATGGCGACGGGGGGGTCGACCAACCTCGTGCTGCACCTGCCCGCCATGGCGCGGGCCGCGGGCGTGCTGCTCGATCTGGAGGATTTCGCCGACATTTCCGAGGTCGTGCCGCTGATGGCCAAGGTCTATCCGAACGGCATGGCGGACGTGAACCACTTCCATGCGGCGGGCGGTCTGCCCTACATGATCGGCCAGCTCCTCGATGCGGGCCTCCTGCACGAAGAGGTGCAGACGGTCGCGGGCGACGGTCTGAGCCTCTACCGCCGCGAGCCCGTGCTGACCGAGGACGGCCTCGTCTGGCGCGACGGGCCGGACGCCTCGCAGAACGACCGTATCCTGCGCCCGGCGACCGAGCCGTTCCAGCCCTCGGGCGGGCTGCGCCAGCTGTCGGGCAACCTCGGGCGCGGCGTGATGAAGGTCTCGGCCGTGGCGCCCGACCGCCATGTGATCGAGGCACGGGCCCGGATCTTCCACGATCAGGAGGCGGTCAAGGCCGCCTTCCGGGCGGGAGAGTTCACCACGGACACGGTGGTGGTGGTGCGCTTTCAGGGCCCGCGCGCCAACGGGATGCCCGAGCTGCATTCGCTGACGCCGGTGCTCTCGGTGCTGCAGGATCGCGGCCTGCGCGTGGCGCTGGTCACCGATGGGCGCATGTCGGGGGCCTCGGGCAAGGTGCCCTCGGCGATCCATGTCGCACCCGAGGCGGCGATGGGCGGCCCGCTTGCCCGGCTACGGGACGGCGATCTCCTGCGGGTGGATGCGACGACGGGCCGGCTCGATGTCCTGGCCGAGGGTTTCGAGGACCGGATCCCGGTCGAGGCCGACCTCTCCGCCTCCGCCCACGGCATCGGCCGCGACCTCTTCGCGGCCTTCCGAGCCACCGTGAGTTCCGCAACCGAAGGCGCGGCCGTGGTCGTCTGACCCCTGCGCCCCGATCCTCTGTCGGAGCCTCCGGCGGGGATATTTTAACCAGAATGAAAGCAGATGGGATCAATCTGGCGGAGCGGTACAGGCGGGGACGCCGATGACCGCCCAGAGTGAAAGCGCCCCGCTTCCCCGGCTCCATGCCGCCCGAGGCGGGGCGCCCCTCTCCCCCTCTCCTTGCCCTTTCATTCTGGCTCAAATATCCCCGCCGGAGGCTCCTCCGCCTGCTCCCAGAGCCTCCGCCGAAAGGAAGTGACATGACCCCTGCCGACCAAAGCCGCCAAGCCCTCGAGATCTGCCGCCGCGCTGCGGTGGTGCCCGTGCTGGTGATCGAGGATCTCGCTCATGCCCGGCCGCTGGCCGAGGCGCTGGTGGCGGGCGGCCTGCCCGCGCTCGAGGTGACGCTGCGCACGCCCGTGGCGCTCGACGCGATCCGCATCATGGCGGAGGTCGAAGGCGGGATCGTCGGCGCGGGCACGCTGCTCACGCCCGCCGATGTGGCGGCGGCCCGGGCCGCGGGCGCGCGCTTCGGCGTCTCGCCGGGCGCCTCGGACCGTCTGCTCGATGCCTGCGAAGCCGAGGGCCTGCCGCTCCTGCCCGGCGCGGCCACCGCGACCGAGGTGATGGCGCTTCTCGAGCGGGGCTACACGATGCAGAAGTTCTTCCCTGCCGAGACCTCGGGCGGCGCCCCGGCCGTGAAGGCGCTGGGCGGGCCGCTGCCCCAGGTGACTTTCTGCCCCACGGGCGGCATCGGGCTCGGCAATGCGGCGACCTATCTCGGGCTTGCCAATGTCGTCTGCGTCGGCGGCAGCTGGGTTGCGCCGAAAGCCATGATGGAGGCGGGCGACTGGGCGGGCATCACGCGGCTGGCTCAGGAAGCGGCCGCCCTGCGCTGAAGGAGGAGCGCGGCGGCACGGCGCGCTCTTCTGCGCGCCTGCCGGTCGACCGGCACGCTTCAGCGCAGCCGATCCTGCGATGTACCGGGGCAACATCCGGGGCAACATCCGGTGCGACGGACGCGGCGCCGGCGCGCCTGCTCTGGCTTGGGCGCTAGGCGGCCCGGAGCCGTTTCGGCACGTTCGGTCTGCCAGCCGCGGCAGCCTCAGGCTTCCGTCACCCGAGCGGCGCGGCCGCCGCGGCGGCGGGGGCTGGGCGCCGCCGCGAGGCCGCCGGCCAGCACCTCGCTCATCGGATGCTCCGGCCTGGCCGCGGCATAGGCCTCGAGCAGCGTCCGCAGCGCCTCGGCCACCCGGTCCGAGGGCAGGCTCAGCGCCCAGTCGACGAAGATCGAGCGGCACTCGCCCGCGCTGATCCCCTCGATCGCATAGCTCTCGCGCACGAGGCCCTTCGGATCCGCTTCATCCAGCTGCACGGTCGCCCTCTCCTTCTTCAGTTCCCGTCTCCGGCCCCAGCCGCGCATCGATGCGCGCCGCTGCCGCCGTCACGCGCTCCTGCAGCCGCGCGAGCAGCGCCTCGGCATCGGGCGCCTCCACCTCGCGCAGGAGGAACGCACGCCCCCCCTCGCCCAGGTTCTCGAAATCGAGCGTCCCCTCGGAAAGAAGCCGCGAGCCCGCCTGCAGCCGCCAGCAGAGCCGGTAGGCCGCCAGCAGATCCGCCTCGCAGGCCGCCGTCAGAAAACCGCTCCGGACACCCGCGCGCAGTTGCTGCTCGACGCGCCGCGCGGGATCGCCTGCGAGCAGCGCCGCCGTCTCGGCCAGAAGCTCCACATCCATCAGCCGCCCTGCGCCGTTCTTGGCCTCCCACGGCCCGCCCGGCGGCTTGGCTTCGGCGAGCCTCCGGCGCATGTCGGCCACATCCGGCAGCACGCGTGCCGCCACCGCCTTCTCGGAGAGGATCTCGCGCCGCAGCGCCTCGATTTCACCGGCGAGGTCCGGGTTGCCCGCGAGCGGGCGGGCGCGGGTCAGCGCCAGATGCTCCCAGGTCCAGGCCTCCTCGCGCTGATAGCTGCGGAAGGAGGCGAGCGCGGTGGCCACCGGCCCCTGCCGCCCCGAGGGACGGAGCCGCATGTCGACCTCATAGAGCCGGCCCTCGGCCATGGGGGCGGTGAGCGCGGTCACCATCGCCTGGGTGAGGCGCGCAAAATAGGGCCGCGCCCCAAGCGGCCGCGGGCCCTCGCTCTCTTCCTGCCCCTGCGCATCGTGGATGACGATCAGGTCGAGGTCCGAGCCCGCATTGAGCCGGCCCGCGCCCAGACTGCCCATGCCGAGGACGACCGCCCCGCGACCGGGCTGCGGGCCGTGCTTCCGCGCGAACTCCTCGCAGACCACCGGCCAGAGCGCCACGACCACCGCCTCGGCCAGATCGGCATATTCCTTGGCCGCCTCGAACGCATCGATCAGGCCGCGCAGATGATGCACGCCCACGCGGAAGTGCCATTCCTTCATCCAGCGCCGGGCCGCGTCGAGCTTGCGCTCGTAATCGGGAAGCTCGGCCAGACGGTCGGTCAGCTCGCGCACAAGGGCGGGCGTGCCCGGCCAGTGGGTGAAGAAGCCGCCCCCGATCACCGCGTCGAGCACCGAAGCATTGCGCGAGAGATACCGCGCGAGCTTGGGCGAGGTCGCGCAGATGTCGGCGATTAGGTCGACGAGCGGCGGGTTCGCATCGAAGAGGGCGAAGATCTGCACGCCCGCGGGCAGCCCGCCCAGAAAGCCGTCGAAAGCGGCCAGCGCCTCGTCGGGATTGGCGGCGCGTGCGAGGCTCTTCAGGATCTGCGGGCGCAGCCGCCGGAAGATCTCGACCGCGCGCTGCGAGCGGAACGCGGGGTAGCTCGCCCAGCCCTCGACGATGTCGCGCGCGCGGGCCGACAGCTCCGGCCCCTTCTCGGCCGCGCCGGGGGCGAAGAACCCTTCCGTCAGCCGGTCCACCCGTTCGAGCCGGTCCCGCAGGAGCGTGCGGAAGGCTTCGGGCGTGCGGCCGCAGAAGGCCGCGATCCGGTCGACCCCCTCGGCGCTCGTCGGCATCGTATGTGTCTGCGCGTCCTGCACCATCTGGAGCCGGTGCTCGACCTCGCGGTGGGCGCGGTAATGGTCGATCAGCTCCTCGGTCACGTCGGCGGGGATCCAGCCCGCAGCCGAGAGCGCGCGGAGCCCTCCCACCGTCGTGCGGTCGCGCAGGCCGGGGTCGCGTCCGCCGGCGATGAGCTGGCGGGTCTGGGTGAAGAACTCGATCTCGCGGATGCCGCCCACGCCGAGCTTCATGTCATGGCCCTCGATCACCACCGGCCCGTGCAGGCCGCGGTGGTCGCGGATGCGCAGCCGCATGTCGTGCGCATCCTGGATCGCCACGAAATCGAGATGCTTGCGCCAGACGAAGGGCACCAGCGCCTTCAGGAACCGCTCGCCCGCGGCCAGATCGCCGCCGCAGGGACGGGCCTTGATATAGGCCGCCCGTTCCCAGGTGCGGCCGACGCTTTCGTAATAGCTCTCGGCCGCGGCCATCGAGAGACAGACCGGCGTCACCGCCGCATCGGGGCGCAGCCGCAGGTCGGTGCGGAAGACGTAGCCCTCGGCGGTGAGGTCGGACAGAAGGGCGGTCATCCTGCGCGTCACGCGGATGAAGGCGGCGCGGGCCTCCTGCTGCTGCCCCGGATAGCGCGTCTCGTCGAAGAGGCAGACGAGGTCGATGTCGGAGGAATAGTTGAGCTCTCCCGCCCCCATCTTGCCCATGGCGAGCGCGACCATGCCGCCCGCCGTCTCGGCATCCTCGGTCGTGGCGCCGGGCAGCTTGCCGCGCCGGATCTCGTCGGCCACGAGCCGCTTCAGCGCAAGGTCGGTCGCCCGGTCGGCGAGCCGCGTCAATGCGGAGGTCACCGTCTCGAGCGGCCAGACGCCGCCCAGATCGGCCAGAGCGGTCAGAAGCGCCGTGCGCCGCTTGGCGATGCGCAGCCCGTCGCCCAGCGCGGCGAGCGGCAGATCTCCCAGCGGGTCGAGGATCCCGTCGAGCGCGGCTTCGGGGGCCTGCGACAGCGCCTCGCGCAGCCAGGCTCCCTCGCGGACCATGAGGCCGCGCAGGTAGGGGCTGCAACCGGCGGTGGCGCCCAGAAGGCCCGCAAGGGCCGGATCCAGATCGGCGAAGCTCGCGGCGACGTCGACCGCGGCGTCGGGCTCGTAGGGCAAGGGCTGGCGGGTGAGGCGCGAGGCGAAGGTTGTCATGGCGGCGAGCATGGCCGCAGCCCCGCGCCGGGTCAACGGCTGCCCCGGCTTGAAAGGTCGCAGGCGCCGGGCGATAGAGGGGGCGGGAGCCCCGGATGCAGGCGCAGGGCGGCGGATGCCGCCTCTGCGGGAACGGCAGGCGGGGCGGGCCCGCCGGAGACAGGAGAGAGAGACAACATGAGCAAGAGCCTCGCGCGGGTCCGGTCCGCGCTGGAGGCGGCGGGCGTTGCGGCCGAGATCCGCGAGATGCCGGCCGAGACCCGCACCGCCGAACAGGCCGCCGCCGCCGCGGGCTGTGCGCTCGACCAGATCGTGAAGTCGATCCTGTTTCTCGGCGCCGAGAGCGGGCAGCTGCATCTCTTCCTCACCGCCGGGGGCAATCAGGTCTCGGTCGAGAAGGCGGGCGCGCTTGCGGGTGAGGCGCTCGGGCGGGCAGATGCGGCCACGGTGCGCGCGCAGTCGGGCTTCGCCATCGGCGGCGTGGCGCCCGTGGGTCATCTCGTGCCGCTGCCGGTCTGGCTCGACCCGCGGCTGATGGAGTTTCGCGAAGTCTGGGCCGCGGGCGGCACGCCGCGCCACATCTTCGCCGTGGCTCCCGACATCCTGCAGCGCCTGACCGGCGCGCAGATCGGGCAGTTCACCGTCTGAAGGTTTCGGGGAGGGCGAACGGGTTGGCCGCCAGCTCCGCCAGCCTCCCGACACATCGGCTGCGTCCTCCGCATCGGCGCCCCTTTGGGTCACCGCGCAATGTCCCGGACAGGACCCACGCGGGCCGGGGAGGACGCCCCTGCTCCGGAAAAAAGCCCCATTCCGACGGCGCCGCTGCGGGGTGCGCCCGGAACGGCGCCGCGAGGCTCTCGCGCGGTTCGGCCCGCAAGGGTCGTCTCTGCCGCCGGTGGGGCAGCCATTCAGCTCCTACGCGGCAAGGTCCGCCCACTGTCTGCCGGTTCCGCTCGGGCAGAATATCGCCCTCCGCCCTCCGAAGATGTGAATTACCTTAACATCGCCTCTTGCGCAGGGGCGGAAACTTCCCATCTGAAGGAATGTGAAAGAGCTTCACATCCACCTTTCAGACGGAGATCGCCCATGATACCCGCCACTGCCCGCGCCGGCTTCGCCTCCTGGCCCGGCCGCGCCGAAGCCTGGCTCGACGAGCGCGGCCGTCCGGCCTGGATCGCCGCGATGGTTGCAGGCTTCATCGCCTTCTGGCCCGTTGGCCTCGCCCTTCTCGCCTACATGATCTGGAGCAAGCGCATGTTCAACCGTTCCTGCAGCCCCCGTCGCACCGCGTCCCGGTCCATGGCCTGGAACAGCAGCGGCAACGCCGCCTTCGACGCCTACAAGGCCGACACGCTGCGCCGGCTCGAGGAAGAGCAGATCGCCTTCGAATCCTTCCTCCAGCGCCTGCGCGAGGCCAAGGACAAGCAGGAGTTCGACGCCTTCATGCAGGATCGTGCCCGCAAGGCCGGAACGCCCGCCGAGGATGTCGAGGCCTGAGGCAACCGTTGCGGGGGCGGCATCGCCCCCACTCCCCGCCGACGCGGCCCCTGACATGCCCGCCCGGGGACGGGAAGGCCCGAGACTGACGCTGCCCGGGGATCGTGCCCCCCGGGAAGCACCCGGATCCTGCGGCGGGGCCACGGCGCTCCGACTTGCCCGCCCGAGGATAGGGCGGCCCGAGGCAGGCGATGCGCGAGGATCGTGGCCCACCCCACTCCCGCGACGCACCGGGCCTTGCGCCGGGGCCAAGGCACTCCGACATAGAGGCGGCCCCCGGGGCCGCTTCCCGCCACAGAGGAACCTGCGATGAGCCACACCTGGATAGACCCCCTGCCCGATCCCGACCGTCACGCGGAATTCTATGCCGACGTGCCGCTGAAGCGCGGGCTTGCCTGGGTGATCGACATGGTGCTGATCTCGCTCCTGACCGCGCTGATCGTGCCCTTCACGGCCTTCACCGCGCTCTTCTACCTGCCGCTTCTCTTTCTCTGCGTGGGCTTCGCCTACCGGACCGTCTCGCTCGCCCGCAGTTCGGCCACGCCCGGGATGCGGCTGATGGCGATCCGGTTGCGCACGCACGAGGGGCGCCCCTTCGGCCTGCCCGACGCCTTCCTGCACACGCTGGGCTACACGGTCTCGATCGGCATGGTCCTGCCGCAGATCGTCTCGGTGGTGCTGATGCTGACGACCGCGCGGGCGCAGGGCCTGACGGACCTCGTCTTGGGCAGCGTGGCCATCAACCGGGCGGCCGGCGAGTGAGGGCGGGCAAGCTGTCGCGCATTTGACCGGCCCGGGCGGCAACAGGGACCTTGGCGCCGCCCGGAGGCCTTGCTAACGTATCCGGCAATCCAGCAAAGAGCCGTCCATGCGCCACACGCTTCCCATCGCGCCCCAGTTCTATGTGACGGCCCCGCAGTCCTGCCCCTATCTCGAGGGGCGGCTGGAGCGGAAGCTGTTCACCGCACTTCAGGGCGAACATGCCCAGAAGCTGAACGACACCCTGTCGAAGCAGGGCTTCCGGCGGTCGCAGAACGTGCTCTACCGGCCGTCCTGCGCCGAATGTTCGGCCTGCCTCTCGGCGCGCATCCGCGTGGCGGATTTCGAGCCCACGCGCACCCAGCGCCGGGTGATGAAGCGCAATGCCGACCTCAGGCGCAATGCCACCAGCCCCTGGGCCACCGAGGACCAGTATGCGCTGTTCCGGCGCTACCTCGACGACCGGCACGCCGATGGCGGCATGGCCGACATGGATATCTTCGAATTCGCGGCGATGATCGAGGAGACGCCGATCCGCTCGCGCGTCATCGAATATTCGCGCCCGGGCGACACGCCCTCCAACCGCCCGCTCTCGGCCGTCTGCCTGACGGACATCTTCGACGACGGGCTGAGCATGGTCTATTCCTTCTACGATCCGGACCTCGCGGGCCGGTCGCTGGGGGCCTATGTGATCCTCGACCATATCGAGATCGCGCGCGAGGCGGGCCTGCCCTATGTCTATCTCGGCTACTGGGTGCCCGGCAGCCGCAAGATGGGCTACAAGGCCACCTATTCGGCGCTCGAGATCTACAAGGGCGGCCGCTGGCAGGCCATCGGCCAACCCTCCGACCATCGCGCCGAGCTGCATCCGCTGAGCGTCGATCCGATCGCCGAACAGGTGGCGCGGATCAGCCTGCCCGAGGCGCGCTCGGGCGACCGCAGCCGCGACTGACGGCGCGCAGGGGCCGCTGGCAGCGAACGCCTCCCCGGCTCTCCTGCACAGCGCAACCCGACGCTCGCGGCAAGCGTCTCCCCAGCCTCTTGCAGGGCGGAAGGATCGCTCGCGGCAATCGCCTCCCGGAGTCCCCTGCAGAGCGCAGGATCCGCTTGCAGCAACCGCCTCCCGAGCCTCATGCAGGGCGCGGAGCCGCTCGCGGCACGCGCTCTCCCGCTTCCGGTGCCGGACCGGACAGCGATGCCGCCCCTGACGTTCCCGACGCCTTCTGCGCGGCGGATCGGTCGGCCCGATGCGGACGCGGCACCCGGCCCTGACCCCACGGTGACACAGCGGCAAGTTCCGCGGGATCTGTCCGGTCGTGACCGGACATGGCCTTCCCTCCCTTCCCGCCGAACGCGGCGTCACCGAAAAACATTCGTCGCGGATTCCTCTTGCAATGTCCGCGGCTCTGCCCACTTCGGCCCGGAAGCAGAGGAGTGCATCTTGGTCTACATCCTGTTTGTCGCGGGCCTTCTAGGCCTTTTCTTCGGAGGCGAATTTCTGGTGCGGGGTGCGGCCAATGTCGCGCGGTCCTACCGGATCAGCCCCATGGTCATCGGCCTGACCATCGTGGGCTTCGGAACCTCGACGCCCGAGCTTCTGGTCTCGCTCAACGCGGCGCTCGACGGCGCCTCCTCCATCGCGGTCGGAAACGTTCTCGGCTCGAACATTGCCAACATCCTCCTGATCCTCGGCCTCACCGCGCTGATCTATCCGGTGGCCGTCGATGGACGGCGGGTCTGGAAGGATCTGGCCTTCATGGTGGGCGCGACCGTCCTTCTGTGGATCATGCTGCTGGGCGACGGGCTGTCGCGGATCGAGGCGGGCGTGCTGGTGGCGGCGCTCATAGGCTTTCTCGTCTCGTCCTTCCTCTCCGGGCGCACCGAGGAGGAGGAGACCGACCCCGAGGCGCTGACGCCGGTCTGGAAGTCGGCGCTCATCACGCTCGGCGGGCTCGTGGTGCTGATGGTGGGCGCGCGGCTTCTCGTGGACAGCTCGACCCAGATCGCCCGCTCCTTCGGCATCTCCGAGGCGGTGATCGGCCTGACCATCGTCGCGGTCGGCACGTCGCTACCCGAACTGGCCACTTCGGCCATCGCGGCCTGGCGCAAGCATTCCGAGATCGCCGTCGGCAACGTGATCGGATCGAACATCTTCAACGTGCTGGGGATCCTCGGAATCACCGGGCTCGTCCTGCCGATCCAGGGGCTCGACCCGCGCTTCCTGCGCGAGGACATGCCCTGGGTTCTGGGCTGCTCGCTCCTTCTCGTGCTCCTGGCCTTTGCGCTCAAGGGCGTGCCCCGCTGGGCCGGGGCGCTGCTGCTGGCGGCCTACGGGGGCTATGTGGCGCTGATGCTCTGACGCGGGTGCCCCGGATTTCCGTTTGTTTCGGCCCGCGGGGAAATAGAGAAACAAATGTGCGGCCATCCGACCCTCTGCGACACTTTCTTCGCCGATTTGCCATTGACGGTGGGTCGGGCACCGCCTAGTGTCCGGCCCGACCGCAACGGAGGCCCGGAAATGTCTGGTGTCGTACTTCTTGTAGGAATGCTGCGCATGGGCCGGTGACGGTTGACCATAATCGGTTCCCATGCGCCCCCGAGTGAACCCCGGGGGCTTTTTGTTGCGCGGATCGCGCCGCCCGAGGCGGCAAGGATGGAGAGAGAGATGACCGAGGTGATGAGCGGCGCGCGGATGGTGGTCCAGGCCCTGAAGGATCAGGGGGTGGACACGGTGTTCGGCTATCCGGGCGGTGCCGTGCTGCCGATCTACGACGAGATCTTCCAGCAGAACGACATCCGGCACATCCTCGTGCGGCACGAACAGGGCGCGGTCCATATGGCCGAGGGCTATGCGCGCTCGACGGGCAAGCCGGGCGTCGTCCTCGTCACCTCCGGCCCCGGCGCCACGAATGCCGTCACCGGCCTCGTCGATGCGCTGATGGATTCGATCCCGCTCGTCGTCCTCTCGGGTCAGGTCCCCACCTTCATGATCGGCACCGACGGCTTCCAGGAGGCCGATACGGTGGGCATCACCCGCCCCTGCACCAAGCACAACTGGCTGGTGAAGGACACGGCCAGGCTCGCCGAGACGATCCATCAGGCCTTCCATGTGGCGACCCACGGCCGGCCGGGGCCGGTGCTGGTCGACATCCCGAAGGATGTTCAGTTCGCGACCGCGACCTACCAGCCGCCGCAGAAGGCGCGGGTCGATCATTACCAGCCGAAGGTGAAGGGCGACATCGAGGCCATCACGCGCATGGTCGAGCTGATCGAGACCGCCGAGCGGCCGGTCTTCTACACCGGCGGCGGCGTCATCAACTCGGGCAGCGCGGCCAGCCAGCTCTTGCGCGAGTTCGTCGATGCGACGGGCTTCCCGATCACCTCGACCCTGATGGGGCTCGGGGCCTATCCGGCCAGCGGCAAGGGCTGGCTGGGGATGCTCGGGATGCACGGCCTCTACGAGGCCAACCTCGCGATGCACGGCTGTGACCTGATGATCAATGTGGGCGCGCGCTTCGACGACCGGATCACCGGCCGGGTGAAGGATTTCTCGCCCTTCTCGCAGAAGGTCCATATCGACATCGATCCCTCCTCGATCAACAAGGTGATCCGGGCGGACGTGCCGATCATCGGCGACGTGGGCCATGTGCTCGAGGATGCGCTGCGCCTGTGGAAGTCGCGCGGGCGCAAGGTGAACCGCGAGGCCTTGGCCGAGTGGTGGAAGCAGATCGCCGAATGGAAGGCGGTGAACTGCCTCGACTACGCGCCCTCCTCGAAGCTCATCAAGCCGCAGCATGCGCTGCAGCGGCTCGAGGCGCTGACGAAGGGGATGGACCGCTACATCACCACCGAAGTGGGCCAGCATCAGATGTGGGCGGCGCAGTTCCTGGGCTTCGAGGGCCCGAACCGCTGGATGACCTCGGGCGGGCTCGGAACCATGGGCTACGGCCTGCCCGCCTCGATCGGCGTGCAGGTGGCCCATCCCGAGGCGCTGGTCATCAATATCGCGGGCGACGCCTCGTTCCTGATGAACATGCAGGAGATCGGCACGGCGATGCAGTTCCGCCTGCCGGTGAAGCAGTTCATCCTGAACAACGAGCGGCTCGGCATGGTGCGGCAGTGGCAGCAGCTTCTGCACGGCCAGCGCTATTCGCAATCCTGGAGCGAGAGCCTGCCCGACTTCGTGAAGCTCGCCGAGGCCTTCGGGGCCAAGGGCATCCAGTGCGCGGATCCGGCCGATCTCGACGATGCGATCCGCGAGATGATCGCCTATGACGGGCCGGTGGTGTTCGACTGCCTCGTCGAGAAGCACGAGAACTGCTTCCCGATGATCCCCTCGGGGCGGCCGCACAACGAGATGCTGCTGGGCGATGCCGAGACCGAGGGCGCCATCGGCGCCAAGGGGGCGGTGCTTGTCTGAACCGGCGGAGACGGGGGCTGCCTGCCCCCGCACCCCCGGGGATATTTCCGCCAGAATGAAACAGGATCAGGGAGACGGACGCATGGCGCCGCTCAACATCAAGCAGGGATCGACCCAGCATTCGGCCTACGATCTGCGCGACCCCAATTCGGACGTCATCGAGCAGCATACGCTGGCGCTCGTGGTGGACAACGAGAGCGGGGTTCTCGCGCGGGTGATCGGGCTCTTCTCGGGCCGCGGCTACAACATCGACAGCCTGACCGTGGCCGAGGTGGACCATACCGGCCACCGCAGCCGCATCACCATCGTCACCCGCGGCACGCCCGCGGTGATCGAGCAGATCAAGGCGCAGCTGGCGCGTCTGGTGCCGGTGCATGAGGTGCACGACCTGACGGTGGAAGGCCCCTCGGTGCAGCGCGAACTGGCGCTGTTCAAGGTCTCCGGCAAGGGCGAGGCGCGGATCGAGGCGCTGCGGCTGGCGGAGATCTTCCGCGCCAAGGTGGTCGATTCGACGCTGGAGAGCTTCGTGTTCGAGATCACCGGCACGCCGGAGAAGATCGACGCTCTGGCCGATCTCATGCGGCCGCTGGGCCTGCGCGAGATGGCGCGGACCGGCGTTGCGGCGCTCTCGCGCGGGATCTGAAGCGCGCCGGTGGGAACGAGGCCCGGCGCGGGAGTGCGCCGGGCTTTTGCGTCAGCGCCCCGAGAAGGTGGCGGGGCGCTTTTCGAGGAAGGCCGTGACGCCTTCGAGAAAGTCGGCGGACGCGCCGCATTGCCCCTGCAGGCGCGCCTCGAGGGCCAGCTGCTCCTCGAAACTGTTGTCGAAACTGGCCCGCAGCGCCTGCTTCAGGCCGCGGTAGGCCTCGGTCGGGCCCTCTGCCAGATGGGCGGCGCGGGCCTGCCAGCGGGTTTCGAACGCCTCGTCGGGCACGGCCTCGTAGATCATGCCCCAGCTGGCGGCGTCGGCGGCGGAGATCCGGTCGGCGAAGAGCGTGGCCCCCATGGCCCGGGCGAGCCCGATCTGGCGCGGCAGCGTCCAGGTGCCGCCCGCGTCGGGGATCAGTCCGATCCGGGTGAAAGCCTGGATGAAGCCCGCGCTTTCGGCCGCGATCACCACGTCGCAGGCGAGCGCCAGATTGGCCCCGGCGCCGGCGGCGACCCCGTTCACGGCCGCGAGCGTCGGCAGCGGGCAATGGGCGATGGCCCGCAGGAGCGGCTCGTACTCCTCGCGCAGGATGCGCTCGAAATCCGGGACGCCCAGAGCGCGCGCGTCGCCCAGATCCTGCCCGGAGCAGAAGCCGCGCCCCTCGCCCGTCAGCACGAGCGCGCGCGCGCGTGCCGGCCTCGGTCACCGCATGGAGAAGCTCCTCGCGCATCCGGCTCGAGAGTGCGTTCATCACCTCGGGCCGCGCGAGCGTGACACGGCAGAGACCGCCCTGCTGCTCGACCCTGATCGTGCGATAGTCCATTCTGTCCCTCCCTTTGCCCCAGAATAGCCGGGCGGGAGGGCCGCGAAAGCGGAACGGCGCGTCAGTCCTTCAGGATTTCCGCGAGCCGCGCCTGCTCTTCGTCGGAAAGGGCCGCCGAGGCCGCATCGGGCGCGGTGCGGCGGCGGCGGAGATAGAGCGCCGCAAGCCCGAGCCCGCCCGCGAGCATGGCCGGACCCGCGATCCAGAGGATCAGGTTCGCCCCGCCCGTGGTCGGGTTCAGCAGCACATATTCGCCGTAGCGGTCCACCACGAACTCGACCACCTCGGCATCGCTGTCGCCCGCCGCCAGCCGCTCGCGCACGAGAAGCCGCAGATCGCGGGCGAGCTGGGCGTTCGAATCGTCGATGTTCTCGTTCCTGCAGACGAGGCAGCGCAGCCCCTGCGAGATGTCCCGCGCCCGCGCCTCGAGCGCCGGATCGGGCAGGATCTCGTCGGGCTGCACCGCAAAGGCGGGCGTGGCCAGAAGGGCCGCGAGGAGAAGCGCCGCGAGCCTCATTCTGCAGCCACCGCGGCCGGCATCCGGCGCGCCCCGGCGGCGATGCGGTAGCGGCGGTCCGAGAGGCTCAGCAGCCCGCCGAGCGCCATCAGCAGCGCGCCGCCCCAGATCCAGTTGGCGAAGGGCTTGATGTAGCTGCGCACCGCATAGCCGCCGCCCTCCTGCGGGTCGCCGATCACGAGGTAGAGGTCGCGGGTGAAGCCGTAGTCGATGGCGGCTTCCGTCGTGGGCATGGCGGCCACCGGATAGACGCGCTTCTCGGGATGGAGTGTCGCCACTTCGGCCCCGTCGCGGGTCACGCGGAAGTCGGCCACGGTCGAGCGGTAGTTCGGCCCCTCGATCTCGCGCACGCCCTCGAGCAGGACGTCGTAGCGGCCGAGGGCGAAGGTCTCGCCCGGCTTCATCACGCGGATCGACTCGACCTGCCAGGCGGTGATGGCCGCCACGGCGAAGATCGTGACGCCGAGGCCCGCATGGGCAGTGGCCTTGCCCCAGTCCGCGCGCGGCAGTCGCCGGAGGCGCGCGAGCCGCCCGCCGAGCGCGCCGCGCCCGGTGCGGCCCCAGAGGTCGAGGAGCGTGCCGAAGACGAGCCAGGCGCCGAGCGCGAGGCCGACGGGCCCGAGCGCCGACCGGCCCGTCTGCAGCGCGAAGACCAGCGCACCCAGGGCCGCCGAGAGCGCGAGCGCCCCCCAGAGCGGCCGCATCCCGCGGCCGAGCTCGGCCCGCTTCCAGGGCAGGACGGCGCCCAGAGGCAGGACGAGGGCGATCACCACCATGAAGGGGGTGAAGGCCGCGTTGAAGAACGGAGCACCCACCGACAGCTTGCGGCCCCAGAGGAGTTCGGCCAGGAGCGGCCAGATCGTGCCGATGAAGACCACGAAACAGGCCACCGTCAGCAGCACGTTGTTCAGCACGAGGCCCGACTCGCGGCTGACGATGCCGAAGACCCCCTTGGCCTCCATGGCGCTCGCCCGCGCGGCGAAGAGCGTGAGCGCCCCGCCCATGAAGACCGCGAGGATCATCAGGATGAAGATCCCGCGCTCGGGATCGTTGGCGAAGGCATGGACGGAGGTGATGACGCCCGAGCGCACGATGAAGGTGCCAATGAGCGAGAAGCCGAAGGCGAGGATGGCCAGCAGGATCGTCCAGCTCTTCAGCGCTTCGCGCTTCTCGACCACGATGGCAGAGTGGAGCAGCGCCGCCGCGATCAGCCAGGGCATGAAGGAGGCGTTCTCGACCGGGTCCCAGAACCAGAAGCCGCCCCAGCCGAGCTCGTAATAGGCCCACCAGGAGCCGAGCGCGATGCCGATGGTGAGAAACACCCAGGCGGCGAGCGTCCAGGGCCGGACCCAGCGGCCCCAGGCGGCATCGACGCGGCCCTCGATCAGGGCCGCCACCGCGAAGGAGAAGGCCATCGAGAGGCCGACATAGCCGAGGTAAAGGAAGGGCGGGTGGAAGGCGAGGCCCGGATCCTGCAGGAGCGGGTTCAGATCCTCGCCGTCGAAGGGCACCTCGCCCATGCGCAGGAACGGGTTCGAGGTGAAGAGGAGAAAGGCCAGGAAGGCCGCGCCGATCATCCCCTGCACCGCCAGCACGCGCGCCTTGAGCGTGGGCGGCAGGTTCTGCCCGAAGACCGCGGCGCAGGCTCCGAACAGCGCGAGGATCAGCACCCACAGGAGCAGCGAGCCCTCGTGGTTCCCCCAGACGCCGCTGATCTTGTAGAGCATGGGCTTCAGCGTGTGCGAGTTCAGCACCACGAGGCGCACCGAGAAATCCGAGGTCACGAAGGCCCAGGTCAGCGCGGCGAAGGAGAAGCCGATCAGCAGAAGCTGGGTGACCGCCGCGGGTTCGGCCACCGCCATCCAGCCAGACCAGCGCCGATCCGCGCCGACGAGCGGCACCACGGACTGCACAAGGGCCACAGCCAGCGACAGCACCAGCGCGAAATGGCCGAGTTCGACAATCATAGGGTCCGCCCTCCCGAAATCGTCGCAAACCTTAGCGGCATCCCCGGCCGGGTTAAATGGCTGACGGTCGCCTTCCCGTCATTTTGATGGTCGGACGGTCGATTGCGCCGATCGAGGACATGCCGTCGGACGGCGACAGGCCGGACGCCGCCGCCAAAGGTCGCCGTGGCGCCCTGCCAGGAGAAGAGCGCGCTGCAAGCGGGACGGAGCGCAGCGAAGACCTTTCACGTGCCTCCAGGGGTCGGGTTCGAGGCCTCCGGGAGCTTGCGGGACAGGAACCGCCGCATGCAGCGATCGGTTGGCCTGTCGCGCTTTTGCAGGAACAGGCGCGAAGGCGGCTTTCCGGAAGCCGGGAGCCCTCGCCCGGCAGCGTCCTGGGCCTGCGCTGCCGCGGCCCCTGCGGAAGACCGGCCGGAAGGCTCGGCGGGGCTGGTCACTCGCGTCAGGCTGCCGCCATGATGCGCTGCCACAGATACGGAGGGTTTCCATGCGCAAGACCTGCATCCTGATCGGCGCGCCGATCGACAGCGGCCAGCGCCGCCCGGGCTGCCTGATGGGGCCTGCGGCCTATCGCGTGGCGGGCCTCGGCCGCGCGCTCGCCGATCTCGGTCACGCGGTCGAGGATCGCGGCGACGTGGCCCTCGGGCCCCTGCCCGAGATGACGCCGCCGGAGGGTCCGGTTCACGACCTGCCCGAGACGATCGGCTGGACCGCGGCGCTGAAGACCGCCGTCGAAGAGGCCTTGGGCGACGGCTTTCCCATCGTGATGGGCGGGGATCATTCGCTTGCCCTCGGCACCGTGGCCGGGGCCGCGGCCCATGCGGCGGCGGTGGGGCGGCCGCTGTTCCTCCTCTGGCTCGACGCCCATTCCGACTTCCACACGCTCCAGACCACCACCTCCGGCAATCTCCACGGCGTGCCCGTGGCCTATGCCGCCGGGCGCGACGGGTTCGACGGCTTCCCGCCCTTCCCCGCGCCGCTGCCGCCCGAGCGGATCTGCCTCTTCGGCATCCGCTCGGTCGATCCCGAGGAACATGCGGCGCTCCTCCTCCACGATGTCTCGATCATCGACATGCGGGTGATCGACGAGTTCGGCATCTGCGCGCCGATGCGCGAGTTCCTCGAGAAGGTGCGCGCGGCCAACGGGATGCTGCACGTCTCGCTCGATGTGGATTTCGTCGATCCCGCCCATGCGCCCGCGGTGGGCACCACCGTTCCGGGCGGCGCCACGGTGCGCGAGGCGCATCTGGTGATGGAGCTTCTGCACGAGAGCGGTCTCGTGACCTCGCTCGATCTGGTGGAGCTGAACCCGTTCCTCGACGAGCGCGGACGCACCGCGCGGCTGATGGTCGAACTCGCCGCCTCGATCATGGGGCGCAAGGTCTTCGACAGGCCCACGCGCAGCTTCGGCTGAGAGGCGGCTTCCCGGCGGCTCACTGCCGGTCGCAGGCGGGCTCCGGTGGGCGCGGCCGGCTGTGGCCTGACGGTCGCCCCCCTGAGACCCTGCGCTACCGGCCGGGCGCCCCTTCAGTTCAGCCGGAACTCGCCCACTACATTGCGCCATTCGCCGGGGTGGATCAGCTTGCGATGCGTGAACCGCACGGAATGCAGCGGCCCCTCGATCTTCTCCTGCCAGAATTCGATGAAGCGGAAGAGCGCGGGATAGTCCGGCGCGAGGTCATACTCTTGCCAGACGAAGGTGTTGAGCACATTCCGATGGTCGGGCATCCGGTAGAAGATCTCGGCCGTGGTCAGCCCGTAGCCCGCCAGCATCAGTTCCGTCTCGCGCATCGTGACCCTCCGATGAGTGCATCCTGTTAAAAGGATGCCGCAGTCTGGCGATTTTTCAATGATAACGGTATGTTGTCACTCGGACCCACCGGCTGCTCGCAGCGGGGCCGCGGCCCGGCGCCCCGCGGCATTGCACCCCATATCCGGGATGGTCTATAGTCCCGGCCAACGAGATATGGTTTGCCGCGAAAGAGAGCCTCCCCTTGACCGACCGTCCCGAAGAGCCCGGCGATGATGAAGAAATGGGCAGACCGCTGAGCGGACTGCCGCAGGTCTCCATCGCCGAGGAGATGAAGACCGCCTATCTCGATTATGCGATGAGCGTCATCGTCAGCCGCGCGATCCCCGATCTGCGCGACGGGCTGAAGCCGGTGCACCGCCGCATCCTCTATGCGATGCACGAGACGGGGAACACGCACGACAAGCCCTACCGCAAGTCGGCGCGCCCGGTGGGCGACACGATGGGGAAATACCACCCCCACGGAGACGGCGCGATCTATGACGCGCTGGTGCGGATGGCGCAGCCCTTCTCGATGGGGCTGAAGCTTCTGGACGGTCAGGGCAACTTCGGCTCGATGGACGGCGACAATGCCGCGGCCATGCGCTACACCGAAGTGCGGATGGACAAGCCCGCGGCCTTCCTGCTGGCCGATATCGACAAGGATACGGTCGACTTCCAGGACAATTACGACGGCAAGGACCGCGAACCCACCGTCCTGCCCGCGCGCTTCCCGAACATGCTGGTCAATGGCGCGGGCGGCATCGCCGTCGGCATGGCCACCAACATCCCGCCGCACAACCTCGGCGAAGTGGTGGATGCCACGCTCGCCATGATCGAGAACCCCGACATCTCGACCGAGCGGCTGATGGAGATCATCCCCGGCCCCGACTTTCCGACGGGCGGCGTGATCCTCGGCCGCTCCGGCGCCCGCAAGGCCTATCTCGAGGGGCGCGGCTCGGTCATCATGCGGGCGAAGGCCCGGGTCGAGGAGATCCGCAAGGATCGCTATGCGATCGTGCTCGACGAGATCCCCTATCAGGTCAACAAGGCCACGATGATCGAGAAGATCGCGGACATGGTCCGCGAGAAGAAGATCGAGGGCATCGCCCATGTGCAGGACGAATCCGACCGGGTCGGTGTCCGCGTGGTCATCGAACTCAAGCGCGACGCCACGCCCGAGGTGGTCCTGAACCAGCTCTGGCGCTTCACGCCGATGCAGACCACCTTCGGCTGCAACATGCTGGCGCTGAACGGCGGCCGGCCCGAGCAGCTCACGCTGCGCGATTTCCTGAGCCACTTCCTGACTTTCCGCGAGGATGTGGTGGCGCGCCGCACGGCCTATGAGCTGCGCAAGGCACGCGAACGCAGCCACATCCTCTGCGGCCTCGCCGTCGCGGTCTCGAACGTGGACGAGGTGGTGGCCACGATACGCAGCTCGGCCGATCCGGCCGAGGCGCGCGAGCGGCTGATGACGCGGCGCTGGCCTGCGGCCGACATTGCCGACTATATCCGGCTGATCGACGATCCGTCGCACACGATCAACGAGGACGGCACCTACAACCTCTCCGAGATCCAGGCCCGCGCGATCCTCGACCTGCGCCTCCAGCGCCTGACGGCGATGGGCGTGAAGGAAGTGACCGACGAACTCGCCGAACTCGCCGCGAAGATCCGCGACTATCTCGACATCCTCGGCTCGCGCGAGCGGATCATGGCGATCATCTCGGACGAGCTGCGCGAGGTGAAGGACCTGTTCGCCGTGCCGCGCCGCACCGAGATCTCGGAATGGGCGGGCGACCTCGAGGACGAGGATCTGATCGAGCGCGAGGACATGGTGGTGACCATCACCTCGGGCGGCTACATCAAGCGCACCCCGCTCGCCGAATTCCGCAGCCAGCGCCGCGGCGGCAAGGGGCTCGCCTCGATGGCGACCAAGGAAGACGACGTGGTGACGACGCTCTTCGTCGCCAACACCCACACGCAGCTTCTGTTCTTCACCACCGACGGCATGGTCTACGACCTCAAGTGCTGGCGGTTGCCGCTCGGCGGGCGGACGGCGAAGGGCAAGGCCATCGTCAACATCCTGCCCATCGCGACCGGCATCAGCATCGCCGCGCTGATGAAGATCGACGAGCCCGAGGAGGAATGGGATCGCCTGCAGGTGGTCTTTGCCACCTCCGAGGGCGACGTGCGCCGCAACCGGCTGTCGGACTTCACCAACGTGAAGCGGAACGGCAAGATCGCGATGAAGCTGCCCGAGGGCGTCAGCCTCGTGAATGTCTCGATCTGCGACGAGCAGGACGATGTGATGATGGTCACGGCCCTCGGCCGGGCGATCCGCTTCTCCACCACCGACGTGCGGGTCTTCTCGGGCCGCGACTCGACCGGCGTGCGCGGCATCCGCCTCGCCTCCGGCGACCGGGTCGTCTCCATGTCGGTCATCCGGCATTTCGAGGCCGATCCGGCGGAACGCGCGGCCTATCTCAAGCAGCGCCGTCTGATGGCGGGCGTGACCGAGGAGGCCGAGGCCGACGAGGAGGAAGATGCGGTCGAGGCGGGCCAGCTCTCGCCCACCCGCTATGCCGAGATGTCGGCGGCCGAGGATCTGATCCTCACCATCACCGCGCGGGGCTTGGGCAAGATCTCGTCCAGCCACGATTATCCGGTCCGCGGCCGCGGCGGCCAGGGCGTCACCGCCTTCGAGAAGTCGATGCGCGGCGGCCAGCTCGTGGCCTCCTTCCCGGTCGAGATGAGCGATCAGGTGATGCTGGCCACTTCGGGCGGCCAGTCGATCCGGGTGCCGGTCGAGCAGATCAGCTTCCGCTCGCGCTCGGCCGGCGGCGTGCGCGTCTTCGACACCGGGGCCAGCGAGGAGGTCGTCTCGGTGGCGCGGATCGCGGATGCGGGCGACACGGCCGAGGGGGTCGAGGATGCGGAGCCGGGCGAGACCGGCGGCGACGAGGCCTGATCCATGGCAGAGAGCCTGCATATCGTGGGAGCCGGCATGGCCGGCTCCGAGGCCGCATGGCAGGCCGCCGAAATGGGCGTGCCCGTCGTGCTGCACGAGATGCGGCCGAAGGTGGGCACCTTCGCCCACCGCACCGGCCAGTTCGCCGAGATGGTCTGCTCGAACTCGTTCCGCTCGGACGATGACGAGCGCAATGCCGTGGGCCTGCTCCACTGGGAGATGCGCGCCGCGCGCGGGCTCATCATGGAGATGGCGGCCGCCCACCGGCTGCCGGCGGGCGGCGCGCTCGCCGTGGACCGCGATCCCTTTGCGGAGAGCGTGACGGGGCGGCTGCGGGCCCATCCGCTGATTTCCGTTGTGGAAGAAGAGGTTGCCGATCTTCCTTCGAGCGGCAACTGGATCGTGGCCACGGGGCCGCTCACCTCGTCCGCGCTGGCCGAAAGCCTGCGGGCGCTCACCGGCGCCGAGGCGCTGGCCTTCTTCGATGCCATCGCCCCCATCGTCTATGCCGAGACCATCGACATGGAAGTGGCCTGGCGGCAGTCGCGCTACGACAAGGGCGAAACCGAGGACGAGCGCACCGCCTACATCAACTGTCCGATGAACCGGGAGCAATACGAGGCCTTCATCGACGCGCTGCTCGCGGCAGAAAAGACCGAGTTCCACGAGGGTGAAACGGCAGGCTATTTCGACGGTTGCCTGCCCATCGAGGTGATGGCCGAGCGCGGGCGCGAGACCCTGCGCCACGGGCCGATGAAGCCTGTGGGCCTGACAAACAGCCACCGGCCCGAGGAGAAGGCCCATGCCGTGGTCCAGCTGCGGCGGGACAACAAGCTGGGCACGCTCTACAATATCGTGGGCTTCCAGACGAAGATGAAATACGGTGCGCAAACCGCTGTTTTCAAGATGATTCCGGGGCTCGAGAATGCGAGCTTCGCCCGGCTGGGCGGCATCCACCGCAACACCTTCCTGAACTCTCCCACCCTGCTCGACGACCGGATGCGGCTGAAGCTCAGACCGAACATCCGCTTCGCCGGGCAAGTCACGGGCGTGGAAGGATATGTCGAAAGCGCGGCCATGGGGCTTCTGGCCGGGCGGATGGCTGCGGCCGAGATCCTCGGGCGCGACCTGCCGCCGCCGCCGCCCGAGACGGCGATGGGCGCGCTGGTCACGCACATCACCGGCGGCGCCGAGGCGAAGAGCTTCCAGCCGATGAACGTGAACTTCGGCCTCTTCCCGCCCATCGACGCCAGGGGCGGCCGGCGCGGGCGCAAGGACCGCTACAAGGCCTATACCGACCGGGCGAAGGCAGCCTTCACGGAATGGCTGGGCGCGTAACCCGCTTCGCCCCCTCGCCGACGGGGCCGCTGCATCTGGGACACGCCTTCTCGGCGCTGACCGTCTGGCAGCGCGCCGCGGGCGGCACGGCCCTCCTCCGGATCGAGGATATCGACCGCAGCCGATGCCGCCCGGAATGGGAGGCGCAGATCTTCAACGACCTGCACTGGCTGGGCCTCGCGTGGCCCGAGCCGGTCCTGCGGCAGTCCGACCGCGGCGGGGCCTATCGCGCGGCGCTCGACCGCCTGACCGCCATGGAGCTCACCTATCCCTGCCGCTGCAGCCGCGCCGACATCCGAGCGGCCCTCGCCGCCCCGCAGGAGGGGGTGCCGGTCGGACCCGACGGGATCGTCTATCCCGGCACCTGCCGCGGCCGCCCCATGGCCGAGGCCGGTCCCGACGATGCAATCCGGCTCGACATGGCGCGGGCGGAGGAGCACGCGGGCGGGCTCCGCTTCCACGAGACCGGCCCGGAGGCCGAGGGCTGGCACGCACCGCAGAACCTCGCCCGCAGCGTGGGCGACGTGATGCTGGCCCGGCGCGGCTTCGGCACCTCCTACCATCTCGCCGTCGTGGTGGACGATGCCGCGCAGGGCGTCACCGAAGTGGTCCGCGGAGCCGATCTGTTCGAGGCGACCGCGATCCATGTCCTCCTGCAGCGCCTGCTGGGCCTGCCCGTCCCGGACTTCCACCATCACCGGCTGATCCGGGATGCAGCCGGAAAGCGGCTCGCCAAGCGCGACGATTCGAAGGCGCTGGGGAAATACCGTGCCGAGGGCCTGAGCCCGGCCGAGGTCCGCGCGCTGGTGGGGTTCTGAAGGGCTGGGTCAGGGGAACCTTCGGGCCATCAGCCCTCCGCCGCCTTTCGCGATCCGGGATCGGATCTCCTCGGCTTGGCGCTCCGGCGGCTTGAGGCGCGGGCGTTGGTCGACCGGGCTCAGGCGTTCCGACCTGCCCCCGCGGCGGACCTAGACGCGCAATCAGATGGCCCGGAGCCGCCCGCGACGCCGGTCAGACCATCGGGTCGAGAATGATCCGCTCCTCGCCCTCGCGGAGCGCGGTGTAGAAGCAGGAGCGGCGGTTGGTATGGCACGCCGGGCCCTCCTGCTCGATGAGCAGCAGCAGGCAGTCGCGGTCGCAGTCGATCCGCAGCTCGATCAGGCGCTGGACATGGCCCGACGTCTCGCCCTTCACCCAGAAGGCCTGCCGCGAGCGCGACCAGTAGGTGACGCACCCGGTCTCGACGGTGCGGGCGACGGCCTCGGCGTTCATCCAGGCCATCATCAGCACCTCGCCGGTCGCATGGTCCTGTGCCACGGCCGGGATGAGGCCATTGGCATCAAAGGTGAGCGATGCGGGGTCGAAGGCCATCTCGGGTTCCTTTCCATCGGACGCGCGGAGGCCTATCTAGGAGGTCGAGCGCAAAGAGGAAAGCCATGAGCGACAGCGACCTGATCAGCCTCTATTCGGGGCGCATCCTCGAACTGGCGGCGGACATCCCGCACACCGGGCGGCTTGCCGACCCACAGGGCAGCGCGCGGAAGCGCTCGCCGGTCTGCGGCTCGACCGTGACCGTGGATCTGAACCTGCGGGACGGGCGGGTGGCCGAATTCGCGCAGGATGTGAAGGCCTGCGCGCTGGGTCAGGCCTCGGCCTCGATCATGGGAGGTGCGCTGCTCGGCCGCTCGCGCGCCGAGGTCGAGGGCGCACGCGACGCATTGAAGGCCATGCTGACCGAAGCCGGGCCGGTGCCGGCCGCCCCCTTCGAGGGCTACGAGGTGCTCCTGCCCGCGCGCGACTACCGCAACCGGCACGCCTCCATCCTGCTCGCGCTGGAAGCGGCGGCCGAGGCCTTCGCCCTCGCCGATAAAGGCTGACGAACCGCCCGACGCTGCCTCTACCGGCCAGCCCGCATGAAAAGGCCGCCGCCCGGGGCAAGGGGCGGCGGCAGTGGCGTCCGGTCCTGGGGATCCTTGGGGGACAGGCAGCAGGCGGCTGCCGAGGGCGACCGGTCGCAGGCAGTCGGATCAGACGAGGTGCGGCAGGTAGAGCGCCGCGATCAGAAGAGAAAAGACGGCAGCCACGCCAAGCGCATCCTCGATCAGTGTCTCGGAGCAGCGGGACAGGACTTCCTTCATCTCGGTCAGCATGAGCGATCTCCGTCTTTATGTTCCGTCATTGTTCCCACAACCGCTAACCAGTGTAAAGAACTTTTTAAGAACCGAACGGGATTTTAAGAGAACATACCGTGGGGACAGCAGGAACTCAGGAACGGTCGTCGACCTGAGCCGTTCAAGCACCGCTGGGCGCAGGGGGTGAGAAAGGCCGAACAGCCCGCAGGCAGCGACCCTCACCGGGGGGTGCAGGCAGGGCTCGTGAAGGCGACGGTCAGAAGGGCCGCTTACCCGACGGACAGCAGACGGATCGCGCGGTCCTGATCGAGGAGCCAGAGCAGAAGCCGCGCCGCCTCTCCGCGGGGCGAGGCGAGCGTCGGATCGTCGTGAAGGAGCTTCCGCGCATCCGACTGCGCCACCTCCATCAGCGCCGACTGCCGCTCGAGATCGGCAATGCGGAAGCGCGGCAGGCCGGATTGAGCCGTGCCGATCAGGTCGCCCGCGCCGCGGATCGCCAGATCCTCCTCGGCGATGCGGAAGCCGTCCTCGGTCTCGCGCAGGATGGTGAGGCGGCGCTGGCCGCTCTCGGCCAGAGGCGCCTGATAGAGGAGAAGGCAGGTCGATTGCGCCGCCCCGCGCCCCACCCGGCCGCGCAGCTGGTGGAGCTGGGCCAGCCCGAAGATCTCGGCGCGCTCGATCACCATGATCGAGGCATTGGGCACGTTCACCCCCACCTCGATCACCGTGGTGGCGACCAGCACCCGCGTCTCGCCCGCCACGAACCGCGCCATGGCCGCATCCTTCTCGGCCGGCGGCATCTGGCCATGGACGAGCCCCACGGTGCCCTCGCCCAGAGCCGCGCGCAGATGCTGGAAGCGGGCCTCGGCCGAGGCATAGTCCACCGCCTCGCTGTCCTCGACGAGCGGGCAGACCCAGTAGGCCTGCCGCCCTTCCGCCACCGCATGGGCGAGGCTCGCGACCACCTCGTCGATGCGCTCGCAGGAGACGAGCGCGGTCTTGACCGGCGTCCGCCCGGGCGGCTTCTCGTCCAGGACCGAGACATCCATGTCTCCGTAACTGGCGAGCGCGAGGCTGCGGGGAATGGGCGTCGCGGTCATCACCAGCACGTCGGCCGCGGCCCCCTTGGCGCCGAGTTCCATCCGTTGCGCCACGCCGAACCGGTGCTGCTCGTCGACGATGGCGAGCCGCAGATCGTGGAAGATCACGTCCTTCTGGAAGACCGCATGGGTGCCGACCAGCACGCCGATCTCGCCCGCGGCAAGCGCCGCGAGCTTGGCCGCCCGCTCGGCGCCCTTGTCGCGACCGGTGAGGAGCGCGAGCCGGATGCCCGCCGCCTCGGCCATCGGCGCGAGACTCGCCAGATGCTGCCGCGCGAGGATCTCGGTCGGCGCCATCATCACGCCCTGCCCGCCCGCCTCGACGGCGATGGCGAGGGCGAGGAAGGCCACCAGCGTCTTGCCCGCCCCCACGTCGCCCTGCAGGAGCCGGTTCATCCGCTGCGGCGCCGCCATGTCGGCCGCGATTTCGGCCACGGCCCGGGTCTGGGCCGCGGTGGGCGCGAAGGGCAGGCTCTCCAGCACGCGCCGCTGCAGCGCGCCCGTGCCGACCGAGGCCACGCCCCTGCCGCGGCGGCGCGAGGCCCGGGCGAGCGTGAGGGTCAGCTGATGGGCGAAGAGCTCGTCATAGGCGAGGCGGCGCCGCGCGGCGGCGGTGGGCGTGACCTCCGCGGGGGCCTCAGGCGCATGGGCCGCCCGCACCGCCGCGGCCCAGTCGGGCCAGCCCTCGCGCGCCTTGAGGCCCGGATCGATCCATTCGGCCAGCTCCGGCAGCCGCAGGAGCGCCGCCGACGCCGCCTTCGCCACCAGCTTCTGCGTGAGCCCCGCCGTCAACGGATAGACAGGCTCGCAGGCGGGCAAGGCCGCGGCCTCTTCGGGCGGCAGCACATGATCGGGATGGACCATCTGCGCCATGCCGTCGAAGACCTCGATCCGGCCCGACACGATCCGCTGCTCGCCCGGCGGCAGGAGCTTCATCAGATAGTCGCCGCGGGCGTGGAAGAAGACGAGCGTGAACTCGGCCTCGGCATCCCGTACGGCGATGCGGTAGGGACCGCCCTTGCGCCGCGACGGGTAATGGGCGCCAACCGTCACCTCGACCGTGGCCGTCACCGGCGGCAGGACATCGCGGATCGAGGACCGGCGGCTACGATCCACCGCGGAATGCGGCAGCAGGAACAGAAGGTCCTTCGGCCGGGTCACGCCCAGCCCCGCGAAGGCCTTGGCGGATTTGGGGCCTACCCCCTCCAGCGTCTCCAGATCGGCGAAGAGCGGAAAGAGGATCTCCGGCCGGCTCATGCGTCCCCGATCAGGCGCAGCCAACCGTCCTCGTCGATCGTCTCGATGCCGAGCGCCGCGGCCTGCTTGGCCTTGGATCCCGCCCCCGGCCCCGCCACCACGAGATCGGTCCTGGCCGAAACCGAGCCGGACACTTTCGCCCCCAGCGCCTCGGCCCGCGCCTTGGCCTCGGCGCGCGACATCTTCTCGAGCGTGCCGGTGAAGACCACGATCTTGCCCGCGACGGGGCTCGCGACCGGGGCGCGCACCTCGGCATCCTCGACGGTCAGATGGGCCGCAAGCGCGTCGACCGCCGCCCGCTCGGCCTCCTGATGGAAGGCGGTGACGAGCGATGTGGCAAGCACCGCCCCCACGCCGTCGATGGAGAGAAGGTCCTGCCACTCGGGCCCCGCGCCCACCTCGGCGCGGGTCATCGCGGCCTCGAAAGCGGCCCAGGAGCCGTAGTGGGTGGCCAGAAGCGTGGCCGTGGTTTCGCCCACATGGCGGATGCCCAGCGCGAAGATCAGCCGGTGGAGCGCGATGCGCCGCCGCGCCTCGATGGCCGCGAAGAGATTCTCGGCCGATTTCCGCCCCCAGCCCTCCCGATTCTCGAGCCGTTGCATCCCGTCGCGGTAGCGGTTCGGCAGCTCGAAGATGTCGGCGGGCTGGCGGATCCAGCCGTCGCGCCAGAGCGCCTCGACCTGCTTTGCGCCGAGCCCCTCGATATCGAAGGCCGCGCGCGAGACGAAATGCTTCAGCCGCTCGACCTGCTGGGCCGGGCAGATCAGGCCGCCGGTGCAGCGGCGCACCGAATCGCCCGGCTCGCGGATGGCTTCGGAGCCGCACTCGGGGCAGGTCTCGGGAAAGCGGTAGGGCGCAGCCCCCTCGGGGCGGCGGTCGAGATCGACATCGGCCACCTTGGGGATCACGTCGCCCGCACGGTAGACCTGCACCCAGTCGCCCACGCGGATGTCCTTGCCGCCGCGGATCTCCTGCCCCTTCGAATCGCGGCCGGCGATGTAATCCTCGTTGTGGAGCGTGGCATTGGCCACCACGACCCCGCCCACCGTCACCGGCTTGAGGCGCGCCACAGGCGACAGGGCGCCGGTGCGGCCGACCTGAATGTCGATCCCCTCGAGCTGGGTCCAGGCGAGCTGGGCTGCGAACTTGTGCGCGATGGCCCAGCGCGGCGTCGAGGCCCGAAAGCCCAGCCGCCGCTGCAGCGCCAGATCGTCGACCTTGTAGACCACACCGTCGATGTCATAGCCCAGCGCCGCACGCTGCCGCTCGATCTGGGCATGTTGCGCCAGAAGCTCCTCGGGCCCCGTGCAAAGGCGGGTGAGCGGGTTCGTGGCAAAGCCCAAAGCGGCCAGACGGGCGATGGCCTCGTGCTGCGTGGCGGCCAGCGGCTCGGAATGGGCGCCCCAGGCATAGGCGAAGAAGCGCAGCGGGCGCGAGGCGGTGACAGCCGGATCGAGCTGGCGGAGCGAGCCCGCGGCCGCATTCCTCGGGTTGGCGAAGAGGCGCTGGCCCGCGGCCTCCTGCCGGCCATTCAGCGCCGCGAAATCCTCGTGGCTCATGTAGACCTCGCCGCGCACCTCGAGCAGGTCCGGCGCGCCGTCGAGCTCGGTGGGCAGGTCCGCGATGGTGCGGGCGTTCTCGGTCACATTCTCGCCGGTCTCGCCGTCGCCGCGGGTCGCCGCCTGCACGAGACGCCCCTTCTCGTAGCGGAGAGACAGCGAGAGCCCGTCGATCTTCGGTTCGGCCGTGAACAGAAGGTCGCCCACATGGCCGAGATAACGCCGGATCCGCTCGATCCAGTCCTCGACCTCGGCAAGGTCGAACGCATTCTCGAGCGAGAGCATCCGCACATCGTGGCGAACCTTCGCAAATCCTTCGGCCAGCGCCCCGCCCACCCGGTCGCTCGGGCTGTCGCTCCGGCGGAGCTCCGGGAACTGCTCCTCGATGGCCCGGTTGCGCACCTTGAGCGCGTCATAGTCCGCGTCGCTGATCTGCGGCGCGTCGTGGGTGTGGTAGGCGGTATTCGCAGCCTCGATCGCCTCTGCCAGCCGTGCAAGCTCGGCCGCGGCTTCCGCCTCGGTCAGTTGATCCACCGGCCTCTCGTCCTGCATGAGGGTCCCCCGCCTGCGCCCTCCGCAGCTTTAGGCAACCGCCCGAGCCTCGTCCAGCCCGCCTGTCCCGGAGGCCGCGCCCGGGCAGGCCGGTCAGGCGCCGATGGCGAACCGCCGGTCGGTCTCGGTCGTCACCGGATCGCGCAGGACATAGCCCCGGCCCCAGACCGTCTCGATGTAGCTCTCGCCCCCCGTGGCCTCGGCCAGCTTCTTGCGCAGCTTGCAGATGAACACATCGATGATCTTGAGTTCGGGCTCGTCCATGCCTCCGTAAAGGTGATTAAGAAACATCTCCTTCGTGAGCGTCGTGCCCTTGCGCAGCGAGAGCAGCTCCAGCATCTGATATTCCTTGCCCGTCAGATGCACGGGCTTACCCTCGACCTCGACGGTCTTCGCATCGAGATTAACGAGGATCTTACCCGTCCGGATCACGGACTGGGCATGGCCCTTCGAGCGGCGGATGATGGCATGAATGCGGGCGACCAGCTCCTCGCGGTGGAAGGGCTTGGTCATGTAATCGTCGGCGCCGAAGCCGAAGCCCTTGATCTTGTTCTCGGTATCGTCGGCGCCGGACAGGATCAGGATGGGCGTGTCCACCCGCGCAAGGCGGAGCTGGCGCAGGACCTCGTGCCCGCTCATGTCGGGCAGGTTGAGATCCAGCAGGATGAGATCGTAATCGTAGAGCTTGGCCAGATCGATCCCGTCCTCGCCGAGATCGGTGCAATAGACGTTCAGGTTCGCATGAGTCAGCATCAATTCGATGCTGCGGGACGTGGTCGGATCATCCTCCACCAGCAGTATTCTCATCACTCGCGCTCCGCATCGCCACCCTAGGTATTAACTACAATGATGCCCAATGGTTAATCATGAGTTACTCTCGCATAGGCGAAGCTGAATACAATCTAAAGTTGCCGATATTTCTGGATCATCGTGACCTTCAGCGCCTTCTCGCCGTGCGCGGCCACCGCCGACCGCCACAGGGCGAATTCCTCTTCGGACAGGCTGTAGCGGTCCAGCGCCTCGCGCTCGGTGATGAGCCCGTGGATCACCGCCTTCACGACGGCTGCCTTGCGGCTTGCAACCCAGCGCCGTGTGTCGAGCGGCGGCAGGTCGGCCCGGCTCAGAACGGTCCCGTCCGGCAGCGTCACCTGCCGCGGACCATCAACGCGCTTGAGATACATCCCTCATCCCTCCATCAGGCGGAAAGGCTGACGGAGCGGCCTTAATCATCGGTGAAACGAGGGGTTGAGACTGCGCTGCATTTTCTTATATTGCGCGCTTCACCGATCCGAAGGCGCGCAGCCATGCTCGACCATCCGCTCAATTCGCTGGGTTTCGCCAAGCCCCCCGCCGTCACCCGCGTGGTGGTGGCCATGTCGGGCGGCGTCGACAGTTCCGTGGTGGCGGCCGAGCTCGCCGCCGAGGGCTACGATGTGGTGGGCGTCACGCTCCAGCTCTACGACCATGGCGCGGCGCTGGCCAAGAAGGGCGCCTGCTGCGCCGGGCGCGACATCCATGACGCGCGGCGCGTGGCCGAGACGATGGGCTTTCCCCATTATGTGCTCGATTACGAGAACACCTTCCGCGAGGCGGTGATCGACGAATTCGCCGACGCCTATCTGGCCGGGGCCACGCCCGTGCCCTGCATCCGCTGCAACGAACGGGTGAAGTTCAAGGACCTGCTGCAGACGGCGAAGGATCTCGACGCCGACTGCATGGCGACGGGCCACTATATCCAGCGCAAGATGGGCCCGGCGGGGCCCGAGCTGCACAGCGCGGCCGACCCCGCGCGCGACCAGAGCTATTTCCTCTTCTCGACCACGCCCGAGCAGCTGGCCTTCCTGCGCTTCCCGCTCGGCCATCTCGCCTCGAAGGCCGAGACCCGCGCGCTGGCCGCGCGGCACGGATTGCCCGTGGCCGACAAGCCCGACAGCCAGGACATCTGCTTCGTGCCGAACGGCAACTATGCCGAGGTGATCCAGAAGCTGCGCCCCGGCGCGGCCGACCCGGGCGAGATCGTGGATCTCTCCGGCCGGGTGCTCGGCGAACATCGTGGCGTCATCCACTACACGATCGGCCAGAGACGCGGCCTCGGCATCGGCGGCCTCGGCGATCCGCTCTATGTGGTGCGGCTCGATCCCGAGCGGCGTCAGGTGATCGTGGGCCCGAAGGAGGCGCTCTCGACCCGGATCGTCCCGGTGCGCGAGATCAACTGGCTGGGCGATGCCCCGCTCACCTCCCGCTCCGAATGGCAGGTGATGGCCAAGGTGCGCTCCACCCGGGCCCCGCGCGAGGCGGTGATCCGCCCGCTGTCGGACACCGAGGCCGAGGTGGAACTGATCGCCCCCGAGGACGGCGTCTCGCCGGGTCAGGCCTGCGTCTTTTACGCGCCGGGCGACAGCCGCATTCTGGGCGGCGGCTGGATCTGGCGCGGCGCCCGCTGACCTGCCTCAGCCCGCCACGGCGCGCAGGGCGCGCGCGCGGCGCGCGGGAATGGCGCCGATCTCGAGCCCGGTGAAGACATGGAGCGTGTCCATTTCGCGGTCCACCACCGCGTGATCGGACACCCATCCTCCCATCATCAGATAGGTCCGCAGGAGGGGCGGCATCTGCAGCATGGCGCGCCGCGCATCCGGCTCGCGCCGTGCGAGGCGCTGGGCGAAGCGGTAGACCGAGGCGGCCTTCACCCGCGGCAACCAGCGCGGCGGCGCAAGATGGCGCTCCTTCAGCATGGCGAACGTGTCGAGATAGGCCTCGGGCTCGGTACCATGGAACGAGGAGCAGCCGAAGAGCATCTCGATCCCGGCCCGGTCCACATGCTGCGTCAGCGCCCCCCAGGCCACGCGCAGGATGTCCGGATCGCGCCGATCGGGATGGATGCAGAAGCGCCCCATCTCGACCATTGGCCCCGCGAAGCCCTCCAGCGCCGACAGCTCGTAGAACTGCGCCGAATAGCTGCGGCCGATCTCGCGCCCGCTGGCGAAGGTCAGGAAGCGGAAGCAGCCGACCAGCGCCCCGCTCTCCGCCTCCTCGATCAGCATGTGGCTGCAGGCCCCGTCGAACCGGTCGGCGTCCAGCCCGGAGGCCCCGCTTCCCGCGCGGCGCGCATGGAAGGCCAGCCAGCGAAGCTCCTGCGCCCGGCGCAGATCCTCTAGGCCCGCGGCCGGCCGCGCCAGATAGCGGCCCCTGCTGAGCGCGAGCATCGACACCTCCTCGTGACTTGCGCAGCGGAACGGCGCGCCTAGATATGAGCCGCGCCGCCGAAGGGCGCAAGCGGTCAAGGGGCCGCGCCAGCAGCGGGAGACGAACATGACCGACGAGCGCGAGAAGGTGGTGAAGAGCGATGCGGAATGGAGGGCCGAGCTTTCCGAGCTCGCCTACAAGGTGACGCGCAAGCACGGCACCGAGCGGGCCGGCACCCACGACGATTTCCCGAAGGAGCCTGGCGTCTTCCGCTGCGTGGGCTGCGGCGCGCCCCTGTTCGATCAGGCGCAGAAGTTCGAGAGCGGCACCGGCTGGCCCAGCTTCTGGGCTCCGATCGATCCCGAAGCGGTCGAGACCAGCGTGGACCGCAGCTTCTTCATGCGCCGCACCGAGGTGCATTGTGCGCGCTGCGAGGCGCATCTGGGCCACGTCTTTCCGGACGGCCCGCAGCCGACGGGCCTGCGTTACTGCATGAACGGCGTGGCCATGACCTTCGAGCCGAAGGGCTAGGCCGCCCTCCGCCGGCGCGCCCTTCATTCTGGCTCAAATATCCCGCGGGGGTCCGGGGGCGCGAAGCCCCCGGCTCCGTCCGGCCCAGCGGCTCAGCGGATGCCGTTGTCGTTGATCATGTCCTGCGTCCGCAGCGCGCCGATGTTGCCGAACAGCTGGCGCAGGAAGCCCGTGCCCTCGATCGTCGTGTCGGTCACTCGGCGCGACAGCGGCACGATCTGCCCCTTCTCGAGACCGAACCGCTCGATGTTGCGCACGGTGCCCGTCGGGTTGAAGGTGATCGCCACCACCTGACGGTCCACCTCCTGCGGCTCGCGCGCGCCGTAATGGCGGTAGCGGCTCTGCACATAATACCAGCCGCTGTCGTTCAGAAGCGTCGAGGCCGACGGCCGGCCCACGATCTCGGCCACGCTGTCGCGGGTGTCGCGGCCGACCTCGATCCGCTGCAGGTCGATCTCGGTCGGCACATAACCGTGATTGCGGTAGATCGGCTGGCAGGCGGCCACCACGACGGCAAGCGACAGTCCCAGCGCCAACCTGCGCAGGCCCCGCCGGTTTTGCGCTGCTCCGATCCTGACTTCCCGCGCCATGACGACCCCTTGCCTTGCGGGGCGAAGCCCCGTATCCCGAACGCGACGATGGACCGTCTGCGGCTCAGCCACCGGCTTACAGAAGGTCCGGCCTCTGTTCAAGGAAGGAACGAGGACCGGCACCCTGCGCCCCGGCAGCCCCGCCGCCTGCGCCCCCACCGGCGGCCCGCGGCGCGGACAAGGCGCCCGCAACCGCCCGAAAACCGGAAAGAAACCGCGTCATGCCGGAACCCGTCCAAGCCTCGAGTGCCGATCTGCCCGTCTCCTGCCCGTTCCGGGTGGCCGCCCTCTCCGCCAACCGCCCCACCCGCTTCCGCATCGAGCCCGACGCCGAGGTCCAGGGGCTGGTGGCGGCCCTGCTCGGCATCAGCGCCGTGCGCGGCATGAGCTTCAAGGGCGAGATCCGCCCGATGGGCAAGCGCGACTTCGAACTCGAGGGGCGGCTCGCGGCCACCGTGGTGCAGCCCTGCTCGGTCACGCTGGCCCCCGTCACGACGCGGATCGACGAGGCGGTGAGCCGGCATTACCTCGCCAATTACACCGTCCCCGAGGGCGAGGAGGTCGAGATCCCCGAGGACGACAGCGAACCCCTGCCCGAGGTGATCGATGCCGGCGCCGTCGCGGTCGAGGCCCTCGCGCTCGCGCTGCCGCTCTACCCCCGCGCGCCGGGGGCCGAGCTCGACGCCGCGACGTTCGCGCCCCCCGGGGCGGCCCCGCTCTCGGACACCGACCTGAAACCCTTCGCGAGCCTGGCCGAGCTCCGCCGCCGGATGGGCGGCGACGAGCCCGCGGGCGGCGCCGAGGGCGACGGCTGACCAAGCCCGCGGCCCATGCGCCACGCCCCGAGAGAAAGGGGCTTGCGCCGGGCCAGAATCCCACTATGTTCCGCGCCTCGTTCGACACGCGGATCACAAGCGCCCGCCCCTTGGGGAAGCGCGCGAATCCCCAAGGCAAAACAGGGGCCTGGCCCCTCCGTAACACGAGGTTGAGACATGGCTGTCCCTCAGAACCGAGTCACCCGTTCCCGGCGCAACATGCGTCGCTCGCACGACGCGCTCGTCGCTTCCAATCCGGCCGAGTGCCCGAACTGCGGCGAACTGAAGCGCCCGCACCACGTCTGCGGCGCCTGCGGTCACTATGACTCGCGCGAAGTGGTGGCGGTGACGGCGGAAACCGATCTGGACGAGGACGCGGCGTAAGCCGCGCCTGACCTCCCCCCAACGCATGGCAAGCGAAACCGCATTCCAGGCGACGGGCGCAGGACGCATAGTCATATCCGTCGATGCGATGGGCGGAGACCGGGGTCCGGCCGCTGTTGTGGCCGGCCTCGCTGAATCCGCCTCCGCCATCCCCGGCGCCTATTTCATCGTCCATGGTGACGAGGCCCATCTTGGCCCGATGATCGCCAAGCGCAAGGACCTCAAGGGTCGCTGCGAGATCCGCCACGCTCCGCGCGTGGTCACGATGAACGACAAGCCGAGCCAGGTCATGCGCCATGGCGAAGGCACCTCCATGTGGTCCTGCATCGAGAGCGTCCGCGCGGGCGAGGCGACCGTCGCGGTCTCCTGCGGCAACACGGGCGCACTGATGGCAGTCTCGATGATCCGGCTGCGCAAGCTGCCCGGCGTCAACCGGCCGGCCATCGCCTGCATGTGGCCCTCGCGCAATCCCGGCGGCTTCAACGTGATGCTGGACGTCGGCGCCGACATCAAGGCCGACGCCGAGGATCTTGCGCAATATGCCCTGATGGGCGCCTCCTATGCCCGCAACGGTCTCAGCCTCGAGCGTCCCCGCGTGGGCCTGCTGAATGTGGGCACCGAGGAGCACAAGGGCCGCGCCGAACTCAAGGTGGCCCAGGATCTGATCTCGGCCAATGCCGCCGCCGGCGCCTACGAATTCGTGGGCTTCATCGAGGGCGGCGACATCCCCGGCCGCCGCTGCGACGTGATCGTCACCGACGGCTTCACCGGCAATGTCGCGCTGAAGACGGGCGAAGGCACGGCCAAGCTCATCTCGGATTTCCTCCGCGAGGCGTTCGGCGCGAACATCCTGTCGAAGATGGCGGCGGTTCTGGCGCTGGGCTCCCTCAAGCGGCTGCAGAAGCGCATCGATCCGCGCCGCGTGAACGGCGGCGTCTTTCTCGGGCTGAACGGAACCGTGGTGAAATCGCACGGCTCCGCCGATGGCACGGGGGTCGCCGCGGCCATCGCGCTGGCGGCCCGGCTCGCGCAATCGGGCTTCCACGAGCGGCTGGCGGCACGGCTTGCATCCGCCGGACGGGCGGGGCAGGATGCCCCGGACGAGATGGCCGCCCCCGGCAGATCTGAGAAACGGTAGAGCTGAATGACAATACGCGCCGTGGTGAGGGGCGTCGGGCACTATCTGCCCGACCGTGTCGTCCCGAACTCCGAACTCGAGGCGATCGTCGAGACGACCGACGAATGGATCCGCACCCGGTCGGGCATCGAACGGCGGCATTTCGCGGCGGAGGGACAGACGACCTCCGACCTCGCCGCCCGCGCGGCGCGTGCAGCGCTCGAGGACGCGGGGCTTCAGCCGGACGACATCGACACGCTGATCGTCGCCACCTCCACGGCCGATCTCACCTTCCCCTCCGCCGCCACCATGGTGCAGGCGGCCTTGGGCATGACCCGCGGCTTCGCCTTCGACGTGCAGGCGGTCTGCGCGGGCTTCGTCTATGCGCTGGCCAATGCCGATGCGCTGATCCGCTCGGGTCAGGCGCAGCGCGTGCTCGTGATCGGGGCCGAGACCTTCAGCCGCCTGATGGACTGGAACGACCGGGCCACCTGCGTGCTCTTCGGCGATGGCGCGGGCGCGGTGGTGCTCGAGGGCACCGAGAGCGCCGGCACCTCCGCCGACCGCGGCATCCTTGCGACCGACCTGCATTCGGACGGCCGCTTCAAGGACCTGCTCTATGTCGATGGCGGCTCCTCGACCGGCACCACGGGCCACCTGCGGATGCAGGGACGCGAGGTTTTCCGCCATGCCGTTGAGAAGCTTGCAGAAACAGCGCATACGGCACTGGAGAAGGCGGGCCTCGGCGCCGGCGATGTCGACTGGATCGTGCCGCATCAGGCCAACCTGCGCATCATCTCGGCCACCGCCCAGCGGATGCAGGTTCCGATGGACCGCGTGATCCTGACGGTGCAGGATCACGGCAATACCTCGGCCGCCTCGATTCCCCTGGCCCTCTCGGTCGGCAAGGCACGCGGGCAGATCAAGGAAGGCGACCTTCTGGTCACCGAAGCGATCGGCGGCGGGCTCGCCTGGGGCTCGGTGGTCCTCCGCTGGTAGACCTGTCTCAACGGCCCGCTCCAAGCCGTTGATATTGACTCGGAATCCTTCATACCTCATCCTGTGGCGAAACCTTGGGTGGGGAATGTGATGAGCGACAAGACCTTGACGCGCATGGATCTGAGCGAAGCGGTGTTTCGCGAGGTGGGCCTGTCTCGCAACGAATCCGCGCAGCTGGTGGAATCCGTGCTTCAGCATGTGTCGGACGCGCTGGCCTCGGGCGAGACGGTGAAGATCTCCTCCTTCGGCACCTTCACGGTGCGCGACAAGTCGGCCCGGATCGGCCGCAACCCCAAGACGGGCGACGAGGTACCGATCTCGCCCCGCCGGGTCCTCACCTTCCGCCCCTCGCATCTGATGAAGGAGCGTGTCGCCGCCGGCGGCAAGAACTGATCGGACATGCGGATGGAAAAATCGGCTGAAGCCTTCCGCACGATCAGCGAGGTCGCCGACATCCTGCAGACGCCGGCCCATGTGCTGCGCTTCTGGGAGAGCCGCTTCCCGCAGATCCGGCCGGTCAAGCGGGCGGGCGGGCGGCGCTACTACCGGCCCTCCGACGTGGCATTGCTCGCCGGCATCCGCCGCCTGCTCCATGACGAGGGCATGACCATCCGCGGCGTGCAGAAGATCCTGCGCGAGCAGGGCGTGCGCCATGTGGCGGGCCTCGGCGGACAGGATCCCGGCGCCGACGATCCTGCCCTGGACGAGGCGCCCTTCGCCGCGGTCGAGGAAGAGCCGCGCGGCGAGGTCGTGCCCTTCGCGCGCGAGCCGCAGCGGGCAGAGACCCTGCGCCGCGCCGCGGCCGCGCATGCCGCGTCCGCTCTCTCCGATCCCGAGCCCGTGCCGACCAAGGGCGCGGACGAGCCACCGGAAGAGGCCCCGGCCGATCCGCCGCAGACGCCTGTCACCGAGATCGAACCCGCGGCCCCCTTTGCCTGGTCCCCGCCCGAGCCGCTCGTCGCGCGTCGCGATCCCGGCGAGGTTCCGGCACGGCTGCGTCGCAGCACGGCCCCCCTGCCGCCGAAGCCCGAGGCAAAGCGCCCCTCCCCGGAGGCCACCCTGCCCTGCGAGCCGGAGGCCGAATCGGACGGCGCCTCGGTTGATTCGGACGGGGACGCGGCGGTGACATGGCGTCCCGCGCGGCTCAGGGCGCTTCCTGCGGGCTGTCTTCACGCGCAGCGGGCCGAGGTGCTGGCCTTGCGCGAACGCCTGCTGGCCTTGCGCGACCGGCTTCGGCAGGCGTGACGGGGGTGCGGAATAAGGCGGGAGATCCGGTGCGTTTCCCGCTTGCTCCCGCGGCAAATCTCGTTATGTATCCCGCCTGTCGGGCCGTGGCGCAGCCTGGTTAGCGCGTCCGTCTGGGGGGCGGAAGGTCGCGAGTTCGAATCTCGCCGGCCCGACCAACAAAGAAGCCCGCCTCTGTCGAGGCGGGCTTCTTTGCTTCTGAAAGCCTGTCGAGGAGAGAGGGATGGCCGGAGTTCTCGCATCGCAACGGATCCGGTCGCTGATCGCCTCGGGCGCCATTGCCGCCGACATTCCCCCGATCGCCGGACAGATCCAGCCCGCGAGCCTCGATCTGCGGCTCGGCCGCGTGGCCTATCGCGTGCGCGCCTCGTTTCTCGCGGGCGCCGGCCGCTCGGTGAAAGATCGCCTCGCCGAATTCGAGATGCACCGGGTGGATCTGACCCAGGGCGCCGTGCTCGAGAAGGGCTGCGTCTATGTCATCCCGCTGATGGAGAGCCTTGCCCTGCCGCCGGGCGTCTCGGCCGTGGCCAACGCCAAGAGTTCCACCGGGCGGCTCGACCTGCTCACCCGCACCATCGCCGACGGTGGCACCGAGTTCGACCGGATCCGCGACGGCTACCATGGCCCGCTCTATGCCGAGGTCTGCCCGCGCAGCTTCTCGGTCCTCGTCCGCCCCGGGATGCGGCTGAACCAGATCCGCTTCCGGGCGGGCGAGGCCACGCTGTCGGATGCGGAGCTCGCCGACCTTCACGGGCGCGAGCCGCTCGTCGACGGCACGCCGGTGATCTCGGGCGGGCTCGGCTTCTCGGTCGATCTGCGCCCCGTCGAGGGGGATCTCGTGGGCTACCGCGCCAAGCCGCACACCGGCCTGATCGATCTCGACCGAATCGGCCACTATCCGGCCTCGGACTTCTGGGAGGAGGTGCGCGCGCGCGACGGGCGCATCATCCTCGATCCCGGCGCCTTCTACATTCTCGTCAGCCGCGAGGCGGTGACGATTCCGCCCGATCATGCCGCCGAGATGGCGCCCTACCTCGCCATGGTGGGCGAATTTCGCGTCCATTACGCGGGCTTCTTCGATCCGGGCTTCGGCCATGCGCAGGCCGGCGGCACGGGCTCGCGCGGGGTTCTGGAAGTGCGCTGCCACGAGGCGCCCTTCGCGCTCGAACATGGGCAGGTCGTGGGCCGCCTCGTCTACGAGCGGATGGAGGAGCGCCCGGACATGCTCTATGGCGCGGGCATCGCCTCGAACTATCAGGGCCAGGGGCTGAAGCTCGCGAAACATTTCCGGGCCGGCTGACCGCGCGGAAGGCCCCGCTGCCGGACGGACGCCGCAGGGGCTGCGCCCTGCCCGGCGCCGCCGCTTCGGTCCGGCCTTGCGGCCAGCCGCCCTCCGGGCCTTTCCCTCGACGGACGGCTATGCAGACGGCGCCGGGCGGCCGCTCACAGCCACTTCTTCCATTTGAAATAGGCCCAGGCACCGGCGGCGGAGGCCAGCATCAGCCCGAGCGCGCCGGGATAGCCCCAGGGCCGCTCCAGTTCGGGCATGTGGGCGAAGTTCATGCCGTAGATGCTTGCGACCAGCGTCGGCGGCAGGAACAGCACCGCCACCACGGACACGATCTTCACGGTCGCGTTCTGCGCGAGGTTGATCATGCCCAGCGTGGCGTCCGTCGCCAGCGCCACCCGCTGCGAGACGAAATCGGCATGGACCTCCATCGCCGCGATGTCGCGCTGCAGGCTCTTGATCGCGGGCTTCAGCCCCTCCTGCTCGATCCGGTCGGGCACGGTCTGGGCGAAGAAGCCGAGCGCCCGCTCCAGCGTCAGGAGCGCGAGGCGGATGTGGGCCAGCCGCTCGCCCTCGCGCCCGACCTGTTCCAGCAGCTCCTGCAGCCGCTCGGGCGCCGGCGCGCCATGAGAGCGCGTGGCCACCGGCGGCTGGAAGATCGCGCGCGAGACCGTGTCGAGGCTCCGCCCAGATCCTTCCATCAGATCCGCGAGCCGCCCCACGATCTCCTCGATCAGCCCCAGAAACACCTGCTCGGGGCGGGCGCAGCCGAGGCCCACCTTGTCGGCGCGCTCGGGATAGGTCTCGAAGGGGCGCGGCACATGATGGCGCACCGTCACCAGGCGCTCGGGCGAGAGCACGAAACAGACGGGCGCGGAAATCTGCTCCTTCAGCTCGGTCTGGCCCGGCAGCACCACCGTCATGTAATCGAGCCCCTCCTCGCGGTAGAGGCGGCTCGAGACCTCGATCTCCTCCATGTCGGCCAGCGTCGGCACCTCGACCCCCAGCTGCCGGACAGCCTCGACCTGACCTGGAAGCGGCTTGTAGAGGTCGATCCAGAGGGCCGAGGCGAGGCAGGCCTCGGCCTCCGGTTCCGACGCGGGCGGCAGGCGGCGCAACTTGGCCCCGTTTCTCTGATAGGCAAACAGCATGGCACCTCCGGCTGACAGCTCTGGCTTAGCGCAGCCATCCGGCGCGACAAGGGCGGATCGCACGGGAACCGGGGCCGTTCCGCGCCTCTCCTCCCGCACCGACGCTTCCGACGCATTGCACATCGGCGCGGATCGTGAGACGGAAAGCCCGCCCGAGCGCCTTCCGGTCGCGCAGGCGGAACGAGACCAGCTGCCCGCGGCCCGCCCGCCGGGGCCTGCCCGAAGGAGAGCCCGGATGACCGAGGAGATCCTCTTCGCCCCCGACGCCGATGCGCGCGCCTTCCGCGACGCGCTCGGCCGGTTCGCGACGGGCGTGACCGTGGTGACGGTGCTGACCGACGACGGGCCGGCCGGCATGACCGCCAACAGCTTCGCCTCGGTCTCGCTCGACCCGCCGCTGGTGCTCTGGTCTCCGGCCCGGTCCTCCAGCCGGTTCGACCTCTTCGCCAATGCCGCGCATTATGCGATCCATGTGCTCGATGCCGATCAGGGCGATCTCGCCGCGCGTTTCACCCGCGGCGGCGCAGGCTTCGAGGGCCTGAGCTATCGCTCGAATGCCGAGGGCGTGCCCCTCCTGCCCGCGCCCCTCGCCCGGTTCGACTGCCGGCAGGCCGCCCTGCACGAGGGCGGCGACCATGCCATCGTGCTGGGCTCGGTGCTGCGGGCGACCCTGCGTCCGGGCGCGCCGCTCCTCTTTTCGCAGGGCCGGTTCGGGCGCTTCCTCCCCGAGAGCTGACCTCACCTTGCGGCATCTCGCCACGGGCCGTCCGCCATGCTACATGTGCTCCCGATGAGGAGTTCCATGCCCATGTCCTTCGACCTGCACGACCCGCAACTGGATGCTGACGAGGCGGCACCCGTGCCTCCCGAGCAGATGGTGATGCAGGCGCAGGCGGCCGCGGGCTTTCTCAAGGCGCTCTCGCACGAGGGGCGTCTGATGATCCTCTGCCATCTCTCGAACGGCGAGCGATCGGTGACCGAGCTCGAGTCGCTCCTCGCCTCGCGGCAGGCGGCCGTCAGCCAGCAGCTCGCGCGGCTCCGGCAGGAGGGGCTGGTGTCGGCCCGGCGCGAGGGCAAGACGATCTGGTATTCCATCGCCGATCCCAAGGTGAGCCGCGCCATGGTGCTGCTCTACGACATGTTCTGCCGGCCCTGAGGCAGAGGCCATGTGCGGACGCATGGCCCACAAGGAGCTGACCTGGGCGCAGCTTGCCGGCTGGATGCAGGGGCTCGCGCCCGGTGCGACCGAGATCGAGACCCGCTACAACGTGCCGCCCACGGCGATGATTCCCATCGTGCGGCAGGGGCCCTTGGGTCTTCAGGGCGATCTCGCCCGCTGGGGGCTGATCCCCGCCTTTCACCGCGGCAGCCTGAAGGACTGGAAGGCCACCACCATCAATGCGCGCATCGAGAGCGTGGCGACCGCGCCCAGCTTCCGCGCGGCCTATCGCGGCGGACGCTGCCTCGTGCTGGCCTCGGGCTATTACGAGTGGCAGGTGCGCGGCGGGGTGAAATATCCCCACTACATCCGCCCCTCGGGCAATGCACCGGCCCTCCTCATGGCGGGGCTCGAAAGCCGCGTGCGCCTGCCCGAGTACGAGGGTCCGACCTGCGCCGTCCTGACAGAGCCCGTGCGCGGTGCGCTGGCGCAGGTGCACGACCGGATGCCGGTGATGATGGGCCTCGAGGCGGCCGCCGACTGGCTCGGCGGCTGCCCGGTCGAGGCGCTGCCGCGCCTGCCGATGGAGGCTCTGGGCTGGCACGAGGTCGCCCGGACGGTCAACTCGATCCGCAACGAGGGTCCCGATCTCATCGAGCCGATCGAGCCCGTGGCGCCGGATCTCTTCTCCCTCTGACCCGGCGCTGCACCCGGCCGACGCGGCGGGCAGCCGGCGGTCGACCGATGCCAATGCCGGGGAAGACGCTGTTCCGCACAACGGCGAGTGCCGAGGAGGTGCCGAGCGTGCCGAAGGCCACGGCACTGTCGATGGCGGGTCGCGACCGAGGAGGTGCGACAATGCCGATGGCCGGGACGCTCTCCTGCACGGCAGCAGGCTCCGTGTGTCCCTCGCATCCACCCTCAGGCGCATCAGTCTTGCCCAGGCTTCGCGGCGCCCCCGCCGGCCTCCGTTACAAAACTGTCACCGAACTGCAATAAACCCGACTCGCAGGAGGTCTAGGACGGCCCCGAGGTCGCCCGGCGCGGCCGTCCCAACCGACAGGAGTACCCCATGTCCCTTCTCAAGCTCACGGTGTCGTCGCTGGCCGTGGTCGCCGCCTCCGCAGGCATCGCCGCTGCCCGCGACAACATCCAGAGCGCCGGCTCCTCGACCGTGCTGCCCTATGCCACCATCGTGGCCGAGGCCTTCGGCGAGAACTTCGACTACCCGACGCCGGTCGTCGAATCCGGCGGCTCGGGCGCGGGGCGCAAGAAACTCTGCGAAGGCGTGGGCGAGAACACCATCGACATCGCCAACTCCTCCTCGCGCATCAAGCAGTCCGACATCGACCTCTGCGCCCAGAACGGCGTGAACGAGATCATGGAAGTGCGCATCGGCTACGACGGGATCGTCTTCGCCTCGGACATCCAGGGCCCCGACTTCGCCTTCACGCCGGCCGACTGGTTCAAGGCGCTCGCGGCGCAGGTGGTGGTCGACGGCAAGCTCGTGGCCAACCCGAACAAGAGCTGGAAGGACGTGAACGGCGACTTCTCCGACCAGCCGATCCTCGCCTTCATCCCGGGCACCAAGCACGGCACCCGTGAAGTGTTCGACGAGAAGGTGGTCCTCGCCGGCTGCGAGGAAAGCGGCGCCATGGAGGCCTTCGCGGCCGCGAACGGCGGCGACGAGGACAAGGCCGAAGAGCTCTGCATGACGCTGCGCACCGACGGTGCCTCGGTCGACATCGACGGCGACTATACCGAGACGCTCTCGCGCATCAGCGCCAACAAGAACGCCATCGGCGTGTTCGGCCTGTCGTTCTACCAGAACAACACCGACAAGCTGAAGGTTGCCACCATGTCGGGCGTCAGCCCCTCGGTCGAGACCATTGCCGCCGGCGACTACCCGGTGTCGCGCCCGCTCTTCTTCTACGTCAAGAACGCCCATCTCGACGTGATCCCGGGCCTGCAGGAATATATCGAGTTCTTCGTCTCCGACGAGATGGCCGGCCCCGACGGCCCGCTCGCGGCCTACGGCCTCGTCTCGGATCCCGAGCTGGCCAAGACGCAGGAAATGGTCGCGAACCGCGTGCCGATGGGCCCGCTGAGCAACTGACCCTCCCCCGGCGGCGCGAGGCTCCTCGCGCCGCCTCCTTCCCTTGACCGGACATAGCATGAGCCTCGGCACCCTCGTTCTGGCCGTCCTGATCCTCTCCGCCGCAGCCTTCGTGGCCGGCCGTCGTCTCGCGCTCGCCCGCGCGGGCGGGGATCCGCGCCGGCTGCATTCCCTGCCCGGCCACTACGGCCAGCATGCGGCGCTGCTGACCGCCGTCCCAGCGCTGGCGCTGCTGGTGCTGTGGCTTGCCGTGCAACCGCTCGTGGTCGAGCAGCGGGTGGCGAGCCTCCTGCCCGCCACCGACGACGCCACGACCGCGAGCCTCGCCATGGCCGAGGTGCGGCGCATCTCGGTGGGCCTCGACCGGCTCGCGGTGGCCGAGGATCTCTCGGATCGCGATCTGGCGGCGCTCACGCCCGAAGGGCTCGCGCCGCGTCTGCGTGCGGTCGGCGCGGCCGTGGCCGACGTCACGCCCGAAACACTCAACGCCGCCCGGACCCATCGCGCGCTTCAGGCGAGCTTCGGCCTCTGGATGTCGGTCCTCGTGCTCGGCGCGAGCCTCGGCGGCCTCGCCGCGGCCCTCCTGCGCACGACGCCCGACTTCCGCGCCCGCAACGTCTCCGAGCGCTTCATCATGTGGCTCCTGATCGCGGCCTCGCTGGTGGCGGTGGCGACGACCGTGGGCATCGTGCTCTCGCTCGTCTTCGAGACGATGCACTTCTTCCGCCTCTATCCGGCGCAGGACTTCTTCTTCAGCCTGACCTGGAACCCGCAGTTCCGCGGCGGGTCCGACCTCAGCATCTGGCCGCTCCTGTGGGGCACGATCTACATCTCGATCATCGCCCTCGTGGTGGCGGTGCCGATCGGGCTTCTGACCGCGATCTACCTGTCGGAATATGCCGGGCCGCGCACGCGGGGCTGGGCCAAGCCCGCCATCGAGATCCTCGCGGGCATCCCCACCATCGTCTACGGCCTCTTCGCCCTCATCACCGTGGGCCCCGCGCTGCGCGACTGGTTCGCCCAGCCGCTCGGGCTCGGCTCCTCCTCCTCCTCGGTGATGACGGCAGGCCTCGTGATGGGGATCATGCTGATCCCCTTCATCTCGTCCCTGTCCGACGACATCATCAACGCCGTGCCGCAATCGCTGCGCGACGGCTCCTACGGGCTCGGCGCCACGCAGTCCGAGACCGTGAAGCAGGTGATCCTGCCCGCGGCGCTGCCCGGCATCGTGGGCGCGATCCTCCTCGGCGCGAGCCGCGCCATCGGCGAGACCATGATCGTGGTCCTCGGCGCGGGCGCCGCGGCCAAGCTCTCGATGAACCCGTTCGAGGCCATGACCACCGTGACGGTGAAGATCGTGAGCCAGCTCACCGGCGACACCGAATTCGCCTCGCCCGAGACGCTGGTGGCCTTCGCGCTGGGTCTCACGCTCTTCGTCATCACGCTGGTGCTGAACGTCCTCGCCCTCTACATCGTGCGCAAATACCGGGAGCAGTACGAATGACCGACGCCTCCGCCCCCGAGGGCCGGGCCCCGCGCGCGGGCACGCTCTTTGCCCCCGACAGCCGCACCCGCCGCCGCAATGCCGCCGAACGCCGCTTCCGCGCCTACGGGCTCACCGCGGTCGGCCTCTCGATCCTCGCCCTCGTCGTGCTCCTGAGCTCGGTGATCGGCAACGGCGCCGGCGCCTTCCGCCAGACCTTCATCGAGATCCCGCTGACGCTCGACGCGAAGATCGTGGACCCGAAGGGCAACCGCAACATCGACGAGATGAAGAAGGTCACGACTATCGGCTACGGCCGGCAGCTCGAAGCCTCGATGGTGGCGGCCGTCGCCGCCGCGGGCCTCAAGACCGAAGGGATCAGCGACAAGGACATCGCGGGCCTCCTGTCCAAGGAAGCCGCGGCCACCCTGCGCAATCGCGTGCTGGCCGACACCGCGCTGGTGGGCGAGACCATCACCTTCCGGGCGCTCGCCAACGGCCGGGTGGACGGCTTCTTCAAGGGTCGCGTGACGATGGAGAGCGCGAAGCTCGACAGCAACGTGACGCCCGAGCAGCTGGGCCTCGCCCAGAGGATGCGCGAGGCGGGCCTCATCACGCTGGCCTTCAACCCCGACTTCCTTCTGGGCGCCGACGCCTCCGAAGTGCGCCCCGAGGCCGCGGGGCTGGGCGTGGCCATCCTCGGCTCCGCCTACATGATGATCATCGTGCTGGTCCTGGCCCTGCCCATCGGCGTCGCCGCCTCGATCTATCTCGAGGAATTCGCGCCGAAGAACCGCTGGACCGACCTGATCGAGGTGAATATCGCGAACCTCGCCGCCGTCCCCTCCATCGTCTTCGGGATCCTGGGCCTCGCCATCTTCATCAACATGATGGGCCTGCCGCAGTCGGCCCCCATCGTGGGCGGCCTGATCCTCACGCTGATGACGCTGCCCACCATCATCATCGCCACCCGGGTCAGCCTCGCCGCGGTGCCGCCCTCGATCCGCGACGCGGCCCTCGGCGTCGGCGCCTCGCGGATGCAGGCCGTCTTCCACCATGTGCTGCCGCTGGCCCTGCCCGGCATCCTCACCGGCACGATCATCGGCATGGCCCGCGCCCTGGGCGAGACCGCGCCGCTCCTGCTGATCGGCATGGTGGCCTTCGTCCGCGAATATCCGGCCGCCCCGCCCGAGGGCTTCTTCGACCCCGCCTCGGCCCTGCCGGTGCAGGTCTACAACTTCACCCAGCGCGCCGATCCCGCCTTCGTCGAGCGGGCCTCGGGGGCCATCATCGTGCTGCTCGCGTTCCTCATCTGCATGAACGCCGCTGCCATCATTCTTCGCCGCCGCTTCGAGCGCCGCTGGTAAGGAGGCTTTCATGGACGACATCCGTTACGCAGACCGCATCGTGAGCGCCGACGAGGTCAAGATCGCCGCCCGCAAGGCGCAGGTCTTCTATGGCTCCAACCACGCCCTCCGCGACGTGGATGTGGACATCCTCGGCAAGACCGTCACCGCCTTCATCGGCCCTTCGGGCTGCGGCAAGTCGACCTTCCTGCGCTGCCTGAACCGCATGAACGACACGATCCCGGGGTGCCGGGTCGAGGGCAAGATCACGCTCGACGGGCAGGACATCTACGACACCCGCGTCGATCCGGTGCAGCTGCGCGCCAAGGTGGGCATGGTGTTCCAGAAGCCGAACCCCTTCCCCAAATCGATCTACGACAACGTGGCCTACGGGCCGCGCATCCACGGCCTCGCGCGGTCCAAGGCCGAGATCGACGAGATCGTGGAAGGCGCCCTGCGCCGGGCCGCGCTCTGGAACGAGGCGAAGGACCGCCTGTCCTCGCCCGGCACCGGCCTCTCGGGCGGCCAGCAGCAGAGGCTCTGCATCGCCCGCGCCATCGCCACCTCGCCCGAGGTGCTGCTGATGGACGAGCCCTGCTCGGCGCTCGACCCGATCGCCACCGCCCAGATCGAGGAGCTGATCGACGAGCTGCGCGCGCAATTCTCGGTGGTGATCGTCACCCACTCGATGCAGCAGGCCGCCCGCGTGAGCCAGCGCACCGCCTTCTTTCACCTCGGCCGCCTTGTCGAATACGGCGAGACGGGCCAGATCTTCACCAATCCGCGTGATCCCCGCACGGAAAGCTACATCTCGGGCCGGATCGGCTGAGGAGGACCGCATGATGACAGAACCCCATATCTTCCAGGCCTTCGACCGCGATCTCGAGGCCGTGCAGGCCCTCATCATGAAGATGGGCGGCATGGTCGAGGCGGCGATCCTTGATGCCGCGCAGGCCCTCGAAACCCGCGACGAGGAGCTGGCCGAACAGGTCCGGCGCAACGACGCGGCCATCGACGCGCTCGAGGAGCGGATCCAGGCCGAGGCCGCGCGGCTGATCGCGCTGCGCTCGCCCACGGCGACCGACCTGCGCACCGTGCTGACCGTCATCAAGATCGCGGCGGCGCTCGAACGCTGCGGCGACTATGCCAAGAACCTCGCCAAACGCTCGGTCGTTCTGGGTCAGCTGGCGCAGGTGGGCGACTCGACGGGCTCGATCCGGCGCATGGCCAATGCGGTCGAGCTGCTGCTCAAGGATGCGCTCGACAGCTACATTCACCGCGATGCCCAGCTCGCCGCGGACGTGCGCCAGCGCGACCGCGAGGTGGATCAGATGTACAATGCCCTGTTCCGCGAGTTCCTTACCCACATGATGGAGGATCCGCGCAACATCACCGCCTGCATGCATCTGCATTTCATCGCCAAGAACATCGAGCGGATGGGCGACCATGCCACCTCGATCGCCGAGCAGGTGATCTATCTGGTCACCGGCAGCCTGCCCGAGGAGCCGCGCCCGAAGGCCGACATGACCGCAACCAGCATGATGCCCGCCGAGAGGGCCGACTGATGTCGCCCGCCGATCAGCCCGTGGTCCTGCTCGTCGAGGATGAGCCCGCACAGCGCGAGGTCCTGTCCTACAACCTCGAATCCGAGGGCTTCCGGGTGGTGCAGGCCGGCAACGGCGACGAGGCGCTGATGCTCGTCGAGGAAGCGGGGCCGGACGTGATCGTGCTCGACTGGATGCTGCCCTCGGTCTCCGGGATCGAGGTCTGCCGTCAGCTCAAGTCCCGCCCCTCGACGCGCTCGGTGCCGATCATCATGCTCTCGGCCCGCTCGGAAGAGGTGGACCGGGTGCGCGGCCTCGAAACCGGGGCCGACGATTATGTGGTCAAGCCCTACTCGGTGGTCGAACTGATGGCGCGGGTGCGCAGCCAGCTCCGGCGCGCGCGACCCTCTAGCGTGGGCCTGACGCTCGAGTTCGAGGACATCCGCCTCGATCCCGAAACCCACAAGGTGCACCGCGGCGCCCAGCTCCTGAAGCTCGGGCCCACCGAGTTCCGGCTGCTCTCGACCTTCATGGAGAAGCCCGGCCGGGTCTGGAGCCGCGAGCAATTGCTCGACCGGGTCTGGGGGCGCGACATCTATGTTGACAGCCGTACAGTCGATGTGCACGTCGGCCGGCTGCGCAAGGCGCTCTGCCTCCACGGCGGCGAGGATCCTGTCCGCACCGTGCGCGGCGCAGGCTACGCGCTCGGCTGAGCCACAGCCCGGCCGCCTGCTTTCGCGGGGGTTTCACCCCTCAACCTAAAGTGGGATTGCCGTCCCCCATTGATCCTGCAAGGCTCGGCCGACAGCGCCCGGGGAGGGGTCGGATGGCGGGATGGACAGGGACGGGCGGCGGAAGCCGGCGGCCGGCGGGGGCCGGGACCGTCCTCGTGCTGCGCCTCCTCTTCCTCGGCCTCCTCCTCCTTCTATGGGGTCTGGCTTCGGCCACCGTCCCGCGCGGCCTGATCCCCTCGCCCGCCGCCACCGCAGAGGCGGCGGCGCGGCTCTGGGCCGAGGGACGGCTGCAGACCGCCATCGGCCAGAGCCTCCTGACCTACGGCACCGGCCTCGGGGCCGCGGTGCTGGTGGGCATCCCGCTCGGCGCACTGATGGGCATGGTGCGGCTTCTGGGCCGCACGCTCGACCTCTTCGTCTTCGCGCTGGCGGCCACGCCGCGGGTGGCCTTCATCCCGCTCATCATCGTGCTGCTGGGGCTTGGCACCGAAGCCAAGGCCATGATCGTCTTTCTCGGCGCGGTCATGCCCATCGTGCTGAACACCTATGCGGGCGTCCTCGCCCGGGACGGTGAACTGATCGAGATGGCGCGCTCGACCGGGGCCTCGGCCGCGCGCATCCAGCTTCATATCGTGCTGCCGGGCGCGCTGCCCTTCCTCGTGGTGGGGCTCAGGCTCGGCGCCACCATCGGCCTCATCAACACCGTGGTGGCCGAGCTCTACACCGCCGTGACCGGCCTCGGCGGGCTTCTCGCCCTCTATGGCAACACGTTCCGCATGGCGGATTATTTCGTGATCGTGCTGGCTCTCGCCGCGATCGGCGTGATCGTGACCGAGAGCCTTCGCCTGCTGGAGGGCCGGCTGTCGCGCTGGCGCCTACCGGACAGGCCGTAACCCGTTCCCCGGAGGATCCATGAAACGCCTTTTCGCCCTGCTTCTGCTGGCCGTCGCCGCCCCGGCCGCGGCCGAGCCCTTCCGTCTCATCGTGAGCGATCTCGAGACGCCGCTGGTGCCGAATTCCGTGATGGATCTGGCGCTGGCCAACGGCTATTTCGAGCGCGCCGGCGTCGAGGTGGAGCTGGTGCGCGTGCAGCAGACGCCGATGGCGCTGGCCGCGCTGCAGGCGGGCGAAGGCGAGATGGCCAATGTCTCGACGGATGCGCTGCTGCAACTCGCCGCCCGCGGCACGACCGATCTGCGCGCGGTGATGTCGCCCAACAAGGCGCTGCCCTTCCTGATCGCGGCGAAGCCCGAGATCGAGACGCCCCGCGCGCTCGAAGGCCGCAGCTTCGGCATCGGCCGGGTGGGCTCGCTCGACCATTCGCTGAGCGCGAAGGTTCTGGCGGCCGAAGGCGTCGATGTCTCGAAGCTGAACCTCGTGCCGCTGGGCCAGCCCGCGGTCCGGGCGCAGGCGCTGCTGGCGGGTCAGGTCGATGCCACCACCATGTCGATCGGAACATGGACGGCCATGCCTGATCGCGAGGGCCTGCGGATCCTCGTGGGCATGGACGCTTATTTCGCGGCCGCCCCGGTCACGACCAAGGTCAATGCGGTCACGACCGAGGTTCTTAAGAGCCGCCGGGCGGAGGTCGAGGCGGTGATCGAGGCGCTGGTGCTGGCCGCACGCGATTTCCAGGATCCCGCGACATGGGTCGAGCGGATGGCGGTGGCGCGCCCCGACGTGCCGCGAGCCGATCTCGAGGAACTGGCCCGCGCCTACCGCAACAGCTGGAGCATCGATGGCGGGTTCACGCGCGAGGAACTGAAGGTGACGACGGAATGGATGTATGGCACCGAGGATTTCCAGGGTCTCCGCCCGGTCGGGCTGGAGGAATGGACGGACTTCGGGCCGCTGGAGACGGTGCTGCAGAAGCTCGGCCCGGCGCAGGGGTGAGGGCCGAGCACGTCCGGCTCGACCGTGTGTCGCTGGCCTTCGGCGAGGTCTCTGCGCTGGAGGACGTCTCACTGTCGCTCGGCCGCGACGAGGTGGTGGTGGTGCTCGGCCCCTCGGGCTGCGGCAAGACCACGCTCATGCGCCTCGTGGCGGGGCTGATCGCGCCCGACGCGGGCCGGGTGACGGTCGAGGGCGCGCCGCCGCGTCCGGGTGAAAAGACGGCGCTGGTATTCCAGTCCTTCCGGCTGATCCCCTGGAAGAGCGCCCGCGAGAATGTGGCCTTCGCCCTGCCGCGGCTGTCGCGGGCCGAGGCGCGGCAGCGGGCCGACCGCTACCTCGAGCTGGTCGGTCTTTCACGCTTCGCGAAAAGCTGGCCGGCCCAGCTGTCGGGAGGGATGCGCCAGCGGCTGGCGCTGGCACGCGCGCTCGCGGCCGAACCCGAGATCCTGCTGATGGACGAGCCCTTCGCGAGCCTCGACGCGCAGGCGCGCGAGCTCATGCAGGTCGAGCTCATGCGGCTTCTGGAGCGGCGCCCGGCGACTGTGCTCTTCGTCACGCATTCGGTGGATGAGGCGCTGATCCTCGCCGACCGGATCCTCCTCATGTCGCCGCGACCGGGCCGGGTGGTCGAGGAGGTGGCCGTTCCCTTCCCCCGCCCGCGCCGCGACACCGATACCCGCGCCCTGCCCCTCTATGCCGAACTCCGCCGCCATCTCTGGGAGCGGCTGCGCGACATGGTGCTGAACGACCCCGGCTCGGACTTCCACGGACGAAGGTAGGCCGGAGGTCATCCCGGCGTCCGCCTGTGCGCGCCGGAGGTCGGCAATCCCGCCGGGGTCGCGGGACTGCGCTCGCCCGAAGGCGGCCGGGCGCTCCTCAGAAGCAGGTCATCTCGGCTTCCGCCTGCGCGCGCCGGAGGTCGGCCACGCCGGCCTGCGTCGCGGGAATCCGGAACAGGCCGGCGCGCTCGCCCGTCCCCAGTCGCATCGAGAGGATGGTCTCGGCCTTCTCATAGGCCTCGTAGGGCAGGATCGAGGCGATCACGTCGATGGAGCAGGCGCAACGCCGCATCGTGTTGCGATCTTGCCCGTTGGTCGCGAGGCAGGCGAAGATATAGTCGGCGCGCGCCAGCGTCGGATAATCGTTGAGGCGCTCGTCGAAATGGAGATCGGGCGCGGCGCGCACCGCGCCCGCATCCGGCCCCCGCGCCGCGCCGGGCGGGGCTGCCTCGCCCGTGTGCTGGGGGGCCGCGGTGGGAGCGCCGCCTGAGACTTCCGGCGGCGCGGCGGGTGTGCCGGTCTGCGCGATGGCGGGCAGCGGCAGGAGGGCCAGGATCAGCGCGAGGCACCGCATGCGGGGGAACGGCAGAAGGGAAGTCATGGCGCCTCCAACGTCAGGGTCTCGCGGTAGATGCCGCCCGCGGCCGTCGTATCGGCTTCAAGCGCGCGGATCGGAACGGGGGCGGAGGGATCGACGGTGATCCGGAGGACGAGGCCCGCGAAGGCGCCCATCGCGGCCCGCTTCGGATCCTCGGCGAACGGGCGCAGTTCGGCCGTCACCGGCCCCTCGGCCTCGGCGAGACCGGCGGCCCCGAGCGCTTCGCGCATCCGGTTGCGGATGTAGAAGGGGCTGCCCTCGGTGATGGTCGCCATGCTGCGCACCGTGTTCTCGAGGAACCACAGGAGCACCGGATCGCCGCCCGCGGCCGAGAAACTGGCGACGGGCTGGTCGCGCCCGTCCACCCTCTGGACGAGCGCGAGACGCGGGCCCTCGGCGCTGGCCACGGGAGAGACCAGAAGCGCGCCCTCGGGCACGAGCTGGAGGCCCCGCACCTCGGGCCCCTCGCGCCGATGGGCGTAGCACGTGACCTCGCCGGTGGCGGCGAAGGCGCCGGGGCGGAAGATCACCTCGGCCAGCCGTCCGGCTTCGGCCCCGGTGGCCACCGTCAGCGCCACGAGGAGCAGCATCGCTCGCAAGGGTCTCATGCTCATCCTTTCATTCCGCGGCGGCCGCTCTCCGGCGGCGGCCCTCCAGAAGCGCCGAGAGCCGCTCGCGCAGCGCGCTCTCGGACACCGGCTTGCGCAGCAGCGCGGCCTCCAGCCGGTCGGCCTGCGCTTCGAGCTGGGCGGCGGGTTCGGCCGTCACGATCAGCGCGGGCAGGCGCGGACCCAGACGGCGGCGCAGCGCCGCGATGGTCTGAAGGCCGGTCTCCCCGCGGTCGAGCCGGTAATCGGTCACCAGAAGCTCGGGCAGAAAGCTTCCGAGACGGTCGAGGGCCGCTTGAGTGCCGTCGGCCGTGGCGACCAGCATCCCCCAGCGCCGGAGGAGGAGCGCATAGGCGTCGCGCATCGCTGCATCGTTCTCGACCACCAGCACCCGCCGCCCGACGAGGGGCGCGGCCGCAGGGCCCGCCGCCACCGGATCGGCCATCAGCATCTGCTCCGGTGGCGCTCCGGCCAGACGCTGGACCGCGCCGGTGCTGGCCGCCGAGGCCGGTCCCGCCTCGATCGCCCCCGGCGCCTCGAGCGCGCGCGGCAGGCGGATGCGGAAGACCGAGCCGCGCCCCGGGGCACTGTCGAGTGCGACCTCGTGGCCGAGCCGCAGGCAGGCGCGCCGCACGATGGAGAGGCCGAGGCCCGTGCCCGGTTCCTCGCCTTCGGGCGCCAGCCGCTCGAATTCGTTGAAGATCCGCTCGCGGTCCTCGGGCGCGATGCCGGGGCCCGTGTCATGCACCTCGAGCCAGACATCCGCCCCCTCGCGCCGGGCGCCGACGAGCACCCGGCCCGTCCGCGTGTATTTGATCGCGTTCGAGACGAGGTTCTGGGCGATCCGGCGCAGGAAGACCGGGTTCGACATGACCGTGGCCGAGGAGTTGACGAAGCGCAGTTCCAGCCCGCGGGCGGCCGCGTCGCCGTGGAAATCCACCATCAGCCGCTGGAAGAGCCGGCCCAGCGAGACCCGCTCGGTCGAAATGTCGAGCCTGACGGAATCGAGCCGCGAGATCTCGAGCAGCGCGCGGATCAGCTCTTCGGTCGAATCGAAGGCCGTGCCGATCCGCGAGACCAGATCGGCCTGCAGCGGTTCGTTCACCGTTTCGGACAGATGCGACAGGAAGAGCTTGGCGGCACTCAGGGGTTGCAGCAGATCGTGGCTTGCGGCGCGCAGGAAACGGCTCTTCGAGCGGTTCGCCTCGTCCGCCGTCTCGCGCGCGAGGGCCAGTTCCCGGTTCACCGATTCCAGATGGGCGAGCGCCTGTTCCAGATCGCGGTTGCGCGCCAGCAGCTCCTGCTCGAGCACGGTCGCGGTCTGGAACAGCATCCAGTGCGAGCCGCGCGAGGCATCGGCGCGATCCAGCCGCTCGACGAGCGCCGCGTTGATCCGCTTCAGCTTCTCGACCTGCCGTTCGAGGCCGTCGTCGTCACGCAGCATGGGCGGGCTCCATCAGGGCGAGGCCCACGAAGGTCTGGTTCACATGCACACCGCCGTGCTGCTCGCCGTAGGTGTTGAAGCCCGCGATGCGCCAGTCGGCGAAGAGCCGCGCCACGGCGGGCTCGAGCCCCGCCTGTTCGAGGGCGAGACGGCGCAGGATGCAGTCGAAGGCGAGGATCAGCGCAGGCCGCTCTCCCAAGGCCTCGAGCCGGGCCTGAAGCCCGTGGGTCAGATCGTCGGCCCGGCCGAGCGCCAGCAGGACGCCGCTCTCGATCGAAGACATGAGGGTGAGCCCGCCCTCGGGCGTGACCTCGCGGATGGCGCGGACGTGATATTGCCCGCCCATCCGGACAAGGAGCGGGTTCTCGGCGAAGACGCGCGGGTTCAGCGCCTCGGGCGCAAGGCCGATCAGGCGCGCATATTCCTCGGCCGCGGGCTCGGCGTTGATCTCGAGGATCAGCCGCTCCTCGGGGACGGCGGCGGTCACCACCATCCGGCTCCCCGAGGGGGTGAAATGGTCGAAGATCACCTGCTCCAGCGCGAAATCCGTCTCGAACAGCGCGAAGATCGCGCTGTCGCGGTGGCTCTCGCCGTCGAGGACGAGGCAGGTCTCCTCGAAGCGCAGCCCGTCGCCCGCCGATCCGCCCAGCACCGGCAGGCGGTGGGCCACCGCATCGACGGTCGCCGCCACCAGCTCCTCCTGACGGCTGAGCCCGTCGATCAGGAGAAGCCCGAAGCGGTGCCGCCGCGGCTGGACCTCGAAGCGGGAAAAGAGCGCGCGCAGCTCGGCCATCCATTCCGAGACGCCGAGCCCGGCGAGGTTGCGCAGCCACACCGCCTCGGTGCGGAAGCGTGCCGCCGGCAGGCCCACCGCCACGACGTGACCGTGGCCGTAGCCGCCGCAGGCGAATTCGCCCGCCGAGGAGCAGCCCACGACCCGCGTGCCGAGAGCGGGCCCGAGATGGGCCGCCAGCGCCGGAAGATCGGCGCCCGGCGAGGCGAAGAGCAGGACGGCCGCGGGCCGTGCGTCCGCCAGCCCGGCCCGCAGGCGCTCGGCCAGATCCGGCGCATCCGCAGGCTCTGACAAGACCACGGGCGCCCCCGCCCCTTGGGCGGTCTCCCTCACCTCCGCCGGATGCTCTGTCGTCACGCGACGCTCCCTACCGCGCGAAGATCCGCGCCTTGCTGGCCAGCAGGGCCGCCTGCGTGCGGTTTCTCACGTTGATCTTCGTCATGATGGCGGCGATGTGGGTCTTGACCGTCGCTTCGGCGATCGAGAGCTCGTAGGAGATGAGCTTGTTCGGCCGGCCCTGACAGATCAGCCGCAGGATGTTCATCTGCTGCGGCGTGAGGGTGGCGAAGCTGCGGGCCAGCTCGCGCATCTGCTCGCCGCCGTCCTCGCCCGCCCCGTCGGCATCGTATTCCTCGGGCGTGACGAATTCGCCGGTCCACATCCGGGCGAAAGCCTCGACCATCTGCGGCCGCGGCAGGCTTTTCGAGACATAGCCCTGCGCCCCGGCCGCCATGGCGGCCGTCACCATCTCGGCATCGACCTCGGCCGAGATCACCGTGAGCGGCACGCTCCGCGCGAGCTTCTGCAGGCTCATCACGCCCTCGATGCCGCGCACGTCCGGCAGGTTCAGGTCGAGCACGATGGCATCGGGCAAGGGCCCCTCGCGCAGGATCTTCTCCGCCGCGGCGAGGCTCGCGGCGCTGCGGACGCGTTTCAGGCCGAAGGCGTGGGTCAAGGTCATCGCCAGCGCGTCGCACATCAGCGGGTGGTCATCGACGATCAGGATGTCGCCGATCATGCGTGTGGGCACCCGCTGCGCCCCTGCGCAGGCGATGCCTCCCGAAACATGTCCCATCTCTTCCTCCCGTTTCCGCGCGGGCTTCCTCCTCCCTGCGCGGTCTTCCCCGTCGGCCCCGACCGTCACGCTCCCTATGGTCGCATCCGCATCCCGGACGATCTTGCCCGGTTTCCCCAACGGGCGACAAGCCCTTGCGGTTCCCTTCGGCGGGCAAATGTTGCCGTCAGCCGGCAGGCAGCGGGAAGGTCGCCCCGAACTCCACCCCTTCCGTGTCCACGGCCCGCACCGTCACCTCGCCTGCGCCATTGTCGCGGTAGCGGAAGGTGAAGACCGGATCCTCCGAGATCGAGATGCCGCCGGTCATCGAGAACAGAAGCTCTTCGCCCTGCATCACCTCGAGCCGGTCGATGAATCGGGCGGGGATCATCATCAGCGAGACCTGATCGCGTTGCAGCCCCGAATAGTTCGGGTGCCGGATCATGAGCTTGGCCTCGCGCCGCAGGTCGCCGCCACTCGTGTCGGCGGAGACGGGCTGAAACCGCATCTGCCCCAGATGGGCCAGAGCCGCCTCGGCATCCTTGCCCGCAGGCGCGGCACATCCCCCCGTCGCGCGGACGAAGCGGCCTGCCATCTGCCACTGGCCGCCTTCCGTCCGCGCCACCGCGCGCACGTTGGAATAGGCATTGACCCGCACCCGCACCTCGAGATCGAGCGGATGCATCGCCGGGCCCAGCGTGAAGGTCGCGGCCACCGGCGCAGGGTTCTCGTCGATGACCAAGGTCAGTTCCTCGATCCGCGGCCCGTCGGGAGGTTGCGTCACCCGCACCGGCACGAGCGCCGGATCGTGCGCCCGAAAGGGCGTGTCGAGGCTGAGCGCGCCGGGCGTCTCGACGATGTCCCCGGTGCCGAAGACGTCGAATTGCAGGCTCTCCCAGGCCTCGCCCGACTGGAGCGGACTGGGCTTTTCCTCGGCCCAGAGCGGGGTGGTCAGCAGAACTGCACAAATGATGCTCGACCGGACGATGCGCATGGCGATCTCCTGTGCTGGCAGTCAACATGAAACCATGTGCAGCCCGCCCCGCCTATGAGACTTTCGGCTGAGTGCGCGCGCCTGCGGAAGCGGCTAGGCAGAGGCATGTTTCATCTGATGCTGAGCGTCTGCCTGCTGGCGGATCCCGCCCTCTGCGCCGAGCGGCTGCTTCCGGCACCCGCGGCGCTGAGCGAGGCCGACTGCCGGAAAACCGCGGAGGCGCGGGCGGCGGACTGGCTTTCGGCGCATCCCGAGCTTGCCGGGGGCGAGAGCCGGTGCCTGCCCACCGAGGCGCTGCCGCGGCTTGCGATGAAGGAGATCGGCGGCGGCCTCTGGGTGCATGAGGGGCAGACCGCCCTGCCCGATCCGCAGAACCGCGGCGCCATCGCCAATCTGAGCCTTGCCATCGGCACCGAAGGGATCGCCGTCATCGACGCAGGCGCGAGCCGGGCCGAGGCGGAGGCCCTCTATGCCGCGATCCGCGCGCGCAGCGACCTGCCGATCCGGGCGGTGATCCTGACCCACATGCATCCCGACCACACGTTCGGCGCCGATCTCTTCCGCGAGGCGGGCGCCGAGATCCTCGGGGCGCCGAAACTCGCCGCGGGCATCGAGGCGCGCGCCGAGGGCTGGATGGAGAGCTATCCCACGCAGATCGGCGCGGGCGCGCTGCTCGGCACGCGGCCCGTGCCGCCCGACCGCGGCGTGGCGGAGGAGTGGCTGGATCTGGGCGGCCTCCGGCTGCATCTGCAGGCGGTGCCCACGGCCCATACCGACAATGACCTGACGGTGTTCGAGCCGGTCTCGGGCACGCTCTTCACCGGCGATCTGGTGTTCAACGGCCTGCTGCCGACGCTCGACGGCTCGCTCAAAGGCTGGATCGGCTGGCTTTCGGCCGCCCATCCCGAGGTGCGCCGCATCGTGCCGGGGCACGGTCCCGCGCCGCTGCCCTGGCCCGAGGGAGCGCAGGCGACGCGCGCCTATCTCGAGCATCTGCGCACCACGATCCGCGCGGCGATTGCCGAGGGACTGCCGATGAGCGCCGCGATCCGCGCGCGCGATCCCGAAGACGCGCGGCACTGGACGGGCTACGAGGAGAGCCATCCGCGCAACGCCTCGGCCGCCTATGCCGAGCTGGAGTGGGAATAGGCCACCCGCCCCGGCCGGACGGCGGGCGGACGTCGGTGAGGAGCGCCGCTTCAGGCTGCCCAACCGCATCGGGAGCGCGCGGGGGAGAAACCGCGCAGCACCCAGCGTGCAGCACGGGGCGCGTCGCATCGACAGCGGGCGCGACTATTTCGGCAGGTGCTGCGTCACCGCCCGGCCCAGGGCGAAGGCCCGGCGCTCGAGGATCACCGGCGTCTCGCAGACATAGGTCAGCGACTGCTGGCGCTCGCGGAAGATCCGCGTGTCCCAGTCGAGCTGCTCCTCGAGTGCGTCGATCCGGTCGAAGTCCTTGTCCTCCGCCGCCATGAGCCGGCCCATCTCGGTGCGGGCCGCGTTGATCCGGCGGTCGAGCGCCTCCTGGCTGTGGGCATAGCGGGTGATGCCCGCCATCACGCGGTTGCGGACGGATTCGATCCGCTCGAAGGTCGCGACATAGAGCGCCACCAGCTCCTGCGGCTCGTGGTCGGCGGCGAACCGGGCGATCCGCCCTTCGGCCTCTTCCACCGGAAGCCGCCGCTGTTCCAGCTCCTGCGCCAACCCCTGGATCGCCGGTTCGCGCGCCAGCTCTTCGGTCGCGGCATCCGGGAGAGGCCCGCTCCAGACCTGCCCCAGCGACAGATGCGGCTGCTTGCGCTGGATGCAGGGCCAGTCGGGATCGGAGAAATCCGCCCCCATGGCGGTGCCCGCCGCGAGGATCGCCGGAATGCACCATCTGAGCATGGGAACCTCCTATCGCTTGCGCAGGGCCCACAGGCCCTTCGAGGGATCGTACATGAAGACCGCCGCTCCGAAGAAGACGAGGCCTGCGCCCGCGACCACGGCCAGCGCCAGAGGCTCGACCTGCCGGTAGAGGGCAAAGCGGATCAGTTCGACCGCGTGGGTGAAGGGATTGGCCAGCGCGATATCGGCCAGAAGCGGGCTCGAGTCCTTCAGCCGCCACAGCGGATAGAGCGCGGTCGAGGCGAAGAACATCGGGAAGATCACGAAGTTCATCACGCCCGCGAAGTTCTCGAGCTGCCGGATCGCCGACGAGATGAAGAGGCCGAGCGCGCCCAGCATCAGCCCCGACAGGAACAGCGCGGGCAGGACGGCGAGATAGCCGAGCGGCGGCGGGCGGATGCCCCAGAGCCAGGCGATGAGGAGGAAAGCATAGACCTGCAGGATCGAGACCAGCACGCCCGCCACGAGCTTCGAGCCGAGAAGGAACCAGCGCGGATAGGGGCTGACGAGCAGCGTCCGCATCGCGCCCGTCTCGCGGTCGTAGACCATGGAAAGAGAGCTCTGCATCCCGTTGAACAGCTGGATCATCGCGCAGAGGCCGGGCGTGACATAGACCTCGTAGAGCACATAGGTCTGATAGGGCGGCGTGATCGAGAGGCCGAGCACCGCCCGGAATCCCGCCGCGAAGATGAAGAGCCAGACGAGCGGGCGCACGAGTGCGGAAAGGAACCGCTCGCGCTGGCGGGTGAAGCGCAGGATCTCGCGGCCCGCGATGCCGCCGAAGGCTGTCAGATGGCCGCGGAACGTGAGCCCGTGGCCGGGGCGCGGGCGCGGCGCGGTGAGACGGGGCGGTCGATGAGGCGCGGTCATGCGGTCTCTTCCGTCAGCGCGAGGAACCCCTGCGCGAGGCTGCCGCCCAGCTCCGCCGCGCGACCGGCAAGCCGCACCTCGCCACGGTGGAGCACCACCACCCGATCCTCGGGCGCGATCTCCTCCATCATGTGCGTGGCCCAGAGGGCGGAGACGCCTTCCGTGGCGATCAGGTCGCGCACCACCCGGCGCACCTCGTCGCGGGCGCGCAGGTCGAGCCCCGCCGTGGCCTCGTCGAGGAGCAGAAGCTCGGGCCGGTGCAGGAGCGCGCGTGCGATCTCGGCCCGGCGCTGCTGGCCGCCCGAGAGGGTCGCCACCCGCGCATGGGCCTTGTCGGACAGGCTGACCAGCGTCAGCACCTCGGCGATGCGGGGCGCGGCCTCGCGTCGGCCGATCCCGTGCAGCGCCGCGTGATAGCGCAGGTTCTGCGTCAGCGTCAGGTCTCCGTCCAGCGCCCGGCTCTGGAACACGACGCCCAGCCGGGCGAGCGCCTCGCCCGGCTGGCGGCGGGCATCGAAGCCCGCCACGCGGATCGTCCCGCTCGTGGAATCGTAAAGCCGGGTCACGAGCGAGAAGAGCGTGGTCTTGCCCGCCCCGTTCACGCCGAGAAGGGCCACGAAGGCGCCCCGCGGGACGGTGAAGCTCACCTCCCGGAGGGCCCGGACCGCGCCGAAGCTGTGGCTCAGTCCGGCGATCTCGAGCGCGGGCGGGGCGGCTGCGGTCATTCCTTGCGTTTCTCCGTCACCGCAAGGTTGGCGTCGAGCTTGATGTCGTATTGGCCGTCGGCGCAGAACACATCGTCGAGCTCGTAGCCGCCGTCGTCGGCCTCGATGTTCACCGGATCGACCTCGCACTGCATCTCGGTCAGCATCGCGTTGATCTTTCCGACCGTGGCCTCGTCCACCTCCTGCGCGACGGCGCCGGTGGTCTTCGCTGCCAGCACGATGGCCAGCGTGGCAAGTCTCTTCATCCTCTTTCCTCCCTGTCAGCGGATGTTGAACGTGGCGCGTTGCGTTTCGCCGGACGAGCCGGGGATCGACAACGTGAAGCTGCCGGGCACGATCGCCACGAAGGAGATCAGCGCCTCGCCGGCTTCGTCGAACTCGATGGAATGAACCCCCATCGGGCGGATCTCGATGCCGTTGATGACGACCTCGTTGATCCAGATGGCGCGGAAGAAGTCTCCGCCCGAGAGCGCAAGCTCGGCCGAGCCGTCGGCCACGATCTTGATGCGGTAGAAGGTGCCCGACTTGAGCTCGTAGGGCTCGGCGGCGACGGGTTTGCCCGAGGCGAGCGTCAGATCGGCCAGATCCTCGCGGTTCGAGGCCGACATGAGGCCTGCGAAGCCGAACTCATGGGCCCCGGCCGGCGTGACCGCCGGGGCGGCGACGAGGGCTGCGAGCCCGATGGCTGTGATGCGTCCGATCATGTCTGTTCTCCCTGTCCGTTCGTCTCTCATGGCACCGCGACGACGCCCCAGGGCTGTTCGCCCACCTGCACCGACCGGATCACCTCATCCGTGGCGACATCGATCACCGAGATGTCGTTGGAATTTCCGTTGGTCGTGTAGAGATATTTTTCGTCCGGCGAGAAGGCGAGCTGCCAGACGCGCTGGCCGACGAGGAGGTAATCCTCGACCTCCCATGTCTCGCCGTTCACCACCGCCACGCGGTTCGCGGGCCCCAGCGCCACATAGGCCTTGGAGCCGTCCTTCGTGACCCGGATCCCCACCGGTTGCAGCGCCTCGGGCAGGACGCCCGGCACCTCGAAGGTGATCTTCTTCTCGATCTGCCCCGCCGACGGATCGATCACCGAGACGGTGCCGCCGATCTCGGCCGAGACGAGGAGATGCCTGCCATCGTCGGTGAACTGCGCAAAGCGCGGCCGCTGATCGACCAGCACGTTCGTCGTGATCTCGAAGGTCGTGGTGTCGATGAAATGGGCCATGTTCGTGGTCTCGGAGGTGTTGACGACGATCGTGCCGTCGGGCGACACGCCCATCCCCTCGGGCTCAACCCCCACCGGGACCTCGGCCAGCACCGTCCGGGTCTCGACATCCACCACGGTCACGATGTTGTCGTCCTCGTTGGCGATGTAGAGCGGATTGCCCGAAGGATGCAGGACGAACAGCTCGGGGTCGGGCCCCGAGGGCAGCGTCGGCTGCTCTTCGTAGGTGTCGGTGCTGAAGACCCGCACCAGATTGTCGTCGGAGGCGCAGACATAGAGCCATTTGCCGTCGGGCGAGGCGGTGATGCCGCGCGGGCGCTGGCCGCCGGGGAAGGTCGCGATCACCTCGAGGCTCTCGCTGTCGAGCACGGTGATGTCGTTGCCCTTCTCGTTGCTTACGAAGATCTTGCCCGCAAGCGCCGGGCTCGCCGTGCAGAGGCAGGCCATCAGGCCCGTCAGTCGCATCATCATCTGTCGTCCTCCCCTCTCGATTACTTCTGGCGGTCGATCCTGCAGGCCGTTTCCGGGCGGTCGATGCCGAGCGTATCGAGCTGGGAGACCTGGTGCAGATATTCCGATTGCGGCGAGACCGAGGCCACGATGGGCCCCGACCCGAGCAGGATCGGCTGGCGCAGCTGGCCGTCCCAGTCGCGCCATGTGAGTGGCTGTCCCTTGAAGGCGCCGAGCTGGAATTCAGCGCCCAGCATGTAGTCCCTGAGCACCGGCATTTCGGCCGACTGGGTGCGCGTGGCGGCCTCGCCCACGGCGCGGAGCGCGAGCCAGACCTGATAATCCTCCTCGCGCGCGGGCCGGTTGGCGAGCTTCTCGAAGCGGCTCTGGAACTGGGTACCGCCCCACATCTCCATCGCGGGATGCCATGTGACCGGCACGAGACCGGCCGAGCCCGCGACGGGGCGCGGCTCCCAGGTGTGATAGGGCAGATAGGCCGCGAAGATCCCGGTCTCGTCGGCCGCCACCACCACGTCGTGATCGGCCGCGCGCTGGGTGAAGGTCGGGATCTGGGCCTGGATCTGGACGAGACCGCTGTCGGTCGCCCGCGCTCCGCCGGTATCCTCGAAGATGCGCTCCTCGACGATCCGCGCGCCGAATTTCGCAGCCGAGCGGCGGTAGGAGGCGGCCAGCGCCTGATCGCCCGGATGGCTGCCCTCGATCAGGAACCACTCATCCCAGCGCTTCCACATCAGGAACTGCGCCAGCGCGTCGGTCACCATCGCCCGGCTGGGCGCGGTGTGCAGGAGGTTCGCCCGGCAGCCCTCGCCGCGCAGGACATCGTCGCGGGCGCGGGCGTTGAAGACGAGCACCTCGTCGCCCGCGGCCTCGGCCAGCGCGGCCGTCGTCTCGGCATCGGCGAGCGTCACCACGAGGCGGGTGCCCGAGGCGAGGATCTCCTGCAGCTTCTCGAGCGCGGTCTCGGGCGTGGCCGCCACTTCGTCGGTGACGAAGCTCTGGCCCATGAACTGCCCGGTGGTGGCATTGTCATTGGTGCCGAGGCGGGCCCCGGCGAAGCCCAGATCCTCGGGCGGAAGGTCGAGCCGCGAGACGGGAGGACGGCCCTGCACATCGACGCGCAGCACGGCCATGCGGATTTCGGTCTGGGCCACAGCAGCGCATGGCAGAACAATGGCCACGACCAGCGCGGCGGCAATCAAACGCATCCTTTCCCTCCCTTCGACCGGCTGCCGCGCGGGTCACCGCGGCGCCGGGTGAACCTCCTCCAGATCCCCTCCCAGATCCTGCCATGCCTCGACCCCGCCAGGGAACCAGTGAATGCCCGAATAGCCCCATTCCATCGCGCGTTTCGCGACGTTCCAGGACATCCAGCACTCCCGCTTGCAGAAAACCACCACGTCAGCCTCGGGATCGCCCCCCGTCGCACGTTCGAGACCCTGCCGCAGATAGGCCGCGTCCGGTTCGGCCAACGCCTCGTAGCCGGTGTTCGGCAACCAGGTCGCGCCGGGGATGGTCAGATGCGGCTTCTCGCGCCAGACCGTCCCCTCGGGCAGCCCCTCCGGCCGCGCGGCATGGGGCAGAACGTCGAGGAAGGGCACACCCTGCGCATGAAGCGCCTCAGCCTCCTCGGGCGAGAGGCCGGGCCGGCCCATGACGGTCGCCGGCACCTCGGCGCGGTAGGGCTCGCCCCGGAACCCCTCGGGCTCGGGCACCCCTGCCAGAGCCGGCGCCGCGAGACACCACAGGAGGGCCGTCGCGATCCTCATCCGCCTTCCTTCAGCCCCTTGCCGTAATTGTCGACGAGCGGCACCCCCGCCTCGCGCAGGATCGTGTCGAGAGCGCCCTGCTCGCGGCGGATCAGCGAGTTGAGCTCGCGCTTCCAGACATCCTCGCCCTGCCGCACCCCCATGGTGATGCGGTAGTAGAGCCGGGGCGCGCCCTCCTCCTTCAGCAGCGGGATGGCCTTGAGGCCGGGATGCGCGCGCACGAGCGGGCCGCCGACCGGGCCCCAGAGCACGGCCGCATCGGTCACGCCGGCCTCGACGTCGCGCAGCATGTCGCCCGCCGGATCCTCGACGCGGCGATCCACCATCAGATCGTAGGGCCTGGCCTTGCCCATGAGCCCGTTGCGGGCGATATGCGTGGCAGGCGGCGAGCCCGCCACCACGCCGATCCGTCTGCCCTGCAGCGCCGGATCCGAGAGGCTCTCGACGCCGGCCAGCGGCCCGTCGGCCTTCACCACCAGCACATGGGTCGAGGTGTAGTAATGGTTGGTGTTCAGCACCAGCTCGTCGCCCTGCGCGTAGCCGATCACCACGTCACACTTGCCGGCGAAGAGCGTGTTGCGCGCAAAGCCCGTCACCATCGGAAACCAGGTATATTCGACGGGCCTGCCCATCACCTGCCCCAGATGTTCGGCGATGCGGTTCTCGAAGCCGCTGCCGTCGCGGTTCGACAGGGGCGAATTCGCCGGATCGGCACAGACGCGCAGGACCTCGTTCGAGACGAGGTCCGCCACCTGGGCCGGAGCGGGCGCGGCCGCGAGGACCGTGGCCGACAGCAGGAGAGCGCGGATCACTCCATGCACGTCTTTTCCACCTCGGCATATTCGGGGCTCTTGTCGGCCCGCTTCGCCGGCCGGCCGCGGTCGAGCGCCCCGGTGCCGCGCGCGCGCAGATAGGTCCAGATGTCGTCGACGTAGCACATGACGTTCGCATTGGTGCCGAAGGCGGGCATCACCAGCGTCTTGGCGGCTCCGACCTCCTGCTTGCCGTTCGCGATCGTCTCGAGGAACGTATAATAGTCGATCCGCATCACGCTGTCCTTCAGCGCGGGGGCGTAGGACGAGCCCATCCCGTCCGGGCCGTGACAGACATGGCACTCCGACTGGTAGCGGCGGTAGCCCGAGAAGGTGGGCCAGTCCACCGTGCCGTCCTCGGCGATGTCGAAGGTGGGCACATCCTCGGCATTGAACGAGCGGATGCCGTCCGACGAGGCGACCGCGACATCCACGCCCTGCGCCGCTGCCTCGGCCGAGGCCAGCGACGAGGCGCCGGCCATCAGCGCGAGGCTCACCATCGCGCCAAGGGACAGAGTGGTCTTCATTCGGTTATCTCCTCCCAGAAGAAAGCCGCCCCGGCGGGGGCCCGCAAGGGCGGCTTCAGATCATGCCGGGACCGGGATCCCGTGCGGGCCGCAGGCCGTGAGCCACAGTGTCGTCTGCGGCGGGTGCCGGAGCCCGGGGGCTCCGGCAGGGTCAGGATCGGGCTCAGTCCGGCAGGGCAAAGACGGTGAGCTGACCGCCGAGCTGGGTATAGTCCGACAGCGCGGCATAGCCGCCCACGGCGCCCAGACCCTCGTTGGGGTTGGTCAGGCCCGCGGCGAGGCCGATGCCCGCCCAGCCGCCGACGCCCGAGAGCACGCCCACATACTGCTTGCCGTTGAACTCGTAGGTCATCACGTTGCCGATGACGCCGGACGGGGTCTTGAAGCGATAGAGCAGCTCGCCCGTCTCCGCATCGACGGCCTTCAGATAGCCTTCGAGCGTGCCGTAGAACACCACGTCACCCGCGGTGGCCAGAGCCCCCGACCAGACCGAGAACTGCTCGGGCAGCGACCATTTGATCTCGCCCTTCGTCGCGTCCCAGGCGATGAAATTGCCCATGCCGCCATGGCTGTTCGGCGCCGGATACATCGAGAGGGTGGCGCCGACATAGGGCTGGCCGGCCGAGTAGCTGACCCGGTAGGGCTCGTAGTCCATGCAGACGTGGTTCGTCGGCACATAGACGAGGCCGGTCTTGGGCGAGAAGGAGGCGGGCTGCTGGTCCTTGGAGCCGAGCGCGGCCGGGCAGACGCCGGTGGTGTTGGTGTCTTCGCCGTTCTGCGCCGTCGAATATTCCGCCACCACCTGCGGACGGCCGTATTGATCGGACTCCTTGTCCATCACCACTTCGGTCGCCCAGTTCACCGCCGGGTCGTATTTCTTCGCCACCAGAAGCTCGCCCGTCTCGCGGTCGAGCGTGTAGCCGAAGCCGTTCCGGTCGAGGTTCACCAGCAGCTTGCGCATCTGCCCGTCGATCTCCTGATCGACGAGGATGTTCTCGTTTACCCCGTCATAGTCCCACTCGTCGTGCGGGGTCTTCTGATACATCCACTTGGCCATGCCGGTATCGGCATCGCGGGCCATGATGGTCATGGACCACTTGTTGTCGCCCGGACGCTGCGACGGGTTCCAGGTCGAGGGGTTGCCGGTGCCGTAATAGACGAGGTTCAGGTCGGGGTCGTAGGAATACCAGCCCCAGGTGGTGCCGCCGCCGATCTGCCACTGGTCGCCTTCCCAGCTCTTGATCGAGCTGTCGGCGCCCACGGGCTTGCCGAGCACCATGGTCTTTTCCGGATCGACCAGCATCTCGGCGTCGGGGCCGGTGGAATAGGCGCGCCAGACCTGCTTGCCCGTCTTCATGTCATAGGCGGTGACATGGCCGCGCACGCCGAACTCGCCGCCCGAGATGCCGACGAGGAGCTTGTCCTTGACCGGCAGCACGGTCGCGGTGTTGGTCTCGCCCTTGGCCGGGTCGCCGTTCTGCACGGTCCATTTCACCTCGCCGCTCTTCGCGTCGAGGGCCACGACGGTCGTATCGGCCTGATGCAGGAAGATCATGCCATCGGCATAGGCCACGCCGCGGTTGACCGTGTCGCAGCACATCACGCCGATGACGTCGGGGTTCTGCTGCGGCTCGTAGCGCCACAGGATCTTGCCGTCATTGGCCAGATCGAGCGCATAGACGTTGTTCGGGAAGGGCGTGTGGACATACATGATGCCGTCCACGACGAGGGGCGAGCCCTCGTGGCCCCGCAGCACGCCGGTCGAGAAGGTCCAGGCGACCTGAAGCTTGCCCACGTTCTCGCGGGTGATCTGGTTCAGCTCGGAATAGCGGGTGTTGGCATAGTCGCCGGTCTGGATCGCCCACTGCTTCGGATCGTCGGTCGCCTTGAGGACCGAGTCGTTGGCAAAGACCGGCGCAGACGAGAGCAATAGGGTCGCTACGAGACCCGTCTTCAGCATCTTCATTGGCTCCTCCCGATGTTGATTTCTTGAAATTGGCTCGTGATCTTCACCGGTCGCGGCTCCCTCCCCGGAGCTGCCGACCTGTCACCGAACCTCATGCTACGGCGCGCCGATTTGAAGCGTCAACGCTGCCGGTCCCGCTTTAAGCCCAAAGTATGACGATCGCGCCGGTGGCGCCATGACGAGGGCGAAAGCCTTGGCAGACAGGCATTTCAGCCCTCCGCCGGCGCCGCGGCGGGGGTCTCTTCGGCCTCCCGCGTTTCCCCGTCCGAGAAGGTGTCGAGATAGGCCAGGATGTCGGCCAGCTCCTGCGGTTTCTTGATGCCGGGGAAGGCCATCTTGGTGCCCGGCATCGCCTTGCGCGGATTGGCCAGGAAGGTCTCGAGCGCAGCATGATCCCAGACGAGGCCATCGGCCGCGGCCTCGGTCAGGGTCTTGGAATAGCTGAAGCCCTCGATCGAGGCCGCCGGGCGACCGATGACGCCGGTCAGGACGGGCCCGGTCTTGTTCTGCGCCTCGGCGCCGATCTGGTGGCAGGCCTGACATTTCCGGAAGGCCTTCTCGCCGGCCGCCGGGTCGCCTTCGGCGAAGGCGGCCTGCGCGGCACCGAGAGCGAGCGCCCCGGCGAGGATGGTGGTCAATCTCATGGTCTTCTCCCTTTGCGGATGGCTCGGGGGGCGTCCTGCGCGGCAGGCCGCCCGCGGCCGGTCAAGGGACCGGCCGGGTCGCTGGCACCGTTACTCGGGAAATCGTCACCGTCTTGGAGGGGTGGCCGATCAGAACACCACGACCGAGCGGATGGACTCGCCCGCGTGCATGAGGTCGAAGCCCTTGTTGATCTCTTCGAGGCTCAGGATGTGGGTGATCATCGGGTCGATCTGGATCTTGCCCTCCATGTACCAGTCGACGATCTTCGGCACGTCGGTCCGGCCGCGCGCGCCGCCGAAGGCCGAGCCCTTCCAGACCCGCCCCGTCACCAGCTGGAACGGCCGCGTCTGGATCTCGGCCCCCGCCGGCGCCACACCGATCACGATCGACTGGCCCCAGCCACGATGGCACGCCTCCAGCGCCTGACGCATCACCTTCACGTTGCCGGTGCAGTCGAAGGTGTAGTCCGCCCCGCCGATCTGGTCGAAGGGCGTCTTGGTCATATTGACCAGATGCGCCACCACATCGCCGTCGATCTCGGACGGATTCACGAAATGGGTCATGCCGAAGCGCTCGCCCCATTCCTTCTTGGCGTTGTTCAGATCCACGCCGATGATCATGTCGGCGCCCGCGAGCTTCAGGCCCTGGATCACGTTGAGACCGATGCCGCCCAGCCCGAACACCACGGCCTTGGCGCCGATCTCGACCTTGGCCGTGTTGATGACCGCGCCGATGCCGGTGGTGACGCCGCAGCCGATGTAGCAGATCTTGTCGAAGGGCGCATCCGGGCGCACCTTCGCCACCGCGATCTCGGGCAGGACCGTGTAGTTCGAGAAGGTCGAGCAGCCCATGTAATGCAGGATCGGCGTGCCATCGAGCATCGAGAAGCGGCTGGTGCCGTCGGGCATCAGCCCCTGCCCCTGCGTGCCGCGGATCGCGGTGCAGAGGTTCGTCTTCTGGCTGAGGCAGGAGGGGCACTGCCGGCACTCGGGCGTGTAGAGCGGGATCACATGATCGCCGGGCTTCACGCTGGTCACGCCGGGGCCGACCTCGACCACCACGCCCGCGCCCTCGTGGCCGAGGATCGCCGGGAACATGCCCTCGGGATCGGCGCCGGAGAGGGTGAATTCGTCGGTGTGGCAGATGCCGGTGGCCTTGATCTCGACCATGACCTCGCCGGCCTTGGGGCCTTCGAGATTGACCTCCATGATCTCGAGCGGCTTGCCGGCCTCGACGGCGACGGCGGCACGGGTGCGCATGTTACTCTCCCTCTCAATCAACCGGACGGCAGGGCGTCGGGCCTGTCATGGCCTGACCTTAAGAGGAAAATCCGCGCCCGGCATTCGGAAAAAAGGATGAGGAGCGCGGGTCTTGCCTCTGCGGCGAAAGCCTGCGGGGGTCCCGCGTCGGCAGGCCTGCCGCCATCGGACCGCGCCCGGCACGTTCAGAAGAAGCCGCTCCCCGCCTCGCGGGAGGGAGCGGCCGCAGCCCTCAGGCCGCGAGCTTGCCGGAGCGTTTCGCGACATGGGTCGCGATCGCATCCATCAGGGGCGGCGAGAGCGCATCGTAGGGCTCGAGCCCCAGCTCGCGCAGCCGCGCGCGGATCCCGTCCATGCGGTCCGGCGAGACCCCGCTCTCGATCACCGACGAGACGAAGGCGGCGAAGCCCGGCGCGGCCCAGCCGTCTTCCGACGACAGCTCGGTATGGATGAAGTCGAGCCCGTAGAACGGATGGTCCTTGTTCTCGATCCGGCCATACATGTGCGTGCCGCAGCCGGTGCAGGCGTAGCGCTGGATGGCCATGTTCGGGTCGACCACCTTCAGCTTGTCGCCGTTGGCCACCACCTCGACGGCATCCCGCGGCACCACCGCCACCATGCTGAAGATCGCCCCGTCGGGCTTCCAGCACTTGGTGCAGCCGCAGACATGGTTGTGCGCCGACTGGCCGTTGATGCGCACCTCGACCGGCCGGTCGGTGCAGCGGCACTTGAGCGTGCCGCCCGTGAACCCGTCGCGCGCCGGAACGATCCCGTCATCGACCGACGGGTGAATCTTGACGTCGCCGTGAGTCATGTCACTCATTGCTTCCTCCCTGACATGCAGCCTCCCTGACATGCGCGACAAGTGTCTCAGGCTGCCCCGAGTCCAGCCAGTCAGCCATTGGGCGGAGACACGCCCCTGCCCCCGCGCGTCACCTGCGGCGCCGTTCCGGCATCCCGCGGCCCCTTCCCGACCCGCCGGGATTGTTCCCGGCCACGGGCTCCCTCTTTCGTCCGGCTTGTTCCCGCCGCCCGGGAGGCGACACTGGCGCCATGCGACGCCTCCTCATCCTCCTCCTTCTTCTTGCCGGACCTGCCTCGGCCGAGGATCTGTGGAACGGCCGCACGGCGGCCTTCTTCGGCCTGACCTTCATCGACACCTCGACCGAGGGCGCGCTGAACGGCAAGCGCGCCGACGAGGCGGAGCGGATCGAGCGGGCCGAGCGGCAGGCGGCGGACGCTTTCGCGGCGCATGGGGTGGAACTGCTCGATCTCGCGCCGGTCGCCGAAGATCTGGCCCGCATCCGCAACCCCGCGACCTGCGGCGGGTGCGAGCTGCGCATGGCCCGCGCGCTCGGCGCCGACTATGCGGTGGTGGGCGAGGTCCAGAAGGTTTCGAACCTCATCCTCGCCATGAACCTCTATGTGAAGGAGGTCTCGACCGGCCGGCAGATCCGCGGTCAGGCGGTCGACATCCGCGGCAACACCGACGAGAGCTGGCAGCGCGGGATGCGCTACATCCTCGAGCGCAACATCTTCCGCTGACGCGGGCGGGTTTCCTTCGGTGAAGGGCGCCCCTTCGTCCGCGATGCAAAAGCGGTCTACGCGCGGCCGACACACCGCGAGCGGACGGCGCCCGCGCCCGAAGGCGCAGGCGGCCGGGGACGGTCAGGCCCGCTGCAGCTCGGCCATCCGCGGCAGGACCGGAACGATCTCTTCCACGCGGTTGAACATCGGCAGGTCCAGCGTCGACAGCTCCTCGAGCTGGGCCGGGAGCGGCAGCTCCATCTCGCCGCCTTCCAGCACGGACAGCAGCCCGCGCTGCACCAGCTCGTCGCGCATCTCGTCGAGCTGCGCCCCGCTCAGGGCGAGAAGCGTCGCGATATCCTCGTGCCGGCACTGCAGCGTGAGGCGCAGCACCCCCATCCGGTCGCGTTCGGCCAGCCGGTGGGCGCAGATCGCGAGGAAGGCCGCGAGCCGTTCGAGCGGCGTCAGGGTCGAGCGGATGCGGGTGAACAGCCGGCGCAGGCCGGCCGCATGCGAAGCCGCCGCGCTCAGAGCGCCATGGAGGCGCGGATCGCGCAGCGCCGCTGCCTCCACCTCATGCACGTCATACCAGCAGACCTGGGACGGAACGACGGCCGTCACGCGCATCTCGCGGTTGCCGCGGAAGGCCTCGCCCAGCGGTTCGCCGATGGAGACGACGTCCATCCCCGTCTCCGGCCCGCAGCGCAGCAGCAGACCGGAATGCAGGATGCCGAACCGCCCGCCCTTGAGGCTCACGTCGGTTGGCGCGGCCCCCGGCAGCAGCGTCTCGAACTCGGCCACCAGCGGGCAGACCGAGGCCGCGCGGGCCCGGATCGCCGCGCAGAGCGCGTTGTGTCGCTGCTTGCAGGTCTGACAGTGCGAGGTGGTCTGACACGGCATGTCCTCAGTCCTCCCGGGATCTCGCTCTTGAGGCGAGCGTTTCATGTCGGCAACCGCAATACTGGTGAACATGACCGCCGAAGCGGGGCACGGGATCCTGAGTAGGCGAAATGAAGAGTGCGCTCTTTGACCTGCGTCAATTCGCCCGGTCGGTCAGGGGGAAACGCGCTGCTCCTCGCGCAGCCCCTCGAGAAGCGCGTGCGCGTCGAATTCCTCGTTGTCCGACAGGGCGATGAGCGCGGGCAGGTCGAGGATCTCGAACCGAAGGGGCGTCAGAATCGAGATGATCCCATCGCGGGAAAAAGCCTGCACCGCACGCGAGATCGATTCGACCGTGGTGCCGAGGTAATGCGCAAGGTCATTGCGCGCGATGGGAACGTTCACGACGATTCGCTTCGCGTCCTGCGTGAGTTCGCTGGTCTGGTGCGGCCAGCGCCGGCAGAGCATCAGCAGATAGGTCGCAAGTCGCGCCGCAACCGTGGGGCCCGCACGGAGCGTGATCCATTCGCGCGCGGCGTCGAGCTCGTCCAGCACGGCGAGCAGCACCGCATGTTCGAGATCGGGACAGGTCCGCACGAGCGCCTCGAACGCATGGCGCTCGAAGCAGCAGAGCGTCACTTCGGTGGCGGCCTCGACGGAATAGTCCGACCGCTCCGAGAAGACGCGGCCGAACATGTCGGTCGGCACCAGAAGACCCACGATCTGCGAGCGTCCGTCCGACAGGAGCCGCTCCATCCGCAGCACGCCGCGCACGACATTGCCCACATATTCGAGTGCGCCGCCCTGCGGCACCACCACCGCGTCGCGCGGAAACACCCGCAGCCGGGAGATCGCATCGAGCTTGCGGAGCGTCGCGGGGCTGAGGCCGCGGCGCAGGCCCGCATGGTGGAACTTCGAGTCGGGCCCGAGCCGCGTGACTTCGTTACGCGCCAGAGGACGCTCCATCGCTACCGCTCCGATACCGAAACTCTGCTGGTGGGCCAGACCTTGACGGCAGGACCGCCGTCGGGGCGACGATAGCAGATCCCTTTGCCGCGGGCCATCCGGGGTCCCCCGGCTGTGGCAATCGGCAGCGGGCGTGCGATCTTGACGGCCGGCGTCAACCGGCGGCGAGCAGCTCCCGCACCCGCGGGATCACCTCGCGGCCGTAGAGTTCGACCGAGCGCAGGAGCGCCCCGTGCGCGAGCGGTCCCATCGAATATTTCAGCTGGAAGCGCGATAGGCCGAGTGCGCCGACCGTATCGGCGATCTTGCGCGCGACGGTCTCGGGCGAGCCCACATACATCGAGCCGTGCTCGACCTCGCGCAGGAAGTCGTCGCGCCCGAGGCTCGGCCAGCCCCGTTCGGCGCCGAGCCGGTCGTGCAGCACCTTGTAGGCCGGGAAGGCCTCTTCGCGCGCCAGTTCGTCGGTGGGTGCGATGTGGCCCGGCGAATGGACCCCGAGCGGCATGGGCTCGAGCCCCGCCTGATCGGTCGCGCGGCGATAGAGATCGGCATAGGGCAGGAAGCGCCGGGCCGGGCCGCCGATGATGGCAAGGATCATCGGCAGCCGGAAGCGCACCGCCCGCACAACCGACTCGGGGCTGCCGCCCACGCCGATCCAGGCGCGCAGGCCCGCCTCTCCCAGCGGCGGCCAGACCCGCTGCCGCTCGAGCGGCGCACGGGTGGTGCCGGACCAGGTGACTTCCTCCTCGCGGATCAGGCGGGCGAAGAGGTCGAGCTTCTCCTCGAAGAGCGCGTGGTAATCCCCGAGGTCGAAGCCGAAGAGCGGAAAGCTCTCGGTGAAGGAGCCGCGGCCGAGCGTGACTTCGGCCCGCCCGCCCGTCAGCGCGTCGAGCGTCGAGAGGCGCTGGAAGAGCCGCACCGGATCGTCGGACCCCAGAACCGTCACCGCCGTGCCGAGCCGGATCCGCCGCGTGCGCGCGCCGATGGAAGCGAGCAGGATCTCGGGGGAGGAAATCGCGAAGTCGTCGCGGTGATGTTCGCCGAGGCCGATGGCATCGACACCGACCTCATCGGCCAGCACCGCCTCCTCGACGACGTTCCGCAGCACCTCGCGCTGCGGCAGCAGCCGCCGCTCTGCATCCCAGGTCACGTCGCCGAAAGTGTCGAGGCCGAATTCGAGTGTCATGTGCATCTTCCCGTTGCCGATCGCTCCCGATGTAGCACATCCGCGCGCGCCGTCCCTGGGCAGCAGGGCACAGTGCCCCTGCTCCGCTGCACAGACGCGCGCAATCGGAGCGCCGCGCGAGCACGACCGGCGCGGCGGCCAGAGACCTCTCCCGCTCGTTAGATTCCCCTTCGAGTCCGCGTCCTCGGCAGAGGGACCAGCGCGCGGGCATCCTCTCCGCCCTGCCGGTCATCGACGCGACCGGGCCCCTTCTGCGCAGGTCCGCGTGTCGGCCGAGGGACCGGCGCTCGGGAACAGAGGCCGCCGCTGCCGGTTATCGAGGCGACCAGGCCGCCTGTGCCGGAGCCTTCACCCTGCGTCGAGGCTTTCCGGCGGGCGGCCCATCCCAATGACAGGACATCCCATGACACTCGACGGAAAAACCATCGCGATCCTGATCGCGCCCCGCGGCACCGAAGACGTGGAATATGTGCGGCCGAAGGAAGCGCTGACCCAGGCGGGGGCGACGGTCGTGACCGTCAGCCTCGAGCCGGGCGAGGCGCAGACGGTGAACGGCGATCTCGATCCCGGCGCGACGCACCGCGTCGACCGCACCTTTGCCGATGTCTCGGCAGACGCGTTCGACGGGCTCGTGATCCCCGGCGGCACGGTGGGTGCCGACAAGATCCGGTCGAGCGAGGAGGCCGTGGCCTTCGTGCGCGGCTTCGTCAGTGCGGGCAAGCCGGTGGCTGCCATCTGCCATGGCCCCTGGGCGCTGGTTGAGGCGGACGTGCTCAAAGGGCGCGAAGTGACCTCCTACCCCTCGCTCGCCACCGACATCCGCAACGCAGGGGGCCGCTGGGTCGACCGCGAGGTCGTTGTCGATTCGGGGCTCGTCACCAGCCGCAAGCCGGACGATCTCGATGCCTTCTGCGCCAAGATGATCGAGGAATTTGCCGAAGGCGTGCACGACGGCCAGCGCCGCAGCGCCTGAAAAAGCAGGCCCGCCATCGGCACAGCCTTGCCGAGCGTCGTGAAAAGTTCATTCGACCGGTGGACTTGCAGCCGATACGCACCAACATGGTCACGAGGACGTGTGCCGCCCGTGAGGCGGCACGCGCGATTCACGAAGGAGGCTTCATGCGCATCGCAGTTCTGGGTGGGGACGGGTTTGTCGGCTGGCCGACGGCGCTCCACCTGTCGGACCTCGGACACGAGATCCATATCGTCGACAACCTGTCCCGGCGCTGGATCGATACCGAGCTGGGCGTGCAGTCCCTGACCCCGATGGACTCGATCCAGGAGCGCTGCCGGATCTGGCATCAGGAGACCGGCCAGCGGCTGCATTTCCACCTGCTCGACCTGCGCGAATACGACCGGATCCGCGCCTGGCTCGCCGAATACCGCCCCGAGGCCATCATCCACTTCGCCGAGCAGCGCGCCGCGCCCTATTCGATGAAGTCGGACCGCCACAAGGTCTACACCGTCAACAACAACGTCAATGCGACCCACAACCTGTTGGCCGCCATGGTCGAGACCGGCATCGATGCCCATCTCGTCCATCTCGGCACCATGGGGGTCTATGGCTATTCGACCGTGGGCGCGCCCATCCCCGAGGGTTATCTCGACGTCTCGGTCGAGACCCCGGCGGGCCCGAAAGAGCTCGAGATCCTCTATCCGACGCGGCCGGGCTCGGTCTATCACATGACCAAGAGCCTCGATCAGATCCTCTTCCAGTATTATGCTCAGAACGACGGGCTGCGGATCACCGACCTGCATCAGGGCATCGTCTGGGGCACGCACACGAACCAGACCCGCCGCCATCCGCAGCTCATCAACCGCTTCGACTATGACGGCGACTATGGCACCGTCCTGAACCGCTTCCTGATCCAGTCGGCGATCGGTTATCCGCTGACCGTGCACGGCACCGGCGGGCAGACCCGCGCCTTCATCCATATCCAGGATTCGGTGCGCTGCGTCGAGCTCGCGCTGTCGGATGCGCCCAAGGCCGGCGAACGGGTGAAGATCTTCAACCAGATGACCGAGACGCACCGCGTGCGAGATCTGGCCGAACTGGTGGCGAAGATGACCGGCGCCAAGGTCTCGTTCCTGCCCAACCCCCGCAAGGAGGCCGACGAGAACGAGCTCGTGGTCAGGAACGACCAGTTCCTCGCGCTGGGGCTGAAGCCCATCACGCTGCAGGAAGGGCTGCTGGGCGAGGTGGTCGATGTGGCGAAGAAGTTCGCCCACCGGATCGACCGCAGCCGCGTGCCCTGCGTCTCGGCCTGGACGAAGGACATCGCGCAGCGGGTCGAGCACGATCCCGAGGGGCGGCGGCTGCGCTCGGTGTCCTGATTGGATCTGGCAGCCGAAGGACCGGCTGGGTCCGAGCGGGCCTATGTCACGCTCGTGACCAATGCCGATTATGCGCTGGGGGCACGGGCGCTGCTGCGCTCGCTGGCCCTCAGCGGCACCACGGCCGACCGGGTGGTGCTGCATACCGACGTGCCCGAGGAGGCGCTGGCGCCGCTCCGGGCGCTCGGCGCGCGGCTCGTGCGGGTGGAGCTTCTGCCCACCTCGCCCGAGTTCAACGCGGCCCATGCGCGAGAGGCGCTTCATGCGCGCGCGGCCTTCACCAAGGGCGGCAAGCCGCCCTTCCACACGCCGCTCGATAATTTCGCCAAGCTCCGGCTCTGGCAGCTCGTGGACTATCGCTCGGTCGTCTTCATCGACGCGGATGCGCTGGTGCTGCGGAACGTGGACCGGCTGTTCGACTATCCCGAATTCTGCGCCGCGCCGAATGTCTACGAGAGCCTGTCGGACTTTCACCGGATGAATTCGGGCGTCTTCACCGCCCGGCCCTCGACGGACACCTACGCCCGGATGCTCGAAGCACTCGACGTGCCGGGGGCCTTCTGGCGGCGGACCGACCAGAGCTTCCTGCAGCAGTTCTTCCCCGACTGGCAGGGCCTGCCGGTCTTCTGCAACATGCTCCAGTATGTCTGGTTCGCGATGCCCGAGCTCTGGAGCTGGGAGCAGATCCGCATCCTGCACTTCCAGTATGAGAAACCCTGGCAGGAGCACGACAAGGCCGACCGCCTGCGCCCGCTGATCGACCTGTGGCGCGCCTATGCGGGCGACGGGCCGGTGCCCGCGCTTTCGGACATGCCGGATCCATGCGGCTTGCGCTGACCGGAGCAGGCGGCCTCGTCGGCCGCTTCATCGCCGAGGCCGCGCGGGCTGCGGGCCATTCGCTGGTGATCCTTGCGCGCAGCCCTCTGCCCGGCGCGGACGAGCATCGGCCCTACGATCTTCTGGGCCCGCTTCCCCCGCTGGCCGATGTGGATGCGCTGATCCACTGTGCCTTCCAGCATGTTCCGGGCCGCTACCGGGGCGGCGAGGGCCAAGACCCCGAGGGCTTCCGCCGCGCCAACCTCGAGGGCAGTCTGCGGCTCTTCGAGGCGATGCGGGGGCGGCGGATCCTCTTCCTCTCCTCCCGCGCCGTGTTCGACGGCTACGGCCCCGGCACGTTGCTCACCGAGGCCATGCCGCCCTGCCCCGAAAGCCTCTATGGGCAGGTCAAGGCCGAGGCCGAGGTCGCTCTCTTCGCCGAAGGAGGCGCGAGCCTGCGCGCGACCGGCGTCTACGGCCCCGGGCCGGATCACAAGTGGCGCGTTCTTTTCGAGGACTTCCGTGCGGGACGTCCGATCGAGCCGCGGGTCGCGACCGAGGTCCATGGCGCGGATCTGGCCGCGGCGGCGCTCCTCCTGCTCGAGAAGCCGGACGCGGGCGCCTTCCATGTCTCGGATCTGCTGCTCGACCGCCACGATCTTCTCGCCGAGGTCGCCCGGATCGAGGGGATCGCCGCGCCCCTGCCCCCACGCGCGGATGCCGCGCGCATCAGCCCTCTCGACTGCCGGCGGCTTTCGGCGATGGGCTGGCGGCCCGGAGGGCTCAGCCTGTTGCGCCAAACGCTGCCGCTCATGATTTAGGCAGCGGATTCCCGCCGACGGTGCCCGGGCGTGCTTCTGGCCCGGCGACCCGGGCCTTGCGCAACTATAGGTTAGAGAAAGTCTCCCTTGGGTTGCAAAGCTGCGCAATCGCCCCGAGCGGCGAAAGGATCCGCATAAAAATCGTCTTTCCGAGGAACCTGACCCTTCGATTCAGCCTTGGCCATTCGCTCAGCAACAGGCATTCTGCCCGCCATAGAAAGTCTGACGCACGCCCCATTTTGACCTATCTCCGCCCGCGGGTCTTTCCCGGCCTTTGCAGGTGCAGCATTATATGAAACATTGTTCGGGTCAGATCGGGCCCTCCTTTTCACAGATCCATATCCAGAGGTCGCGCATGTCTTCCCAGAAGGTCACCACTGCCATTTTCCCCATCGCAGGCATGGGGACGCGGTTCCTGCCCGCGACCAAGTCGATCCCGAAGGAAATTCTCACGCTCGTCGACAAGCCGCTGATCCAGTATGCGGTCGAGGAAGCCCGCGAGGCCGGCATCGAGGACTTCATCTTCGTCACCTCCCGCGGCAAGGGGGCGCTCGAGGACTTCTTCGACGTGAACCAGACGCTGGAGCGGGCCCTGCGCGCGGCGGGCAAGACCGAGCTTCTGGCAACGCTCGAGGCCACCAATATCGACAGCGGCCATGTGACCTACGTCCGCCAGCACGAGGCGCTGGGCCTCGGCCATGCCGTCTGGTGCGCGCGCCGCCTCGTGGGCGACGAGCCCTTCGCGGTGATCCTGCCCGACGACATGGTGGTCGCCGACAAGCCCTGCCTCGCGCAGATGATCGAGGCCCATGAAGAGGTCGGCGGCAGCATCATCGCCACGATGGAAGTGCCGGCGGAAAAGGCGTCCTCCTACGGCGTCCTCGACATCGAAGAGCGTCAGGGCGCGCTGATCCGTCCGCGTGGCATCGTCGAGAAACCGAAGGCCGGCACCGCGCCTTCGAACATGGCGGTCATCGGCCGCTATATCCTCGGGCCGCGCGTCATGCAGCATCTCGACCGGCGCACCGTCGGAGCGGGGGGCGAGATCCAGCTGACCGACGCCATCGCGCACGAGCTGGCCACCCATCCGGGCTCGGTCCACGGCTTCCGCTTCCAGGGCGAGCGGTTCGACTGCGGCTCGAAGGCGGGCTTCCTTCAGGCCACCGTCGCGCTGGCGCTGGAGCGCGAGGATCTGCGCGGGGAATTCTCGACCTTCCTGCGGGCGATCGCCGAGCAGCACGGTCTCGGAGCCCCGAGCGCCGCGCCGCTGCGCAGCGTGGCGGCCGCGAGCTGATCCGACGGGAAAGACGGCAGAGTGCGCATTCTCTACCTCGCCCACGATCTGGACGACAGCGCCATCTGGCGGCGCGCGGCGATGCTGCGCGCCGGCGGTGCGAGCGTTCAGGCCGCGGGCTTCCGCCGCCGCGAGGGGCCGCTGCCCGAACCGGCGATCCTGCTCGGGCAGACCGCCGATGCGCGGATGCTGCAGCGCGCGGCCTCGGTCGCGCGCGCCCTCGCGGGGCTGCGCCATAGCCTTGCCGAGGTGCAGGCCCCCGATGTCATCATCGCCCGCAACCTCGAGATGCTGGCCCTCGCCGTTCGCGCCAAGAGCTTCTGGCCGGAGGCGCTGCTGGTCTACGAGGTGCTCGACATCCACCGCATGATGCTGGGCGACGGCCCGCGGCCGCGCGCGATGCGTGCGCTGGAACGGCGGCTGATGCGCCGTGTGGGGCTGGTGCTCACCTCCTCGCCGGGCTTCGTCAACGAATATTTCCAGCCGCACGGCCAGACCCGCGTGCCGATCCGCATCGTGGAGAACAAGTGCTTCTACCCCGAGGCGGCGCTGCCTGCGGTTCCAACGCGGCGGCCGGTCGCGGCACCGATCACCATCGGCTGGTTCGGCATCCTGCGCTGCGCCTGGTCGCTCGATTGCCTCGACCGCGTGACGCGGGCCGCGCCGGGGCGCTATCGCGTGCTGCTGCGCGGCAAGCCCGCGCTCGACCAGCTGCCGCAGTTCCACGCGACCGTGGCGGCGAACCCGGATCTCGACTTCGGCGGTCCCTACCGCAACCCGGAAGATCTGGCCGACATCTACGGGCAGGTCCACCTGTCCTGGCTGATCGACCGCTATGATGCGGGCAAGAATTCCGACTGGCTGCTGCCGAACCGGCTCTACGAAGGCTGCCGTCACCATGCCGTGCCGGTGGCGCTGGCGGGCACGGAGGTCGCGAACTTTCTCGGCGATTACGGGCTGGGGCTCACCATCGCCGCGCCCGATGCCGAGGAGGTCGGGCGGCGCCTCGGCGCGCTCTCTCTCGCAGAGGTCGAGGCGATGAGGACGGCGGTGGCCGAAGTGCCGACGCAGGTCTGGACCACGGGTCCCGAGGAATGTCAGGAACTCACGGGCCTGATGGCCCAGATCGCCGCCGCCCGAGGTCGCAGGCGGCAGGCGGCGATGCGTCGGAAAGGCTGGTTCACCACATGACGGCGCGCGTGCTCATCGTCATCCCCACGCTGAACGAGGCCGCCCATATCGGCGGCGTGCTCGACACTCTTCTGCCCTTCGCCGAGCGCCACGGCGCGCGGATCGTTGTGGCCGACGGCGGCTCGACCGACGGAACCCGGGCGCTGGTGACGGCGCGCCCCGAGCCCGGGATCGTGCTGCTCGACAATCCCCGCCGCCTGCAGAGCGCCGCCATCAATCTGGCGGTGGAGCACTTCGGCGATGAGGCGGACTGGCTGATCCGGATCGATGCGCACAGCGCCTATCCCGCCGACTACTGCGATGTGCTTCTGGCCGAGGCCCAAGCCACCGGCGCGGACTCGGTGGTGGTGGGGATGAAGGCGGTAGGCTCGGGCTTCTGGCAGAGCCTTATTGCTGCGGCGCAGAATTCGCGGATCGGCAATGGCGGGTCCGCGCACCGGGTGATGCCGGTGGGCAAGTTCGTCGACCATGGCCATCACGCCCTGATGCGGATCGCGGCCTTCCGCGAGGTCGGCGGCTATGACGAGAGCTTCAGTCACAACGAGGATGCGGAACTCGACCTGCGCCTCGGAAACGCGGGCTTCCGGATCTGGCTCACGCCGCGCACGCGGGTGACCTACTTCCCCCGACGCAGCCTCGGCGCGCTGGTGAAACAGTATTTCGCCTTCGGCAAGGGCCGGGCGCGGAACATCCTGAAGCACCGCTCGCGGCCGGGCCTGCGTCAGGCGGTGCTGGTGGCGCTGATGCCGGCGCTGTTGCTTGCGCTTCTCGCGCCCCTGCACTGGATCTTCGCCCTGCCGCTCGCGGGATGGGTGGCGGGCTGCCTCGCCGGGGGCGTCATGATTGCGCGCGAGACCGGCTCGCCGGGCGGGCTGCTCTCGGGCTTCGCCGCCGGCGCCATGCATGTCGCCTGGTCGGCGGGCTTCTGGGTGCAGCTCGGCCGTCACCTGATGCAGGGCCGCGCAGGAACGGGGGCCACGGCATGACCGGCACGCGCATAGCCATCGGGATCTGCACCTTCCGCCGCCCCGGCATTGCCGCCACGCTCGCCTCGCTCGGGGCCCTGCGCTGGCCCGAGGGCATGAGCGGGCTCGTGATCGTCGCCGACAATGACGAGACACCTTCGGCCCGCGAAACGGTTCACGCGGCGGCCAAGGGCCTGCCGCTGCCGGTCTGCTATCTTCATGCGCCGGCCCGCAACATCTCGGTCGCGCGGAACGCCATCCTCGAGGCAGCCGGGGCGCGCGGCCTCGAGCGGCTGGCCTTCCTCGACGACGATGAGATGGTGGAGCCGGGCTGGATCGAGGCCCTGACCGAGGCTCTGGCCCGAACGGGCGCCGAGGCGGTGCTGGGTCCCGTGCGCGCCGAGCATGGCGCCGAGGCCCCCGCCTGGATGCGCGAAAGCGCGATCCACGACACGCGGCCGACCTTCCTGCCCGACGGCTCGATCAAGTCGGGCTACAGCTGCAACGTGCTGATGGACCTCACGGCCCCCGCTCTGGAAGGGCTGCGCTTCGATCCTGAACGCGGGCGCTCGGGCGGAGAGGACACCGCCTTCTTCGAGGCGATGCTGCGGCGCGGCGGCCGGTTGGGATTCGCGCCCGATGCGCTGGTGCGGGAGACCGTCCCCGCGGACAGGGCACGTCTGGGATGGCTGCTGCGTCGCCGATTCCGCATGGGCCAGACCCATGCGAGCCTCATCGCTGGCCCCGGGCGCGCTCAGCGCGCGAAACAGGCGCTGGTGGCTCTCTCCAAGGTTGCGGCATGCTCCGGGATGGCGCTCGCGGCGGTTCACGATCCTCTCAGACGGAACAATGCGCTGTTGCGCGGTGCGCTGCATGTCGGCACACTGTCGGCACTTTTCGGCGCACGCCCCATCACGATCTATGGCGGGACCGGGCCTGCGCCTTCTACCTTTGATTCAAAAACGGATAGTTATCTCGTTTCGAGGAGCAGAACTTGAAGCAGTTCGGATTTCGCATCGCCGACAGCGATCCGCGCATCGATGCGCCTGTGGCTGCCGTTGCCCCTGCGGACACGATCGACGTCTCCCGGATCCTCGGAGCCGTGCGTCGGCAACGGCGGGTGATGATGATCTCCTGCGCGATCGGCCTGTGCCTCGGCCTCGTCTATCTCGCGACCACGCCGAAGACCTTCGTGGCGAATTCCACCGTGCTGCTGGCCGGCAAGGTCAACCGGACCATCGAAGAAGTGTCGGCCATCGACAGCAGCGCCTCCGAGAACGCGCTCGAAAGCGCGCAGGAGGTGATCCGCTCGCAGCCCGTGGCGCTCGCCGTGACGGACATGCTGAAGCTGACCGAGAACGAGTCCTTCCTGAACCGGCCGGTGCCGCTGCTGGCCACCGTGGTCAACGGCGTGAAGGAGGTCGTGCGTGCGCCGATCCGCCTCATTACGCCCTCGACGCCCTCCGGCCCCGCAGGTCCGCCCCCCACGCCGGAGCAGATCGAGCAGCGCAAGCGTCAGCTCGTTGCGGACTCGCTGGCGGCCAAGATCAACGTGATGCGCGTCGGCCGCTCGAGCGTGTTCCAGATCTCCTATGCCTCGCACGACCCTGCCCTCGCGGCCTCGGTCGCCAATGCCTATGCCGAAGCCTATGTCTCCGACCTGCTGAACGCGAACTATGACGCGACGGAGCGCACGACGGAATGGCTGCGCGAGCGGCTCGAGGCCCTGCAGTCGCAGGCCCGCGAGGCGGCGGTCGAGGCCGAGATCTTCCGCGCGGAGAACAACCTCGTCTCGACGCGCGGGGCGCTCATCACCGAAGAGAACGTCTCGAAGCTGAACGACGATCTGGCCGCGGCCATGACCGAGGCGGCCCGGGCGCAGGCGCTGATGAGCACCTATCAGGAGATCCTCGACCGCGGACCCGAGGCGTTCCTGTCCGAGCGCAGCAGCGGCTTCTCGCTGCAGGGCAACGACCGGCTGATCGAAATGCAGGACCAGCTGTCGGGCCTGTCCGCGCGTCTCGACCGGATCGAGCGCGACTTCGGCGAGGACCATCCGCAGGCCGTGCGGCTGCGCGAGCAGGTCTCGGCCCAGATCAACGTCCTCTTCGGCGAAGTGCGCCGTCTGCACGAGGAAGCGCGCGGCTCCTACAACGTGGCCAGCGCTCAGGTGCAGGCCCTGCGCGAGAGCCTCGGGCTCGCGGTCGACGTGAACTCCGAAGCCGGGCGCAAGCAGGTGCAGCTGAAGTCGCTGGAACAGCGGGCTGAAACGCTGCAGACGCTCTACCAGACCTTCCTGACCCGCTTCCAGGAGATCGACCAGCAGAAGAGCTTCCCGATCTCGAACGTCCGCATCCTCGCCCATGCCGACGTGCCGCTCACGCCCGCGGGGCCGAGCACCATGCGCGTCCTCGCGGTGATGCTGGTGCTGGGCGGCATGGCGGGCGCGGGCATCGGCGCGCTGCGCGAATGGCGCGACCGGTTCCTGCGCACCGGAGAGGATGTGCAGAACGACGTGGGCCAGCGGTTCCTCGGCTACCTGCCCCACTTCGATGCGGCGAACGGTGCACCGCAGCTGTCGCGGCAGGCCCGCAACGCGCCGCTGAAGCTGAACGAGCCGGTGCCGGGTCTTCCGGTCGTGCGCAAGCCGATCCATGCGCTGCAGCATCCGCGCTCGCACTATGCCGAGACCCTGCGCAACATCCGCTTCTCCTCCGAGGTGAGCCTCGCGGGCAAGTCGCAGATCGTGATGGGGATCACCTCGATCCGGCCGGGCGAGGGCAAATCCTCGGTCGCGCTGAACCTGGCCGCGGTGATGGCGGCCTCGGGCAATTCGGTGCTGCTGATCGACACCGACCCGCGCAACCCGGGCCTCAGCCGCCGGCTCGGCCTGACGCGCGGCGTGGGCCTCGTCGAGGCTGCGCTCGGCCGGGCCGACTGGACCAAGGCCCTGCGGGTGATCGGCGACAGCGGCGTGCATCTGCTGCCCTGCATCACCCCCGGCATGATGACCCATTCCAGCGAGATGCTGGGTTCCAAGGGCATGCGGCAGCTTCTGGCCGCGGCCCGGGCCCGCTACAGCCACGTCATCCTCGACCTCGCGCCGCTCGGCCCGGTGGTCGATGCCCGCGTGGTGGTGCCGATGGTCGATCAGGTCGTGATGGTGGCGGAGTGGGGCAAGACGCCCAAGGCGCTGCTGCGCGAGACGCTGATGAACGAGCCCGCGCTCATGGAGAAGACCCTCGGCGTGGTGCTGAACAAGGTCGACATGGAGTCGCTGCGCGACTACGTCCCGCAGACCGGCGGCGAGCACTATTACGAGGAATATGGCGACTACTTCTCGGGCCGCAGCGGCACGAGCTGATCCCCCTTCCCGGCATGGGCTTACAGCGCCCCGGCTCCCGCCGGGGCCTTTTCATTCTGGCTGTCGGGGCCGGCTTCCCGTTCAGACCGCTCCCTCCTTCCGGACGAGGAACGGGGCGATTGCTGGACCGTCGAGAGCGATAGGCCCGGTCGAGTGTCGGCCCGTCGGTGTCGGCTTCCCCAGCAGGATGTTCCGTCCCTCCGAGCGAAACATGCAAAGATTGCCGGCCCATCGGGCGCGGCATCTCCGCCGATTTTCGGCGTCAGTTCGCTGACAGATGAGGTCTGTGCGACAGGTCCCTTTCCCTTCGGCGACATCCTGCCTATTTATCAGGTAAGGCGCAACTTCGGGTTGCGCTCTCGGGAGGGTAACATGCGGATAGCAGCGTTCTTGATCGGGATGAGCGGGACAGCCGTCGCAGTCGCCGCCGGGGCCATCCATCTGGGCTATTCCGGCTGGGCCGTCACGGGGTTCGTCGTCGGGACCCTCGTGATCTCTCAGATGCTCTACCTCGGCCTCATCCTATTGATGACACGAGAGGAATCGCTGAGCCGAAGAGAGGGGAGCGCCTCGGAGGCCCCGTCCGACAAGCTCATTCCGATCCACAAGTCGCAACAGTCGGGCCTGTGACGCGGCCGTCGACCGAGCGGTCTTCAAGCCTGCCGCCGGTCACGACAGGTCATGGAATGTGCCGCAGAAGACTTGCGATTCCCGAATAACTTCTCAGCGAGCACGTCCCGCAACGGCCCGTGACCGCAGAAGCTCACGCACCCTGTGCCAGACGCCGGCGGCCCGGCTCAGACGCCTCGTGCGCGAACATCCGCGCCAGATGGCCCTCGCCGTTCCGCATGAGGTCGGCCATGGCGCCCTCTTCGACGACGCGGCCCGCCTCGAGCGTGTAGACCCGATCCGCGAAGGCCACCATCGAGGGGCGGTGCGCGATGGTCAGCACCGTCATGCTGCCCGCTCGCCGGGCCAGCGCCTCGGCCACCCGGCTCTGGCTCTCCCAGTCGAGCGCGCTGGTGGCCTCGTCGAGGATCAGGACCGCCGGACGGCGCAGGAAGGCGCGCGCCAGCGCGATCCGCTGCCGTTCGCCACCCGAAAGCAGCGTGCCCCGGTCGCCCACGCGCGTGTCGAGCCCCTCGGGCAGCGCGGCCACGAAACGGTCCGCCGCCGCATCGGCCAAAGCCTCCCGCATCTCGGCCTCGGTCGCCCCGGGGGCCACGATGGCAAGGTTCGCCCGGATCGTGTCGTGCAACAGGAAGGTCTCCTGCGGGACATAGGCCAGATGTTCGCGCCAACCGCGCCGCTCGGCCTCCGAAAGCTCGCGCCCGTCGACGAGGAAGCGCCCGGCCTCGGGCCGGATCAGCCCCATCACGATGTCGGCCACCGTGCTCTTGCCCGCGCCGGACGCGCCGATCAGCGCCGTGGCCTGCCCCACGGGCAGACGGATCGTGCAGTCGGACAGCGCCGCTTCCTCGGACCCTTCCTTGTGGCGGTAGGTCACGCGGTCGAGCAGGATCTCCTGCCGCGGCACGGGCACCGGGGCCGAGGCGAAGCCCCTGCCGCCCTCGCGGTTGGCCTCGAGCCGCTGCTGAAGATCGGCCACCCGCCACCAGGCCGGCAGATCCACGAGCAGCGCCTGCACCTGCGCCTGCACGCCCTGAAAGCGCGGCGTCACTCGCATCAGGATCACGAGCAGCACCAGCATCTGCGACATCTCAAGCCCCGCGATACGGAGCGAGAGCAGCACGAAGCCTGCGGCACCGATGGCCAGCGCCACCTGAAAGAGCCCGTTGCCGAGCGCGTTCCGGCGGGCATAGTCATGCGCATCGGCTTTGGTCGCATCGAGCGTCCGCTCGAACTGGGCCACATGCATCGGCTCCTGGTTCATCGAGCGGGCGGTCTTCAGCCCCGAGATGAACTCCGATACCAGCCGCGCCTGCACGGTGCGCGCCGACTGGATCTTCTGGCCGAACCGCTCGGCGAGCTTGCGGTAGGGCTTCAGCAGCAGCAGCGCGATCAGCCCGAAGCCGAAGGCAAAGAGCGTCATCGGCACCGAAACCGCGAGGCAGAGCACGAAATAGATCGCGAGCCCCACGACGATCTGCATGAGGTTGAGCGAGACGAAGCCCGAGAAGGTGATCCGGTCGATCTCACCGGTCAGCGCATGTTCGAGATCGGCACGGCGCATCCGCACCACCGTCTCCCATCGCGCCGAGGCCACGGCCGAGAACAGCCCCGCCCGGGTGCCGTTGGCGAAATCCTGCAGGAGATCCGAGAGATAGACCGCCTTCACCCGATTGAAGGCCGCCTGCAGCGCCACCAGCACCACGATGGCCCCGAGCAGAAACTCGAGCCCCACGCTCACGTCGGGCAGCGCATAGCCCATGACATGCCGTCCGCCGAGGTCGATCGCATAGTCGGGCGCGCCCCGGCCCGCGAGCGTCAGGATCGGCAGCAGCAGGAGGATCGAGATGCCCTCGGTCACGTTGCCGAGAACAAGGAAGGTGAGCGCCACCGCCAGCCGCTTGCGGCCGAAGCGCGCCATGGCCCGTACGAGGGCCGTGGCGCTGCGCAGCCCCTCGAGCGGGCGGACGGGGGCGGCCTCGTCGCTCATGCTGCGGCTCCGGCGTCGCGTTCGATCAGCGCCACCACCTCGGGCAGCCGGTCGAGCGCATGGGGCACGATCACCCGGTGCAGGACGCCGCTCGCCGCGATTGCCGCGGCCTGCCGCAGATGCCGGGCGCCGGCGGCTCCGTTCAGCGCCTCGGCACCGAAGCGGGTGACATAAGCGAAGCGCAACGCAAGCGGCAGCGCCTCGATCGGCGACACCGAGATCACCGCAGGTTCGGTTCCGGCCGGCGCGCGTTCGAGCCGGTAGATCCGCTTGAGCGGCGTGGCGCCCCGGGCGAACCGCTCGGGCAGCAGGACGCGGCATTTCTCGGGCACCTCGGGCACCGTCGGGCGGTGGACCGCATCGGGCGCGTCGAAGGCCGCCGCCGCCGCGGGCGAGAGCTTCACCTGCGGGAAGCCGGGGCGCAGCCGGAACCCCTCGTCCACCGCCACGATATCGTCGGCAATCAGCGGATGGCCCGCCCGGATCATCGCCGTGGCGGTGGTGGATTTGCCGGCGCCCTTGTCGCCCATCATCACCACGCCATGGCCGCCGACCGAGACGGCGCTCGCATGGATCGTGAAGAGGCCGAGCTGCTCCAGCGCCAGCGCCAGCACCGAGCCCAGAAGCGGATAGGCCACCAGATCCTCGGAGACGCCGGCATGGGGGCTTGCCGTCACGAGGCCCGGCTCGACACGGAAGGTGCCGACCGTCTGCCACCAGAGCTCGGCCCGCTCGGGCGCGAAGCGCGTGCGGAAGCCTCCCTCGCCCGGCAACTCCGGAAGCGCGCCGCGGCGCACGGTCAGATCCGCAGCCCCGTCGCCCGGCAGGGGCTCGAGTTCGGGCAGGTCGATGTCCGACCGAACGGCCAAGCCGTAGGCGGTGCGCAGTGCGGGGCGGAGCGACTGGAGGGCACTCATGCGGGGGTCCTTCTGTCGAGGCGGGGGGCCAGCGCGGACGATCCGCCGCGCAGCCATTCGTCGAGCACGACCGCCCGCATGGTCTGGAGGAGGGCCGGCTGGTCGGGCTCGCCCGCCCGCAGCCGCTGGATGCCCTCGCGGATGACGGCCAGATCGACATAGTCGCCGATCCGGCCGGGATTGCAGCCGGCGATCCGGTTGAGATTGTCGCCCCAGCTCGTCAGCATGCGCGCGCGGACGTTGGGGGTGAAATTGGTCTTGCTGGTGCGCAGCCGCACCTCGTCGGGCAGAAGCCCCCGCACCGCATCGCGCAGGAGGGCGCGTGTCATGCCATCGTGGAACTTCGCCGCGGCGGGCTGGGCCACGCAATGTTCGATCAGCCGCCGCTCGAGGAACGGATAGCGCGGCTCGATCCCGCAGAGCGTGGCTGCGCGGTCGAGCACTTCGAGCGTGGTCGGATAGCGCGGGGCGGTCAGGGTCGCCACATGCTGGCGGATGTCGTCGGTGGCCCCCCGCTTGCGCGCGCCGGCCGCCTCCTGCACGCGCTGGACGAGGCCCGTCCGCGCCACCAGCGCCGGATGGAGCGCCTGCCGCCACGCCCGGGGATCGCGCTTTGCGCCCACATTCAGCCGCCGCGCCATGGCGCGCAGCCAGCGGGACTGCGCGCCCTGCGCCATCGAATTCAGGAAGAACTCCCGCCGCGATCCGCCGAACAGGTCCGACACGGCGGCCGTCGACTGCCAGAGGGTCCGCCATTGGGCCTCGGAGGCCAGTTCGGTCAGCCGGGCCACGCCGAAGGAGATCACCTCGTCGCCGCCATGGCCGTCGAGCAGAATCTCGACGCCGGCCTCCGCCGCGCGCCGGTAGAGCCAGCGCGAGGTGGCCAGATTGGGCGCGAAGAAGGGCCCCCCCTGCTCGGCCAGCAGCTCGGCCACATCGCCACCATGGGCGTCACGACCGTCGATCCAGACCGGACGGAACCGGCCGGCAGCATGGATCTTCGCGATCCACTCGCTCTCGTCGATCTCCGGATGATCGTCGAACTTCATCGAGATGACCGGCAGCGGCCCCTCCGACCGGCGTGAAGCCAGCATCGAGACCGTGCCGGAATCGAGCCCTCCGCTCAGCATCGAGCCCACCGGGCCGCCCTGCATCCGCGCCGTCACGGAGCGGTCGAGCAGTTCGAGCAGCGCTTCGGGCGGATCGGCGCGGCGCCGCGGCGCCACCTCCAGCTGCCAGTAGCGACGGACCTCGGTCCGGCCCTTCTCGACCAGCAGCATGTGGGCGGGCTCGAGCCGGGAGATGCCGCGATAGACGGTCCGGCGGGCACAGGTGGGCTGGCCAGATAGATATTCCGCGATCCAGACCTCGTCGAGGGCGGGCTCGCAGGCGGGAAAGGCCGCCACCAGCGCCTCGATGCCGGAGGCAACCGCCACCGCCTGCGGCGTCGCGCGGTAGAGGAACGGGCGGACGCCGAACCGGTCGCGCAGCCCGATGAGGCGCGCGGCCACAGGATCCCACAGGGCCAGCGCGAAGTCGCCGTCGAGATGGAGCGGCAGATCGAGCCCCCAGCGGTCATAGACCGCGAGCACCGTCTCGGCGTCGGAGGCCTCGGCCAGCCCCAGCGCGCGGCGCAGCTCGGGACCGTTGTCGAGCCGCACGGTGCCGGTCAGGACCGGGCCGCCCGGCCGCAACCGCCAGGGCCCGAGGCCGCCGCGCCCCGCGGGCCGCCCGTGCCCCAGCGCCACGCCCGCGGTCAGCGCGCGCACCCGGAGCTCCGTGCCGCGCGTGGGCATGGCGGACAGCATCGACAGGACGCGGCTCTGGGCCTCGCCCGGATCTCCGCCCAGCGTGACGAAGGCTGCAAGCGCGCTCATTGCCCGGCTCCCGTCGCAGGTTCGGAAACCGGATCGGCCCGGCCCGAGCTTTCATAATCCAGAAGCGCGCGGTGATGGCGATAATCCGTCGCCGTGCCGCCGAGCGCGATGACATTGCCGGCCAGCAGCCAAGCATGGGGGCGGAAGTCGCTGTCGCGTCCCGCCGGCAGGGACAGCCGCACCGTCGAGGCATAGCCCTTGCGGGCGAGGATCCTCTGCCCGGCCAGCGCCTGCGTGAGACAGGTGGCGCCGGGGATCAGCCGCGCCGCCGCCGTCACGCTCCAGGCCACGACCCGCAGGTCGGACTGGGGCGCCTGACGTTCGGCCCCGAGCGCCGCCGTTGCGGCCCGCACCTCGTCCGTCCGCCGCCGGGCAATGGCGAGGCGGACCGCGGCCACCGTCACCAGCGCCTGACACAAGGCCCATGCCTCGGCCGGCCGGAGCGAGAGGATGCGGCGCAGTCGACGCATGGAGCCTCCGTCAGGACAGGGTCACGAGCCGGTGCGCCGCGAGATCATCCACCAGCTTGCGGATGTCGCCCTCGCAGACCGTCGGTTCGATCCGGTAACGGTCGGCCACGCGCCCGACCAGATCCTCGAGCGTGATCGGCTGGTCGAGTTGCGACCACACGAACTCGCCCACGGCGTTCATGCTGAAATAGGAGTTGCTGCTCGTGTCGAAGATGGCGATGCCATCGCCGAACGCGCAGGGAACGCAGCCTTCGGCCGCCCTGATGCTCACGGTCATTATTCCTTGGATGTAAAATGTCTTTCATAGGTCGAGGCAGTCATGGACTGCCTCGACCCGTCGTCAGCTTCGTCCTGAAATCAGGAGAAGGTCAGGTCGCCCTTGGGAGTGTCCACCGGGAACGAGGCGTCGAGGGCCCAGCCGTCGGTCGCACCATGGGTCATCGCTTCGAGCGTGCCATGAACGCGCAGCACGGGAGCTTCGTACGCAAGGGTTTGGATGTTGTTTGCCACGTCAAATTTCCTCAGGATAAGGTATCTACGGCCTATAGGACCGATCCAAAGCCTGTGTCCGGACGAGCATGAAGTCAACGCGGGGAGAGTCCGAGCGCAGCGCACTCTGACAGTCTAACGAAAATATTTATCAGATGACGTGAATAATGCAATCGGCAGTTGAGGTCAAAATGAGCAATAATCTTTCCGCGAAAAAGATGCTGCCCGAAAAATCATCAGATTCAACAACCTTAACGCGAAGATCCTCACTCGAATGGCGACTCCGACCTCATTTTGAGGTAGGAGCGCCTCTCCCTCCTGCGAGTGATTCGAGATGGGGGGCAGGATCCGGACGAAAGGGACGGGATGACCTTCGCGCCTGAACAGTTCGCCCTCGTGCGTGAACACGCGTGCCGGACGGAGACCGAGGCCCTGCGCCGGGCGCTCGCCCGCAGCTTCGGCGACCCCGCGGAGCTTCCCGAGGGCGTCACGCCCCGGGTGCTCTTCGAGATGGGGCGGCTGAACAAGGTGGGACTTTTCCTTGCGCCCCGCCCCGCCGACCTTCCCGCCGACTGGTCGGCGATGGCGCCGCAGCTCGAGACGATGCGGCTTCAGACCGCCGCGCGGAACGGCCACAGCCTGCGCACGAGCCTCGAAGTGGCGCGGCTGATGCAGGAGGCGGGGATCGCCCACGTCCAGTTCAAGGGGCCGCTCCAGCAGATCGCGCTCTATGGCGGCCCCTGCTGGAAGCCCACGGGTGACGTCGATCTGCTGGTGGCAGAGGCCGATCTGGCCACCGCTGCGGCGGCCCTGCGCGCGGCGGGCTACGTCGCACAGGAGGCAGAGCTCGCCGACTGGTGGACGCGGCATCTGGGCGAGCAGCATTTCCGCCGCCCCGAGGGCGGACCTGTGGTGGACCTCCACCACCGGCTCCAGCAACCCGGCGCACCGCGCCCGCGGCATACGGCGGACTTCCTTACCCGCGCCACGGACATGTCCTACGCCGGGCAGAGGGTGCCGATGGTGTCCGGGCCCGACCGCTGCCTCGTCGCGGCCATCGGCGTGGTGAAGGCCTTCGTCGCGCAGGAGCCCTGCGCCGGCCATCTCTGCGATCTGCGGGCGAGCCTCGACCGGCTCAGCCCCGACGAGGCCCGCGCCCTGCCCGGCATCGCGGCCGCGCAAGGGCTGAGCGAAACGCTCGCGCTCGCCAGCCACGGGGTCGACACCCTGTTCGAGGGCCTCTCTCCCCGACCTTACGCGCAGGGGTCGAACCCGCTCGGCGCCCTGCCCGCGCCGGATCTGCGCCGGATGCTCGTTGCGCCCTGGCAACCGGACCTCGACTGGCCACGCCGGAGCCGCATCCTCTGGGCGCTCTCGGGCCGCCATCCCCTGCGCTTCGCGCGCGAGACTCTGGCGGCGAAATCCTCCGAAGCCCACCGCCTCTGGCTGAAGGGGCTGATCCGCTCCGGCCTGATTGCCCGCCGTGAAGGAAAAGCCGCATGAGCGACATCTGCGTCATCATCGCCGCCTACAATGCCGAAGCCACCATCGCGCAGGCCGTGACCTCTGCCCTCGCCGAAGCCGAGGTGGCCGAGGTGGTCGTGGTCGACGATGCCTCTTCCGATGCCACCGCCGAGGCCGCGCTTGCGGCCTCCGATGGCAGCGGCCGGCTGATCGTCGAGCGGCAGGCGCAGAACGGCGGGCCGTCGGCGGCGCGCAACCGCGCTGTGGCGCTCTCGCAGGCGCCGCGCATCGCGATACTCGACGCCGACGACTTCTTCCTGCCCGGCCGCTTCGCGCGGCTCGACCCGGATCTCGATCTCGCGGCCGACAACATCGTCTTCGTGACGCCCGAGCATGCGGCCCGGCTCGATCCCACCAACCTGCCGGCGGCCCCGCGCGAGGTGGAGATGCTCGACGCCGAACGGTTCGCGCTCGGCAATCTGGCGCAGGGGGTGCACCGCGGCGAACTGGGCTTTCTGAAGCCCGTGATGTCGCGCGCCTTCCTCACCCGCCACGGGCTCCGCTATGACGAGCGCATGTGGCTCGGCGAAGATTTCGACCTCTACATGCGGATGCTTCTGCTGGGCGCGCGCTTCGGCCTGACGCGGGCCGTAGGCTATGCCGCGGTCCAGCGCGGCGCGTCGCTCTCGGGGCGGCATCGGACGGCGGATCTGGCGGCGCTGGAGGCCTGCTGCCGGGCGCATCTGGAGATGCCCGCTTCGCCCGCCACGCAGGAGGCGATGCGCCGCCATCTGCGGCAGGTGCAGGCCAAGCTCCTGCTGCGCCAGTTCCTCGACCGGAAGGCCGAGGCAGGCCTCGGCGCGGCCCTCGGCTTTGCGCTCGCCCCGCCCGCGCGCTTCCTTCCCATCGCGAAGGGGGTCGCGCGGGACAAGATCGCCGCCCTGCGCCCACCTGCCCCGCCCCGGGCCGAGCGGTTCCTGCTGCCGGTCTGACGAGCCGCGGGCCGGTCAGCGCGACCGGCCGGCCCGCTCCTCGGCCTCGTCCTCGTCGGACGGGTCGCGCCAGACGGTCCGCCGCGATGGCTCTCCGTCCGGCGCCGCCGGGTCTCCGAGCTCCTCCGCGGCCACGTCCTCTTCGAGGTCCGGATCGAAGGCCGTGTCGAACTCGCCGCCGATGGGCTCGTCCTTCGCGGTCTCCTCTTCCTCCTCCTCGAGCGTCCAGGCGGCGAGCTCGGCTCCGGGGGGCAGCTCTGCCCAGCTGCCCTCGGGCAGCACCACCTCGGCGCGGGTCCAGCGTGGCACCAGCCAGAGCCAGAACAGACCCTCCTCGCCCTCGGCGCAGATGTCGAGCTCGTGGCGCGCCGCGAGATCGGAAAGAAGCGCCGCCTGCTGTGCCGGTGGCCAGGGATGGGGATGCTCGGGCGGCAGCAGCGGCGGCACCGCCACCAGCCGCTGCCCCTCGCCCACGGGCCGCGGATCGGCCGAGAGCACGATCGACAAGGGATGCGGCTCGACCGCCTCGGCCGCCCGCCGCCCCAGCCGCTCGCGCAGGCTCCGCACCAGCTCGAGCGTCAGAACCGGCCGGCGCAGGAGGGCCGCGAGGGCCGCCACCGGCCGCCGGGCCTTGATCGCGGCCACCAGATGCTCGAAGGCAAGCAGCCGCACCAGCCCCGCGCGCCTGCGCTGCATCATGGCGAGAAGCGCCGCATCGGTCTCGCCCGCCGCCGACCGGTCGTGTGCCGCGAGAAGCGGCTCCAGCGTGCCCACCGACAGCCGGTGCGAGATCGAGGCGGAGTGGCGACGGTAGAGATAGAGCGCCTCGGGCAGCAGCGCGAGCCGCGCGCCCGACAGGAGAAGCCGGAGATAGAGGTCGTAATCCTCGCCCACCCGCAGCGTCTCGTCGTAGCGCAGGGCGCCCCAGGCCTCGCGGCGCACCAGAGGCTTCAGGTAGCCCATGGGCGGAAGATCGTCCGACCCGCCGTTCGCCGCGACGAAGGTCGCCGCATCCACCGCCATCGGCTCGACCAGATGCAGGCTCTCGAGCAGCGTGCGGCCGCTCGCATCCGGCGTCTCGCCGAAGAACAGCATGTCATCGGCCACCGCATCGACCTCGAGCGCCTCGGCCGCCGCGAGAAGCCGCGCCAGACGGTCGGGGTGGAGCACATCGTCGGAATCCATCACCGCGAGCCAGTCGCCGCTGGCCGCTTCGAGGGCGCGGTTGCGCGCCGCCGACGGGCCGCCGTTCTGCGCCATCGCGATCACCCGGACGCGGTCGTCCGTGGCCGCGATCTCTTGGAGCAGTGCCACGCTCTCGTCGCCCGAGGCATCGTCCACCACGATGAGCTCGAGGTCCGTGTGGCTCTGGCGCAGGACCGATTCGACCGCTTCGGGCAGGTAGGCCGCACCGCGGTAGTTCGCCATCAGCACCGAAATCCGCATAAGTCCTCCGCCCCAGCCCGAATCGTTCCTGTGTAACCGCCCTGTGCGAAGGGCGTAAGCCGGCGCGGCGCCAAGGCGCGGCCGTGCGGGCCAGTCTGCCAACTTATGCGGCACCGCGGCAAGCTGTTGCCAATGTGATCGCGGAGAGGTCGCCACGGAGGCCCGCGCCGCCTAACCTCTGGACCGAACAGAAACGGAGCCCCCGATGAGTCCCCGTCAGACCCTTCTGCGCCGCTGCCTTGCGGCGAGCCTGCCCCTTCTCCTCGCCCTGCCCGCTGCGGCGCAGGACGGGCCCGCCTCCTTCCGCGAGGATTTCGACCGCATCAACGGCAAGCGCTGGTTCATCTCGGACGGCTGGACCAACGGCCCGCACCAGAACTGCGACTGGTCGCAGAAGGCGGTGCGCGCCGATGACGGCATCCTGAAGCTAATGTATTTCACCGACCCCTCGGGCCAGGGCAAGAACCGCTGTTCGGAGATCCAGACGCAGGAGCGCTACCTGCATGGCACGTTCGAAGCCCGCGTGCGCACCGATCACCGGGCTTCGGGGCTGAATGCGGCCTTCTTCAGCTACATCGGCCCCGTCCATGGCGAGCCCCATGACGAGATCGATTTCGAGATCCTGACCCGCAACACCTCTTCGGTCGATGTGAACACCTATGTCTCGGGCGAGCCGAAGAACGGGGCCAAGGTCGCGCTCGACCCGCCGACCGACGAGGACTGGCATACGTTCTCCTTCATCTGGGAGCCCGAGCGCATCCGCTGGTTCGTCGATGGCAAGCTCGTCCACGAGGCGACCGAGACCCTGCCCGTGACCGCGCAGAAGATCTTCTTCAGCCACTGGAGCACCGATGTCCTGACCGAATGGATGGGGGCCTTCCGCGCGCCGCAGAAACCGGTCGCGCTCGAGGTCGATTGGGTAGCCTGGACCGCGCCGGGAGAGGCGTGCCAGTTCCCCGAATCCGTGCTATGTCAGCTGGAGAATTGAGGAGACGCCTGACCCGATGACCGCCGTCCGACCGCGCCCCCCCCGCTCCGCCGGGGTCTTCATCGACGTCTGTCCGACGGCGGTTCTGGCGTTCCTCACGATCCTGTCCCTGCTGCTCGTGCAGTGGGTGGGCTCGATCGCGGCGGCGGGCTTCCTCGCCTCGGGCTGCCTCCTCGTCGTAAGGCGGCCCCATACCGCGCTTCTCGAGATCCGCCGCTACTGGATGATCTTCGCGCTTGCGGGCTGGTGCCTCTTCACGGTGCTCTGGTCGCAATATGCCTCGCTGAGCCTGCGCTACGGCATCCAGCTCTGCGTGACCTTCGCGATTGCGGTGGCCATCGCCAACCGGCTGTCGCCGCTCACCTTCCTGCGCATCCTCTTCAGCGCGCATCTGCTGGCGGCCGTCCTGAGCGTGCTCTTCGGGCGCGTCCGGTCGGACGGGAACGGCTGGCTCGGCATCTTCGGCTCGAAGAACGCCTTCTCGCTGCCGATGTCGACGCTGATGCTCTGCGCCTTCGCCATCATGCTCGACCGCAATCAGCCGCGCAGCTGGCGGCTGGTGGCGACGGGGGCCTTCCTGCTCGGAACCTTCCTGCTGATCCAGGCCCAGTCGGCGGGCCAGCTTCTGGCCACCGGCGCGGCACTGGCCTTCGCCCTGCCCTTCTTCCTCGGCCGCTGGCTCACCGTGACCCAGCGTCTGCTGCTGGCGGGCTTCACGCTGGGGCTCGGGATCGTGGTGACGATCCTGCTCGTCGCGCTGCAGGACGAGGTGATGGCGCTGATCCTCGAGACGACGGGCAAGGACGCGACCCTCACCGGCCGCACCGAGCTCTGGGCGCTGGCCTTCCGCGAGATCGTGCAGCATCCCTTCACCGGCGTGGGCTTCCAGGCCTACTGGGTGCCCGGGAACCCCGGGGCCGAGGCGATGTGGAGCGAGTTCGGCATCGAAGGCAAGCGCGGTTTCCACTTCCACAACACCTTCATCTCGAACGCGGTCGAGATCGGCGCCATCGGCGTGGCGATGCAGGCGGCGGCGCTGTTCGGCGCGCTCGGCCTCGCGGTGCTCTGGGCCTTCCGCGAGCCCCGGGCCGAGTCCATCTTCCTCACCGCGCTGATGATGCGCAGCGCCGTGCTCAGCATGTCCGAGGTGGTGGGCTACACCCAGTTCGACCTCATGACCCTCATGCTGGTGGCAGCCCTGGTCTACGGCGTGCGCCGGATGCGCGAGGCGCGCCTGCCCGTCGGCGCCCCCGTCCGTCGCAACGTGCGCCTGCCCTCGGACGGTCCTCCCACCGCAGCCGCCTGAGGTCGACCCGCCCGTCTTCGAGCCGGCTGGCCCGGTGCCACACGGCCGGAGCACTGCGCCCCTCCGGTCGGGATCCGGGTGGAGAGCGGTCCCGGCCCACCGCCCATAAAAAAGGAGGGGCCGCGGCCGGCGCCCTCCTCAAGTCAGCGTTCCATGTCCCGCAGCGGGGGCGCCCCTAGTTCGTAGACGGCGCCCGCAGGGTCATCTGCACCATGTCGCCCGGTTCGAGCCGGACGTCCATCGCGTCGGGGATCTGGCGCATCTCGTTGCCCGCAAAGCGCATCACCACGACATCGCTCATGGCGGCAATGGTCGAGGGATCGGCCGCCACATCCTTCCCGCCCGCCTGGCTCAGGAGCGACACCGACAGGCTGCGCTGCGTGTCGATCTTGCGGTCCATCTCGAGGATCTGCGCCTCGACCTCCTGCAGCTGCGCGGCGATCTCGGACGACCGTCCGTCGATCAGCGCGATCCGGTCGCGCTCGGCGGTGGTGATGCCCTGACGCGCGCGCAGGATGGCGGTGGAGGTGTCGAGCAGCTGGCTCTCGACCGTCGACAGGGTGCGCTGGGTCTCGAACAGGCGACCGCTGGCGACGAGGCCCCGCTCCGAGAGGTTCTTGGCGTTGGCGGTCTCTTTCTCGGCCAGCGTGCGCTGGGTCTCGAGCTGGCCGGTCTTCGCCTGCAGCGCCTCGATCTCGGCCTTCAGAAGCTCGCTCTGGGCGTCGATGGCCGCGAGGTTCCGGTCCACCTGATCGCGGCGGAGATCCATGAAGGACTTCTCTTCGGCCAGGAGCGCGCGGCCCCGCGCCGTGTCGAGTTCGGGCACCGGGCCGAGCTCGGTCTGGTTGTCCCGCTCGGCCAGAAGCCGGGCGCGCCGGGCCATCATGCCCTCGCGGCTGTCGAGCAGGATGCGCAGCGCCCCCTCCTCGGAGATCAGGTCGCGCACGAGGGCGGGCGTGCTGCGGATCTCGTCGCTGGGGCCGCCCGCCATGGCGATGGCCTGCCGTGCGGTCAGACCCGGGCGGAAGACGACCTCGCCCGGCTCGCGCACATGGCCCGCGACGATGATGGGGCGGTATTCGGCGATCTCGATGGTCGCGTCGGGCATGTCCGGCAGCGCCAGGCGCTCCATCAGCCCGTCGGCGATCAGCGTGCCGAGCTGGGCGGGCGTGTGGCCTGCGGCCTCGACCGGGCCGAGAAACGGGACGGAGATCGTGCCGTCGGCATTGACGCGATATTCCCCCGTCATCGCCTCCCACTCGCGCATGGTGCCGTCGACGGGCTGCCATTCCAGCACCCGCAGGCGAAGCAGGTCGCTCTCGCTGATCGTGTAGCTGTCGGCCAGAGCAACGCCGGGCAGGAGCGCCACGACGAACAGGGGAAGGAGGTGACGGCGCAGGGCAGCCATTCGGATACCTTTCTGAACATGAAGGCGCGGCGGGAGCTTCCGCCGCGGCCGCTGCCAAAAGGAGTGGGAGGTCAGCAGGAGCCGCGCGAGCGAAGCACCGCCGGGACCGTACGCAGGATGATCGCGAGGTCGGAAACCACCGTCCAGCGCATCACATAGTAGCGGTCGAGCAGGACGCGCTGCCGGTAGCTGAGGTCGCTGCGGCCGCTCACCTGCCACATGCCGGTGAGGCCCGGGCGGGTGCGCAGATAGTGACCGGCCGACCCGCGGTAGCGGCGCAGCTCGGCGGCGACCACCGGACGGGGGCCCACGACGCTCATTTCGCCCGCGAGGATGTTGAACAGCTGCGGCAGTTCGTCGATCGACAGCATCCGGATCACGGCGCCGATGGGGGTCACCCGCGGGTCCTTGCGAAGCTTGCGGTCACGCTCCCATTCCCGCTGCGCCTCGGGGTTGGCGCGCAGGTGGCGTTCGAGCACCACGTCGCCGTCCACCACCATCGAGCGGAACTTCCAGCAGCGGAAGGTCCGCCCGCCGAACCCCACGCGCTGGTGGCCGTAGAGGATCGGGCCGTTGCTGCCGAACCAGATGATCAGCGCCACGCCGATCATGAGCGGCGCGAGCGCGATCAGCGCCGTCACCGCGATGGCCACGTCGATGAGCCGCTTCAGCACCCCGCCCACGGGGGCAGAGGCCGCCTGGGCGACCTGTGGCAGCGAGGACAGGTAGAGGTGATCCGGACTGACGTTGTCCGGAGTCAGAGACGATTGTGGATTGAATTCCATGAAACACCTGTTGCTTTTGAGTGTCGCCACTCAGGCACGGACCGACTTTAATCCAGAAATTACTGAGCCATGTCGTGCCAAGACTTCCGGGTTGATTATTGTCCAAATGAGAACAAGAATTTCTAACGCTTTCGCCAAAGTGTCAAGACATGCCCATTTTCAGGGCGGTTTATTCATCGCGGTTGTGCGGATTCTTGCTGCACCCGCGAAATTGCCTCGTCGTAATCATAAAGGACACTGGGCTCCACCGACGGGTGAGGGTGATTCTCTGGCGAGGCTTCAGCCCTTATGATCCTCGCCGATTCTAGGCATTTTTCAAGGCTGCGATTGATAGTTCCCGCCCTGCGGTGATCCTGGAATCCTCTGCAACTCAAGGACGTAATTGCAACATCCCCAGGTAGAACGAACGCCCCGCACGGTGCGCGCAAGGTGAAGAACCGGACGCCCCTGCCCCAACCACCGGCGAACCTCCGGGAAGATCAAGGTCCGTTTCCCGCCGCAGGCGGGGCCTCGCCGCTGCACCTGCATCGGTCTTCTGCGGCGGCGCAGCACGGGCATGGACCTCCTACGATGAACGGTTGGGCGGCTTGACCGAGGGCCGCGTGGCCCCGTCCGAGCCCCCGCAACACGCGGGGTCCGGGATGGTTCCCCGCAGAGACCCGCCCTCCGGTTCGAAAGCTCACGCGCAGACCACATGCAGGCGCCTCGGGCCGTGTGCCGGACCTGCGTGCTTTACCCCCGGCGCCCGCTCGTCTAAGCAGATGATCGAAAACGAGAGAGGCCCATGCGCATCCTGATCACGAACGACGACGGCATCAACGCTCCCGGCCTCGAGGTGCTCGAGCAGATCGCCCTCGAACTGGCCGGCCCCGAGGGCGAGGTCTGGACCGTCGCTCCCGCCTTCGAGCAGTCCGGCGTCTCGCACGCGATCAGCTACACGCATCCGATGATGATCGCCAAGCTCGGTCCGCGCCGCTACGCAGCGGAGGGCAGCCCCGCCGACTGCGTGCTCGCCGCGCTCTACGACGTGCTGCAGGGCGCCCGCCCCGACCTCGTGCTCTCGGGCGTGAACCGGGGCAACAACTCCGCCGAGAACGTGCTCTATTCCGGCACGGTGGGCGGCGCGCTCGAGGCGGCGCTGCAGGGCCTGCCCGCCATCGCCCTGTCCCAGTTCCTCGGCCCCGAAACGGAGGGGCTGGCCGATCCGTTCGAATGCGCCCGCACCCATGGCGCGCGCATCGTACGCCTCCTGCTCGAGCGCGGGCTCTGGGACGGCGAGGACTACCGGCTGTTCTACAACGTGAACTTCCCGCCCGTGCCGGCTGCGAACCTGCGCGGCCACCGCGTGGCGGCGCAGGGCTTCCGGCGCGACACCTCCTTCGGGGTCGAGCCGCACATGTCGCCCTCGGGTCGCCGCTTCCTCTGGATCCGGGGCGGCGCCCAGCAGAGCCCGACGCTGCCCGGCACCGATGCGGCCGTGAACCTCGAAGGGTTCGTCTCGATCACGCCGCTGCGCGCGGATCTGACTGCGCATGACCGGCTGGCCGAGCTGGAGGCGCTCATCGGATGACGGCAGAGGCAGACGGGGAGGATCCGGCCGAACGCAAGATGCGGTTCCTGTTCGCCGTCCGCTCGCGGGGCGTCACGGATGCCCGCGTGCTCGCCGCCATGGAGCGGATCGACCGCGGCGCCTTCGTCCGCGGCATCTTCGCCGACCGTGCCTATGAGGACATGCCGCTGCCCATCGCCTGCGGCCAGACCATCAGCCAGCCCTCGGTCGTGGGGCTGATGAGCCAGGCGCTGGCGGTGAACCCGCGCGACAAGGTGCTCGAGGTGGGAACCGGCTCGGGCTATCAGGCCGCCGTCCTGAGCCAGCTCGCCCGCCGCGTCTACACCGTCGACCGTCATCGCCGCCTCGTGCGCGAGGCGACCGAGGTCTTCCACCGCCTGTCCCTGACCAACATCACCGCGCTCATTGCGGACGGCAGTTTCGGCCTGCCGGAACAGGCCCCGTTCGACCGGATCCTCGTCACTGCCGCGGCCGAGGACCCGCCCGGCCCCCTGTTGGCACAATTGAAGATCGGCGGTATCATGGTCGTCCCGGTCGGCCAGACCGATGCGGTGCAGAACCTGATCAAGGTGACCCGGCTCGAGCAGGGTTACGATTACGAGGAACTTCGTCCGGTGCGCTTCGTGCCTCTGGTCGAAGGCATCGGGTCGGACTGACCCGTCACCGGGGGTGCCCGGACGGTCCACCGGCGCCGAGCAGCGCCGGAGTGGCTCCGGGATCCCGCCCGGGCGATCGACAAGCTCCGGGATCAACCCGGACCGCAAGACGAGAGGCAGAGCATGTTCCACCGTCCCACGCGCGCAGGCGCCCTTTGCATGACGGCGACGCTGACGATCCTCGCCGCCTGCAGCACTTCGGACCTAGACTGGGACCTGCGCGGTCGCCCCGGCGGGCTCAGCACGGCCGAGGCCGCGCGGGCGGTCAGCGCCCCCCGCCCCCGCGCCGACGACCGCGGGATCATCTCCTATCCGACCTATCAGGTGGCCGTTGCCCGGCAGGGCGAGACGGTCGCCTCGCTCTCGAGCCGCCTCGGGCTCGATGCCACGCAGGTCGCGAGCTACAATGCCCTCTCGCCGCAGAACCCTCTGCGCGCCGGAGAAGTGGTCGTGCTGCCGCAGCGCGTGGCGGCGGCTCCCGCCATGACCCCGGCGCCCGTCATGACGGCGCCCGGCGCGGCGAGCCCCGGCGGCATCGACGTGACCGCCATCGCCACCAGCGCCCTCGACCGGGCGGGCCCTGCCACCGCGCCGGTGGCCGCCGCTCCCGCTCCGGCCCCCGTGCAGTCTGCCGCGACAGAGCCTGCCCGCCACCGTGTGTCGCGGGGAGAGACCGCCTATTCGATCGCGCGCAGCTACAATGTCTCGCCCAAGGCGCTGGCGGACTGGAACGGGCTCGGGCCGGATCTCGCGATCCGCGAGGGCCAGTATCTGATGATCCCGACCGCCTCTGCGCCCCCGCCCACGGTGCCCGCCAATGTGACCGCGGTCACGGTGCCCGGGGCAGGCTCGCCGACGCCCACCCCGCCCTCGGCGGCCAAGCCGCTGCCCGCCGAGTCGACCACGCCCGCCTCGAAACCCGCAGGCCAGCCGGCCTCGCCCGACATGGGCGCACAGCGCACGCAGGCCTCCGCCTCGCGGCTGGGATTCCCGGTGCAGGGCAAGATCATCCGCGGCTATGTGAAGAAGAAGAACGACGGCATCGACATCTCGGCGGCCGTGGGCACGCCGGTGGCGGCGGCCGCGGACGGGACGGTGGCGGCCATCACGCAGGACACCGATCAGGTGCCGATCCTCGTGATCCGGCACCCCGACAACCTGCTGACGGTCTATGCCAATATCGACGGCATCAAGGTCACCAAGGGTGCCAGCGTGAAGCGCGGACAGCCCATCGCCGTGGTGCGCGCGGCCGACCCGCCCTTCGTCCATTTCGAGGTCCGCAAGGGGTTCGAGAGCGTCGATCCGATGCCCTATCTTCAGTAGGAAATCCGATCTCTCCCAAGGGGTTAGAAAAGCAAACTACCGCAGCACATGAAGTGCTGCGGCAGTTTTCATGTCGAGGTTCGCCGTATGAGGCTCAGAGCGCCACGCCGTGCCGCGCCGCAAGGTCGGTGAAGAACTGCCACGCCACCCGGCCAGAGCGGGCGCCGCGCGTGGCCTGCCATTCGATGGCCTCGGCCCTCAGCTCCTCCTCGGCAACGCTCAGCCCGTGGGCCGCGCAATAGCCGCGGATCATCTCGAGATACTCGTCCTGCGAGCAGGGATGGAAGCCCAGCCAGAGCCCGAACCGGTCCGAGAGCGAGACCTTCTCCTCGACGGCCTCGGAGGGGCTGATCGCGGTCGAGCGCTCGTTCTCGATCATGTCGCGCGGCATCAGATGCCGCCGGTTCGAGGTCGCATAGAGAATGACATTCTCGGGCCGCCCCTCGATCCCGCCGTCCAGAACCGCCTTCAGCGACTTGTAATGCTGGTCGTCGTGGCTGAACGACAGGTCGTCGCAGAACAGGATGAAGCGGAACGGCGCGCCGCGCAGATGCTTCAGGAGCCGCTGGACCGAGGGCAGATCCTCGCGGCTCAACTCGACGATCTTGAGCGGCAGGCCCTTGGCCACCACCGCCGCATGGATCGCCTTGACGAGGCTCGACTTGCCCATCCCGCGCGAGCCCCAGAGGAGCGCATTGTTCGCAGGCAGCCCGCGCGCGAAATGCTCGGTATTGTCGAGCAGGATGTCGCGCGCCCGGTTCACCCCCACCAGAAGCGAAAGATCCACCCGCGCCACCCGCGGCACCGGCTCCAGCCGGTCGGGCGACGTGTGCCACGCGAAGGCATCCACCGCCGAGAAGTCCGGGGCGGGCATCGGCGGCGGGCTCATCCGTTCGAGCGCCGCCGCGATGCGCGACAGGGCGTCGTCGCTCATGCCTTGCCGTCCTCTTCCTCGTTCTCGTCCTCGAACCACAGCCCCTGCGCCCGCAGCTCGGCCTCGCGCTTCCGCTCGATCCGGCGGATGAGCAGGATCGAGATCTCGTAGAGCGGATAGACCGCGCCGAAGAGGATCATCTGGGACATCATGTCGGGCGGCGTCGCGAAGGCCGCCACGATCAGAATCAGCACGATGGCATATTTGCGCATCGAGGAGAGGCCCCGCGCCGTCACGAGCCCCGCCTTGCCCATCAGCGTGAGCAGGACCGGAAGCTGGAAGCAGAGACCGAAGGCCAGGATGAAGGTCGTGGTCAGCGCCAGATACTGCTCCATCGACCCCTGGAACACCACGCCTGCGAGCGGCATCGTGCCGTCTTCGCGCACAGCGCCCGGCTGCTCGGTCATGAACTGCTGGAAGCCCAGGAAGAAGTCGAAGGCGATGGGCAGCACGATGTAGAAGGCGAAGATGCCGCCCAGCAGGAACATGAGCGGCGAGGCGACGATGAACGGCAGGAAGGCCGCCTTTTCGTTGCGGTAGAGCCCCGGCGCCACGAAACGCCACATCTGCCATGCGATGATCGGGAAGGAGAGGATGATGCCCCCCATCACCGAGATGCGGATGGCCACGAAGAAGCCTTCCTGCAGCTTGATGAGGATCAGCGAGCAGTCCTGCCCCCGCGCGTTCAGCGCGTCGCAGATCGGGTGGGTGAGGAAGTTGAAGATCGGGTTCCAGACCGTGAACGACGCCAGCATAGCGACCAGAAAGGCCGCGAGCGAGATCAGGATCCGGTTCCGCAACTCTGCCAGATGCTCGATCAGCGGAGCACTGGAACTGTCGATGTCGTCTCGGCTGTCGAGGCTCATGCGTTACTCTTGGGCTCGGCCGGCGCGGGGGACGCGGCCTCGGGGGCCGCCGCCGCAGGAGCCTGCGGCACCGGGGCAGCCGGCTCGGATGCGGGCGGCGCGGTGACGGCAGCGGCGCCTGCGCCCTGCTGGGCCTTCGCGGCCGGAATGCTGCTCGCCGGAGCAGCCGGCTTCGGCGCGCCCTGCTGCGGCTTCATCGGGTCCCATTTCTCGAACCGGTCCGCCGCCTGCTTCATCGCGTCGAGACCCATGCTGCGCGGCGAGGTCACGTTCTTGACGTCCTTCACCACATCCTTGACGCCGGTCTCGTCCGCCGCCGCCTCCATCGCGCGCTGGAACTCGCGCGCCATGTTGCGGGCCTTGGCTGTCACACGTCCGAGGGTGCGGAACATCTCGGGCAGGTCCTTGGGACCCACCACGACCAGCGCCACCACGCCGATGACGAGCAGCTCGCTCCAGCCGATGTCGAACATCGGGGGCCTGTCAGACTTTGTCGCGCTCGGAGGCGGGCGTCACGTCGCGCGTCGTCTCGGGGCGGTTTTCGATCTCGGCCGTCTCTTCCTTGATGCCCTTCTTGAAGGCATTGATCCCCTTGCCAACTTCGCCCATGAGCGAGCTGACCTTGCCGCGCCCGAACAGCACGAGCACCACCACCGCAATGAGCAGCAGGCCGGGCAAACCGATATTGTTGAGCATCTCGCGTCTCCTGCGGCCGACATGCGGCCTCTCTTCGTCACTGCCCCTAGTTATTGGTTCGCGCCCCCGGATCAAAGACCCTTTCGCGCCGCCTCCGCGTTTTTTGTCCCGGGGCTTTCGCTGCAACGAGCTTTCGCGGGGTGCGCAGCCCGCCCCAGGGCACGCGTTCAGCGGCGGGCGGGAAAGACGAAGCAGCGGTCGCGGCGGATCATCAGCCAGAGGGCGGTGCCGGGTTTCGGCAGGAAGACGTTCGGCACCGAGGCCGTCAGCCGCGATCCGTCGCTGTCCATGACGAATTCGACGAGGCTCTCGCGGCCGAGAAACCGCGCGCGCACCACCCGCCCGCGGGCGGGCGTGCCCTCGGCGGGCGTGGGGTTCGGCCCGCGTCCGTTGCGGTCGAAGTCGATCTTCAGATGCTGCGGACGGATCACGATCTCGACCTCGGCCCCGTCGGCATGACCGGGGGTAAGGAATTCGCCGAAGGGCGTCCGGGTCAGCGCCCCCCGCGAGGTGCCGCGGATCACGTTGATATCCGAGAAGAAGGCGGCCGCTGCACGGTCGGCCGGCGCATTGTAGATGTTGTAGGGCGAGCCACGCTGCACGATCCGCCCGGCGCGCATGAGAAGGATCTCGTCGGCCATCCGCAGCGCCTCGTCGGGCTCGTGCGTGACAAGGAGCACCGCCGCCCCTTCCTCCTTCAGGATCTCGAGCGTCGTGTCGCGGATCCCGTCGCGGAGCCGGTTGTCCAGCCCCGAGAAGGGCTCGTCCATCAGCATGACCCGCGGCCGCGGCGCGAGCGCCCGCGCCAGCGCCACCCGCTGCTGCTCGCCGCCCGACAGCTGGTGGGGATGTTTCGTCCCGTAGCCCACCAGATTGACCCGCTCGAGCAGTTCGGCCACCCGGCGGTCGCGCTCGTCGCGCCCGCTCCGCAGCCCGAAGGCCACGTTCTGCGCGACGGTCAGATGCGGAAACAGCGCGAAATCCTGGAACATGAGCCCCACCGACCGCGCCTCGGGCGGCTGGAACAGGCGTTCGTCCGAGACCGGCTGGCCGTCGAAGGCGATGCGCCCCCGGTCGGGGCGCTCCACCCCCGCGATCATGCGCAGCGTCGTGGATTTGCCGCAGCCCGAGGGGCCGAGGAGGCAGGCCACCTGCCCCGCCGCCACATCGAGCGACACGTCATCGACGACAGGTGTGCCCCCGAAGGCGCGCGTCAGATGCTCGACCTTCAGGCGTGGAGGATTGGCAGGGGATTGGGGCACGCTTGATCCGCTTGGTTCGCTCGGGGCAGGTTCTGGCGGCATTCGCGGCCCGGATCAAGCCTCCGGGCCGCGGCTGTCTCAGACCGTGAGGTTGGTGCCGCCGCCGTCGACCAGCAGGTTCTGGCCCACGATGAAGCGCGCATGCTCGGAGCAGAGGAAGGCGCAGGCGGCGCCGAAATCCTCGGCCCGGCCGTAGTGGCGGGTGGGGATGCTGGCCGCCCGCTGCGCGCGGGCCTCTTCGCGCGTGATGCCCTGCGCCTTCATCGCATTGCGGTCGAGCGCCTCGGCCCGGTCGGTGTCATGGATGCCCGGCAGCAGGTTGTTGATGCAGACACCGTGCTGCGCCACCTGCCGCGAGGTGCCCGCCACATAGCCCGTCAGCCCCGTGCGCGCCGAGTTCGACAGGCCGAGCGCCGGGATCGGGGCGCGCACCGACTGCGAGGTGATGTTGACGACGCGGCCCCAGCCGCTTTCGATCATGGCCGGCAGCAGCGCGGTCATCAGCGCGATGGGCGTCAGCATGTTGGCATCGAGCGCCCGGATGAAATCGTCGCGCGTCCAGTCCGACCAGAGGCCGGGCGGGGGGCCGCCCGCGTTGGTCACGAGGATGTCGACCGCGCCCGCGGCCTCGAGCACCCGCGCCCGCCCCTCTTCCGAGACGATGTCTGCCGCCACCGTGGTCACGTTCGCGCCGAACCGCTGCCGCAGATCCTCGGCCGCCGCCTCGAGCGCCTCGGCGCCGCGCGCGTTCATCATCAGATCGACACCGGCCTCGGCCAGAGCCGCCGCACAGCCAAGGCCCAGCCCCTTCGACGAGGCGCAGACCAGTGCCCGGCGACCGCGAATACCCAGATCCATTGTCATCTCTCCCATACATCGTTTCCCGCTCGACTTAGCAGCCCTGCTCCGTGATCGAAACCCGGAACGGGCGCAGGTGCGGGGTGCCGCCGGCCCGCTGCGACAGCGGGCGCTCAGGACGCGCTTTCCAAGCCGCGGGCCAGCGGCTATATCGCGCCCATGCTGGACCAGTCGAACCGCCCCGCCCTGCCTCCCGAAATCGCCCGCCGCCGGACCTTCGCGATCATCTCGCATCCGGACGCCGGCAAGACGACTCTGACCGAGAAGTTCCTCCTCTTCGGCGGCGCGATCCAGATGGCGGGTCAGGTCCGGGCCAAGGGCGAGGCGCGGCGCACGCGCTCGGACTTCATGGCGCTGGAGAAGGAGCGCGGGATCTCGGTCTCGGCCTCGGCCATGAGCTTCGATTTCAGCCAGTGGCGCTTCAACCTCGTCGACACGCCCGGCCACTCGGACTTCTCGGAAGACACCTACCGCACGCTGACGGCGGTCGATGCGGCCATCATGGTGATCGACGGCGCCAAGGGCGTGGAAAGCCAGACCCGCAAGCTCTTCGAGGTCTGCCGCCTGCGGGACCTGCCGATCCTGACCTTCTGCAACAAGATGGACCGGGAAAGCCGCGACACGTTCGAGATCATCGACGAGATCCAGTCGAACCTCGCCATCGATGTGGCGCCCGCCTCCTGGCCCATCGGCATGGGGCGCGACTTCCTCGGCTGCTACGACATCCTGCACGACCGGCTGGAGCTCATGGACCGGGCCGACCGGAACCGGGTGGCGGAGTCGATCAAGATCGAGGGGCTCGACGACCCGATGCTCGCCCAGCATGTTCCGGCCGAACAGCTCGAGAAGCTCCGCGAAGAGCTCGAGATGGCGCGCGCGCTCTTGCCCGCCTTCGACCGGCAGAGCTTCCTCGAAGGCCACCTCACCCCGATCTGGTTCGGCTCGGCGATCAATTCCTTCGGCGTGAAGGAGCTGATGAGCGGCATGGGCGAATTCGGCCCCGAGCCGCAGATCCAGAAGGCGGCCGAGCGCGGCATCGCGCCCGAGGAGACGCCGGTGACGGGCTTCGTATTCAAGGTGCAGGCCAACATGGATCCCAAGCACCGCGACCGGGTGGCCTTCGTACGCCTCGCCTCCGGCCATTTCGAGCGCGGGATGAAGCTCCTCCACGTTCGCTCGAAGAAGCCGATGGCGGTGACGAACCCCGTGCTCTTCCTCGCCGCCGACCGCGAGCTTGCCGAGGAGGCCTGGGCGGGCGACATCATCGGCATTCCGAACCACGGCCAGCTTCGCATCGGCGATGCGCTGACCGAGGGCGAGGCGCTGCGCTTCACCGGCATCCCCTCCTTCGCGCCCGAGCTTCTGCAGGGCGTGCGGGCGGGCGATCCGATGAAGGCCAAGCATCTGGAAAAGGCACTGATGCAGTTCGCCGAGGAAGGTGCGGCTAAGGTCTTCAAGCCGATGATCGGCTCGGGCTTCATCGTGGGCGTGGTGGGTGCGCTGCAGTTCGACGTGCTGGCCAGCCGGATCGAGCTGGAATATTCGCTGCCCGTGCGGTTCGAGGGCTCGCAATTCACCTCGGCGCGCTGGGTGATGGGGCCGAAGGCGGCTGTCGAGGCCTTCGTCAACGTCAACAAGGGCCATATCGCCCATGACAGCGACGGCGACCTCGTCTATCTCACCCGCCTGCAGTGGGACATCGACCGCGTGAGCCGGGATCACCCGGAGGTGCGGCTGACGGCCACCAAGGAGATGATGGTCTGAACCGGGGCGCCGCGCGGCGCCTCGCCCGCGGCTGCCTCTTCCAGCCCGAAACCGCGGCCCTGATGAGACAGGGACCGCGAAAAGGGCGCAAACGCAGCCCGAACCTTGACCCTCGGGGTAATTTGGGCTAAGGCCGCCCGAGGCCATGAGGGCCGAAAGACGCCGGGACGCCCGGACCATCAGCGTCCCCTTGAGTACCATGCGGTCCGATACCGCATTGACAGGATGCTAATGACCAAGTTCTCCGACCTCGCGCTGGATCCCCGCGTGCTGAAGGCCGTGCAGGAAGCCGGCTACGAAACGCCCACCCCGATCCAGGCGCAGGCCATCCCGCATGCGCTGGAAGGCAAGGATGTGCTGGGCATCGCCCAGACCGGCACCGGCAAGACCGCCAGCTTCACGCTGCCCATGATCACCATCCTCGGCAAGGGCCGCGCGCGCGCCCGGATGCCGCGCAGCCTCGTGCTCTGCCCGACGCGCGAGCTTGCAGCCCAGGTGGCCGAGAATTTCGACATCTATGCCAAGCACTCCAAGCTCTCGAAGGCGCTGCTGATCGGCGGCGTCTCCTTCACCGAGCAGGACAAGCTGATCGACCGCGGCGTGGACGTGCTGATCGCCACCCCGGGACGCCTCCTCGACCATTTCGAGCGCGGCAAGCTTCTGCTCACCGGCGTGCAGATCATGGTGGTGGACGAGGCCGACCGGATGCTCGACATGGGCTTCATCCCGGATATCGAGCGCATCTTCTCGCTGACGCCCTTCACGCGCCAGACGCTGTTCTACTCGGCCACCATGGCGCCCGAGATCGAGCGGATCACCAACACCTTCCTCACCGGCGCGGTGAAGATCGAGGTGGCGCGGCAGGCCACGACCTCCGAGACGATCGAGCAGAAGCTCATCCAGGTCACACCGACGCGGAAGGAGCGTAGCTTCGCCGACAAGCGCGCCGTCCTGCGGGCGCTGATCCGGGCCGAAGGCGAGGCCTGCACCAACGCGATCATCTTCTGCAACCGGAAGATGGACGTGGACGTGGTGGCCAAGTCGCTGAAGCAGCACGGCTTCAACGCGTCGCCCATCCATGGCGATCTCGAACAGTCGCAGCGCATGAAGACGCTCGACGGGTTCCGCGACGGGTCGTTGCACCTGCTCGTAGCCTCCGACGTGGCCGCGCGCGGGCTCGACATTCCGGCGGTGAGCCATGTGTTCAACTTCGACGTGCCGACCCACCCCGAGGATTACGTCCACCGCATCGGCCGGACCGGCCGCGCGGGCCGGAAGGGCAAGGCCTACACGATCGCCGTGCCGTCGGACGAGAAGCATGTGACCGCCATCGAGAGCCTCGTGAAACAGGCGATCCCGCGCGGCGAGCTGCCCGAGGGCTTCAGCCTCGAGGATCGCCCCGACCGGCCCGAGCGTGACAACGCACGCGGCGAGCGGTCCGAACGCCCTGCGCGCGGCCGTCGCGGCCGCGACCGCGACCGGCGCGAGGAGCCCCGGGTCGAGGCCGTGGAAGCCCCGGCCGCGGCCGTTCCCGAAGTGCGGGAAGTGCGCGAGGAGCGCCCGCCCCGCCGCGAAGAGCGGCGCGACGAGCGCCGCGAGGGCGGCAACAACCGGCGCGAGCGTGACCGCGACCGCCGCGAGGAACGCGTGGTGGGCATGGGCGACCATGTGCCGGACTTCCTGCTCCGCAGCTTCCGCATCCCGAGCCTGACGGCCTCCGACGAAGAGGAGCCCGTCCCCGAGGCCGCGGAAGAGATGCTGGCGGGCGACGGCGAGGCCTGAGACCGCACTGGCCGGCGCCTCAGCGTGCCGGCCTTGAGCCCTCATCTTCCGGCCTTGTCAGGCAGACCTGCTCTCATTCCCGGGAACCGGGATCTTCCGGTCTGCACCGGGCGACAGCCCACCGCCCTGCGGCGCCCCGCGCGCCTTCAGCGGCACGGCCGTCATCTGTTCCGTGAAACGCCTCGACTGCCTTGCGGGCCGGGATCTCCCGATCCGCACTTGGGGATAGCCCGCTGCCGTACAGACCCGCGCACGCGTCCCTCGGCGGGGCGCACCGTCTCGTCCGGGACGGGACTCGACGGCTTTGCTGGCCGGAATCTCCCGATCTGCACCGATCAACGGTCCGGCGCCTTGCAGGCGCCCGTCCCTCTGCGAGGCGGCTCATCCCCAGCGTGAAACGATTCGGCGCGCTGTGCGTTGGTCAGCATCCTCCACTTGGAAAGGTGCTGCCATGATCCGCCTCACTGCCGTCCTGCCCCTCGCGGGCCTTCTCCTCCTTGCCGCCTGCGGCTCCAACGACACCGAGCGCGCAGCGACCGGCGCCCTCGGGGGCGCGGTTGTCGCGGGCCCGCCCGGCGCACTGGTCGGCGGCGCGGCGGGAACGCTGGTCGACTGACCTCTCTGCCGGGGTGAGGCTCGTTTGCGGAGACAGAGGTGAAACCCGGCCGCCCTTCGTCTGGCCGAAGCGGAAATCCCGCAGGGCCTCGTCCCAACAGCCCCCGCGCGCGGGCCCATAGCTTCAACGAAAAGGGCCGGCTTCCGCCGGCCCTTTATCGATGGGACAGGAAAGGGAGGCCTCAGCCTTCCATCAACCGGCTGACGACCACCGTCACTTCCGGCTTCTTTCCGATCTCTTCCATCGCGACCTGACGCACCATCCGACGGATCGCCTCGTCGAGCTTGTCGTCGTCGCGCAGCACCTTGGCCCCCGCCCGGCCGAGATAGTCGGACAGCTCCTCTTCCAGCGTCTCAGACAGCGCCCGGCCGGTGCGGCCGCGCTCGGGCAGGCCCATCAGCTCCACCCAGGCGTCGCCCAGCGGCGCGTCCTGCTCATCGAGGATCACCGTCGTCAGCACATGGCCGTTCAACGCCATGCGGATCCGGTCGCGGACCACCCCGTCGCGCGCCCCGATCAGCACCGAACCGTCGAGATAGCTGCGGCCGGTGTCGATATATTCCGCCACCTGCAGCCCGCGCGTCAGATCCACCATCATCCCGTTGGTGATGACATCCGCCGTAATGCCCTTGGCCGCCGCGATCCGCGCATGTTCGCGCAGATGGCGGTGCTCGCCATGCATCGGCACCAGCATCTCGGGCCAGAGCAGCGTATGCACCTGCTCGAGATCCGGGCGGTTAGCGTGGCCCGAGACGTGATAGAGCCCGCCCGCATCGTCCACCACATCCACCCCCATCTCGGAGAAGGAGTTGACGATGCGCAGCACGCCGCGCTCGTTTCCGGGGATGGTCTTGGAGGAGAAGAGGAAGAGGTCGCCCTCCTTCATCTCGAGCCCGAGATATTTCCCGCGCGCAAGCTGGGCGGAGGCCGCGCGCCGCTCGCCCTGACTGCCGGTCACGATCAGCATCAGGTTCTGGCGCGGGATCTCGGCCGCCTCCTCGGGGCTCACGACAGCGGGGAAGCTCGTCAGCACGCCGCTCTCCTGTGCCGCCGTCACCATGCGGCGCATGGCGCGGCCCAGAAGGCAGATCGAGCGGTCCGCCGCGGCCGCAGCCTCGGCCAGCGTCTTCAGCCGCGCCACGTTCGAGGCAAAGGTGGTGGCCACCACCATGCCGCGGGCGCCCGCGATCAGCGCCTTCAGCGGGTCGCCCAGCGTGGCCTCCGACCGGCCGGGATGGAGCGAGAAGACGTTGGTCGAGTCGCACATCAGCGCCTTCACCGGCCGCTCGGCCGCGATGGCGCGGAAGGTCTCGTCCGCCCAGGGCTCGCCCACCACCGGCGAGCGGTCGAGCTTGAAATCGCCCGAATGGACGATCCGGCCCGCAGGCGTGTCGATCACCAGCGCCGAGCTTTCGGGGATCGAGTGCGAGACGGGCACGAACTGCACCTCGAAGGGGCCGGCCTCGACCACCTCGGGGCGCGCGCCCACGATGGTGATCTGGTCGGCGGGCAGCCCGTGCTCTTCGAACTTCAGCCGGCCGATGGTGCCGGTGAAACGGCGGGCATAGACCGGCGCCTTCAGCCGCGGCCACAGATGGCCGAGCGCGCCGATATGGTCCTCGTGGGCATGGGTGATGAAGATCGCCTCGATCCGATCCTGACGCTCTTCGAGCCAGGAGATGTCGGCCATGATGAGATCGACGCCGGGCGTCGTCTCCATGTCCGGGAAGGTCACGCCGAGATCGACGACGATCAGCCGCTCGCGCCCCTCCGGCCCGTAGCCGTAGACGTAGCAGTTCATCCCGATCTCGCCCGCTCCGCCGAGCGGCAGATAGATCAGCCGGTTTGCACTCATTCCAGATCCTTGTTGTATTGGTGGATCAGGACGAGACCCTGCATGGTCAGATCGTCCTCGACCCTGTCGAACAGATTGAATCCCTGGTCGAATAAGGGTGCCAGGCCCCCTGTCGCGATGACCTTCATCGGGGAGTCCCGCTCGAGCCGGATCTGGCGAACGATACCCTCGACGAGGCCGATGTAGCCCCAATACACCCCGGACTGGATGCAGGCCACCGTATTCGTGCCGATGGCCTGCTGGGGCTTGGTCACGTCGACATGCGGCAGCGCGGCCGCGGCCATGTGCAGCGCCTCGAGGCTGAGATTGACCCCCGGCGCGATGACGCCGCCGATATAGGCGCCGTCCGCATCCACCACGTCGAAGGTGGTGGCGGTGCCGAAATCCACCACGATCAGGTTGCCGCCGTGAAGATGGAAGCCCGCCACCGTGTTGACCAGCCGGTCGGGCCCGACGGTCGTGCCCTGATCCACGCGCGGCGCGACGGGCAGACGGCACTCGGGCTTGCCCACCACCAGCGGCCGGCAGTCGTAGTAGCGGTTGCAGAGGACGCGCAGGTTGAACACCACCCGCGGCACGGTCGAGGAGATCACCGCCTCGCTGATGCGCGCCTCGATCTTCGTCAGGCTCAGCAGGGTGGAGAGCCAGACATGATATTCGTCCGCAGTGCGCTTGTGGTCGGTCGCGATGCGCCAGGTGGCGAGGAACTGCGTGCCATCCCAGATCGAGAAGACCGTATTCGTGTTGCCGCAGTCGATCGCCAGAAGCATCGCTTCTCCTTCAGAAGAACACTTCGGCCGCGGGGATCGCCACGCGGCCGCTTCCCGTCTTCAACACCAAAGCGCCGTGGGCGTCCACCGTCTCGAACAGCCCCTCGCGCAGCTCGTGCCCGGTCCGCGCGCGGATCTGCTCGCCCAGACGCGCCGCATGGGAGAGCCACGCCTCGCGGGTGGGCCCGAACCCCAGCCGGGTGAAGCTCTCCTCGCGGCGGGCATAGGCCGGAGCCAGCGCCTCGAGGAAGGTCTCGGGCGTCACGCGCACACCGGTCTCGGCCAGAAGGCTCACCGGCCGCACCGCGCCCGGCTCCACCTCGGCCGCATCGGGGGCGGCGATCAGGTTGACGCCGATGCCGATGGCCAGATGCTGCACGCGCCCGCCCTGCCCGAGGCTCTCCAGCAGGATGCCCGCGAGCTTGCCGCCGTTCAGCAGCACGTCGTTCGGCCATTTCAGCGAGAAGGCCTCCGGCAGGCCCGTCAGCGCCACGCAGGCATCGCGGAGCGCCAGCGCCGCCACGAAGGAGCGCAGCGCCACCACTTCCCGCGGCTCGGTCGGATGCAGGAGATGCGTGCCGTAGAAATTGCCGCGCCGCGAGCTCCAGGGCCGGCCGCGCCGCCCCCGGCCCGCGGTCTGCTCGGCGGCGACGATCCAGGCAGGCCCGCTCAGGCTCGAGGCCAGGCGAGCCGCCACCGCATTGGTGGAATCGACAGAGTCGAGGGCGTGGCGCGCCACGCCCTCCGGCCAGGCATCAGCGGACAAGCGTCTCGGCCGCCACTGCCGCCAGGGGCTCGAGCCCGAACATGTTGATGACGCCGAGCACGTTGATCGCGGCGGCCGCCATCAGCATGGTCCATTGCACCCCGCCCATGCGGCTCTCGACCGGATCGCCATCCTTGCCGAAGTACATGTAGTAGACGATGCGCATGTAATAGTAGGCGCCGATCACGGCCGCGAGCACGGTCAGCACCGCAAGCCATGCCATCCCGGCGCTGACGGCGGCCTTCAGGATGTAGAACTTCGCGAAGAAGCCGATGAAGGGCGGCACGCCGGCGAGGCTGAACATCAGCACCAGCACCGCCAGAGCCTTCAGCGGCTCGCGCTTCGCGAACATGTTCAGGCTGTCGATGCTGGTGACGGGCCGGCCGTCCTTCTCCATGGAGAGGATGAAGGCGAAGGTGCCCACGTTCATGGTGACATAGATCGCCATGTAGAGGAGCATCGCCTGCACGCCCGCGGCCGTGCCCGCGGCGAGGCCCACCAGCGCATAGCCCATGTGACCGATCGAGGAATAGGCCATCAGACGCTTGATGTCGCGCTGGCCGATGGCCGCCACCGAGCCGAGGAACATCGAGGCCACGGCGAGCGCCGCCAGCACCTGACGCCAGTCCATCGGGATGCCGCCGAAAGCGTCATGCACCGTGCGGGCGATGAGCGCGATGGCCGCGACCTTGGGCGCGGTCGAGAAGAAGGCCGTCACCGGCGTGGGCGAGCCCTCGTAGACGTCCGGCGTCCACATGTGGAAGGGGGCGGCCGAGACCTTGAAGGCGAGGCCCGACAGCATGAAGACGAGGCCGAACAGAAGCCCCAACGGCACGCCCTCGTTCACCGTGGCGAGGATGCCCGAGAAGAGCGTCGTGCCGGCAAAGCCGTAGACGAGCGAGGCGCCGTAGAGCAGGAGGCCCGACGACAGCGCGCCCAGCACGAAATACTTCATCCCGGCCTCGGTCGACTTGACAGAGTCGCGCCGCAGCGAGGCCACGACATAGAGCGCGAGGCTCTGGAGCTCGAGCCCCATGTAGAGCGCGATCAGGTCGCCCGCCGACACCATCATCATCATGCCGGTGACCGACAGGGCCACGAGGATCGGGAACTCGAAACGCCCGAGGTCGCGGCGCTGCATGTACTCCTGCCCGAGGAGCAGCACGGCCGCCGCCGAAGCGAGGATCGTGACCTTGGCGAAGCGCGAGAACGGATCCTCGATGAACATGCCGCCGAAGGCGGTGCGAGCGCCCGAGCCGCCGAAGCCGATCCAGAGCGCGAGGAACAGCATCAGGCCCGCGAAGACCCAGGTCATGACCGGCGTCAGCCGGTCCTTGCCGCCATAGACACCGGCCATCAGGCCCAGCATGGCCGAGATGGCGAGCACCATCTCGGGAAGGACGGTCGAGAAGTCAGCGGAGGTCATCGTGCGTCCCTCATTCCATGGCCAGCCGCGTGCCGGCCTCGAGGGCGGCGGTCGCGGACTGGTAGTCGGTCGTCAGACGGGCCACCGAGGGCCCGATGATGTCGGTGACGAGGCTCGGATAGACGCCGAGCAGCAGCGTCATGGCCACGAGCGGGGCGAAGATCGCCTTCTCGCGCCGGTCCATGTCTCGGATCGTGCGCAGCGCCTCTTTCACCAGCTCGCCGAAGACCACCCGGCGATAGAGCCAGAGGCCGTAGGCCGCCGAGAGGATCACGCCGCTCGTCGCCACCATCGCCACCCAGGTGTTGACCTGGAAGATGCCGACGAGGGTCAGGAACTCGCCGATGAAGCCCGAGGTGCCCGGCAGGCCCACGTTCGCCATGGTGAAGAACATGAAGATCAGCGCATAGGCCGGCATCCGGTTCACGAGGCCACCATAGGCGTCGATCTCGCGGGTGTGCATCCGGTCGTAGATCACGCCCACGCAGAGGAAGAGCGCGCCCGAGATGAAACCGTGGCTCAGCATCTGGAAGATGGCGCCGTCCACGCCCTGCTGGTTGGCAGCGAAGATGCCCATGGTGACATAGCCCATGTGCGCGACCGACGAGTAGGCGATCAGCTTCTTCATGTCCGACTGGGCCAGCGCCACCAGCGAGGTGTAGACGATGGCGATGGCGGACATCCAGAAGACGAGCGGCGACAGAAGCTCGGACCCGATCGGGAACATCGGCAGCGAGAAGCGCAGGAAGCCGTAGCCGCCCATCTTCAGAAGGATCGCGGCCAGCACCACCGAGCCCGCCGTCGGCGCCTGAACGTGGGCGTCGGGCAGCCAGGTGTGCACCGGCCACATCGGCATCTTGACGGCGAAGCTCGCGAAGAAGGCCAGGAACAGCAGCGTCTGCAGCCCGCCCACGATCTGGAAGCCCGCGAGCGTCATCGTGCCCGAAGAGAATTCGTGGCTGAGCAGCGTCGGGATGTCGGTTGTGCCCGCGTCGTAATACATCGCGATCATCGCGATCAGCATCAGGACCGAGCCGAGGAACGTGTAGAGGAAGAACTTGAAGGCCGCGTAGATCCGGTCCTTGCCGCCCCAGATCCCGATGATGAGGAACATCGGAATGAGCCCCGCCTCGAAGAAGAGGTAGAAGAGCACGAGATCGAGCGCGCAGAACACGCCCAGCATCAGCGTCTCGAGGATCAGGAAGGCGATCATATATTCCTTCACCCGCGTCTCGACCTCCCAGGCCGAGGCGATGGTGAGCGGCATGAGGAAGGTGGTCAGCATCACGAAGAGGATCGAGATGCCGTCCACGCCCATCTTGTATTGCAGGCCCGCGATCCAGTCGTAGCTTTCGACGAACTGGAAACCCGTGTCCTGCGCGTCGAAGCCCGCCAGCAGGAAGAGCGAGACGAGGAAGGTCGCCGAGGTGGCGAGCAGCGCCAGCCACTTCGCGTTCCGCTGCGCGGCCGCGTCATCGCCCCGCAGGAACAGCGCCATGATGAGCGCCGCCACCAGCGGGATGAAGGTGATGATCGACAGCAGGTTTTCCATCAGTGCGCGCCCCCCGTGAGCGTCATCCAGGTAATGAGGATCGCGATGCCGAGGAACATGGCGAAGGCGTAGTGGAAGATGTAGCCGGACTGGACGCGGCCCGCGAGCCGGGTCAGCGCCGGGATGATCCCGAGCGCGATCCCGTTGATCGTGCCGTCGATCACCGTCCCGTCGCCGCGCTTCCAGAAGAAGCGGCCGAGGAAACGGGCCGGGCGGACGAAGATCACGTCATAGAGCTCGTCGAAATACCACTTGTTCAGCAGGAACAGGTAGAGCGGGCGCTGGCTCCGCGCGAGGGCCGCCGGCAGGGCGGGCTTCGCGATGTAGAAGAGCCAGGCCATGCCGAAGCCGATCAGCATCGCGACGAAGGGCGAGACCTTGACCCAGACCGGGGCGTGGTGCGCCTCGTCCATGACATGGTTCTCGGGGCCCATGTAGATGGCGCCGATCGGGCCAAGGGCTGCCACCTCTGCATGGGCTTCCGCCTCGCCCGGCTCCGGCGCCTCGCCGGCACCGGCCAGGTTGCCCGCCTCGGGCAGCGCCTCGTCGGCGGTGACGGTCGCCCCGGCCGCCGGCTCGGCCGCATGATCGGCCGCCGCTTCGGCGTGGGACTCGCCCTCTTCCGAGGCTTCCGCATGATGCGGGATGCCGAACCAGGTCGCGACCTTGTTATGGTCTCCGAAGAAGGAATTGTACCAGATCATCCCCGAGAAGGCCGCGCCGAGCGCCAGAACCCCGAGCGGGATCAGCATGACGGTCGGGCTCTCGTGGGCATGGTCATGGGCGTGATGGTCGCCCCGCTCCTTGCCGAAGAAGGTCAGGAAGATGAGCCGCCAGGAATAGAAGCTGGTGAAGCAGGCCGCCACGACCAGAAGCCAGAAGGCATAGCCCGAGCCGACCCAGGCGCTCTCGATGATCGCGTCCTTCGACAGGAAGCCCGCGAAGCCGATATGGGTCAGCGGGATGCCCACGCCGGTGATGGCGAGCGTGCCGATCATCATGGCCCAGAAGGTCAGCGGGATCTTCGAGCGGAGGCCGCCGTAGTTCCGCATGTCCTGCTCGTGGTGCATCGCATGGATGACCGAGCCCGCGCCGAGGAACAGCATCGCCTTGAAGAAGGCGTGCGTGAAGAGGTGGAACATGGCCGCCGAATAGACGCCCACGCCCGCCGCCACGAACATGTAGCCGAGCTGCGAGCAGGTCGAATAGGCGATCACGCGCTTGATGTCGTTCTGCACGAGGCCCACGGTGGCCGCGAAGAAGGCCGTGGTGGCGCCGACGACCACGATCATGGTCTTGGCGTCGGGCGCGAATTCGTAGAGCGGCGACATGCGGCAGACGAGGAACACGCCTGCGGTCACCATGGTGGCGGCGTGGATCAGCGCGGACACCGGGGTCGGACCTTCCATCGCGTCGGGTAGCCAGGTGTGCAGGCCGAGCTGGGCCGACTTGCCCATGGCGCCGATGAAGAGGAGGACGCCGATCAGGTTGGCCGCGTTCCATTCCGTCCAGAGGAAGGTGAGGTTCGTCTGCGCAAGCTCGGGGCCGGCCGCGAACACATCGTCGAAGCGGATCGAATCCACGAGGAAGAACAGAGCCATGATGCCGAGCGCGAAGCCGAAGTCGCCCACGCGGTTCACGACGAAGGCCTTGATCGCGGCGGCGTTGGCCGAGGGCTTGCGATAGTAGAAGCCGATGAGCAGGTAGGAGGCCACGCCCACGCCTTCCCAGCCGAAGAACATCTGCACGAGGTTGTCCGACGTCACCAGCGTGAGCATGGCGAAGGTGAAGAACGAGAGATAGGCGAAGAAGCGCGCCTTGTAGTGCTCGTGGTGGTTCCAGTTGTCGTCGTGCGCCATGTAGCCGAAGGAATAGAGGTGCACGAGCGCCGAGACCGTGTTCACCACGACCAGCATGATGGCCGTGAGCCTGTCCACGCGGATCGCCCATTCGGTCGAAAGCGAGCCGCTCTCGATCCAGCGCAGCAGCACGACCTGATACATCTCGCCGTCGAAGCCGAGGAAGATGATCCAGGAGAGCAGCGCGGCGAGGAAGACGAGCGCGGTCGCGATGACCTGCCCTGCCCGCTCGCCGATGAGGCGCCAGCCGAAGCCGCAGATCAGGGCGCCGAGAAGCGGCGCCAGGAGGATGATCGTTGCCATGTGCCTCAGCCCTTCATCACGTTGACGTCTTCGACGTCGATGGTGCCGCGGTTGCGGAAGAAGGTGACGAGGATCGCGAGCCCGATGGCGGCCTCGGCCGCGGCCACGGTCAGCACGAACAGTGTGAACACCTGCCCCGTCAGGTCGCCGAGGAAGCTCGAGAAGGCCACGAGGTTGATGTTCACCGCGAGCAGCATGAGCTCGATGGACATCAGGATCACGATCACGTTCTTCCGGTTCAGGAAGATGCCGAAGATCCCGATCACCAGCAGCGCGGCCGATACCGTCAGATAATGCTCAAGTCCCACCATTCTCGTCCCTCCGGCTCACCGCCCGTCTTTTCCTCGTCCCGGCGACCGGTCCGCGCACAGCGCAGACCTCGACCCCCGGGTCTTCCGCCCGCAGACCCTGCGACGGGTCCGCACCACGGTCTGTTGTTCAGGCTCCGCGGAGCCCGGTCCGGCGTAGGCTCAGAGGCCCTGACCCGGCTTCACGTCCTTCAGCTCCATCGCCTTCGCGGGATCGCGCCACATCTGCGCCAGCACGTTCTGGCGCTTGACGTCGCGGCGCTCGCGCAGCGTGAGCAGGATCGCCCCCACCATGGCCACGAGCAGGATCAGCCCCGCGGTCTGGAAGAGGTAGAGATACTTGTCGTAGATCAGCAGGCCGAGCGCGCGGCTGTTCTCGATCTGGTTCGGGTCGGGCGTCACCGCCTGACGCATCGCCGGCGCGCCGTCGGCCGTGACCCAGGCGCCGATCCCCATCGAGAGCTGCAGCAGGATCACGATCCCCATCAGCGCGGCCACCGGCATGTAGCGCACCACCTCGGACTTCAGCGCCTCGAAGTCGACGTCGAGCATCATGACGACGAAGAGGAACAGCACCGCCACCGCGCCGACATAGACGATCACCAGCAGCATCGCCACGAACTCGGCGCCCAGCAGCACGAACATCCCGGCAGAGCTCAGGAAGACGAGGATCAGCCACAGCACGGCATGAACCATGTTGCGCTGCGTCACCACCATGAGCGCGGCGAAGACCGCGGGCACGGCGAAACAGTAGAAGGCCACGTCGGCGACACTCATTCGTCTGTCTCCTCGAACTCGGCAAAGACGCTCTGGGCCACGTCCAGCGCCTTCTGCATGGCGGGCACGCCGCCGAATAGGCTCATCTGCCAGATCACCTCGGCGATCTCGCGCTTGGTGGCCCCCGCCGCCAGAGCATGGCGGATCGTGAGCCGGATCTGAGGCTCGGCATGGGCGCCGAGCACGGTGAGGGCAGCCAGCGTGACCAGAAGCCGGGTCTTGGCATCCAGCCCTTCCCGGTTGAAGGTCTTGCCGAACCACATCTCCATCACGTCCTTGGGCATGGTGGGGATGAGCTTCTCGAAGTCCTTCACCTGGAAATGCTCAAGGGCCGGATTGAACGAGCGGGCCATCTCCTGGCCCTGCTCGATCATCGCCTTGAACATCTTCGCCAGCTCGTCGCTCATCTGTAGGGCGCATCCAGTTCGAGGTTGCGGGCGATCTCGGCTTCCCAGCGCGCGCCGTTCTCGAGCAGCCGGTCCTTGTTGTAGAACAGCTCCTCGCGGGTCTCGGTCGAGAATTCGAAGTTCGGCCCCTCGACGATCGCATCCACCGGGCAGGCTTCCTGACAGAAGCCGCAGTAGATGCATTTCGTCATGTCGATGTCGTAGCGCGTGGTGCGGCGGCTGCCGTCCTCGCGCGGTTCCGCGTCGATGGTGATGGCCTGCGCCGGGCAGACCGCCTCGCAGAGCTTGCAGGCGATGCAGCGTTCCTCGCCGTTCGGATAGCGGCGCAGCGCATGTTCGCCGCGGAAGCGGGGCGACAGCGGCCCCTTCTCGTGCGGGTAGTTCACCGTATGCTTGGGCGCGAAGAAGTACTTCATGCCGAGGCCGAAGCCCTTGATGAAGTCCAGCAGCAGGAAATATTTCGCCGCCCGGCCGTAGTCGATTGCGCTTGTCCTGGCCATGTCAGCCTCCCATCGCCCAGCGGGCCCAGAAGCCGCCGAACACTTCGAATTTCGCAAGGAACGCCACCAGAACCACCCAGCCGAGGCTGAAGGGAAGGAAGACCTTCCAGCCGATCCGCATGAGCTGGTCGTAGCGGTAGCGCGGCACGATGGCCTTCACCATGGCGAAGAGGAAGAAGAAGAAGGCCATCTTCGCCACCATCCAGAACACGCCGTCGGGCAGTCCGGGGATGGGCGAGAGCCAGCCGCCGAAGAACAGCAGGCTCATCAACGCGCACATGAGGAAGATGGCGATATATTCGCCGGCCATGAACAGCAGGAACGGCGTCGAGCTGTATTCCACCTGGAAGCCCGCGACCAGTTCGGATTCCGCCTCCGGCAGGTCGAAGGGCGGGCGGTTCGTTTCGGCCAGCGCGGAGATGAAGAACAGCGCGACCATCGGCAGGTGCGGCAGCCAGTACCAGTTGAAGAGCCCGAAGGCACCGTCCTGCGCCTCGACGATATGGCTCAGGTTCATCGAGCCGGTCGAGATGATGATCCCGATGATGATGAGGCCGAGCGAGACCTCGTAGGAGATCATCTGCGCGGCCGAGCGGAGGCTGCCCAGGAACGGATATTTCGAGTTCGAGGCCCAGCCGCCCATGATGACGCCATAGACCTCGAGCGAGGAGGCGGCGAAGACGAAGAGGATCGCCACGTTGATGTCCGACAGCACCCAGCCCGGGCTGAAGGGGATCACGGCCCAGGCGAGCACGGCCAGCACGAAGGAGATGAGCGGCGCGAGGAAGAAGACCGGACGGTCCACGCCCGCGGGTACCACCACTTCCTTGAAGATGTATTTGGCCGCATCCGCCACCGTCTGCAGCAGGCCGAAGGCGCCCACCACGTTCGGCCCGCGGCGCAGCTGCACCGCCGCCCAGATCTTCCGGTCGCCATAGACGAGGAACAGAAGCGAGATCATCACGAAGGCGATGACCAGAAGGCCCTGCGCCGCGATCGTGAGGATGATACCCATCCCGGAATTCATGAACTCACCCATGGCGCCTCGCATCCCTCATGCCGATCGTCATATCGTCGGTATTCCCTGTTCCCGGCAATCGCGCACCGTCACCTCGGCGTCGATCGTCTGCAGGCCGCGGGGCAGCGCGGCCGAAATGGTGTAAATCGCATCCCCTCGCCAAACGCCACCCCTCTCCGCGACATTTGTTCGCAGATGCCGGGCGAAGCCGTAGCCGCGAATGAGCGTGTATTGGGCGGCCGCGCAGCGGGCGTAGGCTTCGACGTCGGGGATGCCCCGCGCGCCTTCCATTTCGATGAGGAATTCCACGAGATCCTCGTCGAGAAGCCGCGTCTCGGTGCCCTTGTAGACCGGCGCGAACTCTTCGTCCGCGGCCGCAGCCTCGGGGGCCCCCTGCGGGCCGCAGGAGGCGAGGCCCGCCAGCGCGAGCCCGACCGGAAAGAGCACCGCCGGCCGCACCCCCTACTCCGCCGCGAGCGAGGGCTGGCCGCGCCGCGAGGCCATGGCCGAGAGCTCGGCCATGAGCTGCGAGGCCCGCGCGATCGGATTCGTAAGATAGAAGTCCCGCACCGCAAGGCGGAAGTCGGCGGTCGCCGGATCGCGCAGCGGCAGCGGTTGCCACTCGCTCTCGGTCAGCTGGTCGATGCGGCCGAGATGCGGCACGGTCTCGACCAGCTTGCGGCGCAGGCCCGCCATCGTGTCCCAGGGCAGCGTCTGGCCCAGTTCGGCCGAGAGCGCGCGCAGGATCGCCCAGTTCTCCTTGGCTTCGCCCGGCGGGAAGCCCGCGCGGAAGGCAAGCTGCGGACGGCCCTCGGTGTTCACGAAAAGGCCGTTCTCCTCGGTATAGGCGGCGGCGGGCAGGATCACGTCGGCGCGGTGCGCGCCGCGGTCGCCGTGGCTGCCCTGATAGATGACGAACGGGCCCGCGCCGATCTCGACCTCGTCGGCGCCGAGGTTGTAGATCACCTCCGCGCCCTCGATGGCGGCGGAGAGCCCGCCCTCGGTCACGGCGCCCACATCCATCGCGCCCACGCGGGCGGCGGCGGTATGCAGCACGAGAAGCTTCGCGCCCATCGTCTGGGCGAGCTTCATCGCCTGCGCCAGCACGGCCTCGCCGTCGGCCTCGGCCAGAGCGCCCTGCCCCACGATCACCAGACCCGGCTTGCCGTCGGCGCCGGACCGTTCGGCCTCGGACACGAGCGACATCAGCGCCGCCCGGTCGGTGCCGGCATGATTGTAGTCGAACGTCAGATCGACCGCCGGGCCGATCACCGAGACCTGCGCGCCCTGCAGCCAGGCCTTGCGGATGCGGGCGTTCAGCACCGGCGCCTCGTCGCGCGGGTTGCAGCCCACGAGCAGGATCGATTTCGCGTTGTCGATATCCTCGATGGCGGCATTGCCCACATAGGCGCTGCGGTTGCCCGCGGGCAGGCGCGCGCCATCGGTGCGGCATTCCACCCGGCCGCCCATGCCCTCGATCAGCATCTTGAGCGAGAAGGCCGCTTCCACCGGGGCCAGATCGCCCACGAGGCCCGCGACCTTGCGGCCCTTCATCGCCGCGGCCACCGCCTTCAGCGCCTCACCCCACGAGGCTTTCCGAAGCTTGCCGGCCTCGCGGATGTAGGGCGTGTCGAGCCGCTGGCGGCGCAGGCCGTCCCAGACGAAGCGGGTCTTGTCCGAGATCCATTCCTCGTTCACGCCGTCATGGTTGCGCGGCAGGATGCGCATGACCTCGCGACCCTTCGTGTCCACGCGGATGTTGGAGCCGAGAGCATCCATCACGTCGATGCTTTCGGTCTTGCCGAGCTCCCAAGGACGGGCGGTGAAGGCATAGGGTTTCGAGGTCAGCGCGCCGACCGGGCAGAGGTCGATGATATTGCCCTGCAGGTTCGAATCGAGCGTCTGGTTGAGGTAGCTGGTGATCTCGCTGTCCTCGCCGCGCCCCGTCTGGCCCATCTGGGTGATGCCCGCGACCTCGGTCGTGAAGCGCACGCAGCGGGTGCAGGAGATGCAGCGCGTCATTTGCGTGGCGACGAGCGGGCCGAGGTTCAGGTTCTCGGAGGCGCGCTTCGGCTCGCGGTAGCGGCTGAAATCGACGCCATAGGCCATCGCCTGGTCCTGCAGGTCGCATTCGCCGCCCTGGTCGCAGATCGGGCAGTCGAGCGGGTGGTTGATGAGCAGGAACTCCATCACCCCCTCGCGGGCCTTCTTGACCATGGGCGAGTTGGTCTTGACCACCGGCGCCTCGCCGTTCGGGCCGGGGCGCAGGTCGCGCACCTGCATGGCGCAGGAGGCCGTGGGCTTCGGCGGGCCGCCCACCACCTCGACGAGGCACATGCGGCAGTTGCCGGCGATCGACAGGCGCTCGTGGTAGCAGAAGCGCGGGATCTCGATCCCCACCTCTTCGGCCGCCTGCAGCAGCGTCATGGCGCCATCGACCTCGACTTCGATGCCGTCGATGATGATCTTCTTGAGGTTGCTCATCCGCCTACTCCGCCGCGATGAGCGCGAGGCCGATGCCCCGCGCGTTGTTCCGTTGCTTCGGACGCGGGGCGCACTGCCCCCGCCCGGCCGCGCGCCCGCCCGTCATGCGCAGGCCCCGGCGAAGCGCCAGAGGCCCGGCGCGCTCACGCGGCCCGCCGCGGTCGGATCGAACCGCCCGCCCTGCCCCTCGCAGGCCGCCTCGGCCGCCCGCTTCGCCGCGGCTCCGTCGCTGTAATGGAGCGGCGGTGCCAGCCGGCGCACATCGACCGTCAGGCCCGCCACCGGACGCGCCCCCGCCGCCGTCAGCCGCTCGCCGGCAGACCCGGCCCTCACTTCGGTCAGGAAGCCCTGACCCTCGACCGTCACCTCGGAGGCGCCGGGGATCGCGCGGCCCCCGACCGGCGCCGGGGAGGCACAGGCCGAGAGCGCGCCCATCACGATGAGGACCCCGCCGGCGCGCACCGTCTCACTCCGCCGCCATGGCGCCCATGCGCCCCGTCTTCTTGGCCTTGATCCGGTCCTCGATCTCTTCGCGATAGTGCCGGATCAGGCCCTGGATCGGCCAGGCCGCCGCATCGCCGAGCGCGCAGATCGTATGGCCCTCGACCTGCTTCGTCACCGAGAGCAGCATGTCGATCTCTTCGACCTCGGCCTCGCCGCGCACCAGCCGGTCCATCACGCGCATCATCCAGCCCGTCCCCTCGCGGCAGGGCGTGCACTGGCCGCAGCTCTCGTGCTTGAAGAACTTGGCCAGCCGCCAGACGGCCTTGATGACGTCGGTCTGCTGGTCCATCACGATCATGCAGGCGGTGCCGAACGAGGATTTCAGCTCGCGCATCCCGTCATAATCCATGACGGCATCCTCGCACTGCTCGGCCGGGATGATCGGGCAGGAGGCGCCGCCGGGAATGACGGCCTTGAGGTTCTTCCAGCCGCCGCGGACGCCGCCGCCGTGCTTCTCGATGAGTTCCTTCATCGAGATCGACATGCTCTCCTCGATGACGCAGGGCGTGTTGACGTGCCCCGACATGGCGAAGAGCTTCACGCCCGCGTTGTTCGGCCGGCCGAACGAGGCGAACCACTCGCCGCCGCGGCGCAGGATCGCGGGAATGACGGCGATCGACTCGACGTTGTTCACCGTGGTCGGGCAGCCGTAGAGGCCCGAGCCCGCCGGGAACGGCGGCTTCATCCGCGGCATCCCCTTCTTGCCCTCGAGGCTCTCGAGCAGAGCGGTCTCTTCGCCGCAGATGTAGGCGCCCGCCCCGTGGTGGAGGTAGACGTCGAAATCGTAGCCCGACTTCGCCGCATTCTGGCCGATCAGGCCCGCGTCATAGGCCTCGTCGATGGCGGCCTGCAGCGCTTCCTTCTCGCGGACATATTCGCCGCGGATGTAGATGTAGGCCGCAACCGCCCCCATCGCGAAGCCCGCGAGCAGCGCCCCCTCGACCAGCGTGTGCGGGTCGTGGCGCATGATCTCGCGGTCCTTGCAGGTCGCGGGCTCGGATTCGTCGGCATTGATGACGAGATAGGCCGGGCGCCCGTCCGACTGCTTGGGCATGAAGGACCATTTGAGGCCGGTGGGGAAGCCCGCCCCGCCCCGGCCGCGCAGGCCCGAGGCCTTCACGATGTCGATGATCTTGTCGCGCCCGAGCGCGAGCAGGTCCGCGGTCCCGTCCCACTGGCCCCGGGCCATCGCGCCCTTCAGGCTGCGGTCCTGCATCCCGTAGAGGTTGGTGAAGATCCGGTCCTGGTCCTTCAGCATCGCATCGTCCTCATTTGCCCTGGCGCCGTCGCCAGATCCGCCAGGTTGTCACCAGCGCCCAACTGAACCCGGCGAGCGCCGCCAGGTCGAAGAGAAGGACGATCCGAGCCGGCAGGCCCAGCCATCCTCCCAGGATCTGCGCCCCGATCCACATGAGGCCCGTCGCCGCAATGACCAGCGCGACCTGTCGCGCCTGCCGCGTGTCGTCGGGCCCGACCGCCATCAGCCCTCGGGCTTCTGCGGATCGGAGGTCTGCGCGCCCGGCTCGGCCGTGGCCGTGCCGCCCGTGGCCACGCCCGGCTTCTCGGGCCGGCCCGCCTTGTCGGCCGGCGCCTCTTCCACGCTCACGCCGGTCTTGTCCACCGGACGCCCCGCACCCGGTTTCGGCTGCTGCACCTCACCCGCGGCCTCGGCCACCGGCGGACGCCGGTCGAGCCACGGCGTGAGCATCGGCACCTCGGTGCCGTCGATGCGCTTGATCGTGTCGCCGATCCCCAGCGCCAGCGCCACCGAGGCATTGTGCTCGGACGCCTGCGGGCCGATCTCGGTGAGGCTCGTGGCCCCGCCCGCGGGCTCGGAGGAGAAGCGCCCGGCCTGCGGCCCGGGCCGCGGCACTTCGCCCGCCGAGAAGCGGTCGATCAGCGCGGCCAGCGTCTCGGCGTTCAGATCCTCGTAATAGTCCTTGCCGATCTGCGCCATCGGCGCATTGGCGCAGGCGCCGAGGCACTCGACCTCCTCCCACGAGAAGCGGCCATCGGCCGACAGCATGTGCGGCTGCGGCGCGATCTTCTCCTTGCAGACCCGGATCAGCTCCTCGGCGCCGCAGATCAGGCACGAGGTGGTGCCGCAGATCTGGATATGCGCCACGCTCCCAACGGGTTGCAGCTGGAACATGAAGTAGAAGGTCGCCACTTCCAGCGCCCGGATGTAGGCCATCCCGAGCAGGTCGGCCACATATTCGATGGCCGGCTTCGTGAGCCAGCCTTCCTGTTCCTGCGCGCGGAAGAGCAGCGGGATGATCGCCGAGGCCTGACGGCCCTCGGGATATTTCGTCATCTGACCCTTCGCCCATTCGAGGTTCGCCGGCGTGAAGGCGAAGCTGTCGGGCTGGGCGTGATGCAGGCGGCGAAGCATTAGCGGTCGATCTCCCCGAACACGACGTCGAGCGTGCCGATGATGGCGGACACATCGGCCAGCAGGTGCCCCTTGGCGATGTAGTCGATGGCTTGCAGATGCAGGAAGCCCGGCGCGCGGATCTTGGCGCGGTAGGGCCGGTTGGTCCCGTCGGCCACGAGATAGACGCCGAACTCGCCCTTGGGCGCCTCGACGGCGGCATAGACCTCGCCCGCGGGAACGTGGAAGCCCTCGGTATAGAGCTTGAAATGGTGGATGAGCGCTTCCATCGAGGTCTTCATCTCGCCCCGCGGCGGCGGCGTAAGCTTGCCCCGCGCCAGCACGTCGCCCTTCTCCACCCGGAGCTTGGCCAGACATTGCTGGATGATGCGGGTCGACTGGCGCATCTCTTCCATGCGGCAGAGATAGCGGTCGTAGCAGTCGCCGTTCTTGCCCACCGGGATCTGGAAGTCGAACTCGTCGTAGCACTCGTAGGGCTGCGAGCGCCGCAGGTCCCAGGCGAAGCCCGAGCCGCGCACCATCACGCCCGAGAAGCCCCAGTCGAGGATGTCCTTCTCGGAGATGATGCCGATATCGACGTTGCGCTGCTTGAAGATCCGGTTCTCGGTCAGCAGCTCGTCGAGATCGTCGAGCACCTTCGGGAAATGCTCGGCCCACTCCTCGATATCTTCGATGAGGCGCGGAGTCAGGTCCTGGTGCACCCCGCCCGGCCGGAAATAGGCCGCGTGGAGCCGCGCGCCCGAGGCACGCTCGTAGAAGACCATGAGCTTCTCGCGCTCCTCGAAGCCCCAGAGCGGCGGCGTCAGCGCGCCCACGTCCATGGCCTGCGTGGTCACGTTCAGCAGGTGGTTCAGCACCCGGCCGATCTCGGAATAGAGCACGCGGATCAGGCTGGCCCGGCGCGGCACGGCCACGCCCGTCAGCCGCTCGATCGCCAGACACCAGGCATGTTCCTGGTTCATCGGCGCCACGTAGTCGAGCCGGTCGAAATAGGGCAGGTTCTGCAGGTAGGTCCGGCTCTCCATCAGCTTCTCGGTCCCGCGGTGCAGCAGGCCGATATGCGGATCGCAGCGTTCCACCACCTCGCCGTCAAGCTCGAGCACGAGACGCAGAACGCCGTGCGCTGCAGGGTGTTGCGGGCCGAAGTTGATGTTGAAGTTGCGGAGCTTCTGCTCGCCGGTCAGCACGTCGTCGAACTTGGTGTCCATGGCCATCCCCTTACGTCCGCGCCTTGTCGTCGCCCGGCAGGATGTAGTCCGCCCCCTCCCACGGCGAGAGGAAATCGAACTGGCGATATTCCTGCACGAGCTTCACCGGCTCATAGACGACGCGCTTCTGGACTTCGTCGTAGCGGACCTCGGTATAGCCCGTGGTCGGGAAATCCTTGCGCATCGGATGGCCGCGGAAGCCGTAGTCGGTCAGGATCCGCCGCAGGTCGGGGTGCCCGGTGAAGAGGATGCCGAACATGTCGAACACCTCGCGCTCGAACCAGTTCGCCGACGGATGGACGGAGTGGATCGAGGCCACCGTCTCGTCCTCGCGCACCTGCATCTTCAGGCGGATCCGCTGGTTCTGATACATCGACAGGAAGTGATAGACCACGTCGAAGCGCGCCGGACGCTCCGGGTGGTCGATCGCCGTGATGTCGACGAGGCTCGAGAAGCGGCAGCTCGCGTCGGAGCGGAGGAATTCCACCAGCCCCACGATGCGGTTGGGCACGACGTCGAGCGTCAGCTCGCCGAACTCGACCCGGTGGCCGAGGATCGCATCGGGCTGGCGCATCCGGACATGCGCGGCCAGTTCCTGAAGGGCTTCGGGCATCTAGGTCTCCTCAGCGCGTGATGGTGCCGGTGCGGCGGATCTTCCGCTGCAACTGGAGGATGCCATAGAGCAGCGCCTCGGCCGTGGGCGGGCAGCCCGGAACGTAGATGTCGACCGGCACGATCCGGTCGCAGCCCCGCACCACCGAGTAGCTGTAGTGGTAGTAGCCGCCGCCGTTCGCGCAGGATCCCATCGAGATCACATAGCGCGGCTCGGGCATCTGGTCGTAGACCTTGCGCAGCGCGGGCGCCATCTTGTTGGTCAGCGTGCCGGCCACGATCATCACGTCGGACTGGCGCGGCGAGGCGCGCGGCGCCACCCCGAACCGCTCCACGTCGTAGCGCGGCATCGAGGTGTGCATCATCTCGACGGCGCAGCAGGCCAGGCCGAAGGTCATCCAGTGCAGCGAGCCGGTGCGCGCCCAGTTGATGAGATCCTCGGTCGTGGTGAGCAGGAAGCCCTTGTCCTGAAGCTCGCGGTTCAGCGACTGCGTGTCATAGTCGCGGTCGGACCCCGCGGTATTGAGGCCGGTCATTGCCATTCCAGCGCCCCCTTCTTCCATTCATAGGCGAAGCCCACCGTCAGCACGCCGAGGAAGACCATCATCGACCAGAAGGCCGTCATCGAAATGTCGCCGAAGGCCACGGCCCAGGGGAAGAGGAAGGCCACCTCGAGGTCGAAGATGATGAAGAGAATGGAGACGAGGTAGAAGCGCACCTCGAACTTCATCCGCGCATCGTCGAAGGCATTGAAACCGCATTCGTAAGCGGACACCTTCTCGGGGTCCGGCCGCCTGACCGCGACGATCACCGCCGACAGCATGAGCAGGAGCCCGAGGCCTCCCGCCAGCACCGTCAGAATGACGATGGGAAGAAACTCTCGCAGAAGATCGTCCATGGCGGCTCCCTCGGCTGGCAGCTGCTCACCGTTTCCGGCAGCGCAGGCAGTCACGTGCTGACGCCTCGTTTACTCTCAGCCCCGTCCGGGGTCAACCGAAGGTCGCGACAAAACACCGCGATTGAAATGTGCCTTATGTCATTGGTATGCAATGGTGAACTGAAATTATGCTTATGCAGCAATGCGGAGCGGGTGCGACGTGTCGCACCCCGGCCCCGACTCAGACCTTGGCGGACCATGCGGCGGCGCGGCGTCCGAAAAATGCCTCCACCCCCTCCCGCGCCTCATGGCTCTCCCAGCGGTTGACGAGGGCCGCAACGCTCGCCTCGATGGTCTCCTCGTCGATCCGCGGGCCGAACCGGCGCAGGAGCGCCTTGGCCTCGGCCACCGCGCCCGGCGCACAGGAGAGATAGGGCAGGATCTCGGCCTCGACCGCCGCATCGAGCGCCTCGGCCGGCACGGCCCCCGCGAGGAAGCCCAGCCGCACCGCCTCTTCGGCGCCGAAGAGCCGCGCCGAGAAGAAGACGCGCCGCGCCATGGCCTCGCCCACGCGCGCGGCCACATAGGGGCCGATGGTGGCGGGGATCAGACCGAGGCGCGTCTCCGTGAGGCCGAAGCGGGCCCCTTCCGCGCCGTAGGCCACGTCGCAGACAGAGATCAGCCCGAGACCGCCACCGAAGGCCTGCCCCTGCACCCGCCCGATCAAGGGCTTCGGCAGGTCGTTCAGCGCGCGGAGCATATGGGCGAGCCTGCGTGCCTCGGAGGCGCGCGTGGGCCCGTCCGCCGTCATCTGCGCCTTCATCCAGCCGAGATCGCCCCCGGCACAGAAGCTCTCGCCCGCGGCGGCCAGCACCACGACACGCACGGTGGCGGAGGCCCCGAGACGCGCCGCGGCTTCGGTCAGCTCCCCGATCATCGCGGCCGACAGCGCATTGTGCTTCTCGGGCCGGTCGAGCGTCAGGGTCGCCACGCCCCGGCTGTCCTCGGCGATGGAAATGGTCTCGAACATCCGATCCTCCTCTCAGCCGGTCCGCAGGCGCTGTGCGAGAGCCGCCGCCGCGGCCAGCTTCTCCGGGTCGAGCCCGGTCTCGTAGCCCCGCGCCGCCAGATGGGCCGCCACCGCCTCGGTCGCCACATTGCCCGCAGCGCCTGGCGCATAGGGGCAGCCGCCGAGGCCGCCCACCGCCGCATCCACCACCCGCAGGCCGCGCTCCAGCGCCGAGTCGATCACCTGCAGCGCCCGGCCCGCCGTGTCATGGCAGTGGGCGGCAAGACGGTCGGGCGGCATCTCGTCCAGAACCTCCGCCAGCATCGCATCGAAGCCTTCGGGCGTGGCGCGCCCCACCGTATCGCCGAGCGAGACCTCGGCGCAGCCCAGATCGCGCAGCGCCGCCGCGACGCGCGCCACCGCACCGGACGGGGTCGGCCCGTCGAAGGGGCAGTCCACCACCATCGAGACATAGCCCCTGAGCCGCATCCCGTCGCGCCCCGCCGCTTCGGCGATGGGCGCGAGCCGCGCAAGGCTTTCGGCCACCGTGCAGTTGAGGTTCGCCTTCGAGAAGCCCTCGGAGGCCGAGACGAAGACCGCGATCTCGCCCGCGCCCGCAGCGAGGGCCGCCTCGTAGCCGCGGAGGTTCGGCGCGAGGGCCGCATAGGTCACGCGGGGCCTGCGGCCGATGCCGGCCAGCACTTTGGCGCCATCGGCCATCTGCGGCACCCATTTCGGGCTCACGAAGCTCGCCACCTCGATCCGGCGGAAGCCGCAGGCGGACAGCGCATCCACCAGCGCGATCTTCTCCGACGTAGGAATGGCGCGCGGCTCGTTCTGCAGCCCGTCGCGCGGGCCGACCTCGAAGATCTCGACCCGCTCCGCTCCCGCGGAGCCGCCTGCCTGCGCCTCAGCCATCGGCCTCCTCCAGCCGCACGAGCGCCGCCCCGGCCTCGACCTGCGCGCCGGCCTCGACCAGCACCTCGGCCACCGTGCCGTCCCGGGCGGCGGTCAGCACATGCTCCATCTTCATCGCCTCGATCACCGCGAGACGGTCGCCCTTCTCCACCCGGTCGCCCGCCCGCACCGAGACCTCCCGGACGAGGCCCGGCATGGGCGAGAGGGTGAGGCCGCCCTGCCCCGCCTCCTCCGTGCCGCGGTCGAGCGGATCGGGGATCTCGAAGCTGACGGTGCCGGTGCGGGCGAAGACATGAACCTGCGTCCCGATCCGCAGGACGCGCGCCGGAGGGCGCCCCGCCACCGCCCAGCCCTCGGGGCGCAGCCGCGCGGCGAGGCGCGCCTCGCCCAGCTCGACGGTGGCCCTGCCCGGCGCCTCGACGGTGAGCGCCGCCGCGATCTCCTCCGAGCCATGGCGCAGGCGGACGTGCCTTCGAAGGGGCGTCCAGAGGCTGAAGCCCTGAAGGGGGGCGGGCGTCTCGCCGAGCTCGGCCACGAGGAGCGCCGCCGCGACCGTTTCCGGGGCCAGCGTCGCGGGCGCGATCAGGGCGGCCAGATCGCGGCCGATGAGGCCCGTGTCCACCTCTCCCGCAGCGAAACCCGGGTGCTGCGCGAGGCGGCGCAGGAAGGCGAGGTTCGTGACCGTGCCCGCCACCTCGGTCTCTTCGAGCGCGCGCGCGAGCCGGTTCAGCGCGGAGGCCCGCGACGGGCCATGGGCGACGATCTTGGCGATCATCGGATCGTACCAGGGGCTGATCCGGTCGCCCGTCCGCACGCCCGTATCGGCGCGGATGCCGTCGGCGAAGCGCAGATGGTCGAGCCGGCCGATCGCGGGCAGGAAGCCCGCGGGGACGTCCTCGGCATAGAGCCTTGCCTCGAAGGCATGGCCGCGGAGGGGGATGTCCTCCTGCGCGAGCGGCAGGGGTTCGCCCGCGGCCACGCGCAGCTGCCATTCCACGAGATCGATGCCCGTCACGGCCTCGGTCACCGGATGCTCGACCTGAAGCCGCGTGTTCATCTCCATGAACCAGAACCGGTCCGGGCTGAGGCCGGCCGAGCCGTCCACGATGAATTCGACCGTGCCCGCCCCGCGGTAGCCGATGGCGCGGGCGGCCCGCACCGCGGCCTCGCCCATCGCGGCGCGCATCGCGGGCGTCATGCCGGGGGCCGGCGCCTCCTCGATCACCTTCTGGTGCCGGCGCTGCAGCGAGCAGTCGCGCTCGTAGAGATGGACCGCATCGGTGCCGTCGCCGAACACCTGCAGCTCGATATGACGCGGACAGTCGATCCATTTCTCGATCAGCACCGCCTCGTTGCCGAAGGCGGTGCGGGCCTCGGCCCGGGCGGAGGCGAGGGCTGCGGCGAACTCCTCCGCCCGCTCGACGCGGCGCATCCCCTTGCCGCCCCCGCCCGCCACCGCCTTGATGAGGACCGGATAGCCGATGTCCTGGGCCATCAGGGCCAGATGTTCGGGCTCCTGATCCGCGCCGTGATAGCCCGGCACGACGGGCACGCCCGCCTCGGCCATCAGCGCCTTGGCGGCATCCTTCAGGCCCATGGCGCGGATCGCCGCGGCCGAGGGGCCGATGAAGACGAGGCCCGCGGCCTCGACCGCCTCGACGAACTCGGGGTTCTCGGAGAGGAAGCCGTAGCCCGGATGGATGGCTTCCGCCCCGGTGGCGAGGGCCGCCTCGATCAGCCGCTCGCCGCGCAGGTAGCTGTCGGCCGGCTGCGGGCCGCCGATCGGCACCGCCTCGTCGGCCACGGCCACATGGAGCGCCTCGGCATCGGCATCGGAATGGACGGCGACGGTCGCCACGCCCAGGCGCCGGGCGGTGGCCGCGATGCGGACGGCGATCTCGCCGCGGTTGGCGATCAGGATCTTGCGGAACATCGGACCTCGCCTTCCGGGCCGGCCGCGGGGGGCTTTCCGCCCCCCGCACCCCCCGAGGATATTTTTGCCAGAATGAAAGGAAGAAGGGTCACCGCTCACATCCGGAAGAGGCCGAAGCGGGTGGGCGCGATGGGGGCGTTGAGGGCCGCCGACAGCGAGAGGAACAGGGTCTCGCGGCTCTTGCGCGGATCGACGATCCCATCGTCCCAGAGGCGGGCGGAGGCATGGAGCGGGTGGCTCTGGCGCTCGAACATCTCGATGGTGGGGCGCTTGAAGGCGGCCTCCTCTTCGGCCGACCAGTGGCCGCCCTGCCGCTCGATCGCGTCGCGCCGGACGGTGGCGAGGACGCCTGCCGCCTGCTCGCCGCCCATGACCGAGATGCGGGAGTTGGGCCAGGTCCAGAGGAAGCGCGGCGAATAGGCGCGCCCGGCCATGCCGTAATTGCCCGCGCCGAAGGAGCCGCCGACGAGGAGCGTGATCTTGGGCACGGCGGTGGTGGCGACGGCCGTCACCATCTTGGCGCCGTGGCGGGCGATGCCCTCGTTCTCGTAGCGCCGTCCCACCATGAAGCCCGTGATGTTCTGCAGGAAGATCAGCGGGATGGAGCGCTGCGAGCAGAGCTCGACGAAATGGGCGCCCTTGATCGCCGCCTCGGAGAAGAGGACGCCGTTGTTGGCCACGATCCCCACCGGGCAGCCCATGAGATGGGCGAAGCCCGTGACGAGCGTCTCGCCGAAGCGCGGCTTGAACTCGTCGAAGCGCGAGCCGTCGACGAGGCGCGCGATCAGTTCGCGGATGTCCCAGGGCGTGCGGAGGTCGGCCGGCACCAGCCCGAGGATCTCCTCGGGGTCATGGGCGGGATCCTCGGGCGCGGCCCAGGCCACGGTCTCGGGCCGGGTCCGGTTCAACTGCCCCAACGCACGGCGCGCAAGCGCCAATGCATGGGCATCGTCCTCCGCCAGATAGTCCGCCACACCGGAGAGCCGGGTATGGACCTCGCCGCCGCCCAGATCCTCGGCCGAGACCACCTGGCCCGTCGCGGCCTTCACGAGGGGCGGGCCGGCGAGGAAGATCGTGCCCTGGTTTCTCACGATGATCGTGACGTCGGACATGGCGGGCACATAGGCGCCGCCCGCGGTACAGGAGCCCATGACCACGGCGATCTGGGGAATGCCGGCCGCGCTCATCTGCGCCTGATTGTAGAAGATGCGGCCGAAATGGTCGCGGTCGGGGAAGACCTCGTCCTGATTGGGCAGGTTCGCGCCCCCGGAATCCACCAGATAGACGCAGGGCAGCCGGCATTCGGCGGCGATCTCCTGCGCACGCAGGTGCTTCTTCACGGTCATCGGATAGTAGGTGCCGCCCTTCACGGTGGCGTCGTTGCAGACGACCATCACCTCCTGCCCGTGCACCCGGCCGATGCCCGCGATCACGCCCGCGGCCGGAGCGGCGCCGTCATAGAGGCCGTGGGCGGCGAAGGCGCCGATCTCGAGGAAGGGCGAGCCCGGATCGAGGAGCCCCGCCACCCGCTCGCGCGGGGGCAGCTTGCCGCGGGCCGCGTGGCGCGCCTGTGCGGCAGGCCCGCCGCCCGCCGCAGCCCATGCGGCGGCCTCGGCCGTCTCGGCGATCAGCGCCAGATGGTGGGCGCGGTTGGCGCGGAAGGTCTCGGACGAGGGCAGAACGCGGGAGGAAAGTTTCATGAGCGGCCCGGAAGCTGGAGGACGGGTGAGGCGTAGCCTGCGCGCTGCGGCGCGCGGAACACCGAAAGCCATTGACGCAGATCAAGGCGATCGGGCCGATCAGGGACGAGGGTCGCCGGCGTTGGTAACCCCAAGGTATGCAGATGCACACGATGATTCCCGCGGCCTTCGCCGCGACCCTCGCCCTCCTCGCCGCGGCCCCGGTGGCCGCCCAGTCGGCCGGAGACATGACCTTCGGCATAGGCCTCGGCAGCGTGATGCCGAAATCCGACAATGGCACGCTCGCCGGACTGGGTGCGGAGGTGGGCAATGACGTGCAGCCCACGATCACCTTCGAATATTTCATCCGCGACAACCTCGGCATCGAGATCCTGGCCGCCACGCCCTTCAAGCATGACGTGTCGCTGGACGGTCTGGGCAAAATCGGCTCGGTCAAGCATCTGCCGCCGACGGTGACGCTGCAGTATCACTTCCCCACCGGCGGCGCCTTCGCGCCCTTCGTGGGTGCCGGCGTGACCTATGTCACCTTCTTCGACGAAGAGACGCCGCTCGGCGATCTCGAGCTCGACGACAGCTGGGGCCTGTCGGTCCATGCGGGCTTCGACTACTGGCTGAACGACCGCAACGCGATCCGGGCCGACGTGCGCTGGATGGATATCGACAGCGACGCCAAGCTCAATGGCGCCAGCATCGGCACCGCGGAGATCGACCCGGTGGTGGTGGGCGTCTCCTACATCTGGAAGTTCTGATCCTGCGGCCGGTCCGGGAGTCCCGGGCCGGCCCCTCCCGCGGGCGAGAGCCCTTTTGCCCGCGGCATGAAGGGGACGCCCCGCCATCGCTCAGCCCGCCATAAGTTCGCGGCCGATGAGCATCCGGCGGATCTCGGAAGTTCCCGCCCCGATCTCCATCAGCTTCGCATCGCGGAAGAGCCGGCTCACGACGGAATCGTTCAGGAAGCCCGCGCCGCCGAGCGCCTGCACCGCCTGATGCGCCTGCACCATCGCCTGCTCCGAGGCATAGAGCACGCAGCCCGCCGCATCCGCGCGCGTCACCCGCCCCGCATCGCAGGCGCGCGCCGTCTCGTAGACATAGGCCCGCGCCGTGTTCAGCGCGACATACATGTCGGCGAGCTTGCCCTGCATCAGCTGGAAGTTTCCGATCGGCTGACCGAACTGCTGGCGGCTCTGGCAGTAGGGCACCACCTCGTCGAGGCAGGCCGCCATGATCCCCGTGCCGATCCCCGACAGCACCACGCGCTCGTAATCGAGCCCCGACATGAGGACGCGCACCCCCTTGCCGTCCTGCCCGAGGACATTCTCGAACGGCACCTCGCAATTCTCGAAGATCAGCTCGCCCGTGTTCGAGCCGCGCATCCCCACCTTGTCGAAGTGCGGCGAGGTCGAGAAGCCCGTCATCGACTTTTCGATCAGGAAGGCAGTGATGCCCTTCGCGCCCGCCTCAGGGTCGGTCTTGGCATAGACCACCAGAACATCCGCATCCGGCCCGTTGGTGATCCAGTATTTCGTGCCGTTGAGGACATAGTAGCCGTTCCGCTTCTCGGCCTTGAGCTTCATCGACACCACGTCCGAGCCCGCGCCCGCCTCGGACATGGCGAGCGCCCCCACATGCTCGCCCGAGACGAGCTTCGGCAGATAGCGCGCCTTCTGCTCAGGGCTGCCGTTCAGGCGGATCTGGTTCACGCAGAGGTTGGAATGCGCCCCGTAGCTGAGCGAGACCGAGGCCGAGGCGCGCGCCACCTCCTCCACGGCGACCGTATGGGCGAGATAGCCCATGTCCGAGCCGCCGAATTCCTCGGGGACCGTGATGCCCAGAAGCCCGAGCTCGCCCATCTCGCGCCAGAGCTCGGCCGGGAAGACGTTCTCGCGGTCGATCCGGGCGGCCATGGGCTTCACCCGCTCCTGCGCCCAGGCATGGACGGTCTCGCGGAGGGCGGCGATCTCCTCGCCGAGGTCGAAGGTCATCGGAGCGTGAAACATGCGGCGAGCCCTTTATTGAACGTATGTTCATTTCTTGCCTGTCCGGCCCGAGTCGGTCAAGTGCGGCGTGCAGCGGCCTCGCGCAGCGGGCGGATCTGCGCCATGCTCCGGCCCCGGAACAGGAGGTGCGGATGAAACATGTCTGGATGGCGCTGGCGCTGCTGCTGGCAACCCCCGCGGACGCCGAGGTGGTGGGCGAGGTCGGCGTGGACTGGGTCGGCAACGACATCCTGATCGAGGCGATCCCGGATCCCGAGGTGCAGGGCGTGACCTGTCACATCGCCTATTTCGACCGGTCGGTGATCGACCGGCTACGGCAGGGCAACTGGTTCGAGGATCCCTCGAACGCCTCGATCGCCTGCCGGCAGACCGGCCCGGTCACGGTGGGCGACATCGACCGGTCGAAGGACGGCGAGGAGATCTTCAAGGCGAGCCGGTCGCTCGTGCTGAAATCGCTGCGGATCACGCGGATCTACGACGAGGCGAACGACACGCTCATCTACCTCGTCCATGCGCGGGAGCTGACCGAGGGCTCGGCCAAGATGTCGATCTCGACGGTGCCGCTCTGGCGCGCGCGGGAGTAACGGCGGGGCCTGCCGGGCCCCGCTTCGCGGCTCAGCCGAGCAGGCGGGCGGCGAGGTCCGGCAGCTCGTCGAAATGGTGCAGAAGCCCGTCGGGGCCGAGCTCGGCCACGTCCATCCCGCTCGGCCCGAAGGTCACGAGGGCCACGGGCACGCCGGCCGCGCGGGCCGTGTCGCGGTCGGTGCGCGTGTCGCCCACCAGCATCGAGTGCGCCACCGCACCGCCCGCGCGCTCGACCGAGGCGACGTAGGGCGCGGGATCGGGCTTGCGGACGGGCAGCGTATCCGCACCGATCATCGCATCGAAGAGATGACGCACCTCCAGAAGCGAGAGCAGCGTCTCGGCCAGAGCCTCGGGCTTGTTGGTGCAGATCGCGGTGGCGAAGCCCTCGGCTCTCAGCCGCTCGACCGCATCGCGTGCGCCCGGATAGAGCGTCGTATGGACGTTGATCGCGCAGCGGTAGTTCTCGAGCAGCAGCGGATACTGCAGGTCGATCTCGGCCTCGGCGCTCTGCCCGTCCAGCCGCTCGAACCCGAGCCTCAGCATGGCGCGCCCGCCGTGGAAGGCCGTCAGCGCATCCTTCAACGGGTCGAGCGGCTCGCCGCGGCCCAGAGCGCGGAAACAGGCATTGGCCGAGGCGATCAGATCCGCGCTCGTGTCGGCCAGCGTTCCGTCGAGGTCCAGAACCACCGTGCGTCGCGTTCCGTTCGATCCGTTCTGCATGGTGCCTCCTGAAACAGCCGGTAAGAGAGTGTGATGGCCGTGGCCTTGCGGCCTCGCCCATCCCCGTTAAAACGGGCGCATCGCAAAGGAAAGGGTGCCGATGGACCGTGCCACCGTATCATTGATCGTTCTGGCTGCCGGACAGGGCACACGGATGAACTCGGACCTGCCCAAGGTCCTGCACCCGCTGGGGGCGGCTCCGATGCTGCATCACGCGCTCCGGGCGGGCCAGTCGCTCGAACCCGAGCGGGTCGTGGTGGTGGCCGGACACGGGGCCGAAGCGGTCGCCAAGGCCGCGCGCGCCTTCGACGAGAGCATCGAGGTGGTGGTGCAGGCCGAACAGCTGGGCACGGCCCATGCCGTGGCGCAGGCCGCGCCTTTGCTGGCCGATGCGCCCGGCGAAGCGGTGGTGCTCTATGGCGACACGCCCTTCATCCGGCCCGAGACGCTCGAGCGGATGCTCGACCTGCGGTCGCGGCACGCGGTCGTGGTCCTCGGCTTCGAAGCCACCGATCCCGGTCGCTACGGCCGTCTGGTGACGCGGGGCGAAGAGCTCGACCGGATCGTCGAATGGAAGGATGCAACGGACGAAGAACGCACCATAAGCCTCTGCAACTCCGGCGTCATCTGCGCCGAGGCGGGGCTTCTCCTCGCCCTCGTCTCGGAAGTGGGCAATGCCAATGCCGCGGGCGAATATTACCTGACAGACGTCGTGGCCCTTGCCCGCGTCCGCGGGCTCTCGGCCGGCGTGGCGATCTGCGACGAGGCCGAGACGCTCGGTGTGAACACCCGCGCGCAACTGGCCGAGGCCGAGGCGGAATTCCAGAAACGCGCCCGCGCCGCGGCGCTCGAGGACGGGGTCACGCTCACCGCGCCCGACACGGTCTTCTTCGCGCTCGACACGTTCCTCGGGCGCGACGCCATAGTGGGGCCGAACGTGGTCTTCGGACCCGGCGTCACGGTCGAATCCGGGGCCGAGATCCGCGCCTTCTGCCATCTCGAAGGCTGCCACATCTCGCGCGGGGCCACGGTAGGCCCCTTCGCGCGCCTGCGCCCCGGCGCGGAACTGGCCGAGGACGTGCATGTGGGCAACTTCGTCGAGATCAAGAATGCCGTGCTCGACGAGGGGGTGAAGGTGGGCCACCTCACCTATCTCGGCGACGCCCATGTGGGCGAGCATACGAACATCGGCGCGGGCACGGTCACCTGCAACTACGATGGGGTGATGAAGCACCGGACCGAGATCGGCGCCCATGCCTTCATCGGCTCGGACACGATGCTGGTGGCGCCGGTCACGGTGGGGGCGCGCGCGATGACCGCCTCCGGATCGGTCATCACCGAGAATGTGCCGGCCGAGGCGCTGGCGCTCGGCCGCGCCCGTCAGGTGACGAAGCCCGGCATGGCCACCCGGCTCATGGAGATGTTCCGCGCCGCCAAGGCCGCGAAGAAGAAGGAAGCCCCCTGATGTGCGGGATCGTCGGAGTCCTCGGCAACCACGAGGTCGCACCGCTGCTGGTCGAGGCGCTGAAGCGTCTCGAATATCGCGGCTATGACTCGGCCGGCATCGCCACAGTCAATGGCGGCCGGCTCGACCGGCGCCGTGCCGTGGGCAAGCTCGTCAATCTGTCCGACCTGCTCGTCCACGATCCGCTGGCGGGCAAGAGCGGGATCGGCCACACCCGCTGGGCCACCCATGGTGCAGCCACCGTGACCAACGCCCACCCGCATCGTGCAGGCCCCGTGGCGGTGGTTCACAACGGCATCATCGAGAACTTCCGCGACCTGCGGGCCGAGCTCGCCGAGGCCGGCTTCGCCTTCGAGACCCAGACCGACACCGAGACGGTGGCGCTGCTCACGCAGATGCACATGGCCCGCGGCCTCGGACCGCGCGAGGCGGCCGCCGAGACGCTTGCGCGGCTGACGGGCGCCTTTGCACTCTGCTTCCTCTTCGAGGGCGAGGACGATCTGCTGATCGCCGCGCGCCGGGGCTCACCGCTCGCCATCGGGCACGGCGACGGCGAGATGTTCGTGGGATCTGACGCGATCGCCCTCGCGCCGATGACGGATGCGATCACCTACCTCGAGGAAGGCGACTGGGCCGTCGTGACCCGCGCCGGTGCCGAGATCTTCGACAGCCACGGCCGGCGCGTGAACCGCGCGACCACCCGGATCCAGATCGATGCCGCGCGGATCGAGAAGGCGGGCTACAAGCATTTCATGGCCAAGGAGATCGCCGAGCAGCCGGTCGTTCTGGCGGATGCGCTGCGCCACTATGTGCAGGATGGCCGGATCAACCTGCCGGGCGTGGATTTCACCGGCGTGGACCGGGTGACGCTCGTCGCCTGCGGCACGGCCTCCTACGCCTGCCATGTGGCGAAATACTGGTTCGAGCAGATTGCGGGCCTGCCGGCGGACGTGGATATCGCCTCGGAGTTCCGCTACCGCGAGCCGGTGCTCTCGCCCACCTCCTGGGCGGTGTTCGTGAGCCAGTCGGGCGAGACCGCCGACACGCTGGCCGCTCTCCGGCATGCGGGCGACGCCGTGGCGCGGACGCTTGCAGTGGTGAACGTGCCCACCTCCTCGATCGCGCGCGAGGCGAACCTCGCGCTGCCGATCCTCGCGGGCATCGAGGTGGGCGTGGCCTCCACCAAGGCCTTCACCTGCCAGCTGACCGTGCTCGCCCTTCTTGCGCTGAAGGCGGCGCAGGATCGCGGGCGGATCGACGCGGCCGAGCTCGGCCGCAGGCTCGACGCGCTGGCGACGCTGCCCGGTCTCATGAACCATGCTCTGCGGCTGGCCGACGACATCCGCGATCTGGCGGGCGAGCTTGCCGAGGCGCAGGACATTCTGTTCCTCGGGCGCGGGCCAATGTACCCGCTGGCGCTCGAAGGGGCGCTGAAGCTGAAGGAGATCAGCTACATCCACGCCGAAGGCTATGCCTCGGGCGAGCTGAAGCACGGCCCCATCGCCCTGATCGACAACCGGGTGCCGGTGATCGTGATGGCGCCGCGCGACGCGCTGTTCGACAAGACCGTGTCGAACATGCAGGAGGTGATGGCCCGTCACGGCAAGGTGCTCTTGATCTCGGATGCGCGCGGCATCGAGGAGGCGGGGGCCGGGTGCTGGCGCACGCTCGCCCTGCCCCAGGTCGCCGATTTTCTGGCGCCGATCCTCTATGCGGTGCCGGCACAGCTTCTGGCCTACCACACGGCCATCGCCAAGGGCACCGACGTCGACCAGCCGCGCAACCTCGCGAAGTCGGTGACGGTGGAATAAGCATCCGCACCGGCGGCCTGCCCCGCCGGTGCTCCCCTTTCGCCCGGGCCCTGATGACCGCGCAGCACGGCCTGCCCGCGGCTGGAACGTCCAGCCAGTCTCCGCACCCCTCGTCAGCAACCGGCCCACTACCGGTCGCAAGTCCGACACCGAGGGTCGGGATTGCGACGTCGGCCCCCGACCCGGAGCCGCTTCCGCCCTGGCACGACTCGTGCTTCCGCTTCGTTATGTAGTCGAGAAACATAGCGGTGAGGCAATGGCGGATCGAATGAAGGCCCAAGGCGGACCGTCCCGCGAGGCGCATCCCGAATGCGCTTTCGCGGCAGAGCGCGGATCCTGCGCAGCGAAGGATGGCCTCGCATGCTGATGCTGGACGATGTGGCGCTCCACTGTCTCCTGAAGCGGGATCGGCATCCCGGAGTGACCGTCGCAGAGGCGACATCGCACGACAGCCGAGGGATGACCGTCACCCTGCGGGCCGGCGCCGCCGGCACCGTCTGCGGTCTGGAAGAGGCCGAGCGCATCTTCACCCTGCTGGGCTGCGCCGTGGACATCGCGGCCGCAAGCGGGGCACGCGTCGAGACGGACGACCTCCTCGTGGCGGCGCGGGGCCCGCTCGCGTCCCTCACCTCCGGCTGGCAACCGGCGCAGTCCCTGATCGAATGGGCGTCCGGTGTCGCGACCGCCACCGCCGACTTCGTCGCGGCGGCCCGGGCGGCCAACCCGGGGATTGTCGTCGCCTGTCCGCGGAAGGCGATCCCAGGTGCGCGTCCTCTGGCGCTCAAGGCGGCGGTCTCGGGCGGCGCCGTGGTCCAACTCGGAGCATCCCCGACCCCCACCCTCATTCTCGCCGAGCATTTCGCCTTCGAGGGCGCGGCCTCTGTCCGGGACCGGGTGGCGCAAATGCGCCAGACCGATCCCGGCCGCGCCGTCGCCGTCGAGGTGGAGACCCTCGCACACGCGCTGGCGGCCGCGGACCTCGGCGCCGATATGATCCAGCTTCGGAAGATGCGGCCGGAAGAGGTAGCCGCCACCGCGCGGTCGCTCGATCGGGGATGGACGGGCCAGCTGATCGCCGTCGGTGCGATCCCCATATCTCTCGCGGCCGCCTATGCCACCAGCGGCGCGGATGTGCTGATGACGTCGATGCCCTATCACGCGCCGCTGGCCGACATCCGGGTTGCCTTCGAGAGGGACTGACAGGCGGAAGCTGATGGACCGGATCAGCTGGCCCGGAATGGAATGGCGTCGTCCGCGAGTTTTGCATTGCAGAGAGACGACATGACGCGCATCCGCGACCCCGCCGCAGTCCTCCGCCCTGTTCAGGCGAAGAAACTGGAGCATGGGTTCCAGGTCAAAGCCTAGCGCGGCTTCTTCTGAGCCGGCCTCTGCGTCAATGCAGAACCGGCGGCAGTTTTCGCGGCGGCACTCGATTTGGGGTCGCGGAGCACTTTGCTGGCTGCCGAGGCCGCTTTTGCGCTCGTGATCTCGGACTTCTTCTTCATGGGTAGTCTCCCAAAGTTATCCACACTCATCCACAGCTTGGTGGAAATCGGTGGAAAAGTTCAGGATTGTTGCTTCCGTGCGGCCGTGCTTCAGGGTGCGTAGCCTCCCCTACGGGTCGCGAATGGAGCGCGGAACTGGGTACTTCCGCGCTCTGTTGAATCCGAGAAATAACGCCCTCATCAGAAGAGCCAAGTTGTTGTTTTTGCTCGCAGCAGCTTTCGCTTCGGCCGGCAATCTGTCCTTTGTGTGCGCCAATTGGCGCCCTCTCGAGCAGTGCAGAATATGACGGGGCCGGAATGAGAAACGGCCGCCCGGAGGGCGGCCGCATGAAAACCCGAAATCGCGGGTTCAGAGGTCGTGGCGTCGGAAGATCAACCTGTTCAACGAGCACTTCGGCAGGATCGGCCGGATCCGCCTCCGCGACAGTTCCGCCTGCAAGGCCTTCACGGAAACTTCACGCTCTGCAGCGAGCGCCTGGAGCTCGACATGCGCGTCGGCGAAGGTTTCGACGACGCAGGGATCAAGATGAAGACAGGGATCTCCGACAGCATCCGTCCCTTCGATCGCCGGAAGAAGCACCCTGCCCTCCTGATCCGTTGCCACCGTCAGGTTCCGGACAGCCCATGCTTCGAGCCCCAGTCGCTCCGCCGCCTGGATGACGGACAGGCGGCCATCGGTGCCGCCATCGCGCAGCCGGGCCAGAACTTCTTCGGGATCGACGAGGACGGACTTGAGCTTCAGCTCGCGGGGCAGAAGGGCGACGCGGCTCAGCCGACCGGCAAGCACGAGCTTGATGATGTCGATGGCGGGACAGCGAAGGATCCTCGACGCCTCCACCACGTTTGTGAACTCCGTCCTCGGCGGCACCGTGTTGCCTCCTGCCGACCGGAAGCGGTCGAGGAAGGCGTCGACATCCTCGACCGCGATCGAGTTCAGCCCGAACTGCCCGGTGCTCGGGTTCTCGCCAATGCGTGGGATCACGCGATGCCGGATCAGCGCCTCGGCCTGAAGCCGACCGCAGTTCAGGTACTCCGGCATCGCAGCCATGGAAAGCGAACGCCGCATGCGATCGGCCAGACGCTCTCCGGCCACGGCGTCGACCGTCAGCAACCGGTCGAGGACGTCCGCCTCCCCGTCCGGCATCACGCCGGTCAGGACGAGCGCGCGGTTCATTGTCCGATAGTTCAAGCCGAACTGTCGTGCGAGGCTTGCCACCGAGTGCCGACGCCGCACTTCCACCGGTTCGCCGAAGAGCTTCGTGCCGGGCTCGATCGGCATCGTGTCGAGGAAGTACTCGCGGACCACATCGCGGATCGGGCCGCGATCCTTCCCGCTCTTGTTGTACTGGAGCCACTGGTAGAGACGCCCGAAGATCGCCTGGGGTCCGCCCTGCTTGCGGGTGACGCATGGCCGCGCGCGGATGACATCGAGAGCTTCCCGAATGCCTTCGGCGCCGCGCGAGGTGAAGCCGTAGCCGACCGCGCCGGCCGCGTCCCAATCGTCCTCGGTCTGCGTCGCCATCTCGACTCGCGGGTGGCGAAGGACGCACATGCCGAGAATCTCCGTTGACCGAACAGCCAGATTGATCGGCTGTCCGGCTCTGCCACAGCCGGATGTTCTTCATCCGCGCCTATCCCCGCGAGACGCAGGAGATGGTGTTCGACGCCCATGACCGGGCCTTCGCCTTCTTCAGGGGGACCTGCACGCGCGGGATCTACGACAACATGAAGACGGCGGTGGAGGCGGTCTTCACGGGCAAGGAGCGGAAGTACAACCGGCGCTTCCTGCAGATGTGCAGCCACTTCCTGGTCGAACCTGTCGCCTGCACCCCCGCGTCGGGCTGGGAGAAGGGCCAGGTCGAGAACCAGGTCGGCCTCGTCCGCGAGCGGTTCTTCACGCCCCGGCTACGGGTCCAGAGCCTCGAGGAGTTGAACGCCTGGCTGCTGGACAAGTGCGTGGCCTACGCCAAGGCGCACAAGCATCCCGAGCAATCCGAGCGGACGATCTGGGAGATGTTCGAAGCCGAGCGCCCCAACCTCGTGCCCTATGTCGGGCCCTTCGACGGCTTCCACAGCGTGACCGCGTCCGTCTCCAAGACCTGCACCGTCAGGTTCGACAACAACAAGTATTCTGTGCTGGCCACGGCGGTCGGGCACCCGGTCGAGGTCCACGCCTATGCCGATCGGATCGTCATCCGGCAGGACGGCGTCATCGTCGGCGAGCACCAAAGGGTCTTCGGGCGCGGCCAGACCGTCTACGACCCATGGCACTATGTGCCTGTTCTGGCCCGCACACCGGGTGCCCTGCGCAATGGCGCGCCCTTCCGCGACTGGGTGCTGCCGCCCGCGCTGGCCGCAATCCGGCGCAAGCTGGCGGGCTCGGACGACGGCGACCGCCAGATGGTCCAGATCCTGAGCTGTGTCGCAGCCGATGGATTGCCGGCGGTCGAGTCCGCCTGCCGCGAGGCCCTCGACCAGGCCGTCCATTCCGCCCCTGTCATCATCAACATCCTGGCCCGTCGCAAGGATGCCGCCCCGCCACCGCTGCTGCTGACGCCCGCCGGCCTGCGCCTGACCCATGCGCCGGTGGCCGACTGCGCCAGATACGACAGCCTCAGGAGGACCAGCCGACATGGACCGCACCCAGATCCTCGACCTGATGACCGCCCTCAAGCTCTACGGGATGCGCAGCGCCTATGACGAGGTCATGGCGAACGGCATCAAGCGCCAGCACGAGCCACCGAGGATCGTCGGCGACCTGCTCCAGTCCGAGATAGCCGAGAAGCAGGCGCGCTCGATCCGCTGCCAGATGACGATCGCCAAGCTGCCGCTGGTAAAGGACATAGAGCAGTTCGACTTCACCGGCACGCCGGTCAACGAAGCCCTGGTGCGCGAACTGGCCACCGGAGCCTCGTCGCCGACCAGCGCAACGTCGTGCTCATCGGCGGAACAGGCACCGGCAAGAGCCATCTCGCCATCGCCATTGCCCGCGCGCTCATCCGCAATGGCACCCGCGGTCGCTTCTTCAACGTCGTCGACCTCGTGAACAAGCTCGAAGCCGAAACCCGCAGCGGAAAGCAGGGCCGAACCGCCGACTATCTCGGCCGCCTCGACTTCGTGATCCTCGACGAACTTGGCTACCTGCCGTTCGCCCAGGCTGGCGGACAGTTGCTCTTCCACCTCATCAGCCGTCTCTACGAACGCACCTCGATCATCGTCACCACCAACCTCGCCTTCGGCGAGTGGCCGACCGTCTTCGGCGACGCCAAGATGACCACCGCGCTCCTCGACCGGCTCACGCACCACTGCGAGATCATCGAGACCGGCAACGAGAGCTGGCGCTTCAAGAACCGCGCTTGACCCTCAGCACGCGAGCCCGCTCAGCGCCTGAGCCGCCTCCACACCCTGACCGTTCCGTCGGCTCAGGCCCTGATCTCGCAGAGCCGGGGGGGGTGAAAATTGGACGCCGATCCGGGGTCAGTTTTGGAAGCCGATTGACAGCCTGGTCACATTGGCGCGCGAAGGAGGCACCGTGACGCCGGAGCAGGACTACTGGATCGCTGCAGATCCAGGATTGCCGTCAGTGCGGACGATCACCAGCCTCGCCAGCCCGTCAGGCCTTCCATGGGTTGCGGCGGCACAGGCTGCGTCACGAGGGCGCTCGGGCGCCTCTCGTAGAAGGCGTTCCCGCCCGTCACGAGCACATAGTGCATGTTGTCGTAGGGGAAGCGGTGGCCGGCGGTGTGGAAGAACATCGCGTCGCCGATCATCGGATGGCGTTCGCCTTTCAGGACGGAGCGGGCGGTCTCGCGCACCAGCGGCAAGGACCGCGAGTCCATCCGGCGGGACATGATGCGAGGAGCGAACTGGAACCGCTGGCCGACGACGCCGCAGACCGACTTCGGGTACTGGCCGGACTCGACACGGTTCATCACCACGCTGCCCACAGCGACCATCCCGTCGCGGCTGGAGCGATTGGATTCAAAATACATCGCCCGCTCCATGCACTCCTGCGGGCTGCGTCCGCAGGCCCCGAGCAGCGCTGTCAGGGCGAGGCACATGGCAATGGTCGATCTTGCTCGGGGAAGGCTCATCGCTGGTCCATCTGCAAGGGTTGAGGCTCCGTCGATTGCGCTGACGGCGAAAGGCGGGTGTCGGCGGATGTTCTCGTCGCGCGGCGAGGGGCCTCGGCGCCAGGAACGGATCACATCCGCCGCTCGGGTTCCTGGTGCCGGACGTCCGGATCGCCATGGCAGCGACCGTGTAAGCGGCGCCAAGCAGTCGCCTGGCGGAACGCGGGTGGTCCGACCGGGAGGTCGCGGGGTGGAGCGACCAGCGTTGCCGCTCCACCGCAATCATATCAACCGCTTACTGGGACAGGGCGCCATAACCTCGACAAAAGGGCGCCGAAATCACGGGAAAAGGGCGTTTATTCCCCCCTCGTTCACGCTCCAACCTCAATTCCCTCAGCTGCAGCCGCTCGTGCCGCCGCAGGTGTTGCACTTCATGCAGGTGCCGTTGCGGACCAGCGTGTAGTTGCCGCATTCGCCGCAGGGATCGCCCTCGTAGCCCTGCATCTTGGCCTTGGTGCGCGCGTCCATCGTTACGGTGCCGGAGGCAATCGCGGTCACGCCCCGGCTTTCGCCGATGGTGCCCACCACGGGGACCGTGTCGAAGCCCACGGCCATCCCGCCCTGCAGCACCGTCAGTTCCTGCGGCAGGCGCTTGCGCAGATAGCCCGTCGAGCTGATCTGCTTGAGCACCTCGAGGCTGCGCGAGGCGGCCGCCTCCGACACTTCGGTCAGGTTCGACTTCCGGCCCTCGTCGGTGCCGCCGCCCAGATCGTCGAAGCTCGCCCCTTCCGGCTTCACATGAGCAAGGTCGGTCCGGTCGAGGTAGGACACCGCCAGCTCGCGGAAGATGTAGTCGAGGATCGAGGTCGCGTTCTTGATCGAGTCGTTGCCCTGCACCATGCCCGCGGGCTCGAACTTGGTGAAGGTGAAGGCGTCGACGAACTCCTCGAGCGGCACGCCATATTGCAGGCCCACCGACACGGCGATGGCGAAGTTGTTCATCATCGCCCGGAAGCCCGCGCCTTCCTTGTGCATGTCGATGAAGATTTCGCCGAGGCTGCCGTCCTTGTATTCGCCGGTCCGCAGATAGACCTTGTGGCCGCCGACGATGGCCTTCTGCGTATAGCCCTTGCGGCGCTCGGGCAGCTTCTCGCGGTGGCTGCGCACGATCTCCTTGACGATCACCTTCTCGACGATCTTCTCGGCCAGCACGATGGCCTTTTCCTGAGGCGTGCCGGTGGCGAGGATCTCCTCGGCCTCCTCATCGTCCTCGACCAGCGCCGATGCGAGCGGTTGGCTCAGTTTCGATCCGTCGCGGTAGAGCGCGTTGGCCTTGATCCCCAGCGAGTGCGACAGCTCGTAGGCCGCCAGCGTCTCGGCGATGGTGGCCGAGTTCGGCATGTTGATCGTCTTCGAGATCGCGCCCGAGATGAAGCTCTGGGCCGCGGCCATCATGTGGATGTGGCTCTCGACCGAGAGGTAGCGCTTGCCCTTCTTGCCGCAGGGATTGGCGCAGTCGAACACCGGCAGATGCTCGGCCTTCAGATGCGGCGCGCCCTCGAGCGTCATGGTCCCGCACACATGGTCGTTGGCGGCCTCGATCTGCGCCCGCGTGAAGCCCAGATGGCGCAGCAGGTCGAAGGTCGGGTCGGCGAGCTTGTCGGCCGGGATGCCGAGCGCGCCCTTGCAGAAATCCTCGCCCAGCGTCCACTGGTTGAAGACGAAGCGGATGTCGAAGGCCGAGGGCAGCGCGGCCTCGATCTTCTCGATCTCGCGGGCGCCGAAGCCATGGCCCACCAGCGCCGAATGGCTGATCGTCGGGCAGTTGGCGAGCGTGCCGTGGCCCACCGCATAGGCCACGATCTGCGAGATCTGCGCCGAAGCGTAGCCCAGCGTCTCGAGCGCCGCGGGCACCGAGCGGTTGATGATCTTGAAGTAGCCGCCGCCCGCGAGCTTCTTGAACTTCACCAGCGCGAAGTCGGGCTCGATGCCGGTGGTGTCGCAGTCCATCACGAGACCGATGGTGCCCGTGGGCGCGATCACCGTCACCTGCGCGTTGCGGTAGCCATGCGCCTCGCCGAGCCGCAGCGCCTCGTCCCAGGAGGATTTGGCCAGCGCCACGAGACGCGGATCGGGGCAGTTCACCTGATCGAGCGCGACCGGGCTCACGTTGACGCCCTCGTAGCCGGTCGTGTGGCCGTGGGCGGCGGTCCGGTGGTTGCGGATGACGCGCAGCATGTGGCCCGCGTTGCGCTCGTAGCCCGAAAAGGCGCCGAGCTCGCCTGCCATCTCGGCCGAGGTGGCATAGGCCACGCCGGTCATGATCGCCGAGAGCGCGCCGCAGAGCGCCCGGCCCTCGCTGGAATCGTAGCCCAGCCCCATGTTCATCAGCAGCCCGCCGATGTTGGCGTAGCCCAGACCCAGCGTGCGGAAGTCGTAGGAAAGCTGCGCGATCTCCTTCGAGGGGAACTGCGCCATCATCACCGAGATCTCGAGCGTGACCGTCCAGAGCCGCGTGGCGTGGACATAGCCCTCGGCATCGAAGCGGCCGGCCTCGAAGAAGGTGAGCAGGTTCATCGAGGCCAAGTTGCAGGCCGTGTCATCGAGGAACATGTATTCCGAGCACGGGTTCGAGCCGCGGATCTGCCCGTCCTCGGGGCAGGTGTGCCAGGCGTTGACCGTGTCGTGGAACTGGATGCCTGGGTCGGCGCAGGCCCAGGCGGCATGGCCCACCTGATCCCAGAGCTCGCGCGCCTTGATGGTCTTGGCGACCTTGCCGTCGGTGCGCCGGACGAGCGCCCAGTCGGCGTCGTCCTTGACCGCCTGCAGGAAGGCATCGGTCACGCGGACCGAGTTGTTCGAATTCTGGCCCGAGACGGTCGTGTAGGCCTCGGAATCCCAATCGGTATCGTAGGTCGGGAATTCGATCGAGGAGAAGCCCTGCCGCGCATACTGCAGCACGCGGTTGATGTAGGTTTCGGGGATCATGGCCTTTTTGGCGGCGCGGATCGCGGTCTTGAGGCCTGCGTTTCCGGCCGGGTCGGTCGCTCCCTCGATCGAGCCGTCGAAGCTGCGGATGGCGGCGAAGATGTCGTTCAGCTTCGCTTCATGCTGCTTCGAACCGGCGACCAGAGAGGCGACCTTCTGTTCCTCGATGACTTTCCAGTTGATGAACTGCTCGATGTCGGGGTGATCCATGTCGCAGATCACCATCTTGGCCGCGCGGCGCGTGGTGCCGCCCGACTTGATCGCGCCCGCCGCACGGTCGCCGATCTTCAGGAACCCCATGAGGCCCGAGGACTTGCCGCCGCCCGAGAGCTTCTCGCCCTCGCCGCGCAGGCTCGAGAAGTTGGTGCCGGTGCCCGAGCCGTATTTGAACAGCCGGGCCTCGCGCACCCAGAGATCCATGATCCCGCCCTCGTTCACGAGGTCGTCCTGCACCGACTGAATGAAGCAGGCGTGCGGCTGGGGATGTTCGTAGGCGCTGTCCGACTTCTGGAGTTTGCCGGTCGCGTGATCGACATAGAAGTGGCCCTGCGACGGGCCATCGATGCCATAGGCCCAGTGAAGGCCGGTGTTGAACCATTGCGGCGAGTTCGGCGCGGCCATCTGCCGGGCCAGCATGTGGCGCATCTCGTCGTAATAGGCGCGCGCATCGGCCTCGGTCGAGAAATAGCCGCCCTTCCAGCCCCAGTAGGCCCAGGCGCCGGCCAGACGGTCGAACACCTGCCGGGCCGAGGTCTCGCCGACGAACCGCTCCTCTTCGGGCAGCTTCGCCAGCTCCGCCTCGTCGGGCACCGAGCGCCACAGGAAGTCCGGGACCCCCTTCTCCTTCACGCGCTTGAGGCGGGCAGGCACGCCCGCCTTGCGGAAGTATTTCTGGGCCAGCACGTCCGAAGCCACCTGGCTCCAGCCCTCGGGCACCTCGACGCTCTCGTTGCGGAAGACCACGGTGCCGTCGGGGTTCCGGATCTCGGACACCGTCGTGGTGAAGCCGACGCCGCCATAGGCGCCGCCCTCCGCCGTGGTGAACTTCCGCTCGATCTTCATCTCGCCTCTCCGTTGTGCCTCGGGGGCCGTGAGCCCCTGGTTGATCTCGTGCGCCGGTCGCGCAAAGCCGGACCGGCCCGCGCAGGCGAGCTGGATCGGCCCGTCGATCGGGCATGTGTCGGTGGTTCATCCGCGCCCGCCGCCACGAGGTGTGGCCGGCCGCGCTGCTCACTCAAATTGTCTCAAACCCTACAGGGTGGCAACGCGATTCTTCGGCCTACCCCCAAGATAATGTGCTTGACGGGGCATCTGGCTCCATGGGTGGTATCATCCGAAAGGCTGTGGGTATCTGTGTGGACAAGTGCGGGCGGTCTGGCGGACAAGCGCCCAAAGCCTCGCCGGGACGGGCGCTTGCACGGATGGTGCAAAATGGGGAAGAACGGCCCCGCGCCGAGTCGCGGCTCCGCAAGTCGCGGAAAAGGCGAATCTTTCAGGTGGCATCCGCACAACGCGCACGGGCCCTCAAGGCATCCTGGCGGCAGGGCGATTCCCCGGCCCGCGGCGCTTCGGAAAGGTCTGGCCCAGGCCGCGGTGATCGCTTAGACCTGCCCTGAAACCGGCCCGCGATACCGGAGATCCACATGCAGGATTCGATCATTTCCCGCTGCGAGGCCAAGGGCCTGCGCATGACCGAACAGCGCCGCACCATCGCGCGCGTGATCGGCGAATCCGCCGACCATCCCGATGTCGAGGAACTGCACGCCCGCGCCTCGGCCGTGGATCCGCGGATCTCGATCGCCACGGTCTACCGCACGGTCAAGCTCTTCGAGGAGGCGGGCATCCTTGAGCGGCTCGAGTTCGGCGACGGGCGCTCGCGCTACGAGGACGCCGAGCGCGACCACCACGACCATCTGATCGATGTGACCACGGGCGAGGTGATCGAGTTCGTCGATCCCGAGATCGAGGCTCTGCAGGAGAAGATCGCGGCCCGGCTGGGCTACCGGCTGGTGGGCCACCGGTTCGAACTGTTCGGCCGGCCCGTCCGGAAGGGCTGACGCCCGACATCAGGGCGGCCCTTCGCTCGCATCCGGGGACAGGCTCCCCAAGATTGGGACAGACATGGAAAACTTGCGCGGCATCGTGATGATGGTCGTGTCGATGGCCGGCTTCGCCATGGAGGACATGTTCGTGAAACTCGCCGCGGCGAACATGCCGACGGGGCAGATCCTCATGCTCCTCGGCCTCTTCGCCGCGCCCCTCTTCTGGGCGCTCGCCCGCCGCGAGGGCAAGGCCGTGCTCTCGCGCGAGGCGCTGGCGGGGCCGATCCTCTGGCGGAACGGCGGCGAGATGGTGGGCACGGCGGGCTTCGTGACCGCGCTCACGCTCGGGCAGCTTTCCTCGGTGTCTGCCATCCTGCAGGCCGCGCCCCTCGTCGTGACCTTCGGGGCCGCGCTCTTTCTCGGCGAGCGCGTGGGCTGGCGGCGCTGGAGCGCCATCGCCGTGGGCTTCGTGGGCGTGATCGTCGTGATCCGGCCGGGGCTCGACGGGTTCGACACGGCCTCGCTCTGGGCGGTGCTGGGGGTGGCGGGCCTCGCCATCCGCGACCTCGCGACGCGGCGGGTGGCGCCCTCGACCTCGACCATGCAGGTAGGCGCCTGGGCCTTTCTCACCGTGGCAGTTCTGGGGGCCATGATGCTGGCCGTGGGCGGCGGCGCCACCTGGCCCACACCGGGACAGGCGGCCCTTCTTCTGGGCGCGGTCAGCTTCAGCTTCGTGGGCTACTGGACGCTGATCCTCGCCACCCGGGTGGGCGATGTCTCGGCCATCGTGCCCTTCCGCTACTCGCGCCTCGTCTTTGCCATGCTGATCGGTTTCCTCGTCTTCCACGAGCGGCCCGACGGCTGGATGCTGGCCGGCGCCGCGCTCATCATCGGCTCGGGCCTCTACAGCTTCATGCGCGAGCAGCGGCTTCGCCGTCTTTCCATGCGGGCTGCCGCGGAGTAAGAAGCGCGCGAACCTCGGCAACCAGGGACGACCCATGAGCACGATCATCGACATCCACGCCCGCGAGATCCTCGACAGCCGCGGCAACCCCACCGTCGAGGTGGACGTCACGCTGGAAAGCGGCGCCTTCGGCCGCGCCGCCGTGCCCTCGGGCGCCTCGACCGGCGCGCACGAGGCCGTCGAGAAGCGCGACGGCGACAAGTCGCGCTACATGGGCAAGGGCGTGCTCGAGGCGGTTGCGGCTGTCAACGGCGAGATCGCCGAGATGCTGGTGGGCTTCGATGCGACCGAACAGGTCGGCATCGACCGCACCATGATCGAGATGGACGGCACGCCGAACAAGGGCCGCCTCGGCGCGAACGCGATCCTCGGCGTCTCGCTGGCGGTGGCCAAGGCCGCGGCCGAATTCACCAACCAGCCGCTCTTCCGCTATGTGGGCGGCTCGTCCGCGCGCGTCCTGCCGGTGCCGATGATGAACATCATCAACGGCGGCGAACATGCCGACAACCCGATCGACATCCAGGAATTCATGATCATGCCGGTGGCCGCGCAGAATGTGCGCGAGGCGATCCGCATGGGCTCGGAAGTGTTCCACACGCTGAAGAAGGAGCTCGCCGCGGGCGGCTTCAACACCGGCATCGGCGACGAGGGCGGCTTTGCGCCGAACATCTCCTCGACCCGCGAGGCGCTGGACTACATCCTGCGCTCGATCGAGAAGGCGGGCTACAAGCCGGGCGAAGACATCTACCTCGCACTCGACTGCGCCTCGACCGAATATTTCAAGGGCGGCAAATACGAGATGAAGGGCGAGGGCAAGTCGCTGACCTCGGCCGAGAACGTGGATTATCTCGCCGCCCTCTGCGCCGACTATCCGATCATCTCGATCGAGGACGGCTGCGCCGAGGACGACTGGGAGGGCTGGAAACTGCTGACCGACAAGCTCGGCGCCAAGGTGCAGCTGGTGGGCGACGACCTCTTCGTGACCAACCCCAAGCGTCTCGAACAGGGCATCAAGGCGGGCGTCGCGAACTCGATGCTGGTCAAGGTGAACCAGATCGGCTCGCTGACCGAGACGCTGATGGCCGTCGATATGGCCCACCGCGCGCGCTATACCAACGTCATGTCGCACCGCTCGGGCGAGACCGAGGATGCGACCATCGCCGATCTCGCCGTCGCCACCAACTGCGGCCAGATCAAGACCGGCTCGCTGTCGCGCTCGGACCGTCTGGCGAAATACAACCAGCTGATCCGCATCGAGGAAATGCTGGGCGAAGTGGCGGAATATGCCGGCCGCTCGATCCTGAAGGTCTGAGGCCCGGGCCCCGGACATGCGAAGGCCCGGACGCGCATGCGTCCGGGCCTTTTGCCTGCCGCGCGGGCGATCAGGAGAAGGTGTAGTCGCAGGGATCGTGCGGGCGGTGCGGACGGCCGCCGCCCCAGCCCCAGCCCCCGCCGAAGCCGCCATGGCCGCGGCCGTGGGTCATTTCCTCGAGTGTGCCGTGAACGCGCAGGACCGGCGCCTCGTAGGCGCAGTCGGCGGTGGTGATTGCCTTGTCCAAATCTCGTCTCCCCTGTGTCGGATGGGTCTCCGGCCGGATCGAATTTGGCCGAAGGGCCATATCTGACAACGGGTTGGGCCGCTTTGACGAGGGGGGTGGAGGAGAATACAACCTCCTCCCTCAAGGCCCCTCAACCGAAGCGCGCAATCCGGCGCAGAGCGGGCTTGCAGCCCGCGGCCCCTGCGCCAGACTGGCGCCGCAACGGCGCGTCGGAGAGAGAGCATGGATGCAGACCGGATCATCGCCCGCCTCGGGCTCGCCCGTCACCCGGAAGGCGGCTGGTATCGCGAGACCTGGCGGGCCCCGGCCGAGGGGCGCCCGCCCGGGACGGCGATCCTGTTCCTCCTGAAGGCCGGCGAGCGGTCGCACTGGCACCGGATCGATGCGACCGAGATCTGGCACTTCCATGCCGGCGCACCGCTCATCCTGTCGGTGGCCGCCGACGGCGCGGGACCGGCGCGCGAGATCCGGCTCGGGCCGGACGTGCTCGCGGGCGAGAGCCCGCAGGGGATCGTGCCGCCCCACCACTGGCAGGCCGCGCGCTCGACAGGCGACTGGAGCCTCGTCGGCTGCACCGTCAGCCCCGGCTTCCGCTTCGAGGGCTTCGAGCTGGCGCCGGAAGGGTTCGACATCCCCCGCGCCTGAGCCGCGCCGGCGCTCCCGGCAAGCGGAGACCGGACCTTCAGGGCTGAAGCGCCAGAGCCTCGGGCCGGCTCATGCGGCCGCCGCCGAGGCAGGCGGGCACGCCGGTGGTCGAGGGGGCCGAGGTCGGCAGCCCCCGCGCCACCCGAACCGCGAGATAGGCGAAGGCCTGCGCCTCCAGCATGTCGCCGTCGAGGCCCGCCTGCTCGACCGGCACCACCTCGATCCCGGTGCGCGCCTCGAGCATCGCCATCAGCACGGGATTGTGCCGCCCGCCCCCGGTCACGAGAAGCTGGCGCACCGGCGTGGGGAAATGCGCGGCCCCGCGCGCCACCGCCGCCGCTGCCGCCGCCGTCAGGGTCGCCGCCGCATCCGCATCGGAGAGATCCGCGACCGCCGGGAGGAGATCCGCGAACGCATCCCGGTCGAGCGATTTTGGCGGCATCCGGGCGAAGAAGGCATGATCGAGAAAGCGCGCGAGCACCGCTTCGGCCACCTCTCCCTCGGCCGCGAGCCGCCCGCCCTCGTCGTGGCTCCGCCCGAGGCGGGCCTGCATCAGATCGTTGATCGGCGCATTGGCGGGGCCGGTGTCGAAGGCGAGACAGGCGCCGGGCGCCTCGGGCGCGGCCTGGCGCGGATCGACCCAGGTCAGGTTGCCGACGCCGCCGAGATTGAGGAAGGCCACCGGCCGGTCGGCGCCTGCCCGCCGCGCGCAGGCGAAATGGTAGAAGGGCGCGAGCGGCGCGCCCTGCCCGCCGGCCGCCACATCCGCCGACCGGAAATCCCACACGACCGGCACCCCCAGCGCCTGCGCGAGCCGCTCGCCCGAGCCCGCCTGATGCGTGCCCCGCCCGCCCGGCTCATGCGCGAGCGTCTGGCCGTGAAAGCCCACGATCTCCGCCCCGCGGAACGCGGCGAGCAGTTCGGCATGGGCCGCCTCGACCACCTCTGCGGCCTCGGCCACCGCCGCCTCGCCCGGCCAGCGCCCGAGGGCCGCCCGCAGCACCGCGCGCTCGGCCTCGGAATAGGCGCGATACCGCGTCTCGCCGAACTCGAGGATCCGCTCGCCGTCGGTCAGCACCATCGCCGCATCGACCCCATCGAGCGAGGTGCCCGACATCGTCCCCAGCGCCCAGACCGCTCCGCCCTTCAACATGGCTTTCCCTCCACGACCGCCCCGGATATATCCCGCCATCATAGCCGCGACGACCGGCCAAGGCACGAGGGACCGATGACCTACCATCCCAAATCCGATTTCCTGCGCGTGATGCAGGAGCGCGGCTACCTCGCCGACTGCACCGACATGCAGGCACTGGACGAGGCCCTGTCGAAAGGGGTCGTTCCTGCCTACATCGGCTATGATGCGACGGCGGCCTCGCTGCATGTGGGGCACCTTCTCAACATCATGATGCTGCGCTGGCTGCAGAAGACCGGGCACAAGCCGATCACCCTGATGGGCGGCGGCACGACGAAGGTGGGCGATCCCTCCTTCCGCTCCGAAGAGCGTCCGCTGCTCACGCCCGACAGGATCGACGAGAATATCGAAGGCATGCGCAAGGTCTTCGCGCGCTACCTCTCCTACGGCGAGGGCGCGACCGACGCGCTGATGCTCAACAATGCCGAATGGCTGGACCAGCTGAACTACCTCGATTTCCTGCGCGACATCGGGCGGCATTTCTCGGTCAACCGGATGCTCTCGTTCGAAAGCGTGAAGAGCCGGCTCGACCGCGAACAGTCGCTGTCGTTCCTCGAATTCAACTACATGATCCTGCAGGCCTACGACTTCCTCGAGCTGTTCCGCCGCACCGGCTGCCGGCTGCAGATGGGCGGGTCGGACCAGTGGGGCAACATCGTCAACGGGATCGACCTGACGCGCCGCGTGCTCGAAGGCGAGATCTTCGGGCTGACCTCGCCGCTGCTCACAACCTCGGACGGGCGCAAGATGGGCAAGTCCGCGGGCGGCGCGGTCTGGCTCAACGGCGAGATGCTGGCGCCCTACGACTTCTGGCAGTTCTGGCGCAACACGACCGATGCGGATGTGGGCCGGTTCCTCAAGCTCTACACCGAGCTGCCCGTCGAGGAGTGCGACCGGCTGGGCGCGCTGCAGGGCTCGGAGATCAACGCGGCCAAGATCCTGCTCGCGAACGAGGTGACGACGCTCCTCCACGGCCGGGACGCCGCCGAAGCGGCCGAGGCCACCGCGCGCGCGGTCTTCGAGGAGGGCGGCGTGGGCGGCGCCCTCGAAGTGGTGGAGCTTCCGGCCGCGACGCTGGGCGAGGGCCTCTCGGTCGCACATTTCCTCGTGGCCGCAGGCCTCGTCGCCTCCGGCAAGGAGGCCAAGCGCCTCGTGGCCGAGAACGGGCTGCGCTTCAACAACGAGCCGGTGGGCGATGCCAACACCCCGGTCACGGCCGCGACCGTGGGCGAGGAGCTGAAGGTCTCGATCGGCAGGAAGAAGCACAAGCTCGTCCGTCTCTCCTGACGGCCCGCGCGCGGCGGCCGTCCGCCGCTCTGCCCGGTCTCTCCGCCCTGCCGGGGCGCGGTGCTCGGGCCGCTGCGCTGCGCCCCGCGCCGCTCGACCGGCCCCCGGCGAGCCGCGCGGCCTTGCAGCCAACCATCCTGCCGGGCCGGACGCAAAAAGGACGCCTTCCGGCGCCCTTTCACTCTGCCCAAATATCCTCGGGGGGTGCGGGGGGCAGACAGCCCCCCGTCCGACCGCGGCCTCACTCGGCCACGGTCACCTTCGCCATCGCATCCGGCGTCCGCGGAGGCTCGCCGCGGGCGATCCTGTCGACCACATCCATGCCCTGCACCACGCGGCCCACCACCGTATACTGGCCGTTCAGGAACTCGCCCGGCGCGAACATGATGAAGAACTGCGAATTGGCCGAGTTCGGATCGTCCGAGCGCGCCATGCCCACCACGCCGCGCGTGAAGGGCACGTCCGAGAATTCGGCCGGAAGGTCGGGATAGCTCGACCCGCCCGTGCCGGCGCGGCGCAGGTTGTTCCCCTTGCCGAATTCCACGTCGCCGGTCTGGGCCATGAAGCCCTCGATCACGCGGTGGAAGACCACGCCGTCGTAGGCGCCCTCGCGGGCCAGCGTGACCATGCGCTCGACATGGGCGGGCGCCACGTCGGGCAGGAGGTCGATCACCACCTCGCCCTCGGCCTGTCCCGTCAACTCGATCACGAGGTTCGGCCCCGGCCCGTCCTCGGCCGCCTGCGCGAAGACCGCCGATTGCGAGAGGCCGTAGCCGCCGAGCACCGCGAGGCCCAGCGACATCAGCCCGGCGAAGAGAAATTTCTCAGACGACATCGGCCGCCACCCGCACCGTCAGCATCTTGTCCGGGTTCGCCGGCGGCTCGCCGCGGGCGATCTTGTCCACATGCTCCATCCCCGAGATCACGCGGCCGTAAACGGTGTACTGGCCGTTCAGGAAGTCGTTGTCGCGGAAGTTGATGAAGAACTGCGAATTGGCCGAGTTCGGGTTCTGCGACCGGGCCGCACCGAGCGTGCCGCGCGCGTGCGGCAGCTTCGAGAATTCCGCCGGCAGGTCCGGCATGTCCGACCCGCCCGTCCCGGCGCGGCGGATGTTGAAGCCGTCTTCCGTGTTTCCGTTCGCGACATCGCCGGTCTGGGCCATGAAGCCCTCGATCACGCGGTGGAAGACCACGTTGTCATAGGCCTTGGCGCGGGCCAGGGCCTTCATCCGTTCGCTGTGCTTCGGGGCGACGTCCGACAGAAGCTCGATCACCACCTCGCCGTCCTTCAGCGTCATGATGATGGTGTTCTCGGGATCCTTGATCTCGGCCATGGGGCCCTCCTCTTGCAATCGGGGTCAACCTAGTGGCCGCGCGCGGTCAGGAAAAGGTCTGAATTCGCGCCCCTGCGGCCGAACGCCGGTTGACGGGCGCACGTCGATCGGCTTGGAAGCGGGAAACGTCGCTTCAGGAGGAACCGGAATGGGCTGGAAGACACTCGACGACATGGATCTTGCCGGCAAGGTCGTGCTGGTGCGCGTGGATGTGAACGTGCCGATGGAAAATGGCGAAGTCACCGACGCCACCCGGATCGAGAAGATCGTCCCCACCGTCGAGGATATCCTGAAGAAGGGCGGCAAGCCCGTCCTGCTCGCCCATTTCGGCCGTCCGAAGGGCAAGGTCGTGGACGAGATGAGCCTCCGCCTCGTGCTGCCCGCGCTGCAGAACGCGCTGCCTGGCACCAAGGTGAGCTTTGCCGCCGACTGCGTGGGCCCCGAGCCCGAGCAGGCGGTGGCCGCCATGCTCGAGGGCGAGGTGCTCCTCCTCGAGAACACCCGCTTCCATGCCGGCGAGGAGAAGAACGACCCCGAGCTGGCCGCCGCGATGGCGAAGCTGGGGCAGGTCTATGTCAACGATGCCTTCTCGGCCGCGCACCGCGCCCATGCCTCGACCGAGGGCCTCGCCCGTCTTCTGCCCTCGGCCGCCGGCCGGCTGATGGAGGCCGAGCTGAAGGCGCTCGAAGCCGCTCTCGGCCATCCCGAGCGCCCCGTTGTGGCCGTGGTGGGCGGGGCCAAGGTCTCGACCAAGCTCGACCTTCTGGGCAATCTCGTGGGCCGGGTCGATCATCTGGTGATCGGCGGCGGCATGGCCAACACCTTCCTCGTGGCGCAGGGGATCGAGGTCGGCAAGTCGCTGGCCGAGCGCGACATGGCCGATACGGCGCGCGAGATCCTCTCCAAGGCGAAGGCCGCGGGCTGCACGATCCATCTTCCGCTCGATGTGGTGGTGGCGCGCGAGTTCAAGGCGGGGGCCGCGAACGAGACGGTCGAGACGGCGGCCTGCCCGGCCGACGCGATGATCCTCGATGCCGGTCCGAAGACCGTGGCCGCCCTCTCCGAAGTGTTCGCCTCGGCTAAGACGCTGATCTGGAACGGCCCGCTCGGCGCCTTCGAGATCGAGCCCTTCGACGCCGCGACGAATGCGGCGGCGCTTCAGGTGGCGCAGCTCACCAAGGCGGGCCAGCTCATTTCGGTCGCGGGCGGCGGCGATACGGTGGCCGCCCTCAACAAGGCGGGCGCGGCCGAAGGCTTCTCCTACATCTCGACGGCGGGCGGTGCCTTCCTCGAATGGATGGAGGGCAAGGAGCTGCCCGGAGTGGCCGCGCTCACGGTCTGAGGCGAATTTCCGCGCCGCAGCGCCAAGTTAGCGCGAACAACATTGATATGCGCATTTCGCCGGTCTAAGTCCCGTGGGACCCAATTGAAAGGACCCGCGGAATGCGCGCTAGCAGAGCAGTTCAGAAGATCCTCGCCAACTATGAGGGCGAAACGCCCGGCGTGAAGGCCAACCTGTGCCGGATGCTGATGGAGGGGAAACTGGGCGGCACGGGCAAGATGATCATCCTGCCGGTCGACCAGGGCTTCGAGCACGGCCCGGCCCGCACCTTCGCGCCGAACCCGGCGGGGTACGATCCCCACTACCACTACCAGCTCGCCATCGATGCGGGACTCAGCGCCTATGCGGCCCCGCTCGGCATGCTGGAAGCCGGCGCCGACACGTTCGCGGGCCAGATCCCGACCATCCTGAAGGTGAACTCGGCCAACTCGCTGATGAGCGACACCGCGGGCAAGAACCAGGCGGTCACGGCGTCGGTCGACGATGCGCTGCGGCTCGGCTGCGCGGCCATCGGCTTCACGATCTACCCGGGCTCGGATGCGCAGCTCGACATGTATGAAGGGATCGTGGCCATGCGGAAGGAAGCCGCGGCCAAGGGGATCGCCACCGTGATCTGGTCCTATCCGCGCGGCGAGGCGATCAGCAAGGACGGCGAGACGGCGATCGACGTGGCGGCCTATGCCGCGCAGATCGCGGCCCTGATCGGCGCCCATATCATCAAGATCAAGCTTTCGACCGATCATCTGATGCTGGGCGAAGCGAAGAAGGTCTACGAGGCGCAGCAGATCGACGTCTCCACCCAGGCCGCGCGCGTGAAGCACTGCATGGATTCGGCCTTCGCCGGCCGCCGCATCGTGGTCTTCTCGGGCGGCGCCAAGAAGGGCGAGGATTCGGTCTATGACGACGCCCGTGCGATCCGCGACGGCGGCGGGAACGGCTCGATCATCGGCCGCAACAGCTTCCAGCGCAGCCGCGAGGACGCGCTCGCGATGCTCGGCAAGCTCGTCGACATCTACAAGGGCCGCGCCTGAGGCCTGCCCTGCCGGCCCTTCCCCTCGGGGGAGGGCCAACCCCGCCCTTCGAAGGGCCCCTTCCGGGCTTTTCGCTCCTCCGCACGCCAGAATGCCCCGGCCCGACCGATAAGCCCCGCCATCGATCTTCCCGCGGTCGGCAGATGGCCGACCTACGCCGGGATCGCCTCTCATGCCGCCACGGCCAGCGCGCGTTTTCCGTTTCCCAAGTACGGCCCGCTCTGGCATGATGCGCGCCATCGCCCCCGCCGAACGAGGGGCGTGACCAGAGGCAGAGCATGAACATCCCGACCTCCCGCCCCGCCATCGGCGCCAGCCTCTATTTCGCGCTGGCCTTCTCGCTCTCCGTCTATTTCACCTTCGCCGCGGTTCAGGGCGACTATGGTGTCTTCCGGCAAGTGCAGATCCAGGCCGAGGCCGAGGCGCTGCGCAGCGAGCGCGACCGGATCGCCGCCGAGCTGGCCGATATGGAGAACAGGACGCGCCGGCTGTCGGACAGCTATCTCGATCTCGACCTTCTGGACGAGCAGGCCCGCTCGGTGCTGGGCTATGTCCGCGCCGACGAGATCGTCATCCGCTGACACGCGCGGAAACCGCCGGCCCTTTCCTGTCGTTTGTCTTCCTGCATCCTCGCTTCGGGGCGCGATCCGTGCCGCGTCCGCGGCAGCGGCGCGCGATGATGGCCCCGGAGGGGCCTGAAGAGCGCGCCCCCGCCGGGCCGCAGATTCGCTCTCGCCCCCGCTTCTGGGATGCGCTAAAGGTAGTTTAGCCTTGAACTACTTGTCTCGACGGGAGGCGCCGCCATGGCCACCAGAAAATCGCCGGAGCAATCCAACGCATCGAAGGAGGAGCTTGTCCGTTACTACCGCGAGATGCTCCTGATCCGCCGCTTCGAAGAGAAGGCGGGCCAACTCTACGGCATGGGCCTCATCGGCGGCTTCTGCCATCTCTACATCGGCCAGGAAGCCGTGGTGGTCGGCCTCGAAGCCGCCGCCAAGGAGGGGGACAAGCGCATCACCTCCTACCGCGACCACGGCCACATGCTGGCCTGCGGCATGGATGCCAAGGGCGTGATGGCCGAGCTCACGGGCCGCGAGGGCGGCTATTCGAAGGGCAAGGGCGGCTCGATGCACATGTTCTCGAAAGAGAAGCATTTCTACGGCGGCCACGGCATCGTGGGCGCCCAGGTGCCGCTCGGCGCGGGGCTGGCCTTCGCCGACCGCTATCTCGGCAACGACAATGTCACCTTCACCTATTTCGGCGACGGTGCCGCGAACCAGGGCCAGGTCTACGAGGCCTACAACATGGCCCGGCTCTGGAGCCTGCCGGTGATCTTCGTGATCGAGAACAACCAGTATGCGATGGGCACCAGCGTGAAGCGCTCGACGAAATCGCCCTCGCTCTGGGAGCGCGGCGCGGCCTACGGCATCAAGGGCGAGTCGGTGGACGGCATGGATGTGCTGGCCGTGAAGGCCGCGGGCGAGAAGGCGGTCGCCGCCTGCCGCGCGGGCCAGGGGCCCTACATTCTCGAGATGATGACCTACCGCTACCGGGGCCACTCCATGTCCGACCCGGCCAAATATCGCACCCGCGAGGAAGTCCAGCGGATGCGCGACGAGAAGGACGCGATCGAACATGTCCGCGACCTGCTGATCCAGGGCAATCTCGCGACCGACGACGACCTCAAGGCGATCGACAAGGAGATCAAGGCCGTGGTGAACGAGGCCGCCGACTTCGCCAAGGAGAGCCCCGAGCCCGCGCTCGAGGAACTCTGGACCGACATCTACGCCTGAGGAGTAAAGACGCATGGCAACCCAGGTTCTGATGCCCGCCCTGTCGCCGACGATGGAGGAAGGCACGCTCGCCAAATGGCTGGTGAAGGAAGGCGATGCGGTCAAGTCCGGCCAGATCATCGCCGAGATCGAGACCGACAAGGCCACGATGGAATTCGAGGCCGTCGACGAGGGCACGGTGGGCAAGCTGCTCGTGGCCGAGGGCACGTCCGGCGTGAAGGTGAACACGCCCATCGCCGTTCTGGTCGAGGAGGGGGAGAGCGCCGACGAGGTGCAGGCTCCGGTCCCGACCCAGAAGGAAAAGCAGCCCGAGCCCGCCGAAGCCTCGGAAGGCAAGGCCGTGGACGAGCCGCTCGTCTCCTCGCCGGGCGCCCCGGTGCCGGGCAAGCGCGACCGCTCGCCCGACTGGCCGGACGGCACGCAGATGAAGACCATGACGGTGCGCGAGGCGCTCCGCGAGGCGATGGCGGAAGAGATGCGCGGCGACGAGCATGTCTTCCTGATGGGCGAGGAAGTGGGCGAGTATCAGGGCGCCTACAAGATCAGCCAGGGCCTTCTGGACGAGTTCGGCGACCGGCGCGTGGTCGACACGCCGATCACCGAGCATGGCTTCGCCGGCATCGCGGTCGGCGCGGCCTTCGGCGGGCTCCGCCCCATCGTCGAGTTCATGACCTTCAACTTCGCCATGCAGGCGATCGACCAGATCATCAACTCGGCCGCCAAGACGCTCTACATGTCGGGCGGTCAGATGGGCTGCCCCATCGTGTTCCGCGGCCCGAACGGCGCCGCCGCGCGCGTGGGCGCCCAGCACAGCCAGGATTATGCGGCGTGGTATGCGCAGATCCCCGGCCTCAGGGTGGTGATGCCCTATTCGGCGGCGGATGCGAAAGGTCTTCTGAAGACCGCGATCCGCGACCCGAACCCGGTGATCTTCCTCGAGAACGAGATCCTCTACGGCCGGTCCTTCGAGGTGCCGGTGATGGACGATTTCACGATCCCCTTCGGCAAGGCCCGGATCTGGCGCGAGGGGACGGATGTCACCATCGTCTCCTTCGGCATCGGCATGACCTATGCGCTGGAAGCGGCCGACAAGCTCGCCGCCGAGGGCATCTCGGCCGAGGTGATCGACCTGCGCACGCTGCGCCCCATCGATTACGAGACGGTGATCGAGTCGGTGAAGAAGACCAACCGCTGCATCACCGTCGAGGAGGGCTGGCCGGTGGGCTCCATCGGCAACCATCTCGCCGCGACGATCATGCAGCAGGCCTTCGACTGGCTCGATGCGCCGGTGCTGAACCTGACGGGCAAGGACGTGCCGATGCCCTATGCCGCCAATCTCGAGAAGCACGCGCTCGTGACCACGGCCGAGGTGGTCGAGGCCGCGAAATCCGTCTGCTACCGCTGAGGAGAAGCCCATGGCAACCGAGATCCTGATGCCCGCGCTGTCTCCGACGATGGAGGAGGGGACGCTCGCGAAATGGCTGAAGAAGGAAGGGGATGAGGTCCGCTCGGGCGACATCATCGCCGAGATCGAGACCGACAAGGCCACCATGGAGTTCGAGGCGGTCGACGAGGGCATCCTCGGCAAGATCCTGATCGCCGAGGGCACGGCAGGCGTGAAGGTCAACACGCCCATCGCCGTGCTGGTGGAAGAGGGCGAGAGCGTGGACGCCGTGTCCTCCGCCAAGGTGCCGGAGCCGCAGGAACCGGCCGACGAGGCCGCACCCGCGCAGGGGGCTCCGAAGGAGGCCCCTGCCCCGGCCGCCAAGGCGCCCGCGGCGCAGGCGGCCCGATCCGAGGGAGAGCGCGTCTTCGCCTCGCCGCTCGCCCGCCGGATCGCCAAGGAGAAGGGGATCGACCTTGCCGCGGTGCAGGGCTCGGGCCCGCGCGGCCGGATCGTGAAGGCCGATGTCGAGGGGGCGCAACCCTCGGCCGCTCCCGCCGCCAAGGCGGACGCCGCGGCACCGAAGGCAGAAGCGCCCGCCGCTGCGGCCGCGCCCGTCGCCGCGCCGGCCGCCTCCGCGGCTTCGGTGGCGAAGCTCTTCGCGGATCGCGACTATGAGGAAGTGACCCTCGACGGGATGCGCAAGACCATTGCCGCGCGTCTGTCCGAGGCCAAGCAGACCATCCCGCACTTCTACCTCCGGCGCGAGGTGGCTCTGGATGCGCTGATGGCTTTCCGCGCCGATCTCAATGCGAAGCTCGAGAGCCGGGGCGTAAAGCTCTCGGTCAACGACTTCATCATCAAGGCCTGTGCGGTGGCGCTCCAGCAGGTGCCGAACGCGAATGCCGTCTGGGCCGGAGACCGGATCCTGCGGCTGAAGCCCTCGGACGTGGCGGTGGCCGTGGCGATCGAGGGCGGGCTCTTCACGCCGGTCCTGCGCGATGCGCACCAGAAGAGCCTGTCGGCGCTGTCGGCCGAGATGAAGGATCTCGCCGCCCGCGCCCGCACGAAGAAGCTCGCACCGCACGAATATCAGGGCGGCAGCTTCGCGATCTCGAACCTCGGCATGTTCGGGGTCGAGAATTTCGATGCGGTCATCAACCCGCCGCACGGCTCGATCCTCGCCGTCGGCGCAGGCATCCGCAAGCCGGTGGTGGGCAAGGACGGCGCGATCACGACGGCCACCATGATGTCGATGACGCTCTCGGTGGACCACCGGGTGATCGACGGCGCGCTGGGGGCCGAGTTCCTGAAGGCGATCGTCGAGAATCTCGAGAACCCGATCGCCATGCTGGCCTGACGCCGGCGGCGCTCCTCGCGAGGGAGCGCCCGCTGCACGCTCTGGACATGAAGAAGGGGCCGATCCTTGCGGATCGGCCCCTTCTTCATGTCGGGCAGCTCACCCGTCGCTGAGCAGATGGTCCATCGTGACGGCGGGCTGTGCGCAGCCCGCTTCCCCCACCACGCGGGCTGGCACGCCCGCCACCGTCGTGCAGGGCGGCACGTCCTGCAGCACGACCGAGCCGGCCGCGATCCGGCTGCAATGGCCCACATGGATGTTGCCGAGCACCTTGGCCCCTGCCCCAATCAGCACCCCGTTGCCGATCTTCGGATGGCGGTCGCCATCCTCCTTGCCGGTGCCGCCGAGCGTGACCGAATGGAGCATCGAGACATTGTCGCCCACGACGGCCGTCTCGCCGATGACGATGGAATGCGCATGGTCGATCATGATGCCGCGCCCGATCCGGGCGGCTGGGTGGACATCGACGCCGAAGGCTTCCGACACGCGCATCTGCACGAAATAGGCCAGGTCCTGCCGTCCGTTCGTCCAGAGCCAGTGGCCCACGCGATAGGCCTGAACCGCCTGATAGCCCTTGAAGAAGAGGATCGGCTGCAGGAAGCGATGGCAGGCGGGGTCGCGCTCGTAGACGGCGACCATGTCGGCCCGCGCCATCTGCCCGAGCTCCGGATCCGACGCATAGGCCTCGTCCGCGATCTCGCGCAGGATCTGCTCGCTCATCTCGCCCGAAGCGAGCTTCAGCGAAAAGCGGTAGGCGAGCGCCCGTTCCATGGACGGATGGTGCAGGAGGCTCGAATGAACGAGTCCGCCGAGAAGAGGCTCGGCAAGGATGGCGGCATGGCCCTCTTCCACGATCCGTTGCCAGACCGGGTCCACTGTCGCAACACGGGGTCTTGCCTCAGCCATTGCAGCGTCCTTTCCTCGTCACCGCCGAAAATACCACATAGTCACTCCGGCCGACAGGGGAAGGGACGCATTCACTTTCCGAAGGTGCCTTCTTTCGGCCTCGCCCCTCGCGGAGGGCCTGCGCCCGCCGTTGCCGTCCGGCGACGGCAGCGGCCACCAGGGCCAGGGACTCGAGCTGGTCGGGATCCGGGTCGTGCCCCTCGCTGCGGTGCGCGAGCCCGGCCACGGCCGAGGCGAGGCACCCGTTTCCCCATAAGGGATGCGCGTGGCCGAGCCGTCTGGAGACCTTGTGAGCGAGATGCGCCCGCTCGATGAGGGTTGCCAGCGCCTCCGGTCTCTGCCCCGGCGGCATCGGCGCGAGCCAGTTTGCTACGGCAAGGAGGTCGGCGAGGAGAACCCGCCGCATGGGTCAGAGCGCGATGCGCCGGAACGGCCCGGGCCCGAAGCTCTCCGATACCTGGGCGACTTCGAGGACGAAGGCGCTTCCCACACCATCCGCCGCCTGCGCGGCCCCGGTGTATGTCCAGCGGGGCTCCCTCACCTCCTCCTGCCGGCGTACCTCTCCCCACGCCACGACGCGGACCAGATAAAGCTCGCTCTCCTCTCCCAGCGGCACCTCGCGCCCCTCCCAGCTGTCGCCGTCGATGCGGGTGCGACGGATCCAGCGCAGCAGGATGTGCTCCCCGTCCCGCTCCACCGCCAGATGGACCGGCGAATAGGGCCGGAGCCCGACCCCTGCGAAAGCCTGAACCCGGTGGACTGTGTCCGGGTCGTCGTAGCCGCGGGCGGCGGCGCCGATCCGATAATGCCGGGCGAGCCCCCGGTCGGCGAGCGGCATCTGAAGCTGCGTCAGGGCGCCGTTGACGAGAACGACCGTGCTGCCCTCGGGCCAGATCTCGGGCATCTGCCCATCCGTTCCCGCCTGCCCCCGGAGCCTGCGCGAAAGCTCCCAGACCCGCGGCGAAACCAGCCGCGCGTCCGCGAACTGGAAGAGCTCCCACCCGTCGGGTCGGCCGTCGCCGATGGCCATGAGGTTGGCTCCGTTCAGCACCTCGAGATCCGAAGCCGCGGCGAGCGGCGGCCCCAGCAGCCGCACCCGGAGCGGCGCGCCCATGTCCCATCGCCCCATCGGTGCAGCCCGCAGGATCGTCTCGGTGACGCCCGCCGTCGCAGCCACGCCCAGAAGCCGGTTCAGGCGATAGCCCGCATCCTGCGTCGCGCTCCAGACCGCAACCTGCCCCGGCCAGGGCGTTGCTGCCACACCGAAGTGGGGGGAATGGGGCAGCTCCGTTCCCGTGAGCAGGGGCAGATCGAGAAAGATCGGCCGGACCGGACCGGAAGCCGCAATGCGACGCGCGCGCACCTGCTCTTCGGCCATATCGGCGGGGCGGTAGATGCCGGGTTCCACACGAACCGCCTCCGCCAGCTGGCATTCGGCCTGATCGAGGCGGTCGATGCGATAGCGCCGGCCTTCAATCTCCAGAACGTCGCCGGCACCGAAGGCCAGAGCCGACCGCGGCAGGGCCAGACGCAGGCTGTCGCGCGCCACGCGGGCCTCGGCCAGCCACCGCTCGACGGCGCCCCGCGCCTCACCCGAGGTGAGCACGAGCGGCACTTCGGATTGCGAGACGGCAAAGGTCGCTTCGTCCGGGAAGGCCGCCTCGACCTGCCGTGCCTCATAGTCGCCTTCCGCCTCGAGGAAATGCAGCCGAACCCGGCCTGCGGTCTCGACCTCCGCCGCGCGCACGCGCTCGAGCGCGCCCTCGAGATCGTCCGATGCCACCAGGTCCTCGCGCGAGACCTCGGCCTTCGCGCGCCCGTCGCGCATGCGGAAGATCAGCTTGCCATCGCGTTCCAGCGCCTCGAAGCCATAGGCCAGCATCAGCGGCTGCAAGGCCGCCCGGGCACTGACGACCTCGGAAATCCCATAGCCGCGCACCACGCCCTGCAATTGCGTGACGTCGATGGCGGTTACCCCGGACCGTTCGCAGATCTCGGCCACCACGGCGGACAGCGGTTGCGAGGCCGCGCGACCGTTCAGCCAATGACCGCGCGCATAGTTCGAACCGTCGGACCAGACATCGCCGAGCGCGGGAAAGGCCGGAAATGGACGGGCGTCCCAGGCCCAGGCATGGGCGCGGTCCATGTCGACCATGGAGCCACCATAGAGGTCCGACACCGGATTGTTGGCCTCGTCCTGCCAGTATTCGGCCATCGCGCGCAGGTAATTCATCGCGATCCCGTCGTCGCGTCGTCCGGACGAGCCCCGCGGCAGCGCGGATTCCGAGCTTTTGGGATCGATGAACAGGTTCGGCTGATTGCTCCCGAGGTCGAGCGCCGGACACCCATATTCGGTGAACCAGATCGGCTTCGAGCGCGGGACCCAGCCGGTCGGCTGCGCCAACCGCACGCCGTCGATGCGCTCGTGATGGGGCAGCGACCACCAGGATCGGAGGTCCTTGGGGCGATGCACCCAAGGCTCTCCGAAATCCGCATCCGTGATCGGCCGCCGGTCCTGAGCCGCCGCCGCGGCCTCGTCGGGATAATACCACGCGAAACCCTCGCCTCCGGCGATGTTCGACTTGAGGTAGCCCAGATCCTGCACCGAGGGCCACCGCGCGTCCGCATGAGTCTCGGCCTCGCGCCAGTCCGAGAGCGGCATGTAATTGTCGATGCCGATGAAATCGATGTTCGGATCCGACCAGAGCGGATCGAGATGGAAGTAGAGATTGCCATCGGCATGGAGGCTGGACCATTCGCTCCAGTCGGCGGCGTAACCGATCTTCACCTCGGGCCCGAGGATGCCGCGGACGTCGGCCGCGAGCCTCCGCAGTTCGGCCACCGCCGGGAAGCTGTCGTCCGCCCCCCGGATCGCCGTCAGCCCGCGCAACTCGGAGCCCACGCAGAAGGCCTCCACCCCGCCGGCCAGCCGGCAGAGCCAGGCCGCGTGGAGAATGAAGCGCCGGTAGCGCCATTCGTCGGCGCCGTCATAGAGCACGCGCCCGTCCTCGATGCGGAACTGGCGAGGCTCCGCATCCCCGAAGAAGGCGCGCACCTCATCCTCGGCGGCTCCCGTTCTGTCAGGCGTCCCCGGCTGACCCGGCGCTGTCGAGAGCGTGATCCTCCCGCGCCAGGGCAGCACCGGCTGGCCCGCAGCACCTGACCAGGGGTCCGGCAGATCATTACCGGGAAGCTGTTCCATGAGGATGAACGGATAGTAGAGCACCGAGAGGTTCTGCGCCTTCAGGGCATGGATCGCCTCGACCACCGCCGCATCCGCAGGCGTTCCCCCATAGACCGGACGGTCGTCGATCCGCGCCACCCGCTCGGCCTGCGCGCGGTCGATCCCACCCGACCGCCAGGCCATGGTCGCTGCGTCGAGATGGCCCTCGACCTTGGGGCGGATCTCGCAGGCGCCGCAGCGCAGGTCGCTCCCGAACCAGGACACGACCAGCGACACCGACCGGCAGGCCGGGAGCTCGCCCCTCAGTTGTGCAAGCGAGCTGCGCATGTCGCTTTCCCCCGACGCCGTGTGCACGTTGGCGACCTCGGTCTCTCCCGGATCGGGCCTGTAGGCGAGACGGCTCGTGGCCAGAGCGTATTCTCCCGTGCCCGGGATCAGTGCCACGCCCTTCACCGCGCGCTGAAGCGTCATCACCCGATCCGCCAGAGCCCCCTGCGCTGCCCGCATCACCTCGAACGAGAATTGCGGCACCCGGTTGCCGAACCGGGCGAGGTCGAGATCCTCGATCACCACATAAGCGATCCCGCGGTAGGCCGGCGCCATGCCCGCCCCCTCCACTGCCTCGATCTTGGGATCCGGCAGCTGACCCTCCGTCCCGCGATAGAGCCGAAGGTTGAGCGACCCCGTCGCGATCTCGGCACCATCGGCCCAGATGCGGCCCACGCGCAGAATCTCTCCCTCGCACAGCGCGACGGCGAGGTTGACGGAATAGGAATAGCTCACGACGGTCGATCTCGGGCCGCCGCCCTTTCCGCCGCCCGTGCTCTCGGACTGGCTCTCGAGGAAGCGCGAGGCCCAGATCACCTGTCCTGCCACCCGATTGCGACCGAACAGCTGGGCCACGGGGGCGCCCTCGCCGGCGCCCATCAGACGGAAACGTTCGATCCGCCCGGTGCGGACCGTCTGCGATCCGGCGCCCATCAGCCGCTGGTCGATCAGCTGGCCGACCGTCGCCCCGATCGCGCGCCCGATGACCGCCCCTGTCAGCCCGAGCACCGTGCCGCTGAAGCCTGCTCCGATCGCCGATCCGGCCGCGGCCAGCAGAAGCGTCGCCATCAGTCCGTCCTTTCCGGAAATGCATAACGGGCCGCGATCCGCTCGGCCCAGGGCTCGGAGAGCGGGCTTTCGACGGTGCCATGGCCGCCATAGGCGTGGATGAACGAGGCATTCGGGCCCGGACGAACCAGAATGCCGAGATGTTTGGCGACCGCGCCCGGCCGCATGCGGAAGAGCAGGACGTCTCCCTCCGCCGCAGCCTCAAGCGGCTTGCGGACAAGGCACCGGTCGCAGGCCGCCATCAGCTCTTCATGGCCAGACGGCTCCGACCAGTCCGGCGTATAGGCAGGCACTTTCAGCGGCTCCGGGCCGATCAACGACCGCCAGATGCCCCTGAGAAGGCCGAGACAGTCCGCGCCGGCCCCCCTGGCCGAAGCCTGGTGGACGTAGGGCGTGCCCAGCCAGGACCGTGCCTCGGCCACCACATCGGCCCCGTTCATCGCCACAGGCTCCCACCGTCATGCGTCCCCGTCGCCGCGGGATAGGCACTGAGCCAGTCTTCTCCCGAAAGATGAGGAAAGCCCCGGAAGTTTCTGAGATTGTTGAACTTCAGGCGACAGGTCTCGGCCATCCGGTCGCAGCCCGCCTCAAGACGGACACGGTCGCCCACGGTGATCTGCGGACCGAGCGCCTCCCACAGCTCCACTGTTCGCACCTCTCCCCGGCGCCGGTCGGACTTGATCACGCCCATCGCTCCTGCCGCCTCACCGGTCATCACCACAAGCCGCCCCTGCTCGAACCAGCGATCCGGGAAAGAGTGCAGACCCTCGAAACTGAAGCTCTGCCGCCCGACGACGGTTTCGACAGCCCGTTCGGTGGCAAATTCTTCGGCGCTCAGGTCGAAACCGCAGGCCCGGTCGCCCAGAACCGCCTGACAAGACCGCTGATAGACCCGCCCCTGCGGCTGGTTCAGCGCCTCGGTCAGGCCACGCAACTCTGCCCGGAACCGTCCCCCGGAATGGGTGATCTCGCCCAGCGTTCCGCGGAACTGCAGCAGCCTCTCACTGACATCGGCCCAGTTCACGAGCCATGCCAGCACCTCCGCGCCGTCGAACCGGCCTGCGAGCAGATCTGCCTCCGTCACCGACACATGCGAGAGCGCCCCGACGGTCTCGGCATTGTCCACCGACAGGCCCGTCGTCTGCTGCAACGCCGACGAGGTGAGCCCCGTCTCTGCCCGGAACAGCCGCCCCTCGAACGTCAGATCCCGGTCGTGATCGGTGAAGCCGAACACCGTCCCGTCCCGCCGTGTCACGGCCCAGCACCGGCAGACGGTGGCAGCGCCGCCCTTCAGATGCGCATGAAGCTCTGCCGCGCCCATCAGACCCGCACCTCCATCACCGGAACGCTCGGAACCTCGCCTGCCTGGAAGGAGGCCATCGAGATCTGGATCCGGTCGGTATCGAACCGCACCGGCACGTCGAACTCGAACCCCGCCGTGACCGCGGCGCCTTCGGCAGGGGCCGCGGCGAGCGTGACGAGCCCCCTGGTCTCGTCGACCGAGAAGCCCGCGCCTTCTACCAGCACCGCGCCTGCCACCGCCACCTTCACCGAGCCTGCAACGGGTTTCGCCACCGGCCGCACATACTGCTCGCTTCCCGAGCGATAGGTCTTGACCAGCGCGAACTCCCGGCTGATCCCGTCGCCGATGCCGAGAGGCTGATCCTTGGGCCCCGGAGAGGCGGTGGCCGGGCACGAGCGATAGTCGGCCCAGTCCTTCCAGCGAAAACCGTAAAGCTGGCCACGGCGCGCCTCGAAGAAGGCCAGGAGCGCCTGGATATCGTCGAGCGAGCGCAGCGCCACGCCCGCGTCGTAGCGGCGGCGCGAATGGGCCCAGAGGCTGTTGCGTTCCTCGAAGCCATTGACCAGCGTGACGATCTCGGTCCGACGCTCCGGCCCTCCGATCGAGCCGAAGCTGAGGTTAGTCGGAAACCGGACCTCGTGAAAGCCCATGGCGCCCCCCTACCCGTTGCGCTGGCCGCGCGCGAGCATCCGGCTCACCTGCGCGGCGATCTGGCCCCGGCTGCGCTCGAAGCCCTGCACATCGGGCGTGGCCACGTTCATAACCACCTGCACCGCGCGGCCGCCGCCCGCCTGCACGCCGAGCCGACCGTCTGCCCCGCGGGCGAGCGGCAGGATCGCTTCGGGGCCCGCCTCGCCCATGAGCCCGGTGGCCCCGCGCATGGGAAAGGGGGTCGCCCCTGCCACCACACCGCCGCGCGCGAAGGGCATGACCCTCCCCTGCGAGAACGCGCCCCCCTTCGCGAAGGGCATCAGCCCGCCGAGGATCGAGTTCAGCCCATCGGCCAGAAAGCCCGACACCGCATCCTGCACCGGCTTCATCGCGACCGAATAGACGGTGCGCGAAATCGACTGCGCGAGACCCTGCATCGCGTCCGAGAGCTTCATGCCGTCGAACAGCACCCCGTCGAAGGCGCGCCTGAGGCCCGTCCCCATGCCGCTCGACAAACGATCCACCTCGCGGCTGGTGAAGACCATTGCGTCCCGCATCCGCGCCAGTTCGCTCTCGAAGCTCGCCGTCATCCCGGCCGCACTGCCGAGCGTGCTCTCGAGCGCCGCCACCTGCTCTTCCAGAGACTCGATGTCAGCCATGACCCTCTTCCTTCTCGACATCCGGAAAGGCGCGCAGCAACTCGTCGAGGCGCGCGCGCGACAGGGGCGCCACGGCGGACGCGCCCAGCATGATCCTCAGTTCGGCAGGCGTGAGCCGCCAGAACGCCTCTGGCGACAGCCGCAACCCCTCGAGCCCCAGCCGCAGGAGGGCGGGCCAGTCGAGCCGGCCCATCTCACCCCTCCGGCAGTGCGAAGGCACGCACCAGAAGTTCCGCCGCAGCGCGCGCCGCTCCCGCCGCCCCCCGCCCACCTCCGCCCGGCCGAGCTCCTCGGCCGTGCCCTGCCAGCCGCCGCCCCGGAGCCCCGCCACGAGAACGGCGATCACGTCGCGTGTCGAGAAGCGCCGCTCCTCGAACCGCTCCACCAGCGCGATCAGACTGTCCGCGCCGAGGTCCGCCTCCAGCTCCGCCAGCGCGCCGAGCGTGAGCTTGCCCGTGTGGCACCGGCCGTCGAGCCAGATCGCCACTTCGCCCGTCCAGGGATTGGCCATCAGTGCGCCGTGAAGGTGAGCTTGCCCGCCGAGGCGAGCGTCATTTCGTAGGTGGCCTCGCCATCGTGGGTCCCCGCATATTCGATCGCCGAGATCACGAAGGGGCCCTCGACCGTGCCGAAACTCGGGATCACCACCTGAAAGCGGGGCGCCTCTCCGGCGAAGAAGAGCGCCCGCGCCCGCTCGTCCGTCGCCGCGTCGCGAAACACGCCCGAGCCCGAGATGGAAGCCGATTTCACCCCGGCCCCCGCCAGCAGCTCGCGCCAGCCGCCCTGACTCTCCAGCGACGTCACATCGACCGTCTCGGCATTGAAGCCGATGCGCGTGGCCCGGAGGCCCGCCATCGTCTCGAACCCGCCGCTGCCCGTCAGATCCACCTTCACCAGAAGATCCCTGCCATTCTGCACGCTCATGCGATCACTCCTCGCCAATCCCGGCCTCGGGCCGGCCTCATTCCTCGATCCGGGCCCGGAAGGTCAGGTCGATGCGCCGCGCGTCTCCCGAGCCGAGCCGTCGGGCCACCGCCTTCAGGAAATCGAGCCGCACCAGCCGACCCCGTTCGAGCGCGGGCGGCGCGGTCACCAGCGCGTCGGACAGGGCCAGGGCCACGCGCTTCGCTGCGAGAAACCCTGCCGCATCGGACATCACGCTGACGGTAAAGTCATGCCGGGCGCCGCGGCCGCTGCCGTCCGAGGCATCGCGGACCTCCTCGGGACCGATCAGGATCCAGGTTCCGCGCCCGCCGCCGCGGGGAACCGCGTCGTGGATCGGCACGCCCGCCAGCGCGGGCTGGCCCGAAAGATGCTCATACAGGGCCGCCTGAAGCGCGACCGCTCCCGCATAGCTCATGCCGGAACCTCCTCGCGCGCAAAGCACATGAGGTATCGCCCGTCCGCATCCTTCTCGGTCACGGCCAGCACCGGATAGAGACGCGCGCCCTCGCGGAAGCGCTGACCCGGCTGCGGCCGGGCGGCAGCGCCCGCGGGGGCTGCGCGCACCGTGATCCTCAGCGGCACCGTTCCGAGAGGGATTTCGATCCCTCGCGTCTCACGTCCTGCGCCGGGCTCGATCCGCCCCCAGACGATCCCGAGCGCCGTCCAGGACAGGATCGATCCCCCGGCGCCGTCCGCCCCTGCCACGGGCGCCTCGAGGACCAGCTGGCGGTTCAGCCTCTCGCTCATCAGACCGCCCCTCCACCCAGCACACGGACGGTGCGCCAGCGTTCAATAAGGCCCGTGACAGCCCGAGGCAGGCCGGCGGCCCCGAGGCCGGGTTCATAGCGGTTCTCGTAATAGTCGGCCGCCAGCAGCATCACGGCCTGCGCCAGATCGGCCGGCACGACGGACCAGTCGGCTCCGAAGCCCGCCTCGAACAGGATCTCGATCCGCCCGTCCTCCGGCGCCGCCGGCAGGACCGACCCGCGCGGCACCAGTTTCGGGCGATGCTGATCCCGCACCAGCCGCCAGAGCGTCGGCACAAGGGGAAAAGTCCGCCCCGCCGCATCGACGAGCGTCACCGACAGGATCTCGCCCACCGGCGCGATCGGCAGCGCTTGCGCCTCGTCTGTCCGCCATTCCTCCAGCATCAGCAGATAGCGCCGCGACAGCAGCACCTTGCCCGTCCGGCCCTCGATGGTGGTGATGGCCGCCCGGAGGAACGCCGCGAGCAGCGCCTCCTGCAGCCCCTCTTCGGTAAAGCCCGACCCGAGCCGCAGATGCTCCCTGAACCGGGCCATCGGCAGCGCGCTGTCTGGCACGGCCGTCTGCTCGATCAACATCATGAATGCCTCCGAAAGCTCCCGAGGGATGCGCGCGCCGGACGAAGCCGGCGCGCGCCCGCTGCGCCCCGTGCGAGGGCGGCCGTCCGCGGGGCCCTCAGGACACCGCGATCTTCAGGAGCTTGATCGCCGCATAGTCGCTGACATCGCCTCCCACGCGCTTCGTCGCATAGAAGAGGACATGGGGCTTGGCCGAGAACGGATCGCGCAGGACCCGCACCTCGGGCCGCTCGGCGATCGTGTAGCCGGCGGCGAAATCCCCGAAAGCGATGGCAAAGGCGCCCGCGGCAATGTCCGGCATGTCCTCGCACAGCAGAACCGGATATCCCATCAGCCGCGCAGGCTCCGCCGCCGCCAGCCCGTCCGACCACAGGAAGCGGCCGTCCGAGTCCTTCATCTTCCGCACCGCGCCCGCGGTCTTCGAATTCATCACGAAGGTCGCATTCGCGCGGTAATCGGCGCCGAGCGAATAGATCAGGGTGATGATACAATCGGCCGGGTTCGTGGCGAGGAAATCGCTCGCCGCACCCGAGGGGACATAGCCGATCGAGCCCCAGCTCCAGCTCGCGTTCGCAACCTTCGCCGGCGCCAGAAAGCCCCGCGGCTTGTCGATCCCGTCGCCGCTGACGAAGGCCGCGCTCTCGGCCCGCATGAAGCGCGTCGCGATCTTGCCCGCCAGCCAGCTCTCGACGTCGAAGGCCGAGTCGTCCAGAAGCCGCTGGCTCGCCTTCGGCATCGCCGACAGTTCGTGCAGCTTGATCGAGATCCGCTCGATGGTGGGCGAGGCGCTTTCGCTGATCGTGGCGGCCTCCGTGGCCCAGCCCGACCCCACCTCAGTGCGGTCGATCAGCACGTCGAAGCTCGTGGCTTCCACATGGACCACACCGGCGATCTGACGGATCGAGGCCGTGGACAGCAACATCGAGCGGATGGCGTCCGAGGTCTGCGGATCGACCAGATAGCCGCCGTCCGAGGCGACGCTCGCCGTCATCGCCTTGCCCTCGAGGACGAGGCCGCGCAGACCGTCGTCGTCGCCCGAGCGGAGATAGGCCCCGAACGCCTTGCGATGCGGCGCCTCCTGGTCGGCCGCGGCCGCCAGCGCCGGGCGCCCGTAGATCATGGTTTTGCGGTCCAGCATGGTCAAACGCTCTTCCTGTTGTTGCAGCACATTCTTCACCTCCTCCTGAAAGCGATTGATCTCCTTCAGGAAACCGGCCATTGCGGCTTTCGCCTCCACGGCCGGATCGGGGCCTGCGGACATGCCTGTCCCGGCCCGAGCCCAGGTCTCGGTCATCCTCGTCTTCCTCTGACTTGCGGTGGTTCGGGTCAGGCGCGGAGCTTCCCGGTCCGGCCTCCTGTTCAGCCCCCGGAGAGGCTTCGCCGGGCGTCCTCGAAGAGGTCGGCGATGTCCTGCCAGTCCAGCCCGTCACGGTCCTCGCCCTTGGCGGCGACCCGCGCCTCGGGCAGCATCGGGAAGGTGACGAGCGAGACCTCCCAGAGCTCGATCTCGGTCAGCAGCCGCCGACCCTTGGCATCCCGCTCGGCGCGCACCGTCCGGTAGCCGATCGACAGCCCGTCGAGCGCCTTCGCCGCAATCAGCGCGGCGGCTTCCCGGCCCCGTCCGATCTCGGGCAGGATATGGCCTCTGACCCACAGGCCGGTCTCGTCCTCGTGCACCTCGTCCCAGACGCCGATCACCTCGGCCGGGTCGTGCTGCCAGAGCATCTTCGCCCGCCGCCCCTGCGCCCGCATGGCCTCGAGCGAGGCGGCATAGGCGCCGCGCGCCACCACGTCGCCGCCGTTGTCCGCCCGCCCGAAGATCGACGCATAGCCCTCGATCACCGAGCCCTCGGACAAGACGAGCCCGGTCTCGGGCCGGTGAAACTTCCGTTCGGGCGCACCGAATTCGTCCCTCATTCGCATCCGCTCACTCCAAAAGGGCCCGCACGACGGCCTCCGCCCCCTGCATCAGCAGGAAGGCCGCGACACCGTAGAGCCAGAGCCACATCCGTTGCTCCACCCGCTCCAGCCCGTTCTCGATCCGGCCTAGGCGGAAATCGAGCGCCGTCCAGCGTTCGCCCGCGACCCGCTCGTTGGCCTCGATCCGGGCATGGGCCGCGTCGAAGCTCTGAAACAGGAACCGGGAGCCGCCCTGATCCATCTCACTCCTCCTTCGCGATCCTCGGCAGGCCGAGGAGCGTCCGCTTCTCGGCCTCCGTCAGAAAATCCGCCGCGGCGACCCGCGCCCACTGCTGATCCCGTTCCGCCGCCAGCGCCGGCACCTGATCGAGGTCGGGCCGCAGCTCCACCGCCTCGCCGCTGAAACTGCCGAGCCAGTGCGACAACGTGGCCGTGACCTTCGCCGCCAGCGGCAGCACCGTCAGCCGGTAGAAGGCCCGGTGCGCCTCCTGATAATTGGCATAGGTCGCCTCGCCGGGGATGCCGAGCAGCATCGGCGGCACGCCGAAGGCGATGGCGATCTCGCGCGCCGCGGCCTCCTTGGTGGTGTGAAACTCCATGTCGGAGGGCGAGAAGCCCATCGGCTTCCAGTCGAGCCCGCCCTCCAGCAGCATCGGCCGCCCCGCATTGCGCGCGCCCTGATGGTTGGCCTCGATCTCGCCCACCAGCCGGTCATACTGATCCGAGGACAGGGTTCCCTGCCCGTCCGAGCCGCGATAGACGATGGCCCCCGAGGGCCGGGCGGCATTGTCGAGCAAGGCCTTCGACCAGGCCGAGGCCGCCACATGCACGTCGAGCGCCACGGCCGCCGCCTGCAGCGGCGAGAAGCCGTAATGATCGTCCTGCGGATGGAAGGTGCGGATATGGCAGATCGGCAGGCGCGCCGCCGTCATGTCGAAGCGGATGCGCCGCCCGCCCACCGCATAATCGTAGGCCACCGGCCACCCGTCCGGCCCCGGCACGAGGCTCATCCGGTCCGAGCGCAGGAGATGCAGCTCTCCCGGCAGCCGCGCCGATCCGGCCACCGCCTCGAGATAGGCGTTCCCCGTCAGCAGAAGCTGCGCATAGAGCGCCTCGAGCAGCTCGGCCCGCCCCTGCAACGGGTTCGGCCGCGCGATCAGATCCAGCATCGGGTGGCTCTCGTAGCGCCGCCCCGCATCCTGCAGAACCAGAGGCAGCGCGGCCGCCGCCTCCGAGATCAGCTTGACCGACCGGAAGGCGATCGGATTGCCCAGAAACCCGTTCCGGGTCAGCGACACCATGTCCCGCGCGCTCCAGGCCACGCGCCCCGTGCTCCAGCCCACCACCGGCCCCGTGGCCGAGGCCTTGCGCTCGGGCGTCGGGGCGCGTGCCGGTTTCCTCAGGAAGTCGAACAGCATCAGCAAGAACTCCATTGTCGCGCGGACATGCGCCCCTGCCGGGCGCGGCTCGCGTCGCCTGCGGGGCCGGATCTAGAGCCGGCGCAGCCTCGGATAGACCCAGGCGCGCGCCGGCTCGATCATCAGCTCCGTCACCGCCCAGACCAGCGCATCGACCCGGTCGGGCGAGCCGCGGCCCTCGTAGCCGCGCAGCGTCATCCGGCACATCTGCTCTTCGAGCTCGCCCAGGCCCCGCAGATGGCGCACCCGCCCCTGCTCGTAGAGCGCGGCCACCGGCTCGGCCCGGGCGGCCTTCCCGCGCGAGGCATGCACCGCCCGGAACGGCACCAGCGGGTCGATCTGCCGGATCACCGCCTCGACCAGATCGCCGCCCTGATTGACCTCCGCCACCAGCCGGTCGGCCCCGTGACGCGCCAGCGCCTCGAGCGCCGCCCGTGCCCAGCGATCCGGGCTCGCGGCGCTCACCGAGGCATCCTCCAGCACCACCGCCCGCCAGTCCTGCGGCGGGCCGGCCGTCCGCGCGCCCACGACGAGGATGCCGCATTCGTCCGACGCCTCGGTCCCCGTCACCGGCGGGTCCACCGCCACCACGATCCGGTCGAGCGGCCCCGGCTCCTCCAGCCTCGAGGCCTCGATCCGCGCCGTGGTCCAGAGCGCGCCCTCCACATCCTCCAGCAGCAGCCCCTCCAGCTCCTGCCGCCCGAGCCGCGTGCCGTCGTAGCGGGCATGGACCTCGGCCAGAAACGACCGGGCGAGATAGGCCCGGTTCGCCTCCGTCGGCGCATGGGTCATCACCGTCGAGGGATTGTCGAGGATATGGCGCAAGACCGGCACGTTGCGCGGCGTCGTCGTCACCACCTGCCGCGGCTGATCGCCCAGCCGCAGCGAGAACTGCAGCATGTCCCAGGCCTCCTCGGCCCGGCCCCACTTCGCCAGTTCGTCGGCCCAGGCCGCATCGAACTGCGGCCCCCGAAGGCTCTCGGGGTCGTGGGCCGAGAAGATCTGCGCCACCGCCCCGTTCGGCCAGACGAGCCGCCTGCGCCCCGCCTCCCATTCGGGCCGCCGGTCGGGCGGCGAGCAGGCGAGGATCCCGCTCTCGCCGAAGACCATCACCTCGCGCGCCTGATCGATCGTCTCGCCCACCAGCGCCACATGGCGCGACCGCCCCGGATCGCCGGGACGCGCGCCCTCGACCTCGGCCCGCACCCATTCCGCGCCCGCCCGGGTCTTGCCCGCGCCGCGGCCGCCCATCACCACCCAGCTCTTCCAGACCCCTTCGGGCGGAAGCTGGTGCGGCAGCGCCCAGAACTCGAACATCCAGGGCAGCGCGAGCAACGCATTCGCGCTCAGTTGACCCAGAAACTCATCCACCTTGTCCGGCGTCGCGGAGGCGAGCCAGCCGGCGCCCGATCTCACGTCGGGCCGCGTCGAAGTCGAGGGCGTAGTCATGCACGATGCCGCCCGCGGTTCTGCGTAGCTTTTCAACCCTCGCCCTTTCATCCATCACCAGTTGAAGCGCGGCCTTGAGGTCCTTCACCGCCTGCACGGCGGCCCGGACTTCCTCGGCACGGCCTTCCGACAGCTTCCGTCGCGCGCGGACCAGATCCTCGGCCGCCTCGCGGTAAAGCTTCTCCGTCTCCGCCAGCAGGTCCACTGGCGGGGCTTTGTCGACGATCGTCATGCGCTGCTGCTTTCGCCTCCCGAGGCTCGGCCGGACAAAGGAAAAGCGGCCCCGGGTTGCCCCGTGCCGCTTGCCCACCTCTTCCATCCTGTCACAAGGGATACATCGGACCGCCCGCCAGGTCAAGCGGAAAATCCAGTGTCCTCAATGGCTTGGCGGACGACCCCTTAACCTTTCGGTAAGGATTGTCCGGCCGTCACTCGCCCTGGATGCCCACCGGCGGAGGCATCCCGCGCTCGGCCTCGATCTTGCGCCACGCGGCCACGTTGCGGTTGTGCTCGGCCAGCGTGGTGGCGAAGGCGTGCCCGCCGCTGCCATCGGCCACGAAATAGAGATAGTCGGTCTCGGCCGGGTTGAGCGCCGCCTCGATCGAGAGCCGCCCCGGGTTGGCGATGGGCGTGGGCGGCAGCCCGTCGATCACATAGGTGTTGTAATCGGTCCGGCGGCGCAGCTCGCTCTGGCGCAGGCCGCGCCCCAGCACGCCCTTGCCCTCGGTCAGGCCGTAGATCACCGTGGGGTCGGTCTGCAGCCGCATCCCCTGGGCCAGGCGGTTGACGAAGACGCTCGCCACCTGCGGCCGCTCGCTCGCGATGCCGGTCTCCTTCTCGACGATGCTCGCCATGACCATCGCCTCTTCCGGCGTGGCATAGGGCACATCCGCCGAACGCGCGGCCCAGAGTTCGGCGATGATGCGGGCCTGACGGTCCTGCATCTGCGCCAGAAGCGCCGCCCGGTCGTCGCCGCGGGCCACCTCGTAGCTGTCGGGGGCGAGCGATCCTTCGGGGGGAACCTCCTTGATCTCGCCCTGAAGGAACTCGGCCCTGCGCAGGCTCTCGACCACCTGCCAGCTCGTCACCCCTTCGGCAAGCGTCACGCGCCAGCGCAGGTCGCCCTCCTCGGCCGCCTCCGCATAGGCCTCGGGCGCCTCGCCTTCGCCGGGCACGAACTTCGCCACTTCGACATAGCGGCCGGCGGCCGCGTCGAACTCGCGCAGGATGATCTCGGCCGCCACCACCCCGATCCGGTAGTTCACCTCGCGCCCGCAGGTCGACTGGCCGCCCGCGGTCAGGATGTCGAGGATATCCCCCATCGAGGCCCGAGGCGGCAGCAGGTAGCTGCCGAACTTCAGCCCCGCGGCCTGATCGGAATAATCCGCGCCGATGCGGAAGATGCGCGCATCGCTGACCGCGCCCTGCTCTTCGAGCCTGCGGCTCACGACCGAGAGCGAGTCGCCCCGCTCCACCCGCAGGCAGACGGCCTCGGCGAGCGGGCCGGGGCCGGTATATTCCTGCCGTCCCCAGGCCAGCAACCCGGCCGCCGCCACCAGCACCACGATGAAGAGGGTCAGCGCGTTGGAGGCGACGGAGCGCCACATCACGAGGTGACCCGTCCCAGCACCAGCGACGCGTTCGTGCCGCCGAAGCCGAAGGAATTCGATAGCGCCACGTCGATCTTGCGCGGGCGCGCCGCCTTGGGTGCGAGGTCGATCCTCGCCTCCACGGCCGGGTTGTCGAGGTTCAGCGTGGGCGGCGCCACCTGATCGCGGATGGCCAGCACGCAGAAGATCGCCTCGACCGCGCCCGCAGCGCCCAGCAGGTGCCCGATGCTCGACTTGGTCGAGGACATGGTGGCCGCCGCCGCCGCCTCGCCCAGAAGCCGCTCGACCGCGCCGAGTTCGATCACGTCGGCCATGGTCGAGGTGCCGTGGGCGTTGATATAGTCGACCGCCGAGGGTTCGAGGCCCGCGCGCTTCAGCGCCATGGTCATCGAGCGGAAGCCGCCGTCCCCGTCTTCCGAGGGGGCGGTGATGTGGTAGGCATCGCCGGAAAGACCGTAGCCCAGCACCTCGGCATAGATCTTGGCGCCGCGCGCCCTGGCATGTTCATATTCCTCGAGCACGACGACGCCCGCGCCCTCGCCCATCACGAATCCGTCGCGGTCGGCGTCCCAGGGCCGCGAGGCGGCCTCGGGCTCGTTGCCCCGCTTGGTCGAGAGCGCCTTGCAGGCGTTGAAGCCCGCGATGCCGATCTCGGAGATCGGGCTCTCGGCGCCGCCCGCGAGCATCACGTCGGCATCGCCGAGCTGGATCAGCCGGGCCGCGTCGCCGATCGCATGGGCGCCGGTCGAGCAGGCGGTCACGACGGCATGGTTCGGACCCTTGTAGCCGAAGCGGATCGAGACCTGCCCCGAGGCCAGGTTGATGAGCGCCGAGGGGATGAAGAAGGGCGAGACGCGCTTCGGCCCCTTTTCCTTGATGAGCACGGCCGTGTCGGCGATGGCCGAGAGGCCGCCGATGCCCGAGCCGATCATCACGCCCGTGCGGCAGCGGTCTTCCTCGGATTGCGGCTCCCAGCCGGAATCCTTCACCGCCTGCGTGGCCGCGGCCATGGCATAGAGGATGAAATCGTCGACCTTGCGCCTGTCCTTGGGCTCCATCCAGTCGTCGGCGTTGAAGGTGCCGTCGCTGCCGTCGCCCACCGGGATCTCGCAGGCATATTGCGTGGTCACGTTGGACGTGTCGAACCGCTGGATCGGACCCGCGCCGGACTGCCCGGCCAGCAGCCGCTTCCAGGTCTCCTCGACGCCGCACGCCAGCGGCGTGACCATGCCCAGCCCCGTGACAACCACTCGACGCATGCCATGACTCCTCTGCCAGCCCGTCGTCGGGCCCATGTGGGTTGCGGTCTTACACGCGCCTACCGCCCTCCGCAACAAGCGGAGCCACCGCCCTGCGCCCGTCCGCCGGCCGACCGGCCCGCCCCCCCCGCACCCTGCGGTACCGGAGGAGCCGGCCGCGGGGGCATCGAACCCCCGCAGCCGGCGTTGCCACGGACAAGGCTCCGCCGCCGCCCTTCCCGGCGCGGCAGAGGACGGGCCGGGCGCTCCCATGCCGCGACCGGATCGGACGGCGCCTCCTCCTCCCGGTCACGGCGAGGCCCACCCGGAGGGCACCCGACAGTGCGGCCGACGCCAGACAGCATCTCAGGCCGGTCCGTGCCGCTGCGCGCAGCAACCACCACCCACCGCCGGCGGCGGAGTTGACAGCCGGCATCCTTGTCCGGAAACGAAAAACCCCCGCCGAGCGCCGCTCGACGGGGGTCCGAAATGCCCAGGCGGATCGCCCGGCGGAAGCTCAGGCGGCTTCCGAGATGAACTTCACCGCATCGCCGAAGGTCTGGATGGTTTCGGCCGCATCGTCCGGGATCTCGATGCCGAACTCTTCCTCGAAGGCCATCACGAGCTCGACCGTGTCGAGGCTGTCCGCGCCGAGGTCGTCGATGAACGAGGCATTCTCGGTCACCTTCTCCTCTTCGACGCCCAGATGCTCGACGACGATCTTCTTCACGCGATCAGCGATGTCGCTCATGTCACTTCCTCATTCGTTGCGGGAGGGTTCCCGGCTCGTTGTCCCTTGCCCTGCAGGCAACTGGTGCAGTTCAGCCGGAGGCGTCAGCCCCGGCAACTCTGACGGGCCTATAGCAAGGCTCTTTCGTCAAGGCAAACGCTTTCCCGCGCCGAAAGTGCCGCACGTCCATCGGCCTTTTTCACAGCATCGCCATGCCGCCGTTCACATGGAGCGTGGCCCCCGTCACATAGCCCGCCGCGGGACTGGCCAGATAGAGCACGGCCGCCGCGATATCGTCGGGGGCGCCCATCCGGCCCATCGGCACCTGACCCAGAATCCGCGCCTTCTGCTCGTCGTTCAGCTTGTCGGTCATCGCGGTCGCGATGAAGCCCGGCGCCACCGCATTGACGGTGATGCCGCGGCTCGCCACCTCGGCCGCAAAGCTTTTCGACATGGCCACGACGCCCGCCTTCGAGGCGGCATAATTGGCCTGCCCCGGATTGCCCGTCGCGCCCACGATGGAGGTGATGTTGACGATCCGCCCCCAGCGCGCCTTCATCATGCCGCGCAGCACGCCGCGGCAGAGCCGGAAGGTCGAGGTCAGGTTCACCTCGATCACCTGCTCCCAATCCTCGTCCGACATGCGCATGGCGAGCTGATCGCGGGTGATGCCCGCATTGTTCACGAGGATGTCGACCGCGCCCATCGCCTCGGCCGCCTGCTTCGGCAGCGCCTCGACGGCCGCCGCATCCGAGAGGTTGCAGGCGAGCACATGGGCGCGATCCCCCAGCTCGGCCGCCAGCTCTTCGAGCGGTCCCGTCCGCGTGCCGGAGAGCGCCACCGTCGCCCCCGCCGCATGGAGCGCGCGCGCGATGCCGCCGCCGATGCCGCCCGAAGCGCCGGTGATGAGCGCCGATTTTCCCGTCAGATCGAACATGGTCCGTCTCCTCGCAATGGCTTTGCCGCCCTTTACCAGCGGCGGCCCCGCCGCGCCACCCGGCTTGGCCCCCGCGCGGCCGCGACAGGATCGACGCGGGCCGCGCAAGGCGGCGCGCCGAAGCCCCCGCAGCCTCTTCCGGTTTTCGTGACCGCGCGCGGGGCGGCAGAGCGCCGGCCGCGGCCTTTCTCCCCTTGACCTCGCGCGCACTCCGGTGAAAACACCGCCATGGCCACCGCGACCCTCACCATCGACCTGGACGCCATCGCCGCCAACTGGCGCGCGCTCGACCAGATGACCGCCTCCGACTGCCAGACCGGCGCCGTCGTGAAGGCTGACAGCTACGGGCTCGGCGCGGCCAAGGTCGCCCATGCCCTCGCGCGGGCCGGTGCCCGCCGCTTCTTCGTCGCCACCTGCGAGGAAGGGGCCGACGTGCGCCGCGCGCTCGGCTCCGGGCCGCAGATCTGCGTCTTCTCGGGGCATATGGAGGGCGACACCGCCCTCATCCGCGATTTCGACCTGACGCCGATGCTGAACTCGATCGACCAGCTCACCCGGCATTTCGAGGCGCTGGGCGGCCAGCCCTTCGGCCTGCAGCTCGACAGCGGGATGAACCGGCTCGGGCTCGAGCCCGGCGAATGGGAGGCCGTGGCCGGCTTCGCGCTCGAGGCGGGACCGGAACTGCTGATGAGTCACCTCGCCTGTTCGGACGATCCCGACCATCCGATGAATGCCGAGCAGCTCGGCGCCTTCCGGGCCATGACCGACGGCACCGGCGTGCCGCGCTCGCTCTCGGCCACGGGCGGCATCCTGCTGGGCCCCGCCTGGCATTTCGAGCTGACCCGCCCCGGCATCGGCCTCTACGGCGGCCGCCCGTTCGAGAATGCGCGCCCGGTGGTGCGGCTCTCGCTGCCGGTGATCCAGGTGCGCGAGGTCGAGATCGGCGAGCCCGTGGGCTATTCCAACACCTGGACGGCCGAACATACCTCGACCATCGCCACGGTCGCCGCGGGCTATGCCGACGGGCTGCCGCGCACGCTGTCCTCGCGCGCCACGCTTTATGCGGGCCGGGTGCCCTGCCCGCTGGTGGGCCGGGTGTCGATGGATCTCATCACGGTGGATGTGAGCCACCTGCCCGAAGTGCCCGAGACGCTCGACATCCTCGGGCCGCACCAGACGCCGGACGATCTGGCCGACACGGCGGGAACCATCGGCTACGAGATCCTGACGAGCCTCGGCCGCCGCTACCAGCGCCGCTACGGGGCCCTCGCGGCGTGAGCGCCGCAGCCCCCATCGCCGCCCTCGGACGCGCCACCCTCGGGATGCTGGCGGCCGTGGGCCGCATCGCGCTCTTTGCGGGCGCGGTGGTGAGCCATATCTTCCGCCCCCCCTTCTACCCGCGCGAGCTTCTGACCGCGCTGATCCAGATCGGCTGGCTGTCGCTGCCGGTGGTGGGGCTGACCGCGATCTTCACCGGCGGGGCGCTCGCGCTCCAGATCTATGCCGGCGGCGCGCGCTTCTCGGCCGAGGCGGTGGTGCCCTCCATCGTGGCCATCGGCATGACGCGCGAGCTGGGCCCGGTTCTGGGCGGGCTCATGGTGGCGGCCCGCGTGGCCTCCTCCATCGCGGCCGAGATCGGCACGATGAAGGTGACCGAGCAGATCGACGCGCTCGTGACCCTGTCGACGAACCCGCTGAAATATCTGGCCGTGCCCCGCGTGCTGGCAGCCACCCTCGCCGTGCCGATCCTCGTGGCGGTGGGCGATTCCATCGGCATCGCGGGCGGCTGGCTCGTGGGGGTGAACCGGCTCGACTTCAACTCGGCCACCTACATCAAGAACACGACCGACTTCCTCGAGGTCTGGGACGTGGGCTCGGGCCTCGTGAAGGGCGCGGCCTTCGGCTTCATCGTGGCGCTGATGGGCTGCTATCACGGCATGAACTCGGGCCGCGGCGCGCAGGGCGTGGGCCGGGCCACCAAATCCGCCGTCGTGGCGGCCTCGGTGCTGATCCTCGCCGCGAACTACCTGCTGACGGAGGTGTTCTTCACCTCATGATCGAGCTTTCCGGCGTCACCAAGAGCTTCGGCGCGAACCAGGTCCTGCGCGGCATCGACCTGCGGGTCGAGAGCAACAGCTCGATGGTCATCATCGGCGGCTCGGGCACGGGCAAGTCGGTGCTGCTCAAGTGCATTCTGGGCCTCGTCCATCCCGACAGGGGCCAGATCCTTCTGAACGACGAGGATGTGACGCGCGCCGAGCGCGATGCCTTCCTCGCCCGCTTCGGGATGCTGTTTCAGGGCGCGGCGCTCTTCGATTCGCTCCATGTCTGGGAGAACGTGGCCTTCCGGCTGCTCCGCGGCGCGCAGAAGCGGCCCAAGGCCGAGGCGCGCGAGATCGCCATCGAGAAGCTGCGCCGGGTGGGCCTCGGCCCGCAGGTGGCCGACCTCTATCCGGCGGAACTCTCCGGGGGCATGCAGAAGCGCGTGGGTCTCGCCCGCGCCATCGCCGCCGATCCCGAGATCATCTTCTTCGACGAGCCCACAACCGGGCTCGATCCGATCATGGCAGGCGTCATCAACGACCTCATCCGCGAGATCGTGACCGAGATGGGCGCGACCGCCATGACCATCACCCATGACATGACCTCTGTGCGCGCCATCGCGGACAATGTGGCGATGCTCCACCGCGGCAAGATCCGCTGGACGGGCCCCGTCTCGGAGCTCGACACCACGCCCGACCCCTACGTCCAGCAGTTCATCCACGGTCGCGCCGAGGGTCCGATCGAGGCGCTGCGCTAGATGCTGCGCGCGGCCAACCTCGCGCTTCTCCTCCTCTTCCCGGTCGCCTGGTTCGCGCCCCTGATGCGGGCGGGGATGCTGCCGCTCTTCGGCCTGTCCGAGATCTCGGTGGTCTCGGGCCTCCAGTCGCTCTGGAGCACCGACGTGGGCCTCGCGCTGCTCGTGACCTTCTTCGCGATCTTCGCGCCCTACCTGAAGACCATCGGTCTGGCGCTTCTCCATGCGGGGCTTCTGTCGCCCCGCGTCCTGCCCGCGCTGCATCTGCTGGGCCGGCTCGCCATGGCCGACATCTTCCTGATCGCGCTCTATATCGTGCTCATCAAGGGGGTGGGCCTCGCCACGGTCGAGACCGCCTGGGGCCTCTGGCTCTTCACCGGCTGCATCCTCGCCTCGCTCGCCCTCTCCTTCCTCACGCCCGCGCGCTGACCGGCGCTGCCGGAACATGAGCCGGGTTCGCGCCGGAGCGCCCGGCGGAGGCGACGCGCGCACCGCCGATTGCGGACCTGGCCTGCGTCAGGCGCGGCTTGCGCCGCTCCGCGCGAGGGGGCAAAAGGCGCCATGGCCAAATCCTCCCCCGTCTTCACCTGCCAGACCTGCGGCGCCGTCCACCGCAAGTGGGCCGGGCGCTGCGACGCCTGCGGCGCCTGGAACTCGATCGTCGAGGAAACGCCTTTGTCGAGCGGGCCGAAGGCACTGGGCTCCAAGGGCCGCACCATCGCGCTGAGCGACCTCGCGACCGAAGAGGCGGCGCCGCCGCGCACCTCCTCGGGCATCGACGAGCTCGACCGCGTGCTGGGCGGCGGCCTCGTGCCCGCCTCGGCGATCCTCGTGGGCGGCGATCCCGGCATCGGCAAGTCGACCCTCCTTTTGCAGGCCGCGGCGAGCTTCGCCAATGGCGGGGTGAAGTGCCTCTATATCTCGGGCGAGGAGGCGGCGGCGCAGGTGCGGATGCGCGCCCAACGGCTCGGCCTCGGACAGGCGCCGGTGGCTCTCGGCGCCGAGACCAACCTGCGCGACATCCTGACCACGCTCGACGCCGAGCGCCCGGCGCTGGCCATCATCGACTCGATCCAGACCATGTGGCTCGACAATGTGGAATCCGCCCCCGGCTCGGTGGCGCAGGTCCGCGCCTCGGCCCACGAACTCGTGACCTTCGCCAAGCGGCGCGGCGTGGCCATCGTCATCGTGGGCCATGTGACGAAGGAGGGCCAGATCGCGGGCCCGCGCGTCGTCGAGCATATGGTCGATACGGTGCTCTATTTCGAGGGCGAGCGCGGCCACCAGTTCCGCATCCTGCGCGCGGTCAAGAACCGCTTCGGCCCGGCCGACGAGATCGGCGTCTTCGAGATGACGGGCGGCGGGCTCGCGCAGGTCGCGAACCCCTCCGCCCTCTTTCTGTCCGACCGCGACCAGCCCGCGCCGGGCTCGGCCGTCTTCGCGGGCATCGAGGGCACCCGCCCCGTCCTCACCGAGATCCAGGCCCTCGTCTCGCCCTCGCCGCTCGGCACCCCGCGCCGGACGGTGGTGGGCCTCGACAGCGGCCGGCTCTCGACCATCCTCGCCGTCCTCGAGGCGCGCTGCGGTATCCCCTTCGCGGGCCTCGATGTTTTCCTCAACGTGGCGGGCGGGATGCGCGTCTCCGAGCCTGCGGCCGACCTCGCCGTGGCCGCGGCCCTCGTCTCGGCCCGCGAAGATGTGGCAATTCCGCCCGACATGGTGCTTTTCGGCGAGATCTCCCTCTCGGGTGCCCTCCGCCCGGTGGCCCAGACCGAAAGCCGCTTGAAAGAGGCCTCGAAACTTGGTTTCTCGCAGGCAATCGCGCCGACCCGCTCGAAAGTGGGTCAGGACGAGGGAATGCGGGTGCGTCAGATGCCCGACCTCGCGGCATTCGTGGGTGAGATGTTCGGGGCCGGGTAACGCCGAAGGAGCAGGCACATGGAAGGCTTTACCATCATCGACGCCGTGGTTGCGGCCGTCATCGTGCTGTCGGCGATCCTCGCCTACTCGCGCGGCCTCGTGCGCGAGGTCATGGCCATCGCGGGCTGGATCGCGGCGGCCGTGCTGGCCTTCGTCTTCGCGGCGCAGGCGCAGCCGCTCATCAAGGAGGTGCCGGTCGTCGGCGACTTCCTCGGCGACAGCTGCGAGCTTTCGATCATCGCGGCCTTCGCGGCCGTCTTTGCCCTCGGCCTCGTGCTGCTCTCGCTCTTCACGCCGCTCTTTTCCTCGGCCATCCGCAATTCCGCGCTGGGCGGCCTCGACCAGAGCCTCGGCTTCCTCTTCGGCGTGCTGCGCGGTGTGGTGCTCGTGGCGGTGGCGCTGATCGTCTACGACCGGGCCGTGGCCTCCGAGACCATCCCGATGGTGGACAATTCCCGCTCGGCCCGTGTCTTCGCCTCGTTCCAGGAGAACATCGACCAGTCGATCCCCTCGGACGCGCCCGGCTGGATCGTGGCGCGCTACGAGCAGCTGGTGAGCAGCTGCGCCCTGCCCGCCACGCAGGCACCGGCGCCCACCACGCCCGCGACACCGGCCCCCGCACCCGCCAACTGACGGAGCACGGCTTTGTGAGGGTGACAGCGGCGTGACAAGCCACTACATGAGGGGCCAATCTCCCCTCGGATTCGGAGCCCTCCCATGCGCCCCTTCCTGAGCCACCCCTTCGACGATGACAAGTTGAAGGAAGAGTGCGGCGTTTTCGGTGTCATCGGTGTGTCTGACGCAGCCAACTTCGTAGCCCTCGGCATGCACGCGCTGCAGCACCGCGGGCAGGAGGCGGGCGGCATCGTCTCCCACGATCCCGAGCAGGGCTTCAATTCCGCCCGCCGCTTCGGCTATGTGCGCGACAACTTCACCGATCCCGACACGATGGCCACCCTGCCCGGCGCGCTGGCCATCGGCCATGTGCGCTATTCGACCGCCGGCTCGAAGGGATCCACCGCCATCCGCGACGTGCAGCCCTTCTTCGGCGAGTTCGCCATGGGCGGGGCAGCGGTCGCGCACAACGGCAACCTCACCAACGCGGCCGCGCTGCGGCGCGAGCTGATCGAGCGGGGCTCGATCTTCCAGTCCTCATCGGACAGCGAGTGCATCATCCACCTGATGGCGCGCTCGATCCAGAAGAACATCCCCGAGCGGATGAAGGACGCGCTGCGCCGCGTCGAGGGCGCCTTCTCGGTCGTCGCCATGACCCGCACCAAGCTGATCGGCGTCCGTGACCCACTGGGCGTGCGCCCGCTGGTGATCGGCCGGATCGGCGAGGGCTGGGCGCTGTCGTCGGAGACCTGCGGCCTCGACATCATCGGCGCCGAGTTCATCCGCGAGGTCGAGCCGGGCGAGATGGTGGTGATCGACGAGACCCGCGGCATCGAGAGCTTCCATCCGTTCGAGCGCCGCGCCGCCCGGTTCTGCATCTTCGAACATGTGTATTTCTCGCGGCCGGATTCGATCCTCGGCGGCCGCTCGGTCTACGAGACCCGGCGCCAGATCGGGGTGGAACTGGCCAAGGAAGCGCCCGTCGATGCCGATCTGGTCTGTCCGGTGCCCGACTCGGGCACCCCGGCCGCCATCGGCTTCAGCCAGCAGTCGGGCATTCCCTATGCGATGGGCATCATCCGCAACCAGTACATGGGGCGGACCTTCATCGAGCCGACCGAGCAGATCCGCAACATGGGCGTGCGGCTGAAGCTGAACGTCAACCGTGCGCTCATCAAGGGCAAGCGGGTGATCCTCGTGGACGATTCGGTGGTCCGCGGCACCACGTCGCGCAAGATCAAGGACATGATCCTCGATGCGGGCGCGGCCGAGGTCCATTTCCGCATCGCCTCGCCGCCGACGGCCTGGCCCTGCTTCTACGGCGTGGACACGCCCGAGCGGGGCAAGCTTCTCGCCGCGAACATGTCCGAAGACGAGATGCGCGACTGGATCGGGGTGGATTCGCTGCGCTTCATCTCGCTCGACGGGCTCTATCGCGCCGTGGGCGAGGCCGGCGGCCGCGATCCGAACGCGCCGCGCTACTGCGACGCCTGCTTCTCGGGCGACTATCCGGTCGCGCCCTCCGACAAGATCGAGCAGGGATTCGAGATGAAGGCGGCCGAGTAGCCGCCCGCGCGACCGGCGGGCGCATGTCCCATGGGTTGCGCGCCCCGGCATTTCCCGCCATAGGCTGAAGCGCCGCCGGCCCCGAGCCGCGGCGCTTTTCAGTCAGAAGGCCGCGATCCATGAGCACCCTGCCCTCGCCCCGCATTGCCCTTGTCACCGGAGCCTCGCGCGGGCTCGGCACCGCGATCGCCGAGGAGCTGGGCGTAGCGGGCTGGCACGTCATCGCGGTGGCGCGCACGACGGGCGGGCTCGAGGACATGGACGACCGCATGCGGGGGCGCCGCCCCGGGGCCGAGCCCGCGACGCTCGCGCCGATGGATGTGACGAACGACGATGCGATGCGCCATCTCTGCCGCTCGATCTTCGACCGCTGGGGCGCCGTGCATCTCTGGGTTCATGCGGCGGTCCATGCCGCGCCGCTCTGCCCGACAGGCCATCTCGATCCGAAGGACTGGGAGAAGTCGATCGCGACGAACGTGCGCGCGACCGGTATCCTGATCCCGATGGTCGAGCCGCTCTTGCGCGCGGGTCAGGGCACGGCGCTGTTCTTCGACGACCGCCATGCCGGCGAGCCCTTCTTCGGCGCCTATGGCGCGACCAAGGCCGCGCAGATCGCGCTTGTGCGCAGCTGGCAGGCCGAGACGCAGAAGATCGGCCCGCGCGTGCTGATCGAGACGCCCGTGCCGCTGCCGACCGCCACCCGCGGGCGCTTCTTCCCGGGCGAGGATCGCGACCAGCTCACCGACATCCATACCGAGGCGAAGCGGATCCTCGCGGGGCTCTGACGGGGCAGCAGGTCCTTTAAGAGCGCCGCCCGCCTGAGGGCGGCGCTCCTGCCGACTGTTATCGGTCTATCAGCACCGCCACCGGCAGCTTGCCGAAAGTGAGCCTGCCGCTGGCCTCGGTGCCCGTCACCAGATCCTGCCACCGGCCTTCCGGGAGGCTCATCCCCTCGGCGGGGTGAGCGGCCCGGTTCAGACGGCAGGCCACGAGCATCCGCGCGCCATCGCCCGCGCGCAGGAAGGCGCAGATCCCCTCGCCCGCCTCCACGGGCTCGTAGCTGCCGCGCGCGAAGAGATCCGGCAGCTCGGACCGCAGCCCCAGCAGCCGCGCGGTGAGCGCGAGCTTCACAGCGCCCTCCTCCGACGGCACATCTGCCGGCGCTTTCTCCTGCATCTCCAGCAGCATCCGTTCGCGAAGCGCGAAATCCACCGGGCGGCGGTTGTCGGGATCGACGAGGCTCTGCTCCCAGAGCTCCGCGCCCTGATAGGTGTCGGGCATGCCGGGCACCGTCAGCTTCAGCACGGTCTGGACGAGGATGTTCCCCAGCGCCTGCGGAGCGATGCGGCCATGGAAGGCCAGGAAGGAGCGCAGGAAGTCGCTGTCGGGCGCGCCCAAGGCGCGCCCGATAAAGGCGCAGAAGGCCGCCTCATAGGTCTCGTTGCCGAAGACCCAGCGGCTGTTGACCGCGGCCTCGCGGATCGACTTCAGCATGGCCGCCTCGACCCGCTCGCGCAGGGCCGCCAGATCCTGGGCCTCCGGCGCCTCGGCCCAATCCATCGGCCAGACGCCCAGCAGAAGCTGGTAGAAGAAATATTCCTCGCTGAGATCCACGGGCTCCTCGTCCGAGGCGAGCATCCCGTGCCATTCCTCGACCTTCGCCGCCCACTCCTCGACATGGCTTCCGATGGCCGCGATCCGCATCCGCGCATCCTCGCCGCGCTTCGTATCGTGGGTGGAGGTGGTGAGCATGGCGCCCGGCTCGCGCGAGGCCCTATCGCGGTTCGCGTCATGGAAGGCCGCAAGGTTCACGCCGAAATGGCCGGGCTCGCTGCCCACCTCGTTCAGCGCGATGAGGCGGGAATAGCGGTAGAGCGCCCGGTCTTCGAGCCCCTTGGCCATCACCGGCCCGGTGAACTGCTGCAGGCGCATGACGAGGGTCAGGATCTCGTCGCGCTTCTCGGGCTGCTCCTCGGCCAGATCCAGCGTCATGACCGCGCCGATGAGATCGTAGATGCCGGGATCGATCTCGGGCGCGCGGGCCTTGGCCCGCTCCACCGCCGCCTCGACCCGCGCCCGGTCGGCATCGGCCAGCCCGGAGGCATCGGCATAGGTGCGGTAGACGTCGAGCGCCGCGATCACCTGCGAGAGGCCCGACCGCACCGCCGCCCGTCCGAAATCGCGCCGCCGCGGATCCTCGGCCACCAGCGCCAGAAGCCGGTCTGTCAGGCTCTCGAGTTCGGAGGCCATGGGCTGGGCCATGATCTCGAGCTTGGCCTGATGGACCAGATCCTCGGGGCTGGCGGTCTGGCCGGTGAAGTCCGCATGGACCTGCGTCAGCGCCTCCTCGGCGGCCGGATCGAGGATCAGCCCCACGGCGAGGTTCGCGAATTCGTAGCCGGTGGTGCCGTCGGCCCGCCAGCTCTCCGGCAGGCTTTCGTCGGGGGCGAGGATCTTCTCGACATAGAGCGGGAACGGCCGGTCGAGCGCGTCGCGCAGGCGCAGGCAGTAGCCCTTGGGATCCACCAGCCCGTCGATATGGTCGATGCGGATGCCCTCGACAACGCCCTCCTCCATCAGCCGCAGGATCAGGCGGTGCACGCCCGCAAAGACCTCGGCCTTCTCGACGCGCACGCCCGCGAGGTCGCTCATGGTGAAGAAGCGGCGGTAGTTGATCGCGTCACTGTCCATCGAGAACTTGGCCGCGCGCCAGTTCTGCGCCTCGGCCAGCCGGTCGAGCGCGGCCCAGCTGTCGAGATCGCCGGGCGTGCCGCGGAAGGCCTCGACGGCCGGGGTGGGGTCGGTGTCGCGCAGCCGGCGCCGCAGGTCGGGCCAGACCGGATCGGACGGCTCTGCCGCACCCGCCGCCTCGAAGGCCGCGGCCAGCTCCTCGAAGCCCGGAGCCGCGCGCAGGATCGTCGCGTAGGTCTGGGGAGAGATCGGCAGCTTGTGCGTGTCATGCGCCCAGATCGCGAAGGCGCCGCGGTCGGGCTCGTAGCGGAGCTCCATCCCGCCTTGCGCCAGCACCTCTCCATACTGGTCGCCGAGGAAGGGCATCAGCACCTTCCCTGCGAGGCCCGGCGTCGCGCTGTCCCAGTCGATGTCGAACCAGTCCGCCACGGGGCTCTGCCGCCCCCATTCCAGCACCGAAAGCCAGAAGACATTGTCCGCGCCGCCCACGCCCATGTGGTTCGGCACGAAATCGACGATCACGCCCATGCCGTGCTCGCGGAAGGTCGCGGCCATGGCGCGGAACTCCTCCTCGCCGCCGAGATCGGGGCTGATGAGGCTGTAATGGACCCCGTCATAGCCGTGGGTCGAGCCCTCGCGCGCGGCGAGGATCGGCGAGGCATAGAGATGGCTGATCCCCAGCCGCGCGAAATAGGGCGCGAGCCGTGCCGCATCCGAGAACCGGAAGTCGGAGGTGAACTGGATGCGGTAGGTGGCGCGGACGCTCATGAGGGCTCCCTTGGTCGCTCGGCTTCAAGGGCTCCGGCGATGCCGCGGAACAGTGCGGTCTCGCCCAGAGCCTCCAGCGGCACGCCGAGCCTGCGCCGCCAGTTGGGATGTTCGTCCACGGTCGAGGGCACGTTCACCGGGGCCACCTCGCCCGCCATGTCCTCGATCCGGACCGCGAAGAGGCGCGAGGGCGCGCGGGCGAGATGGCGGTGCACCGCCACGACCAGCGCCTCGGGCGGATCGTCGGGGCCGATCCGGTCGATCTCGTCCCACGCCATCAGGCCCGCCCGCGCCAGATCCTCGAGCAGCTGGCGCCGCTCGGTCCAGCGGAAGTCGCCCTGCTGGCGGGCTGCCTCGTCCGAGATCAGGCGGAAGTCGCGCCGGATCGCCACATCGTCGCCCCGCCACCAGCCGCGGAAGGTGGGCAGGTCGTGGGTGGAGAGGCACACGAGCGCCTCACGCGGATAATGCTCTGGCGCGATATAGCCGTGGTCGTGCCGCTCGAAGAGCAGGATGCGGTAGGAGAGGATGTTCATCCGCGCCATCAGCTCGCGGAAGCCGTCGGGCACGTTGCCCAAGTCTTCGCCGATCACGATGGTGCGGTTGCGGCACGAGGCTTCGGCCAGCGCGCGCAGCATGTCCTCGATCGGATAGCGCACATAGGTGCCCTGCGGTGCGCCCATTCCGTCGGGGATGAGGAAGAGCTGCCAGACGCCCATCGCATGGTCGATCCGCAGCGCGCCGGCGCGGCGCGTGGCATCCTGCATCAGCGCCCCGAAGGGCGCGGCTCGCAGATCGGCGAGCTTCACCGGAGAGAGGGGTGCCAGACCCCAGTCCTGCCCCTGCGCGTTGAACCAGTCGGGCGAGGCGCCGATCCGGAGACCCGGCACGGCAAGGCTCGGGTCCGACCAGGTGCTCGAGCCGTCCGGCACCTCGCCCACGGCGAAGTCGAGATAGAGCCCGATCTTCATCCCGGCGGCGCGGCAGGCATCGCGCGCCTCTTCGAGCTGCCGGTCGGCGATCCACTGCAGCCAGAGGTGGAAGCCCACCTCGTCGCCCCGCGCGTCGGCGAAGTCGATGACGGCCTGGCCCTCGGCATCGTGGAACTCCACCGGCCAGCCGAGCCAGCCCGCGCCGTAGCCGTCCGCCACCATCTGGCCCGAGATCGCCTCGAAGAGCGCGTGGCGACGCAGGAGCTCGCCGCCCTCGGCGCAGAAGCGCATGAAGCCCATCGCATCGTCCGGCCCCTCGCGCCACAGACGGCGCAGCGCGCCGAGCTTGGCTGCGGCCACCGCCGGATAATCGACGAGATCCGGCGCGCGGAGCTGACCCAGCCCTTCGGGCGCGAACTCGGGCCTGTAGCCCGGCACGCGGTCGACCGCGATATAGAGCGGGTTCAGGAAGCGCCGGTTCGAGGGCGAGAAGGGGCTGGTGTGGGCAGGATTGGCCAGAAACAGGGCGTGGAGCGGGTTGAGGCCGATGAAATCGGCCCCCGCGGCGCCTCCGATCCGCGCCAGATCGCAGAGATCGGCGAAGTCGCCGATGCCCCAGTTGCGCTCGGACCTCAGCTGGTAGAGTTGCGCGGCGATGCCCCAGCGGCGCATCTCGCCCTCGGGCAGGAAGCAGCGGTAGCCGTCGGGCGCCCGCATCTCGGGCGGCGCCCGGTCGGGCGGCGGTCCGTCCAGCGAGATGCCGAAGGCGCCGAGCATTTCGCGCAGCGTCTCGACCGGCGCGCGGACGAATTCGCCGCCGAGCGCGTGATAGCTGGGCTGGATGGCGAACTCGGCCGCCCTGTCTTCGATGGTCCGGCTCATGCGGTCTCCTCGAGCGTGACCAGCACCGAACAGGGCGGCAGCGGACCGCCGGCCTCGGTGCCGGGAGAGGCATGGATCACACGGCCCCCGGCCTCCGGCAAGTCCTGCGGCCGGTCGTCGAAATTGACGCGGAGACGCAGGACCGCCCCGTCGAGCTGCCAGTCGACCGCCACCAGATCGTCCGAGACCGCCACGATGCGCCCGCCGTTTCCGGGTGCGCGCTCGAGCCGCGGCGCGATCTCGCGGGCACGGGCGGCGAGCAGATCCTTGACGAAGGCCATCCAGGACCGGCCGCGCTCGGTCTCGCGGTGCAGCCAGTCGAGCTTCGAGGAGAGGAACGTGCCCTCGGCATTCGGATCGGGCACCGTCCGGTCGAGATCCAGCCCCTGGAAGGCGGAGAAATGCGCGAACTCCTTGCGCCGCCCGTTGCGGACGGCATCGGCGAGCTCTCCGTGAAAGTCGGTGAAGAAGGTGAAGGGCCGCGTCTCGCCCCATTCCTCGCCCATGAAGAGCAGCGGCACATGCGGCGACAGCAGCAGGACCGCCATCATCGCGCGCAGCCGCGCCTCGGGCGCGAGCGTCGTCAGCCGCTCGCCGAAGGCGCGGTTGCCGATCTGGTCGTGGTTCTGGAGGAAATCGACGAAGGCGAGCGGCGGCAGGTGGCCCGACGGCGTGCCGCGGGGCGCGCCCTCATGCTCGGAATGCTCGCCCTGATAGACGAAGCCCTCGGCCAGCGCGCGGGCATATTTGCGCCAGTGGTCCTTCACGAAGTCGCAGTAATAGCCCTCGGTCTCGCCGGTCAGCAGAACATGGGCCACATTGTGCAGGTCGTCGTTCCATTCGGCCGTGTGCAGCACCACCTCGCCCTCGGGTCCCCGCTCGTGCAGCCGCGTGATGTTGCGGTTGTCCTCGGTGGTCAGATGGATCGGCCGGTCGGGGATGCGCTTCCGGATGGCGCGCGCCAGATCCACCAGCACCTCGGGGTCCGAGTCCGGATCGCGGATATGGTCGGCCGCGTCGATGCGCAGCCCGTCGAAGCGGAACTCGGTCAGCCAGTAGAGCGCATTGTCGAGGAAGAAGCGGCGCACGGGCGGCAGGTGATAGGCGATGGCGCTGCCCCAGGGCGTGTGCCGTTCCGGGTCGAAGAAGTCCGCGGCATAGGCCCCGAGGTAATTCCCGTCCGGTCCGAAATGGTTGTAGACCACATCGAGCACCACGCTCATGCCGAGGCCGTGGGCCGCGTCGACCAGAGCCTTCAGATCCTCGGGCGTGCCATAGGCGGGATGGGGCGCGTAGAGCAGCACCCCGTCGTAGCCCCAGCCGCGGTTGCCGCCGAACTGCGCCACGGGCATCAGCTCGATCATCGTGATCCCGATTTCGGCCAGATGCGGCAGATGCTCGATGGCGGCTCGGAAGGTGCCTTCCTCGGTGAAGGTGCCGATATGCAGCTCCATCACCACGGTCTCGGCCCAGGGCCGCCCCGTCCAGTCGTGCCGCCAGTCAAAGGACGGCGCGACCAGACGCGACAGGCCGTGCACATCGCCCGCCTGCGCCCGTGCCGCCGGATCGGGCACCACCTGCCCGCTCTCCAGGACGAAGCCATAGTCCATGCCCGCCTCTGCGGGCACCTGCACCTCGAACCACGCGTCGTCGCTGCGTGTCATCGGGTGATCCGTTCCGTCTAGTCTCAGCACCAGCCGCTCCTGCGACGGCGCCCAGAGCCGGAAGCGGCCGAGGCCATCCTCGATCCGCGGTCCCCAGGCCCAGTCGTTCATTCGGTCTCCTCCAGAACCAGAAGTGTCCTCGGCGGCACAACGAAGCCCGCCGCCCGCTGCGGCACGGGCCGCTCCGGCACCCGCCCCGCAGCCGTGTCCAGAAGCAGCCCCCATCCCCGGCCGCGCACCGGCAGGGAGAAGGGCACCTCCTCGAAATGGCTATTGAAAAGTGCCAGCAGGGCCGGCTTGTTCCGGATCAGCAGGCCCAAAGTTCGCGCCGCCGGATTGTGCCAGTCGTCGGGCTCCATCTCTTCCCCGTCGGGGCGCAGCCAGCGCACTTCGACCGGCTCTTCTCCCACCGCCGCCTTGTGCAGGAACGAGGGATGCCGCAGCAGCGGGCGCGACCTGCGCAGCGCGATCAGCCGCCGGGTGAAGTCGAGGAAGGCCGCGTCCCGCGGCTCGAGCCCCTCGAGCTTCAGCCAGTTCATCGCATTGTCCTGACAGTAGGCGTTGTTGTTGCCGCCCTGACTGCGGCCCACCTCGTCTCCCATCAGAAGCATCGGCGTGCCCTGCGAGATCAGGAGCGTGCCCATCATCGCCCGCCGCATCCGGTCGCGGAGGTCGAGCACCTCCGCATCCTCGGTGGGCCCCTCCTCGCCGCAGTTCCAGCTGCGGTTGTCGGAATGGCCGTCGCGGTTTCCTTCCTCGTTCGCCGCATTGTGCTTGTCGTTGTAGGACACGGTGTCGGCGAGGGTGAACCCGTCGTGAGCGGTGATGAAATTCACGCTGGCCCATGGACGCCGGCCCCGGCGGTCGAAGTGGCCGGCCGATCCCAGAAGCTGCGAGGCGAGCCCCGGCAGCTCGCCCGCATCGCCCTTCCAGTAGGAGCGCACCGTGTCGCGGTACTGATCGTTCCACTCGGCCCATCCGGGAGGGAAATTGCCGAGCTGATAGCCTTCGTGGCCCGTGTCCCAGGGCTCGGCGATCAGCTTCACCCGGCTCAGGACCGGATCCTGCCGCACCGCGTCGAGAAAGACCGCATTCGCGTTGAACCCCTGCCGGTCGCGCCCGAGCGAGGTTGCCAGATCGAAGCGGAAGCCGTCGACATGGCAGGCCTCGACCCAGTAGCGCAAACTGTCCATGACCATCTGCAGCACCCGCTGGTGCCCGAGGTTCACCGTGTTTCCGCAACCCGTCGTGTCGTAGTAGTAACGCGGATCGTCGCCCAGCATGTAGTAGCTGGCATTGTCGATCCCCTTGAACGAGAGCGTGGGACCGAGGTGGTTGCCCTCCGCCGTGTGGTTGTAGACCACGTCGAGGATGACCTCGATCCCGGCCTCGTGCAGCCGGCGCACCATCAGCTTGAATTCATGCACCCCGCCGCCGGGCGAGATGTAGCGGGTGGCCGGCGCGAAGAAGCCGATCGTATTGTAGCCCCAGTAGTTCGTGAGCCCCTTCTCGATCAGGTAGCGGTCGTCGAAGAAGGCCTGCGTGGGCATGAGCTCGATGGCGGTCACGCCGAGCGTCACCAGATGCTCGATGGCCCGCGGGTCGGCCAGCGCCGCGAAGGAGCCGCGCACCCGGTCGGGGATGGCGGCATTCTGGGCGGTCATGCCCTTGACATGGGCCTCGTAGATGATCGTCTCGGGCCAGGGGATGTTCGGCGGATAGTCGGGCCCCCAGGTCACCGCGGGATCGACGACCACGCATTTCGGCATCACGAAGGCCGAGTCCCGGCGGTCGAACGAGAGGTCGGCGCGGGCATTGCCCATCCGGTAGCCGAAGACCGCATCGTGCCAGACGACCTCGCCCTGCAGCATCAGCGCATAGGGGTCGATCAGGAGCTTGTTCGGATTGAAGCGGAGCCCCGCCTGCGGCTCGTAGGGTCCGTGGACACGGTAGCCGTAGAGCTGCCCGGGGCGCACCTCGGGCAGATAGCCGTGCCAAACCTCGTGGGTATATTCCGGCAGGGCCACGCGGGCGATCTCGCGCCGCCCGCGGGCATCGAAGAGGCAGAGCTCGACCTTGCGCGCATGGGCCGAGAAGATGGCGAAGTTGGTGCCCGACCCGTCCCAGGTCGCCCCGAGCGGAAAGGGCCTCCCCTCGCGCAGCGCAAAGCTCATGCAGGCGTCACGAAGATCGTCGCAAGCGGCGGCAGCGTCAGGCGCAGCGAGGCCGGCCGTCCGTGCCAGGAGAACTCCTCGGCCTGAAGCCCGCCGGGATTGCCCACGTCCGAGCCGCCGTAGATCGCGGCGTCGGAGTTGAGGATCTCGCGCCACTCGCCGCCCTCGGGCACCCCGATCCGGTAATCCGACCGCACCACCGGCGTGAGGTTGCAGACCGCCAGCACCGGCTTTTCGCCGGGCGCCTTGCGCAGGAAGCTCAGCACGCTGTTCTCGCTGTCGCCGGCGTCGATCCACTCGAACCCTTCGGGATCGCAATCCATCCGGTGCAGCGCGGGGCGCTTGCGATATTCGCGGTTCAGGTCGGCCACGAGGCGCTTCATCCCGGCGTGGGACGGATCGTCGAGCAGGTGCCAGTCGAGAGAGGCATCGTGGTTCCACTCGCGCTCCTGCGCGAACTCGCCGCCCATGAAGAGAAGCTTCTTGCCCGGATGCGCCCACATGAAGCCGAAATAGGCCCTAAGGTTCGCGAACTTCTGCCAGCGGTCGCCCGCCATCTGCCCGATGAGCGAGCCCTTGCCGTGCACCACCTCGTCATGGCTGAGGGGCAGGACGAAATCCTCGGAATAGGCATAGACCATGCCGAAGGTCAGGTCGTTCTGGTGGTGCTTGCGGTGGATCGGGTCGCGCCGGAAGTAGCCCAGCGTGTCGTGCATCCAGCCCATGTTCCACTTGAAGCCGAAGCCGAGCCCGCCGTCCTCGACCGGGCGGCTCACCTGCGGGAAGGCCGTCGATTCCTCGGCGATGGTGATGCAGCCCGGATGGTCGAGCCGGACGCGCTCGTTCACGCCGCGCAGGAAATCGATCGCCTCGAGGTTCTCGCGCCCGCCGTGGCGGTTCGGCACCCATTCGCCGGCATTCCGCGAATAGTCGAGGTAGAGCATCGAGGCAACCGCATCCACGCGCAGCGCATCGACATGGTAGCGGTCGAGCCAGAAGAGCGCCGAAGCCTGCAGGAAGTTCGCCACTTCCTGTCGGCCGAAGTTGTAGATCTGGGTGTTCCAGTCGCGGTGGAAGCCCTGCCGCGGGTCGGCATGGTCATAGAGATGGGTCCCGTCGAAGTTGGCCAGCCCATGGGCGTCCGACGGGAAGTGCGCCGGTACCCAGTCGAGGATGACGCCGATCCCGTCGCGGTGGAGCCGGTCCACCAGCCGCGCGAAGCCCTCGGGCGGGCCGAAGCGCGCGGTGGGGGCGAAGAGCCCGATGGGCTGATAGCCCCAAGAGCCGGTGAAGGGATGTTCGCTGATCGGCAGGAATTCCACATGGGTGAAGCCCATCTCGCGCACATAGGCCGACAGTTCCTCGGCCAGCGCGTCGTAATCGAGCCCCTGCCGCCACGAGCCCGCATGGACCTCGTAGATCGAGATCGGCGCATCGCGGCGCTGGCGGCTCTCGCGCTCCTGCATCCAGCCCGCATCGTGCCACTCGGCCTCGGGCAGCCCATGGACCACCGAAGCCGTGGCCGGCGGCGCCTCCTGCGCGAAGGAGAGCGGATCGGACTTGAGCGGCAACCGCTCGCCCGAAGGCCCGAGCAGCTCGTATTTGTAGAGATCTCCGGTATGGAGGCCGGGAACGAACAGCTCCCACACACCCACGCCGATGCGCTTGCGCATCGGATGGCGGCGCCCGTCCCAGGCGTTAAAGGCGCCCACCACCGAGACGCGGCGGGCATTCGGCGCCCAGACAGCGAAGCTCACCCCCTGCACGCCCTCGATCTCGGCCGGATGCGCGCCGAGCCGGGTGTAGAGCTGATAGTGCCGCCCCTCGCCGAGAAGATATTCGTCGAGCTCGCCCAGCACCTCGGGGAAGCGGTAGGGATCGTCCGCCTCCCACTCGTGCGGTCCCGAGACGAAGCGGAGGCGGTAGGGGAATTTCTCCTCGCCCGGCACCGTGCCCGCGAAGAAGCCCTCGGCGCCGATGCGTTCGAGAGGGGCGAGCACCTCGCCCCCCTGCCCCAGCACCGCAACCTCCGCGGCCTGCGGGGCGAAGACCCGGACGGAGAGCGGCGCGCCGCCGCCTCCGTGCATGCCCAGCACGCGGAAGGGATCTCCGTGCGTTCCGCGCATGATGGCGGCCACGTCGCTTTCGGGGACGAGCTCCCCGGGCTTCGATGTCACGTTCATGCAGGTTTCCTGTCCAGCAGTTCCAAAAGCCCGCGCAGCGGGATGCCGACCCAGGCGGGACGGCTGCCCAGTTCGTAGGAGGTCTCGTAGACCGCCTTCTGCACGAGGAAGAGATCGAGCAGCGCCTCCTTCAGCGCCGGGTCGGAGGGCAGGCTCGCGGTGCCCGCGGACGCGCCCTCGTAGGCGGCAAGGAAATCGGCCACCGCCTGTTGCCGCCAGGCCTCGGCCCGCTCCACCGCCCGCTCGCTCGCCGGGCCGAAGCTTTCCTCGTGGCGTGCGAGGGCGGCGGCGGCGGCATAGTCGAACGAACGCAGCATCCCCGCCACGTCGCGGAGCGGCGAGGACTTCTCGCGACGCTCTGCAAGCGTGCGGCGCGGTTCGCCCTCGAAGTCGATGATGGCGACATCGTCCTGCGCAAGCAGCACCTGCCCCAGATGGTAGTCGCCATGGATGCGGGTCAGCGCGCCCGAGGGTTCGAAGCCGGTAACGCGGTCGAGCCGCGCCAGCAGGTCTTCGCGCCGCGCGAGCAGCGCCTCGGCCAGGGGCAGCACCTCGTCGGGCAGGTGCGTCCGCTGCCGTTCGAGCACCGACAGCATGGCCTCGGCCTCGCGCCGCGCCCCCTCGGCCCAGCCGGTCAGATGCTGGGCCGTGAGCGGCTCCATCCGGAAGGCCGCCTCGTCCGTCTCGGTGGCGAAAGCCTGATGCAGCTCGGCCGTGCGCTGGCCGAGAAGGCCCGGAATGGTGAGCGGGAAGGAGAAGCCGTCCTTCTCCACTTCCGGCGCCTCGGCCGTGCTCCAGCCGCCGAACTCGCCCAGATCCCGCACCAGCGCGTCGAAGAGGCCGCGCCAGGCGTCGCCCATGTTGGCCACGAAGGCGAAGGCCGCGGCGAGGACGGTCGCCTCGCCCTCCGCCGGGCGCAGGCTCACGACGCCGAGATAGCGGGGCGTATGGGTGTAGCCCGCCACTTCCGTCAGGAAGCGCGCCACCTCGACGTCCGGCTGCTCGCCGGCCCGCAGGCGTCGGTAGAGCTTCAGGATCAGGCGGTCGCCGAAGGCGATGGAAATGTTCGACTGCTCGGCCCCGAGATAGCGCGGCTCGCCCGGGTCGGCGATCTCGGCCAGTCCCGAGCCCGGCTCGAACACCACCTCGCCCCCGGCACCAGACAGTCTGCGACCGTCGCGCAGCGCCTCGAGCATCGCCTGCGCCATCTGCTCGTCATAGGCCCCGTCGATGAGCGCGCCCACCTGCGGCCCGCGCCGGACCTTGGCCAGGGTGAAGCTCAGCTTGGGCGCCCCGGCCCGGAGCTGCTCCTCGCCCCAGAGTGCGGAGGCGGGCAGGAAATACTGCTGCACCTCGCCGCCCACATCGGCCTCGAGCCGGACGAGGGCATGATCGGCCGACAGCGAGCCCAGAACGGCCAGTTTCACCGCGCTGATCTTCTCCTCCTTGGCCCCGAACCAGCGTTGCAGCGGCAGCCAGTTCGGCAGCACGTCGGCCTCGAGCTGGCGCGTCTCGCGCCCGGTGAGCGCCGTCTCGGCCCGCCCGTCGCGCGTCGTGAGCGTGATGAAATCCGGCAGCGTCTCGGGCATCGGCTGGTGCCAGCTCGGCAGCGCCTGCTGGTCGGAGAGGATGAACCAGTAGAAGCCGTAGGGCGGCAGCGTCAGCATGTAGGGCAGATCGCCCACCGGCGGAAACTCCGACCGGCCCGTGAGCTCGACCGGCACCGCGCCGCGGAACCGCCCGAGATCCAGCTCGACCGCCTGCGCCGTGTCCGAGAGGTTCGCCACGCAGAGGATGTCCGTGCCCTCGTGGCTGCGGACATAGGCCAGCACCTTGCGGTTGCGCGGATAGAGCAGGCTCATCGAGCCGCGCCCGAAGGCCGGATGCTGCTTGCGCACCGCGATCAGGCGGCGCGTCCAGTTCAGGAGCGACGACGGGTCCGCCGCCTGCGCCTCGACGTTGATCGCCTGATGGCCGTAGACCGGATCGAGGATCGTCGGCAGGTAGAGCTGCTGCGGATTGCAGCGCGAGAAGCCGCCGTTGCGGTCGGCCGACCATTGCATGGGCGTCCGCACGCCATCCCGGTCGCCGAGATAGTAGTTGTCGCCCATGCCGATCTCGTCGCCGTAATAAACGATGGGCGTGCCGGGCATCGACATCAGCATCTGGTTCAGAAGCTCGATCTTGCGCCGGTCGTTCTTCATCAGCGGCGCCAGCCTGCGCCGGATGCCGAGATTGATCCGCGCCCGCGAATCTTCGGCGTAGAAGCGCCACATGTAGTCGCGCTCTTCGGCCGTCACCATCTCGAGCGTCAGCTCGTCGTGGTTCCGGAGGAAGATGCCCCATTGGCAGCCTTCCGGGATCTCGGGCGTCTGGCGGATGATGTCGGTGATCGGATGCCGGTCGGCCTGCGCCAGCGCCATGTACATCCGCGGCATCAGCGGGAAATGGAAGCCCATGTGGCATTCGTCGCCCTCGCCGAAATAGGGGCGCGTGTCCTCCGGCCACTGGTTCGCCTCGGCGAGCAGCATCCTGTCGGGGAAATGCTGGTCGAGGTTGGCCCGGATCTTCTTGAGAACATCGTGCGTCTCGGGGAGGTTCTCGTTGTTGGTGCCCTCGCGCTCGACCAGATAGGGGATCGCGTCGAGCCGGAGCCCGTCGACGCCCATCTCGAGCCACATGCGCATGATCTTGAGCACTTCCTCGAGCACACGGGGATTGTCGAAGTTCAGGTCGGGCTGGTGCGAATAGAAGCGGTGCCAGTAATAGGCGCCTGCCACCGGATCCCAGGTCCAGTTCGACTTTTCCGTATCGAGGAAGATGATCCGCGTTTCGGGGAATTTCTGGTCGGTATCGCTCCAGACGTACCAGTCGCGCGCGGCCGATCCCTTCTTCGCCCGCCGGGCCCGCTGGAACCAGGGATGCTGGTCGGAGGTGTGGTTGATGACCAGCTCGGTGATGACGCGCAGCCCGCGCTTGTGCGCTTCCTGCACGAACAGCTTGAAGTCGCGCATCGCGCCGTAGGACGGGTTGATCGAGCGATAGTCCGAGATGTCGTAGCCGTCGTCGCGGAGCGGCGAGGGATAGAAAGGCAGCAGCCAGATCGCGGTCACGCCCAGCGCCTGCACATAATCCAGCCGCTGCATCAGGCCCGCGAAGTCACCGATCCCGTCGCCATTGGCGTCCTGAAACGCCTTGATGTGCAGCTGATAGATGATCGCGTCCTTGTACCAGTCGGTTTGGCTGCGATCGATGCCGTCCGTGCGGCGGACGGCAACGGTGGAGGGAGAGACATTCTGATTCATCTGGGCATTCCCGGCGCGTAGAGCCGCCAGACCGCATAGGGGCGGGTCTGCGGGTCGAGTTCAAGCCACTGCCACTTTCCGTGCCAGGTGAAGCGATTTCCGTTGAGCAGATCCTCGACCTCGACCGAGGCATCGTCGGGCAGCCCGAACTCCCACAGCGGGACCTCGAACTCGAAGGTCTGGGCCGCGTGCGGATCGAGGTTGACGTGGAAGAGCAGGAAATCCTGCTTGTCCTCGGTGCTCTTGCCATAGGCCAGCACGGAGTCGTTGTGCGCATCGTAGAAGCGCAGCCGGGTGAAATCGCGCATCGCAGGATGGGTGCGGCGAATGTGGTTCATCAGCCGGATGTCATCCTGGATATGGCCCGGCTGGTCGAAGTCCCAGGCGCGGAGCTGGTATTTCTCGGAATTGAAATACTCCTCCTTCCCCGGCACCGGGGTCGCCTCGCAGATCTCATAGCCGTTGTAGAGCCCGTAGTTGCCCCCGAGCGTCGCGGCCAGCGCGAGCCGCACCCGGAACCCCGCCCGCCCCGAATGCTGGAGATAGACCGGATTGATGTCGGGCGTATTGGCAAAGAAGTTCGGCCGCATGTAGTGCCGGCATTCTTCGGTGGTGAGCTCGGTGAGATAGTCGATGAGCTCGGCCTTGGTATTGCGCCAGGTGAAGTAGGAATAGCTCTGGCCGTAGCCCACCTTGCCCAGACGCTTCATCACCTTGGGGCGCGTGAAGGCCTCGGCGAGGAAGATCACGTCGGGATGCTGCGACTGCACCTCACCGATCATCCACTCCCAGAACGGGAAGGGCTTCGTGTGGGGATTGTCCACCCGGAAGATCTTCACGCCCTTTTCCACCCAGAACAGCACCACGTCGCGGAGCGCATACCACAGTTCCGGCAGGGCGCCGCGGTAGAAATGGACGTTGACGATGTCCTCGTATTTCTTCGGAGGGTTCTCGGCGAACTTGATCGTGCCGTCCGGCCGCCAGTCGAACCATTCCGGATGCTCGCGGATCCAGGGGTGGTCCGGCGCGCACTGGATCGCGAAATCGAGCGCGATCTCGAGCCCATGGGCATGGGCGGCCTCGACCAGCCGGCCGAAGCTCTCGAAATCGCCGAGTTCGGGATGGATCGCATCGTGCCCGCCCTCTTCGCTGCCGATGGCATAAGGAGAGCCCGGATCGTCCGGCGCAGGCGTCAGACTGTTGTTGCGCCCCTTGCGGTTCACGCGCCCGATCGGGTGGATCGGCGTGAAATAGAGCACATCGAAGCCCAGATCCCGCACATAGGGCAGTTTGCGGATCACATCGTCGAAGGTGCCGTGCCGCTCCGGATCGTCCGACTGCGACCGCGGCATCATCTCGTACCAGGCCGAAAAGGCCGCGGCCTCGCGGTCGGCGAAGATCGGCAGGATCTTGTAGCAGGTGAGATTGGTGCGCGGCGCACAGCGTTTCATCGCCGCCACCGCTTCGGGAGAGCTCATCCGGGCGAAGCGGGCGCCCGCCTCCTGATCCGCCCCGTCCTCGCCGAGGATGCGGTCGACGAGGGCGCGATCCTCCGCTCCGGCGGTCTCGACCGATTGCAGGAGCCTGCGCCCCTCCTCGAGTTCGAGATCGATCTTCTGGCCAGCGGCCAGCTTCTTCGCCACCTCCTTGCGCCAGGTGGTGTAGAGGTCGCGCCAGGCGAGGAAGGTCAGCTCGTGGAAGGCGTTCTCGGCGAAGGTGACGTGCGCCTGCCAGCGGTCGTTCACGAGGAACTCCATGCGGACCTCGATCCAGTCATCGGTGCCCCGCTGACGGTGCAGCACGGCCGCGTCGATGCTGTCATGCCCGTCGCAGAAGATGTCGGCCTCGACCGCCACCTCCCAACCGGCCACCACCTTCGCCGCAAAGCGCCCGCCGTCGATCTCCAGATTGACGCCCTCGATGGCGACGCGGGCGTCGGCCAGCCGCATCAGCGCCTCCTCGCCCCCGTCGCGCCTGTCCTGCGCTCCTGTCGCTGCTGCCACGCCCTGCCGGTTGGCCTCTGAGTCCGGTCCTTTCGGAGCGCGCAATGCGCGGGCGGGCCGCATGCGGCCGCTCTCGCCATTCCTGTCCGTCACGCCTGATCCCCATCTTGGTCGAGTGTGCGAACTCAACCGGTCGCACAATCTTTGGTTCCCTCTTCCGGCGGAGGGCGCGGCAAGGGCCATGCGCATTTTAGGCATTCGGCGATCAGGATTAGGGAAACCTTATGGGTTCGGGCCCCAGAACGGCAGGGAGGAAGCAATCAGCCGAGGCCCCTGCCATGTCCGCTCCCCCCGTCTCTCTCAGCCTCCCGGACCGGGCGGGCCTTCCCGAAGCCGGTCCGCTCGCGGCCGATCTCGCCCGGGCTTTCGCCGGGCCGGGGCCCGTCCGGCTGGACACGGCGCCTGCACAGGAGGTGGGCCTTGCGGTGCTCCAGCTCCTCGTGGCGGCGCATCGGCAGGCCGCCTCTGCCGGCGTCCCGTTCGAGATCGCAGTCCCCGCCGGCTCGCCCATGGAGACGGCGATGAAGGTGCACGGGCTGGCCGATGCGGGCCTGGTCGGGGCTGACGGCCTCTGGACCGGCCTGCCTGTCGGAGTGGCGCAGGGATGAGCAAGACGATCCTCGCGGTGGATGATTCTCCCTCCGTCCGGCAGATGGTGCGACTGACCCTCGTCGGCGCCGGCTATACGGTGGTCGAGGCGGTGGACGGGCAGGATGCGCTCGAGAAGGCCACGGCCCAGCGCTTCGATGCCATCCTGACCGATCAGAACATGCCGCGCCTCGACGGGATAGGCTTCATCCGCAAGTTCCGCACCCTGCCCGAGGGCAAGGGCGTGCCCATCGTCTTCCTGTCGACGGAGTCGCAGGACACGTTGAAGGCGCAGGCCAAGGAGGCCGGGGCCATCGGCTGGATGATCAAGCCGTTCGATCAGGCTCAGCTTCTGGCCGTCGTCAAGAAGGTGGCCGGCGCCTGAGGCAAGGCCCCGCCGGCCGCACCGTCTGCGCCCGGCGTCCCGAATCGCGGGCCACCTCCCGCCCCCGACAAGAAGGATCCCTGTAGCGATGAGACTGTCCATCAAGCTGAAGCTCGCCGGAGTGTTCCTCGCCGTGCTGCTCGTCTCGGGAGGCGGGCAGATGGTGGCCCTGCGCGACCTCGACCAGATCCGCGCCTCGCTCGACGACATCGTGCACACCAAGGTCAAGCAGGTGGAGATGACTTACCAGCTGATCGAGAACCGGCTGAAGACACAGCGCGAGATCCGCAACTACCTCCTGTCGCGCACCAAGGAAGAGCGCCGGGCCATCGACGACCGCCTGGCGACCGCCTCTGCCGGCAGCGAGCAGGCCTTCGCCGCCCTTGAGGCCTCCGCCGATGCGGAGACGCGCGCCCGCCTCGCCGAGGTCCAGGAAGCGAAGGAGCGACTCGCCAGGATCGACGAAAAGGCGATCGAGATGGCGCGGATGGGGCTTGGTTACGAGGGATTCACGATCGTCGTGACGCAGGGTCGCGAGCAGTGGCTCGCGATGGAGACGCGCCTGAGCGCGCTCCTGGCCCACCACACGCAGCAGCTGACCGACGCGTCGGCCGAGGCCCAGCGCCAGCAGGAGATCAGCCGCCTCACGGTTCTGGGCGCCTTCCTTGCCAACATCCTTCTCGTTGCCGCAGCCGGCAGCTGGATCGTGGTAACCCTTTCCACCGGCTTGAAACGGGCGCTGCGCCTGTCCGAGCGCGTCGCCGCGGGGGATCTGTCCCAGACCGAGCCCCAGTCGCAACGAGACGAGATCGGCGATCTGATCGCCTCGTTGAACGGCATGGTGACGAAGCTCCGCACGGTGGTGAACGACGTCGCAAGATCCACGCGCACCGTGGCCGCAGGCGCCGACGAGATGTCCTCCACGGCCGTGAAACTGAGTCAGGGGGCCGCCGAACAGGCCAGCGCCACGCTGCAGGCCTCCTCCTCCATGGAAGAGATGACCGCCAACATCAAGCAATCGGCGCAGAATGCCGCCGATACCGAGTCCCGGGCCCGGCAGTCGGCGCTCGCGGCCCACGAGAGCGGCACGACGATGGTCGAGGCGGTGGAGGCCGTGCGCACCATCTCGCAGAAGATCGGCATCGTGCAGGAGATCGCGCGCCAGACGGATCTCCTCGCGCTCAATGCCGCCGTCGAGGCCGCCCGGGCCGGGGAGCATGGCCGCGGCTTCGCCGTGGTGGCGGCCGAGGTGCGCAAGCTTGCCGAGCGCAGCCGCGCCGCGGCAACCGAGATTTCCGTCCTCTCCGCGGCGACGGTCGAGGCGGCCCAGACCGCCGGCGGGCGTCTCTCGCAGCTCGTGCCGGACATCGAGGAGACGGCCCGCCTCGTGCTCGAGATCTCGACCTCCGCGCAGGAGCAGGCGGCCGGCGTGGCACAGGTGAACACGGCGATCCAGCAACTCGATCAGGTCACCCAAAGCAACAGCACCGCATCCGAGCAACTGTCTGCGACGGCCGGCCAGCTGGCCGGACAGGCCGAACAGCTGCGGACAGCAATCGGCTTTTTCACGACCGACAGGGGCCCCGAGGTTGTCCCGTCGCAGGAAAGCCTCCCGACAGCCCAGCTTCCCAACCGCTCGGAGCTGCCCCGTCGTTCCGCCAAATCGCGTCCGGTGACGCAGTCTCCCGGCGGCTTCCAGTTCGATCTGGACGGCAATGGCGACGACCTTGATGCGGATTTTCGCCGCCACGCCACCGACCATGCGGCCTGACCCGCGCCCTTGATCCCACGATCGAGACGCCCGAGCTGCCTGCCCTCCCCGCATTCGCCGGCTGCACCGGCTTCTGTCCCGCCCCCAGCAAACAGGTTCCCGAATGGCGCTTTCTACTCCGCTCCCAGGTGAAGCTACGGCGACGGCCCACCAGCCTGGCCCTGTCGCCCCGCCTGGCGAGGGCACCTTCGACAGGGCCAACGGCCGACGCAGGGTCTCGACGCCAGCGATGCGCAAGGCGGCCAGCCGCGTGTCCGGCCTCGCCAGCGCCACAGAGAAGGCCTTCCTTCGAGCTGGCGCCAGCCTCGAACGGGCCATCTCCCGCTTCGACCGATTGTCCGCTCCTCTGGCGCAACTGGCAGCGGTCGCCGATGCCGGAGAGTTCGCCCAAGCGAGCGCCGACGCTGCGGGTCTCGAGGAACGGGCCGCCCTCTTCGCCGCCAACAGCGGCCCGCTCCTCGAAAGGATCGAAACCCTCTCCGCCGCGGCCGAAACCCTGGGCACGGACCTGAGCGTCATGCGTCAGGTCATCCGTACCATGTCCATCGTCGCGCTCAATGCCCGTGTGACGGTGGCGACGCTCGCGGGCCAGAATTCCAGTCTGGAAGTCTTCACAACGGCGGCCACGGCCCAGGTGATGGAGGCAGGCGATACGATCGGCCAGATCACCGAAGCGGTCGAGCACATGGCGCGCAGACTGCACCTGGCCTCGGCCGAGGCCGGCAACCTGTCACACCTCCTGCGCCGTCAGCTCGGTCCTGCGCTCGCAGGCCTGCGTCTCGACATGGATGCCTTCGAGAAGGATCTGACGCGTACCACGGCAGACGGAAGCATCCTCATGACCCATGGCGACGAGTTCCGCCGTGCGGTCACCACGGCCGTGCTGTCGCTCCAGATCGGCGACACGACGCGGCAACGGTTGGAACATGTGGCCGACATGATGGACGGCACGGCAGCGCAGGAGACGGCAGACGGAGCGCTGGCGCGGATCACGCTGGCGCTCGCCGCAGCCCATCTGCGCGACGCGCACGAACGGCATGCGGCCGCGATCGTGACGGCCCGATCCGCCCTCCGCGACTCAGGCCAGGCGACCGCGGAGATCGGCAGGATCAGCGGACGTGTAGGAACATCGCCGCGCCATAACCTCAAACAGCATCTTCAGCAACTTCAGGCGATCCTCGACGAATGCCGAACCGCGCAGACGCGCCTCGTGTCGGTGGCTCGCAACCTCTCCAGCGGACTGGCCGAGTTGCTCCCTATTCTCGAGCGCATGTCCGGGGTCGAAGAGCGGATGAGCATGATCGGACTGAACGCCGTCATCGCCTGCGTGCAGCTCGGCGACGAGGCGCTGGCCCTGCGCGAGATCTCCTTCCAGCTGCGGGAACTGGCCTCCACATCGGCCGAACGTCTGGGGAGCATCACCCGAAGCCTCTCCGCGATGAGCGACGAAGCCGTCATTACGGCCGTCGAACTCGAAGGGCCGTTCAAGCAGGATCTGCACGATCTCACAGGTGCCGGCGACCGGGTCTTCTCGCTGCTGTCCGGGATTGAGGCCGGGATCCTCCAGACGAGTGCCACGGTCGAACGGGAGCGCCGGCTGGCGGAGCGGGACGTGGCCACCGGCATTGCTGCATTGGATGGCCACTCCGCGGCATTTGCCGACCTGCTCACCATGGCCCCCGCTCTGGAACGATGGGCCAACCGTCTGGACGGGGACCTGAACGCCACAGCCACAGGAGACGCGCTCGAACGGATCCGCGCAGGCTACACGATGGCCGCAGAGCGTCTGGTGCATGATCTCCTGCTGCGGGATCTCGGCGTGAATCCGGCAGAGGAGGTCTCAGAGACGACCGCGCCGCCCGCGGACGACATCTTGGACGTTCTGTTCTGATCGCACCAGCCTTCACGAGTTGGAAAGCGGTGAGCGCCAAGAATTGCACAACCGAGGCAAGGTCCAAGGCCAGAGCTCGCCGTCAGGCAATACATGGGATAGCCGCATGAACCGCACCGACCCTTCGCGCTTATGGCGCTTCAAGCAGCCTCTGGTGCTTCTGGGTATGCCCTTGCCCATGTTGCTCGGCATCGCAACCGCGCTCTGGCTCAACCACGAAGGGGCGCTACGCGCAACGGAACAACAGACGCAGGCCTTCTCAAGGCTGATTGCGGCCGAAGGGCGCGCGGCCCTTGCCTTCCGCGATGGTCATCGTTTGTCGCAACTGTTCGGCGCGGCCGCCGCAACTTATCCGGGCGAAACCTTCTCGGCTCTCGCGATGGATGTGGAGGGACGCGTCATTGCCTCGATGCCGGCGGATCTGGCCGGCGCCGAGAACCTGCAGGCCCAAGCGCTGAGCGCAATGACCGCGGGGGCTCCCGTGAAGGCCAAGGGCGGCACCTCCATTGCCATCCCGGTCACCCGCGAGGGGGACGACTCTCTCGCCGGCGTCTTTGCCGTGTCTCTGCCCGCGCTGAATGGCTCCTACGCATTGCTGATGCCGGCAACCGCACTGGTCGCGGGCCTGATGATCTCAATGGGGATTGCGGGGCATCTCTGGAGGCGCCGAAAAGAGACCGAGCGGCTGCTCATCGAGACGACCCGGCGGATCAAGAACAACCAGAGACCCGACGCCACCGCCATGACGCGGATCGAGCTGTCGATCCCAACGCTTGCGGACGAGATCGATGCCCTGTCCGCCGCTCTGCAGGGCGAGCGGGAGCAGTTCGAGGCCGCGCATAGCCGAGCCATGGCACTCGACGCCCTCCCAGCCCCCTGGATCCTCGTCGCCAGCGATCGTCGCGTGCTCATGATGAACCACCCCGCGCGGCAGGTGGTTGCGGGCCTGCCGGAGCCACTTCTCGAAGGTCAACCGGTTGCAAGTCTTCACCATGATCTCGCACGGGCTTGGCCGGACCATACAGGCAGGACGATGTCCCTGGCGATCGGGGGACGCCAATATCAGGTGACACGGGCTCCCGTCGGCGCAACGGGTGCCGAGGTCCTTAGTTTCACCGACCGGACCGAAGAGACACAACTTGACCTCCTCCTCCAAGGGGTCATTCGCGAAGCCATCGCCGCGACTTATGACATCAGAGGTCAGATGATAAAGGCGAGCGACGGCTTTGCGAAGCTCTTCGGATCCTCGGGGGCCTCGCTGCGCTCCCTGCTCGAGGCAACGCCGGACAGTGCCGAACTCCTTGCGGCGATCGAACGGGACGGCGAAGGGCGCAGTTTCCTGAGCCAAGAGGGCTATGGTTCAGACCAGGTGCAGGTCGGCATCTCGATCCTGCGACGACCGGGCGGCGGCAACTTGGTCCTAGTGACGGAGATCCGCCACCAGTACGCGCAGGCACCGACGACTGCCGCTGCGGACCAGCCTCCGCCGGCACCTGAGCGGCTGATTTCAGCGCTTCGGCAGCTTGCCCAAGGTGATCTCGGATCCCGTCTGGATCATCCGCTTCCCGAACCCTTCGAAGCCCTGCGCCCGGATTTCAACAGCGCCCTGCAAGGGCTCGCCTCTCTCGTCGAAGACGTGATCTCTGCCGCTGAAAGCATCCGCAACGAAGCCCGAGACATCAGTTCCGCTGCACAATCTCTGGCTCAAAGAACGGAAAGCACCGCCGCCACTCTGGAAGAGACAGCGGCAGCGCTTGACGGGCTAACAGTTTCGGTCCGGTCCGCTGCGGACGGCGCCGCAGAAGCAGATCGGGTGGTCGCCGACGCGCGGGCGAACGCTGAGGAGAGCGGGCATGTCGTCGTCGAGACAGTGGCAGCGATGGACATGATTGCCGCCTCATCCGACAAGATCACCTCGATCGTGAAAGTGATCGACGACATCGCGTTTCAGACAAATCTGTTGGCGCTCAATGCCGGCGTAGAGGCCGCCAGGGCAGGAGACGCCGGCCGCGGATTTGCGGTCGTCGCCTCCGAAGTGCGGGCGCTCGCTCAAAGGTCTTCCGAAGCTGCGAGAGAGATCACGGACCTCATCCTGAAGAGCGGCAACCAGGTGCGGCGCGGCGTGGATCTGGTTGGAAAGACGGGTGACGCGTTGAAGCAGATCGTATCCTCGGTTTCCGAAATCTCGACTCTGGTCTCCGATATCGCCGTGTCGTCGAGGCAGCAGTCTGTGTCTCTCGCGGAGATCAACTGCGCGGTGAACAACCTCGACCAGTCAACCCAGCAGAATGCGGCGCGTCTCGAGGAGGCGACCGCCGCAAGCGAGTCGCTTACGACGAGCGCCAACGCGCTCTTCGAGACGGTGCAGCAGTTTCACCTGGACGCTCCTGCCAAGCGCAACCGCCCCACCCCCCCCTGACAGCGGCGACGCCACATAACTCCAGGGCGCTCGCGCGGGCAGAGCCCGGATGGGAGGACTTTTGACATGAATATGCTCTCAAGGCCGCCCGGACCTCTGCTCTGCACCTGCGAGCCCCACCCATGACCCGTTGCGACGACAGTCCTTCAGCCAGCCAGATAAGCATCACGCATGTGACCCAAGGAAGCTGTGTTGCCTCCTCATCCCCGAACGAGGTCTATGCGACGATCCTTGGGTCCTGCATCTGCACCTGCATGTGCGATCCGGTGGCCGGCGTGGGGGGGATGAACCACTTCCTGTTGCCTTCAGCCGACGTCGAAGATGCCCAGCACCTCCGTTACGGCTCCCATGCAATGGAACTGCTGATCAATGCGCTTCTCAAGCTGGGCGCCGCCCGGCAGCGGATAGAAGCCAAGATCTTCGGCGGCGCAATGATGACGCCGCAGCTGGGGGCGATCGGTCAAGCAAATGCTGCTTTCGCCCGGCGCTATCTCAAAGATGAGGGGATCCGCTGCACGGCTCACAGTCTGGGGGGCAATCGGGCCAGGCGCATCCGGTTCTGGCCCAAGACGGGGCGCGTCCAGCAGATGTTCTTGGGCAGCGAGGATGTGGTGCCGAACGAACAACCGCAATTCCGCCTTCAGGGTGGCGCCGGCGACGTCACCTTCTTCGACCGACATAACAACGCCGAAATGCCCGATCCGATCAAGGAACCGAGATGAAGAACCGTCTGGACCTTCCCGCACGTCTCGACCACCAAGGGGCGCGACAACTTTATGCAGCTCTGCTCAGCATGCCGCCCGGAGACACATGCCTGGCGGCCGGACAGGTCAGCTTTGTCGGTGGCCTGGCGCTTCAGCTCCTTCTTGCCGCTGCCGCCAAGTGGCGCGCGGAAGGTCACCAATTCACATGTCAGCCCATGTCGCCCGCCTTCACGGACGACGTCACCCGCCTTGGCGTGGACCCCAAAGAGTTTCAGGAGGATCAAGGATCATGCCGCTGACCGTTCTTGCCATCGACGACTCCCGCACCATCCGGGAACTGTTGCGAGAAGCTCTGATGCAGGCCGGCTTCGAGGTTCATCTCGCCATCGACGGGCTCGACGGGCTCGAAAAGCTGGAGGCGGCCAAGCCTCATGCCGTCATCACGGACATCAACATGCCGCGCATGGACGGCTTCGGCTTCATCCGAGCAGTCCGTGAGCAACCGCAGCATTCGGCCTTGCCCATCATCGTGCTGACGACCGAAAGTGCGGCCGAGCTGAAGGCCAAAGCGCGCGAGGCAGGTGCAACCGCGTGGATCGTGAAGCCTTTCGATGAAGCGAAGCTGGTTTCCGCCCTGCGGCGCGTGGCGGTCGCGTGAGGGCATCATGGATCAAAGCGATATTCGCAGCGCCTTCTTCGTCGAGTGCGAGGATCTCATGGAGGCCCTCAACGAGGGGCTCGATCGTATCGAGGATATGCTGGACGACGGGCATGACGACGAAACGGTAAACGCCGTCTTCCGCGCCGTCCACTCGATCAAGGGGGGCGCCGGGGCGTTCAAGCTCGACGCGCTCGTCAGGTTTGCCCACCAGTTCGAGACGACGCTCGACGCCCTTCGCGCCGGTCGCGTTTCCGCCGATCCTCCACTTCTGGCCCTACTGCACAAGGCCGCGGATCGACTGTCCGATCTATTGCAGGCGGCCCGGACAGGATCCGAGACAGCGACCATCGATCCCGATGATCTCGTAGCGCAGCTCGCACAAGCGGCGGGAGAGGAAGAGGCTGGGGAAGCCGATGCAGAGGATTTGGGCTTCGTGCCGATGCCGCTGGATCTCGATCTGCCGGCGGCGGCTCCGGACGAGGGGCAATCGGGTTGCTACTCGATCGACTTCAGCCCGACACGCGCCCTCTATGCCTGCGGAAACGATACGAGCATCCTGTTCCGCGTCCTGAGCGACCTCGGCCGGATGGAGGTGCGGCTGGATCGGTCCCGTCTGCCGGATTTCGACGCTCTCGACTGGCAAGAGAGCTGGCTCGATTGGCATCTCACGCTCGAAACGGATGAACCGGAGCACCAGATCGACGAAGTATTCGAATTCGTCGAGGATCTCTGCAGGCTCGAAATCCGCCCGATGGCCATGGAAGCGCCCAGGACGGACCCGGATCCCGAGCCCGATCCTGAACCTGATCCTCCGGCTTCGGGACCCGCAGCGGCAAAAAAGTCTCCTGCGGAGGACCACCGGACCTCCTCGCCGCGCGCCACCGTAAGAGTGGAACTCGATCGCGTCGATCGCCTGATCAACATTGTGGGCGAGCTGGTGATCAATCAGGCCATGCTTTCTCAGTGCGTTCAGGACGAGGGCGTGCCGCCGCGCTCCCCTGTTCGCAATCGGCTCGATGACTTCCGCAACCTCGCGCGGGAAATCCAGGAGAGCGTGATGGCCATCCGGGCGCAGGCAATCAAGCCGCTCTTCCAGCGGATGTCGCGCATCGCCCGCGAGGCCTCGGAAATCGCCCAGAAGCAGATCAGGCTGGTCACCGAAGGCGAGAGCACCGAAGTGGACAAGACCGTCATCGAGCGGCTTGCCGACCCGCTTACGCACATGATCCGCAATGCGGTCGATCACGGCATCGAACCGGCAGACAGGCGTCTCCATCTCGGCAAGCCCCCCGTCGGACTGATCACGCTCACCGCAGCCCATCGATCCGGCCGGGTGCTCATCGAGATCAAGGACGACGGCGGCGGCATCAATCGGCCGCGCGTGCTCGAGATCGCCCGCGGCAAGGGTCTCGTGGCCCCGGATGCGCAATTGACGGAAGAGGAGATCGACGGGTTGCTCTTCATGCCGGGCTTCTCCACCGCCTCCGTCGTCTCCGACTTGTCCGGCCGCGGCGTGGGCATGGACGTCGTCAAGAGCGCCATCGAGTCGCTGGGCGGGCGCATCACCATCGCCTCGGACCCAGGCGTGGGCACCACCTTTACCATCAGCCTGCCGCTGACGCTTGCGGTGCTTGATGGAATGGTGGTCGATGTGGGCGGTCAGACGATGGTGGTGCCCGTCGCAGCCATCGTCGAGACATTGCGCCCGCGCCCCGCCGACATTCATATCCTGGGATCTGGCGATCAGGTGGTCGCTATCCGCGGCAGTCTGGTTCCGATCGTCGATTGCGGGTCCATCTTCGGATTTCGCGCGCCCGTGCGCAGCTATGAGGAGAGCGTTCTACTTCTGGTGGAGACGGCTCGCCAGAAGCTCTGCGCTCTTGTCGTCGACACCATCCATGACCAGCGTCAGGTGGTGATCAAAGGTCTCGAGAACGGATACGGCCGCATTCCGGGGGTGGCCGCTGCCACCATCCTGGGCGACGGACGCATCGCGCTGATCATAGCTCCGGAGGAAGCCGTGGACATCGGCACCTCCGGGGGCACGTTCTCGATGGAGTTCTGAGATGGCGGCCGTGAGCCTGGACGACGACCTGCGAGAAGTCGTGGCTTTCCGAATCGGAAGCCAGGAATTCTGCATTGACATCCGCGCCGTCCGCGAGATCCGCAGCTGGACGCCGACGACCATTCTGCCTCACGCGCCCTCCTATATCATCGGAGTGATCAATCTGCGAGGCTCGGTGGTGCCGATCATCAATCTTGCGGAACGGCTGGGACTCGGATCCCTCGAGCCCGAGGCCCGCCACGTCATCATCATCACCGTGGTCGAGGGTCAGGTCGTGGGACTGCTTGTCGATGCTGTCTCCGACATCTTGACGCTGCCTCCCTCCTCCGTCCAGCCAATGCCGAAGATTGCCTCCGAAACCACCTTGTCCTTCGTGCGAGGCGTGATCACGTTGGACCAGCGGATGCTGCGGCTGCTCGATCTGATCGGAGTGCTGCCGAACGTCAGGCGGATGATGTGAAATACTGGCCGCGACATCCCCCGACTGCAGTCCGTGACCCGCAGCTTTCGCAGGAAGACTTCCAGCGAATTGCGCAACTGGCCCATGCCGAGGCGGGGCTCACGATGCCTGACGCCAAGGAGCCGCTGGTTTACGCCCGGCTTGCCAAGCGGCTCCGTCAACTGTCCCTGACGAGCTTCACGGCCTATATCGACCTGATCTCGAGACCTGAAGGCCGCGACGAGCGCTCGATGTTCATCTCGAGCATGACCACCAATACGACCCGCTTTTTCCGCGAAGAACATCATTTCGAACTCCTTTCAGAACGCGTGCTGCCGCCCCTGCTGGACGCGGCGCGACATGGCGCACGGGTCCGGTTCTGGTCCGCGGGCTGTTCGTCGGGAGAGGAGCCCTTCAGCATGGCGATCACGTTGCTGGAGCTCTGCCCGGACGCCGGCCACTATGATATCAAGATCCTTGCCACCGATATCGACCGCAAGATCCTGGGAAGGGCGCAAGCGGGCTGGTTTGCAGCCTCGAGCCTTGCCGCTCTGCCGGATGCGATTCTGGCACATCACTTCGGGCCGCCCGACCGCGACGGTCGAAGGGAGGTGTCGGCGGATCTGCGCGCCCTCGTGACTTTCAAGCCGCTGAACCTGGTGAAGCCCTGGCCGGTGACCAGACCTTTCGATGTGATATTCTGTCGGAACGTCGCGATCTACTTCGACCCCGACACTCAGAACCGCATCTGGCGGGGCTTCGCGAGCACGCTCGCTCCGGGAGGCCATCTCTTCATCGGCCATTCCGAGCGGCTTTCGCACGAGGTCAGACACCAATTCGAAACTGTTGGCATGACATCATTCCGCCTGCGCGCACCCCCGCCGACGGGCGGACCAGGAAAGGAGATCTTTGGTGGCACTCAGGGACAGCATTAGGATCATGGTGGTCGATGACATGTCGACCAGCCGGGGTCTGATCATTCAGGCATTGGAGGAATTGGGGATCAAGAAGATCGACTTCTGCAAGGACGGCGCCTCGGCCCTGCGGCAGCTTGCGGCCAATCCGGTGCATCTGGTGATTTCCGACTACAATATGCCTGGTCTCGACGGGTTGGGCCTGCTCAAGGGGATCCGCGAGAACAAAACCACGCAGCGGATGGGTTTCATCCTCGTCAGCGGTACCGCCACGCGTGATATCATCGAAAAGGGCCAGTCTCTCGGTATGAACAACTTCATCAAGAAGCCCTTCACCACCGACGGGATGCGCAAGGCCATCCAAGCTGTCGTAGGCGCTCTATGAGCGGTCCGCAGACAACGCCTCTGCGGGTCGTTCTCGAACGGCTGGCGGTGCAGCTCGACAGGCTCGCCGCCATGAGTGGCGAGATCGAGGAGGCCGTGGGACACGACATCGCGGCCGCCGGAGGGCGCCTGGGCGGCGGAGAGATCCTTCAGAGCCTCGACGATCTGGTTCAGTCTCTGGCCGGACTGACCGCCTATGTCGGCCGTCTGGGACAGGACATGGGCATGGAGCCCATGGTCAACATTCACGATGCGGTGGCCGCAGTTCGCCAGAGAAGCCTAGCCACTGCCCTCGCCGGCCAGGAATGCGAGAGGGTCGAAAGTGGAAGCGCCGACTTCTTCTGACATGTTCCCTGTCATGCCGGAGCGGCGGGCGTCCCCTCACCGTGCGCTCCTGCCCGATCGAGGCTCTCGCCCTTTCTCGTTCAGTCACAACGGGGACCTGCTCACCCTGCACCGTCGCTGCGATGTTCCGAACGTCCCGACGCAGAAGCGCAGGTGCTGCGCTCTCACGATCCTCGCCAGCCGTTGTGCCGCTCCGGCCTTTCCCCTAGGGTCGCGCGCAGCAATTCAACGGGGGGTGACCGATGAGCTCAGACCGCAAACTCGGCTTCGACACGCTGCAGATCCACGCCGGGGCCAAGCCGGATCCGGCGACGGGCGCCCGGCAGGTGCCGATCTACCAGACGACCGCCTATGTGTTCCGCGACGCCGAGCACGCGGCACGTCTCTTCAATCTGGAAGAGGTGGGCTATATCTACTCGCGCCTTACCAACCCGACGGTCATGGCTCTGGCCGAGAGGGTGGCCGCGCTGGAGGGAGGCGCGGGCGCCGTCTGCTGCTCCTCGGGGCATGCCGCGCAGATCATGGCGCTCTTCCCGCTGATGGCACCCGGCCGCAACATCGTGGCCTCGACACGTCTCTACGGCGGCACGATCACACAATTCTCGCAGACGATCAGGCGGTTCGGCTGGTCGGCCAAGTTCGTGGACTTCGACGATCCCGCCGCCATCGAGGCCGCGATCGACTCGGATACGCGCGCCCTCTTCTGCGAGACCATTGCCAACCCCGGCGGCGTCATCACGGATCTCGATGCGGTCTCGGCCATCGCGGACAGGATGGGCCTGCCGCTCATCGTGGACAACACCACTGCCACGCCCTGGCTCTGCCGCCCCATCGAGCATGGCGCGACGCTCGTCGTTCATTCCGCAACGAAATACCTGACCGGCAATGGCACAGTGACCGGCGGCGTGATCGTGGACTCGGGCAAGTTCGACTGGTCGGCGTCGGACAAGTTCCCGAGCCTGTCGCAGCCCGAGCCGGCCTACCATGGCCTCGTCTTCCACAAGGCGCTGGGGCCAATGGCCTACACGTTCCACTCCATCGCTGTGGGCCTGCGCGATCTCGGCATGACCATGAACCCGCAGGGGGCGCATTACACGCTGATGGGGATCGAGACCCTCAGCCTGCGCATGGCCCGGCATGTCGAGAACGCGCAGAAGGTGGCCGCCTGGCTGGAGCAGGACCCGCGGGTGGAATTCGTGAGCTACGCAGGATTGCCCTCCTCGCCCTGGCACGGCCGCGTCGCGCGGATCTGCCCGAAGGGGGCCGGAGCGCTCTTTACCTTCGCGGTCAAGGGCGGCTACGACGCGTGCGTGGCGCTCGTCGATGCGCTGCAGCTGTTCAGCCATGTCGCCAACCTCGGCGATACACGGTCGCTTGTGATCCACTCGGCCTCCACCACCCATCGCCAGCTCACGCCCGAGCAGCAGGTGGCGGCCGGCGCAGCGCCGAATGTCGTGCGCATCTCGATCGGAATCGAGGATGCCGACGATCTGATCGCGGACCTGGATCAGGCCCTCGCCAAGGCGACGGCCTGACGGCCACCTTCGGAGGCGATCCGAAGATCGCCTCCGAAGACTTTGTCACTGCTGTTGTTTCAGCTCGTAGACCAGCGTCACCTGCGCGGTCGTCTCGATCTCGCCCTCGGCCATCGGCACCGGCGCGTCCATGGCCGCCTCGCGATACATCGGCATCGGCGGCCGATAGCCGTCGCCGCCCTCGCGGATCTCGAGGATCGGGCCAAGCTGCACGCCCGCCGCTTCGGTCAGAAGCTGCGCCCGCGCCTGGGCCCTGGCCACTGCCTTGCGCCGGGCCTCGTCCATGGCCGGTTGGGGATCCACGAGCCCGAAGCTCACGCCCTGAAGCGTGTTGGCGCCATCCTGCACCGCCTGATCGAGCACCGCCCCGAGCCGATCCAGCGCCCGCACCCGCACCGTCAGCATGTTCGAGGCGACATAGCCCGCGATACGCGGCGCCTCGCCCTCCGGGCTCTGGGTCCAGTTCGGGTTCAGGGACAGGCCCGAGGTCTGCAGGTCGCGGTCCTCGAGCCCGGCCTCCTTCAGCCGCTGCAGCACCCGCCCCAGCTTCTCGCTGTTGCCGGCCATCGCCTCCGCCGCGGTGGCGGCCTCGGTCGTCACACCGAGCGTGATCGTGGCCATGTCGGGACGACCGGCCACCGCGCCTTCCCCCGTCACGGTCAGGCGCGGCGTGTCCGCGAGGACATGTCCCGGCAGGACGAGAGCGGTGCAGAGCATCAGGACCTTGGCAATATTCATCTGTGAAGTTCCTCCTTGGAGTGAATAGCGTTCGCCTCTCATGACGCAGCCAGCAAGCCGATCCTTGGGTCTTTTTCTTTCATTCGGCGAAAAGCTGCTGTAACACCGGGGACGCCGAGACCCGGACTCCCCGGTGTGCCGCCAGATGTGCTAGACCCGCGAAATGAAACCGAGATTTGCCCTCAACCTGACTCCTGAGGCCGCGAGTCTGCTTCGGCGGATGCCGGACGGATGGGACGAACTGGGGTCGGTGCCGTTCGATGCCGATGACACCGAGGCGGCGCTGGCCGCGCTGCGCGCCGGGGCCGAAGCTCTGGCGGGGGACGAGGGTGTCACCACCAAGGTCGTGATCCCGCGGTCGCAGATCCTCTACATGACCCTCGCGGCGCCGGGGCCGGACAAGACCAGCCGCAGGGCGCAGATCCGCGAAGGGCTCGAGGGGCTGACGCCCTACGAGGTCAAGGATCTGGTGTACGATTTCGAGCCGGAGGGCGCGGATGTGCGGCTCGCGGTCGTGGCGCGCGAGACGCTCGACGAGGCCGAGAATTTCGCCGAACAGCATGGGTTCAACCCGGTGGCCTTCGTGGCGCTGCCCGAGGCGGGCGACTTCCCGCGCGAGCCCGCCTTCGGGATCATCTCGGCGGCGCAGCGGCGACTGCCGAAAGGCGTGAAGGTCGAGCGCGATCTGGAGCCGATTCGGATCCTCGCAGCCCCGGTTGCGGTGGCGGACCTGCCCGATGAAGTCGAGGCACCGCTCGCCGAGGAGCCGCCGCTGGAGGCGGCTTTGTCCGACGAGGTCTCGCAGGAAGATGCGGCGCGTGAAGCGCTTGCAGAGGCCGAAGCGGAGCCGATGCTGGCCGAGCCGGAACCGGCGGAGGCGCTCCCGACCGAGCCGGAGCCCGACGAGGAGCCCCGCTTCGCACCGGAGCGCGCGGATCCGGTCGAGCCGGAGCCTTCGCCGGTCACGGAGCCCGAACCCGTGCAGACCCTGACCGAGCCGGTCGGGGAAGAGGCCGGGTCCGAAGAGGAAGAGGCGTGGCAGCCCGCTCCCGATCCCGCCGTGCTGGCCTCGCTGACGCCCGACGAGGCGGCCCTCCCCCTGCCCGGACCGGAGGAGGAGACCGAGGAGCCGGAGGAGCCGCGCGAGGAATTTCTCGTGCCGCCGCCGCTGGTTCGGGCCGTCGAGCGCCCGATCCCCCATGCGCGCGAGCTGCCGCCCTTTGCGCCGGAGCCCGAACCTGAGCCTGCGCCGGCGGCCCGCGCCGATATTCCCGAAGCGCCCTATGTGGAGCTCGCCGACGACGATGTGCCGGACATGCCGCCCGGCGCCTTCGCGAGCCGCCGGGTCGAGGCGAAGGCGCGCCTCGCCGCCGAGGAAAAGCCTGTCCGTCCTCCGGCGCAGGTGGCCGAACAGGGGGTGCGCGTGCGCGTGGCCCGCTCGGCGATGCCGCCGCAGGGGCCCGCCCAGCCGAACGGGCGCCTCAAGGCGCAGCCTTTGCCGAACGGATCCGCCCTTCCGGGCGCACCGCCGAAGGCTGCTGCCCGGTCCCCGAAGCTTGAAGCGCCCGCCCGCAAGGACGTGCCCTTCAGCGGGCTCGGCGGACGGCCCACGCCCTCGCGGGGCAAGCCGCGCTTTCTCGGACTGATCCTGACCCTCGTGCTGCTTCTCGTCCTCGCGGCCGTGGCGGCGGTCTCGTCCTACTTCGTGGCCTCGGGCGACTCTCAGGCCGAAACCGCTCTGGCCGTGGCCGAGAGGCTGCCGGATGCCGCACCGGCGGACGAGGAGGAAACGGCCGCCGTCGAGCCGGAGGCGGCCGCAGAGGCGCCTGCCGAGGTGGAGGCAGAGACGCCCGACGAGCCCGCCCGCACCGCTGCCGCACCGGCGCCGGACGTACCGGAAGCGGCATCGAGCGCCACCGCACCGGCGTCCGAGGCGCCGCAGGTGGCCTCGGGCGCGACCGATCCGGCGCTGCCCGCGGACACGCCGCAGGACGAGATCTTTCTCACCACGATGGACACGCCGCCTCCGTCGCTCGATGCGGTCGCGGCGCCGCCGCCCGAGATTGCGCTCGATGCGGCGCCCGGCCTGCCGCTGCCCCCGCCCCCCTTCGGCGCGAGCTACGAGCTCGACGAGAACGGGCTGATCCGGCCGAGCGCCGAAGGCGTGCTGGCGCCGGGCGAATTCCTTCTCATTGCGGGCAAGCCGCCGATCCTGCCGCCGCGCAGGCCGGCTGCCGAGGAACCGGAAGAGGCCGCGGCCGACCCTGCGCCGGCCGCGCCCGGGTCGATCTTCCCCGGATCGGCCAGCGCCGAGGCGCCCGCCGCGGAACCCGCCCTGCAGGGCCACCGGCCCAAGGTGCGGCCGGACCGTCCCGAAGACAGCGCCGCCGCGACCCCCGAGGCCGCGCCCGAGCCGGAAGCCGACACGCGCATGAGCGGCCTGCGGCCCCGTGCCCGGCCGAGCGACGCCTCGCCCGAGGAGCCTCCTGCGCAGGCCGCCACCATCGCCATGGCCACCAGCCCCGCGCCGCGGCCGGACGGCGCCCCCGAGGCCATCGCCACCTCGAACGGAGCGATCAGCCCGCTCGCCATCGCCGTCTCGCGCAAGCCCGAAGCCCGTCCGAGCGACTTCTCGAACGCCATCGAGGCCGCGGTCGCCGCGGCCGTGCAGGAGCCGCGGACGCCGGTCGTGGTGGCCGCCGTTGCGCCGCCGAAGCAGGTCGCTCCCGCCGTCCGCGCCCCCTCGCCCGAGGAGGAGGACGAGCCCGAGGTCTCGGTCGCGCCGCGCATCCCGACGCGGGCCAACGTGGCGCAGAATGCGACCTTCGCGAATGCCATCAACCTGTCGAAGACCAACCTGATCGGCGTCTACGGCTCCTCCTCGAACCGCTACGCGCTGGTGCGCCAGTCGAACGGCCGCTACGTCAAGGTGCGCGTGGGAGACCGGATCGACGGCGGCGTGGTCGCGGCGATCACCGCCAGCGAGCTGCGCTACCAGAAGGGCAGCCGGATCTTCGCCCTGTCCATGCCGAAGGGCTGAGCCACGCGCAAAGACCCCGGCCGCAGCTCTGCTGCGCGAGGCCGCCCCAGAGCGTGACCGCGCGGCGGTGAGCCGCCGTCCGGCCCTGCGCGACAGCATGGCCTGCGCTGGAGGATGGACAGGTCCCGCAGCGCAAGCGATAGCTTGACACTGGGGCAGCACGGGCAGCGCGGCATGGAAAGCCTTCTTCTGCAGGCAAGCATCTATCTCGGCGCGGCGCTGCTCATCGTGCCGCTCGCCGTGCGCGCGGGGCTGGGGTCGGTCCTTGGCTATCTCGCCGCCGGCATCGTCATGGGCCCCGTGCTGGGACTGGCGGGGGCCGAGACAGAGGATCTGCGCCACTATGCCGAGTTCGGCGTGGTGCTGATGCTGTTTCTCGTGGGCCTCGAGCTCGAGCCCGCGGCGCTCTGGGCCATGCGCCGGTCGCTCGTGGGGCTCGGCGGGTTGCAGATCGTGCTGACGAGCCTCGCCGCGGCGCTGGGTCTGTTCTGGCTGGGCTTTCCCTGGCCCGAGGCGGCGGTGCTCGGGATGGTCGCCGCCCTCTCCTCGACGGCCATCGTGCTGCAGACCATGACCGAGCGGCGGATGCTGCGCACGACCGGAGGCCGCAGCGCCTTTGCGGTGCTTCTGGCGCAGGACATCGCGGTGGTGCCGATGCTGGCGCTGGTGCCGCTGATCGCGCTCAGGCCGGGCGCGGGCGCGCATTCGGCGCACGATGCGACGGAGGGCCCCGCCATGCCGATCATCGGCCTGCTGCAATCGCTGCCGGGCTGGGCCGACACGCTGGTGATGCTGGGCGTGGTGGGCTTCATCGTGCTGGGCGGCCACTTCCTGACCCGGCCGGTGTTCCGCTATGTCCATGCCTCGCGCCTGCCGGAAATGGGGAGTTTCATCGCCCTCTTCACCGTGATGGGGACGGCCTTCCTCACGATGGTGGTGGGTCTTTCGCCGGCGCTCGGCGCCTTCCTCGCGGGTGTCGTGCTCGCCAACTCCGAGTTCCGCCACCAGCTCGAGGCCGACATCCGGCCCTACAAGGGGATCCTGCTCGGCCTCTTCTTCATGGCGGTGGGCATGGGGATCGACTTCCGCCTGCTGGCGGCCGATCCCTGGACGCTCGCGGGCTTCACGCTGGCGCTGGTGGGCCTCAAGGTGCTGGTGCTGGCCGCGCTCGCCCAGACCTTCGGCCTCACAGGGCGCGACCGCTGGCTGCTGACGCTCGGCCTCGCGCAGGCGGGCGAGTTCGGCTTCGTGCTGGTGGCCTTCGCCGCGCAGGAGACGATCCTGCCCGCGCTTCTTGCCCAGAAGGCGCTGATCGTCATCAGCCTCTCGATGCTGGTGACGCCTGTCCTGTTCCTCGTGGCCAGCTGGCTCACGCGGCTGGGCGAGGAGGCCCCTGCCCTCGGGGCGGATGCGATCGACGAGAAGGGGCGCGTCATCATCGCGGGGATCGGCCGCTTCGGGCAGGTGGTGAACCGGCTGGTGCGGATGAGCGGGATCGAGACCGTCGTGCTCGATCACGACATGGCGGCGGTGCAGATCATGCGCCGCTTCGGCGTGAAGGGCTTCTTCGGCGATCCGACCCGGCCCGAGCTTCTGCAGGCGGCGGGGCTGGCCGAGGCCACGGTGCTGGTCGTGGCGGTCGACGACCGCGAGAATGCGATCAAGATCGTGCGCTACGCCCGGCAGGTGCGGCCCGACCTGCATATCGTCTCCCGCGCGCGCGACCGGGTGCATGTCTACGAGCTCTATCAGGCGGGCGCCGACGACATCGTGCGCGAGACCTTCGACAGCTCGATCCGGGCGGGGCGCTATGTGCTCGAGAACATGGGCTTCAGCGAATATGAGGCGGCCCAGCGGTCGCGCACCTATTACCGGGTGGACCGCGCCGCCATGCGCGATCTGGCCGAGCTCTGGGTGCCGGGCCAGCCCGCCCATCTGAACGAGGCCTATGTGGCCCGCGCCCGCCAGCTCGATGACGATCTCGAAACGGCGATGCTGGAGGAGGCCGGACAGATCCCCCTCGACCCCGAAGCGGCCGAGTGAGACCCGTCCGGGCGCCCTCCCCTGGCGCTGGATGATCGGACCGGGCTCGCGGGCTTCAGCCCCCGGACACGCCCGCCTCGGCGAAGGTCGCCATGCCGGAGAGGCAGGCCACCGCGCTCCGCAGGATGTTGATCGCGACGATGGCGCCGGTGCCCTCGCCGAGCCGCATCCCGAGATCGAGGAGCGGCTCCTTGCCGATCCGCGCCAGCGCCGCCGGATGGGCGCCCTCGGCGCTGACATGCCCGGCGATGGCGTGATCGAGGGCCGAAGGGGTCAGCGCATGCAGCACCGCCGCCGCCGAGGTGCAGATGAAGCCGTCGAGGATCACGGGCGTGCGGCCGACGCGGGCGCGCGCGATGGCGCCCGCCATGGCGGCAATCTCGCGCCCACCCAGACACCGCAGCACCTCGAGCGGATCGGAAAGCGCGTCCGCATGCCGCTCGAGCCCCTCCGCCACCACCCGCGTCTTGGCCTCGAGCGCCGAGCCCGCGACGCCGGAGCCGCGGCCCGTCCATTCCGCCGCCGTGCCGCCGAAAAGCGCGGCCGCAATGGCCGCCGCGGCCGTCGTGTTGCCGATGCCCATCTCGCCCACCACGAGAAGGTCGCTCTCGTCGTCCACCGCCTCCCATCCGGCCGCGAGGGCGGCCACCAGCTCGTCCTCGGTCATGGCGGGGCTGACGGTGAAATCGAGCGTCGGCCGGTCGAGCTCGAGCTCGGTCACGGTCATCGAGGCGCCCGCGACGTGGCAGAGCTGGTTCACCGCAGCCCCGCCCGCGCGGTAGTTCGCGACCATCTGAACCGTCACCTCGGGCGGAAAGGCCGAGACGCCCCGCGCGGCGATGCCGTGATTGCCCGCGAAGATGGCGACCTGCGGCCGCTCGAGCGCGGGCCGGCCGTCGCCGATCCAGCCCGCATACCAGATCGCGAGCTCCTCGAGGCGACCCAGCGCCCCTTTCGGCTTCGTCAGCGTCTCGTTCCGCGCGGTGGCGGCCTCGACCGCCTCCGCATCGACCTGCGGGAGCGTCTCGAACACGGCACGGAAGCCGGCGAGGGAGGTGAACGGAGCCTTCATGGTGGGTCCTTCCGGTTGCTAGGCTGATCCCGCTTCGGTATCGGGAAGCGGCGGTGGAGACCAGTGGCCGGGAGAGACGGGATGAAAGACAGGCTGTCGCAGCGGTGGGCGGACGTGCAACTGGCGCTGGCGCTCCTCACGCGGTTGCCGCTGCCGGGGCAGTCCCTGCCCGACCGGGGCGCCGGGGCCGCCTGGGCCTGGCCGCTGGCCGGGGCGGCGGTGGGCGGCCTTGCGGCACTGACCGCCTCGGCGGCGCTCGCTCTGGGCCTGCCTGCAACCGTGGCGGCGGCGCTGGCCCTTGCGGTGCAGGCGCTGGCGACCGGCGCCATGCACGAGGACGGGCTCGCCGATACGGCGGACGGGCTCTGGGGCGGCTGGACCCGCGAGCGGCGGCTCGAGATCATGAAGGACAGCCGCACCGGCAGCTATGGAGTCGCGGCGCTGGTGCTGGTGGGTCTTCTGCGCTGGTCGGCGCTGGCCGCCGCGCTCGAGGGCGGTGTGGCCCTTCTCGTGGCGGCGGCGGTGCTGTCGCGGGTGCCGATGGTGGGGCTGATGGCGCTCCTGCCCAATGCGCGCGGCGCGGGGCTCGCCCAGTCGCTCGGCCGGCCCGATGGGCGGCAGGCGGCGCTGGCGGCGGCGGTGGGGGCCGGCGTGGCGCTGCTCCTTGCGGGCCCGGCGGCGCTCGTGCTGGCCGCGGCGGGCGGAGCGGCCGCTCTGGCGCTGGGGCTGGTGGCGCGGGCGAAGATCGGCGGGCAGACCGGCGACATCCTCGGCGCCTCGCAGCAGCTTTCGGAGGCCGCGGTGCTGGTGGCGGCGGCGGCTCTGGTCTGAGAGGGCGCGCAAGGGGCCGGCGCAGCGGGGGGCTGTGCGCCCCCCGGTCTCCGCCCCCATGGGCGGAGACCTCCCCCCGCAGGATATTTGGGCAGAGTGAAAGCGCGCTTCGGGGGCGCGAGCCCGGAGGATGGGCATGAAAAAACCGCGGCCGGGGCCGCGGTTCTTTTCGCGCCTGATGCGGGCCTCAGGCCGCGCGGGAGACGAGGACCGCGTCGACGGCCTTCTGCGCGCCGGCCTCGTCCACGCCCGAGACAGCCGCCACTTCGCGGGTCAGCCGTTCGAGCGCCGCCTCGTAGAGCTGGCGTTCGGAATAGGACTGCTCGCGCTGGTCGTCGGTCCGGTGCAGGTCGCGCACCACCTCGGCGATCGACATGAGATCGCCGGAATTGATCTTCTGTTCATATTCCTGCGCCCGGCGCGACCACATGGCGCGCTTGACCCGCGCCTTGCCCTTGAGCGTGTCGAGCGCCTTGGTCACCACATCGGGCGTGGAGAGCGAGCGCATCCCCACCTCGGTGGCCTTGTGAGTGGGCACGCGCAGCGTCATCTTGTCCTTCTCGAACGAGATCACGAACAGCTCGAGGCGGATGCCGGCGATCTCCTGCTCCTCGATCGAGATGATCCGGCCGACGCCATGCGCCGGGTAGACAACGAACTCATTGGGGCGAAACTCGGGCTTCTTGGTCTTGGTCATCCAGTCGCTTCCTCGATGCGGCAGCTCAGTCTTCCGGCGACGGACAATCCAACGCCCGGAACTTCCGGTCCGGGCGATGCGGGTGGAATGGTCGCTAGAAAATCCACCTCAAGCTGAGAGCTGCGAGGTGGGTGAAGGCTTCCGTGCTTGTTTGTGAAACATTCATACCACGAAATGCGGCTGATTCCAACTCCGGCGGGGGGTCGGGTTTCCACAAAACCGTTATCAAGCCGCTAAAACCGCGGTTTCAGGCCCCACTGGGACGAAGCGCCGCAGGCTTCAACCGCCCTCGCCGGGCTTTTCGGAGAAATGCGTGGCGAGCTTGCCGGGCTGGCCGTCGAGATCGGTCGCCTCGGGCAGCGGGTCCTTCTTGGTCACGATAACCGGCCAGACCTCGGCATATTTCCGGTTCAGCTCGACCCAGCTTTCCATGTCGGGCTCGGTGTCGGGGCGGATCGCATCGGCCGGGCATTCCGGTTCGCAGACGCCGCAGTCGATGCATTCGTCCGGGTGGATGACCAGCATGTTCTCGCCTTCGTAGAAGCAGTCCACCGGACAGACTTCCACGCAGTCGGTGTATTTGCAGGCGATGCAGTTGTCGGTCACCACATAGGTCATGGACGGAAACCTTGCTTTCTGTCTTTGCGGGGTCTGTTAAAGCAGCGACGGCGATCATTCAAGCGGCGAAGCGGCCGCAGGGGGTGCGTCGAGATCGTCATAGAGCGTGCGGGCTTCGGTGGCAGGACCGCGGCGCAGGCCCACCGCGACAACCCGGATCACGCGGATGCGCCCCCCTTGCGGGAAGGTCAGCGTGTCGCCCGCGCCCACGGCCTGGGCCGATTTGGCGACATGCTGGCCGTTGAGCCGGATCCGGCCGCTTCCGACGAGGGCCGTGGCGAGGGCGCGCGTCTTGAAGAAGCGCGCCTGCACCAGCCATTTGTCGAGCCGGATCCGCTCCGGCGCAGGCAACCGGATCAGCTCCGGTCGCGCAGCGCGGCGAGGACGGCGAACGGATTGTCCGGGTCGATCCTGTCGCTCCGCGCGGGGCGCGATTCGAAGGATTTGGGTTGGTTGCGGTCGGCGCCCTTGCGGTCGGGCTTGCCGCCCTTGCCCTTGGGCTTGCCCCCATGGCCGTGGCCCTGACGCTCGGGCCGGTCGCCGCGCGGCGGACGGGCCTCGGCGGCAGCGCCTTCGGCCGGGGCGTCGCCCGGGGTTGCGCGCGGGCCGCGGTTGCGCCCCTCGCCCTGCCCCCGGTCGTGCCGGCGCGGACCGCGATCCGGACGGCGCGGCGCCCAGGTGAAGGTGTAGAAGCTCTCGACCTCGACCGCCGCCGGCTCTTCGGCCGGCGCGTCCGGGGCTGCCTCGGCGTCCGCGGACGGAGCTTCGGCCGCGGGGGCCTCCTCGGCCGGCACCTCTGCGGGCGCCTCGCCCTCGGCGGGAGCGGCCTCAGCGGCGGCCGGAGCGGCCTTCACCTTCGGCCGCTCGCCGGGCTCGGCCCGGTAACCCAGGCCCTGCATGAGGCCCGCGAACTGTTCGAGCGTCATGCCGGTGATCGAGAGCATGTCGGGCGTGGCCTCGAAGCCCGCGCGGCTGTCCTTGGCGCGCAGGAGATCGGCCAGCCGCTCGAGCATGTCGATACGGATCGCGCGCTGGCCGGCCGGATGATAGCCCGCGAGCGTATAGTGCATCTTCGGCACGTCGGCGATGTGCGGAATCGTGACGAGGCCGGGCGGCGGGCTTTCGGGAAACTCCTGCAGGCCGTTCGCAAGCGACCAGAGCACGAGCCGCAGCCGCGTCGGCGCGGGTTTCAGCAGGAGCGGCAGGAAGATCGTGAACTGCCCGAAGCGCACGCCATGCTTGCGCAGTGCCGAGCGCGCCTCCTGATCGAGCGACTTGACCTCTTCGGCCACCTGCTCGCGCGGGATCAGCCCGAGGCTTTCCACCAGCCGGAAGGCGAAGCCGCGGGCAAGGCCCGTCAGCGTCTCGTCGCGGCTCATGGCCAGAAGCGGCTCGAACTGGGCGGCGACCTTGCGGTCGATGAAATGCTGGAGCCTGCGGCGCACCTTCTCGGCGACCTCGGGGCCGGCATCCTCGTCGACGAAGGCCTCGACCTGCGGGCGCATCGGCTCTGGGCCGGCGATCAGCTTGCCCACCGCCTGCTCGCCCCACATGAGGCCGCCCTGCTCGGTGAAATCCATCTCGGTGTCGGGCGAATTGTAGAAGCGGTCCGCCCTGAGGTGGAACTCGGGCCGCAGCGCCTGAACGGCGGCCTGCCGCAGGGTGCGTGCCTCGTCGGGCGAGTTCGACGCATCCTGCCGGAAGCGGAACCCTTCGAGACGGCCGACGAATTCGCCCTCCACCGTCACTTCACCCTTGTCATTGACCTCAGCCACAAGGCTCTCCTTCTGTTTCAACCGGCGCATGAGCACAGAGGTGCGCCGGTCGACAAATCTCTGAGTCAGGGCGCCGTGGAGCGCATCCGACAGGCGGTCTTCTACCGCGCGCGTTTCCTCCCGCCAATGACTTTCGTCCTGCACCCAGCCGCGTCTCTGCGCCACATAGGTCCAGGTCCGAATATAGGCCAGCCGCTTCGAAAGCGTGTCGATATCTCCCGACGGGCGGTCGATCCGGGCGATGGCGCCTGCAAGCCAGTCGTTCGGCACCTTTCCTTCGCACAGGAAGCCGAAAATCCGGGCAAGGAGAGTCACATGCTCGGTGGTCGAGATGCTGCGGAAGTCGGGAATCCGGCAGACGTCCCAGAGAAGCCGCACCTCGTGCGGCGAGTGCAGGCGCGCACGCACCTCGGGCTCCTCGGACAGCGCCTTCAGCGCATGGAGATCGTCCGACTCCCGCGCCCGCGAGAGCCATTCGTTCGAGGTGGGCTCCTCGAGCGAGGCGATCAGCCGCTCGACCGTGCCGAACTCCAGCCGGTCGTTGCGCCAGTGCAGCCGCTGGATCGGGGCGAAACGGTGGTTCTCGATCGCATCGACCACGCCCTCGTCGAGCGGGCTCGCCTCGCCGGTGACGCCGAAGGTGCCCGCCTCGGTGTGGCGCCCGGCCCGACCCGCGATCTGCCCCAGCTCGTGCGGGAACAGCGGCCGCATCCGCCGGCCGTCGAATTTCACGGTCGAGGAAAAGGCCACATGGCGGATGTCGAGGTTCAGCCCCATCCCGATCGCATCGGTGGCGACGAGATAATCCACGTCGCCGTTCTGGTAGAGGGCCACCTGCGCGTTCCGCGTGCGGGGGCTGAGCGCGCCCATCACCACGGCGCAGCCCCCCTTCTGACGGCGGATGAGCTCGGCGATGGCATAGACGTTATCGACCGAGAAGCCCACGATGGCGCTGCGCGGGGGCATCCGGCTGATCTTCTTCGATCCCGCATAGGAGAGGGTCGAGAAGCGCTCGCGCCGCAGGAAGGTCACATGCGGCACCAGCGCGGCAATGGCGCCCCGCATCACGTCCGAGCCGAGGAACATGGTCTCGACGAGGCCCCGCGCCCGCAGCAGCCGGTCGGTGAAGACATGGCCGCGCTCGGGGTCGCCGCAGAGCTGGATCTCGTCCACCGCCACGAAATCCGCGCCGATCTCCATCGGCATGGCCTCGACGGTGCAGACCCAGTATTGCGTCCGCTCGGGAACGATCCGCTCCTCGCCGGTCACGAGCGCCACGACCGAGGGGCCGCGCTGCGCCACGATCCGGTCGTAGACCTCGCGCGCCAGAAGCCGCAGCGGCAGGCCGATCACGCCCGTCCGATGGCCCAGCATCCGTTCGATGGCATAGTGGGTCTTGCCGGTGTTGGTCGGCCCGAGAACCGCCGTCACCCTCGCGGTCGCGCGCATGGGCCTGCCTTAGAGTTCCTGACCGGCAGCCTTCGCTTCCAGCCGTTCCACCGCCTGCTCTACCCCGTCGAGGTGCGGATGTATAGCGAGCGCGGCCCGATAGGCCTCGAGTGCCGGCTTGGGCCGGTCCATCTGCTCCAGCATGGTGCCGAGGCCGGCGAGAGCGCCGAAATGGCGCGGGTTGAGCGTCAGCACATGGGCGATGTCGGCCATCGAGGGGCCGAACATGCCCGCTTGAAAATAGGCCGTGGCCCGCGCGTTCCAGCCTTCGGCGAAATCGGGCGCGTGATCGATGAGCGCCGTCAGATGGTCGATGGCCGTCCGGGTGTCGCCCGCGGCCAGCGCCTTGCGCCCCCTCTCGAGCAGGAGATCGGCCGAGGCAGAGCCGGATTTCGACCATTCGGTGAAGATCTGCCGCTCGATCCGCCGCGCCGCGGCCGCATCGGCTTCCTTCAGGCGCGCGAAGAGCTCGTCCATGCCGCCGGGGCCGCCGGCCGTCTGCGCGCCCACCGGTGCGAGACCGAGGACAATCGGCACGATTGCCCCCACGATAGCGTTGTGAAACGGTCGCCGCGCTTTCATAGTCCGAATGTAACGTGCCACGGCGCAAACGCCAGTGGCGGAACGTCAAGAAAACGGGATTGGAGACAGCCGGGAATGAGCAAGGTGATCGACGCCGCGGTGGAGGCCCTGAGCCGGAAGGTTGCGACTTTCGATGGCAGCGCGAAGTTCGTCATTGCCGACGAGGGCGTGATCATGATGGACGAACAGGGCGTGCGCGAGGGCGATGGCGAGGCCGACGTCACGATGACCGCCTCGGCCGACGTGTTCCGGCAGATCCTCGAGGGCGACCTCAATCCCACGATGGCCTTCATGTCCGGCCGCCTCGCCGTCGAGGGCTCGATCCCGATGGCGATGAAGGTGGGCGCAGCGCTGAGTTGAGCGGCGCACCTTTTCACGCCGCCCTCGCCCGCGGACCGGCCAGAGCGCATGCGGACTGGATCCGCACCGGCGACGGTGTGCGGCTGCGCACCGTGGTCTGGCCCGAGGGGGCGGCGGGAACCGTCCTCATCTTCTCGGGCCGCACCGAATATGCCGAGAAATACGGCCCCGCGGCCGAGGCGCTGCGCCGGCGCGGCTTTGCCTCAGCCACCCTCGACTGGCGCGGACAGGGGCTGTCGGACCGGTCGCTCCGCGATCCGCTCGTGGGCCATGTCGACGATTTCGCCTCCTATCAGCAGGATGTGACGGCCTTCGTCGCGGCGCTGCGCGCGCAGGGGCTGCCCGAGCCCTTCCATCTTCTGGCCCATTCCATGGGCGGCTGCATCGGGCTCCGCGCGCTGCACGAGGGGCTGCCCGTGCGCGCCGCCTGCTTCTCGGCGCCGATGTGGGGCATCCGCGTCCATGCCGCGCTGCGGATCGTAGCGGCGGCACTCGGGGCGCTCGCCCGCGCGACGGGGCTCGGGCACCGCTATGTCCCCGGCACCGGCACGCGCAGCTATGTCGCCACCGCCGCCTTCGACACGAACGTCCTCACCCGCGACCCGGAGATGTTCGCCTGGATGCAGGAGCAGCTGGTGCAGGCGCCGGAACTGGGTCTTGCCGGCCCGAGCCTCGACTGGCTGCGCGCGGCCTTCGAGGAGACGGCGCGGCTGAAGCGGCTGCCCGCGCCGGATCTGCCCGCGCTCTGCATCGTGGGCTCGGCCGAGAAGGTGGTCGATCTCGAGGAGATCCAGCGCCGGATGGAGGGCTGGGGCCGGGGCGAACTGCAGATCGTGCCCGGGGCCGAGCACGAGGTGATGATGGACCGCCCCGAGGTGCGCGACGCCTTCTTCGACGCCGCCGCGGCGCTGTTCCGGGCGAGCGCGGACCCGGACGCCGTCAGATCCTGATCTGCGAGAAACCCTCGCGCAGCGCGCGCGACCAGGCCTCGGACATGGCGCGGAAATTCTCGTCTCCCGCCTCGATCCGGCGGCGCGAGGCGATGCAGCAGCCGTCCCGCTCGATCACCGCAAGGTCGAGCGGCATTCCCACCGACAGGTTCGAGCGCAGGGTCGAATCCATCGACAGGAGCACGGCCTTCTGCGCGTCGGCCAGCGAGGTCTCGGGCTTCACCACCCGGTCGAGGATCGGCTTGCCGTATTTGTGCTCGCCGATCTGCAGGAAGGGCGTGTCCTCGGTCGCCTCGATGAAGTTGCCCTCGGGGTAGATGAGGAACATCCGCATCTCGCCGCCCCGGCGCTGGCCCGCGACGATCATGCTGGCCGACGCGCTCTGCTTCATCGCCGACAGCTTCTCGTCGATGTCGAGCCGCACCTGCGCCAGCATGTTGCCGATGATCTCGGCCACCATGAGCATGGTGGGCGCCTTCAGGATCGAGCTTTCCTCGGTCGCGTCGGGATCGTGGATCGCCTCCTTCAGCCGGGCGATGGTGGTCTGCGTGACCGAGAGGCTGCCCGCCGTCAGGATCGCCACGATGCGCTCGCCGGGCTCCTCGAAGGTGAACATCTTCTTGTAGATGGCGATATTGTCGAAGCCCGCGTTCGTGCGGGTGTCCGACAGGAGCACCATTCCCTCGTTGAGCAGCAGGCCCACGCAATAGGTCATCGGTCACGCTTCCGTAAGGTTCCGCCGGACCCTATTGCTGCACCGCCTGCACTGCAACCTGCACTTCCAGACGTTCGACGCCCGGCCCCCGAGCGATGCCGCGGATCGGCGCCGCATCCTGCGCGTCGAGCCCCGAGCCGAGGCGGATATAGCGCTCGTCCGGGCAGCAGCGGTTGGCGGGGTCGAACCCGACCCAGCCCAGGCCCCGCACCCAGACTTCCGCCCAGGCATGGGCCGCTTCCTGATCCGCGGTCTCTGCATCGGTGAAGAGATAGCCCGAGACGTAGCGCGCGGGCAGGCCCGCCTCCCGCGCCGCCGCGATCAGCGCATGGGCATGATCCTGGCACACGCCGCGCCCGAGCTTCAGCGCCTCGGCCGCGGTGGTGTGCGCTTCGGTCACACCCGGCTCGTAGAGGATGGCCTCGGCCACGAGATCGGCCAGCCGGTGCGCCCGGTCGAGCGGCTGCTCGATCCCGTCGGCCTTCGCCGCAAGCGCCACCAGCGCCGGATCCGCCCTGGTGACGGCGGTCGAGCGCAGGTAGCAGTCGGGCGCGGTCAGTTCGCGGTGCCCGCGCAGCACGCCTGCCTGATCCGAGGTCTCGACCCTGCCCCGGACCGCGACCGTCACCTCGCTCACCGGCCCCGGCACGGTCCAGCCCTGGATCCAGTCGCCCGCGCCGTCGCGGAACGATCCGCCCGCGATCCCGTCGGTGACGGTGACGACCCATTCCAGCACGCGCTGGCCCGCGCAGGTCGAGGGCGTCAGCCGGTGGCTCTGCACCAGCGCGCGGGCCGGCCGGTTGTAGCGGTAGCAGGTCACATGATCGACGGTGAGGATCATCGCACGTCTCCGCTGAGATAGCTTTCGAAGATCACGCCGGAGAGGTTCGCGGCCTCGAGGATGAACCGGCTGAGAAACTCGTGCAGCCCCTCCTCGATGATGTCCTCGACACTGAGCGCTTCCAGCTCGGCCGCGAGCTTCTCGGCCACCTCGCGCGGCCGCGAGGGGCGGCCGTAGGCCTTCTCGAGCCGTTTCAGATGACCGCAGATCCCGTCGATGCAGGAGGTGAGCGAGCGCGGGCACTGCGGGTTCAGGATCAGGAAATCGGCGATCTTGCGCGCCGTCACCTCGCCGCCATAGGCCCAGTGGAAGGCCCGGTGCGCCGAGGTCGCGCGCAGCAGCGTCGCCCACTGGTAATTGTCCATCCCCGAGCCCACGAACTCGACCCGCGGCAGCAGGACGTAATACTTCACATCCATCAGCCGGGCCGTATTGTCGGACCGTTCGAGGTAATAGCCGAGGTTCAGGAAGTCCCAGCCGTCGTTGCGCAGCTGCGTCGTGTCGATCGAGCCGCGGATGATGGCGGCCTTGTTCATGGTCCAGTCGATCAGCCGCGACAGCTCCAGCCGGTCGCGCGGCGTCTTTTCCAGCGCGCGCAGCTCCTGATAGGCGGTGTTGATCGCGTCCCACACCTGCGCCGTCAGCGCCGTGCGCACGATCCGCGCATTCTCGCGCGCCCGCCCGATGCAGGAGGCGACCGAGGAGGGATTGTCGAGATCGAAGAAGAGATAGCTCTCGATGTCGCGCTGCTGGGCATGGCGGTATTTCTGCGCAAAGCCCCCGGCGGTGCCCGAGGCCTGCAGAAGGCTGTCCCACTCGTTGCGATAGCCATGGGCCGAGGGCAGGAGCGACATGCGCGCCCCCACCTCCAGCAGCCGCGCCATCGTCTCGGCGCGTTCCATGTAGCGGGCGATCCAGTAGAGGTTGTCGGCGGTCCGGCTCAGCATGTCGCGATCACTCCGCCAGAACCCAGGTGTCCTTGACGCCCCCGCCCTGCGACGAGTTCACCACGAGCGAGCCCTCGGTGAGCGCCACGCGGGTGAGGCCTCCCGGGACGAGTTCGATGCGCTCGCCGACGAGGCAATAGGGGCGCAGGTCGACGTGGCGCGGGGCGATGCCCTCGTTCACGAAGGTGGGCGTGGTGGAGAGCGCGAGCGTGGGCTGGGCGATGTAATTGTCGGGATCGGCCTCGATCCGGGCGCGGAAGGCCGCGATCTGGTCCTTCGAGGATTTCGGCCCGACCAGCATCCCGTAGCCGCCCGAGCCATGCACCTCCTTCACCACCAGATCGGAGAGGTTCGACAGCACATGTTTCAGATCCTCCTCCTTGCCGCATTGCCAGGTGGGCACGTTGTTCAGGAGCGGCTCCTCGCCGAGGTAGAAGCGCACCATCTCGGGCACGAAGGTGTAGACCGCCTTGTCGTCGGCCACGCCCGCGCCGGGGGCGGAGCAGATCGTGACCCCGCCCGAGCGATAGACATCCATCAGCCCCGGCACGCCCAGCATCGAATCCGGCCGGAAGCAGAGCGGGTCGATGAAGGCATCGTCGATCCGGCGATAGAGCACATCCACCCGCTTCGGCCCCTCGGTCGTGCGCATGTAGAGAAACTCGCCCTCGACGAAGAGATCCGCGCCCTCGACCAGCTCCACCCCCATCAGGTCGGCAAGGAAGCTGTGCTCGTAATAGGCCGAGTTGAAATGGCCGGGCGTGAGCAGCACCACGGTCGGATCGCTCGAGCATTTCGCGGGTGCGACCGAGGCCAGCGTGCGGCGCAGCTTCTCGGGATAGCTGTCCACCGGCTCGATCCGGTTCTCGCGGAAGAGCTCGGGAAACATCCGCATCATGATCTCGCGGTTCTCGAGCATGTAGGAGACGCCCGAGGGCGTGCGGCAATTGTCCTCGAGCACGAAGAACTCATCCGCTCCGGTCCGCACGAGGTCGATCCCGACCACATGGGAATAGACCCCCTTCGGCGGGGTGAAGCCCACCACGGATTTCTCGTAGGCCGCGTTGCGGTAGACCAGTCGGGCCGGAATGCGGCCGGCACGCACGATCTCGCCCCGTCCGTAGACATCGCAGAGGAAGGCGTTGAGCGCCCGCGCGCGCTGCTTGATCCCGCGTTCGAGCCGCGACCATTCACGCGCGGTGAAGACACGGGGGAACATGTCGAAGGGGATCAGCCGGTCTGGGTCTCCGCCCTCGCCATAGACGGCGAAGGTGATGCCGATCCGCCGGAACAGCGCCTCGGCCTCGGCCTGCTTCATCTCGCGCAGCTCGGCCGGCATGGCCTTTGTCCAGTCCTCGAGCTGGCGGTAATGCGGGCGGACCCGGCCCTTCTCATACATTTCGTTGAAATAGGTGGTCACCGCCACGTTGCTCGCCCCCGACCGTTCTCGCGCCGCCGTGCCTTCAGTTTAATCAGCGGGCTTTGCGGCCGGGAAGAGCCGATGGCGAGACATCCGTCACATCCCGCTCGACCGCCTAAAGATTGTGCATTGCGCCCCGCTGGCGGGCGGTTCGCGCTGCGCTATCCTTCCTTCCATGGCACGCGACCCCCTTCTGACCTTCACCGACCGCGGGATCTTCTGCCCCGCGGGCGATTTCTACATTGACCCGTGGCGGCCGGTGGAGCGTGCACTCATCACCCACGGCCATTCGGACCATGCCCGATCCGGCCACGGCGCCTATCTGGCGACGGAGGGCTCCGCCCCGGTGATCCGCTACCGGCTGGGCGACATCCGCCTCAAGACGATCCGCTACGGCGAGACCCGGCGGATCGGTGGCGTCACGGTCTCGTTCCATCCGGCGGGCCATGTGCCGGGCTCGGCGCAGATCCGTGTCGAGCGGGACGGCGAGGTCTGGGTGGTCTCGGGCGATTACAAGGTGGCCGAGGACGGGCTGTCGGAGCCGTTCGAGCCGGTGGCCTGCCACAGCTTCATCTCGGAATGTACCTTCGGCCTGCCGGTCTTCCGCTGGAAGCCGCAGGCCGAGCTTGCGGCCCAGCTGAACCGCTGGTGGGCGGCGAATGCCGCCGAGGGGCGCACGTCGATCGTGGGCGCCTATACGCTCGGCAAGGCGCAGCGGCTTCTGGTCTCGGCCGATCTCTCCATCGGCCCGATCCTGACCCATGGCGCGGTGGAAGCCACCACCGCCGTCCTGCGCGAGCAGGGGCTGGCGCTGCCGCCCACCACCTATGTGGCGCCCGGCATCGACGGCACGTCGCACCCGGGGGCACTGGTGATCGCGCCGCCCTCGGCACTCGGCACCCCCTGGGCCACGCGCTTCGGCCCCTCGGCCGAGGCTTTCGCCTCGGGCTGGATGGCGCTGCGCGGCGTCCGCCGCCGCCGCGGCCTCGCGCAGGGCTTCGTCATGTCCGACCATGCCGACTGGGACGGGCTCAATGCCGCGATCCGCGCCACGGGGGCCGAGCGGATCTTCGTCACCCACGGCTACACCGCCATCTTCCGCCGCTGGCTCGAGGATCAGGGGTTCGAAGCGGGCATCGTCGCCACGGAATATGAGGGCGAGAGCCTCGATGCCGCCGAAGCCGAGGCGGGTCCGCTGATCGAACCCGACGCAGGCGTGGCGGCCGTGGCCGAGGAGGACGGGACGGCAGCCGATCCGGCCACGGACGGGTCGGAGCCCGCCGAGGGCAAGCGCAGGCGCCCGGCAGCGGGGGACGCCCCGACATGAAGCGGTTCGCGGCCCTCTTCGACCTGCTCGACCGCACGACGCGCACCTCCGCGAAGGTGGCGGCGCTCGCCGACTATTTCCGCACCGCGCCCGAGGAGGACCGGGTCTGGACCATCGGCCTCCTCTCGGGCCGCCGCCCCAAGCGGGCGGTGAACACGACCGAACTGCGCAGCTGGGCGGCCGAGGCATCGGGCCTGCCGGTCTGGCTCGCCGAGGAGGTCCATCCAATCGTGGGCGATCTGGCCGAGACGATCTCGCTCCTCCTGCCCGAGCCTAGCCAGACCAGCGACCGCACGCTCGACGGGTGGATGCGCGAGCTGGTTTCCCTCACAGGCCGCCCGGCCGAGGTGCGCCGGGCCGCCATCCTCGACGCCTGGGACAGGCTCAGCACGCCCGAGCGGTTCCTCTTCAACAAGCTCATCACCGGCGGTTTCCGCATGGGCGTGAGCCAGGGGCTGATGACGCGCGCGCTGGCGCAGGCGACCGGTGTCGACGAGGCGGTGCTGGCGCACCGGCTGATGGGCGACTGGAAGCCCAGCCGGATCGGCTTCGAGACGCTGATCGGCGCACACGATCCCGAGGCCGATGCCTCGAAGCCCTATCCGTTCGCGCTCGCCTCGCCGGTCGAGGAGGTGGCGGCGCTGGGAGATCCCGCCGACTGGCTTGCGGAATGGAAATGGGATGGCATCCGCGGCCAGCTCGTGAACCGCGCGGGCGCCTTCGCACTCTGGTCGCGCGGCGAGGAACTGGTGACGGACCGTTTCCCGGATCTCGCTCCGCTCCGGGATTTCCTGCCCCCCGGTCTCGTGATCGATGCCGAGGTGCTGGCCTGGGGCGGCGAGGGTCCCCTGCCCTTCGCCGCGCTCCAGAAGCGGATCGGCCGCCTGACCGTGCCAAAGAAGATCCTCGCCGAGGCGCCCGCGCATCTGCTGGCCTACGATCTTCTGGAGGAAAACGGCGAGGATCTGCGCGCGGCCCCGCTCGCGCACCGTCGCGCCCGGCTCGAGGCGGTGCTGTCAGCCCTGCCCCCGGGCGTGCCGATCTCGCCCTCGCCGCTGGTGGCCTTCGACGACTGGGAGACGCTGGGCGAGATCCGCGCCACGGCGCGCGAGAAGATCGCCGAGGGGCTGATGCTGAAGCGCGCCTCCTCGCCCTATTTCGTCGGCCGCAAGCGCGGCGACTGGTGGAAATGGAAGCTCGATCCCTATACGGTCGATGCGGTCATGCTCTATGCCCAGCAGGGCGCGGGCCGCCGCGCCACCCTCTTCACCGACTTCACCTTCGGCGTGCGCGACGGCGACGATCTCGTGCCCTTCACCAAGGCCTATTCCGGCCTCACCGATGCCGAGTTCCGCCAGATCACCGACTGGGTGCGGAAGAACACGCTGGAGCGGTTCGGACCCGTCCGGCGCGTCCCGCCCGAGCTGGTCTTCGAGCTGGCCTTCGAGGGCATTCAGGCCAGCCCCCGCCACAAGTCCGGCATCGCGCTCCGCTTCCCGCGCATGGTGCGCTGGCGGAAGGACAAACCCGCAGCCGAGATCGACACGCTCGAAAGCCTGCGCGAACTGCTCGCAGCGACGGGCGGGGCGGCCCCATGAGAGGGTCGCCCGATCGGAGCCGGATGCCCTGGTGCGCGACGGCAGGCCCGCAGACTTTGGGCGCCCGGACGCGCGCCGGCAGCGCCCGAAGGCGGACGGGAGATCCCCGCCCCGCTTGAACTTCCGCGCCCGCCACGCCACCTTGCCAGTCATAGAATGTAAGGAGTTCCCATGACGCTGCCCCTGCCCCGCCCGGTCTTCGACGCCAACGCCAGCGCCGGGGGCCTCGGGAACCTGCCCGACTGGGATCTGCGCGACCTCTATCCCACCCCGGACGGTCCGGAATTCCGCGACGACATGGCCTGGCTCAAGGAGGCCTGTGCAGGCTTCGCCGCCAGCTACGAGGGCAAGCTTGCGAGCCTCGATGCGGCGGGCCTCCTCGCCTGCATCGAAGCCTACGAGAAGATCGACATCGTGGCCGGGCGGCTCATGTCCTACGCCGGCCTGCGCTATTACCAGAACACGATGGACAGCGAGCGCGCCAAGTTCATGGCCGACGCGCAGGACAAGGTGACCGACTACACGACCGCGCTCGTCTTCTTCAGCCTCGAGTTCAACCGGCTGGAGGATGCCCATCTCGAAGCCCGTCTGGCCGAGAGCGCGGCGCTCGCCCGCTACAAGCCCGTCTTCGACCGGATGCGCGCCATGCGCCCGCACCAGCTTTCGGACGAGCTGGAACGCTTCCTCCACGACGAATCGACCGTCGGCGCCGCCGCCTGGAACCGTCTCTTCGACGAGACGATGGCGGGCCTCACCTTCACGCTCGAGGGCGAGGAGCTGAACCTCGAATCCACCCTGAACCTGCTGACCGACCCCGAGCGGCCGCGCCGCGAGGCCGCCGCCCGCGCTCTGGCCGAGGTCTTCGGCCGCAACATCAAGCTCTTCGCGCGGGTGCACAACACGCTCGCGAAGGAGAAGGAGATCCACGACCGGTGGCGCAAGATGCCCACGCCGCAATACGGCCGGCACCTCGCGAACCATGTCGAGCCCGAAGTGGTCGAGGCGCTGCGCAATGCGGTGGTCGCGGCCTATCCCAAGCTCTCGCACCGCTACTACCGGCTGAAGGCCAAATGGCTGGGCCTCGACAAACTGCAGGTCTGGGACCGCAACGCCCCGCTGCCCACCGAAACGCCGCGGCTCGTGGGCTGGGACGAGGCGCAGTCGACGGTGATGGAGGCCTATTCCGCCTTCGATCCGCGGATGGCCGAGATCGCGAAACCCTTCTTCGAAAAGGGCTGGATCGATGCGGGCGTGAAGCCCGGCAAGGCGCCCGGCGCCTTCGCCCATCCGACCGTGACGACCGTCCATCCCTATGTGATGCTGAACTATCTCGGCAAGCCGCGCGACGTGATGACGCTCGCGCATGAGCTCGGCCACGGCGTCCATCAGGTGCTGGCGGCGGGACAGGGCGAACTCCTCTCCTCGACGCCGCTCACGCTGGCCGAGACGGCGAGCGTCTTCGGCGAGATGCTGACCTTCCGCCGGCTCCTCGATGCGGCCAGAACCCCGGCCGAGCGCAAGACGCTGCTCGCCGGCAAGGTCGAGGACATGATCAACACGGTCGTGCGCCAGATCGCCTTCTACGATTTCGAGTGCAAGCTGCACGAGGCGCGCCGGCAGGGCGAGCTCACGCCCGAGGACATCAATGCCCTCTGGATGAGCGTGCAGGCCGAAAGCCTCGGCGATGCGTTCGAGTTCATGGAGGGCTACGAGACCTTCTGGTCCTACGTTCCGCATTTCGTCCATTCGCCCTTCTACGTCTATGCCTATGCCTTCGGCGACGGGCTGGTGAATGCGCTCTATGCCGTCTATGCCGAGGGCACTCCGGGCTTTCAGGACAAGTATTTCGAGATGCTCTCGGCGGGCGGCTCCAAGCATCACAAGGAGCTTCTCGCCCCCTTCGGCCTCGATGCGAGCGACCCGACCTTCTGGGACAAGGGGTTGAGCATGATCGCAGGCTTCATCGACGAGCTCGAAGCCATGGACGATTGACGCCCGGGACCGATTGTTAGCATCCTGTGCGGGGCCTGGCCCCGCACTATTTTCGTTTGGAGTTTTCTTATGGGTCATTCCGCCATGCCACAGAACCAGAGCGACCGGCTGAAGCCGAAAGGGTCGGGCGACGGCCCCCTCGGCACCGCGCTCGGCCGGGGGGCGGGCGTCGCCTCCGACCTCTGGCGGCGGATCCGCACCCGGGCCCTCTCGGCCATCGGCCCCGAGGCCGAGGCGCAGCTCTACGAGGTACACAAGGAGTGGCTCGGCGATCTGTCCGGCAAGAAGGTGCTGGAGATCGGCGGGGGCTCGCCGCTGAGCCCGTGGCTGGCGGACACGGCCCGCACCTATCACGCGGTCTCGGCCGATCCGGCAGAGCTCGAGGCGCTGAAGGTCCGGCTCGGCGAGGGTCGGACGGCGCGGCTGATCGAGGCCGATCCGATGTCCGGCGCCTTCCGCGAGACGGGCTATGACGTGATCTATCTCCATTCCGTGCTGCACAGGATGGCCGACCGCGGCCCGTTTCTCGACCGGCTCCTGAAGAAGCTTGCCATCGAGGGGCGTGTGGTGACCACCGATCCGGCCGACGGCGGCGCGCTGACGCGGCTCGTGCGGACCATCGACCGGCCCTTCCGGGCCGAGAGCCTGCCCGATCATCCGGTGACCGAAGAGCTGAAGGCCGAGCTCGCCGAGCGGTTCTACCTCATCAACTGCGTGGCGCCCTTCCGTCTGGGCAAGGCCGCGCTGGTGCTGGGCGCCCTTCATCCCGAGCTGGGCCGTCGCGTCTCCGAGCGTCTGATCGCGGCGGATCTGAAGGACCGCGCCGCCTTCAACCGGCTGAACGCGAGCCTGCAGGTGAGCTTCCTTCTCGGCGCCCCGGACTGACACCGGGAGCGCCTGCCGGAGCTTCCTCGCCGGCACCCCGGACCGACACAAGCCGCCCACCTGCCGGGGACTGCCTCCTCGTCGGCCCGGAACGACACCGTGCCGACCCTGCCGGGGGCTGCCTCCTCGGCGGCCCGGACCTTACAGAGCCGTGTCGCTCGACCGCGTATCGGTCTCCCACCGAGGATGGCCGCACCATATCAAGACAGAAGTCATCCGCGAGCCCTTAGGGCCCCGCCTATGGGCAAGACAGCCTTCCGGCAGGAGCCGCCTGTGGGGACGGCCCCGGAAGACCCCGCTTGTAACGGAAGAGTCCCCGGAAGACCCTGCCTCTGTGAGACGCGGCCTCCGTGACACACCTAGGGGGCCGGCTGTCTGGTCCAGAAGGTGGAGCGCAGGAAAGACGCAACGTCGCCGGGTCCGCCGCGGAAGGTGCGCCCAAATCCCTCGGGTCCAGGAGCAAAAACGTACCCGACTCCCCCGGGTTCGCGAACGGAAGCCGCGCCAAAGCAAAGGCCGGGCGGGTGCCCGGCCTTTGCTCCGATACATCGCCCGCGTCAGGCGGGGATCGTCATGCCCTTCGACCGCGCCAGCTCGCGCATCTTGGCCTGAAGCTTCTCGAAGGCGCGGACCTCGATCTGGCGGATCCGCTCGCGGCTGACGCCGTAGCCCTCGGACAGCTCCTCGAGCGTCACCGGATCGTCGGTCAGGCGGCGCTGCACGAGAATGTCCTTCTCGCGGTCGTTCAGGACCGACATCGACTGCGCCAGAAGCTCGCGCCGGATCTCGAGCTCGTCGCGCTCGGCATAATCCGCCGCCTGGTCGCTGTCTTCATCCTCGAGCCAGTCCTGCCACTGGGTCGAGCCCTCGCCGTCCGAGCCGATGGTCGCGTTCAGCGACGCGTCCGACCCCGACAGGCGGCGGTTCATGTCGATGACCTCGGTCTCGGACACGCCGAGATCCTTGGCGATCTGGGCCACGTTCTCGGGCCGCAGGTCGCCCTCCTCGAGCGCGCCGAGCTTGGCCTTGGCCTTGCGCAGGTTGAAGAACAGCTTCTTCTGCGCCGAGGTGGTGCCGAGCTTCACGAGGCTCCAGGACCGCAGGATATATTCCTGGATCGAGGCGCGGATCCACCACATCGCATAGGTGGCCAGCCGGAAGCCCTTCTCGGGGTCGAAGCGCTTCACCGCCTGCATCAGGCCCACGTTCGCCTCGGAGATCACCTCGGCCTGCGGCAGGCCGTAGCCCCGGTAGCCCATGGCGATCTTGGCCGCGAGGCGCAGGTGCGAGGTGACCAGCTTGTGCGCGGCCCGATTGTCCTGATGGTCGACCCAGCGCTTGGCCAGCATGTATTCCTCTTCGGGCTCCAGCAGGGGGAACTTGCGGATTTCCTGCATGTAGCGGTTGAGGCCCTGTTCGGGACTCGGAGCGGGAAGGCTGGTGTAAGTGCTCATTCGTTGACCCCCTCTGACGTCTGCCGGCGTTCCGGCGACGCACGTTCCGTTCCGTCCGGCAGCGACGTCAGCGCTACCATGGACGTTTTAACGAGAGATGTTCAAGGAACCGTCGCGATGCCAGATTTGTTGCGGAATTTCACGCGAATGTAATCCGGCGTTACCCTTGCATCCGCGGCAGGAGAGACAGGAGGCTCGCCATATCCGCGGGCAAGGGGCTCTCGAAGCTCAGCTCCTCGCCGCTCACCGGATGGCGGAAGCCGAGGCTCGCCGCATGGAGCGCCTGCCGGGGGAAGGCTTCCGCCGCCGCCGCGGCCTCGGCCCCCAGTGCCTTCGGCGAGAGCTTGCGCCTGCCGCCATAGGTCTGGTCGCCGATCAGCCCGTGGCCCGCATGGGCCATATGCACCCGGATCTGGTGCGTGCGCCCCGTCTCGAGCCGGCATTCGACGAGCGCCAGCACCGACGGCATGCCGAACCGCTCGAGCAGCCGCGCCCGGGTCACGGCATGACGCCCGCCCTCGAAGGTGACCGCCTGCCGTTGCCGGTCGGTGCGGTGGCGGGCGAGGCCGGTGGCGATCCGCAGCACGCCGCCCGGCTCGAAGCTCGTGCCGCGCACGCCGCGCAGCCGCGGGTCCGAGACCTCGGGCACGCCATGCACCAGCGCGAGATAGCGCCGCTCGACCGTATGCGCCTCGAACTGCGCCGCAAGGCCCTGATGCGCGCGGTCGGTCTTGGCCACCACGAGAAGCCCCGACGTGTCCTTGTCGATCCGGTGGACGATGCCGGGGCGCTTCTCCCCGCCGATGCCCGAGAGGCTCTCGCCGCAATGGTGGAGAAGCGCATTGACCAGCGTCCCCGTCCACTGACCGGGCGCGGGATGGACCACCATCCCCACCGGCTTGTCGATGACGATGAGGTCTTCGTCCTCCCACACGACCGAGAGCGGGATCGCCTCGGGGCGGGCCTCCACCTCGGCCGGCGCATCGAGCGCGATCTCGTAGACCTGCCCCTCGGCGACCTTCGCCTTCGGATCCGTCACGGGCGCGCCCTCGAGCCGCACCGCGCCCTCGCCAATCAGCTTCATCAGCCGCGAGCGCGACAGCGCGGCCTCCTCTGGCGCCTCGCGCACGAGCGCCTTATCAAGACGGTCGGGAGGATCCTCTCCGATCGTGATGCTCAGTTTGCCCCCGTGGGGCGGAAGGATGGCCATGCAGCAGGCTCCGCAACCGGAAGGGCGGCTCCCGCCCAGCCTCAGGTTTCTCAAGGGGCTGGTCATCGTGCTGATGCTGACCCTGATCGTGGGCGTCATAACGGTGGTTTCGGTGATTGTCACCCGTATGCCCACGAGCCTCGCCACCGCCGACCTCGCGCTGCCCGAGAGCCTCGCGCTGCCGGAGGGCACCCGCGCCGAGGCCTTCACCCAGGGGCGCGACTGGCTGGGCGTGGTGACGGAGGACGGCCGGATCCTGATCTTCGAGCGCGACGGCCGCCTGCGCCAGGAGGTGAAGCTCGCTCCCGCGCAGCCCTGATGCCGGCCGGGGCCACCGGCCCCCGCCTCTCCCCCTGCCGGATTTGCCCATGCGCCCGCCCTGGCTCGCCCCCCTTCCGCCCGCGGCCCTCCAGCAGGAGGTCGCCCGTCAGGCCGCGATCCTGCGGCGCGAGGCCTTCGTGCGCTTCCCCGCCATGGCGCTGGCCTTCGCCGTCTCGATGCTCTTCCTGCCGGGCTGGATCGTCTGGACCTGCGTCCTGCTCTCGGCCCTGGGCGAGATCGTCACGAACCACCTCGACGCCTGCCCGGCGCGGATCACCGAAAGGTGGCGCCACCCCGCCTACATCCTCTCCGCCTTCCTGCTCCAGTGCGCCTTCGTGACGCCGCCCGCGCTGATGTGGCATCTCGAGAACCCCTATGTGAAGGCCTTCGCCATCGGGTTCATGGTCTGCTCGATGATGCATGTGGCGACGGTGCGGTCGATCCACCTGCCGATGGGACTGGCGGGCGGCAGCGCCATCGCGCTCTTCACGCTGGCCTCGAACACGCTCTACTGGCTGCCGCGGCACGATCTTGCGGCGCTGGGGCTCACCACCCTCTGCGCGCTGGTGGCGCTGGCCTATTCGCTGGCGGCCATCCTCATGACCTACCGGCTGCATCGCGAGGCGGCCGCCGGGCGGGCCGAGGCGCTCGCGGCCAATGCGACGAAGGACCGGTTCCTCGCGCAGATGAGCCACGAGCTGCGCACGCCCCTCAATGCGATCCTCGGCATCGGCCATGCCGAACTGCGGGGCGCGTCCGATCCGGTCAGCCGCGACCGTCTGGGCGTGCTGATCCGCTCGGCCGAGGGGCTTTCGACGATGCTCGACGACATCCTCGACATGTCGGCGGTCCAGCAGGGCCGGATGCCGGTGCGGCCGCAGACCGTCTCGCCGCGCGAGGAGATCGTGGCCAGCGTCGAGCTGTTCCGCCCTCTGGTCGAGGAGACGGGCGTGGCGCTCGAGCTCGTGCTGGGCGATCTGCCGAAGCGCGCGCGGCTCGATCCGCAGCGCCTGCGCCAGTGCCTGTCGAACCTCCTGTCGAACGCGCTGAAGCACACGCAGGAGGGCCGCATCCGGGTCGAGGCCCGGATCGAGGGCGCGGGGCCGCGCCCGCTTCTCCGCATCGAGGTGAGCGACACGGGCGACGGGATCCTTCGGGAAGAGGCGGAAGCCATCTTCGATCCGTTCATGCCCACGGGCAACGGGCGCCTTGCGGGCAACGGGCTCGGCCTCTCGATCAGCCGGGCGCTCGCGCGGCAGATGGGCGGCGATCTGCGGCTTCTGGCGCAGCCGGGGCCGGGCGCGCGGTTCGCGCTGACCATCGCGCTCCAGACCGTCGAGGCGCCCGCCTCCGCGCCCGCCGCACCGCGGGCCGAACACCGGCTCGGCGGACGGCGCGTCCTCGTGGTCGATGACATATCCACGAACCGGCTGGTCGCGGCCGCCTATCTCCAGCTCTTCGGCGTCCGCACGATCGAGGCCCAGAGCGGGCCCGAGGCGCTGGCCCTCCTCGAACGCGAGCCGGTGGATCTGGTGCTGCTCGACATGAACATGCCCGGCATGGACGGGCTCGAGACCCTGCGGCGGATCCGGGCGATGCCCGGCCCCGCGGCGAGCCTGCCGGTCGTGGCCATGACCGCCGATGCGACCGAGGAACAGCGCGACATGTATCTCGGCGCGGGCCTCACCGGCTATGTGGCCAAGCCCGTCACCCCCGACCGGATGTCGGCCGAACTCAGCCGCGTGCTGGGACTCGCGCATCCCGACGAGAGCTGAGAGCCGAGAGCCGAGAGCCGAGAGCCGAGAGCCGAGAGCCGAGAGCCGAGAGC